>Ga0224557_1000004_pt1 | contig 492464 bp, 405 predicted proteins | sample 714S31014metaG_FD_180677 | JGI IMG/M metagenome (GOLD analysis project Ga0224557, IMG submission 180677) | Peat soil microbial communities from Stordalen Mire, Sweden - 717 S3 10-14 | ecosystem: Environmental > Terrestrial > Soil > Wetlands > Peat | place: Sweden: Norrbotten County, Stordalen... | reverse complement strand
GCTGCCGGGGGGCGATTTCGCGGAGGAGTCTCCGGCGTTGGGATTCGCGATTGAGGCTGATTGGCTCGTGGTATTCCCACCCAAGCCAGAAGAAGGCTTGGGTGGGGCAGCCTCTGGAGATACCGGTTCCCGCTGGTTCTGCGCGGCGGGGACGATTTGCGCGGCGATTGCCGAAGTGTTCTGACCTGCGACTCCCGAGGCAGCGGCGTTCGATTTGGCATAGGTTGAGGCGCTCGCTGATGTTTCTGCGGTGGCATCGGCCGTATCCAGACTTGCGCCTAGATGATCGGGCGAGCTTTCGTCGAGAATTTTATCCGGGACGTTGCGGCGGGCTAGCAAAAGCTGGCGGCTTGCGGGGAGTTCGACATCGTGCGGAACGTGCTGGTATTCGAGCACCTGCTGCACGATGCGCTGGAAGACAGGGGCAGCGACCTGGCCTCCCTGGTGCAGGCCTACAGCGGAGTCGAGAACAACGACCACGGCAATTTGCGGATTGTTGATGGGAGCGAATCCGGCGAACGAGCCGTAGTATTTTGTCTTGGAGTATTTGCCGATGGCGGGATCGAACTTCTGCGCCGTGCCGGTTTTACCGGCGGAAGTGTAGCCTTCGAGAAGCGCTTTGCGGCCGGTGCCGTGAATCACCACGCCTTGCAGCATCTGCTTCATCTGGGCTGCGGTCAGCGACGAGATCACGCGCGTGCCTTCGGCGGGGTGGAAGGCAACGGTTTGAAGTCCATTCTGCGGCGGCGCGGTTCCTTCGACGATGCGTGGGGGAACGCGGACGCCGTCATTGGCAATCGTAGAGATGAGGGCTCCGAGTTGCACGGCGGAGACGCCGACCTCCTGGCCCATGGAGATGGAGGCGAACGAAATTTTGGACCAGCGGTCGACCGGTTTGGCGAGGCCGCGGGTTTCGCCGGGAAGTTCGATACCGGTGGGCTGGCCGAATCCGAAGGCGCGAATGTATTTGTAGAAGCGGTCGTTGCCGAGGCGCATGGCGACCTTGATTGCGCCTACGTCGCTCGATTCAGCGATGATGTCGGAGACGGAGAGAACGCCGTGCGGCTTGCTGTCGTGAATGCGCGTGCCGTTAATGACGATCGAGCCCATCTGGCAGTCGAACAACTCGTCGGGGCGGGTGACTTTTTCTTCAAGGCCGGCGGAGACGGTGACTACTTTGAAAGTGGAGCCAGGCTCGTAGACGTCGCTGACGGCGTGGTTCTTGAGCGTCTCGGGACGAATTTCTTTGCGATTATTCGGATTGAAGGTGGGGCGGTTGGTTAGCGCGAGGATTTCGCCGGTGTGCGGGTTTGCGACTACGACCGTGCCGGCGATGGCTTTCGTCTCTTCCATTGCGCGCTGGAGTTCGCGCTCGGCGATGTATTGAATGTTCTGGTCGATGGTGAGGACCAGGTTTTCGCCGGGCTCGGATTCTTTTTCTACGCTGGCGAACCAGCGCTTGCGCGCGTCGACGGAGATCATGAGCTTGCCGGGCCGGCCGTGGAGTTGATCGTTGAATTCGCGCTCCAGGCCGCTTAGGCCCTGATCGTCGGTGCCGACGTAGCCCAGGACCTGGGCGGCGAGTTCGCGCTTGGGATAGAAGCGCTTTGGCTCCTTTTGAAAGTGAATGCCCTGGAGGTTGAGGGAGCGAATGCGCTCGACGGTTTCGGCGTCGGCTTTTCTGGCTACCCAGCAGAAAGTTTTGTGAGCCTTGCAGTCGGCGAGAACGACGCGAGGATCGTCTTTGGTGATACGCGTAATTAAGCCGACTGTGTTGGCCAGGTCGGGGGTTTCGGTGGGAACGATGAAAGCGGAGTCGACGTCGATCGACATCGCGAGTTCGTGGCCGGCACGGTCGTAGATAATGCCACGCCTCGAAGAGAGTTCGAAGCTGCGCTGCTGTTGATGAACGGCGCGGCGTTCGAAATCGCCGTAGCAGAAGATCTGGAGATAGACGAGGCGCAGGCAGATGATGACGAGCCAAAGGCAGAGGAATCCGCAGAGGAGGTAGAGCCGGGTGCGTGCGCTGTTGGAAGAGGTGTTGGCCGCCATTTCAGTTCTCAGAAAGTTTCGGCGGCTCCGAGGAGCCGCCGCAGATTACACGGTAGAGACGCGGCTTGCCGCGACGCCTGCTGCCGCATGACTGGCGCGGCTGGAGACACTAACGCAACGACACGACTGCTACCGGCCTTACACTCGCCATAACTGGTGTGGCCGGATCGGCGACGGCATCCATGGGAATCACCTGGCCCGGGTCGGGCGCTTGCAGGCCCAGCTTGCGCGCCATAGCGTCGATTCGTTCCGGATCGCGCAGGGACGCTTCTTCCAGACGCAAAGCTTGATTCATTCCTGCCAGGCCGTCGCGCTGCGAGCGCAGGGTTTCAATCTTGTATCCGTACTCGATGGCGCGGAAATGCTGCAGGGCATATCCCATGACCAGCAGGAACAGGAGGCATAGGGCGATACCGAACATGCGCATTTCGCGCTCGCGGCGGGGGTCCTCGACCTTTACGAGGCGCGAATTGTCGATGCGCTTGCGGAAGTAGATTTCCGGCGTGCCCAGCCAGCAGGACTTGCGCCGATCAGAGGAAGCTATTTTGTGCATCGCCACGGCCGCGCTCATGAGTTATGCCACTCCAGATTCTTGCCATACAATGTTGTCCGCGTTTTCCTGGGCCGAGGCGATCCAGGGTTCAATTTCCAACGGCGCAGAATCCTGGGTTTTTGCTTCGGCGCGTTCGACCGTCGCGATTAAATCCTCGATAAGAGTGCCTGTGAACATCATTTCCGAATATTCCGATCTCATTTCCGGACGCGGCCTTTTGTGTTTGAGCTTGGCCGCTCTGGAATAACTCCACCACAGAGTTTGCTTTTCCACACTTTTTACCCGGCGCGCTTTACGATCACCGCACCGGGGGCCCGGCAGTTTCTCCGGACTAACTCAAACTTTTTGCCGCTGCTTGCGCGGACAAGAGTGTCCGCGCCACACGGTCTCGCGTATCGGCGGGCAAGGATGCCCGCCCCACACTAAATTCTTTCTGCCGCGCGCATTTTTGCGCTGCGCGAACGCGGGTTGCGATCTATCTCTTCTTCGGTGGCCGTTACCGGCTTTTTTGTCAGCAGCCGGTAGAGGCCTTGCTTTGCGCCATCGCGCATCGCATCCTTGACGATCCTGTCTTCGAGCGAGTGAAAGCTGATTACGACCAGCCTTCCGCCCGGCTTCAGCACGCGAGGCGCAGCCTCCAGCAGTGCTTTCAGATCGTCCAGTTCACGGTTTACGAAAATTCGGAGAGCCTGAAAAGTTCTGGTCGCCGGATGAATGCGCTCATGTTTCATTGACCGGGCCGCGGCTGATACGACGTCTACAAGTTGCTTTGTCGTCTGTATCGGCCGCGACCGGACAATGGCTCTGGCGATTCTCCGCGACCTCCTTTCCTCACCGAATTCGTAAATCACATCGGCCAGCTCGCGCTCGTCGATGTGGTTTACCACTTGTTCGGCGGTGCGGCCCGACATCGGATTCATCCGCATGTCCAAGGGCCCATCCGCCTGAAAACTGAATCCCCGCGCTGGGTCGTTGAGTTGCAAGCTGCTTACGCCCAGATCGGCCAGAATCCCGTCGATCGTCGCTAGTCGTTGGCCGTTGGCAAGGTCTGCGAATGATCCGTGCAGCAACGTGATCAGCGGCCAATCTGGTCGTTGGTCGTTGGTCGTTAGTCGTTCGGGAATTGGTTCGCTAACGACCAACGACTGACGACCAACGACTGGTTCACCAACGGCTGACGCAAGATTCTTTTGTGCTACCGCCAGCGCTGCTGGATCCTTATCGAAGCCAATCAAATGTCCCGGTGCGCCGAGGCGTCTTGCTATTTCGAAACTGTGGCCGCCCAGGCCCACCGTGGCATCCAGATAAGTTCCGCCACGCCGTACGGCCAGAAAATCGATCGCTTCTTTTAAAAGAACCGGAACGTGTCCAGCCTGCCCACGCCCATCCCACTCGGGGATGTTTTGTCCAAAATCCATTTGCGCTAGATGCCCAGGTCGTCGAGCGTCTTTGTGTCGTCATCCGTGAAGGGCTCTTGAATCTCCTTGTCGAGCGCTTCCATGTTCCGGACTTCGAGGTAGGTCAGATTGCCGAGCACTGCCACCTCCCCGCGAAGCTGCGCCGACTCACGCAAAATCTGAGGGATCAGCAGGCGCCCCTGCCCGTCCATCTCTACGACCTGCCCGTAATAGTTCGTGCGCGTTAAAAACTTCTTCTTGGTGGGATTGAAGGTCGAAAGAGAAGCCAGCCTCTGTTCGATCCGTTCCCATTCCTCGAAGGGATATATCTGGCCAATTACGCCGTCCAGACTTGTGATGTAGAATCGCTGCGCATATTTCTCGTCGATCACGCGCTTGAATTCCGCGGGGACCTTGAGCCGTCCTTTTTCGTCCACGCGAGTTGGGTGATTTCCGCGAAACATGCGTTATGCCGGTTTCTGGGCTTCGATGTATGGCTGCTACCACAGCCAAAAGCACGACGAGGGAGGTAGAAGCGGTCACAAAGCAGGTGGAATCGGGTTCGTTTGGGCTCGTTTTGGGGGTGTCAGTCATTAAAACCACTGGCGCCTCGAAAGCTACAAATTCTTGCCCCGACCTCTATCGTTTATTCCACTTCCAACCACTTTTGACCACATCCTACGCCTAACTTGTTCATTGTCAACAGGAAAGTTAAAGGTCGGGATTCCGATTCGGGACTCAAAGTGCGAAACGCCAAATGTTGCGGTTAACCAGAGAGGTGACCACAACTAATGGCGTTTAGGAGAATGGTTCCTGGCGCTAAGGTTCGCCTTATCTTCGCCTTAGGGAAATCGGCGGTTGCGAGAAATCTGTGGAAAACGAGGACCATTCAAGGCAAACGGCGGTTGGCTTCGCGGTTTTACCTTATTCCGTATCTCTCACGAACACTCCCCGCGGGACGATGTCAACGATCACGCCTACAGCAAGGCAGCCAGGAAGGTGTAGCCGCCTTCGATCCACAGGAAGTCGCGGCCAAAGTCTAACTGGCCCGTCACCAGCAGCGTTCCAGATATCAGCAGCCACAAGGACAGGGAGAGTTGGATAGCGCGCCAAACCGTGCGGGTTCCAATGCACACGAGCAGGCCGGCGACGCAGTAGGAAAACAGCAGCAGGCGGCAACCGTCAGTAGGTGAGGCATCCAGGTGCGAGCCAAGTCGTGTGCTTGCTGATCGGTAAGGCCCAGGGTTTTCGCCCACGGCGAACGAAACATGTACTCGGAGTGCCACACTACCATAAGGCAGCACTTGCTTCTTAGTGCGCGGCTGCTTTTTCCCCGCTGAAAAGCGCAATCATCTCCCGGTTGAAGGCGGGCAGATCAGAAGGCTGCCGACTGCTGACCCAGTTGCGGTCGCAGACCACTTCACGGTCTACCCATTGGCCGCCGGAATTGCGAATGTCATCCTGTATGGTGTGATAGCTGGTTAATGTTCTCCCCTTCGTCAGTCCCGCCGAGACCAGAAGCCACGCCCCGTGACAGATGACCGCGATGGGTTTCCCTGCTTCATCGATTCGGCGAATGAACTGTAGTGCCTTTTTGTCCACCCGCAGAGCATCGGCATTCAATGCGCCACCGGGAAGCACCACTGCGTCAAAATCGGCGGGGTTTGCTCTTTCCAGCACTAGATCAACGTCGAAGAAATCCGCTTTTATGTCGTGCTTCATCGCCTGAAGTTTTCCCGATTTCGGGGCGATCAAAGTCGTTTGGGCACCTGCCTCCTTCAGCGCTTGACGTGGCTCGGTCATTTCGGATTGCTCGAAATCGTTAGTCGCCAAGATGGCAACGCGCACGTTCGCAAGGGGTTTGTCTTTCATAGGGGAATCTCCTTTGGCGTCACTTCTCGTTTTTCGGTAGTGGGCTGTTTTGAATTTCGGAGCACGTTTGGAGTTTAGAAGAATTGGTGGGATTATTGCAGCGTAACGAAGATATAACAGTTGCATAGGAGCGACCATGACCCTCAAAAACGCGGCGCTACTAGCTTTGGTCGGGACGATACTGATGACGGCTCTCCTTGTGTGGAATTTCGTCTTCAACGTCCTTAATGTTTTCCGTGGCGTGGAGGCTCCGATAGTGCTCTTCGCGTCGTTCATCTATGCGTTCGGTTGCTTAACCGTGATGGTGTTCTTTTTCGTGTTCCATAGAACGCAGTCGTGATTTTGGCGAGAGTTCAGCTACGGACGGCTCTGGGTGCGGGACCCATTGGGAAATCCCTTCTGCCGCGATTTGCCTGCCCGGACGGGGTTTGGGTCGGGCGAAATGCCTCAATCCCCATTGCGGGCTTTTGTGGCCAGTCAGAAAACGATGTGGCGGAACCATGACGACCGGGAAATGCGAGTCGATAGGCACTGTCTGCTCCGCCCCTACCCAAAATTGTGCTTTTACCCGACTCTGTACAGCTATTCCAAGCCCCTCCACAAATGTGCAAACAATTACCTCCACCCCTTCAAAGTCCCGTTATTCGCCATTTTCCTTCGTCCAGGTTTGGTACCGGGCGTGCTTCCACGATGCTTGGAGTAGCGCACATCCGCAGTTCTGGCCATATGATCCTTCCCCCTCTCCGCGTTCGGGAGACAGACTCGGGTTTACACCAATTCCCATCGGGAGGTTCATTGTGTCAAACAAGAAATCGTCTGTGCTTGTCTTACTGCTCATGTTGCTCACCTTCGCCAATATTTCAGTGGCGGCGACGACCTATAGTGCTGCCAATGTCAGGGGCAGCTACAGCGTTCTGATGAATGGTTACAGTGGGTCATCCAGCGAAACCGCATGGCTGGGAATGTTCAACTTCGATGGCATCAACGCAGTGAGCGGGTACATCACGATCATGGACAGCGGTAGTCTGAGCGTTGCCACGATTTCGAGTGGAAGCACCTATTCTGTGAGCCCCAATGGAACTGGGTCCATCACGATCAACGTCGCGGGCAGCATGGGGAGCGAAACCGGGTACGTCGCTTTCACATTGAACTCGGTGTCAGCTTCAATCGCTAAAAGTCTGCAATTGCTGCTTATCGACACCAGTGCGAACGACGCCCACGTAAGGGCAGGCACTGCGAACTTGATCAACCTCTCCGCCTCAGCGACTGTGGCCAAGCTAAAAGGCACCTACAGTCTCCTGTTGAACTCATGGACAACGGGAACCCAGCAGGGGATGGTCGGGACCATCGTGTTTGATGGCAAGGGCAGGGTGACAGTCTCCTTTACCGACCAACTGGCCGAACAGACCGCCACGACGGCCACAGGCAGCGGAACCTACTCCGTCAATTCCGACGGGAGCGGCTCCATAAGCCTGACGCTCTCGAACAGCACAACCATGCAGCTCGACTTCGTGATGAACTCAATTACTGGAGTCGCCAAGGGGATTCAACTGATGGACGTAACCGCTCCCAGCAGCACTTCGGTTGACACTGGCATCGCAGTTTACGAATGAAGGCGAGAATGCTAATCTCCCAATCCCAGCGGCAAAGCATGGGATTGAGTGAGTGACCTCAAACTTGAAAGCCTGCCGCATTTCAGCAGGCTCCGTTGGCTATCGCAGCATCCTACTTCTTCCCCGCCCTCACCTGCGCCCACCTTGCCCGCTGTGCGGCTGCAATTCGTCTGCTACCAACAACAGTTTGTGCCGTGGGCTGCCCTGATTCTTCGCTGGTTTTGTCCCTCTAGGTTCGAGCTGACGCAATACTTGAGTCAGTTTTGAAATCTCTTCTCCTGCTGTGTGATGGATTCAATGCTCACCATCTTCTCCATGTCGTAGATGCGACCGGAGCGCATAGCACGCATCCACGCGGTCAACACTGGCGCACCTGTTCTATCTGGTAGATTGTGCGTGGGGAGGAAAACAACCTCATGAAACCTAACGCCCTAACACGCGACGAATTGATTGAGGCAATGAGCAGACTCGGCAACAATCCCGTTGTATGGTTAGGATCAACCGGGCTAGCCAAAGATGCTGTCGGTGGGGTGGTTACGGCATATCAGGATGGCAAACCTCTCATTGGTCTGCAACCGGCAAAGACACAATCGAACATAGGCGACGTGCCAACGACCTCACAGGTCCATGAAGCACGCGAGAAATTGCGTCTAGCAAAGAATCGCTTTGCTAATTCTTATGAGTTACATCTAGCGGGGGAGATCATAAAAACAGATTTTACCCTCATCAAGAACGAGTACGACGCTATGATTGACGGGGTGCTTGACCTATTGCATAAGTTCTAAATGGCGGGCGCACTCCCGATGGACAGAGAAGCGTCTTAAGCGTGGCGGGAGGAGTTCGCTCTTGGGAAACCGGCTGCCCCCATTTCTTGTATCGAGTACACCACCTCGGGTTAGTGCTTCTTCGCAGCCCGTATCTTCGCCCACCTTGCCCGCTGGGAGACTGCGATTCTTCTTTTGCCAGCAGCAGACAGCCTGCGCCGTGGCACTGCCCCGTGTACCAAATAGAAAAGGGCCCGACGCCCTTCGGCTATCAGCCCTCACCCCTCGCTATGGGGATTCTACTCTCCTAGCATCCTCTTTGCCGCCTTTAACCTTTGCTTGCGATACGTCGGGCTAGGTTCATTCTGCCTGATGTAGTCATGGAGGATTTGCGTGAGCATATTGGCATTCTGCTCCGCGAGACGCCTGACTTTGGAAAGTTGCCGGATTCGCCACAGGTTAGACCTTCGACGGCTGTTACACATCTCCGGTAATCTGCTCAAGGATGTTCACTGTTTGACCCCTTTCACGCCCGCCACATCTCTTCCAGCTTTCTTGGGTCTTCCAGTTCCCATGGGACGGTCCACCAACTCTGCCATTCTTTCGAGCGGCTTTTGCCTTGGCTTCAGATTTCACTCTTCCACCGTTGGCTCCCCGCCGGCGGAAAGGGGTAACGGAAGCCTGCGAGAGACGCACGTACATCACTGGTAATTACGAAAGCGTAACAGTCTTCTCAGTGTTGCTCTTAGGACGGCTGTCTCAGCAAGAATGGTGAGAATGGACCCGAAAGACCCCGCCCTTCCCTCGCTTCATAGCCTTGGCATGTGGCTCGACCCAGACGGACACAAATTTCTGATGTGTACGCTTTGCAAAATTGCCTTTGAACTCCCAGCAGGGAAAAGCTACCAAGCGATAGCCGAAGAATTTGATTCCCGCCCTTGTGTTCCGATGGATGAACCTTTCTTCGCGCAATGACCCATGGATGAGCAAGATGGGATTTCCGCATTGCCTATTTCTTCCCCGCCCTCACCTTCGCCCACCTTGCCTTTTGCGCCAGCACGATTCTCCTTCTTCCAGTCTCCCCTGGGAGCTGGCGGGATGGGCGTTGTCTACAAAGCTGAGGACACCCGGCTGCACCGCTTTGTAGCCCTTAAGTTCCTGCCCGACGACGTGGCCCGCGATCCTCAGACCCTCAGCCGATTCCAGCGCGAGGCTCAGGCTGCTTCCTCTCTGAATCATCCTAACATCTGCACCATTTACGACATCGGCGATACACCCAAAACGTGGAGGCCTACGACGCGTATCTTCGCGGGGGAGCCCTGATTGGCCAGTTCGACCTTCCCGCAAACCTTGCGCTGATGCGCAAGGACTTTGAACAAGCACTGCGCCTCGATCCGAACTTCGTGCCTGCCCTGGCGGGTCTTGCCTTGGTGGAATGCCAGTACTATCGGGATGTTGAGTCGGATCCAGCACGCCTGCACCGGGCCGAAGCCCTGGCCCAAAAGGCGTTGGCCATTGATCCTCACGTCTCAGACGTTCATACGGCGCTCGGCCAGATTGCGGGGCGGCAGTACGATTACCGGCGGGCCGCGGAAGAGTTTCAGGAAGCGCGCCGGCTGGAGCCGGATAACGCCCTTGACTGGGACCAAGTCTCGTGGGCTCAGTCCCACCTCCGGCGTTCCCGATTTCGGTCTTGCCCAGGTCTATCTGGCCAAGAAGGAGTACGACCGCGCTCTGCAGTATTTCCTCCGGATCCCGGAAAAACAAAGGCAAGCGGCAATCTACCGATTTTCGGCTAGTTCGATTTACGCCGGCTTGGGAAAGAAGGAAGAAGCGCTCGACGAGCTAGAGAAAGCATTCGAGGAAGGCTACCGCGATTCCCCCGCCATTGACGCCAGCCCTCATCTCGCCGCGCTCCGCTCCGACCCCCGCTTTCAGCAACTCCTCCGCCGCTACCGCAAGTAATGCATTCTGGGAAGACTACTCTTCCCTACTTGCCGCGCGCGCTCGTCCGGCATCTTGGGCATCAGCACAGCGCGGGCGACAAACGGGCTAACCGGGAGTAATCCGCCGTGAACGAAGCGCTGAGCTGGGGATTCAATCTGTCAACCGTGTGTTTGGTCTGACACTTACCCTCAAAACGAAGGTAACTCAAGAGTGATTACAATCACAACGGGAAGGAAAAAGAAGCGGGTATGCTCGCGGTATGTACACGATCAGCCGAGGCAAGAGCGGCGGTCTGATTCTCAACTGTAAACGCTGTTCGCACGTTGAGCGCGTTAACGAGTTCGATGACAGGCTCGGTAACCGTCGCACGCAGGCCGCTCGTGCCATGTTGAATCATGTACGCAACGAGCACGGCAAAGAGCCGATAGGAAAACCCAACTCTCAGATCATGGAACGATGGTACTGAGCTGAACCCGTTGAATCGACCCAGAGAGAACCCGCTCTGGGTCCTTTCTCTTTGCATGATCGGAATCGGCTCGGCGTAACCGTACCGGGGAGGAGAAGGCAACGGTTAGGGGCGCAATCTATGAACGAGACTAGCGTATACATCGTTGAACGAGATGCGTGGTCCATCGAAAGGCAATGTGAGGTGCATTTCCGCCTGACCTACGAGCGCGTGTTCCTTCCGGTTCAAAATCTCTGGCGGGATTTTCTGGTTCATTCCGAGGAGATAGGCGCGGCTCTGCCGGCCGCGAGTCAGTATGAGAAGAATGAACGGACCTCAGGGATGGACGAATTCTTCGGTTGTGCAATCTCCCATAATGAGCCGCTGATCTCCCAGCACCCTTACTAGTGCTCAACCCGGGTTGCCGACAGGAGATGAGCTGTGACCGCGATCACCACGTCTGGTGTCCGAGAATACCTTCACGTCACGACTGCGGCGCTATCGTAAGGCAATCCCAGAGGTCAAAATGTCGAACCGAAAGCCCCATTCATTCTTCACTAATCCATGCCGCATGGGCTGCCTGCAACCGACCCAGAGTTCCTTCGAGCAGGTCGTAAAGTCCTTGCGCTTGAGCCCTGAGCAATACGCCGCGTCACCCCAACTCAAAGCGTGGGTCAAGCGAAACAAGAGAGACAAGTACGTTCCTCCCGATCTTCTCGCAACATTCGGATTCAAGCTCGGGGCGGAGGTTTAGCAGCAGCAGAAGATGCCAGCATCGTTGTATTCGTGTTCTCTTTCGAGAGCGTTAGCTATGATGTGCTGGAATCGATGAGCACAACCCCCAAAACTCCACGTGGTTCATGGTGTCCGTGCAGTAGCCATTCCGCAGGTGACGAGGGAAAGAGCGGAACAAATTGCCATCGTCTTTTTCATGGTTGCCTCGCTAAAGTCGCGCAGGTCGTGCGTGGATGTTGGACTCTGGATGGCGTAGATAAGTTGGCTCCATTCAGAGAAACAGTAAAAATCTGAACTTCATTGCCTTGTACCCCCGCCGATCTCTGACACTGTTCGTCTTCGATAGTCCAATCCCATGAAAGGCATTCAGACCGACTTCCCGGAATTACTGCGGCGGAGGCGTGGTGGTAGTGGTCGTCGTCTCACTATGCTCCCGCTGGGGTGGGGTCGTGGTTGTAGTCGTTGTTTGCTTCTCCTTCTTCACCTTCTTGTGATGGTGCTTGTACTTCGTGGTGCTCTCGTTCGTCTGAGTGGTTTGGGTCTGGGGCCGATCCGGAGTCTGCGTCGTCGTAGTGGTGGATTGCGTAGTGTCCTGTGCCATTACTGGCAGCGACAGTGCAAGCACGACGAGCGCTCCAAAAACAACAGCAAATAGCTTCTTGGATTTCATTCACTTTCTCCTTATGATGCCTAATTTACGCAGCGATTCCAACCGTGGCTAAATGCGACCTTTGACGCATTAGTAGGTTCGTTTGTTTGCGAGCACAATGCTGTGCAAAACAGCTCATGTCGCGACTGCGTACCGTGTCGACATGCCGGACCGCTCTGACATGTCACGGAGCCCAGCCCTGCGGATACGCAGACGCGATCCTTTCCGGGATTACCGTGTTGCCTTCCCGCCACAGGAAACGTCATCTGTAATGGCCCTTCTATTGCTCCCTAAGGAATTACAGCCGTCCGTGATCGGGACTCACCCCGTTAACGATTCTCCGGTCAGATCATTGAAGGCAAATGCTTAACTGCATTTTATAAGCACTGATGAAAGTCAGTCTAGTTAGCGAGCAAAAGTGGTCTTTGTCCAGCATTTAGACGCCCGCGTCCGAAGTTCGGACGGGGAGCATGCCAAGAAACGCCGCAGACCCACAATCCATCACATTTGTTCCCATAGGTGCCCGCAATACCGCCTCATGCGGGCGCGTCGCTACATAACCGTTTGGCCGCCCGTCGCGACAGGTCTTGAGGGATGTGAAGGAGGTTACCTTTCAAGCCTTGACCGGCCCGAGAGAGCACCGACCAGGAGTTCGCGTTGAAAAACAAATACATAGGGCTGAGAGTAGGGATGGCGTTTGCCGTCCTGCTTGCCCTCTTGTTGGGCATCGGGCAGTCGGGGCTACGACGGGTGCAGGAAATCAATGCAACGCTTAACGACATCACTGGCAGGCGGTCAGCCAAGCTGCAACTGTCACGAGAAGCGTTCGAGCTTTCCAACCAGAACAGCCGTATCACGATGGAAATATTTCTGGTGCGGGATAAAGCACGAATCGAGACGCTGTTGGCTACGAGGTCCGAGAACAGCAAGAAGGTTTCGCAGTTGCTGGCAGAGATGGGAAGCCGCTGTGAGTCAGAAGAAGAGAAGCATCTGCTCGCGGAGGCAAACGGAACGAGACATTCCTACGTCGAGAGCTACCTGCGAGCCCTACACTTGCTTGTCGATGAAAAGAAACACGACGCGGCGGCGGCGGTCATGGTCAACGAAACCCTGGCGTTGCTGCTCAAGTATCACGGCGCCTTGGACCAGATCGTTGAGTTTCAGCAGGGTGAATTGGACAGGGCTGTCAAGCAAGCCCAAGCTGACTACATCAAAACCCATCGTCTGGCCTCCTTGCTGGCTTTGCTATCTGCGACGATTGCCCTCGGGATCGCGGTATTCACAACCCGGCAGGCTCAAAAGATCTTCCGGCAGGATGCGGCGGCACGGGAGAGTGTTGAATTTGAGTTGCAACGCAGCGAAGAACGCATGCGGATGGCGATGGAAGCGGCAAAGATCGGTTTCTGGGATTTGGATGTCATTAAGGATGAACACGTGTGGTCAGACACCTGCAAAGTTTTGCTGGGCGTGCCACGAGACAGCTCGGCAAGCTACCAAGCCTTGATCAACGCTGTACATCCAGACGACTGGGAAATGATGCGAGCCAAGATTGACGAGGCACTTCAGGAAAAACGAGACTACGCCGTTGAGTTCCGCGTTGTTTGGCCTGACAATAGCGTGCACTGGCGCATGTCCACCGGGCAGGCCTTCTATGACGACGCTGGGCACGTGAAGCGCATGTCAGGCGTCACCATGGACATCGATGAGCGCAAATACGCAGAGGAACGTCTGCATCTACAGGCAGCAGCTTTGGGAGCGGCAGCAAATGCCATCGTTATTACGGATTTCCGCGGCGCAATCGTGTGGGTCAATGATGCCTTTACGACCATGACTGGCTACAGCAAGGAAGAGGTATTGGGCAAGAATCCTCGCCTGCTGAAATCCGGAGAGCAGCCCGACGGTTATTATGCCAGTCTCTGGTCTACGATTTCCTCAGGCAAGGTCTGGCGCGGCGAAATTGTCAACAGGCGGAAAGATGGGACGAACTACGCCGAAGAGATGACGATCACGCCTGTGACCCAAGACGGCATTGCCTACGATACACATTTCGTAGCCATCAAACAGGACATTACAGAGCGTAGACGAACGCAAGATGCACTTGTAGAAAGCGAAGAGCGTTATCGGTCGCTGTTTGAAAACATGTTGGAGGGGTTCGCATACTGCGAGATGCTTTTTGACGAACGTGGATGTCCAATAGATTTCGTCTACCTCGCTGTCAACAGTGCATTTGGAAAGTTGACCGGCTTGGAAAACGTAGTGGGCAAGAGAGTTACCGAGGTCATTCCCGGAATCAGAGACTCGCAGCGAGATTTGTTTGAGAGATATGGTCGAGTGGTTCTGACCGGCGAGCCGGAGAGATTCGAGATCGAAGTTAAAGCCTTGGGGATATGGTTCTCCATCTCGGCCTATGCTGCGGGAAGCAGATGCTTTGTAGCTACGTTCGATAACATCACTGAGCGCAAGCAGTCTGAGGAAGCTCTGCTTTTCAACAATGCCCTGCTGGAGGCACAAACTGAGACGGCCATTGACGGTATCCTCGTCGTTGACGGCTCTGATCAGATCATCCTGGCAAACAGGCAGTTCGGACGCAATTTCGAAATACCGGATGAACTTTTGAGCACACGAGACGATCTTATCGTCCGCAAGTACGTGGCCGATAAAGTCGAAAACCCCGAAGCTTTCATCGAGAAGGTCAAGTATCTCAATAGTCAACGGGATGAAAAAAGCAGGGATGAACTTAGATTTAAGAATGGGAAGAGATTCGACCGATACTCTGCGGCTCTAGTGGACTCAAAATGCCGGTATCGGGGTAGAATCTGGTATTTTCGCGACATCACGGATCGCAAAATCGCCGAAGAGCGGGTCCAATTCCTGGCCTATTACGATGCTCTTACTGGATTGCCCAATCGGACTCTTCTTCAGGATCGATTAAGTAAGGCCCTCGCCACTGCTCGTCGGCAGAAGCACAAAGTTGCGCTTCTGTTTGTTGATCTCGACCGCTTCAAGAACATCAACGATTCGCTCGGGCATTCGTTCGGTGACCTTTTTCTGCAAGAAGTGGCCGAACGACTCAAAAGATGGGCGCGTGAACAGGACACCGTGGCGCGGGTTGGCGGAGACGAATTCCTAGTCGTGCTGACCAATGTAAGAGAAATTCCCGACGCGGCAGTTGCGGCTGAACGGCTCACGAATGCAATGGCCGCTGAATTCGCGGTTCAAGGTCGGCACTTACGTATAGGTTGCAGCATCGGTATAAGCATTTTCCCCGAACACGGTACGGATGGTGAAACCCTGATCAAAAACGCCGATGCAGCAATGTATTCCGCCAAAGACCGCGGAGGTAACAACGTCCAGTTCTTTACGCAGGACATGAATGTTCAGGTGGTAGAGCGATTGACTCTGGAAAACAGCCTGCGACTCGCACTGGAAAAGCGAGAATTATCTCTCGTGTACCAGCCGCAAATGGATATTGCAACTGGAAGGATCATTGGACTGGAAGCTCTCCTGCGTTGGCAACACCGGGAATTGGGACTCGTGCCGCCAGATAAGTTCATAGGGATTGCTGAGAACAGCGGCTTGATCATGCCCATCGGTGAATGGGTGCTGCGTACTGCCTGCGCTCAAGCCCGGAAATGGCAAGACGACGGGTTTATCGCCGTGCCGGTTGCGGTAAATGTGTCAGCCGTGCAGTTCCGTCAAGAGGGCTTCTGTGAACTGATCAGGAAGGTACTCCACGAGACTGGTCTTGCTTCCAAGTATCTAGAACTGGAACTCACAGAAAGCCTCCTTCTAACAAGCGGTGAGGTGACGCTTTCAGTGATTCAGGAATTAAAGGGTTTGGGGGTGGAACTAGCGATTGATGACTTTGGGACCGGCTACTCCAGCTTCAGCTACTTGCGACAGTTCAGGGTCGGCAAGCTCAAGATCGACCGTTCGTTTATCCGCGATGTCGCTGCGAATTGCGATGACGCGGCGATCACTGCCGCAATCATCAGCATGGCAAAAAGCCTGAATCTCAAGGTGATTGCCGAAGGGGTCGAGAACGAAGCACAAATGTCATTCCTTCGCGCACACCAATGCGACGAAATTCAAGGCTATTACTTCAGCAAGCCGTTAGCGGCTGACAAAGTTGCCGACAAGCTGCGAGGCGACTATCCCGAAGCTCTCGTCCGAGCACAAACGAGCGGCGGGCGATCATGACCGAGCACCACATGAGGAGTGTATTTCATTATGGCAACCGCGCTTGCGCTCTTAGTGTCCGCTGACCCAGCCACAATTCAGCAGTTCAGCTACGCCCTACAGGAATTCTCTATTTCGCCTGATGTGTGTCGAGATGTACTGGAGGCTGTCCGCCGATTGAACCGCCAAAAGTTCGATGCTGTTGTTGTCGATCTCCCGCTAGTAGAACAATGCGGGCTGATCTTGAACGAAGTGCATCTCTCCCCATCAAACCGTACCGCAGTGACATTTGCCATTAGCAGTAGTGATGCTGAAAGCGCCGCTTTCCGGAGATCGTCCGAGTTTGTCCTGGAGAGGCCGCTTTCGTTGCAGTCCATCCGCAATACACTCAAGCCTGCTTACGGACTGATTTTGAGAGAACGACGACGCTACTTCCGGTGTCCCATTTCTATCCCCGTCACCATCCTGAGGCAAAACCTGCCTGCAGTTCGCTGTTACAGCGTGAACATCAGCGAAGGGGGCATGGCCGTCAGTACGCTCGTTCCTTTCATCGCAGGAGAAGACGTGCAGGTTCAGTTCACCTTACCGGATCACGAAGGACTATTCGTGGCAGAATCGACAATCTGCTGGTTGAAATCGGGCCGTCTCGGTGTTCGCTTTGCGTCTGTTGCGGAGAAGCACAAGTCCGATCTACAGGACTGGCTCTCACAAAAGCTAGAAGAGACGCTTCCGGAATTCGTTGCCGGGAAGTTCCGAAAGCAAATAGGAAACACGGTTTAAGAAAGAGCGTGGGTAAGGCCGCTCCGATGCCGATCCAGACGGGGAAGTTGTAACGCCACTCTGAGTATGCGCAGGTCCGACCGTGGCCGCCCTTTACTTAGCCGTGGGTCGTCCCTGCATTAGCGCGGTGGGATCGTAGGTCGGGGGAAGCGTTCGGGTCATCGGGCATGCCATTGACTCGACCCAGTATCTCGCTGACCTTTCGCACAAGTTCATCCGGGGAAAAGGGTTTCTCCAAGAAGTCGCCCACGCTGGCGATTTGTGCGGGACCGCCCAGTGCTTCCTCAGGATACCCAGAAATAAGCAGAAACTTCATGTTTGATCGCAACTCCACAACCTTTTCCTTCAATTGGACACCCGTCAATTGTGGCATCGCGAGATCGGTCACAACCAAGTCAATGTGCGCCAGATTGTTTCGACAGATGGATAAACCTTCCGCGCCGTCTTTGGCTTCAAACACACGGTAGCCGTTCTTTTCCAGTGCCGTCTTCATCAGCTTTCGCAAACTGGACTCGTCTTCGACCACAAGAATGGTCGCAATTGTCTCGGGGGTTGGCTTTGGAGATGAACCTGTTGAATTGTGGGCTTCTGCCAATTTGGGAAAATAAATGCGAAATGTAGTGCCTCTACCCTGCACACTAGCTATGGTGATGTGTCCGCCACTCTGCTTGACAATGCCGTATGTGGTCGATAGCCCAAGTCCGGTTCCTCTTCCTGTTTTCTTCGTGGTAAAGAAAGGCTCAAAGATGTGGGCCAAAGTTTCAGCATCCATCCCTTCCCCGGTGTCGGTGACAGAAAGCATGACGTAATCACCCGTCACGACTTCAAAGTAACGGCTGGCGAATTCCTCATCCAGTACTACCTCAGAGGTTTCGATGCTTATTTTCCCGCCCTGTGGCATGGCATCGCGAGCATTCACCACCAGATTAATCAGGATTTGCTGGACCTGCGCCGGATCGGCTTTCACCTTTCCTAAGTCAGGATGCAACACAGGAATGACATCAATGTTGGCGGGAATGAGGCGCCGGAGAAGCTTGTGCGTCTCCCAAACCGAGGCGTTCAGGTCCAGCACGGTTGGTTCGATCAACTGTTTGCGGCTGAACGCCAGTAATTGTCGGGTTAACGATGCCGCTTTCTGGCTTGCGCCTTTGATCTCTGCCAAGTGGAGCCGCAGCTCTTCGTTTTCTATCTCCCCTTGCGCCATCAGATCGCTGTAACCCATGATGATGCCCAAGTAGTTGTTGAACTCGTGGGCAATTCCACCTGCCAGATGGCCTACCGCTTCCATCTTCTGAGCCTGATGCAATTCGTCTTCTGTGCGCTTACGCATGCTGATGTCCCGGAGAATGACCGTGTAGAGCCTTTCCGCGCCGGTCTTTACTTGCGAGATCGTGGCTTCGACCGGAAAGTCTTCCCCATCGGCTCTTACAGCCATCAACGTTCCGGGCGATTCCAAAGAGCGGCTGGAAACGCCTGTTTGTCCGAAGCTCCGGATGTGTTCCCTATGAGCATCGCGGAACTTCCGTGGTATGAACCTATCGATAGTTTGCCCAATGGCCTCGGTTGCTGGGCAGCGGAAGATTTTTTCTGCGGCTCGGTTGAAGACGATAATCTTCTGATCGTTATCGACTGTAATGATGGCATCCATCGCAGAACTGATTATTCCTAGCAACCGCTCTTGGCTATCTCGAAGGGCCTCGTCAGCCCGCTTGTGCTCCGAAATATCGACTACCGTGCTTTCTTCGATCAAGCTTGGCTTATCGTCTCCGGGCGCTGAAGGCTTTGCGCCACGGCGTACTTCCAGTTGAGCCGACGCTAGGCGAGCAAGGATGAGCAGAGCGTCTCTATGCGCGGCTGGCAGTTCGCGGGGTAAGCGATCCATCACACAGAGCGTGCCCAGTGCGTACCCCTCCTTGGTCAAAAGAGGAGCGCCTGCGTAGAACCGAATCCCGGCACGTGTGACCATTGGACCATTGAAAAACCGCTCGTCCATCGCAGTATCTGCTATCACTAGCAAATCGCGTTGGAGGATGGTCTGCCCACAGATTGAATCTTCGCGAGGGATTTCAGGATAGTCCCAGCCCACCCTTGACTTGAACCATTGCCGGGTGGCATCAATGAAGCCAATCAGTCCGATAGGGGTACCACAAAGATAAGCTGCAAGTCGTGCAGTCTGGTCAAAGAGTTCTTCGGGGGACGTATCGAGCACGTGGCAGTCTTCCAGCGCCGCCAAACGCGCCACTTCCTCCTCTGACAACCGGGACTGCATGTCTCACCCCAGACTTCCTTGGAGCGACCTTTTCCAAGCAGAGTTACCCATGAATACCCCCTTGTCTAGTGCCTATCTAAACCCCAATCTAAAATCGCTCTCCTGGATGATGCAGCAGGTTGGGTAGTGAGGCGGTCGCTGGACGAGCACAAAGTGCTGGAGCCGGACAGCAAAAGCCCAAGGCCAGCGCAAGGGAAAAGCAGCAAGCCTGATCGGGCGGAATTATTTATTCGTTTGCCGCATGACCACGGGCGTTCTTCTGCATGTGAACCCTACGGCAATGTTCACGGAACAGGCTTTCTAGTTTGCGGTGCTGCTCTTCGGCGGTGCCAATGTCATCCCCCGTCGTAAAGATCACGTCTTTGCAATGGGAGCAGCGGGCTTTGATGGGTATTCTTTCCACTTCCAAGAGGATGACTAGATGCGGGTTCTTCTCCGGGTCCATCTAGACAAACTAGCCAGACGCCACACGCTTGTATGTGGCTGGGATCACAGCGGCATGTGAGGCGAGGGGAGGTTTTGCGTGGAGATGAAAAAACGGCGCAAATTTCGGTGACCGCGTTTTTGTCTGGGGTCATCCGGGCGCGTTCGTAGTGTTTGAAATTGAGTCCGGTGGCGTTTACGGGTCAATTTTGATCAACGCAAATCAACCTTCTGGCGTGTTATAGTGGCGATGAGGCGGTTACCCCCTTCTCCTCTTTCAGGTCTTCTGACCTAAGCCAGTCCATCTGAAGTTCTTCCACCTTAGGTTTTTTCGGCGAGAGAGACATAACCATGCCTTTTCAAGCGATCTTGCGCGAAGTCGATCAACTCCAGAGCGTCAGCACGCGTCTTGAGGCACTGGCGGAGCGACATCCGCCATTGTCAGAACCACTCACAACAATCGCGGTAAGCGTTCGCAACACGGCCACTCTGTTGGAAGTGCTGGTTGTGACTAGAGGACCCAAGCCGATCTGAGTAAAGCAAGCGAGTCTCGCAGAGCAAGGTCGTTGGAGGTTGGGACGGGTTTCGCTCAGGCGTGGTTGCGCTTCATCAACGGCTCAATCTCGTGATTGATTTCAAATTTCACGGGTGTGCCACAGGACGGACAAGACGTTTCGTGTATGCCACCGTCCAAACTCATCGCTTCCAGTCTGTTGGAACGTAAACATTTGGGGCACGTGATCATTAGATACCCCGCACTATCTCTGGGCACGAAGAGTGGGGCAATCTCGCTCTTCTGTCTTTCCGACCGGATCGGAGAAGCAGCCAAAAGCTTTGCGACATCGGCGCAAAGCTCTGTAAGAGTGTATTGTCCTTTTTGCAGGAAAGTGTCCGCCAAGATTCCAGATGGATTTCCGCTTGTGAGGTACTCTCCGCTCACAGCGATTGTTGCGATGTGGGGAAATCGCTCTCGAACTACCGTCAGAAATTCAAATCCGGACATCCGGGGCATATTCAAATCGGAAATAATCAAGTCCGGTAGCGACTTGCTGAGCGCTTGTAAGCCATCCAGCCCGTCCGCCGCCGTGAGAACCTCATAACCTCCACTTTCCAACATCTGCCGAGCGGTTTCGCGTATCGAATATTGATCGTCTACCACTAAGATGCGAAAGCGGAATTGATCCGCAGCCTTTGCTTCTGTAGCCGGGATGGTCTCCCGCGAATGCACTGCCGTTTCGGAGGCGACAGTAACTTGCAGGTTGTTCTGAATGTCCACTTCCGGGGAGACTGTCTTATCCCAATGTTCTTGGCTGGTAACCATGGGAGCCGCCTCCGTTCATGAGGGTTCGAGATAGCCGAATAATACCCGGTGCGAATCAGCCCAGACTGTGCAATATTGACCACTCCGCGCAAGAAGATTGGTACGTAGGCAAAGGTAGGCAGGGTTGTCGGAGCCGACCTGCTGCTTGGATCGTGGGCGACACACCTGCGCCGGGCGAGTTGTAGACCGCCTTGACGAGATTGCAAAAACGGAAACGCCCCATCTCCGTTTAGAGTCTGGGGCGCTATCGTTGAACAGCCGTCCCCAGGACAGCTCAATTCCAACGTAGGCTCCGAGCCAACCTTCAGGAATAGCTCATGGGTGCTGCATGAAGGTACTGTTTGGCTAGGCATGGGATGACCATGAAAGACCTCAGGGACCGAGTTGCTCTTGTAACTGGCGGCAGTCGCGGAATCGGTGCCGCAGTTGCAATCTAAAGTCAGTGTTTTTGGTGAGATCAGTACCACAAAGTGGGATGTGCCACGATAGGGGTCCGTTGTGGTTGAAGACCACTTGCCCATGGCTTCAAGGCAGACAAGCTTGAGGCTCAGGGGGCTGTTCTGAAAAAGCTCGTCCGCCCCGGCAACCCATCGAATCGGGAGCCGGAACGGGAGTTGAAAGAGAGCAACAGCTCGTAAACGATGGTGGGCGCTACAGGATTCGAACCTGTGACTTCCACCGTGTGAAGATGGCACTCTACCGCTGAGTTAAGCGCCCAGGGGTTGCGGTAAGTTCATTTAATTATACTCAAGGCCCAGCCGACTTTGTTGTCGCGCCATCGGCGCGGACCCATTGTGGGCATCGCCCTTCAGAGCCAGCTGGATTGCCAACCCATCGGACTCTGGCGCCTCGATCCCGAGTCAGAGCCCCAAATGCGGACCTCGCTACAACGCGTGGCCGAAGCAGGGCCCCCGGATTTTCCTATGAGACCGAGCGAGACTCTAGTGTTCAACGTCGAAATAAATCCTGGTCGTTGCCCGGTACTGCACGACTTTGGAGTCGTCCAGCAGCATGTCAAACGAATCGACGTGAGCCCATTTGATGGCGCGCACGGTTTTGGCCGCTTCCTTCACAGCGCTCTCTGCCGCCTTGGCGAAGCTCTGCTTGGACGTCCCGACTACTTCAATCACTTTCTGGGTCACAAGTCCCTCCTAAAGGGTAACTGCGGATTGTACTACCTGCCCGCGTTTTCGAGCGAGTGGGCAGGAGTAATTGCGGGCAGCCGGAGCAAGAACGAAGGCCACGCATTATTCGCGTGGCCTTTCATTGCAGATGACTGGATTTGCCGATACCGCTGCGTCTCACTTCGCCGACTCGGCGCCAGCGGCAGAGTTCTCAGCTGTCTGCTCCGCTGCAGCGGGACGGATTTTGACCGTGGCCAGGATTTTCTCGAGCCGCGCAAAAACGTCTTCGCGATTTACTGGTTCGACGCCGTCAGTAATACCGTATCCGGCTGTCCCCATGCCGAGGACGTACTCGTAGCAGGCCCCGTTTTCATACTTGTGATAGTACTGCGCTTCCGCCTGCTTGGTGGCGCTACCCGCGAATTCGGAGGTCATTTCCATGTCAGTCGATCCGACTTTTACCTTCTCGGCATCGATGGGCTCGCCATCCGCATTCCTGGTGTCAACGAATGCGAAATGAGAGCACTGCTCCTCCGAAAGGGTGCGATTCACGTTCACAGTGAAAAAACCTGTCGCGAAGTCGGTTCCGGGATACAGAGTTTTCGGCAATGCGACCGTGGCAACGGTAGCGCCTCCCGGCGGGACAAAGTTCATGGGCACGGGATCGTCCCCAAACTGAGGCTGCGCCTTGTCGCCGGTGGCGAGCGCGAACTTTCGCGGGTAGACGAATGACACGCCCGAGTTCGCATCCGTGTAAGAGACGTTTGCGGCACGTTTCTTCGGTGTTTTCTTGGCGACGGTTTGACTGGTGGGCGCTACGGACACGGCGGTCTGGGGCGCGGGGGTTTGCGGCGCAGTGGACGTTGTCGGCATATTCGACGGTTGGCTCGAGACGCCGGCCAGGGCGGGTTTCTCCGACTGCCTGGAGCAAGCGCTTACGGCCAGCAAGACCCCGAGAATTGCGCAGCCCGCAATCATGGCCAGTTTCTGCTGGCGTGACCAGGATGAGACGGTCGCGCCGGTGAATGAATCGTTGTTGGCTTTCTTCGTAGCTTTCCAAATTGTTGACACCTTGTCACCTCCCTGCGGCTGACGCAGCTGTTCTTCAGAAAAGCAGGACTGATGCCAATTTGCCGGGTATTGATTCTGGAAGAGTTGGAGTAACAACGGCAGGCGGGAGCGCGTGCCGCGCCGGATACGGTGTGGAACGGCAGACACGACTGGGTGGGCCGAGCGATAGAATGCCAGCGTGCAGAGCAGAAACTCCTACCGCGGCCGCCTTGCCCCCTCGCCGACTGGATTGCTGCACTTGGGCCACGCGCGCACTTTCTGGATCGCGGCGCTGCGGGCAATCGAGCATCAGGGAACTCTGATCCTGCGCAACGAGGACCTTGATCCGCAACGCTCGCGGCCAGACTTTGCCAAAGCCATGCTGGAGGACCTGCATTGGCTCGGCATTCGTTGGGCCGAAGGGCCGGATTGCGGCGGCGATTACGGCCCGTACACGCAGAGCGAGCGCCGCGCGCATTATCTCGATGCGTGGCGGCGGCTGCGAGACGGTGGGTTTATCTATCCCTGCACCTGCTCGCGCAAGGACCTTGCGCAGGCCGCCAGCGCACCGAACGATTCGGACGATGAACCGGTTTATCCAGGACACTGCCGCGGGCGGAACGATGCGGCCGGCCTCCTTGCCGCGGCGGGAGTGAACTGGCGGTTTCGCGTTCCGGACGGGGAAGAATTCGTCTTCACCGATTTAAATCTGGGCGAGCAGCGCTATGTGGCGGGGCACGACTTTGGCGACTTCCTGATCTGGCGGCGCGACGACGTGCCTTCCTATCAAGTGGCGGTCGTGGTCGACGATGCCGCCATGCGGGTCACGGAAGTTGTCCGTGGCGCCGATCTGCTCAAGTCAACCGCACGACAGTTGCTCCTGCTGCGTGCGCTCTCGTTGCCCGTACCTGCATATTTCCATTGCGAGTTGCTGCGGGATGCCTCCGGAGCACGCCTGGCCAAACGGCACGATGCACTGAGCATCCGGCGCTTGCGACAAAGTGGGATGTCGCCAGAATCCGTGCTGGAACTGGCCTTTCGGCCGACTGTACCCAGCGACGTGAGTAACCTCGGCAGGTTACAGGGGTAATCGCCGACCTTCTACAACCGCGCTACCATAATCTCGACAGCGGGTTTCTCCATAAAAGGGGGCGAATCATGCTCCGAATTTCCGACCGAGTTTCTTGCGCCGACGTTGCAATCATAGTGTTGATGCTGCTCACGGGTTTTGCGGCGTTCGGGCAGTCCACAAGCGGACAGTCTTTACCGGTTCAATCTTTATCTGGCACTTCTTCAGGCCAATCCCTGGGCGATGTTGCGCGTGCGAATCAGGAGAAGAAGGCGGCGGATGCATCGGGGGCAACGCCGCCGAAAGTAATAACGAACGCCGACCTTCCCAAGAAGCCTGACGAAGATGCGGATCCCGTCAATCAAAATCAGAACTCGGCAGCCAACACGGCAAACACACCTGCGAGCCGGAAAGCTGCCCAGCAGCGCGCCGCAGAACAGCGTGCCGGCGAACATTGGCGGCAACAGATTCTTGAACAGAAGGATAAGATTGCAAACCTTCAGGCGCGATGCGACCGGCTGCGCGCCCGTATTCATTTCGTGGACCCGGGCAATCCCTATACCTCAGGTATCGGCTATTACGGCGGCCAAGCCTATAACGCGCAGGAAGCGAGGGAGATGGAACGCCTGCACGACATGGAAGATCAGCTCAACCAGCAAAAGCAGAAGCTCGAGCGGATGCAGGAAGCTGCTCGCCACGCCGGCATGCACACTACTGTGTACGATCCGTAGGGCGCTTCGCACTCAACGGTTAATCGGGCGATAATGAAGGACGCGGCCGCCAGGGCCGCGTCTTCGCCGAATCGCTAGATTCGTCCGCCGCTCAGGCGGACTTTTCTTCGGGCTGTTCCACCTCGGTCAGTGGCATATTGACCAAGTGCTCACTGAGAAACCAGGTCTGGAGTTCATTGGTTCGTAACACGTCGCTCACCACCATATCGTTGGTTCCCGCATCGCCTAGCTTGGTGGCGCGCTCGGCCAATTCGCGGCAGTGCGTGATGATGATTTCGTGCGCGTCCAAAAGGCGAGAAAGCTGAACGGGAACTTCTTCGCGCCCCTTGGGCGGCCGCGGGATGCGCGTGAGTTCGGCGACGTCGTGAGCCATTGCAATACTGACTCCGCCTAAAAGCTGGATTCGCTCCGCGATGGTATCGACAATCTCGTTCTGCTCTTCATAATGCTTGTCGAACAATAGATGGAGTTGATAGAAGGTCGGCCCGGAAACCTGCCAGTGCGATTTCTTGTAGAGATCGCGCTGGGTGATGGTGTCGGCCAGCAACTGATTCAGTTGCTCGGTCATTTCGAGGCGCACCGGTTCTTCAAGTTGCAGCGGGAACATAGCGGTTACGCTGCCGAAGGGCTGAATTTCCCTCGCAGACTGATGGATGTGGGGTTGCGCGGAAACCTTGCGGGAATGGTTGGAGACTGGTTTCTTGGCCATAAGCTCTCCTGCGATTGCGAATTTTGGGCAGGGAGAAAAAAGGGGATGATGCATTGGCGCCCACTTCGTCTCTCTTGCCTAACAAGTGTTTGGATGCGGGCGGGCAAAAAGGGATTCCCTCCGGTTTTGGAGAAACCAGAGGGGACCACGAAACAGTCTGCTGCGCGGCGAAGCGGAGCGTCGCCAGGAGCGACTTCAGTCGGCGGCGCTGCGCCGAATGCTGAACATCTCGTTCAGGTATTCGACTTGCGGTACGCCCTTAACGCCAGCCTTCGCCATACGGCTTTTCAGATCTTCAGAGGCCATGAAGGAGCGCGCTTTGTCGAAATCCTCCCATTCAAACAGAAGCGTCAATTCATTGGGATTCTGAACGCCGCGGAAAATCCGGCAGTTGCGTTCACCGTTTCGAGTACGCCATTCAAGCGAAGAATCAAACACTGACTTCCAAGCGGAATAATCGGCGACTTCGTGATGGATGAGAAGATAGATCATGAGGGGCAGGCCTCTCCTTTCCCAGCAGAAAACCTTGCTCCAAAGTTCGAAGAAATGCAAGGGCTGGGGTCACAGCCTCAACGGAGATGCGGGGGTTCGCTGCGCGAATCGCGCACTTGCCTTCCGATTCGCTAACGGAGGTATCTCCGCGTAAAATCTTTGAAATGCAATGGTCGGGACGGCGAGATTTGAACTCGCGACCCCTTGCACCCCAAGCAAGTGCGCTACCAGGCTGCGCTACGTCCCGACGGAGTCCGCTGCCCAGACATGACAGCGTGGGGTTGACTTTGAAATTCTACACCAGTGCCGCTCGCTGGCGCGAGGTCTGGTCTCATAGCCTTATCCCGCTTCCTTCGTTGACGGTTCCGTTTCCTGGTCGTCGGCGTGACCCAAGCCAAATTTCTTCAGCTTGTAGCGCAGCGCGTCGCGGCTGATGTCGAGCAGTTTGGCGGCGTGGGTTTGGTTGTTACCTGCCTGCTTCATCGCCAGTTCCACCATGGCTCTCTCCACCTCTTCGAGTGATGTGCCGCCCTCGGGAATGTAGAGGCGCGGCAAGGCGCGGCCGTTGGGAAGGTTCTGGCCGTCGTCGTGCCCGGCGGAACGCTCGAATGCCGTCATTCCGGCCCTAGCCTGGCTCACCGCAAAGGGCAGGTAGGCGGGGCGGAGCAGCGATTCCTCTTCAAGAATCATGGCGCGCTCGATCGAATTGCGCAGCTCCCTTATGTTGCCCGGCCAGTCGCTCTCGAGGAGCAGCCGCCTGGTTTCGTCGGTGATGCCGCGCACCGATTTGCGGAAGCGCAGGTTGTAGCGATCGATGAAGAACTCGACCAGGGGAAGAATGTCTTCCTTGTGTTCGCGTAAGGGCGGAATAAAGATCGCAATGATGGCTAAACGATAGTAGAGATCCTGGCGGAACCGGCTTTCGCGCACCTCTTTCTCGAGATCGCGGTTCGAAGCGGCAATCACGCGCACATTTACCTGCATGTCGCGCACGCCGCCAATCCGCCGGATCACCTGATCTTCGAGTACGCGGAGCAGTTTGGCTTGCAACAAAGGCGAGAGTTCGCCGATTTCGTCTAAAAACAGGGTTCCGCCATCGGCCATCTCGAACAGGCCTTTCTTCATGGCCTTGGCGTCGGTGAAGGCGCCCTTTTCGTGGCCAAACAATTCCGCTTCCATCAGCGTTTCCGGAATTGCCGAACAGTTGATGGCTACGAACGGGCGCTCCTGGCGGGTGCTTTCGTAGTGAATCGCTTTCGCGATCAGATCTTTGCCCGTGCCGCTCTCGCCCTGAATCAGGATCGTGGTCGCTTCGCTGGCCGCGACCTTGCGGACAAAGTTCATCAGCTCGGTCATCTTCGGGGAGTCCGCGACGATCTCGTGATACCCAGCGCGCCGCCTCATTTCTCCGCGCAGCGACTTCACTTCCGACCGCAACTGCGTCGCCTCCAAGGCGTTCTTGATGGTGACGTGCAATTCCTCGAAATCGAGCGGCTTGCCGATGAAGTCGTATGCTCCCAGCTTGATCGCGACTTTCACATCTTCCAGTTGTGGGTCGGCGGTGATCATAATGACGGCGGGTGCGCCTTCATTTTTCTTGAGGTGCTCAAGCACTTGGATGCCGTTCATATCGGGCAGCCGCACGTCGAGCAAGACGAGGTCCGGGGATTCGACCTGGGCGAGCTTCAACCCCGGCTCGCCGGCCTCAGCTTCAAGGACCTGGTACCCCCACTCTTCACACTTCTGGCGGAGCGACCAGCGCACCAGGCGTTCGTCGTCCACCACCAGGATTTTCTCGGTTGCCATCTGAAACCCGCTCTATTCTAGCGCACTGCCGGGTTCGGGCAGCCGGGGAGCCATGGCGGTCCGCAGGCCACTTCCGGGCCCGGGGCCAGCCCGGGCGGTCCGGTGATGTGCATCACATTCTCGTGTGATAGCACTTGCTGGCGTAAGGGCGCTCTCACGATTAAGGTAATGAAGGTCAAAGGCGGAGCCCCGGAGAGGTAAATGGGCTCGAACCGCGTCGGCTAGGCCGAGTTATTGTCCAGCCGCGAAAATGGGAAGTACGAACCCTTCAGGAGTGATGCATGGCAGATGAAAATGTGACGACCGGAACGTCTTCGTCCGAATGGCAGGCCAAACAAGTTTACGCCTTGGCAGTGGTTTGCCTGTTGATCGGCCTTGCCGTGGGATACCTGTTCCGCGGCTCGCGCTCGCCTATGCCCTCGGTGAATCCGATGCAGGCCAGCAGTGCTCCGGCTGCCTCTGCAGCCCAAGGAATGGGGGGCCAAGGCGGGATGGGAAACCAGCCGGTAACCCTGGATCAAATGAAGCAAATGGCTGACAAGAAGGCAGAACCTCTACTGGCCAAACTGAAGGATGATCCTAAGAACGCGGACCTGCTGATTCAAATTGCAAACATCTACTTTTCGACTCATCAATTCACGGAAGCAGCCAGCTATTTCAGTAAGTCCCTCGACGTGAAGCCGAAGAATGTGACAATTCGTACCCAGCTGGCTTCCTGCCTCTATTATTCCGGCGACGTCGATGGCGCTCTGCAGCAACTGGAGCGGGCCACCACTGACGATCCAAAGGATGCCAATTCGCTGTTCAACCTCGGCATGGTGCGTCTGCAGGGAAAGAAAGACACCAAAGGCGCGCTCGCAGCCTGGGGACAATTGCTGAGGACCAACCCCCAGCTCGAACCGGCCAAGAAAGCGCAGGTCGAAAAACTGATGGCGACCGTCCGGCAAGCAGCCAGCACGAACTAGAATTTAGTATGGATTATGGATTAAGGAGCACGAGAATGCCTGACAACAACACCTCTTCGAACACTACCTGGACCGGCGTGCAGGCCTACACTCTGGCCGTAGTCTGTCTGCTGCTGGGAATGGCGGGCGGATGGTTGATTCGCGGCTCGCAGTCGCCGGCCGCGGCTGCTCCCGCAATGGCCGCCAGCGCACCCGCGCCCGCCGGAATGGGCGGAGCAGCGAATGCCCAGCCCACTCCCGAGCAGTTGAAGCAAATGGCGGACACACAAGCGGCCCCGCTGATCGAAAAGCTGAAGTCGGATCCGAATAACCCCGAGCTTCTGGCCAGTATCGGCAACTTTTATTATGACGCGCAGCAGTACCCGACCGCTGTCGACTATTACGGCCGCGCGCTGAAGGCAAAGCCATCGGACGCTGCCGTGCGCACCGACATGGCGACAGCCTACTGGTATATGGGCAATGCCGATACTGCGATCGCCGAGTTCAACAAGTCGCTCACCTACGAGCCCAACAAGCCGAATACTCTGTTCAACCTAGGCCTGGTGAAGTGGCAGGGAAAAATGGACATCAATGGCGCGGTAGCCGATTGGCAAAAGTTGCTGGCCACCAACCCGAACTATGAAGCCAAGGACAAGGTCGAACAGATGATCGCCGAGGCAAAGAAGCACACCGGCGTGAAGCCGGGAACGCCGGCAAAACCTCTACCTCAATAGCAAACCTTCTGCATAAGGCAGGAATCCAAGGGGGCGCCGTTGTGGCGCCCCAAGCGGACGGGGTCTCCGGGCACGGAGGGCACCAGCAAGAATGACAAGGGTAACGTAGCCGCAAGGCCGCGGCCCTAAAGTTCTGCACGAACGGTCGATCTACCCTTTGTGTGCAGAACCTCCCCATCCCGACACCTCGGCCTAGCTTTCTCCCTAATTCTCCCGCTGGCCATGGTTTGCGCCGCATCCGCCCAAACCGACGCTATTCCCTCGGACATGACTCTCCGTTCGGACGTCACCGAAGTGCGGATGACGTTTTCCACCACCGATCAGAACGGGCGCGTCATGGCGACTGTTCTTCCTTCCGACTTTGCCATCGTCGACGGGGACATGGTTGTCCGTGACTTCCGCAGCTTTGCGCGCTCGGCATACACGCGCCTCGAGGTTGCCGTGCTGGTCGATGCGAGCGAATCGATCACCGCGCAATTGCGCCAGGAACTGGCGAATGTTGTTCAACTGATCGGCGAGACCAGCGGCGTGCCGGATGAGAGCTTTTCTGTCGTTTCCTTCCGCGACCTGAAACCTGCGGTCGTGTGCGAAAGCAACTGCCGCGCCTTGAACACCAGTGCACAGTTCCCGGTTATCCCGAGCGGCGGCCTGACACCGCTTTATGACTCGGTCGTGTTCGCTGCGCGCAAGCTCGGCTACGACAACGACCCGCACGTCAGAAGAATTTTGATTCTGTTCTCAGACGGCGCCGACACCATCAGCTTGAAATCGTTCACCGACGCCATGAATTCGGCTTTGGACAACGACGTCGCCATTTACAGCGTCGATGTCAGCCGCCAACCTCACAGCTCGCCCGGCACGCTGGTGCTGCGCAGTTTCTCCGTCAACACGGGAGGCCGTTACTTCCCTGTCGAGGCCGGCACAACCAAGCTCATCGATGCCGTTCTTGAAGACTTTCATGCGGCTTACACCGTAGCCTACAAGCTGCCAAGCCACGCGGACGGATTTCATCTAGTCCGCATTCTTCCCACACACGACCTGAGCCTGCAATTCCACTGCCGGCGCGGATACTACTATCCCAGTAGCCCTGAGAATTGAGGACCTATGAAACACGCTCTGCTGTTCATCGCTCTGTTGTGCATGTTGTCCGTCTCACTCGCGGCCGAAAACCGGAGCTTGCAGGAAGGCACAATCGTCCGCATGCGCATGGCCGACTGCGAAGGTCTGCGCCATTCGTTTATGGCCTCAATGTCGGGCGGCCAAATGCCCGCCGAGTCTTGCGCGGAGTATGTCCTTGTCACCGACAAGGTCGTATACGTGATCGTCGGGAAAAGTTCCGACCAGCTTGTTCCCTTGGCCGAGACCACGAGATTTCATTTCCAGAACAGCGAAGTCGTGATTCGCGTCGATGATGCTCGCCACGAATCGCATTTCCACGTCAAGGCCATGGTGCTGCGTCCTGAATGGGAGCGTAGCCAGCAACTGGAAGAGGCCGAGGCTGTGGCGTTGATGGCCGCACATCGTCTGCAAGGCGCGGCCCTCACCGGCACGCAGCGATAACGCACCCACCGAGGCGTGCCGGAAGGGACTTTCATTGCCCCCGGCACGACCTCGGGTCAGCATTCGAACGATCCCACTCGCCGCGACCCTCCACTTTTTCGTTTATGCTTGCGATTGCACTGTCATTCGAGGGGTTCGATGATTCGATCGCGCACAGTTGTTCGTCTGCTCGTATCTTTCCTCATTCTTCTTTCCGCAAGCCCAGGCTGGACGCAGGTTCCCGAAAACACCTACCGGGAATTGCAGTGGCGGATGATCGGCCCATTCCGTGGAGGCCGCACACGCGCCGCCGCCGGCGTTCCCACCCAGCCCAATGTGTTTTATATGGCCCCAGTCAACGGCGGAGTATGGAAGAGCGACGACTACGGGCGCACATGGAACCCGATCTTTGAACGCGAGTCGACGCAATCGATCGGCGCGATTGCGGTCGCGCCTTCCGATCCCAACATCATCTACGTCGGAAGCGGCGAGGGACTTCATCGGCCCGATCTTTCCGTCGGCAATGGCATCTACAAATCCACGGACGCGGGCAAGACCTGGATTCATCTCGGACTCACCGACAGTCAGCAGATTCCAGCCCTAGCGGTCGATCCGCGCGATCCAAATCGGGTTTTCGCTGCCGTGCTCGGGCATCCTTACGGACCGAGTGCCGAGCGCGGAATCTATCGCTCCATTGACGGCGGGCAGACGTGGCAAGAAGTGATCTCCAAGGATGAGAACACCGGCGGCTCGGATGTCGATATCGATCCCTCGAATCCCGACGTCGTTTACGCTTCGATGTGGGAAGCTCGCGAAGGGCCGTGGGAGGATAACAACGACTTCAACGGCGCGAACGGCGGACTGTTCAAGTCCACCGATAATGGCGGCACGTGGCGTCGGTTGACCAATGGCCTGCCGAAAGATCTTGCTCAGGTTTATGTCGCGATCGCGCCCAGCGATTCGCACCGCCTTTACGCAACCGTTGCCACAGCTTCGGACAAACTCGGCGTTTATCGCTCCGACGACGCCGGCGAAACCTGGTCCCAGATCACGACGGACACACGTCCCGCCGGCCGCATCGGTGGTGGAGATCTTCCGGTTCCCAAAGTAGATCCGAAAAATCCCGACCTCGTCTACGTTGCCAGCACCGTGACCATGCGCTCTACCGATGGCGGCAAAACCTGGTCCGGCTTTCGCGGAGCGCCCGGCGGCGACGATTATCAGAATCTGTGGATCAATCCCAACAACGGCAACATCATTCTGCTGGTCAGCGATCAGGGCGCCATCGTCACGGTGAACGGCGGCGCAACCTGGAGTTCCTGGTACAACCAACCTACAGCGCAGCTCTATCACGTTTCGACGGACAACGGATTTCCCTATCGCGTCTGCGCCGGGCAACAGGAAAGCGGTTCCGTTTGCATCTCCAGCCGGGGAAATGATGGCGGGGTCACGTACCGCGACTGGCATCCCGTGGGTGTGATCGAGTATGGCTACGTCGCGCCGGATCCGCTCGATGCCGATCTTGTTTATGGGGGCGGCCGCAGCGAGGTTACAAAGTACCACTGGTCGACTGGCCAGGTGCAGAACATCACACCGATTCCGCTGCGCAGCGCGAAATATCGAACCGACCGCACCGAGCCGCTGATGTTCTCGCCGGTTGATCCCCACGTCCTTTACTTCGCGGCGAATGTGCTTTTCAAAACCACCGACGGCGGAAATTCCTGGAAAGCGATCAGCAAGGATTTGACGCGAGAAGACCCGGGCGCTCCCGCCAGTGTCGGAACTCTTATTCGCAAAGACGCGGAAAAACAGCGCGGAGTCATTTACGCGCTGGCGCCGTCCTTTAAAACTATTTCGACCCTGTGGGCGGGCACCGACGACGGTTTGATCTGGATCACGCGCGACGGCGGCACAAACTGGAGCGACATCACTCCCAAAGAACTCACTCCGTGGAGCAAGGTCACGCAGATTTCCGCTTCGCACTTTGACGAAGACACCGCCTATGCATCCGTGAGCCGGTTTCGCATCGACGACGCCCATCCTTATATCTATCGCACGCACGACGGCGGCAAGAACTGGAAATCGATCAGCGCCGGCCTGCCCGACTTCGGCGCCGTCGACACGGTGCGCGAAGATCCCATTCGCAAGGGCTTGCTGTTCGCGGGCACCGAAAATGCCGTGTGGGTTTCGTTCGATGACGGCGACCACTGGCAATCGTTACAGCTCAACCTGCCCCACACGTCCATGCGCGATCTCTGGATTCACGACGACGACCTGATTGTGGGCACACACGGCCGCTCGATCTGGATTCTTGATGACATTACGCCGCTGCGCGAAGCTTCGACCGCGCTCGCGAAGTCCGTCCACCTGTTTAAGCCGACGCCCGCGTATCGCGTGCCGCGCGATACCTACACCGACACACCTCCGCCTCCCGACGAGCCCTTCGGCGCCAATCCGCCGGACGGAGCCGTGATCGACTACTATCTGCCCACCGCATCCACTGGTCCGGTCACGCTCGAAATTCTCGACGCACAAGGTCATGTCGTCCGACGTTTCTCAAGCGCCGACAAACCCGAGGCCACCGAAGAAGAGTTACAGAAGCAGTTGATCCCGCTCTACTGGATCCGCCCCTCCCACCGGCTCTCGACGGGTGCTGGCATGCATCGCTGGATCTGGGAACTGCACTACCCGCCACCGGCGACCACGCGCCACGATTTTCCGATCTCTGCGATTCCGCACGATACGCCCCGTCATCCGCGTGGCCCCTCGGCCTTGCCGGGAAACTACATGGTGCGGCTTACTGTCAATGGCCATGCCCTCAGCGCACCGCTGATCGTAAGAATGGATCCGCGGGTCAAGGCTTCAGCCGGGGCGCTGGAAAAGAAATTTCAGTCGGAAACTCGCCTTGCTTCCCTGCTGAGCGAGTCCTCCGAGGCCGTTTTCGAGGCCGGTTCGGTTCGCGAGCAAATCGAGAAGCTGACTGCTTCGACTCAAGCCAACGCGTCAACGAAAGACGCAATCGAGGCCTTCGGGAAGAAACTAACCGCGCTGCTCGGCGCCTCCCGCGGATTTTTTGCTCCACCTTCCGAAGAGATAACGCTAAGCCGCGTCAACAGCCAGGCCAGCACGCTGTACGGCCAGGTGTGGCAGGTGGACGCCGAGCCGACTGCTGCGCAGCAGGAAGCGTTGGCCGACATCGAGCGCGACAGCGGAGATGTGCTAAAGCGATGGCATGAGTTTAAGAGTTCGGATTTGCCGGCGCTTAACCGGCAACTGCACGAGTCGAATGCTCCCGAGGTCCAGATTGACAAGGATGCGCCCCACGAGGAATCCGAAGAAGACGAAGAGTAGGCGCTTCAAGTAATTCGGAGATCAAAAGCTTGAACCCGAAGGAAAGATCAGATTACCGAAGAAGCAGAACGTGAGGAAGGGCCGGCAAGTTCGCAGATCGCCTGCTCAATGATCCCGAAAGCGCACGCGCATGCCGCCGGAAGCGCCGCCTCGACGCTAACCGAAAGCCCCAGCTCCGTGCGCACGCGCTCCGGTTCCACTCCAACCAGAAAGACTTGCTTGGGCAACTCTCCCACGAACTGCGCGACTGCCAGCAATTCACCGGCGTTGCCCTCGTGTGCCGTCGTTGCCCGCCGGGCGCCAGCGGCCAGAACCTCAGACTTGCTCAGCACCGTGACTTCTCCCGGCGCCTTACCGCTTGAGTATGCGTCCAGCAGCACGAGAGTAGTGCGCTCGGCGAGATAACCGAGCAGGGCCAATCCCTGCGTACCTCCATCGACACATTCCACCTCGTGCACCCGTGTATACCTTTCGCTGACCTTGTTCAAAAGAATGGGGCCCACACCGTCGTCTCCGAGCAGCATGTTGCCCACTCCCAGCACGAGTACAGGGGGAGGCGGTGCGGATTGGTGGAAGATCTCCATACTGTGAAGCTAGTCCTCCTTAAAGTCCCCCTTCTGGTAAAACTTGTAGCCGGAAATGATCGACGTGATGAGGCCGTTGCCGTACTGTGTGGAATCGTAGAGGACGATGTAGACATGGAGGATCGCAAACACCACGAATCCCCACGCAAAGAAGTGATGCCACATGTGCGTCTGGAACGATCCACCCAGAAGAGGTAGCACCCAACCGAAAAGGCGGTTCAGAATGCCTCCTGGATTGCTTTCAGAGTACAGAGCCATTCCCGTGAAAATCTGGCACCATCCGAGAAAGATGACAAACACCGTGTAAGTCGCCCCGCCCAATGAGTTGTGCCCCAGGTGAACGTGCCCGCGCTCCAGCCGCAAATAATCCGCGGCCTGCCGGAACAGGTCTGCCCACCACTGTGGACGCCACACGTAGGGAAACCCCGACCGTGCATAGTTATTGCCAACCCAGAACCAGTACACCCGCACCATAAAAGTCACCGTGAAAAGCATGGCCGCGGCAAAGTGAAATTGCCGCACCCGTCCCATCACGAAGTGGTGCACCGCCTCTCCGCTCGGGGCCAGCAGCGGATGCGAAATATAAAGCCCGGTCAGGAACAGCACAGTCAGGCAGGCCGCATTGACCCAGTGCGTGATGCGAACCGGCAACTGCCAGACGTATTCACGCCGAAAGTATTGCTCCGGGTGCTGGCCCATGGCCTGCGGGTCGAACTCGTGAGTGGAAGTCGCCATAGGTTCCTCCTGAGTTTCCTCCGACTACCGCACCCTGATTTCCGCGAGCTTCTCACCGTTCGGCCCAAACACGTGCGAGGCGCAGGCCAGGCAGGGATCGAAAGAATGGATCGTCCGCAGGATTTCGAGTGGCCGTTTCGGGTCCGCCATCGGCGTATTCAGCAATGCCGCCTCGTAGGCCCCATGCTGGCCTTTGCCGTCCTTTGGCGAGGCATTCCACGTGGAGGGCACGACGATCTGGTAGTTCTCAATCTTCGCGTCCTTAATGTGAATCCAGTGAGCCAGTGACCCGCGTGGCGCCTCGGTAAAGCCGTAGCCCTTGGCTTCCGTCGGCCAGGTCGAAGGCTCCCAACGTGACGTATCGGCGGTGGCCGAGTCCCCTGCCTTCAGATTCGCGATCAGGTTGTCATACTCGGCCATCAGCCAGTGCACGCAGAGCTTTGTCTCAAGTCCGCGGGCTGCGGTTCGGCCCAAGGTTGAGAACAACGCCGTCGGCGGCACCTTGAGTGCGCCCAATGCTTCCGTGACCACGTCCTTGTATTCCGTTTTGCCGCTGGCAAACCCCACCAGCATACGCGCCAGCGGTCCAACCTCCATCGCGTTGCCCTTCCAGCGCGGAGATTTCAGCCACGAGTACTTGGCGTTCTCATCGAGTTGCTGGTAGGGAGGTTTGGGTCCGCTGTACTTAGGAACGGTCACGCCATCCCAGGGATGCAACGAATCCTTGCCCTCGGGATACTCGTACCAGGAGTGAGCGACCTGTTCCTGCACCTGCGAGGCGTCGGTCAGGTCGAGCGGGAGAACCTCGCTGAGATTCTTATTGAGGATAATCCCGCGTGGAATGCGGAACTGGCTTATGTCGCCGATGCCATTCTGCGGAAGATCGCCGTAGGTCATGTAGTTTCCGAGCCCGCCACCAATTGCCGCCCAGTCCGTATAGAACGACGCCACCGCCAGCAGGTCCGGGATATACATGTTGTCAACTACCTGGATCGCGCCCTGGATCAGCGTCTTCACGTAGTCCAGCCGCTCCATGTTGATGGCGTTGTCGCCTTGCATCGAGATCGCCGACGCCATTCCGCCCATCAGGTAGTTGGGGTGCGGGTTCTTGCCCCCAAAAACGGTGTGGATCTTGATGATCTCCTTCTGCCACTTCAGCGCTTCCAGATAGTGCGCGACCGCCATCAGGTTCGCTTCCGGCGGCAGTTTGTAGGCAGGATGTCCCCAGTACGCGTTCTGGAAAATACCCAGCTGACCCGACTCTACGAACTTCGTCAGCGTGCCCGCCAGGTCTTTGAAATACCCCGTGCTCGCCAGCGGCCACGACGGCGAAACTTTTTGTGCGAACGCCGAAGTCGCGGCTGGATCTGCCTTCAGAGCGGAGACAATATCAACCCAGTCGAGCGCGTGCAGATGGTAAAAGTGGATCACGTGGTCCTGCACCATCTGCGTCAGAAACATGATGTTACGGATAATTTCCGCGTTTGGCGGAACCTTGACGCTAAGTGCGTTCTCCACTGTTCGCACTGAAGCCAACGCATGCACAGTGGTGCACACGCCGCAGATGCGCTCGCAAAACGCCCAGGCAGTGCGTGGGTCGCGGCCCTTAAGGATCACCTCCAGGCCGCGCCACATGGTTCCGGAGGACATGGCGTCCTTGATAACGCCACGTTCGTCGAGCGTCGCTTCCACTCGCAGGTGACCCTCGATACGAGTGACGGGATCAACCACAACTCGAGTCGCCATGCCTCACCTTCCTTCCTTTCCCTGCGCTTCCGTGTCCGAACCGATCTTCTTCCCGGCTGCGCGCCGAACCTCAGTGGAAATGAAGTGCGCTCCCACCCCGATCAGGGCCGCGCCCGCAGCCACCGCGCCAATAGCGTCGGGCGTGGAATCGATGCCCGGCACTGGAATCGACGACAGCCGCTCATAGAACGGGCCGTCATCCCAGAAATTCTCCTCGCTGCAGCCGATGCAGCCGTGGCCAGAGCCAATCGGATACGACACTCCGTTATTCCACTTGAACGTCGGACACGAGTTGTAGGTGGTCGGGCCGCGGCAGCCCATCTTGTAGAGGCACCAGCCCTTCTTTGCTCCCTCGTCGTCCCAGGTCTCGACAAACTGGCCGGCATCGAAGAACGCCCGCCGGTAACATTTGTCGTGGATGCGCTGTGCATAGAACATTTTCGGACGTCCGTAGCGGTCGAGTTCCGGAAGCGCGCCAAAGGTCAGGATGTAGGTAAGGACGCCAGTCATGACCTCCGCGATGGGCGGGCAGCCGGGCACGTTGATGATTGCCTTATGCGAGATCAACTCGTGGATTGGCTTCGCCCCAGTCGGATTGGGCTTGGCCGCCTGCACGCATCCATTCGACGCGCACGAGCCCCACGCGATTACCGCTTTCGCGTTCTCCGCAGTCTCTTGCAGGATGTTGAGAAAGGTCTCGCCGCCCACGGTGCAGTACACGCCCCCATCGGCGGTGGGTGCGTTGCCTTCCACCGCCAGCACGTACTGGCCCGAATAATCCTTCATGGTGCGTTTGCGATTCTCCTCGGCCTGGAACCCCGCCGCCGCCATCAAAGTGTCGTCGTAGTCGAGCGAGATCATGTTCAGAATCACGTCCTGCGCGATCGGGTGCGAGGAGCGGATGAACGACTCGCTGCAGCACGTGCATTCCAGCCCGTGCAGCCAGATCACCGGCAGGCGCGGTTTGGTTTCGAGCGCTTCGACGATCTGTGGAACGACCGTTGCGTCCAGCCCCATCGCCGCTGCCATCATGGTGCAGAATTTCAGAAATCGCCGGCGGTCGACTCCGTGTGCGCGTAAGACATCGTAGGTGGAGGCACTGCGTGTGTGGGTTTCCATTGGCTGCCTCGATCGTGCTGTGAAAGATGGCCGTGCATTGTGTCCAATGTCGCAGCATGTTAGTACAGCCGTCATATGAGTCAGTGACTCGTGTCACCTATCAATGTGACGTAATGGAAAGATTGTTGGGTTTTCGAAACTTCACTGATGTGCGGCGACGGCCTGCCGCACAGGGAGACTGACGGAGAACGTGGTGCCCTTGCCTAACCTGCTCTCGACTTCGATCCGTCCGTGATGTTCCTCGATGATCCGCTTGGCCAGCGAGAGACCCAATCCAGTTCCGTCTCCCTTGGTCGTGTAGAACGGCCGGAAGATGTTCGGAAGATGCTCGGGCGGAATTCCACGGCCGGAGTCGGAAACGGTAAACACGGCATCGTCGGAATCTTCGCGCGCAGACACAGAAACCTCGACCCGCCCCGGACCTTCGATCGCCTGCACCGCATTGAGAAGCAGATTGAGCAGAACCTGGTGCATCTGGTCGCTGTCATGATCCACTTCCGGCAAATTTTCGGCGGGCTTAAATTCGATTTTGATTGGCTTCGACAGCACTTGCTGACGAGCCAGCATCACGGCATGCTCAACGGTCGTATTCAAATCGCTCAGGCGCATTTCGGCCGCACGCGGGCGCGCGGTGCCGAGCAGGTCCGTCAGGATGCGGTTGATCTGGTTGATTTCCTCGCGCACCTCCTTCACCACCGCCCTCGCCGGACTGGAGGCAGGCAGGTCGCGGCCCACGATTTCGATCACGCCCGCGATTCCAGCCAGTGGATTGCGAATTTCGTGCGCCAGACCTGTGGCCAACTCGCCGAGGGTGGCGAAGTGCTCGGCGCGCGACATCTGCGTGCGGTGCAGCAGTTCGATCTCTTCGCGGCTTTCGCGGAGTTGCTGCACCATCAAATTGAAATTCCGTCCCAGGTCTCCGATCTCGTCGTTTCGCTTGGCAAACGTGACTGAAGCGGTCAACTCACCGTCGCCCACACGCCCCATCTGCTCCTGCAACTCGATCATCGGGCGATTGATGGTGGAAGCGAGCACCACGATGACAACGCCGCAGATCGCGACCGCCCCCGCCCCGGCAATCAGCAGCAGGCGATGGCGCTCGGTGTCTTGAAGCGAGAGGGTCGCCAATAGAAACAGGAACATACCGTTCAACAAAACCACAGCGACCGGCCAAATGGCTTTCAGTTGCCAGTTCACGCGCATGGAGCGCGCGGTGCTCTTGCCTGCCGTCGGTGTTAGCGTTCGGTCAATCATGGTCGTTCACAGGATGTTGCGGCTGCCTCTGAGCCTCAAGCATACGCATGTAAGCCCGGCAACAAATAAGTGACCCCAAAGAACGTAAACATCACCACGCCGAATCCCAGGATGGCGAAATATGCCGCCCGGCGTCCGCGCCATCCTCGCGTGATGCGCATGTGAAGGTAGCCGGCATACACCAGCCACGTAATAGCTGCCCAAGTCTCTTTCGGATCCCAATTCCAGTACGATCCCCAGGTCTGGTTCGCCCAGTAAGCGCCGGCAGCAATCATCAACGTCAGGAGCGGAAAAGCAATACAGATAGTCTTGTAGGTGATGCGGTCAAGCGCGTTGGCGTCCGGCAGCAGACGCTCCAGGTCCGGCCGCCGCCACAACAGCAGCAAATACAGCAGCGAGATGAAAATCCCGCCCACCAAGCCCGAAAGAATGAACGGGCTCGCGGCCAGGCTGGTGGTGAAGAGTCCGTCCGCGTCGAGCGACGGATAAGCGCCTTCGCGGGCACGCAGCAGGAACATCACGAGCGTCATAATCTGCAGCAGGATGCTGATGAACACGGCGCGGTTCGCAATCGCCAGGTAGCTATCGTCCTTCTTCGAGCGAGCCAGCGCATAGAGGGCGAGCGGTGCAGCAACGACTAGCGTCGTCAGGAGAATCAGCCACCCCAAATCCGGAACGACCACAAACAGCCGCATGCCTTTCGAGATGAATACTTCCCGCTTCTCCTCAACACTCCATGCCACCAAGCTCAACCCTCCCTTTTCAAAGCGGGTCAGCACGATACTCGCGTAGATCGCCAGCGTGCTCACGCCGGTGGCGGCGAGGAAGGTTTCGGTTTTCATCTTGTCCTGGATCAAGAACATCATGGCCAGCGCAAAGCTCAGAGCGCAAGCCGCATAGGCAAGCATCGCCAGCGTGACATGCACATGCAGCCAGGTGGATTGCAGCGCCGGAACCAGCGGATGAACTTCGGTCCGCAGCAACTGCATCAGCACCACGCCCACGATGGCGACCGGCATGGTGACCGTGCCGATAACCTTCACACCATATTTTTTCTCGGCGATCAGCGTGAGTACCGCCAGCGTCCACACAAAACTGAGCAGCATCTCATAAACGCTGGCGAAGGGAGGATGCCCGGCTTCGTACCAGCGGTGGGCGATTGCGCCGCTGTTGGCCAAAAGGCCAGCCCAGGTGGCAAGCGAGGCGAACTTTAGATAAGAATCCGTCCCTGTGACGCCGAAGCCAAGGTAAAGCGCGCCCGCTCCGGAGTAAAAAATCAGCGCGGCGAACAGCAGATTGCTTTCATTCAGCACGTTGCCGCTCTTAACCACATTCAAGAACGCCATAAACAGCAGAAATGCGATGGCCAGCCCGACGAACACAATCAGGGTTGTACCTGTTGTCGCCGGCTGCTGCTGTTCTGCATTTGCTCGACTCATTGTCGGACCCCTCCCGGGTCAGTCCCCATAGCAACCGGTCAGCGCGTGCTGGCCGTCGCGACCTGCTCGCTTGGAGCGAGGCTGGAACTCGGTTGAACTTCCTTTTCAATTGCCTCAGTCAACTCGTTGAAGCGCTCCTCGAATGCATCGCGATTGCGGTTCGCGCTGCCACCGATCCACAACGAGTACAGGCCGGTGCGCTCATCCCGTACGGGGACAGCCCAGAAGCGCATGTGGATTACATAGAAGACGAAGGTAAGCCCCACGCCCAACAGCACCACACCCGACCACACACCCCACTGCCCGGGTTCGTGCGACACCTGTAGACCGGTGAAGTGGCCCAGTTGCAGATCCTTCGGCGCGAGCAGGTAGGGAGCTTTCGAGTTGTCGGCGACCTCTTCAAGTTGCGGGAACCATACGTCGAAGTTCTTGCCGCTGCTTTTAACGGTCACGATCAGGTGGGCAGCCGGACTGCCCAGTTCATTCGAGCGTTTATAGACTTGTCCGTCACGCACGGCATAGTCGGAAAAGAACTCGGCAAATCGGACAGTCGTATCGGCGTCAAGATTGGCCGTATCGCCTAATGTGAAGGCAATCTGTTCTGGCTTGTCGGTGGAATCTGCGCCGGAATTTGCGGCTGCAGAAACTGAGCCCGCTCCGTATGCCGGATTCGGCGTCGCCGCGATTACCAGTTTGCCAACCTTGCCGTTCTCACCGAAGCTCGATTGGTAGAAGCGCACACCTTTGTAAACCAGCGGATCGTTTACCACGATTTCTTTGCTCTTCACATCCTTGCCGTCTTCGACCACAGCCAGCTTTGACCACCACTTCTTGGGGGTGCCGTCTTTATAGTTCTCCTGCCCGGCGGCGTCGCAGCGCAGTGCAAAGGGGAGTTCTCGCTTTGTGCCGTCGCGCAACTCAATCACATTCGAGGTCTGCCCTTCATCGAGCGAAGCTGTACCGCGCCAGCCAAAGGCGCCGTCGACGATCCAACCAAAGAAAATCAGCAGCAGGCTGGCATGTACGATGTAAACCGCCATCTCGGAGAAGCGGTGCCGCTCGGCGAAGAGTCCAAAGTGATCTTGCCGCACCACGCGCTCCGGCTTAAAACCCATGCCGTGTAACGCGCGTTCAGCGGCCACTATTCCGCTCTCTTCATCGGCGATGGCAATCGACTTCTGCGGATGGAGCGCCCGGCGAAACGTGGCATCGGGATACTTGTACGGCCGCGAGTAGAAGCGCCAAGCATTCGGAAAACGATCAATCGAAGCCGCGATGATGCAGAGGCTGACCAGGATCATCAGGCCGATAAACCACCAGGCATGGAACACGTCGGTCAGGCCGGCCGCGTCGAGCAGGCGAAGTGCCTGCGGCGAGTAGGCGCGTTGCATATCGTCGGGTTCGGTCATCGGCCGTTGCAGGATGACGGTACCGGCGGCGGCCAGAATAACGACCAGGATCAGAAGCACTACACCCGTCTTAATCGAAGCGGCGGTTTGCCAGGTTTTGCGGGTTACAGTGCGGAAACTCACAGCCATGTTTCTCCCCCAACTAAACTCTTACGAATGCACGTTCCACGCCAAGTAAGCAACCCACGCTAATACATTGAAAATAAGATTGTTGTAGACTCTTGGACGCTGCGTTTCCACTTCGATTTGGGCTAAATCGCGCATGGCCGACCGGCCCGGTCGGGATTTCACCCATCACAGACACCCGGTGACCGGCGTCACGAAGGGGGGTGACAATGCGGCGGGCCCAACGCGAGCGGGCACTGCGGCGAGCGCATAATCCTGTACCAGAGGGCCCCTGTGACCTCGATCACAATTATGAGTGACTCTGACTACACACGCGCTTGCTCATTTGCATTCGAATGCTCTCATTGCTGGGGGGAAATGCGATCCGGTTCCACGTCCAATTCGGCGGCGAATTTTTCGAGCTGGCACGCGCCGGAAGTCTCCGAGTCTGGTCGTTTTCCGTTTGATCCCACCTTGCGCCATTTCACCTCTCGGCCTGCGGGAGAAGTCCCAATGCGAAATGTTTTGTCAGCCGCGTTAGCCGCGCCGAGCGGCGGTTCCCACGCCGGAGACTTTCTGGCACAATCAGTTACGCCAATGTTGAAAATTTATGCTCTGCCCCAACAAGCGGCGACCGTCGTGCAACGACAGCCTTCGGAGAATCCCGTGACGAGCCTCCCCCAATTCGCAAGCCAATCCCCGACCGCACGCCTCGAGCGTCCCTCGAACTCGTGTTTCTCTCGGCGTAGTCTGGTGCCCAGAATCTTGCTGGCCCTGAGCCTGATCCTGTTCTGCCGTTCGCAACTTTTCGGCGCCGTGCATCCCGTCCCGCTCGATCCGAAGGCCGATGCCGCCACCTGTCTCCAGTGTCACGAAGACAAGTCCAAGGGGAAGTTCGTGCACTCGGCCATTGCCATGGGCTGCATGAGCTGTCATGAGGTCCGAGTCAATAAGGACGTGACTCGCGTCAAGCTGATAACGACCACTCCCTACGGTGTTTGTCTCACTTGTCACGCCGACAAAGACGCGGCGCAAATCAAAGGCACTGTTCACCCGCCTGCGGTCCGCGATTGCCTGAAATGCCACGACCCGCACACTTCGGACAACAAGAACCAACTGCTGAAGTCTACCTCCGGCGACAAGAAGGACAATCTCTGTCTCACCTGCCATACGCAGGGGCTGAACGTTCCGGAGAAAGGCAGCCGGCACGCGGCCCTCGATATGGGCTGCGACGCATGCCACGTCACACATAAGACAGGCGCCGAACCGACGATTGAAAACCGGTTTCACCTGACGAAGGGGGCCCCGGCGCTGTGTATCGACTGCCACGATACGAAGGATGCCGCTTTGCAGAAGGCGCACCAGAACCAGCCTTTTGCCACCGCGGACTGCTTGCAGTGCCACGACCCGCACCAGTCGGCAGCACCTAAGCTGATGGCCAAGTTCCTCCATCCGCCGTTTGCCGACAAGGGGGGATGCGACACCTGTCACGCCCCGGCAAAAGACGGCAAAGTAGTCTTGACGCAAAAGAACGTAAAAGATCTGTGCGTCACGTGCCATTCTGACAAGGCCGAATTGATTGAGAAGGCGAAAGTACAGCATCCCGGGGCTGCCGGCGATTGCACCGACTGCCACAACCCACATGCTAGCGCTTTCCCAGCTTTGCCGAAGACCGATCCGGTCAACATATGTCTGGGCTGCCACAGCGACATTGCCGACCTGGAAAAGAAGCCGGTGCATCATCAGCCAGCATTTGTACAAGGTTGCGGGATTTGCCACCTCGGGCACGGTGGCGACAACGACCATCTGTTGCGCGTAGGCGACACCAACAAACTATGTTTGGAATGCCACGGGCCCGATTCGAAGCCTAAGAAGATGGAGAGCGAGCATCTGGTTACAATTTTCGGTGGTACGGTGAAATTACCGGAGAATTATTTTTCGAAAGTACCAATTCTGGATCTGAAGTACAACCTGGGGCATCCGGTGGAACGGCATCCGGTGTCGAATGTCATGGATCCTACTGATGTCACTAAGGTTAAGACCGCGATGAACTGCCTGACCTGTCACCAGCCGCATGCTTCGGCGCATCCCGGTCTGCTGGCCAAGGATCAGGCCAACAACTCCCTGTTCTGTGCCGGCTGCCATAAGGACTTACGCAGGTAGGGGAGTGGCTGTGCTACCGGAAGCGGCAAGAAATCGGGTGAGGATCGGGAGATCGGTGAGGATTACAAAGATGATGGAACAACGACACAATTCGGTTCCGGCACGAAACGGAATGCTAGCAATGGCGTTATTGGCGATGCTGCTGTTGACGGCTTCGACGGCTGCCTTTGGGGACAAGAAGAAGAACGACCAGACACCGCAGAAGCCAGTTTCGATTTACGACGTGATCGACAAGTCGAAGGTGGTGTGGCCACAGCCGCCGAACATTGCGCGCGTGAGGTATATAGACTATTTTGCGGGCGAAAAGCTTCCGGACTTCGGCCCTCAGGCGAATAAGCCGAAGAGCAGTTGGATGGACCGACTGGCAGGAACAACGGCGGACAAGGGCGACAACCCGCTCAAGAACCATTTCTTTATGGGCGAGCCGCATGGGCTGGCGGAGGATTCGCAAGGCAGGCTTTACGTCGCGGACGGCAAAGTGGGCGCTGTCTTCATCATCAACCCGGAGACAAAAGACACGCAGATGATCAAGAACGGCAAAGATGCCGGGTTTGCGCTGATCAATGGACTGGCGATTGACGACTCGGACCGGTTGTTCGTCTCCGACTCGCAGGCTCACCGAATTCTGGTTTTCGACAAGAACCACAAGGGCGAGGCCGCGATCACGGAGGGGTTGGTCACTCCGGCGGGGATGGCGATTGATAACGAGAACCGGTTTCTCTATGTCGCCGATCTTGGACAGGACCAGGTGCTGGTGTATGACGCCGATAATCTGACGCCGATCCGCAGGATCGGAACTGCGAATACCAACCACCAGTCGAACGCCTTGGGCGACTTTGCCAAGCCGACGAGCGTAGCTCTGGATTCAGAGGGAAACGTTTACGTTGCCGATATGCTCAACTACCGCGTCGAGGTCTTCGATGCCGATGGCAAGTTCATACGCACGTTCGGGAAACATGGCGATGGACCTGGCTATTTCGCGATGCCGAAGGGAGTCGCGGTGGATTGCGATGGGCACATCTGGGTAACGGACTCGATGCAGAACCGCGTGCATCTGTTTACCCAGGAAGGCGAGTTGCTGATGTATATGGGCAACAAGCAGGGCGTTCTGCCGGGAACGTTTTCCGGCTTGCAGTACATCATGATCGACAAGAACAACCGCGTGTTTACGTCCGAGGTCTATCCGGGACGCGTGCAGGAGTTCCGCTATGTGACGCAGGATGAGGCGCAGAAGGAGAAAGAGCGGCGTGAAGCGCTGAAGGCCGCTGGCAAGAGCCCAACTGCCAAACCGGAGAAGGCGATTCCGCCGGCATTTCCGAACCAACCGAAGCCGGACGACAAGGGAGACGCTAGCAAGCCGCAGGGAGCGGAGCAGAAGTGAGTTTATGAATTTCCACCCTTGCTAGCGCGAGGGTGGGACAGTTCTTCGGGGTCAACCTCTTCTTTAGTTTGATTTCCATTCTCCCTCATGTTGTTTTCTTCCGACGTTTGATACCTCCCCCTAGTGCGGTCCTTTCGATTCAAAGATTTAGAGATTCTATGGCGCCAAATCTTTGAAGAATAAGGGGTTGCGGGTAAGATATTCTGGAATCAATGAGTTACGGACTTTTTGCGCTCAATTCTAGTAACATATTTATAAATCAATGAGTTAGGGTGATTGTCCTGTTTTCGTCCCGCCAAGTTGGACATAACTCTGGCGTTTTCGCGGACAGGAATGTCCGCGCCACACGAACTACAAGTTCTGCTGGGTGAGTACCTTGGGTTTTTTCAACCATCGGTTGAGGGAGAAAGCCCAATCTGGGAGGGTGCGCACGGTGTTGCATTCCGCATCAGGTCCGATGATTCGAGCAACATATTTACATTCAGGCACTTACGTGGGGGCTGCAAAATGCCGTGATGAACGGAAGAGCGGCTACCTTCGTGCATTACTAATGGCGGAATTGTAGTAAGAGGTTCAATTTTCGAGGAGGCTGTCACAAATGAAAAAGTTATTCTTAGTTCTTCTTCTGGTGGTTATGGCTTCGGCCATGGTTGCTGCCCAGATAACGCAGGGCGGCACAGCGATGACATCCGGAGCAGCCGGCAGCGTCGCACCCACCATCGACGTGTTAGGCGCTCACCAGAATTACGGCCGCGGTTGCGCGGGCTGCCATGCTCCGCACAGCGGCGCATGGGGCTCGGGCGGCGGCACGCAAGGCGCACCAACCGACAAATACACCGGCATCAACGCCCTGTTTGCACAGGATATGGGACCACTGTGGGGCCAGACGTTTGATTTCAGTGACGTCAGCAACACGGGAAGCAACAACCGCTATGAATTCGTAGCCGCAGCGAGCGGCAACCCCATAGCGATGACGTCGCAGCAATACAGCGACATGCGTGGAATCGTGATGTGCCTGGCTTGCCACGACGGCGCAGTAGCCAAGGGCGCCATGATGCAGAACTGGGCCTTTGAAGAGCAGATCGGTGCACTGCCGACGTCTTACGGCAATGCGAAGATCCCGACCCTGTTGGGCGCAGACGGCACGACCAATGTCGGCAGCTCGACGGACGGCGGAAACTACAACAACGACCACCCGATCGGCGAGAACGCGACGATCAGCGCAGTTCTGGGCAGCTATTACAACAACGCGACCAACGGCCTGAACTACACGATCGCCACGGGCGCAATCACCGGTATCACTTATGCCGGCCAGTATTCACAGTTTGTCACTTCCTACGGCGCGCCAGCCCTGTTGAAGGGTGCGCACTCCTATGGAACCCCGGTCAACGCAGCGAATGTTCCCTACATAGTTTGCACGACCTGCCACGATCAGCACTCGATGAACGTGTACGCGGTTGTGGGAGCTGGGAACCCGATCGCGGGCAACGCGACTGGCACGTACGCGAAGTACTTCTTCATCAACGGCCCGTACAACCCGGATACAGTCAATGTTCCGCTCGGAAAAGCCGCATCCACGACCCAGTTCTGCCGCCAGTGCCACTTTGGCGAGTCGAACGAAGCCAACGGCGGCACACTGCCGACGGCGTTCTAATTGTTGTGAATATGTGTTAACGACCACAGGGGGAGGGAAGTTTCCTCCCCCGTTCTATTCAGCAACGGTGGGTGAGGAAAGAAAGATGAAATACAAAATCAAAATCGCGGCTGTGTTGGTGGTGACGATAGGGAGCGCGAGCGGACAGATGGTGAGTTCGCACGCACCGACGTCAGCGGCAGCGGCGACGACGACATCGTTTCCAGAGGCTTCCAAAGCGGTTAAGGCGGAAGCGGACGCATCCGCGCTGCAAGTGACGGGCAAGACGGTAGTGAAGGTGAATGGGGCGGAGTTGACGGACCGGGACCTGTTGCGCGAAATGTTCGCGCTCTTCCCTTACGCGAAGCTGCATGGCGGTTTCCCGAAGAAGCAGGAAAAGGAGATCCGGCGAGGCGCTTTGCAGATGATCATCTTCGAAGAGCTGGTGTACCAGGAGGCAGTACGGCGGAAGATGACGATTGCGCCGGCACGCATCGCTAAGGAAGAACACAATTTCAAGAGCCAGTTTGCCAGCCAGGAAGAATTCAATACCTACCTGAATACGGAATTGGGCGGATCGGAGGCGAAGCTGAAGCAGCAGATCAAGCGCTCGCTGATGATTGACGCCATGCTGAAGCAGGAAGTGGACGCTAAGGCGGTGGTCACGCTGGCCGAGGCGCGCAGTTACTACGAGAAGAATCCGAAGGCATTCCAGCACGGCGAGACCTTTGCGCTGCAGACGATTTCGATTATTCCGCCGGACAAGGCGAGCGAGTCGGTGCTGGCGGACGCGCACAAGAAGGCGGAGACGATTCTGGCGCAGGCCAAGGCGACGAAGAATTACGGACAGTTTGGCCTGCTGGCGGAGAAGGTTTCCGAAGACGATTACCGGGTAAACATGGGCGACCGGAAAGTGGTGGCGGCCGAGAAGCTGCCGCCGGAAGTGGTGAAAGTCGCGCAAAAGATGAAAGCGGGCGAAGTGAGCGGGCTGATCCCGCTGGGCACGGCCTGGACGATTATTCGAGTAAATGCGCATACGCCGCCGGGGAAGGCAACGTTCGCCGCCGTAAAAGCAAGGCTGATGTCCGATATGCAGAAGGAAAAATACGAACAGCTGCGGGTGGGGCTGGACAAGCGGTTGCACCAGAACGCGCAGATCCAGGAGATGTAGGGGCAGGTGAGAGGTTCGAGGTTAGATTGCAGAGGTTGAACCCTCCGGGGATGGGGCGATAGAGGGGCGATAGAGAGGTAATCGCGCGAGGGAGTTTTGAGGAGTCACAACTACAAAGCGCGCGCGTTTGGTTGGCTGCTGGCATTGGGGGTGATGCTGGCAACGCAGGCATGGGCGCAAATCGAAATCAAGGACAACACGAGCCTGAGCCTGAGCGGGGACCTGGGGTACGGGTATAACGCGAGCTATGGCAACCAGGTGGGGTCCGCTCACGGGACAAGCCTGAGCGGGGATGCGGTCCTGCAGGGGTATTACTACAACCCGAAGTTTCTGAGCTTCTTCGTCGATCCCATCTACAACCGCTCGCAGGCAAATTCGGGGGAAGGTTCCATTACCGACGCAAGCAGCGTGAACGCGGGAGTGAACCTGTTCAGCGGGAGCCACTTTCCCGGAACCGTCTCATTCACCCAAGCGTTCAACAGCAGCGGGAATTACGGGTTGGGAACGACACCGGGTTTTACTACCACAGGCAGATCGCACGGCTTCGGGATCGGATGGTCAGAACTGGTTCCGGGCATACCGCCCTTGAGCGTGCAGTACACGCAGAATGCATCGGACTCCTCGATTTTTGGAACCGATCAGGAAGATCATTCCGGCTCGAAAAATCTCAACATGTACAGCAACTACAGGCTCGCTGGCTGGTACATGGGAGCGACCTTTACCGATACAAAGACGCACGTGGACTTGCCGAGCGCGGTCACCGACGAACAGGCCATCGAGGGGGACACGAGTTCAAAGTCACTTTCGTTCAACACCAGCCACAGACTGCCGCTGCAGGGGTCGTTTGGAGCGGGATACACGTATTCCGATTTCAGCGGCGAGAATAATGGGGCACCGGCGATCAACGGCTCCAACCAGACAATCACGGCCACTGCGGCTTTTACGCCTATCCAGAGGCTAACCTCGTCATTCCAACTCAATTACAACACCAGCCTGGCGGGAGAAGTCGAACAACAACTGGCCGGCGCGGGCGCGGTGAATCCGCAGGTCAACCTGGGCACCAGCAGCTACTCGGTTTCCATGAGCAATTACGACAATATGGCGCTGGGCAAGGGGCTGTCGCTGGGGTTCGGCGTAGGGCACGTCCAGCAAGAGGTGTATGGCGAAACGGTTTCGGCGACGCACTTCAGCGCGGTAGTGAACTACCGGTTCCTGAAGCCGCTCTGGGGAACGGTGGTGGTATACGCCGGGGTCAACGATCAGGCCACCGATGCAGGGAACCAGGGAGCGGGGCTGGTGGCGGGAGCGAATTTCAGCAAGCAGTGGAGCAGTTGGGATTTGACCGGGAGCTTCGGCTACTCGCAAGATACACAGACGGTGCTGGCCACGCAGGTGACTTCGAATTATTCCTACCTGGCCAATGCGCAACACCGGCTTAGCCGGCGAGTGCGATGGATGGCGACGTTCAATGGCTTCCACACGGGGTTGGGGGAAATTGCCGGGGAGAGCGCGCATTCGGAGAGCTACGGAACCAACCTGGTGTACAAGATGTATAACGTGGGAGCGAATTACTCGCATACCTCGGGCACAGTGCTGCTGACGGGGAACGGGCTGATTACGCCGCCGGGAGGGATTCTGCCGATTGCGCCGGGGAATGCGTACCTGCTGGACACCGGGTCGTCATATTCCTTCAGCTTTACCGCAAACCCAACGCGGAAGCTGGTGGTGAGCACCAGCTACACGAAGACGATCAATGACAGCGCGGCGACGGCGCTGACGGCGGGAACGGGCAGCAATTCGAAAGTGTTTCTGGTGTTTACGGAGTACCAGTATCGGAAGCTGGTGTTTTCGGCGGGATATACTAATTTGAATCAGTTTGTGAGCACGTCGGGGCTGCCGCAGGCGAGCTATTCAAATTTCTACGTTGGACTGCAACGATGGTTCAAGGCGTTCTAAGACGATGCACTGTGGGAAATTGGCGCCGGCTCTGTTTGTGCATCGTGGTGGCGGCCATCGTCATCGTGGGCGCACCGGCACAGGCGGGGAAAGCTAAAGCTGACAAGGATGAGGCGGCGACAACGCCGGGGCCCGAGCTGCTGCTAGAGGGCGGGCGGAAACTGGCGTTTGTGCGGACGTTCGAGACCGACCGCGATGTGTCGCCGAAGCGATCATTTTTCAAGAAGGTGCTCGACGTAGTGGCGGGACCACCGGAACGGCACCAGACGATCCGACCCTATGGGATTGCGGTGGACTCGCGCGGGCGGGCAATTGTGACGGACCCGGGGGCGATGGGTATCCACATTTTTGACTTTGCCGATCATAAGTATAAGTTCATCGCGCGCAACGACAAGGATGAGAACTCGATGAAGTCACCGCAGTGCGTGGCGGTGGATGCGGAAGACAACTTTTATGTGACGGACTCGGAGACAGGGAGGATTTTTGTTTTCGAGGCGGGAGGAAAGTTCAAGCGGATCATCGGGAATTTGAAGGGCGGAGAGGGGTATTTCAAGCGGCCGACGGGAATTGCGGTGGACTCGGCGGCGCAGCGGATTTATGTCACAGACACGCTGCGGAACAAGATCTACGTATTGGATATGAACGGAAGCGTGATGCAGATGATCGGGAAGACGGGGACGGCGAAGGGGGAGTTTAATTTCCCGACGGAGATCGTTCTGCATGGGCAGGATCTGGCAGTGGTGGACGCAATGAATTTCCGCGTGCAGGTGCTTGATCGCAGCGGAAACTTCAAGTTTGCGGTGGGCAATCTCGGAGACGGAGAGGATTACGGGAGCTTCTTCCGGCCCAAGGGGATCGGGTTCGATAGCGAAGGGCACTTGTATGTGGTGGATGGGGCGTGGAGTCGAGTGCAAGTGTTCGATCAGCTTGGGCAGTTGCTTTATTACTTCGGGTGGAGAGGGGAACAGCCTGGAGCGTTCAACTTGCCGGCGGGGATGTTTATCGACCATAACGACAGTGTCTACGTAGCGGATTCCTACAACAGCCGGGTGCAAGAGTTTCAGTATTACGGGAAGAAGGAGCAGGGCGGGGGCCAGTGAGAATGAAGTGGTGGCTAGTATGTGCGGCTCTGCTCGTCGCGTCGGGTAGCCTGCAAGGGCAATTCAGCGGCGATGTGCTGGGATCGCATAATATGGGCCCCGGCGGGCCGGGGCCACTGACGGGGGGCGCTCTGCCCCCGTGCCAGTATTGCCATGCGCCGCACTCGGGAATCGGCAAGGGACCGCTTTGGGCGCAAACTTATTCTTCGCAGACTTATACGCTTTACCGCAGCACCACTACCCCAACGCAGACGATGCAGCAGCCGCCAATCGGGGCGCCCAGCAGCCTGTGCCTGAGTTGCCATGACGGAACGATCGCTCCGGGCCAGACCGTGCCCTACGGGAAGATTGCGATGCAGGGCAAGATGAGTACGGGTGACATTCTTGGGACCAGTCTGCAGAATTCGCACCCATTCAGCTTCAACAAGCTAAAGGATCAGGCTGATCTTGTGGCAAGCTTGATATCGAAGGGGCAGACACAGGACCCGCTGCAAAAGGTGACGCTGATCAACGGGAACGTTGAATGTGAGAGCTGTCACAATCCGCATATTCAGAATGGCGACACAATTTCCCTGAACTTCCTGGTGAGAAACAGTGCGGGAGGCGCGATGTGTCTGTCGTGCCACGGAACTGCTCCCCGCACAGTGAACAACGAGCCGAACCCGCTGGTATCGTGGCCGACCAGTGTACACGCCACAATTTCAAACGCGATTCTGCCGGCTGCCGATGTCGGACCTTATCTCACCGTCGGGCAGAACGCATGCACGAGTTGTCATGTGGAGCACAATGCGAATGGTCCGGCGCGACTGTTGCGCGGTGCGACCCCTGCGCCGGCTAACCTGGACTCTTACACCCAGAACTGCGTAACCTGCCACAATGGCAACAGCAATATCACACCGATTGTGGCGAACATCTACGCAGAATTCTCAAAAGTGTCATCTCATCCGTTTCCCTCAGGGAGCAATACGCACGATACCGGAGAGGGAATTCTATTGAATAACAACCGGCATGCCACCTGCGCCGACTGCCACAATCCGCATGGGGCGCAACAAGTCGCCACGTTCCCGCCTCCGCCTCTGATTCGTGTATCTCAGACGGGAGTCAACGGAATTTCGGCCAGCGACGGGATCACACCGGTTGTGCCGGCTCAGAACCAGTACGAAAATTGTCTTCGTTGTCACGGGACGAGCACTGGCAAGCCGACCAGATCGAAATCCGGGTATCTCCCCGTGAGGTACGTGTCCAACCCCGCGGATCCCGGTAATGTCATGTCGGAGTTTGCCGCTACGGCCTCCTCAAGCCACCCAGTGACGCACACTAGTTCCTCGACTTACCCCCAACCCAGCCTTCTGCCCTATATGTCGAAATTGGACGGGATTAGTCAGGGGCGCCAGATGGGCACCCAGATTTTTTGCACCGATTGCCACAACAGCGACGACAACCGAGAGTCTGGGGGAACGGGTCCGAGCGGTCCGCACGGATCGAAATGGCTGCACCTTTTGGAGCGGCGTTACGAATTCAGCCAGGCCCCGGGCCCTGGGCAACGGATTACCAACTTATTTCCAAAACCGGATCTCACGGTCAATGGGCCTTACGCGATGTGTGGCAAATGCCATGATCTCGCTGGCAATATCATTCAAAACACGAGCTGGTCTCAACACGCCATCCACATCAATGCTGGTTTCACGTGCTCTGCTTGTCACACCGCGCACGGAATAGCGGGCAGAAATGGAACCCTCACCGGTGACCGGCTCGTCGACTTCGATATTAATGTAGTCGCTCCGAACGGCGGGATGCCGATTTCTTACAATGGCAGCACGGGAAGTTGCGCATTGGTCTGCCACGAAACGGCACACAATCCGAACGGCACTGTCGTACCTGCCATGGTTCGTGGCGGATTCAACCCCAAGCAATGAGGCTTGTAGACACGACCCTTCACAGCTGGCGGCTTGGCGCTCTCTCCTTCACTTTGCGTAATATTGTTTCCACGCCCAAAAAGACTCGATAACCTGGACTTGATAAAGCCGTCGGCCTCGCGTGAAGACATGACACCACTCGGTCAAATCCTCGATCTTCGGCGTACACGATTGGCACTTCTCGTTCTTGCGCTTCTATACGCGTTGGCGGCGGGCCTGCGCACACTGGGGGATTTCGATTTGGGGTGGCAGCTGGCGACTGGGCGCTGGATCGTGCAACACGGACACATACCCTATACAGATGTTTTCTCTTATACCGCCTCTGGCACGGAGTGGATATATCCAGTTCTATCGCAAGTTCTGCTCTATCTGTCTTATGTAATAGGTGGGTACAGCTTATTGTCCTGGCTGGGAGCCGCAGCATGTGTGAGCACCGTCGCACTTCTGTTGCGTCGTTTTTCCATAGTGGGTGTGATTTTCGCTATCGTATCCGTGCCACTCATTGCGGCCTGCACCCCACCTCGGGCTGAGATGTTTACGGCAGTCCTCTTCGCAGCATACGTAAACCTCTTGTGGCACTACCACCAAACGGGAGAAGGGCCAATATGGCTACTTCCGGTCCTGATGTGCTTATGGGTGAATCTGCACTTGGGATTCATCGCCGGACTGGGAATGTGCGCGGCATACGTCTTGATGGAACTCGAGGATGCGATTGCGTCCCCGCGGAGAGCCGATGCGTTGCTTCGCCTGAAGAAGGCCACGCCGTGGCTGATAGCTACGCTTGCAGCAACATTCGTCAACCCTTGGGGCTGGCGCATTTATGCAGCTATAGAACGGCAGGCCAGCATCGTTAAAACCCATAGTATGTGGATTTGGGAATGGCAAGGATTGCGACTTACGCCAGCCGCACTCGCAAAAGCATTCGAATGGCGCGATCCGGACGGCGCCGTTCTTTGGTTGATGTTCGCGGCATCCATCGCCGTAGTGTGCGCATTAGCGAAGCGACGGTTCGTGCCAGCTTTGATTCTGGCTGGTGCGATCTATGTTGTGATCCATGCCGTACGGATGGAGGCGAGTTTCGCATCCGTTACGGTTGTGCTTGGGGGAACGGTTTTATCGCAAACCCTAAGTTCAGGTCGTAAGAGCGGAACTGCGACGCGGCTCGCGATGTCAGCACGAAGCGGTACTGTTGCTGCAATCGTCTCGGTTGCGGTGATCACTTGCTTTGCCGGCATCAGGAGTTTTGACCTCATCACGAATCGTTTTTATCTCAGGACTCCGTTTTCATTCTCAATCTTTGGCGCCGGGGAGTCTCTCTGGCAGCCTGAGCAGGCGGCTGCATTTGTTCTAAAAGAACAACTTCCTCGGAATCTCTTTCATGAGTTCAACTCGGGAGGGTTCGTAATTTGGAAGCTATCGCCCGGGTACCTGGATTATATTGACGGCCGTTCCGTTCCCTTCGGAGGTTCATTACTACTGCGGAATTTGAGCCTTTTGGAGCAATCACTGGATTCAGCGGCGTGGAGCAATGAAGCCGACGCGAGGGGAATTAACACGCTGCTTTTGTCCATGGATTTCGAGGCTGGAACGGCGTTGCGAAGCCTAGGCAGCTATTGCGATGCGCAGAAGTGGCGACCCGTTTTCCTGGATGCGTTTGGAGCTGTGTTTCTGCGTGTCGCCCCGGAAACGACCGATTCTGTTCATCGCCTCGAAATCGATTGCAGAACCGTGCAGTTTGCGGATCCGCCGGCCACCGTCTCGCGTCCCGAGCAGTTTCGATATTTATTAAATGTCGGAACCATCCTTATCGTCCTCGATCGCAGTGAAGAAGCGCTCAAACCGCTTGAGAAAGCAGAGGGAATCTTTGCGGACAACGCATTTCTGCATTATGCAAAGGGCATAGCTCTCAACAATCTAGGATTCGCAAGAGACTCGGAGCGGGAGCTGCTTATGTCGGTCAAACTCGGTTCGACCGAAGACGCGCCGGTAGCGCTTGCCCGAATGTACGAACAAGACGGTCGCTACGCCGAGGAGTCGGAGGTTCTTAAACGTGCGGCAGGACAAGCGAGCAGACCCCATTGGTTGTATCTTATGCTTGGAGATGTTGAACTTAGGCTGGGACATGCGGACCTGGCGCTTGCTGCGTTTCAGGATGCAGAGCGAGAAAGCCCGTTTCGCGGAGAAGGGTACGCGCTGGGGGCGGAATTCCGGTCGCAGATCGAAGCGGGCAGGCAGCGGGCCAGGCAAAGTATGTCGGGTAGATGATATTGCTGTTACGACTCAGCCAAACATTCACCCTAGAGTTGTGCATGCGGGCACCGTGATTCGGTGCCGCATGCGTCTGACATCTCTCTCATGCGCTGATATCCTACTGCACAGTCAAACTCGCGGTAGTAATCGTCACCGGGTTCGGCTGTGCTGTTGTCGTTCCTTGAATCTTGATGTTGTAAGTCGTGGAATTCGACGAACTCTTGCTCCTGCCGCATGCGACCAGGGTGGCTAACAAAACGCACAACAAAACGACCCAACTCCACCGGCGTTGCCAGTTGCGCGGCTTGCCACCGAGGAGCAAGAGCCCAGCTAGCGGAAAGAAAGCGACGTACATCGGTGCGGAATGCCAGAATCCGCTTGGCCTTTGCAAAGAAGCTGAACTAGACGGCACCGTCACCGCAAGCGCAAACGGAACCCCGCTGCCGCCCGGAGTAACCGTCGGCGGCGTGAAAGTGCATGTAGCTCCTGATGGCAAGGAACTTTGCAAGCACGACAGTGTGATGGGCTGACTAGGGCTTCCGCCCGTCAAAGAAAGCGAATAGTTCGCGGTCCCGCCCGGGGACACCGTTTGGGGTGCGGGCTGCGCTGCAGAGGGTGCCGCGACGATTGTCACCTGCTCGGTGCCGATGGCAGTCGCGTCGGCCTGTGAAACCGCCTCGATGGTGATCGTCGCCGGCGATGGGACGGTCGTTGTCGTTGGTCCGGTGTAATTGCCTGATGTGTCGATGGTGCCAAAGGTCGCGTCACCACCTTGCGCGCCTTCGACATACCACGTCACCGCGGTATTAGTCGAACCGGTGACCGTCGCGATGAATGGTTGTACGGAGCACGGTGGCGTCGGACAGGTATAAACCTGCGTGACGGGCGGGTTGGTACTCACAGTAACGGTGACCGTGGCGCTGGGATTGGCGATGGTTGCCTGGGCCGTCCCTGTCGTGGTGTTATCCACTTGCGAAACCGCGGTTATTGTGACCGTGGCTGGAGAAGGAACTGCAGCCGGCGCCGTAAACAGACCGGTGGTTGAGATTGTCCCGACGGTCGAGTTGCCGCCGGCCACTCCATTGACGAACCAGTTCACGCCTGTGTTGGAATTTCCGGTCACTGTCGCCGCGTATTGCTGTAGGGCATTGACCACCACCGTGGCAGTGGCCGGCGCCACCGTCACAGTGAACGGAGCGGGAGCCAGTTCGCGGATGCGCGAGTTATCTGTATCTGCAATAAACAGCTTGCCGGCGGAAGTGGCGAACACGCCGGAAGGCGCATCGAGTTCCGCGCTGGTTGCGGGTCCGCCGTCGCCGGAGAAGCCGGGTGTGGGGAATCCGCCTGCGTTGGCGGGAATTCCGGCTATGGTTTGAATGAAGCCGGTGGCGGCTACGACCTCGCGAATCGCGGCGTTTTCGGAATCGGCGATGAAGATGTCATTCGAGCTGTCGAGGAACACGCCAGCTGGGCTATCCAGAAGAGCACTCGTGGCCAAGCCGCCGTCGCCGGAGAAGCCGCCGGTTGCGCCGATAGTGCCTGCCACAGTTTGAATGATGCCGGTCGAGACGGAGACTTCGCGGACGGCGTTGTCAGAGGTGTCGGCGATGAAGATGTTGTCGCGGGCATCGACGGCGACGCCGGCGGGAGAAGACAGGTAGACGGTATTCAAAGTGTTGGCGACATTGCCGTCGCCACATGATGAAGATGTCTGGTCCTCGCCGCAATCGAGTTGGGGAGTCCCGGCGACGGTCAGGATCGTGTTGGCTGGGACTGAGATTGGACCGAAGGTGAGCGCTGTAGTGCCGGTATTGACGACGCGGATTACGTCGTTTGCATTGTCAGCGATGAAAATGTTTCCAGAGATGTCGACAGCGACCGCATAGGGGTCGTCGAGTTCAGCGCTGAGGGGCGCGACGTTGTCGATAAAACCTGCTGTGCCATTGCCAACGACGGTTTGGATCTTTCCGGACGAAGCCACAACTTTGCGAATTACGTTGTTGGCAGAGTCGGCGATGAAAATGTCGCCAGCGGAATCGACGAAGATCCCCTGAGGGAAATTGAGTTCTGCGCTGGTGGCAAGTCCGGTGTCGCCGGTATAGCCAGGGATGCCGTTGCCAGCGACGGTTCCAATGTCGCCGGGTTGGATCACAGTAGTCGTACCGGGAACCGTGTAGGGTGAGCTGCCGTTGTTGATAAAGCGAATGACGGAGCTGTCCGTGTCGGCAATGTAGACGTTGCCTGAGCTATCGACAAAGACGCCGCCGGGACCATTCAGCTCTGCGTTCGCGGGTAAACTGCCGTCGCCTGAATAAGCTGCGAAGCCATTGCCGGCGAAGGCCTGGATATCGCTATTGGACGCCGTCACTTCGCGAACCACAAAATCATTTGTATCGGCGATGAAAATGTCGCCTGAACCATCGAGCAGAACGCCACTTGGATTGTTGAGCAAGGCGCTCGTGGCCAGCCCTCCGTTGCCGCAGCCGTTGGTGAGGTAGGTGGAACAGTTAGTAAACGGAGTGCCAACGGTGGGAAGCGTACCTGCTATGGTGGAGATATTTCCGGCAGAGAAGATCTCGCGAACCGCGGAATTATAGTAATCCGCGACGAAAACGTCGTCGGCGCTATCGACGAACAGGCCAACGGGCTCGCATAGGTATTCGGAGATGGCGGTGCCATTGGTGGTCAGATTGCACGCCGAGCCCTCCGCCGAATCATATTGAATGCCGGCGACAGTTCCGATGTTCCCTGCCGGGATAGTAACGGTATCGATGATCACCGGTTGGGTTGACGGATTCACGACCCGGACAAGGCTGTTAAAGGTATCGGAGATGAAGATGTTGCCGGCGGCATCGACAAAAACGCCGGCAGGCAGGTCAAGCTGGACTTGGGTAGTTGGGCCATCCCCGTTATAGCCGGGTCCCGCGGTGAAATTGCCCGCGACGGTTTGCACGTTGCCAGAGCTGGCCACGAATTCACGGATGACGGAATTGCCAAAATCGGCGATGAAGATATCGCCGGAGCCATCCACGAAAACGGAATAAGGAAGGCACAGGAACGCGCTCAAGGCTGGACCGTCGCCGTACTGGCACGCGCTGCCATTGCCTGCGTCGTAGTTCGCACCGACGACCGTTTGGATGTTGCCGGTGCTGGCGACCACTTCCCGAATCACAGAATTCTCCGTGTCGGCGATGAAAATGTTGCCGGAGCCATCAACGAAAATGCCTTGCGGACTGTTCGCTCCAAGGGCCGCGCTGGTTGCGGGGCCGCCATCGCCGGAATAACCGGATGTACCGTTGCCGGCGACGACGGTGACCGTGCCAGTGGTGGATACTTCGAGCACCTGACTGGCGAATGACTCGGCTACATACATATTGCCGGAGGAATCGAATGCCATGCTTTCGGGATAGCCCATGCTGGCCGCGGTCGATGTGCCGAGCGGGGGCTGAGGAAGCGCGGGGAGATTGTTGGGGCCGCCGCCGGCGATGGTGTTGATCGTGTATTGACCAAAGGAGAACTGCGGCGCACACAGTACCGCCGCGATGACGATGCAAATCGAGATGAGCCTGTTTGGGGAGGGCATGGGTCAGTTCGCCTTTCCGCCGGCAATCCGATCCAGCCGAACTAATTCGGTAGATTTGCGGCCGCCGGGCCTCTCAACTGCTACCAGCAAGTTGAGTCGTTTTGCGCTGTTCCAGAATCTGTATTCCGAGCGCGGCATGGTGAGCTCTTGGGTGGTGCTGGCGGAAGAGCCGGGATGAACTAGCAGCGAACAAAGCTGCGGCTTGCCGCCCGGATGATGAGGCGGGTCCCAGAAAGTTATCCGCTGAATCTGGAGATCGCGTTGCCCACGGTTCGACAGGTGGAGTTGAAGCCGAACGCGGGTTTGGGAACCGACGTCGGTTTTGTGGAGCACCTGGTATGAACCTGAAAGATGGGAAACATCGCTGGCGTAGGCAAATCCGATGGTGAGAACGAACAAACCAGCAAGGGTGACGAGGTTGGAGAATCGAGAAACCCTGAAATTCATAAGAGATCCATTCTTTACCCTGGGAAAATTCTACCCCTGCGAAAGCATCTGTGCTGTCCAAGATACGAATTGCGCAAGCGGCGGACAGCCTCCATCGTCACAGACGAGTGTGATTACCATCACATAGAGGGAAAGGTGACTGTTGCCCAATCAGGAGGAGCCGGCTTCTGGATTCGGTCGACTGACTCAGCGCTGGCAGGAGATCTCGCTGCAGGCTTTAGAATGAAAATCATGGCGCTGCCGGCAGACCAACCTACTCAACTCAAGAGTAGCGGGGGCATTTTACAAGTGCGGGCCTTGCAGTGCGCCGTACTCGTGGTGGTTCTTGCCTTGCCGTCGGTGATTGAAGCGGCGCGATTGGAGTCGCTGGGCTACGCGAACTCGTGGCTGCAGATTCAGGTTGGAAACTGGATTCTCGCACATCGCGCGGTGCCACACTTTGGGATTTTCTCGCAGTATTCCGACCTGGCCTGGAGCGATTCGAATTGGGGTTTGCAGGTTAAACTTGCGATTCTTTATCGCATAGTTGGAATGCGAGCGCTGCCAGTCGCCGTGATGGCACTGCGCATGCTGTTTGCGCTGGCAGTCTTTATTCTTGCCGGCGGGCGAGGCAGGTTCTGGCGCGCGATCGGAATCACTATTTGGGCACAGCTCGCATGGGTTGGTTCTTCGTTTCTTCCGAGCTCCTTATGCGCCGCAATCTTGTTTGCTGCCGAGTTCATCCTGCTTCTGCGAAGCCGCACTACTGGCCGCCAGAGGCTCTTGTTTTGGATACCACTGCTGATCTGTATTTGGGCAAACCTCGACTGGCGTTTTGTCATTGGACTGGCTGCGTTCTGTCTGTTTTGCGCGGCGAGCGCAATTGAGCCCTACTTACAAGAGCGAAACTGGCATTTTGGCTCGCCTGACAGACCTCCGCTGCAGGCCTCCCAGCTTGTCTTGGCGGCCGCTGCCGCTTTCATTGCGTCGGTGGTCTCCCCAAGTTCCTATCACTCGTACGTAACAGCATGGGAAAACCTGTTCGGTACTTCGCCGCTGGACAACGCGACGATCATGAAGTCCCTGACTTTTCGGGAGCCGCAGCATTACCTGCTGATGTTTCTGGCAATGTGGGCTTTTCTGCTTCTGGGCAGGCGACAGGCGAGGGATCTCTTTCTCGTATTGGCGCTGGCGGCCGGTGTCAGTCTAGGTTTCGCCCTTGGAACTGAGAGTTGGATCGCTGTCGTGACCTCGGTTGCAGTGATTGGAGAATTACTTTCGCGCACAAGTGCCGAAGCAGACCCTTCAACAAGAATTTCGGGAACAGTGCTCACGGGAGCTGTTGCGGTCGCGGTAGTTATCCTGATCGTCGCCACGATGCGAATTCCTTCAGGCTCTGAGGCACTGCTGAATCGGACTGCAAAGACCCTTCCGGTCCGGGCTTGCGATGCGATTCGAAAGAACCATCTTCCACGGCCCATCTATAACGAGCTGGCTTGGGGAGGGTTTCTTGCCTGGTATCTACCCGAGTATCCGGTCGCCATTGACGACAGGTATGAGCTTTACGGTGAGGCAAGGACGAAGCTTTATTATGACGTAACACGAGGGCAGAAGCCGCCATCTTCCGATCCCACTTTGACAGCTGCTAACACCATCCTTGTCACGCCCGACAACGGCATCATCAAAGGGGCGGACCTGTTTCCCAACCCCGAGGAGATGTTTCGCGCTACATTCCCTGGCTTTCACGAGGTCTATCGCGATGACCTAGCGGTCGTGCTGAGCAAGCAGCCGTAAGACGGCGCAAGCTTCAACGGCGAGCAAAGACAACGGCAATTTTGTCTTCATACATCAGTTGAAAGCGCGGGGTGAGCCGCAGGACCGTTGCCAATGGATATTTCTTGGAGAGCAGCACAAATCCGGACTGAAGAAGATAGGGATCGTTTTTGTAGGCTAAGGCGCTCTGCGCCTCAAAGAAGATTTTATCGAGGTCGTCGCCGTATAAGTCGTTTCTGCCGTCGATCGCAACCGGGAACTGAGGCATATACCAGGCTAGAAATCCGCCCCAGTCCAGGTTGTTATACATGGGGCCGGGCAGTGGATGCTTGCGAAGATAGTTGACCGCGTCCACGGGAAATTCCAAGCTCGCGTAGCGGTCCAGCGAACGTTCATTGAAATCGAAATTCTGGGACAGAAGGACGAGGAAGACCCCCAACGTAGCCAGCAGAAGTCCGCCTTCGGCCAAGCTTTCTCTCCGATCCCGTTCGGAATCGGGGGCCGGAAAATCGGCGATGAACGCGGCTGCGGTCGTGGAGACGAACCAGCAATCTCTTAACGTGCGGAAGGCCAGGAAGCTGGCCACAATCATGAGTGCGAACTTGAATAAGTCCACTTTCTTTCGCCAGCCGACCGCGCAGAATCCAGCCGCCGTCAGGAAGAGCTGCACGAAATGTTGGGGTAATCGGAACGTAAGAGGCTGCAACTCAACAATAATCTGGTAGGCGTATTTCGCCTTTGAATAGAGAAAAATGACCTGGTACAGGTGATAGGTGTAGGGACCTATGAAGGTTGCCGCCACGCAGGCGCCGAAGATCAGAAGCAAGGGTTTTACCGGCAGAGACGCCGGACTAAGAACTGCCGGAGCAAGCTTGGTTGTTTCTGCCCAGCGCGATGCGATTTGGCAGACGACGAAGAGGCCGAGCACGAAAAGACCGTAGACAAACTGGATGTGGATATTCGCCCATACCAGGAAGATAGCCGGGAGCCAGTACAAATTCTTGACCTGACCGCTGCGATTGACTTCCAGTAACGCAGTCAGAAGAACTATGTAAAACATGATGGACACGAAAACCGGCCTCGGTCCGATTACGAAGAGATACGTGTAAAGGGAGCAGATGGCGAGCAACCAGGCTTCCCAGAAGCGTCCGGAGAGGCGGCGCAGGCTCCAAAATTGCAGGTAGGCAATGATGAGGGTGAGAAACACGCCGAACAGGCCGAGCCCCAGCAAGTTGAACCACGCATAAGCTCGCGAGAGGAGTACTTCGAAGCCCCAGCTGTAGGCGACCCAGGGACGATCGGCGGCGGTCCACGAAAAAAGACCGTTATGCGGAACCGCCAGATGCTCGACGATCGAGTCGCCGGTCTTCAGGTGCCACCAGATATCGTTGTCACGGACGCTGAACTTGTGCTCGACCGCGCCTTGCGCGACGACAACGAGCAGGACTGCGAGTGCGATCCACCGAATGAGACGCCGGTCTAAGAAGGCGCGCAGTTCCTGTGACGCAGTCATGCTGGGAATCCTAGGCAATGGAATGGCTTTCCGCCGTGCGAACCTACGTTACTGGCTCCGCTCAACGCGGGCGGGATTATACATCACCGGGAAATGTGACGATGGTCACACGGGGGCTTCAACCATGCTGCGATCCTCTGTCTTCAGGGAGGCTTCTCGATGCTAACTGTGGCAATCTTCGAGGCTGTCCAACAAGAAGCTGTTGAAGAAAAGGTGGAGGAGCAGTCCAGCCCGTGGACAAGCGGTCCCGCCATCGTTCTCTATCTCGCTGCATTCAAACTCATCTTTCAATTGTTGTGCGCGTCAAAATACGGCTTTTTTGGCGACGAACTTTACTACGCCGCCGGCAGTGAACATCTGGACTGGGGCTACTACGATCATCCACCGCTGGTCGACCTCACAATGTTCATCGCCCGCCATGTATTCGGCGACTCGTTGATTGGAATCAGGGTATTGCCGGCCCTGTTTGGTGCGGCGTTGACCTGGATCGTCGGGACCACCGCGCGGGAGTTGGGTGGAGGTCGTTTTGCCCAAGCTTTGGCGGCCATCGCGGTGATCGCGACACCGATCTACATGACGTTTCACCACTGGCTTCACATGAACGCGATTGAGCCGCTGATTTGGGCGGGATGCACCTACCTTGCGATTAAGAGCGTAAAGCGAAACGACCCCCGATACTGGATCTGGATTGGTGCGCTTTGGGGATTGGGGCTAGAGAACAAATATTCTACTGCGCTCTATGCAGCCGCAGTCGTATGCGGACTTCTGTTGACTCCAGCACGCAAATTTCTGGCGAGGCGCGAGTTTTGGATCGGTGCTTTGGTCGGGGGCCTGATCTTCCTGCCGAATCTGATCTGGCTGATTCGACACAACTTTCCCTTCCTGGAATGGCAGAGGGGAATTGCGGCCAGAGGAGACAACTTGAAACCGGGGCCAATTGACTTCGTCTCGCAGCAATTGATCCTAACGGGGTTGACCTGTATTGTGTGGCTGGCCGCCATGGGATTTTTCTTTTTTCGTAAGAGCGGCAAGCCCTATCGATTTGTTGGATGGGCGTTTCTCATCGTGTTCGGCTTCTTCGCCGTAACTGGCGCCAAGGTCTACTATCCGGCCCCTTTGTATGCAACGGTGTTTTCGGGCGGCGCCGTCCTCATTGAGGAATTAACTGCCGGGGGTTGGCGGCGCTTCCGGCCAGCGGTGGTCGTATTGATCGCCTTGGCGGCTGGGATTCTCGCACCATGCTTCGTCCCCATTCTCCCAATTGACCGCGTCCTTGCCTATCAAAGGGCGCTCGGGCTACCTCTCCCCATTTGCATGGAGAGGTACATGCTTACCTCGGAGTTGCCTTCGTGGTTTGTAATGGAGACCGGCTGGGACAAACTAGTAGCCGCGATTGCAAGCGTGTACAACGGTCTTCCCCCGGAAGAGCGGTCGAGAACGGGTATTCTCGCTTCCAACTACGCGCCCGCTGGAGCCATCGATCTTCTGGGGCCGAAGTACGGCCTTCCTAAGGCAATCTCTACTCATATGGCCTATCACATGTGGGGGCCGAGAAACTACAGCGGGCAGACACTGATTCTTGTGGAAAATGGGACAATACCGCCGTTGGCGTGCACGGAGTTTTTATTTGGTGCTCGCGTGGACAATCCTTATATGTACGCCATTCTGAATGGACCCGTGGAAGTATGCAGGGGGCCAAGATTCGACCTTCAAAAGGTATGGCCTAAGCTGCCGTACTACTGACACCCAGGTTTAGCGCTCAAGCCCACGAAGGGTCCTCTGTTTATAGTTAACTGCAGCCGTAATCCAAAGGCTGCAAAATCGCATGCAGATTTCCAACGAAAAATCCTATCGCATTGCCAGATTCGTATTCATTTTTCTGATGCTGGGTTTGGCCCTGTGCGCTGGCCTCCGCACCGTGGGCGACAACGACATGGGCTGGCATCTGGCAACTGGCCGGTGGATTGTCCAGCATCGCGCGATACCGCGCACCGATGTGTTGTCATTTACATCCGCGGGCACGGAATGGACGTATCCGGCACTTGCGGGAGTGCTGCTTTACCTGGTCTACAGTGCGTTTGGCTACGCGGGGCTGAGTTGGTTTTGTGCGTTGGCATGTCTGGCGGTTGTGGCGTATCTGGTGCGGCGGGGAGATTTGGCTAGCGCGCTTTTGGCGATGCTTGCGGTGGGGTCGATTGCCACCAGAACCGCTCCGCGCGCCGATCTTTTCACGACAGTTTTTTTTGCTTTCTTTCTTGGAGAACTCTGGGCTTATTATCGCGGACTGCGTTCGCGGCTTTGGCTGCTGCCGGTGCTGATGTTGTTGTGGGTGAACCTCCATCCGGGCTTTCTTGCGGGCCTGGCCGCCATTGGGGCTTACTTGCTGGTGGAGGCATCCGATCTGTTGTTCGTTGCGCGGCGCAACGGCGCGGTGGCGCGGCTGAGGCGAAGCTGGCCGTGGCTGGCGGGGTCGGTGGCGATCACGATGGTGAATCCGTGGGGGCTGAAGATTTATGCCGCGGCACTCGGCATGCTGGATACAGGAGGATCGAGCCAGGGAAAGATTAATGGAAATATCGCGATTGCCGAGTTCCGGGGCGTGCCCATTTCAACTCACTTGTTGTATCAGCTCATTGATGTGCGACACCCTCAGTTTGGCTTTGCCTGGTTGCTGGTGGTGGCGATTATCCTGGCCGGCCTTTTCTTCTGGAATCGGCAGATCGGCGCCGGGTTTGTTGTGCTGTTTGTACTTTATGCGGCGCTGGCTCATGCACGGTACTCGGCGCTGTTCGCAATTACCGTCGTGACGCTGGGGCCGACGTTGCTGGAAAAGTTCTTCACCGGCCGCTTGGGCGTGAAAACCAAAAGCACTTCTCCACCGCTGGCGCAAGCTGCGTCAGCGGTAGCCATTCTGTTGACGGTTTTCTTTTGCGCGGTTGGGCTGTTGCAGGCTGCTGATTTTGTCTCCAACCGCACCTACGTCGTGTTTAATCCGGATCTTAGGTTTGGCGCGGGGGCATCTTCGTGGCTTCCGGCCCGAGCGGCTGCGTTTATCCTTCGCGAACAGCTTGCCGAAAATGTGTTCGAGGACTATGAGCTTGGTGGTTATGCCGCATGGAGCCTGGGGCCGAAGTATCCAGATTTCATCGACGGGCGCGGGGTTAATCCCGATCTGGCGATTGAGCAGTTCAACCTCTACAGCGAGAACCCCGATTCGCAGGCATGGCAGAACGAGGCCGATCGCTGGAACCTGAATGTTCTGCTGGTCGCGACCGCCGGGCTGCGTGGCCTGGAAAATATGGATGTGGACAAGTTCTGCCAGAGTACGGCGTGGCGGCCGGTCTACATGGACGATGTCTCAATGGTGTTTCTGCGCAACACGCCGGGAAATTCTTCATGGATCAATCGCCTGCAGATCGATTGCTCTAAGCAGGCGATCCATCCTCCGGCTTCCGCATCGGCGACGGCGCTACAGGAGTTCTACCTCAATTCCGGAGCGTTATTTTATGTGCTGCATCGCGATCAGGACTCGGCAGAGGCGTTGAGCCATGCGGAGGCGCTCTATGCGGGCGATCCGAATGTGCATCTGCTGAAGGGACTTTTGTTTGAGCGGCAGCAGCAATTCGCCGAGGCCGAGCAGGAATATCGTACGTCGCTAGCCATCAATGAAAACGGTGGAGTGTGGTACTCACTTGGCCGCCTTTACGGAAACGAGGGCCGCAACGCCGAGGCATTGCAGGCGCTGGAGCGTGCGGCGGGGCTATCGCTTCAGCCTTTCAATATCTACATGACCATGGGGAAGCTGCAACTCGTCATGAATCAGCCGGAGCAGGCGCTGGTGTCGTTTGCCAAAGCCGAGGAGACGAGTCCTTATCGCAATGGAGGCGAATCGCTGGCGCCTGAAGTCTATGCTGAACTCGCCGAAGCACGATCCGAGGCGCACCGGCGTCTCAATCACTGGAGTGAAGCGATCGCTTTCCAACAAGAGGCGATCCGAAGGACGCCGTTGGTTGCGAGGCGGTGGGATCGACTCGCGCGATTGTACGAGGCCAGTGGGCAGACGAAATTGGCCGACGAGGTGCGGCAGCGTATGCTGCAGTTGCAAGGCTCCGGAAATACGAGTCCGGAAGTGAATAAGTGAACGAGACCGACACTTGGTTCAGGTTCCGCTTACTTTGGGCGTGAAACTAGAATAGGAAACAGTGCGAACAAATCTCTCTACCCGTCGATGGGCCTCACTTGCGGGTCGTGTGCTGGTATTTCTACTGGCTGCTGGCTTCGCAGCCGGGCAAAGCGCTCAACCCGGCGTGCAAAGCACACAACAGGAAGTTCAGAGTGCCCCAGATGGAGTGCAGAGCCCTCAGCCTCAAGTCCAGGGCGGGCCACTGACGGCCGGCGACATCATGGCACGCGTGGCCGCGAACCAGGATCGTAGCCAAGCCCTGCGCGTGCAATACGTCTACAAACAGCACATCCACATTGCGACCCACAAGCCCCAGACTAGAATGATGCGCGAAGAGAACGCCGACTACGACGTGGTGCCGCTGCCTGACGGCACGGTCCAGAAGCAGCTCAAATCACTTACCGGCCGCTATTGGAACAAAGACAAGTACGTGGACTTTCAAAGCGAGCCTGTGCCCGAACCCGGCAGCACGAATGCGGATCTGGTTCACAACTTGCGCAACCACGAGACTGTGCCCGAAGCCGGCAGAACGGATGCGGATCTTATCCGCAATTTGCGCGAGCACCTGTCCAACGACAAGTCAAAGGACGGTTTGGCGCGGGATCTCTTTCCGCTGACCTCCGAGGAGCAGAAGAGTTATGAGTTCAAGCTTTTAGGGCGGGAGATTGAGGCTGGGCGCGACGTCTACCACATCGCGTTCACGCCCAAGAACACGGCAGAACCTATGTGGGCCGGCGAAGCGTTTATCGATGCCGCAGAATTCGAGCCGGTCCGGGTGTTCACCAAGATGTCGCGGCCGCTGCCGTTTTTGGTGCGGACGATGTGGTTCGACTTGCCTGGAATCGGGTTCAACGTAGATTACGAACGCGAGGGGGATGGAGTGTGGTTCCCTTCCAGCTTCGGGACGGAATTCCGATTGAAGGTGGGGCCTTTGTTTTTTTTCAATCGGGACATTTCGATTTCGCTGAAGAACTCGGGGTTTGAACGTACGCATTTGGAGAGCAAGTGAAGGTCGCGGAGTGAGCAGCTGCTCGTCGCAGGCGACGCACACTCTTCAGGACTGCGCACCTCTTCTAAGGACGAATGCCAGCCGCAGCTGAACCACAGCGAAAGGCACGGACATAATTGTTGGCGACCGCCGGCTGCCGCCTCCAGACCCAGGAAGACGGTTCCCGCCACACAAGATCCAGGTCTTCCACCACCAACGCATCGATACCGTACTCCCGGCATGTAGCGTCTACGTCGCTACCATCGGGCTGCTGAAATACACCCGCCAACCTCTGCAGGCGAAGAGCACAAACTCCAGGGTTGCCGCCGAAGTCTGTCCCGCATTCTCCATCGCCAGCTGCCGCATCATGACGGGAATACAACATGTGAAGAATGGGATCCTCTTTAGGCGGGCTGCTCTGCAGAACTGCCGAGGACGGTAGCTGCGCATCAAGAGCGTCGTAGACCGACCGCAAAGCATAGGCCCGCCTGCCGAACTGGGGGTGACTAACCACCCAGCGTGGCCAGTTCGGCCTCGCAATCGCGCCGCGTTCCACTAGTACTGGGAACATGCGCAGCATGAATAACTGGTGCGCAGTCGAAACCATGCCCAGAATCAACAGCGCCGTGAGCACTCCGCGAGTCCACCAGCCCGGTGGGGCTTGTCCCGAGGCGCCAGAGCCATGAAACCACCAATCATGAATAATCATCGCTCCCCATAGCAGAAGGATCAGTTGTGCCGGCAGGAAGCATCGCCACCCCAAGTCGTTAGTTGCCATGGTGCTCGAGCGCAGAAAGGTGCCGATCAGAAAGCTGGCCGCGACCAGCGTCCAAGCAGCCATTTCGTTGGCGCTGGCCTCAACTTTGCCATGCGCAAGCTGCCGTAGGCGCAGGATGCCGACGGCGAGAAAGAATCCGAGTTCCAGCGCATAGTTGATGGGCAGGAAGATCGCGTTGCCAACGGTCAGCGCGAATTGCGTTGCAAAGGTGATGCCGATTTGGCGGCCGAGGCCAATTCCGAGTAGAAACGGGCGCACCTCAAACTGCAAAAAGGCGCCGCCGCCCGCAGGACCTCGAAGAGCAGAAAGGAAACTTGCGGCCCAGAGGAGGGCCACCGCACCCGCGATGACGAACATGGCCACTTCCAGCCAATCCTTTCGCACGATCGTGGCCAGCAGCCAAAGGGCAACGACAACTGCAAAAGTGAAGGTAACGTAAACCGATATGCCCGCCGCACTCGCAAAGGCCATCCCCGCCACGATGACGGGTCCAGTAGCCCACCGACGATGGGCGTCGGCCTGATGACGCAGCAGCACGAAGGCAACAAAGCATGCGATCAAGGCGGCGATGTGGTGCGGCGCCCAGAGTAGCGAACCCGCCCAAGAAGTGATTTCTGGGTCATTCCACTTCTCCGTATCAGCGAGCCAGAACCCCTTTGCAATTGCAAGGTAGAGAACGGGCAGGATATCCAAGCCGGTCACGTAAAGCAGGCCAATCCCGAGCAGAACTTTTCTTTCGATGCCCGTTTGGACTCTCGCAAAGAATTTAAAGCCGAGTGCAATGGTGCACATCAAGCCCACACCGCACCAGACGACCCCCGCGCCCACCACATGCCGCGGCGACAAACGGACCGCCTTCATGGGCAAGCTGCAAAACAGCAGCCACAAATAGTGATAGCGCAGGGGAGTTGCTGCATTGGCAAAGAAAGGATTGTTGGGCGGGATATGACGCGCGACCTCGACGGTCATCGCGGTTCTCACGGAATGGTCGTAGGCAATGATCGGTGGATAGAGTCGATCTCCGATTTGCAAATCCACTACCGACCCGAGCGCGACCACTCCCCACAGCGAAATCAGGCCCAACGCGACCCAGACATGTTTTGAAAATGTGTTCTTCGATATCGGGCAGAGTTTCGCTCGCCGCGCTTCTTTGGCCAGAAGTAGTATCGCCGCGACCGACACACCGATGTAAAAGACCCAGAGCAGTGGCGGCAAGACCCGCGCGAGCAGGTAGGAAAGCATCGGGCAAATGGCGATAGAGAGTGGAACGGAAACAATCAGCTTTAGAATTGGACGCCGCTGACGGAACTCAAATAGATCGAGCGCCCAGCCCGCGACATAACCTGGAGCGACCATGAAGGGCAGCAGAGCAAGGCAGGCCGTGAGCGTTCCCAGCGTGTCGATTGCCGTGAAATTTCGCATGCAATTCGTTGTTGTCGCGCGGGCGACTTCGCCGCACCGGCGGGGCTGTTCACTGCGCTACGCTGAGTCCGATCCGATTCCACGAGCCACGGCATCGGGTCGGGCTTCGGCAGCGGGTTCGCTTAGCCGGGTTTGATTTTGAGAGTCAGGTGCGGAGCTTTTCTTAATGGGAACGCGAGTTTCTTTGGCCGCGGCCTGGTCCCCCGCTCTGCCCGCCTCATGGTATTCGGCGTCCTGGTTCACCGCCCAGACATCATATTTTCGCGTTCCCGCCAGAATGTTTTTCGCCGTCAACATCGCCGTCATCATGGCGTGGTCCTGGTTGTTGTACTTGTGCATGCCATTGCGTCCCACCAGGTGAAGTGTGGGACAGCGTTCGTCAAGAGCGCGGCGAATTGTGGCGACATGTTGCTGATAGGCATCGTCATAGACGGGATAGGCCTTGGGCTGACGAATGACGCAGCCATCGACCACATCCGCGCTGGAGGCGAGGTTCACCTGTTGGATTTCGCGTTTCGCGAGTTCGATCAGTTCAGGGTCGGGCGTGGTCCAGAGTCCGTCACCCTCGAAGCAAAAATATTCCAGACCATAGGAGCAATAAGCGGGGTCGGGAACCATCTCGGGCGACCACGACTTGTAGTTTTGCACCCTGCCAACCTGCACGCTGGGATCGTGTATGTAAATCCAGTTGTCGTTGAACCGGCTGCGGTCATGCACGATCAATCCAACCGTCAGGAAGTCGCGATACCGCAAAGAACGGGCGGCCTGAAGAGCAGCTTCGGGGAGTTGCGGCTCGATCTGCGCCACCAGTTCCCGGATGGGCATAGACGAAACCAGGTGTTCGCCGCGATATTCGGCCAACTCGCCATTTCGGCCGCGGGCGGTTACAACCCAGACGTTACTGCCGCTGTCGAAACGACAGCCAATCACTTTGCGATCCATAACCACCGAACTGCCCAGTTTGCGAACCTTCTCCGCGCACGTCTCCCACATCATTCCCGGTCCCCGCCGCGGATAGCGGAACGTATCAATCAGTGTCTTGACGACCTGGCTGCGGTCTTTCGGTTTGCGCTGCGGCAAAAGGGCATGCTTGATGGCGGAGCCAAGCGACAGACCCTTAATGCGCTGGGCCGCCCAATCGGCCGAAATTTCCTGGCAGCTCATGCCCCAGACTTTCTCGGTATAGGTCTTGAAGAAGATCTCGAACAAGCGCCTGCCAAACTGGTTCACGACCCAATCTTCAAAGGATTTCGGGTTCTCGGTTGGGTGGAGGCGCGCCTTGGAAAAGGAAAGCATGCAGCGTGTGGACTCGAGCAGGCCAAGCTTGGAGAGCGCCTCGAAGGGTTTCAGCGGGTAGCTATAGAACTCGCCGCGATAGTAAATGCGCGAGGAGCGCGGGCGGTCGAGCATGTCAGGACCAGCGATCTCGGTCCACAGGTCCTCGACCTCGCGCGATTTGGAGAAAAACCGGTGCCCGCCGATGTCGAAGTGAAATCCCTTGTAGTTGACCGTTCGCGAGATTCCCCCGACATATTCGGAGTCGCTCTCGAGAACTACGACGGGCGCTTTTTGCTTAGAGAGTTCATAGGCAGCGGTCAGTCCCGCTGGGCCAGCGCCCACGATCACAGCCTTGAAAGTTGATGGCACTTGAGCCGGGGAAGTAGGCGAGTCAGTCATTCTTTCTTTGAATCATACTGATTGCCGGCGGGCGATGCCAAGCCGCGCAGCCTTCAACCTCGGATTGGCACGAAGGGCAAGGCAAACGGGAACCCACGCCCGGTTCTTCCTTTCATATCCGTGGGGCCGCTGCCGTACGTACGCGGGTCGTGAGAAATAAACTTGCGCTGCAAAGAGCGAGAATCCCTGCAAAGAGATAGGTGATGGACCGCGAGCCGATCGTTGGGATAAGCGCAAAGGTCGTGAATAGCGTTCCGAAAACATTGCCGATCGTGGAGATTCCATAGACAAGTCCCGCCACTCGCCCGGTCTCGCTTGTCGAACGAATCAGGAGCCGCACGGCCACGGGCGAAAGCGCACCGAGGAGTGACAGTGGAAGAAGTAGCAACACAGCTGAGGCGAGCAGAACGCCCGCCGGACCCTCCCCAATTGAACGAAGGATTGAAGACATCACACGGTCAGCGGTCAATGGGATCAGTGCTAGGTAAACCGCTGCCGCAGCGATGCTGACGGCAATCACGCGCGGCGAAGGATGCCGGTCAACGATGGCGCCGCCGCCCAGATAACCGACAGTAAGCGCGACCAGTACCGTGGAAATCAATCCAGCCCAAGTGCCCATCCCGCCACCAAAGTAGGGAAACAAGTAGCGGCTGCCGAGCATCTCGAAGCCCATGATCACGCCCCCGACAAAAAAGGCGTTCGCATAGATCAGGAGTGAGGCAACGGGTTCAGCTACTGAATCGGGGGATTGCCCTGTGATGCCCATTTTTGATTATGGCGCTCGATAGCTTTCAGTGATTCGACGGGTGCGAAATCATCGGTCAGCATCTTGGCGTTGTCGTCGATCCCGGCGGTGGACTGCCCGGCCTGGTTAACCACGTCAAAAGACGAGCCGACTGGTTTCAGCAGGAACCGATGTTGCAGCATGGCGCGCGGGTCATAACGCAGGCGGTAAGTAAATTCGTAGGTTTCAGCCATGTGGTTGAGATCAACGCTACTAAGGGCCTGCCCGTCGTAGGCGATCATGACAACGTTACCGCCCGCATCGTTACCGCTAGCGTCGTAGAACTCAACCTGCGAAAAAACCGTATGCAGCGTTTTCACGGCTGAGTCGAAAAGCATAGTCGTTGGCTCAACATTCAGAGCTACCACACCTCCGGGTGCGAGGTGCGCTTTAACAATCTGATAGAACTCTTTGGTCAGCAGATGAAATGGGACGAAGGGACCACGGTAAGCATCAATCAGGATAACGTCGTAATGGGCCTTCGAAGCTGCGAGAAATATCCGCCCGTCACGACTAACCAACTGAAAATTCGGTTCTTCCCTAATACCAAAATACTTGCGTGACAGTTCGAGCACGGCGGGGTCGAGCTCGACAGAAGTGATTTGAATATCAGGCAGAAAACGATGCAGATACCACGCCGTGCGTCCTCCACCGGTCCCGATTTCAAGAATCGATTTGATCTTAGCCGGGTAGAGCAAACTCGCCGTCATGAACTGGGTATAGGACACCGGCAGTTCGCGATCGTCGGCGGTATTGTATCGGCTCTCCTCGTAGAGCTTTTGATTAAGGCCAAACGTCATACTGACGTAAGTGCCCGTCCGATACACGTAAATGTTGTTGTAGATGGATTCACGCGACTCGACCGGAACGCGGTCACCACCGATCTTCTGCGGAGAGGCAGTTGCAGGCGCATCGTTGCTCTGCTTGGGAGAAACGGCCGCCTGGGCAGTACTGCTCTGTTGGGGTGAGATGGCCGCGTGGTTGTGGGGAGCAGTCTGGCAGCATGTCAGGAAGACAAGGAGGCCGCCGACGAAGACAGCCAATGACGATCGTAGAAGGAACTTATGATAACTCATCATGTCAGCGAAACGTCAGTGCCGGTTAGATTCAGCGCGAATCTCATTCAAAAGCTTCTAATTGTGGCACTCGGCATACCATAGGGAAGTGATGCTGATCACGGGCTGCCGTGATCGTGGCGGGCGCTGGGACTGAGGACGTTCAAGGCCGACGGAGAATATCGTTTGCAGCTTGTCGAGGAGCAGGGTCTCGCAGAAAATAGATTCGCAATGAATCAGACGTCTTCTGGGTTAGGAAGACAAGTTATACAAACAGCAGGACCGTGGCGGTGAACTGTCTTGTGAATTCCGGCTCAGCCTCAATAGAACCGGGCAACCTTGATGGAGCCGAACAGCAACTAAACGGCGCGTTGCGTTTAGACCCAGGAACCAGAACGCGCAACGTCTATTGAAGGTGGTAGCTGCGCATCGCGGAAATATCGGATTCTGAGTTCGTTGCAAGCTAACGATTCGGCTGGCGCGGAAAATGTGCAGTTCGCCATCCTTCGATCTCATTCTCAGCTTGGGCAAGTTGCGCGGGAGTGAGCGAGTTTCTAAGTTCCTGCGCGGTCGCCAACGTGGCGTCCTGCTTTAGTACGTCCTGCGCAAGAACCAGCCACTTGTAGGCAGATACAAGGCTCTCACCATTGCTATGGTCGGCGGCGAGCAATAAACCAAGGCGGTGTTGTGCCTGAGCGATGCCAAAGTTCGCAGCCGGCGCATAGTATTTTAAGGCGGAAGCGGTATCGACCGGGCCGCCTTCTCCTTTTTCGAACATTTCCGCCAAAAGGAATTGGGCATAAGCGTGTCCCCGATTGGCCGCCGGTGTCAGCCATCGCCGGGCTTCTTCCATATTTTGCGCAACGCCGTGGCCGAACAGATAGGACACTCCTAACCCAAATTGGCCACCGGGATAATTCTGATCGGCCGCCTTCCTGTACCAGTTGACGGCTTGGGGGTAGTCCAATCGGCCGAGCTTTTGATCCACGAAAATATCGCCCAATTCCACCTGGGCGGTTGCGTCACCCAGATCGGCGGCACGCCTGAACCAACCGATAGCAGCATCGACATTTACGCCATGTTCCTGCCGCATATGCCACCTTGCCAATTCGAGCATCGCCGGAACCAGGCCCTGCTCGGCGGCCTTAGTAAGCCACAAGACCGCTTGGGCATCGTCCTGCGGTACTTCCTCGCCGCGGTGGTACATGGCAGCGAGATTTAATTGGGCGGTTGCGTCGCCCGCCTCGGCGGCGTTGCGGAACCAGGTCGCCGCTTTAGCCGGATCCTTTTCGATTCCATCACCGGCTGCATACATCAGCGCAAGGGTGGTGGCCGCGTCTCTTGATCCGTGTTGCGCAGCTTTGGTGTACCAGGAAACCGCCTGTGCTTTATTGGGCGGCATTCCGAAACCCGACTGACAAAAGATACCCATGCCTTCCTCGGCCGCAGCAAAGCCACGATTCGCCGCGCGCCGCAACAGGGAAAGTGCTTCCGCATCGTCCTTCTTGAGCAGTGTGCCGGCATGGTAAGCGAGAGCCAGCGTGGTCTCCGACTCGGGATCGCCGGCGTCGGCCTTGGCCTCCAAGGGCCCTAGATCGGCGACGGCGAGAGATTGGGCCTGGTCGAAAAGCGCGTAAGCGTGGAGTTGCATGGGCGCCGTGCCGGCGATCCGGGGAGACACCAGCATCGGGGCTGGGGCCGCGAGTTTGGCGACTTCTGGATCAGGCTTGGGGACGGATTCCGGCACGCTGGACGAGGGAGGCGCCTCCGCCAACTTCGGTGATACTCGGCCCGATCCGAGAGCAGGCAACGGTGCGGTCGGCGTCGGGGGCACCGCCTCCGCCGGCTTTGGCACTGCCCTCCGGTCCGCTCCGGGCACATCCGACCCCACGTTAGGCATCGGCGGTATCACCTCTGCGGTCTTCGGCGTATCTAGCCCTGTTCCACGAGGAAGCGACGGCGCGCTCTGCATCGGCGGTACCGCCTCTGCGACCTTCGGCGATGCTCGATCGCTTCCGAGAGCGAGGGCTTGCGCGCCTGGTATTGGCGGCACCACTTCCGCAGTTTTCAGCGCGGTTCGATCTGGTCCGCCCGAACTGGGTGGCACGCTGGGCGTTGGCGGTATCACGTTCGCGGTCTGCGGCGTACCTCGTCCTCTTCCAAGAACAGGCAGCGAACTGATCATGGGCGGCACCGCCTCCGCGAGCTTCGGTAACTTTCGGCCGCTTCGGGGCGCACCTGCCGGCACGCTCGGTATTGGCGGCACCACCTCCGCAGTCTTTGGCGTGGTTCGATTTACGCCGAGCGCAGCCGGCGGCGGGCTAGGCACTGGAGGCGCTGCCTCCCTCTTGGACTCGACGTGATCGGGTTTTCGATCTGGTGCAGCGGGTGGCGAGCTTCGCAGCCCGGGTTTGTTTCCTCCACTGGCTAGAGCAGAAGGGGCAGCGCCACCATTTTCCCGGAGCTCGATGATCAGTTTGTTCCCTACGGCGCTGAGATTGACGACCAGCTTGTTTCCGGCAGACGCCGGCTCACGAGTACGACCTGGCCCGAGCTCAATGACTACGCTCGTGCCGCGGGACGGGGCACCGAATACGACAGTGCTCACTGCGAGAACGGCTCCGTGATTTACAACAAAGCGCGGACCGAGACCAGCGAGTTCACATCCAGGGAAGTCGAAAACAAGGCGGTCTGGGCGCTCAAGCCTGCGCACATCAGGCTGGATGAGCTTACTGAACTCGACTTCCACATCGACGCTGTCGGCACTCTCAGTGACTTCTATACTCGTGATCGTCGGATGCGAATCGCGAAGGCCGGGACCAGGGTTTTCCTGCGAAAAAACGAGGGGCGCAGCGAGTCCGAGCAACAGAAACATAAGCGATACTGTCGGATGGATACGCATCGCTGCGGTAGACTCCGTCCCTTATGATGCGCGGTGTCGGGCATTCCGTGTTCGTGGTCTTAGCGGTGGTGCACTCTAGCGTGACATGCCGTGCACAGTGTGATCAAGCTTTCCCGGAAGCCGGGGGAGTAGCGATAAGCAACGCGAAAATCGGTCGCCCCCACCACAGCCTTGGACACTTGGGGACGAGCGCGCGACTCTAGGAACATCTCCCTCCCACATGATTAGTTGTGCTTGGCAAGCTGTTCTTGTGCGAGTTGGAGTCCCTGTCGCGCCGAAGCGTTATTTGGATCAAGTCGGAGTTCGGTGCTGATCTCCTGGACGGCAGTCGCCGGGTCATGTTGCGCTAAGCGCACGGCGCCTAGCAGGAAGTGTGCTCCAGGCACAGCGGGATCGATCGCAATTGCCTGCCGCGCAGCCCAGTCTGCTTCCGGTAACTTGCCCAAATTGAATTTGGCGGTCGCCAAGGCGACCCACCAATTGGCGTGTGGCTCCAGCCCTACCGCCCGTTGGATATAGCTTTCAGCGGTGGCCGCATCATTGCTGTTGCTCAAAGCAGCATTTCCGAGGTCGAACAGCGCAAAAGCATTGTCGGGCTGGATATCCAGAGAGCGCTTGAGTAACGCGCTACCTTCTGTAAAGTTGCCTTGCTGCAATTTGGCCACGCCAAGATTGACCAGCGCGCGCGCATTGCGTGGAGTAAGCGCAACGCCACGCTGGAATAGATGTGCGTCGTCCTGCCACACGCCCTGGTAGGAAATCGTCTCCGCCGCGAAGGCAGTCAGCACTACGACAGTCGCGACCGCGAGATACGTTGCAGCAGAGTGATTCGTACTGTCAGGAGTGGCACGACAAAGCTGCTTCAGTCCCGCAGCCAGCGCTATTCCGAGCGCGATTGTGGGGAGATAAAGATAGCGGTCGTGAACCAACTCAAAATCCGGAAACAACTTGAGATAGAGCGGTGCAATTAAAGGAACAAATATCCATACCGCACAGAACTCGAACAGCCGTCGATTAGTAACGCGCTGATACAGCCATACCAAAGTTGCGAGGAGCGCAGCCAGCAGCAGTACGGGTGCAACAAAAGCTAAACTTCGCGGGCTGGAAACAAACGCCAACGGATAAAATGGGCCGAGCCCAACTGGGAACAAGAGGTGAGAAAGGTAGAAACAGAGAGCCAAAGGCAAAGTGAGCGCCATCTCAAAATTGCTTGCGGTTGAGAGCGGATGGGCAAAGCCATGGAGAATTTGGTTGCGCAGTATGAGAAAACCGCAAGACGAGAGAAAGAGGGAAAAACCCGTCAGAACGATTGCGGGCCGACCTACTTCATTCTTCCCTCTCCAAGCCAGCGACAGCAGGAGTATTGGCGCGAAAACGCCGGTCTCTTTCACAAAACAGCAAGCCGCGGCTAGCAGCCATGACACGATCCACCATAGCGGGCTGCCACTCTCCAGCCAGCGCGACAGGGCCAATGCGGATAACAATAAAATCGCTGCCATCAGTAAATCGGCTGTGTCCGATACCCAGGTGACGGCCTCGACGTGCGTAGGATGAAGCGCAAAAACAGCCGCCGCAACCGTGGCGTATCCCCTGTCTTCCAATAATTTGCAGGCCAGATGAAAGACAAGCACCACGCACAACAGATGCAGCGCTATCGCGCTTAAGTGCCACGCTGCAGCATTCGTGCCTGCCAGCCAGTGCACAAAGACTTGCCATAGCACCGCAATTGGACGGTAAAAATTCGACCAGTGATTGTTGTTTAAGTCTTCGCTGAAGATCTTTGGAATGTCCTTCCAGCCCAGAACCCAGGGGTTGTCTATCATCTCGTGATCGTCGTAAACAAACCCCATGCTCAGACTGCGCGCATAGACAAGCAGCGTTAGCATGACTAGCAAAAGCTCGGGCAATCCGGGGCGCTCCAGGAATTCGCGCCATTTGCCGCGGGAGAATCGCACCTGTGCGCTGCTGGTTAATTCCATGTGTGCTATTGGACAAGTGCCGGACGGCTCTACCAGGTTTCCCCTCCGACTAGTTCAGAACTCTGCAGGTATCATAGTCGCCACATTCCTGGTAAACAAACACCGCCTCCCGACACTAAAGGCCGGATCTCGGGTCGAGCGTGGCACAGTCGAAGCTGCCTCGAGAGGCGGTGAGACGCCATTCATGGTGGTTAGTAGTCTTCGAATGGTAATCCAATTCCAGAGGAGTAATGCTCCCTCGACTAGCCGACAGTCACTGGCATTTCCGCGCATTCTGTCCGCTGATTTGAAACAGGCCGACGTGATTACTCTCAGAGTCTACGGCGTAAAGGCAATAGCCTGCGTCGACCGACATGGCCGACGGATGGCCAAAGTTCGCGTCTTTGATTGTGCTGGGATCAAATGTGTAGAACGGCTGCCCTTCGCGATGGAAGACCTGAATCTGATTAAGAGCCGGATCGCTGACGTAAATGTTCCCCTGGTTGTCTACGGTCAATCCGCTGCGAGCCTCAGCGTAGGGCAGGTTAATTGTCCGCCGGAAATTACCCCCTGTATCGAAGATCTGAATGCGTGTGTTCCCTTGATCGAGCACGAACACCTCACCTCCGCCCACCGCCACCTGGGTCGGCATTCTGAACTCGCCCGGCCGGTTCCCACCACCGCGCTTCCCGATCTTGCCAATAAGCCGTCCTCCGTTATCCATAATAATGATCATGTGCCGATACCGGTCGCAGACGTAAATACGTCCTGTAGTTCGATCGATCGCGATCGCCGTTGGACTATCGAAGTACGATTCCCCTCCTCTCAGTTTCCCCAGATAGTCGCGGAACTTTCCTGCCGAGTCGTAGGTCTGTACCGTTTTGCTGCTTCGATCGATGACATACAAATTGTCGCCACCGTCCACGGCGAGCGCCACCGGAGAGCCCACGCGTTCATCACCCAGACGAGAGTATTTCGAATGAGTAAAATCGAAGACGTGCACGGTGTTAGCACCGGGATCGGCAACAAAGACGCGGTGGTTCGAGTCTGTCGTCAAGGCGGATGGTGAACGCAACGCATCCTCGCGAGTTTCTTCCTTGGCCCCTGCAATGACGACGAGCGCCCGATCCAGAAACGGGTGGGATCGTCGTACGTCATCAGCGGACGAAAACGCGCGCACAAAAGTGAGGCTCGCGGACGCTTGTTGGACCTCGGGTTGCGCCGGTTGAGAGGAGATGGCAAATTTCGTGTACCGGGCTGCTACGGGCCCGGGCACGACGCAACACACGAGTAGAATGCATGCGCTCCATCGGATGGCTTTTCCCACAGACACAAAACCTCATCTAATTTGATTCCGTCGGAACGCCGAAGAAACTGGCCGGCATCACGGCTAAATGTGATCTTCGTCACAAAGGAGCGAGAGCATCCCTCGTAAATGTCATAAATACGTTGATGCCTATTCGCGTCGTCTCACCGCGATGCGGGTTCTTCAGCGATGGATGCCGGCATGGCATTCGACACACAGCGCGATCAGGTTCTTCCCAGTTTCCCGCCGAGATGGCCTGTCGAACTCAACCAAGCATCATGCAAGCGAGGAGAGGGGGTCGGTCATCGTCCTCCGGCCCCCTCGTGCCGTAATGCTCTCCGGCATGGCATGCTCGATTAGCGACGTCGCTTCGAACATGACTTAGAACGTCGTGGGCAGTGTGCCGCCGTTGGCTTCGTTCGACTCGCCAAAGTGGCACTGGCGGCAGAACTGGGTCGTCGATGCGGCGTACCCCAGCGGAACAGTGACTGTGTTCGGGTTGTACGGGCCGTTGATGAAGAAGTACTTCGCGTACGTTCCGATAGGGCTGCCGGCGATCGGGCTCGTTGTGGACGCGGCGTAAACGTTCATCGAGTGCTGGTCGTGGCAGGTCGTGCAAACAACGTATGGAACGTTGGCTGCGTTTACCGGGGTTGGATAGGAGTGCGCACCTTTGAGCAGGGCCGGCGCGCCGTAGGAACTTACAAACTTTTGATACTGACCGGCATACACGAGTCCGGTGATGCTGCCGGTGGCCCCGATCGTATACACCATGCCGTTGGTAGCGTTGTTGTAATAGCTGCCCAGCGCCGCGCTGATTGTCGCGTTCTCACCAATCGGGTGATCGTTGTTATAGTTTCCACCGTCCGTAGAGCTGCCGAGGTTGGTTGTGCCATCGGCGCCTAGCAAGGTCGGAATTTTGCCCGCGCCGTAGCTGCTCGGCAGGGCTCCGATCTGTTGTTCGAAGGCCCAATTCTGCATCATAGCGCCCTTGGCAACTGCGCCGTCGTGGCAAGCTAGACACATCACGATGTCCCGCATATCGCTGTATTGCTGCGAAGTCATGGTTGTGGGGTTGCTGTTCGTCGCGGTTACGAATTCATAACGATTGCTACTTCCCGTGTTGCTGACATCGCTGAAATCAAATGTCTTGCCCCAGAGTGGTCCCATGTCTTGTGCAAACAGGGCATTGACGCCGCTGTAGGGATCGCTGACTGTGCCGCTCTTGGCGTTGCCGCCGGCACCCCAACCGCCGCTGTGGGGTGCATGGCAGCCGGCGCAACCGCGGCCGTAGTTTTGGTGAGCACCCAGGACGTCGATCGTGGGCGCGACGCTGCCCGCAGCTCCGGATGTGGTGGGGTTGGCGCCCTGTGTTTGGGTAAACATCATCGCGGAAGGTATGACCACTAATAGGACTAGAACGAATGACCTCTTCATGACTGTCTATCACCTTTCATAGATAATGGCTCTCTCGCAACCCTTGGTGAGCCGGCCCAATCAGGAGAGCCAGCTAGACACACTTGTTCCTGCATACCGTGAGAACTTGCAAAACCAACGCCATTTGTAAGTCAATGAAAAATTAGAGTTTTACTTTGGGGCACTGTCGTGAATCTGGACGCGCGTCTGGGATTTGGACGGGTGGTTCTGGCCTCATAGGTGGGGCATCAGGTTGGATGGTTTGGTGGACAAGACGAGAGACGGTCCACTTCGTCGGCAGCCTTCTCTGACGGAATAGCAACAGTTCGAATGTATTGACGTCGTTCTATCTGGTGTTGTGTGCCCTTAGCGGTGATGCACTCTAGCGTGACATGCCGTGCACAGCGTGATCAAGTTTTCTTCTGAATCGGTTCCTGAATGGCTGCGAAACTCCCGGTGGTGCACTTCCAGATTCGACATCGAGCCACATGATTGGCACCGCCAGCCGTCGCGACGCAGGATCTGCTGGCGCAGACTCTCGTAGGACGAGGGGTCCAGCCGCGAGGAAGCAGTTTTAGGGCTCATCATTCTCACGACGCTCTCTCCCGCAACTTTTCGAGGAAAAGCCTGTTGCTGTTCTCCGGGCAAGAACTTGTAGTAACGCGAGATCGAGTTGAGAAGGATTTCCGGGTCTCCGCCGTCCAGGTGTGCTCCTGCAAGGAAGTCTGCACAGATCATCTCCAGGCAGTAGCCACGCGATTTGACCATAGCGAGCATCCGTGCTGCCGTCTCGATCGCCTGCTCGATCACCGGAATCTGGCTCTTGTACACCTTGAAGTAGATCAGCTCCGACGGCTCTTCTTCGATTGCGCAACCTGGTTGCACAAGGCCCACGAACTGCCGAAGGAGGACTTCCGGCGAGAGTTGGAGAAGGAACTGATGGGGAAAGAGCTATCCGTCCCGGCGCGCGAGCTTCGCCAGTTCCAACCCCTTCGTCCAGCCCACTTCCTTCGGATCCTTTCGCGCCTGCGGCGGCACGTGCTCGTGAATCGACATCCTTCCGTCTCGACCCCGGAAGCCGCCTCGCCAAGAACTCGTCGAACGAACCCAGGTTCTTCAGCCTCCAGTACTGTCGTGCTCGCACCTCGCACAGGTACCGGCCTCGTTTCGGCGCGAGGAACTCTCAAGAAGGAAGCGGTCCAAGTTCATGTAGCGCTTGGTCGCCAAGCGGAAGAACAGGGCCAAGTGATCCTTACTTTCGGGGACGAGCCCTTGACCAATACAGTGTCAACGCTGTGTCCTCGGTGTTTCGCAACCACTCCGCGACGTCTCTTGCTTGGAAAGGACGGTCATCAACGTCCAGGTCACGATTGAGCAACTCGGTGATTTCATTAGCAGTGCTGGGTTTCTTAATCTTGTTTAACGCTCGCAAAATGTGTTCGCTGAGACGACGACTCGAATTCGGAATGTTCTTCATCCCTGGTTCCAACGTCTCGGAGAAATTACCCTGCTAAGTTCTGCTATCTCTGCCTCGGCTGCAGGGTAACGCGAACCAGTATGTTAGATCATTGCGGGCCCGCAGACAGCACCTTAATACGCACGTTCCGTATTGCCTCAGGCGGGTACTCTCCGGGTTGAAAGCGGGTAAGCGTTGCACCAAGAGATCTCGGGGCAAGAATATTCTTTGTGGAGCCGATTTTACGAGGGTTGTTAGGAGGGGATCGCTGGGAAAAGGTAAAGGCTGTGACATAGGTTATGCTCTAGCCACCAGCTCCTGCGAGGGAGCCAACAGCGTGGAGACATGCACCGTCACAGCCCTTGATGCGATCACCGCTTTCGCGGTCCCAAACCCCAACTACTCCTCGCAGAGCCGTCGGTTTTTTCAGGTCTGGCTGCCCTTCGGGTCACCCCGCTGAGCTGATCACTCAGCTTACTTCGGACTGGCAAAAGTTTAATTAAGCCAACCCTTTCAGCCGTCGACGGAAGCAAACTTAGAGAGTTGCTCGAGCAATGTCAATGCCCTTTTTTGGTGCAATCGCCCGCTCGCCTTGCACCAAAAAACCATAAACGCAACCCATTGAATCGTTATCGCTTAATGAATGGGAGATTAATTTCTTTCCGCTTTTCCACAGGAACATGCACAGGCACTCGAAGGCGTGGGCGAGAACTACGACGAGAGCCCGCAGCACGAAGGAATCAGGTGACATCTTGACGCCGGGAAGATACCTCAGGCATGTTGGTACCAGCTCACCACACAATGTCAGATCTCGTGGCCTACGTCGATGGCGGCTCTTTCGGGAATCCCGGCCCGTCCGGCATTGGAGTGGTCATCGACGGCTCTGCAGACGGCACCATCAGAATCGCAAAATGGATCGGGCACCAGGACAATAATGTCGCCGAATACGTGGCTCTGCTGGAGGCGCTGCAATGTGCACTGGGGCTTAAGGCCAAGACGTTGCACGTGTTTTCAGATTCCGAAGTAATGGTCAAGCAGATGAGCGGTGAGTACAACTGCCGCAGCCCGCGGCTCTATTCCCTGAATTGGATCTGTCGGAAACTGGCCCGGTCGCTTGATTTCTCGATCTCCCACGTCCGGCGAGAGAACAACACCGAGGCCAACAGTCTTGCAAGTTCGGCTGCCCGCAACGCGGGACGATGATACAACGAGCGGGCTTGCGGCCGAATGAATGACATCCCCGCAATAGTGCTCCGGGCCTTTTGAGCGTCGAGCACATTAGTTGACCTGCGGGCAGACACCGCCGGTTCGGCTATTCTGCTCGTATAGCAAGCCCAAGACGCCATTGAGGATGCGGGAATGAAGGCTCATCAGTTAAGCAGTTACGCGCTACTCAACCTTGCGGCCTTTCGCGCTCATGGCGCACGTTTGCCGACCATCCGGGAGTGATCACATGGCCCCGAATCGAGCGTCAGAACTAGGATCAGCCGGGGCATGTGGGTTAAGATGCTAGGGCCCCGGCTGCGGGGTGCGCCATGGAGATTCCCGCTTCACCGAAAAAACTGGCAGGCCGCTACGAGGTCAGGCAGATCCTCGGCCAGGGCGGGATGGGCCTGGTCTACCGGGCCTACGATACCGTCGTGCGGCGTGAAGTAGCGGTGAAAACCATCCTCGACATTCCCGATCCGGCCTCACTTCAGTTGTTCTATAAAGAGTGCGATGTGCTCGCCTCCATCAGCCATCCCAACATCGTTGAGATCTTCGACATCGGGGAATTCGAAGAAGAGGGCAAGAAGAAGCCCTACTTCGTAATGCCGCTACTCCCCGGCACCACCCTGGAATATTTCATCCGTAAGGCTGGCCATCGTCTGACGGTGGAACGCACGATTGACATCATTTCCCAGACCTGTCGTGGCCTGCAGGCTGCACACGAACGCGGTTTGGTACATCGCGATTTAAAGCCGAGCAACATCTTCGTAATGGAAGACGACTCGGTGAAGATTATCGACTTCGGCGTTGCTCACATGGTCGATGCCCATACCACTCGGGCGCAAAAAGGGACACTGCTCTACATGTCTCCAGAGCAGATCGAATTGAAACCGCTCTCCCCGGCATCCGATATTTTTTCCCTCAGCGTGGTTTGCTATGAAGCTATGACGGGCCGGAACCCGTTCCAGCGCGCCAGAGCCGATGAAGTGGTCGATGCAATTCTCCGTCAGATCCCGCCTCTGGCGGCAGAATTGAATTCTGCTATAAGCCAACCTGTCAGCCGCGTGCTGCACAAAGCAATGGCCAAGCAATCATGGCACCGCTTCGCGAGCGCCCGCGATTTCGGCGACACGCTCAACCGAGCACTGCGGAACGAGCCCATCGAGTTTTTCGATCCAGAGCGCACTAGACCACGGCTGCAGCGCGCCACCAAAGCCCTGGAAGAAGGCGATTTTCAGTTTGCCAAAGAGATCCTGGGCGAACTGGAAGCCGAGGGCCATATGGACAATTCCATTGGCTCTCTGCGCCGACAACTTGACGGGGCCGTCCGGCGAAAAACACTTTCTCAGTTGCTCGAGGCCGCGCGGGCGCGCTTTGAAGAAGAGGAAGATCCGCTGGCTCTCCAGAAGTTACAGGAGGCGCTGCAAATAGAACCAGACAACGCCACCGCGTTGGCTCTGAAGAGCAGGATTGAAAACCGGCGCAGCGAACGCCAGATCGACAACTGGTATCGCCTGGCGCGGCAGCACATCGACAATAACGCGTACCCTCATGCCCGCGAGGCCTTGCAGAATGTTCTCCAACTCCGTCCCAAGGAGGCCCGCGCCCTCCAGTTGCTGACAGAGGTCGACCGCCAGGAACAGGAATATCAGAAACTCCGCCAGGAGAAGGAAAAGCTCCATCGCGCCGCCGTGGACGCCTGGCAAAAGGGCGATGTCAGCAGCGCCCTCACCAAACTCGGAGTGGTGCTGGAACTGGATCGGCGAGCCCCGGATTCTGTCAATCGCGAGAGCGGCGCTACCTACCAGAGTTTTTACAACGAAGTGCGGTCCGAACACGACGCGATGAACACTGCGTACGCTGAGGCGCGGAGAAACCTCACCGAGCACAACTTCGCCAAGGCCATGGTTGCATGTCAGGCATATTTGGCCAAGTATCCGAACAATGCGATCTTCCAGGCTCTCAAATACGATATCGAGGAGCATCAGCGGCAGGAACTCTCGGCTCTCATTGCTTCCGTAGATCGCCAGGTAGAGGCTGAACCGGATCTGGACAAGCGAGTGAACATTTTGCGCGAGGCGCTGGATCTGCATCCCCGAGAATCGCATTTTGAAGGCGCGTTGCGCTTGGCGCAGGACAAACGCGATCTGGTCAACTCGATCATAGCCAGGGCACACCTTCACGAAGAACAGGGGTCGTTCGGCGATGCCCTGAACGATTGGGAGATTCTACGTACCATCTACAGCGAGTATCCAGGGCTGTCGTTCGAAGTTGAGCGCCTGCAGAAGAGACGCGACCAGCAGGCCCGGATCGAATCCAAAACACGTTTGGTCGAACAGATCGACCGGTGTTTACACTCCAGCGACTACGGTCGCGCGCTGCATCTGTTGCAGGAAGCAGCAGCGGAATTTCCTAACGACGCAGAGTTTACGGAGCTCGAGAAGCTTGCCCAGGATGGCGTCAGGCGAAAAAGCGAAGCCCACCGCCTGATGACCGAAGGGCAGGACTTATGCGCGCACCAGATGCCTGCCGACGGAATCAAATTGCTGCGTCAGGCCTACGAGCTCGATGAAAACAATGTTATATCCCGCGCGGTTCTGGCCAATGCCCTGGTCGAACAGGCCCACTCCATGGTGGAAACCGATTGGCGCCAAGCCGAGAAGCTGGAGCGGGACGCACTCGAGTTGAACCCAGCGCACCCCATGGGCAAAACCATTCGGACCCTGATCCTCGACAAAAAGCGGGAAACCTTCATCGAGGAATGCGTTTCGCAGGCGCGCAAGCTGCAGACTGCGGCCGATCTGGCCGGAGCCTTGTCCCGAATCGAAGAGGGGTTGGCCGTTTATCCGCGCGAGCCCCGGTTGATTCAGATTCAGGAGAGCGTCAAGCAGGACCTGCAGATCCAGCTCCGCCAGACGCGCCGCCGCGACCTGGAACAGCTGCGAAGTATGGAGGGTGAAATCGATGCCGCCGCGGACGCCGCGTCGAAGCAAGCCTTAGGGGAACGCGTGCGAGCAGTGGCGGACAAGTATCCGAAAGATGGTGAAGTCCTGTCCGTTGCGAATGGCCTTCTGCTCCGCCTGGGTTTGCTCGAAAAGAGCCAAAAAGTTTCGATTGAGTCGCCCGAGAGCCAGAGCCCAACCGTGACACTCCACACTCCGCCAGAGGGCTTGGCCAAGTCTTCGCCGACGGTGACGAGCAATGCTCCCGTCCCTCCGCCACTGGTTTCGCCAGCACCGCCGCTTCCTCCGCCGGCAAAAATCGTCACTTCCCCGGGCAAGCCTCCTGCAGGCTCGCCCAAAGCCGCGTCTTCCAATCTCAAGCAGCCCCCGAGACCACGCCAGCGTTACACAACGGCGATCCTCGCCTCAGCTGCCGCAATGGTCCTCCTGGCCGTGATTTTTCTGTTCGAGCGAAAACATCACGCGCCGACGATCACCCAGCCCGCCGAAGTGGCGCCGAGCGTCGCAATCCCGGCGGCGCTGCTTCCCGAGCCGGCGCTACCGGTGCTGAAGTTGTTTTCCGACAGCGGCACGGGAAAAGTGACATTGGATGATCAGCCGCCCGCAGAATTTCAGGATGGGCAGTGGACTCTCGACAAGATACCTGCCGGACAACACAAACTTAAAGTTGATGGCCCGCAAGGTGGAGCATCCTTCAGCTTCTCATCCGATGCGGGGGTGGTTCCGGTCGTCAAAGGATCCGTTCTTTCCCATGGTGTACTTGCTGTGGTTGTCAGCAGCATGACCGACAGGCTGCACGTATATTCCAGTAATTCTTCCACCAAGGTCAGCCTCGATGGCCAGGCCCCGGTCGAAGTGTTTCAGGACGGTCTGGATTTTTCATCCATCTCTGTAGGCACTCACGAATTAACCGTGACCCACGACAGCGATCAATACAAACTTGATATTGACGCGGGAACGGCACCCACACTGAGCGCCTTCCTGGAGTCCGGACAAAATCTGGGCACACTCCTCGTGGTTACCGGTCAGGAGAAAGCAAGAGTTTTCCTCAACGGAAAACTTCAGCAGCGACTGACGCAGGGCGGCCAATTGCTCATCCCGAATCTCGAAACCAAAGACTACGTTGTACGAGTGTCCAAGATTGGATTCCAGGAAGTTCCAGAACAAAAGATCCGGATTCGCAAAGGCGAGCAAAGCAGGCTGGCTTTCAATCTGCAGCCCATTCCCCATTTCGCTTCGTTGACGGTCCAGGGGGGAATTCCTGGAGCCACAGTTCTGATCGACCAAACTCCGGTTGGAACGGTTCAGCCCGATGGAACGCTCACGATAGCAACCGTCAATCCCGGAGACCACATCGTCGAACTGCGCAAAGACCGGTTCAAACCCAAGCAACTCAGGAGATCCTTCGTTGCTGGAGCGGCAGTCTCCCTTGCGGCTGCAGATGCGGCACTAGACGCCGCACCGGCCGAGCTAAGAATTACGTTCACCCCGGCCGATGCACAGGTGACCCTCGCCAAAGCTGGCGAGATCCCGACGAAGGTGAGCAATGGGAGCACGCTGAGTTTGCCAGCCGGTTCCTACACTCTCACAGCGAAAATTGCCGACTTCACTCGCTCGTCGACGGTGGAAGTTACCGCCGGTCAACTCAGAACCTTGGATCTGTCTCTCGGGCCCAGTGGCATGTCCAAGTGGGACGACCCTGCAGGTTGGAAGCAGGAGAACGGATCGTTCGTTCATAAGGGCGGCGATTTCGTGATGTACGCCCTGTCTCCCACGTCGGGTACATTTGTTTTTTCCGCCATGCTCACGAAGGGGCACCGCCTGCAGTGGGTGCTCAACTGCATCGACGTCAATAACTATGTTCTCTTCCAAATGGACGAAAACAACTTCTACCGCACCGTAGTCCGAAATGGCCAGAAGGGAGACGAGACCAAAGTGCCACGCAAGGGTGACAAGAGAAGCTTCCGAACTCTCCAGATCCGTGTGGGGACGAATGAAATCACCCACCAGATCAGGCAAGGAGACAATTGGGTGCTTCTGGATCGCTGGACTCAGTCCGGGAGCAATCTAAGCTTGGGCAGGTTCGGCTTTTACATTCCCGGCAATGACCAGGTCGCGCTCTCCAGCTTCGGCCACTATGTTGACTTGAGCACGCGGTAGCCTCAATCGTCCAATGTATTCCGGTGCGCTCGCAGGAGAGTTACAGACGAGCATAAGCGAAGTCGCCTCACAGATACGCGTTCGTGCCCTTAGCGGCTATGCACTCTAGCGTGACATGCGGTGCACAGCGTGATCAAGTTTTCTTCTGAGTCGGCTCCCGAATGGCTGCGGAACTCCCGGTGGTGCACCTCGAGATTCGTCATCGAGCCACACAATTGACACCGCCAGGCGTCGCGACGCAGGATCTGTTGGCGCAGACTTTCGTACGACAAGAGATCCAGCCGTGAGGGAGCAGTTTTGGGGCTCATCATTCTCAGGACACCTTCTACCGTAGGTTTTCGAGGAAAGCCCGCTGCTGTTCGCTGGGCAAGAACTTGTAGTAGCGCGAGATCGAGTTGAGAAGGATCTCCGGGTCGCCATTGTCCAGGTGCACGCCAGCCAGGAAGTCCGCGCAGATCATCTCCAGACAGTAACCCCGCGATTTGTCCGTGCCCAGCATCAGGCTGCCGTTTCGATCGCCTGCTCGATCACCGGAATCTGGCTCTTGTAAAGCTTGAAGTAGATCAGCTCGGACGGCTCGTCCTCTTTGCCCGTTAGTTCCTTCTCCACCTCCCGCCGCAAGTCCCCCAGTCCTCCCCGGTCATGGGGCATGGGGCGGCTTTGTGCACCGTGCACCCAACGTGCACAATCGAACTGCTGACCCTCCGCCCGCGCCAGCTTCACGAACAAGGCACTTCAGGAATCACATCGGTTCCGCATCGAAGCCGCTGAGTAATGCTGCTTCCCTCAGCTTTTGATCGGCGGTCAGAAAAATGCGCCCCTGAACAGCTCCTTCGCACCACGCCAAGGCCGCCGCCAACTGAAACGAATCAGGGCTACGCAAGTCGAAGCGCTCCACAAGGTCGATCGATTTCGCTCGCAATGTATCCGAGGGCTGAATTACGGACCACGAATCGGCAAGCCTTTTCGCAAGTTTACGGGCCTTGGTCCAGTCGCTGGAGTCGAGTTGCTTCATCCGCACAAGTCGGGCAAGGGCGCTCGCAATCTCGACTGGCGTAGCCCACCAGACCACAGCGTCATGGATCTTATATAGAGCAATGGCCCGAGGCGTAATGCCCTGCCGTACGCAGAGAGGTACCAGAGCACTGGTATCCCAGAAGGCTGGAATCCGCCCTACCGGTTTTCCCGTTCTTTCCGCCATACCTGTTCCATCACCTCATCGGATATGTCCCCTGGCGGTTCAGGCCACGAGACAGGCACAGGCCGTTTCTTCAAAGGGAGCGAGATAATACCGCGAGCAACCAGTCGTTGCTCTTGCCCTAAGCAACCCTCCAGACCGCAGGGCACAATCCGGGCGACAGGTTTGTCACGGTCGCAGACAAGCACCTCTTCGCCGTCCTTTACGAACTGGATATGAGCGCTGAGCTGCGCCTTTAGATCGCTGATATTCACGGTTTTCATACTGCGATTATAGCTAATATGACCATGTTGGTCATCTTCTATTGTCTGGGGACAAGCCAATTTGTTAATTACAAGTCACGCGTCAACAATCCTAGAATGACCCGCCAGACTACGACCATCTGTTTAGAGTGTTCTTGTGTTGCCGTTGCCTAAAGTCGTTCTCTTTCCATTACTGCTAGCGGCCTTCGCAGCCATGGATTCTGGCGTGGCAAGCCGTGCACAGCGTGATCAAGTTTTCTTCTGAGTCGGTCCCTGAATGGCTGCGAAACTCCCGGTGGTGCACTTCCAGATTCGACATCGAGCCACAGGATTGGCACCGCCAGCCGTCCCGACGCAGGATCTGCTGGCGCAGACTTTCGAATGACAGGGGATCCTGCCGCACGAGAGCGACTTTCGGACGAATCATTCTCACGACGCCTTCTCACGCAGATTGTCGAGGAAGATCTGCTGCTGTTCGCCGGGCAAAAACCTGTAGTAGCGCGAAATCGAGTTGAGCAGGATCTCGGGGTCGCCATTGTCCAGGTGTGCGCCCGCCACGAAGTCCGCACAGATCATTTCCAGACAGTAGCCGCGCGATTTGTCCGTACCCAGCATCAGAACTGCCGTCTCGATCGCCTGCTCAATCACCGGGATCTGGCTCTTGTAGACCTTGAAATAGATCAGCTCTGACGGCTCTTCTTCCCGTCCCGTCAGTTCTTTCTCCACCGCCCGCCGGAAGTCCTCCTTCGGCAGCTCGCGGGCCTTGTGCAACCAGGTTGCACAATCGAAGTGCTGCCCGTCCCGGCGTGCGATTTTCGCCAGCTCCAGCCCCTTCGTCCATCCCACTTCTTTTAGCTCGCGTCGCGCCTGCGGCGGCAGGTGCTCGTGGATGGACATCAGGTAGTACGCCTTCCGTTTCGATTCCGGGAAACGCCTTGCCAGGAACTCATGGGGACTTGGCGTTTCATACGACCACCTCCTGCTTCGGGTGCGAGTAGCTGTTGAGCTGGCAGACGAGGGCATTGCGATCCTTCTCGGCCCAGGCGGCCAGCGACTGGACGAAGTTCTCGACCTGTTCGCGTGAGGCGTCTCGGAGCGTCTTGGTGCCGCAGAAGTCGACGGCGTAGGCCTTCACAAGTTCGGGATCGAGCTTGTGCTGGCGGATGATCTGGCAGAGACGGTCGCGAACCTTCGGGCCGATCCCGTTTCCATTACCATTTCCGTTGCTGTGCGCGCTTTGAGGCGGAAGCTTCTCAATCGGAACCGGAACTGAGCCGACCTCCTCGACCGAGCAGATGCCGATTCCGTAGGCCTTGCGCAGGGCGCGATTGACGGCTCGCGTCTCAGCGACGCGCATCTCGGCGCCACGAACGAGGGAGGACACGTTGGACGGATCGGCGTCGCCGTAGCCGACAAAGCCAGAGGAGCCCTTGGAAGGGAACACCGTCGCTTTGAGGACGAAGCGACTCGCCGCCGAATCGCACAGCGAAGCGACGGCTTCAACATGGATACCGCTGCATCTCTTGCGACGCGCCAGCCCAATTAGGCCTGTGTGTGTGACATACCAACCGTTATTTAAGTAGATCAAGTCACCGGCACCCACTGAGAACTTGTATTGGTTTGCAATCTCCTCGAGCTTCGCGAGAACCTCCCGAGAGAGATTGTTCCAAAGCCTTCGAGCCACGCGGATGCTTGTCTGTCCTGCCGTCTTTTTCCTTTTCATAAACGTCCATCCCTCCATTCATACTAAGCGCTCAGTACACTCATCGGTAAGTATGCTCAGCGCTTAGTATAGATGTCAACGCAGAATTTGCTTTCTTGATATGAGTAAGGCTAAGTTTGACCTTGCCCAATGTCCGACAAGAAAGAGAAGAATCCCAATGCCGTAGCTCTGGGTCGCCTAGGCGCGAAAGCGCGACAGGAGAAACTGACCCCGGAAAAACGGCGAGAGATTGCTCAGAAAGCGATTCGTGCCCGTTGGGCGAAGGCAGAAAAGAAGAAGACTTCCAGTTAATTTAGTGTGTCAAGCTGGAGGGCCGCATAGCTCCAAGGCAAAACCACCCGGTGTCCCTCCCCACCGCGATCGATAGGTAGAGTCAGGGCAGCAAGGAGGAAACCAGGTCGATGTACTGCTGCTTTGCATCTTGTGCAGTGGTGCCTTTGATCGCGCTCCAGGCATCGAATTTGGCGCGGCCGATGAAATCGAAGCTGCCCGGCTGCTCGCCCGTGGCATCGCCTTGGGTCGCCTGTTTATAGAGGGCGTATAGCTTCAGCATAGTGTTGTTGTCCGGGCGCTCGGCAAGAGCGTTCACATCCTGTTGAGCTTGTGCAAATCGAGCCTGCAAATCAGACATAAACCTCCTTTTGAACTGCAGAGCACGGTGATTGGATTTACTGGAGCTTCAATGTTGGCACTCTTTATGCTCTTCTGTAATTCTCAAACCGACGCTTCTGCGTGTTTCGCCTTATGACTGGACAAGAGATTATCTAAATAGCGTGACTTCATTTGCTGGTTCGCCATGAACTGTTTCAACGGCGGCAGTTTCAGAATCACACCAAGAATGGCGGCCATCGCGCGATGGCTGGCCAGGGCCCGATTGTCGAAGATGAGATCCTGGAGTTTGCCCCGCTCAATGGCCATGACAACCGTGCGATGAGCGGTATTCACCGGCGTGATCACGCGCTGGCCTCGTTGCTTCAGCCCGATGGCTTGCTTGTCGCAGACCCGAGCGCACACGGACCGGGTGGCGGCGATCCGGGTGAAAAGTGTTTCACATTGACGCGAAAAGACATTGGCGGGACAATGCCAGCCATCTGTGGGGGTCAAGAAGGAGATTCCCGCTCAGATGATACGGCCCGTGACCACGGGCCAAATTGACCAAAAGCCGCGCCGCGCGTACGATCGCGGGGCAATGATTGCCGCTTTTTTTAAGTGCAGTCAAACCAGGAGAAGTCCATGAAGAACAAGATGGCTTTGATAACGATGCTAATCGTGTGTCTCACGATCGCGCAGGCTGCCTGGGGACAGTGGTCGTCGGATCCGTCGGTGAACCTTCCTCTAGCCGACAAGCTGGGCAACGACCAGGTTCAACCAAAAGTAAAACCTCTGCCGAACAGCCAATGGTACGTAAGCTGGTTTGACGCAGACCCCAACAGCCCGCCGCCCGTCGGCTACGACGTGTACCTGCAGCGGTTGGATTCGGCCGGCGTGGAACAATTCCCGCACGATGGCAATCTGGTCGCCGATCTGAGCAACAGTTCCACTGAGGATTATGGCCTGGACATCGACACCACCGGCAATGCGCTGCTCGCTTTCCTGGACACGCGGGAAAGCAGGAATCAGCAGGTGACTGCGGCCAAGATGAACAAGTCAGGCAATCCATTGTGGGGAACCTACGGCGTGCAGCTCACCAGCAACGGTGCCGGGCACTACTCTCCGAAAATCATAGGCACCAGCGATGGCGGCGCCGTGGTTGGTTGGAGTGAGGGGGTGGGAAGTACCCTCAATGTGAAGATTCAGAAACTCGACAAAAATGGCCATCTGGTGTGGGCCCAGCCGGTCGTGTTTCATGAGAAGGGCTATCAATACTTCCTGTCGGATCTGCGCGCCGCCGACAACGGGAGCGTGATTGTTTCCTGGGTAAGGGAGGCGGGGTTCAACAGCGATAAGCAACTTCGCGCCAACAAACTTGCAGCCGACGGAACAATATTGTGGGGAAAGAGTAACGTGGTGATTTTCGATCAGGGTTCGCTGCAATTTGGCGAGTTTCCGTATTTCATTCCGGATGGCGCCGGGGGCGCGATCTTTGCCTGGTATACGAGCACTCCGATTTTGCAATGTTTCGCGCAACACATCCGGGCCGACGGAAGCGAGGCATTTCCGCACAACGGTTCTCCCGGTTCGACGGACACGAACAACGTGCGGGTCGACCCATCCGTCTCCTACCGGGCCAAGACCGACGAAACTTTTCTCTTCTGGACGGAGGAAGACAGCAACCAATTCGTAAACGGAGTGTACGGTCAGAAGTTTGACGGTCAGGGCACGTCCCAGTGGAGTTCGACCGGGGTAGTACTGATTCCGCTGGGTTCCGACACCCAGACCTTCGTCAAGAATGTGCAGATTGGCACCGGGGCGTTGGTGTTCTGGGTGGATTCGCCGGGATACGGATTGTCGACGATGCAGGCCGCCAAGCTCAATGGAAACGGCAAGGTGACATGCGCGCCGTTTCCGGTCTCGTCGGCTCCAGCCAACAAATATGGACTGGCAGTGGCCACTGCGCGTTCCGGCCTTACCGCCGTGGCGTGGGCGGACGACCGCATCGGCAACAATTCTATTTACATTCAGAACGTGAACCCGAATTGTTCGCTGGGGCCAAGGCAGTAATTCTCGGGAGAAGCCGTAGGACATCGCCTCCGGACGTTGCGAGGACAGGATTACGAATGTACTACGGCAAGGACCACAAAAGGAAGGGCCCAGGTTCATGCAGCGCCTGGTCGCCAAGCAGAAGTCCAGGGTCAAAGCTCGTGACCTGGCCACGGGAGGTGCGGGTGCGGACTGGGATTGTTGTGTAAAACGACAATGTGCCCTTGCGGACTTTGGCGAAGGTCCGCGCACGCCTCGGCAGCCTTCTTTTTGCCGGACCGGGGCCTGGGTGGGTCTGGTCCGGGGATCTGTCCGAAGTTGGCCCGGTCGCTTGATTTCTCGATCTCCCACGTTCGTCGTGAGAACAATACTGAGGCCAATAGTCTGGCCAGTTCGGCGGCCCGCAAACGCGGGAAAATGGTACAACGCTCAGGCAGGCCCGGAGAAGGACCCGCACGACAAAGCCCGATCTGCTGACATTTCCTTGAAATTGAGCAGAAACAACGCGGCGCCTTCCTACCCGAACCAGCCAAATCAGCGCTAGACGCTAAGCAGGAGAGTAGTGTCCAGGGTAGGGCCTGCCGCCGATCCTCCGGTGGACGCAGCGTATCTCCGTGGTCTAGACCAGCGATCCACCACGGGAAGGTGACAAGTCGCGTTGATCGCGTGTCACCCTTGAACAACCTCTCCTCGTTCGTTCACCACGACGGAGGCCACTGCGCGCAACGGCATGTTGAGTTGATAGCGCGTGTGCTTGTGCTCGCCCGTCCGAACCAGCGCACCCTTGGTTACCAGTTCGACTAGATCGCGAGTCGCGGTCGCCGGCGACGCTCCCGTGATGGCGGCGTACTTGCCAGCACTCAAGCCGCCCGCAAAGCCTTCGGGACCTTCGCGCAACATGCGGAGCAGCGCTCTCTCTTGACGCTGGTTTAGTTGACCGCGCAGACCATCGAGCAGCTTTGCCTTATCGATCAAGAACTCGACGAGTGCTGTGGTGCGCTGTTGCGCTTCAATCGACACTCCTGCAAACCAGGCTAGCCAGCCCGTAATTTCGTTTTGCTTGTTCGCCGCTTCGAGTGCGTCGTAATAACTGTTGCGCTTGGCAAGGATCGTGGCCGCCAACACCGTCAAAGTTGGCCGGCCAATGCTTTGTGCCAGGGATTTTTCGGCCAGTGCACGGCCAATTCGGCCGTTGCCGTCTTCAAAGGGATGGATGCACTCGAAACAGAGGTGCGCCATCCCCGCCCTTGTCAGTGCGGGCATAGGCTCGCCATTGCTCGGTCCGGACCGGTTGAACCAGGCGATGAAGCGCTCCATCTCTGACTCCACACGCGCCGACGGCGGTGCTTCGAAGTGCACCTTGGGCGCATGAATTGCCCCCGAGACCACTTGCATCGGCTCACCGCCGGTTCGATAGCATCCGACATCTTTGAGATCATGCCTGCCGCGGACAAGCATCCGATGCCATGTGAACAACATCTCGCGCGAAAGCGGCACGGCGTAGGAGCGGTAGAGATCGACCATCATCTCAGCCATGCCCTGCTCGGCGGGTCCGACACGCCGTTTGTCTGTCGCCAGTCCGAACTGTTGGCGGATCGAGGATTGCACGCTGGCGCGATCTAGAATCTCGCCTTCGATCTCTGCCGTGGTCACGGCCTCGGTGCTGATGGCTTCGATGGTGATCTGGCTGCGCTCTTCTCCGTCCAGATGCTTGACTGCGCCTATGAGCGTGCCGGCCCCGAGCAGAAACTGTTGCTCGGCCTGTGCCAGACGAGACTTGTCCCAGGTGAACCTGGGCCAATCGGGTTGTTGCCAGTTCCAGTTCATGAGCGATAAGAATGCTTTTGTATCGCTCATAATAGTCCAGCATATGAGCGATAACAAGGCCAACCATGGCTCATGCCAAGCCCCCGGTCGCTAAAGCGGACTTTGGCGAAGGTCCGGGCGCGCCTCGGCAGCCTTCTTTTTGCCGGACCGGGGCCTGGGTGCGTCTGGTCCGGGGATCCGTTGCATTTGGCGGGAATTATTTCGCGTGCTCTTCCAGAACGGCGGCCATGCGGGTCTGATAACCGCGGCCACCGGCCTTGGACGCCTCGACCGTGCTTTCTTCAAGGCGCAGAGAGATCAGAACCTTGCGCGGTTTTTTCTGCGGGCCACGCTGGCCGCGTTTACGCTACGGCAGCCCGGCGCTCATCGATTTCCAATTGAAGTTTTCTTCGATAGAATCCTGACCGATGTACGGAGGGAAGAATCATGCGCAAACTGGTCATTGCGGTCCTCTTAATGCTTCCATGCCCGGCCCCACTCGTGGCCCAAGCTCTTTCGCCTCAGGTGCGCGGCTTTGTAAAGGTGGACGCGTCCGCGATCGCTCTGACCCACGTGCGAGTAATTGATGGAACGGGAGCCGCCGCGCGGGAGGACCAGACGGTCGTAATCTCCAAAGGCAACATCGAATCGGTTTCCGATGGCACGTCGGCGAGCGTTCCCAGTGACGCACAAGTTCTGGATTTGCACGGATACAGTGTTATTCCCGGTCTCGTCGGTATGCACGACCACATGTTCTATCCAATGGGCAACGGCATATTCGGCGAAATGGCCTTCAGCTTTCCCCGTTTATACCTTGCCGGAGGAGTGACAACCATTCGCACGACAGGTTCGATCGAGCCATACGCGGATCTTGAACTGAGGAAGCAAATTGAACGGGGCCAAACACCTGGCCCGAAGATCCACGTTACTGGTCCATATCTTGAAGGCGCGGGCACTTTCGCGGTGCAGATGCATCAGCTTTCCGGGCCTGACGACGCTACGAAGACGGTCACCTTCTGGTTGGATCAGGGTGTCGACAATTTCAAGGCGTACATGTTCATTACGCCGGCCGAGCTTTCCGCTGCCGTGGCCGCCGCCCATAAGCGAGGCGCCAAGGTTACAGGGCATCTTTGCTCCATCGGGTTTCGGGAAGCTGCTTCCATCGGCATTGACGACCTGGAACATGGGTTGCTTGTGGACACGGAATTCTTTCCCTGGAAAAAGCCCGGCGAGTGCCCCGATAAACTCGACTATGAGTTTATTTCCAAACTGGATGTGCAAAGCGGCGCGCTGCATGACATGATCGTGGACCTCGTTCAACGGCAGGTCGCGGTTACATCGACGCTGCCAGTCTTCGAAATGTTTGTTCCGGGCCGCCCCACAATCCAGCAGCGCATTCTCGACGCTCTGTCGCCTGACGCCCGCGGTGCACTACTCAACAACAAGGTGCGCGCTGGCGATGCAAATGTGATCCGCCAGCGATACCACGCCGACTCGTCGCCCTGGGCCGCCGCTTTCAAGAAGGAGATGGAATTCGAGCATGATTTCGCGCAGGCTGGAGGGACGCTGTTAGCCGGATTGGATCCCACTGGTATGGGAGGGGTGATCGCGGGCTTCGGCGATCAGCGGGAAGTTGAGTTGCTGGTTGAAGCCGGATTCACCCCTCTGGAGGCCATTCACATTGCGACCGCAAATGGCGCGCAGTTCCTGGGAGAGCTCGACCGCATTGGCACCATCGCTGCCGGCAAGCGGGCGGATTTGGTCGTGATCAAAGGCGACCCCTCGAGGCGGATCGAAGATATCGAAAACGTTGAGACCGTCTTCAAAGATGGTATCGGCTACGATTCACTCAAGCTGATCGAATCGGTGCGCGGCGTGGTTGGAAGCCGATAAACTGGTCCCAGATATCCGTTGTTTTTCCGGGCGACTCCAACACTTATCTCCCTGGCAGCGTGGCCTTCTCCAGATCATCGGCGGCTTTGCCAATCGCGACTGCGACGTTTTCGAGCACCTGGCCAACGACGGGGACCTGCGCCTCCGCTTCCTTCCATTTTTCCTGATCCATGTATTCACGAACCGCTGCAATTGGTTTGGCCCCATAACCGGTGTAGGCTCCGGGAGCATAAACCTGATGCTTGAACCACGGGCGCTCCGGTAGTCCTTTCTCCGTTAGAAACGCTCTCTGAATCTGCGTCAGTTCCGTGTTCAAAGCGGCGGCAGTTTGGCGCGGCAGATCGGTTCCGCCAGCCTGCCATTTGGAAAATACCGACTGGTAACGATCCGCGCTCTTCCTAATCGCCTCCACGCCGTTCTTCAGCGGCGCAAAGTTCATGAACGGCGGAACGGGCTTCGCCGGAGGAGGGACAGAAGTTTTACGTGGGTCGGCCGTTGCCGTGAACAAACCCTCTTTCAGTTCCAGATTGCGCTCGGTGATCTCGTCCTGTTTATCTTTGAGCAGCTTCTCCAGCTCTTTTACGTACCGTCCGACGGTCTCCGCCTCCGCGTTGTACTCGTAGGGAATCACTTCGGCGTCCGCCAGCCGCATGACCGCAGTCCCTGCTGTCTGTGCCAGTGCGGTGCCGTACGAGAAATCGGTATCCATAAACTTCGTGTACCAGTAGAAATCATCGTAGATGGAGTGATAGGCGTCAGCGTCATTCTCGCCGCCGTATCCGATGTTAAGAGCAGAGATGCCTGCGTGATCGATGAATGGCGCATAGTCCGAACCGTCCCCCAGCGCGCCGATCCGGATGTCGTTGCTTTTTCTGATTTCGGCTCGATCCTCCGCGTTGTGTGCATCAGCGATGCGCTGCAGACGCGCACGTTGCTGAACAGAAATGTGCTTCTCCGGATCCTGAATGTCCAGCGCGACATCGTTAATGAGGCGTTGCAGGTCATGCGATCCACCGGCGCGGAAAAACCCACGCCCATTGCTATCGGAATTGATGTAAGCAACGGCATGCTTCTGAAGTTCGCCGCGATGGGCTTCGACCCACTCGGTTGAACCGAGCAGCCCCGGCTCTTCCCCGTCCCACGCACAGAGGATGACGGTCCGCTTCGGGTTCCATCCCTGCTTGTGCAGCTCTCCGAGCATGCGAGCTTCCTCTAGAACCGCGACCATTCCTGAGATGGGATCATCGGCTCCATTGACCCAGGCGTCGTAGTGATTTCCGCGGATCACCCACTCATCGGGCTCATCCGATCCGCGCATAGTGGCAATCACGTCGTTGACGGGCTTCAAGTCCCAATTGGAAGCCACTTTCAAATGAACTTTCGCAGGGCCGGGGCCCACGTGATACGTAATCGGCAAGGCTCCTCGCCACGTCTCCGGCGCAACCGGCCCCTGCAACGCGGAAAGCAGCGGCAGCGCATCGCCCCACGAGATGGGCAGCACGGGAATCTTGGTGATAGTTTTTGCGTCTTTGATGTCGAGCCGCTTCGCATCGGCCGTGGCGCCGACTCCGGGCGTTAGTGGATCGCCGGGATAGTCCGTATCCATGACGCTGCCGCGTTGCACGCCTTCGCGCGGCCGCCAGCCACCGTTGGGGTAGTCGTCGCCGTTGAAAAAACCATCGTCCTTGGGATCGGAATAAATGATGCAGCCGATCGCCCCGTGTTCCGCCCCAACCTTGGGCTTGATGCCGCGCCAGCCTTCGCCGTAGCGCGCGATCACGATGGCGCCCTTGACGGAGATCCCCAGACGGTCGAGTTGCTCGTAATCTTCACGGTTGCCGTAGTTCACATACACCAGGGGGGCGCTCACGTCTCCGTCGATGGAATATGCGTTATAGGTCGGCAACTGCTCGGCGGTTTGATTGGATGTCGGATCGCCGGGAACCGCAGGTTCCTGCAGCTTGGCTTGGAACCTGGTTGGCTCGATCATTTCGACAATGCGCTCTTTCGGCGTCGGAAACAGCACCTGGAAGGTTTCGATGTGGGCGTCAAATCCCCATTCCTTAAACTTGGAGAGAATCCACTCCGAATTCTCTTTATCGTAGGGAGAACCCACGTGGTGCGGACGCGCACTCAAACGCTGCATGCTCTGACGCAAGTTCTTGGGGACAATACCGGCCTGGAGTTTCTTTTCCCAGTCGCGCTCTGCTTTGGATGATTGCGCAGAGTAGCCCGCCAGACGGGACGTCTCGGACGTTGGAGTTGGAGTCGCGGATTGTCCAAACGTGAGATGCACGAGACCGATCGTTGCAATTGCGAGATATACGGGAAGAGAGCGTAGTGAAGTCAAGAGAACCTCCTTAGGCAGTCGCTTTCTTGTCTGGATTGATCGCAGCGAATTATAGGACGAAGATCAGCAAAGAGGTAGTCAGCCAGCTCAGTTCGGGCGAACGACGAAGACGGGCCATCGCATATTTTCTTGTGATCACAGAGTGTGTTACACAGGAACGACGGAAAATTGCGGTTGCCGCGCTTGTCGCGTGTTGTTTGGACTGCAACATTCATCCCATAGGAGCCTTGTTGGAGATTTCGCGCACTATTTCAGGGAGTCAAGTCGAGAGACGGGCCGCTAGCCGGCCGCAACCCGAGAATCCGCTCGCCATCTGGGACCGCGCCCAGTACGCGGTCTACGCTCTTGCGCTCGCGGTTTCCATCTCTCTCTGGTTCCTTGCCATTCGCGCGCCACTCTGGCTGGACGAGACATCGTCGTTTTGGCAGATCAGCGCCGGCTTCTGGCAGATTTTCTCTCGACGGGGACACGTCTCCGCCGCTTATCCGTATATTCTCTGGCTGACGACAAGAATCACAGGCACGAGCGAAGTCGCCCTCAGAATCCCTTCGATTCTCGCCATGCTTGCGGCTGCCTATCTGTTGTACCGCGCCGCCCGGGAACTGTTCGATCGCGATGTCGCCCTGATTGTCGTCGTCTTCTTCTGCGCCCATCCCATCGTCGTTTTCGCATCGATCGATGCCCGGCCCTACGCGTTCGGGACGCTGGCGATCAATGCAGCCATATACATACTGGTCTGTTTACGCCGCAGCAATTCCAACTGGCTGGCGGCGGCGTTCGGCGTTGCTGCGGGCGCCAGTACACACTTCCAGTTCCTGTTTGGCGCCGTTCTGCCCGTGCTGGCGGTTTGCTTTCTGCTGGCCAAAGCCAGCGACCTGAAGACGCTGGCGCGCCAGGCCGGATTTGCCTTCGGCGCGTTTACGCTGGTGTTCCTGCCCGTTATTCCCGACGCGCTGCAGCTATTCCGCTATCGAGAGACCTATGTGTTCGAGAGAACAACTCCCCGCATCGTGGAGCTAAGCTCAACTCTGGCGCCGGGCTGGTCGGTGTTTATTTTTACCGGAATTGTGCTGCTCGCGGTAGCCACAAAAAAAGTCGATTGGCAGAACCGGCCTGATCGTTGGCGCTTCCTGGTGTGTGCGTCATTGGGGATGGTTCCGATTCTGATTCTCTACGGGGTGAGCGCCTTAACGCCAACAAACATTTTTGTCGCCAGGTACCGGCTGGTCGCAATCCCGGGGATCGCACTTTATTGGGGCTGGCTGGTCAGCCGCATCGACTCCCGTTTGCTTCGGGTGCTGTTCTGCGTGGCCCTTGTAGCCACCGGGGCTTACAGAAAACTCAGATCTGAGAATTCTCATCAGCACGGATACACCTGGAAATACGCCCTCGAACTCGCCGAGAAAAGCGCTTCGCCGGACAACGCCCCGGTGCTGATCTGCAGCGATTTTCCGAGTGCCGACTACTTTTCCATGCCCGTGGGCGCAGCCGCAAAAGACAGTGGCTTCTTCACTCCGCTTTCGTACTACAAATTGAGCGTGCCGGTTGTGGGCTTGCCGCGGGCGCTTAATGACGAGGCGATGCGCATTGGTTCAGATTTCGTGCATCAGGCAGGACAGCGCCGGGAGCGTTTCCTGGCGCTCGGCTACCGCCCTTCTTTCGAGACTCTGCGTTGGCTCAGGAAAATCGCCTCTCCGGCCTACGACGTAAGCACACTGGGGCAGCCCGACGGCATTCTCGTGCTTGAGTTCAGGCCGCGCAAGAGCCAACCCGAACCACGCTGAGCAAGTGCCTTTGGTTTCATTGCCGTTCTTGCCGCTTACACTGGGGATGAATAAAATGAATTCGCACCCATATCCTCCCGGAGAATCCCCGTGAAAGTGGTCTTGTTGTGCGGCGGACTCGGTACTCGTTTGCGCGAGGAAACCGAATTCCGCCCCAAGCCGATGGTCGAGATTGGCGGGCGTCCCATCCTCTGGCACATCATGAAACTCTATGCCCACAGCGGGTTTCGCGAGTTCGTCCTCTGCCTGGGATATAAGGGCAACACGATCAAGGAATACTTCCTGAACTACGAGGCGATGAATAACGACTTCACGATCTGCCTCGGTCGGGACTCCCAGATCCAATTCAACAACCTGCATACCGAGCAGGGCTTCAAGGTCACGCTTGCGGACACCGGCCAGTCCACGATGACCGGTGGGCGCGTAAAGCGCATCGAGAAATATATCGACGAAGATATATTCCTGATGACCTATGGCGACGGCCTTGCTGACCTGGACATCAACCAACTGGTAAAGTTCCACCAAAGCCACGGGAAACTGGCCACCATCACCGCCGTCTCGCCTACCTCGCGTTTCGGGGTTCTTGAGATGAACAAAAACCGGGTCATGAGTTTTCTGGAGAAGCCTCGCACCGAGGGGTTTGCCAGCGCGGGATTTTTCGTTTTCAACCGGAAGGTCTTCGATTACCTCGGCGGCGACGATTGCACTCTCGAACGCGAACCACTCGAACGCCTGGCCCGCGAAGGCGAACTAATGGCCTACAAGCACGAGGGTTTCTTTTTCGCCATGGATACCTACCGCGAATATGAGTACTTGAATCAACTCTGGAACAAGGGCGAAGCTCCCTGGAAGGTGTGGTAATGGCAAACAACTTCTGGCGCGATCGGCCAGTCCTGGTCACCGGCGCCACGGGTCTGTTGGGCGGCTGGCTCACGCGCAGCCTGGTGAGCCGTGGCGCCAGCGTGGTCTGCCTTGTGCGCGATTGGGTACCTCAATGCGAACTCGTTCGGCAGAACCAGTTGGAGCAGGTCAGTGTGGTGCGGGGCGATGTCACCGACCTTAGCGTCGTTGAGCGCGCTCTCGGCGAGTACGAAGTGCAGACCGTGTTTCATCTCGCTGCTCAGACCATCGTCGGCATTGCCAATCGCAATCCTGTCTCGACTTTCGAAAGCAACATTCAAGGCACGTGGAATCTGCTGGAAGCTTGCCGCCGCTCGCCGCTCATCAGCGCGATTGTCGTTGCATCGTCGGACAAAGCCTATGGCACTCACACGGTGCTGCCGTACTCCGAAGATATGGCGTTGCAGGGGCGGCATCCCTATGACGTCAGCAAGTCGTGCGCAGACCTGATTGCGCAAGCGTATGCGGCCACGTTTGACCTGCCGGTTGGCATCACTCGCTGCGGCAACTTTTATGGCGGAGGCGATCTGAACTGGAACCGCGTGGTGCCGGGGACGATCCGCTCCGTCCTGCGCGGAGAGCGCCCAATCATTCGCTCGGACGGCCAATTCATCCGGGATTACTTTTATGTCGAGGACGGCGCAGCGGCCTATATGCTGTTGGCCGAGCGGCTGAGCGGCGATCACGCACTTCGCGGCCAGGCATTCAATTTTTCGAACGAGATCCAAATTACGGTCTTGGAACTTGTCGAAAAACTTCTGGCCAAGATGGGCTCGAAGCTCGAGCCCGATGTCCAAAATCAGGCTTCCAATGAGGTTCGCCACCAATTTCTCAGTGCGGAGCGCGCACGCAGGCAACTGAACTGGGCCCCCAGCTTTACGTTGGATGAGGGGTTGGAGCGCACGATCGCGTGGTACCGGGAGGCGCTGAAGTAGTGTCACGACAGGACGAGTTGCGCGACCGCATCCGCGGCATGGTAGGCGAGTATTACCGTGAGGCCTTCCCTTCTCCTGCCTTCGTGCCCGGATCGTCCGCCGTACCCGTTTCCGGCCGCGTTTTCGACGAGCAGGAAGTCGCGCTGTTGGTCGACTCCGCACTCGATTTCTGGCTGACTACCGGCCGGTTCGCCGACCAGTTCGAACGTGAGTTTGCCAAGTTCTGCGGCGTGCGCGAAGCGGTGCTGGTGAACTCGGGCTCCTCGGCCAACCTGCTGGCGGTCACCGCCCTGACGTCGCACAAGCTGGGCGGTCGGCGGCTGCGGCCCGGCGACGAGGTCATCACCCTGGCCGCAGGATTTCCCACCACGGTCAATCCCATCCTGCAGAACGCGCTCGTCCCAGTCTTCATCGATGTTCAGATTCCTACGTATAACGTAGATGTCAGTCAGCTCGAAGCCGCGCTTTCGGAACGCACTCGAGCTGTCATCTTCGCCCACACGCTGGGGAATCCATTCGATCTTGACGCCGTCACCGCGTTTGCGAAGAGACATAAATTGTGGCTGATCGAGGACTGCTGCGACGCTCTCGGCTCGACATATCGCGGCCAGAAAGTGGGCACCTTCGGCGATCTCGCAACTGTCAGCTTCTATCCCGCGCACCACATCACCATGGGCGAGGGTGGATGCGTTCTAACCAACCAACCCATTTTGCGGACGATCGTCGAATCCTTCCGCGACTGGGGCCGGGATTGCTGGTGCGCGCCGGGAAATGAAAACACCTGCGGCAAGCGTTTTGACTGGCAAGCCGGCCAACTGCCATACGGCTACGATCACAAATACATTTATTCCCATGTGGGCTACAATCTCAAAGCCACTGACATGCAGGCTGCCGTAGGCGTGGCGCAGTTGCGGAAGTTGCCGGGCTTCATTGAGGCGAGAAAGCGAAATTTTGGGTACTTGAAGGCAGGCTTCAAAGCAGTCGAGGAACACTTCGTTTTGCCGGAGACGACGGCGAATTCCGATCCAAGCTGGTTTGGATTTCCGCTCCTGCTACGAGAAACGGCTTCATTTTCGCCGAAAGCGTTAATCGAGTTCCTGCATGCGCGAAAGATCGGCACTCGCCAGTTGTTTGGCGGCAACCTGGTGCGGCAACCGGCTTATGCGGACCGCAGCTATCGTGTAGTGGGCGACCTGCGAAACAGCGACCGGGTTATGAATCGCACTTTCTGGATCGGCGTATATCCCGGACTCACGCCCGCGATGTTGGATTACGTTTTGGAATCGATCGACGAAATCGCTTCGAAAGGGGTACATTCTGATGCCACAACCAAACAATAACCATGCTGTCGGACAGATTCCCGAGGTTCGCATCGGGTCCAAGACGGTGGGCTCCGGAAGACCTTGCTACGTGGTCGCTGAAATCGGGATCAACCACAACGGCGATATCGATCTAGCGAAAAAGCTGATCAACGTGGCCATCGGCGCGGATTGTGACGCCGTCAAATTTCAGAAGCGAACCATCGATGTCGTCTACACGCCGGAGGAATTGGCCAAGCCGCGCGAAAGCCCATTTGGCAATACCAATGGCGATCTCAAGCGCGGCCTCGAATTCGGCCGCGAGGAGTTCGAGGAACTCGACCGCTATTGCCGCGAGGTGAAGATTGACTGGTTCGCCTCCTGCTGGGATGAAGCTTCCGTCGATTTCATCGCGCAGTTTCAAGTCCCCTGTTTCAAGATCGCATCGGCGTCTATTACCGATGACAACCTGCTGCGCCATACTCGCGCCGTCGGTAAGCCGATCATCCTGTCGACCGGAATGAGCACCATCGAGCAGGTCGACCGTGCCGTGGACGTTCTTGGCAAGAAAGATCTCGTCATTCTTCACGCCTGTAGCACCTACCCCGCCTACTACGAGGAATTGAATCTGAAAGTGATCGATGTGCTTCGCGATCGCTACGGCGTACCCGTGGGCTATTCCGGCCACGAAACCGGCTTGCCTTCGAGCGTTGCCGCGGCCACGCTCGGCGCCTGCATCGTCGAGCGGCACATCACCCTCGATCGCTCCATGTGGGGATCGGACCACGCTGCGTCGCTGGAGCCGAATGGAATCACACGCCTGGTTCGAGATATTCGCCTGATCGAAAAATCGATGGGTGACGGCGTCAAGCGCGTACTGGAGCGCGAGCAACCCATCATCAAGAAACTGCGGCGCGTGGGAGCAGTGTAGTGCCGGAGGCCGTACAACCGCAGGTCATCGAGAAGATCAAGGCCATCGCCATGGACGTCGATGGCGTGCTTACCGACGGCGGCGTGTGGTGGGGACCGAACGGCGAAGAATGGAAGCGCTTTCACTTCGCTGACATCATGGGCCTTTCGCTGGCGCGCAGGGCGGGCATCGCCATCGCTCTCATTTCCGGCGAGAACAGTCCGCTGGTCGACCGCATGGCGGATAAAATGGGCATCACCGACGTTCACAAAGGTTGTAAGGACAAAGCGGGCGCGCTCCGCGCTTTTGCCGAACGCCATGGCCTGCCGCTTCAGCAAATCTGCTTTATCGGCGATGACGTGAACGATTTATCCGCGCTCGCAATCGCTGGCCTGAGTGCCTGTCCTGCGGATGCGCGCTTTTCTGTTCGCCAGCATTGCCAGGTTGTCGCCAAGCTTGGCGGGGGCAACGGCGCCGTGCGCGAGATCGTGGATTTGCTCCTCGCTGCCAAGGCAGCCACAAAAAGTGTTCCGGTAGGAGACGATGGTAAGGAGAGATGAGACTTGCTGACTATGTCATGCGCTTTGTCGCCCAGCAGGGCGTGAAGCACGTTTTCCTTCTCCCCGGTGGCGGAGCGATGCACTTGAACGACGCTCTGGCCCGGTGCAGCGATTTGACCTTCGTGTGCAACCACCACGAGCAGGCCAGCGCCATCGCGGCGGAAAACTATGCGAAGGCCACGGACAATCTTGGCGTCGTTATGGTCACAACCGGTCCCGGGGGCACGAATGCCATCACTGGCATTGTCGGAGCGTGGCTCGATTCGACGCCTGTGCTCTGCCTTTCGGGTCAGGTGAAACTTGCCGACCGCATGTTCCTCCCTGATGGCACGCCTCTCGGAGTGCGCCAGCGCGGCAGCCAGGAAGTCGATATTGTTTCTCTGGTCAAACCGGTTACCAAGTACGCGCTGACCATCGTTGACCCACAGACCATCCGTTACCATCTTGAAAAGGCGGTACACCTGGCTCATGCGGGACGGCCCGGTCCGGTCTGGATCGATATTCCGATCGATGTGCAAGCTGCCCAGGTTGACCCCGATTCCCTGCCCGGCTTCGATCCTGCGGAATCGTCTCTGCCGCTCGCTGCGACCACGCCAGAGCAGCCGCCGCTCGATACCCAGGTCTGCGATCTGCTCGATCGCCTCAGCCGCGCCGAGCGCCCTTTCATCTTCGCGGGCAATGGCGTTCGAGTCTCCGGAGCGGCCGCCGCTTTCGAGAAACTCGTCCATCTTCTGAACATTCCGGTCGGTTTGACTTGGTTAGCGATGGATTTGTTGGACGACGAAGATCCGCTCCTGGTCGGCCGCCCCGGCACCATCGCATCTCGTGGCGCAAACTTTGCGCTGCAGAATTCCGATTTCGTCCTTGTCATCGGCAATCGTCTCGATCCGCCGTTGAGGGGTTGGGATCTTCGTCAGTTCGCGCGCGGAGCCTACAAGACGGTCGTGGATATCGACCCCGCCGAACTGCGCAAGCTGGAAGGCGCGATCGATAATCCCATCTGCGCCGACGCGCGCGCGTTCATTGACCGCATGCTCAAACAGGCCGGCTCTGCACGTGGCCCGGAAAAAGATAAGGATCGTACCCCCTGGCTCGAGCGCTGCAAGCAGTGGAAGACCCGCTACCCTCTCGTCCTGCCCGAGCACCGGGCGCCCGGACTCGTCAGTCTCTACCATCTTGCAGAAGTCATCGGCCAGGAGGTTGGACCAAATGATCGCCTCGTCTCTGGCAGTTCCGGAAGCGGCATTGAAGTTTTCCTTTTTGCCTATCGTGCGCGAAAAGGACGGCGCATCATCTATAACGCGGGCCTGGGAGCGATGGGATACGGCATCCCCGCGAGCATCGGAGTGTGTCTCGGCACGGGTAAGAAAACCATCTGCGTTGACGGCGACGGCAGCCTTCAACTCAACATTCAGGAATTGGCGACCATCGCGCACCTGAAACTGCCGATCAAGATTTTCGTCCTGAACAATTTGGGATACACATCGATTCGCGCCACGCAACAGAACTACTTCGGCGGGGCCAATATCGGGTGCGATTCGAACACGGGCATCTCTATTCCCGATTACTGCAAGGTTGCTCGGGCCTATGGCCTGAAGACAGCGGTCATCGAGGATCAATCGGACTTGCACGCCGCAGTCCGTCGCGTTCTGCGCAGCCGCGGACCCGTCGTTTGCGATGTGCACGTAATTCCCGACGAAGGTCGGTCGCCGCGCGTAACGTCGGTTCAGCGGGCGGATGGATCATTTGTCTCAAAGCCGCTGGAAGATATGTGGCCATTCCTCGATCGCAAGGAGTTCCGCGAGAACATGATCGTGGACCCGGTGAGCGAGTGAAAAACGAATTCATACAAATATGACTCGACTCGGCATCATGCAAGGACGTCTCGTTCCGCCGGAACCTGGCCGGTTCCAGGCGTTTCCGCGTGAACGGTGGGAAGATGAATTTAGTTTTGCGGCGCAGGTTCCACTCTCATACATTGAGTGGGTTTACGATCTCTACGGCGCCGACGTTAACCCGCTCACGGCGGACATTGGAAAGATGCAGTCTCGCATCCGCGAATCTGGAGTTTCGGTCTTTTCCATGTGCGCCGACTATTTCATGGACAAGCCTTTCCTGCGTTGCTCGCAGGCCGAGCGCGTTGAACGGATCCAGTTCTTGCAACGGTTGCTGCCCTTGGCGAAGCAGGTAGGAATCGAGCGCATCGTTCTTCCCTTCGTGGATGCTTCGCGCATCGATTCGGACGAGGAAAAGGCGGCCGTCATTGGAGTTCTAAAGGAAGCCCTGCCGGTGGCCCGTGAGGCTGGAGTCGAGTTGCACCTCGAAGCTGACCTCGCTCCATTAGAATTCGCGAGGCTGCTAGACAAGCTTCCGGATCCATTTGTAAAGGTCAACTATGATTCGGGGAACAGCTCTTCACTCGGATACGCTCCCGAGCAGGAGTTCGCTGCATATGGCAATCGTGTAGGCAGCGTGCACATAAAGGATCGCATTCGCGGGGGAGGCACTGTGCTCCTGGGAACCGGCGATGCAGACTTCCCGGCAGTATTTGCCGCTCTGGAACGCATCGGCTATCAGGGAGACATCACCCTCCAGGTGGCGCGCTCCGAACCGGGTCAGGAAGTTGCGTGGGCCCGCACCAACCGCCTTTTTGTAGAGCGCTACTGGCCGTTGACTAAGGTGTGAATTTTGGATTTTCAGCTTAAAGAAAAAGTCTTCCTTGTTGCTGGCTCTTCGCGCGGCATCGGGCGCGCCATCGCTGCCGCCCTGATCGATGAAGGCGCGCGCGTTTGTGTAACGGGGCGAACCGAGAGTTCGCTGAGCGAGGCAGCACAAGAACTATCACGGCGCGGCCAGGTACTTACGTTTGTTGGTGACCTGACACAACCTGAGACCGTAGAGGGTGTTTTTCGCACCATCGGCAGCAAGTGGTCAGCGCTCGACGGTTTAGTCGCAAACTTGGGCACTGGGACTGGCAAGCCTGGGTGGGATCAGCCCGAAGAAGAATGGGAACGCCTTTTTCAACTCAACTTGCGGGCGAGCACTCGTTTAGCACAAGCTGCCATACCAATGCTGAAAACTGGCGGAGCGATCGTTTTCATTTCTTCGATCACCGGGATTGAAGCAACGCCCGCACCCTTGCCGTACAGCGCCGCCAAGGCTGCTCTTGTTAACTACAGCAAAAATCTTTCACGGCAAGTCGCAAACCTGGGGATTCGCGTAAACTGCGTAGCTCCCGGCAATGTGCTCTTTCCCGGAGGGACATGGGAGGGCCACCTGACCAATCGCCGTGAGGCTGTGATGCAGCACATTCAGGCAGAGGTTCCCATGGCTCGCTTTGGCACGCCCGAAGAGATCGCGAGCCTGGTCGCTTTCCTTTGCTCTCCTCGCGCCTCATTTATTACTGGCGCGTGCTTCGTCGCCGACGGCGGCCAAACCAGGAGCGTGTAACCCATCATGCCCGGATCAATCGACCAGCTGTTTTGTGTAAAAGACCGCGTTGCCGTCATTACAGGCGGTGCGGGCCTCCTTGGGACCAAGCACGCGGAAATCCTGGCAGAAGCGCACGCCGTTCCGGTTTTGATCGATCTCCCCGCGGCGGATCCTGTCGCCCGCGCGAAAACGATCTCCGAAACTTACCATGTTCCAGTACTTAGCCTGACCGGCGACATCACGGACCTTGCCCAGGTCGAACGCATGCGCGACGAAATTCTTCATCGCTATGGCCGCATCGATATCCTGATCAATAACGCCGCCAACAATCCGAAGATGGAGAACCGCGAAGGCACGAACTTCTCGCGCCTGGAAAACTTTCCCTTGGAGTTGTGGGAAGCTGATTTGAGAGTGGGGCTAAGGGGCGCGTTCCTCTGTAGCCGGGTGTTTGGCGCGGAAATGGCCAAGCGCGGGAAAGGAGTTATTCTCAACATAGCCTCCGACCTCGCGGTGATTGCGCCCGACCAACGGTTATATCGACAAGACGGTCGCGCGGACTCCGAGCAGCCGGTAAAGCCAGTTACCTACAGCGTCGTGAAGGCAGGCCTCGTTGGATTAACCCGTTATTTGGCCACTTACTGGCACGAGTCCGGCGTGCGCGCCAATGCGATTTCACCGGGAGGAATTTACAATAACCAGCCCGAGGAGTTCGTGCAGCGTTTGAGTAAACTGATCCCTCTAGGCCGCATGGCAGACAAAGACGAGTACAAGGGCGCTATCCTGTTCCTCTGCTCGGATGCTTCTTCCTACATCACTGGGATTAATCTGGTCGCCGATGGCGGCAGGAGTTGCTGGTGAACCTCACGCGAGACTCGATCTTCTCTCTTGAAGGAAAGACGGCGGTTCTAACCGGAGCCTCAGGATTTCTGGGGCGCACGTTTGCCGAGGCCCTGCTGGCCAACGGCGCACGCGTTGTGGCACTCGGCCGCTCGGAGAGGCTCGAACCCGAAGTAAAGAAGCTGGCCGAACGATTCGGCGACGACCGGATTCGATCGTTGCGCGTAGACATGTACGACCTGCGCGCGTTCGGGAAATGCCTCGAGGAGATCGCCTCGGAAGAGGAACGCGTGGATATTCTGGTGAACAATGCCCACGAACTTGGGCCCAAAACCGGTTTCAACGTTCCGGAGGGTTCGCTGGAACAGGGCTCGTTTGACCAGTGGATGCGGAATCTCACCGGCGGAGTATATTGGGCGGCATTAAGCGTCCAGAAGCTGGGGAAGCGCATGCAAGACGCGCATCGCGGCTCCATCATCAACATCTCGACCATGTACGCGGTCGTTGCTCCCAGTCCTCAGCTCTACGCGGGCACGAAATTCATGAATCCTCCCGGGTATTCGGCGTCGAAAGCGGCAATGCTCAGCTTCACTCGCTACATTGCGGCGTTCTGGGGACCGCATGGCATCCGGGCCAACGCGATTCTCCCCGGTCCGTTTTCGAATACCGAGGACGCTGGTCCCAATGCGGTAAATGCCGACGATCCTTTCGTTGAGCGGTTGAAGGCTCGCACATGCCTGGGACGGACCGGCAAGCCTCATGAATTGGCCGGAGCATTGGTGTTTCTCGCGTCCGACGCCTCTTCATACATAACTGGCCAGGGTTTGCTTGTCGATGGTGGATGGACGGTCACATAAGTGCTCGAGTCTATGGCAGAGAGACTACTTACTGGCGGTCCTATCCAGGCGTGGTGGACGAAGCTCACGGGCCACATTCCCCCCGGCCAGTTCGTGCGCTATCTGCTAGTTGGGCTCTGGAATACGTTGTTTGGCTACGGCACTTTCGCCCTGCTGACGGCGGTTTTGAATCCCATCGTGCCGCACAGTTACATGTGGGCCTCGCTTCTTTCCAGCCTGCTGAACATTACGGTCGCGTACCTGGGATACAAATGGTTCGTCTTCAAGACAAAAGGAAATTACCTGCACGAATGGCTACGTTGCGTCGCCGTTTACAGCACCGGCATTATCTTGACCCTGATCGCGTTGCCGATCCTGGTGCTCGTGATCCGGCGCAACACGCATTTTTTTGTTCAGGCTCCCTACATTGCAGGCGCGATTCTCACGGCCGTCGTCGTGTTTTACAGCTTCTTCGGCCATAAACACTTTTCGTTCCGGACTCCTTCATAATGCGCATCCTGATCACCGGCGGCTCGGGCTTCATCGGAAAAAATCTGGCGGAGCAGCTTGCCTCGAGCTACGACGTGTCGGCGCCCTCCTCGGCGGAACTCGATCTGCTCAAAGAGCAAGACGTACGCCACTACCTCAATGCGCACCATTTCGATGTGATCGTGCATGCTGCCACCACGCGCTCCAATCGGCGGGTGGCTGCTCCCACGGACCTGCTCGACCGCAATTGCCGCATGTTTTTCAATCTCGTGCGCAACCTCGAGCCAAACAAAGAACGCATCGGCAAGATGATTCACTTCGGCTCCGGTGCCGAGTACAGCCGCGCTCAACTGCCGGCTCGCGTTCCGGAAGATTATTTCGATACCCGCGTGCCCTCCGATGCCTACGGGTTTTCCAAGTACATCTGCGCCAAGTACATCGAGCGCTCCCACCGCATCGTCGATTTGCGTTTGTTCGGGGTCTTTGGTCCCTACGAGGACTACACCGTCCGTTTCATTTCGAACGCGTGTTGCCGGGCGCTGAAGGGTTTGCCGATCTTGCTGCGCCAGGATGTGGTCTTTGACTACCTGTACGTCAACGATCTCGCTTCCATCACGAGCTGGTTTATTGAAAATGACGCCCGCCACAAGGCATACAATGTCTGTTCTGGGAGTCCGGCCACGTTGACGGAATTGGCCCGGATCGTGGCCGAGGTCTCGGGTTCGAATCCACCTGTGTCCGCCACCGCCAGCGGAATGGGGGCCGAGTATACGGCGGACAACTCCCGCATGCTCGCTGAAATGGGCAAATTTGGTTTTTGGGACATGCGCCGCGCAATCCGTGACCTTTATTCCTGGTATCAGCGGCATGAATCCATGATCGACGCCGAATCGCTGCGATTCGACGAAAACAAGAAATCGGAGTAAGCAAGTGACCCCAGTCCGTCCACCGGCAAGCAACGACGTGGAGCAACTCGAAAGCATCTTGCGGCGCGTCGAAGCGGAAACACCAGATGCCGTCAGGGCGCGCGAGCGCAGTGCGTTTGACGACCTCGCACGTCCGCTTGGCGAAAGGTTGGTGCTATTCGGCGCCGGTCCGTTGGGCAAAAGCGTCCTCGCCGGACTGCGGAAAGCAGGTGTTGAGCCGCTGGCCTTTGCCGACAACAAACGCGATCTTTGGCACCAGCGGGTTCTGGGACTCCCAGTCCTTTCTGCCACGGAAGCCGTGGAGCAATACGGCAAGACGGCGTGCTTTGTGGTCACCGTATACCAAGGCTCTTCAGTCCGCCGTCAACTGGCATCACTGGGCTGTCAGCGAGTGGTGCCCTGTGCCCCACTCTTGTGGAAGTACTCCGATGTTTTTATCCCGCAATGCTGCCTGGAACTGCCCCACAGACTTGTGGAACAGTGCGACAGCATCCGGAAATGTTACGCCATGCTGGCGGACGAGGCCTCGAAAACGGAACTGCGTGAACAGCTACTCTGGCGGTATTGGCTAGACTTTTCCGCACTGTCGACACCGCTGGACGCGAGGGACACTTACTTCCCCATGGACTTACTGTCGCCAGTTCCCGACGAAGTGTTCGTCGATTGCGGCAGCTTCGACGGAGAAAGTACCCAGAGCTTCAATCGGCACTGGGGAGCCGAGTTCCGTCATGTCTTCGCTCTCGAACCCGATCCGGCAAGCCGAGCAGCGTTGACCGCCAATCTGGGAGCAATGGGAATCGGCGATCGCGTTACGGTGATGCCCTACGCCGTAGGGGACACAAATTGCCAGGTCTGTTTTGCTTCCAGCGGTTCTGTTACCTCACACGTAACGGCCCAGGATGGGGGTTCCACGGTCGAGTGCCGCCGTTTGGATGACATCGAGTGGTCTCTGATGCCGACTTACATCAAAATGGACATCGAGGGCGCGGAGCCAGAAGCGCTGGCCGGGGGACGCGAATTGTTACGACGGCATCAACCTGTGCTCGCAGTCTGCACCTATCACCGAAGTGAGCACCTTTGGCAGATACCGGATCTTATCCGATCCATTTCGCCCGACTACCATGTGTTCTTGCGGCGCTACGCCGAAGAGTGCTGGGAAGGTGTATGCTATGCCATTCCCGGCCGCAGACTTAAACGTACCTAGCTGCAATCCATGCCTAAGACCCTGACCATCCTCACACCCTGCTACAACGAAGAGGCCAACGTCCGCGAGGTATACCTGCAGGTGCGCGCGGCCGTCGCCGCCGCGGGCAACTACAAGTACGAACACCTTTTTATCGACAATGCATCGACGGACAACACCCTTAATGAACTGAAGGCGATCGCTGCCCGGGATACGAACGTAAAGATAATCAGGAACACCCGCAACTTCGGCCATATCCGCTCACCCATGCATGCGTTATATCAGGCCAGCGGAGATGCCGTGATCGGAATCGTGGCGGACCTGCAGGATCCTCCCGAGTTGATCGTTGACATGATCCGTAAGTGGGAAGAAGGCTACCCGGTCGTGATCTGCGTCAAGGCGACCAGCGGCGAAAACAGCCTGATGTTTTGGATCCGCAAGCAATACTACAGGCTGGTGAACCGGCTTTCAGGAGTCGAGACCTTCGAAAACTACACCGGCTTCGGCCTCTATGACCGCAAGGTAGTGGAAGTCATTAAAAGCTTCGATGACCCCTATCCCTATTTCCGCGGCATGATCGCCGAAGCAGGCTTTCGGCATTTCGATATTCCCTACCATCAGCCCGCGCGCAAGCGCGGAATTACCAAGAACAATTTCTATGCGCTCTATGACATGGCTATGCTCGCCATCACCAACCTTTCCAAAGTGCCGCTGCGGATGGTCACATTTTCCGGCTTTGCGGGCGCGTTGATTTCCGTTCTTGTGTCCATTGCTTACCTCGTTTACAAAATCATTTTCTGGAGCCGCTTCTCGGTTGGCATCGCTCCATTGGTCATCGGTGTGTTTTTCTTCCTGTCGATCCAGATGCTCTTCATGGGAATCATCGGTGAATATATCGGCACCATTCATACTCTGGTACAGAAGCGCCCCTTAGTGGTCGAGCAGGAACGAATCAATTTCGAATATGCCCCCGGTGAGCCATTGCGCGATGGCCAGCCGCAAGCGAGTACGGCTTCCCAACTCTTCCGCTCGAACGGAGATCTTCCATGAACGCTGATACGGCGCAGTCGCTGGCGATCGCGAGGATTTGCGACTGCACCTCGCTGATGCAGGCTCTGCTGCAATCATCCGAGTACTTGAGCGCAGTCGCCAATGTCGCCGAAGCAATGACCCGGTGCCTCCGCTCCGGAAACAAGATTCTGTTCTTCGGCAACGGTGGCAGCGCCGCCGACGCCCAGCACCTGGCTGCCGAACTGAACGGAAGATTTCTGAAAGAACGCAGAAGCCTCTCCGGATGGGCCCTGACCACGAATTCATCCGTCCTGACCGCCATCGGCAACGACTATTCCTTCGACGAAGTTTTCGCTCGCCAGATTCAGGGAATCGGCCGCCCCGAGGACGTGGCCTTCGCCATCACCACCAGCGGCAACTCCCCCAACGTCCTGCGAGCCGTCGCGGTCGCACGCGAACACCGGCTCGTCACCATAGGTCTGACCGGCAGAACCGGCGGAAAATTAGCGAGCTCCGTCGACCGCTGCGTCTGCATTCCCAGCGATCAAACTCCACGCATACAGGAAGCCCACATCCTGACCGGACATATACTCTGCGAACTCATCGAGGAATCTGTGCTTGCGACAAACTGACCAACGCCACGAGGACGCTCGGCAGTAAATGCAAGAAGAGCAAGTGTACGAATCGTAGTTGAGCCGTTTATTAAGTATGATGGGCCGACTAAGTATGGGCATACCCATTGCAAATACCTCCGGGGAGCCCGCTGGCAGTTCCACCCCGCAGCTCATCGAGATTTCCGTCGTCTTGCCATGCCTGAACGAAGGCGAGACGGTCGGCCTTTGCGTCACAAAAGCTCTCGCCGCTTTACACGCCGCCGGCCTGAACGGCGAAGTGATCGTCGCTGACAATGGATCGACCGATGGTTCGATCGAGATCGCGCAAGCGGCTGGGGCGCGCGTAATCCATGTCGAGCAGCGCGGTTACGGCAATGCGCTCAGAGGAGGAATCCAGGCTGCACGAGGAACATATGTTCTCATGGCCGACTCCGACGACAGCTACGATTTCGGCCATATTTTCCGTTTCGTCGAACAACTTAGACGCGGCGCCGATCTGGTAATGGGCAATCGCTTTCGCGGCGGCATTCAAAAGGGCGCCATGCCTTTCCTGCACCGCTATCTCGGCAACCCCGTCCTGACCGCCGTGGGCAGGTTGTTCTTTCATTCTCCCTGCCGTGATTTCCATTGTGGCTTACGCGCGTTTCGCAAGGACAGTTACGAACGCATGCAAATCCGCTCCATTGGCATGGAATTTGCCAGTGAGATGGTCGTCAAAGCGAGCTTGCTGCACATGAAAGTTTGTGAGGTCCCGACCACGCTCGCGCCTGACGGGCGCAGCCGCCCGCCTCATCTGCGCACTTGGCACGATGGCTGGCGCCATCTGCGCTTTTTGCTTCTCTACAGCCCGCGGTGGCTCTTTCTATACCCGGGCCTGTTCTTCATACTTTTTGGATTCACGGTCGGCGTCTGGCTCCTGCCGGGTCCTCGCCGCATCGGCACGGTTGTGTTTGACGTTCACACCCTGCTTTATGCCTTCGGCTCCATGCTGGTTGGTTTTCAATTGCTGGCCTTTGCCGTTCTTGCCAAAGTCTTCGCCATTACCGAAGGTCTTTTGCCCGAGGATCCTCGGCTCAATCGCCTTTTTGAATACGTAAGGCTCGAGACCGGATTGCTCGTCGGAGCTGCGCTGGTCCTGTCCGGAATTGGCGGGTCGGTCTTCGCGTTGTCGAGTTGGGCACAAACCAGCTTCGGCCCGCTCGACGCGCAAGCCATGCTTCGCATCGTTATGCCTTCGGTTTTCGCGCTGACGCTCGGAGCGCAGGTCATTTTCAGCAGTTTCCTTCTAAGCATCTTTGGTCTGCGCCGGCGCTGAAACGATTCTCGAGTTACGGTCGACCGCGGAATGCGAAGCTATGGCTTAATGCGCTCCGAAGAAAACCTACCACTCCAATATGCGAAAGAGTGCGCGCAGTGCCATCCAGTAAACAGCCGTTCCAAAACGGGACTTCCCGGGGAGTTTAACACTCGTCAGCGAGCCTTGACCCACGCCCCGTGGGTCACGCATCACCCCATTTCGTGACCATTATCACTGCCCTTGCGGCCTTAACCAACGACGATAGCTGAATATTCTTGTGGAGGATTTTGTGCCATCGGAATTCATGCGTGCGAGAGTGAGCCAGGAATTGGAGCAGGCTCTGCGCGAGATGATGACATCGCGCGCCTTTCTAAAAGGTGCGGCACTCTTTCACCAGGGAATGCCTGCTGCCGGCGTCTACCTGGTGGAAAAAGGTTCTGTTCGGGTGCTCCTGGCCACCGCAGCGGACCAGACCCAATTGCTCGATTTAGTCGGCCCGGGAAGCCTGCTCGCTCTTAGCGACAACGTAGCCGGGGGCCGCTACCGGGTTACCGTTGAAGCTGCCGAGCCAACGATCGCCGCGTTTGTCGAGCGCGAGGCCTTTATGAATTTTCTGGGCTGCCACCACGAGTTTTGCATGCAGGTAGTGCGCCTTTTAAGCGACAACTTGCACGCCCTTTATCATAAGTTCCGCAGCGTCAGCGCACATCCAGGCCGCCCCCGCCGCCGCTCTCTGAACGAACAGCTGAGCTAAGAGGGCGTCTGGCAAGTCCGCAACCCAAATCTGCCGGTCATTCTTCGCGATGGGGATCTGACCGGCTCTTCCGTTAGTTGCCTTTGAAGTTAATCGTGATCTCGGTCTGGATTTCAACCGGCTCGCCGTTCAGATAATAAGGTTTGTAACGCCATTGGCGAACCGCGTTCAACGCGGCCTTAGCCAGCATACTGTTCCCGCTCAGCACTTTCGGATGCACGACATTGCCTTCCTTGTCGATCGTCGCCTCGATCCGGACCGCTCCCCGCGCATGGGATGCCAGTGCGCCTGCAGGGTATTCGGGCTGCACACGCTTGATCAGCAGTCCCTGTGAGACGCCCTGAGAGATCTTAATTTGGGCCAGTGTGGGCGTGGAGACGTTCGTCTCCGAATCAACCAAGCCTTTCAGATTCGCGCCGTCCGGCGATTCAACGGCAAGCAGACTCGGCGGTTGAGCCGTCGCCTCCGGTTGGACTTGTGTTTTGGCTGCCGATGTATCGGGTCTTACTCGGATTGGTTCCGGCTCAGGACCCTTTCCTGCCGGCTCAGGGCTGGAAGGAATGTGCTCAGAGGATACGCCCGACGATGGTCTGCCGTTCTTCGACGAAGAAGTCTTCAGCGCGAAAGAAGACGACGACGTGCTCTGCTGGTTGACTTTACTTGTCGACGAGGGGGCGGGAGTGGAGTGCGACATCGGAGCCAAATCGGAGGTTGGCTCGATTGGTTGCCGATCAGGAACGAAGGCTGCCGGATGCGGCGTCGTGCTCGAAGGGGACCCGCCGAACGTGCTCCACCCGAAATACGCGGCAGCAGATAAACCCAGAAAAACGACAGTCACCATCAAAATCTTCTTGCCGCTGCCCGAGCCGTCGGCATCCTGCTCTCGGAAAGCCGCAAAGGATAAGCCATCCGAAACGCCTGCCCCGTATGAAAGCCTTTCTTCGGATCTGGCAGGCTCAACTTTCTTTGGATCAGCTAGCCTATCCGGCGCTTCTTCCTCTTTCGCCGGTTTCATCTCCGCTGGCTTGACCGCCTCTTTCGCTGGTGCGGGAGCGGCAGCCGCTGACGGGCGCGTGGAAGCCGCTAGAGCCACCGCCGGCGCCTCCACTGGCTTGAGCAACCTGATCTTCGCGGCTTCCTCGCCAGCGACGTCCCCTGAGGCCGAAGCCGCCAGTTGAGCCGTTTGGAGCGCGGCGGCGGGTGCTTCAATCTGTGCCGCGGGCATTAGGACTGCTGGCAGTCCTTCCACCTTTGCCGGGACGCTCATCGCCGGAAATGGGGCCGCTGGAGTAGAAACCGGTGCGAGAGAGGCTGTAAATGCGGGCGCGGCACCGTGACTTGGCCGAGCCCCCACGGGCCTGTTGTCGGCGGCCGCCTCAACTGAAATAGCGGGCGGAGCAGGCGCCTCGTTAGCGGGCGCGCTGCGCGCCATTGTGCTGGCTGCCGCTGCCATATCTACACTCTTTCGCAGCAATCCGCGGGCAACCCGCAACGTTCCTTTCGCCTGCTCGACATTGATCGGCTTCGTCAGTACGAGATTGGCGCCCATCCGATAAGCCTGGGCTATGCCCGCCTGTCCTTCGACGAGTGCGATGGCGAGCGAGTTTTGGTTGAAGGGAGAATTATGGGCGCTCTTAAAAAGCATCGAGCTGTTCTGCTCGCTTTCGCAGTCGACAACAATGGCATCGTAGTGCTTCGCCATTAACTTTTTGACCGTTGCGAACGGGTCGTTGACGGGGTCTACGGCAAAATCGACTTCGTCAAAAACCTGGCTTACGACGCGGGCAAGTTTCTCATCCGGGCAGAAAAGAACAGCTTGGTAACCCATAATGAGGCCATCGTAGTTACTGCAATGAGTACCAGCAAGTTACGGGGGTAATTGTAGCCGGCGCGATTTTCCTCGATCTTGCCAGGGGCGCGTCCATCGGAACCATGGTTCCTCGGAACAATGTTCATCCGAACAAAGCTCGTCAGGGCCGCGGAAAATCGATCTGCACAACCGTCTCGAAAGGAACAACCTTCCCGTCACGAATGTAAGGCCGGTAGCGCCACTGCTTGACCGCCTTCACGGCGGAATCGGCGAGAGCGGCGTTGCCCTGTACAACCTGGGCGCTCGACACTTTCCCATTCTCATCAATCACGGCCTTAAGAACGACCGGACCCTCGGCCCCACTGGAACGGGCCGACGCGGGATAGGTGGGTGGCACGGAATGGATCAGTCTTTTTTCCGCTCCCGTGGAGGAGAGAACCACCGCCTGGTCGGCAGACGTCTCGGCATTTGCTGAGACCGCGCTCGATGCATTCTTGTTATCTGCGCTCTTCTGGCTGGCTGGATTCGGAGCCGCGACCGTTTTGTCGCCGTCAGTCTTGCTGACATGGGTGTCGGCCGCTGGGCCAGCCATCGTTCCGTTCGCAGCTGACGGGGCTATGTCTGGCGTCTGGGCTGTTGCCTTCGAAGCCGGCGAAGATGGAGTGACTTGAGGCGTGGTGCCGGTGGCTGCCGTCGGAGCAGCCGAGTTTCCAGTCCCATCCGTCGTCCCTGGTTCAGCAGTGGGCGCAGATCCCACGGGGCTGACTGGCGCAGGCGCAGGCGGCTTGACTTGAACCGGAGCGGGAGCCGGAGTCTGCGGGTGCGGCGCCATGCCGACGAGACCTAATGCTTTTTCAACTTGCGGCTGGACCAGCGTTCTGAGTCCTGGTTGCGTCGTCCACACGGCGTACAATCCGCCGCATACCAAAGCCAGGGCAACGATAGCTAGCAGCGGACCGCGCGTTTTGCTCTGCTTGCCTTCGTTCTCCTGGTAAGCCGAAAAGACGGGGGCGGGCGAGCTTCCTTCCGTCCCAGCCTCTGTCTGTTCCAGTTCCGCAAGCACGGGATCGTCGGAGAATTGCCGGGTCGTCCCAGCCGTCGCCCCCTCCGCAACGGTCGTCCGCTTTGCGGCAGAAGCGCCATCAGTCTCCGAAACGGCGGAAACTGCTGCGCTCATCGTGGGAGTGGCGCTCGCTGAGGCCAAGACCGCCGCAGCCTCATGAAGCCCTTGTCCCTTCGCGCCAGCCGCCGCGGCCAGCGCGTGTGACTCGGCGGGTATTTGCGCCGCGGAGGAAGATCCCTCGCCGTAACTAGGCGGTGCTTCCGGCGAACCTACGCCGGCATTGCCCGCTTCGGTTTGTGCAACATCCACTTGCTCCGCGGTTTGGCCTGCACTTGCCGGTTGCTCTTTCTTCACCCGGTTGACGGCGCCGCGAATTGTAGTTCGAGCCTGGTCCTTTGCGACCGGCTTGGTCAGGATCAAATCTGCTCCCAGCCGAAACGCGGTCGGCAATCCGGCACGGCCATTGACAATCGCGATCGGAATCGGACTCTTCCCGCCAGTTCCCCGCCGGCACACATCAAAGATGAGTTTGGCAGCTGGCAGGTTTTCGCAGTCGACAATCACAAGATCGAAATTGTGGGAATTAAGTTGCTTGGCAGCGGCGACTCCGTCGAGCGGTCGCTCGCAACTCACGGACATCTCTTCAAGAACGGCGCTAATGGCGCTGACGGCTTGATCATCCGGCGATAACAGCAGAGCTAAGGGCATGGCTCCTTAATGCTAGGAAACCACAGCACAAGCCTGCAAGTTACATCGGTAAGCACGTCCCATCGTGATCTGGGGGAGCTGGTCCGGAATAGCGGCCGCTCAGCCTCTTGAGCCGCCCCACCCGCGATTTCAAAGCGGTTTCTTCGCCGTCGATGACTCCGGCGGCGGATAGACGATGGAATCGCGAAAAGAAGCCTTGTCCGCTGGCGCATAATCCGGAAACGGCAACTGCCGCTGGTCGCGCCACTGTTCCACCTGTTTCTCGGCAGCCTCGGCCTTTTCGCGGTCCAGCCCGGAATCGCGGCCCAGATAAAGCGTCTGCGACGGAAAAGCCAGCGCCGTGCCCGAACGTCCGACGATCTCCATGATACGCAGTAGCAGGTCCTCGCGAATGGCCACAAACTCGTTGAAGTCGCGGGTGGGAATATAAGCGGTGATCGCAATCGTCAGCGCGCTCGCGCCAAATCCGGTAAAGCGGATGTCGGCGGTGTCGGTATCGACTTTGGGATGTTCATACAGCAGGCGTCGGATTTCAGCGAGCAGATAGCGAAGCTGGTCGGGAGAAGTCTCGGGCCGCACGTTGAGCGTAGGATTCAACAGATACTTGTCGCGCCGCGAGATGTTCTCGACGTTCATCGCCGCGACCGCGCCGTTGGGAATGGAAAGCTGCGTCCGCTCGTCGGTGCGAATGCGGGTCGATCGCAGGCTGATGTCTTCGACCGTGCCCGACCTTTCCCCGAACTTACAGTAATCGCCCACCCGGATCACTTCATCGGCGAGTACCGAGATTCCGCCGAAAAGGTTCTCGAGCGTTTTCTGGGCGGCAAACGCAATGGCGATCCCGCCAATCCCGAGCCCGGCCAACACGGTGGTGAGATTGAAGCCGAAGATCGCAAGGATCACGAGGATCGCAAAGGTACCAATCACCACTTTCAGCAGCCGTTCGCCGAGAACCATCAGCGTTCCTGTGCCCATGCGGCCAACACCAATGGCGTGCGTGCGCAGCCGCTGCATCACGACCGTGATGATGCGGAAAAGGAACCAGAAGAAGCCGATGCTGGCAAGAACTGCGATGGTTCGCGAGTAGTAGAAGCGCGGCAGCAATGGCAACCCGAAGTATCCAGCAATCAGGCGATGCGCAATCGCGCTGAAGGTGAGCAGAAGCGGCTTTGACAAGCGGCTGTAAGAATGCAAATTCGGCCGCTTCTTATATTTGAGGTAGAGTCGCCGCGGAATCGCCAGAAACAGAACGACAGCCCAGCCAATGACAATCGCTACGGGAATCGCGGCAAGCAGCGCCAGCCACTGCCAAAGCGGCATTCCCAGCACAATATTCCGCACCAGGCTCTGCGGCAGTTTCGTTTCCACCTGGTGCGCTTCGACATTGTCGTAAAGCTCGGGAACCTTGCTGAGCGTATCGGCGGAAAATAACCAGATTTTCCCTGAATTCGGGTCGGTGACACGAACCAGCACCACCGGGACGTCGCTATCGGCGACGGAAAAAAGTCCGATCGTCTGCTGATCGAGAACGCCCAGGTCAGGATTGCCCTCGGGGCTGGTGCTGATCCGCCCCAGGTGGCCGACGAAGGCCCGATCCATCAGAACTTTCAGTTTCCCGGCCAGTTCCGGACCCTGCGACAGGCGGCGCGCCGCGCTCATTTGCAGATAATCCGCCGCAGCCTTGTCGTTTCCGTCCTGCTCCGCCTGAAGGAATCCAACCACGGTGCCTGACGGCGTACTGCGGCCCAGCGGGTCAACCTGCGCAGAAGCCGCACCCGGAGCCTGCTTCCCCCCAAGCAGGCTGCTCACCGACTGGGCAGCCGAACCATGAAGAAACAGCCCAAGGATTAGGACTAACAGAGCAAACTTCTTCATCAAATGTTTCTTACCCTAAGTCGAGTCGTTTCCGCTTGAATGTAGCGCCGGCATCTTGCCGGCTGTCCCGAGGGCGTCTCGCCCTCGGCGCGGCGGGCGAGAACACCCCCGGATGCAGCGGTACATTCAGATGCTCGTTTCACTTCTTCGGCCGATAAATATCCGTCGCCTGCCCGTAGAAAATCTCCGCCGCTTCCATCATCGTCTCCGACAGCGTTGGATGCGGATGAATCGTCATGCCGATGTCCGCCGCCAGCGCGCACATTTCAATCGCCAGCACGCCTTCGGCGATCAGTTCCCCCGCGCCGGGCCCGCAAATACCGACGCCAAGCACGCGTTCGGTCTTCGGATCAATCAGCAGCTTAGTGAGACCTTCAGGCCGGTCAAGCGTGATGGCGCGCCCAGAGGCAGCCCACGGGAACTTGGCCACTTTGATCTCGCGTCCTTGTTCTTTGGCCTGCGTCTCGGTAAGCCCAGCCCACGCAATTTCGGGATCGGTGAACACGACCGCGGGAATGGCGTTCGGCTCGAACGCAACTTTGTGTCCGGCAATCGCTTCGACCGCAGTTCGGCCCTCATGCATGGCCTTGTGCGCAAGCATCGGCTCGCCGGCCACGTCGCCGATCGCGTAGATCGTGGGGTCGGCCGTCTGCCGCTGCTCGTTGATTTCGATAAATCCCTTGGTGTTGACCTTGACTTTCGTTTTGTCGAGCCCGGGAATTTCGGAATTCGGCCGCCGCCCCACCGACATCAACACGCGCTCGAACACCTGCTCCTTTTCTTTCACGTCCGCGCCGTCAAGGGTCACGCGAATTCCGCTCTTTTCGTCTTTCAGCGATTTGACGGTTGTATTAAGAAGGATGGCCGAGAAGAGTCTCTCCAACCGCTTATGCAGAGGCAACACTAAGTCGCGGTCGGCGCCCGGCAAAAGTCCGGGCATCATTTCCACGCAGGTCACTTTTGTGCCGAGCGTGGCGTAAACGGAGCCAAGCTCAAGCCCGATATACCCGCCGCCAATCACGAGCAATGTTTTCGGAATGTCGGCCAAATCAAGCGCTCCGGTCGAATCCATAAGCCGCGGGCTGTCAATCTTAAGACTCGGCACGACCGTCGGCCGCGACCCGGTGGCGATGACGATGCGATCGAACGTAAGCGTTTCTTCGCCGCCAGCCGCGGATTTCGTAACCTTAAGCGTCGCCGGATTCAAGAACGCAGCCTTGCCCTGGACGAACGTGACCGACCGCTGCTTGGCAAGCTGGCCAAGTCCCGCGGTCAGGCGTTTGACAACACTTTCTTTCCATCCGCGCAGCTTGGCGAGGTCAATCTTCGGTGCGGCAAATTCCACGCCCCAATTTTTCGCCTGCTCCGCTTCTTCCAGCAGCTTGGCTACGTGCAACAGCGCTTTGGAAGGAATACAGCCCCGATAAAGGCAAACGCCGCCGGGATTCACTTCCGGATCAATCAGCGTAACCTTCATGCCCAGATCGGCAGCCAAAAATGCGGCAGCGTACCCACCCGGCCCACCACCAATCACAGCCACACGAAGATTCGAATTAGTCGTCATGATCTTAGTTTATGTCCTTAATTGAACCGCCGAGACGCCGGGTACGCCGGGAAAAACTTACCCACAAAAGATCGGTCCCTTGAATTTCTCGGCGCCCTCTGCGTCTCGGCGGTGAATCACTGGCTACTGGGTACTGGGAACTGACAACTGACCTACCCCTGCACACTCAGCAAAAACGGCTGCTCGAACGCCTCCGCGATCCACCGCAGAAACCGTGCCGCGTCGGCGCCATCGATCAACCGGTGATCGTACGAGAGTGACAGCGGAAGAATCAAGCGCGGCTCGAACTTGTTATTGACCCACTCCGGCTCCATGCGCGACCGCGACAGCCCAAGAATCGCGACCTCCGGATGGTTGACGATCGGTGAGAATCCCGTCCCGCCAATCCCGCCCAGATTCGTAATCGTGAACGTCCCCCCCTCCATCTCCTCAGGCGTGAGCTTGCGGTCACGAGCTTTCTTCGAAAGCTGCGTCATCTCCGCGGCCAGTTCGACAATATTTTTCTTGTCCACGTCGCGAATCACAGGCACGAGCAACCCGCGGTCCGTGTCCACGGCCACGCCAATATTGATGTACTGCTTGTAGATGATCTCTTCTTTCCCCATATCAATGGATGCATTGAACTGCGGAAAGACTTTTAACGCCGAGGCGCATACCTTGAGCGCGATGGCGGTGACAGTCATCTTGCCGCCGGCTTCTTCGGCGCGTGGCGCGAAGCGGGCGCGCAACTGTTCAAGCTCGGTGATGTCGGCGCGATCTTGCTGCGTGACGTGCGGAATCGTGTTCCAGGCCTGCCGCAGATGCTCGGCCGTCTTTCGCCGCACACCGCGCATCGAGACGCGCTCCGTCTTGCCCCACTTCGAAAAGTCCGGCAGTTCGGGCTCCACAAACACAGCCCGCGGAGCCTGCGCCGCAGTCACAGCCGCAGCCAAAGCGTTCTTCGCATGCAGCTTCACGTCGTCTTCGCTGATGCGTCCACCCGGCCCGCTGCCCTGCACGCCATGAATATCCACGCCCAGTTCCCGCGCCAACCGCCGCACATGGGGCACGGCCGGAGCGGGGTCGCGCTGCTCGGTTCCCGCAACTTTGCCAAGTTGCACCGGCATGCTGAACGCGGGTGCCGGGGCAAGCGGATGATCGGGAGGCAGCGCCTGCTCTTCCGTCTTCCCTTCCGCGCGCATGGCAAGCTGGAACGACAATCGCGCCGCTTGTTGCCCTGAAACGTGCTCAACTGGCTCGTGGCGTCGAGGAGCTTCCACCGCCGGTGCAGGTCCGCCCTCAAGAGTGAAGATAACCGCGCCAACTTTTACCTTCTGCCCCTCTTTCACTTTGACTTCGCGCACCACGCCGCTGACATTGGAAGGAACCTCGACTACAGCCTTGTCGGTCTCCAGTTCCATGACCGGCTGGCCTTCCGCGATGCTCGCCCCCGGCTTCACCAGCAGCCGCACCAGGTCGCCGCTCTCGATGTTCTCGCCCAACTCAGGCAGCTTGAATTCCATCGCCATCCTTATATATATGCCTCTTGATCCGGTATCTATGTTCCACTCGCCGCCTAACGAAACATCGACGTCCCTTGTGGCGTGGGCCCCGCATTTTTCCAGCTGCATGTAGTGCGGGCAGGAGTGTCCGCGCTACACACATTCGTAACTCGAGGCCGGCTTAACTCGAGGCACGATGCTACTTCGAAGAGCGAAGCACGAGACGAATCAGGTGTCTCGCCACGACACTACCAACTGCGATAAGCAACATCAGCGCTACGCGCGATTTCCATACGCCGCGAGCAATGTCTATAGCGGTAACGACGTATGCATCGGCGACTGCGACGACCGCCGCAAGCACAGCGTCAATGAGAGCTTCTTTAAGGCTCCACGATTGCCGCAACGCTAAACACGTTACACCGCCGGCAACTATTCCCAGTACACAGGCGAGGAGTACGTTGATTAAGAACAAGACAGCAGCACCGGTTGTTCCTATCATTTGCCGCTCCCCGCATGGGACCTCGCTGACGGCAGAAACGACGCCGTCTTCAGCTCGTAGCCGGATTCCGCTTCTCCGGATCGATCCCCAAATCGCGAATCGCCTTCTCCAGCACATGCCCCGCGATCTTCTTCTCCGCGGCCAGCGCGTGCAGAGTAGCCAGCACAATGTGCTTGGCGTCCACTTCAAAAAAGTCGCGCAGCGAGGCGCGATTCTCGCTGCGGCCAAATCCATCCGTGCCCAGCGCCACCAGCCGTCCCGGAATCCACTTCGCAATGCTCTCCGGCAGCACCTTCATATAGTCCGACGCCGCGATAAACGGCCCCGTCGCGCCCTTCAGCGTCTGCGTCACATATGGAACCTTCGGCGCCGCCGTCGGATGCAGCATGTTCCAGCGCGCGCAATCGTTCGCCTCGCGATAAAGCTGCTTATAGCTGGTCACGCTCCAAACATCCGCCGCCACGCCGTAATTCTTCTCTAGAATCTCGCGCGCCTTCAGCACCTCGAACATGATCGTGCCGCTGCCCAGCAGTTGCGCACGCAGCTTCGCATCTTTCCTCTCCGAGGCGCTATACAGATATAGCCCCTTCAGGATGCCTTCGCGCGTGCCCGCCGCAGCCGGCATCTCCGGCATAGGCAGCGGCTCGTTGGTCACGGTCAGGTAATAGAAGATGGACTCCCAATCCACATACATCCGCTTGATCCCATCCTGAATAATGACCGCAATCTCGTACGCGAACGCCGGGTCGTAAGCAAGCAGATTAGGCACAGGCAGCGCGAGCACGTGGCTGTGTCCATCCTGATGCTGCAAGCCCTCGCCCGCGAGCGTAGTCCGCCCCGCCGTCCCACCGATCAGAAACCCCCGGCAGCGCATATCGGCCGCCGCCCAAATCAAATCCCCAATCCGTTGCAGCCCGAACATCGAGTAATAAATAAAGAACGGAATCGTATTAATCCCGTGATTCGCATACGCCGTGCCCGCCGCAATAAACGAGCACATCGATCCCGCTTCCGTAATTCCCTCTTCCAGAATCTGCCCGTTCTTCGCCTCCTTGTAATAAAGGAGCGTGTCCATATCCACCGGCTCATAAAGCTGCCCAACGCTCGAATAAATCCCCACCTGCCGGAACAGCGCCTCCATGCCAAACGTGCGCGCCTCGTCGGGCACAACCGGCACAATAAATTTCCCCACCTCCGGATCGCGCAGCAGCTTCGCCAGCAGCCGCACAAACACCATCGTCGTCGAAGCCTCGCGGCCTTCGGTGCCTTTGTAGAACTCTTCAAACACCGCGTCAGCCGGCGGTTTCAGCGGAGTCGCCCTCACCTTGCGCACGGGCAAATACCCACCCAGCTGCCGCCGCCGCTCCTGCATGTACTTGATTTCCGCGCTCTCGTCCGCCGGACGATAAAACGGCGCATTGTGCAGCTCGTCATCCGGAATCGGAATTCCGAATCGCGACCGGAACATCTGTAGTTCGTCGTCATTCAGCTTTTTCTGTTGGTGCGTGATGTTCTTGCCTTCGCCGGCCTCGCCCAGCCCGTATCCTTTAATAGTCTTGGCCAGGATGATGGTCGGCGCGCCGGTGTGTTCGACCGCTGCCTGGTACGCCGCATTTACCTTGATCGGATCGTGCCCACCCAGCCGCATGCGCGCCAGTTGCTCGTCCGAAAGATGCTCCACCATCTTCAGCAGCCGCGGGTCGGTCCCAAAAAAATTCTGCCGGAAGTACGCGCCGCTCTCGACAAAATACTTCTGATACTGCCCGTCGGTGATCTCGCCCATGCGCTTCACCAGCAGGCCGTCGCGGTCGTTCTGAATCAGCGCATCCCAATCGCCGCCCCAAATCACCTTGATCACGTTCCAGCCCGCGCCGCGGAAAATCGCCTCCAGCTCCTGAATGATCTTCCCGTTCCCGCGCACCGGCCCATCCAGCCGCTGGAGGTTGCAGTTCACGACAAAAATCAGGTTGTCCAGCCGCTCGCGCGACGCCAGCGTGATCGAGCCCAGCGCCTCGGGCTCATCCATCTCGCCGTCGCCCATGAAGGCCCACACCTTGCCGCCCGTCGAAAGCTTCAGCCCGCGATTCTCCAGATATTTGATAAACCGCGCGTGATAGATCGCCTGAATCGGCCCCAGCCCCATCGACACCGTAGGAAATTCCCAGAACTCCGGCATCAGCCACGGATGCGGATAAGAAGAAAGCCCGCCGCCCGGCTTCAGCTCGCGCCGGAAATTCTCGAGCTTCTCTTTCGGAATGCGGCCTTCGAGATAAGCGCGCGCATAAATCCCCGGCGCAGCGTGTCCCTGAAAATAAATAATGTCGCGGTCCCCCGACTCGGTCGACGCCCGGAAAAAGTGATTGAACCCAACTTCGTAAAGCGTGGCCGCCGAAGCAAACGTGGAAATGTGCCCGCCAATTCCATCCTGAATCTTGTTCGCGCGCACCACCATCGCCATCGCATTCCAGCGCACCAGGCTCTTGATCCGCCGCTCCATCTCCTGGCTACCAGGAAACGGAGGCTGCTGCCGCGAAGGAATCGTGTTCTGATAAGGAGTAGTCGCCGAAAACGGCAGGTTCACGCCCGCCTCGCGCCGCGCATGCAGCGCCAGTTGCTGCAAAAGCCGCCCCGCCCGTTCCGGCCCCCCGCGAGTCAGCACATAGTCCAGCGAATCCAGCCACTCCCGCGTCTCCAGCACTTCAATGCCGTTAGTCGGCTGTGTGTATGCCTGCTGCGGTTGCTGCTCCTGCGTCTCAGCCACGCTGACCTCACCCCATGAAAGGTATGCGAACTTCCATCATAAGCAATCGACAGGATTTTTGCTGAGGGGAGACGTGAACTCTTTGAACATTGGCGGAGCTGGATCTGGTTCGGGTCAATGAGCGCTAACGCGATTTTGCAATAGTTAAGGGTTTGGCGTGGCTCGCCTGTCGCTCTTGGCGACCCCGCACATCAAGATGTGACTTTTCTCACTGACAGGACGTGGTCCACTCGTGTCGAATTAGCCTGCCTCTCCGAAGAGCAGTTCCCACCGCTGGAGACGCAGCACCCCCTGAGGCGAAACTACCCTTGCGGAAGAAATAGGTACTCTCGTGAAGCGAATCGACGCGACGAAACTGGCAGCCGCAGCTGCCCGCGGCGCTCTAACTTTGGCGCTGCTTTCCGCCCTGCTGTTGGCTGCCGCTCGCCCGGCGCAGACCCAAACCGAGACTGTGCTCTACAACTTCTTCCCACCCGGCGGCTATGGCGACGATGGCGCGTATCCCTACGCCGGCCTCACCTCTGACGGTGCGGGCAACCTCTATGGGACAACCCATTCCGGCGGCAGTTGCGGGGAATCATGCCAGCCTCCAAACCCAGCTGGCACCGTATTTGAGCTCTCGCCGAACGGCTACGGAGGCTGGAACGAGACCATCCTCTACAGCTTCTGCTCCGCTCCGAACTGCGCTGACGGGTCGGGTCCATTTTACGCAAACCTGATATTCGACAGCGCGGGAAACCTTTACGGAACAGCCGCATATGGCGGCGCGAATGGAGCTGGCGTCCTGTTCAAACTCAGTCCGGCGGGAGCAGGCTGGGAGGAAACCGTCCTATATAACTTCTGCTCGCAAAGTGGCTGCACGGACGGTGCCTATCCGGTAACCGGCCCGATCTTTGACCAGGCCGGGAATCTCTACGGCACAACCGGCGGCGCGGGGCAAGGACCCGCAGTCGTCTTCGAACTGAGCCCGTCCGCTGGCGGCTGGACGGAGCAAGCGATCTACTCGATCCCTACTGGGAACAGCTGGGCCGGTCTGGTGATGGATGCCGCTGGCAACATCTACGGCACCTCAGCCACAAACGAGTTCGAGCTGTCGCCGAACGGCAGCGGCGGCTGGACTCCGACCGTGATCGGCACCCTCGGCGGGGCGGAGGGCACTCCCGTGCTCGACAAAGCCGGGAACCTTTACGGTACAACCAACTCCGGAGGCGCCGATAATTGCGGAGTCGTCTACAAGCTTACTCCCGCGATCAATGGAAAATGGTCGGAGAAGATCCTCCACACCTTTAAGAACTACGGCATTGACGGATGCAGTCCTTTCGGGGGGATTGTCTTGGATGCGGCCGGGGACATTTACGGCACCACATATTTCGGCGGCAGTTTTGGCGCGGGGACTGTTTTCGAGGTAGCGACCCCAGTTGGTGCCGGCAGCCATAAGACGAGCGTCCTCTGGAGCTTCAACGGCACCGACGGGGAGTCGCCCCTAGGCAGCCTGATTCTGGACAGTGCCGGCAACCTCTACGGTACGGCCGACGAAGGCGGGTCGACCAACGGGGAGGGAGTGGACGGAAACGGGTTCGGCGTTGTGTTCGAACTGAGCCAAGTGCCCCATAAGATCGCGACCGCGACGACTCTCGTCTCCAGCCCCAATCCCTCCTCGGTCGGTCAGGCAGCGACCTTCACCGCCGGCGTGAGCTCGACTGCGGGAACTCCGCCGAACGGAGAAACCGTCTCCTTTATGAAAGGCACAAAGATACTCGGAAAGGGAGCGTTGAGCGGCGGCTCGGCGAGCTTCACGACCTCGACTCTAAAGGTGGGCACGGACCCGATCACGGCGGTATACGGCGGCGACTCGAACTTCGGCGGCAGCACATCGAATGCAGTGAGCCAGGTAGTGAACCGGGCCAGCACCACCACCACGCTTGCTTCGTCGCTGAACCCCTCAAACTCCGGACAGTCTGTGCCCTTCACGGCCACCGTGGCAGGGCAGTTCGGCGGTAAAGTGACCGGCTCGGTTACGTTCCTGGACGGAACGACCCCACTCAAAACCGTGTCCCTGAGCGGCGGAGAGGCAGAGTACACAACTTCCAAGCTGACGGAAGGCACGCACACCATCACGGCAACATATAACGGCAGCAAAGATTTCACCGCCAGCTCAGCTTCGCTGACCCAGACGGTGAACTAAGTCTTGCATGGATGATCATAGCAGCCCGTGACGAACGGAACTGAGGTGCGTCAGAGAATTTAGCAAACGGAAATCGCAGATGAGCCGCCCGATGCCTGGGCGGCTTTCGGCTTTCTCTCGCATCGGTCGGAAAATGGGAGCGGTAACTGTCGCTATCAGGCAATTACACGCATTGAGAATCACCCGCTCCGGGTCATCTACAAGGAACCATCCGAACCACGTGCCGGCGTCAGGGCCGATTTCCTTTTATTGCCCATCCCCGTTCAGCAAGTTCCGCAGCACCGCAACCTCCGCCTTGATGCCGGTATGCAGCGCCGGATCGACATCCGGTGCAAAGTAAGGAGAGTGATTGGAAGGCAGCTGCACGCCGCCACTTTTGCTCTCGGCATACTTCTGCGGGTCCGCGCCTCCCAGGCTCATATAGAGCGAGGGGACGCCCTGCTCGACAAAAAACGCATAGTCCTCGGACGGCGTGATCGGCTCGGTCGTGATCACGTTCTGCTTGCCCAGCGCAGCTTCAAGCGGCGCTCGCAACCGCTCGGCGAGCGCCGGATCGTTATACACCGAGTCGGTCGCCTCCGGGTGCTCGATCAGAGGCTCCTGCTGCGCTCCACCGGCCAGCGACTCGGCTTTCGCGATGCGCGTAATGGCCGCCAGAACCTGCTTGCGCACGTCGTTCTTGTAAGTCCGCACCGTCAGGCCCATCTCCGCCTGGTCGGGAATGATGTTGTTTTTCGTGCCCGCACGCACGTACCCGACGGTTACAACGGCCATCTCTCCCGGCTTTACCTCGCGCGAAACAATGGTTTGCAGCGCGAGAATCGTTCGCGCGGCGATCACGATCGGATCGATGGCCGACTGTGGCGAAGCGCCATGTCCGCCCTTGCCGTAAATCGTGATCCGCAAGGAATCGGCATTCGCATCGTAGACCCCCGGAGTGATCCCCACCTGCCCGGCCGGAAGATAGTTGCCGACATGCAGAGCGACGCCCACCGCCGGTTTGGGAAAGCGCGTGAACAGGCCATCGTCGATCATTCTCTTGGCCCCGCCGATCGTCTCTTCGGCGGGCTGGCCCACCAGCATCAGCGTTCCGTGCCAGCTTTCTTTGCTGTGCGCCATAATGGCCGCCGTCCCCACCATCGCTGCCATATGCAGATCGTGCCCGCAGGCATGCATCACCGGCACGTCGTGTCCGCCGTCGTCATTGGCGTGCACTTTGCTCGCATAAGGAAGACCAGTCTTTTCTTCCACGGGAAGCGCGTCAAGTTCCGTGCGCAGCATGACCGTGGGCCCGGCGCCGTTCTTGAGGATGGCAACAACGCCCGTGCCACCGACTCCTTCCGTGACCGTATAGCCCAGGTCTCGCAAACGAGCGGCAAGTTTGGCAGCAGTCTTGGTCTCGTGCGAAGACAGTTCCGGAGATTGATGAAGATCAATATAAAGCTCGTGCGCCGCAGGATAGACAGCGTCCACTTCGGAGGAAGCAGTAGCAGTCTGCGCGAAGCCGGAACCAGCCAGCGAAAGAAGAACAAGAAGAGGAAGCAACAGCCCTGCCGTTTTCATGATGACCGGATCATATCCACAGACGCAAGACACGGCAAGCCGCTGGTTTGGCAGTTGATTTTGGGTGGCGCAGCGCCGGGGTCCCCAGCGGGCCGGTTTTGGCTCGCTGGGGTGGAGCGGTTCACCGCTGCGATAAGCACTGGTTTTCAATGGCGGCTTTAGCCGCTGCGGGAATGTGTCCTGCAAACTGAATTGGGCCGCCGTCGGCCCGATGTCGAATGAGCCAGCCTCATGCCAAGCATTCCACGCCGCCCACAAACGTTCGCAGCACGTCGCCGCGCTCGTCAAGCACCAGGAAATCGGCGTCGGCCCCGGCCCGAAGAACTCCTTTGTCCGCGCACCGAACCACGCGCGCCGGGTTTAGCGTAGCCGCGCCGACCGCATCGAGCAAACTCCATCCGGCAAATTGCGAAAGATTGCGCACCGCACGGTCCATCGTCAAAACGCTACCCGCAAGCCTGCCGTCAAAAGCACATTTGCCGTCGCGAACATCGACCTCGATCGATCCAAGTCGATAGCGCCCGTCAGGCATCCCGGTAGCGGCAGTAGCGTCGGTGATAAGCACAGTAAGTTCCGGGCCTTTCAACTGGGCGACGAGTTTGACGATTACAGAATCGAGATGAATGCCATCGGCAATAATGTCAGCGCTGACGCGCGAGTCAGTAAGCACGGCCCCAAGAATGCCCGGGTCGCGGTGCCCCAGCGGCCGCATGGCATTAAAGATGTGAGTCGCATGGCGAGCCCCCGCGTCAATCGCCCGCTCCGTGACCGCAAAATCAGCGTCCGAATGTCCCAAACTCACGCACACTCCGCGCGCCGTCGCCGCCCCGATCAACTCGATTGCGCCCTCAAGCTCCGGCGCAAGAGTCATCATGCGAATATGCCCGCGCGCCGCCTGCCAGAAACGTTCAAATGTTTCAACTCTAGGCGGCAGCAAATCCCCCGCAGGATGGACGCCGCGTCGCGCATGACTGATAAACGGTCCCTCAAGATGAACGCCAACCGGAGCAGCGCGGCCCGCGCGATCCGGTTCCTTCTGTTCGCACGCTTCGATCGCATCCGCAAGCCGCTCCAGCGCCCGCAACGTGCGGTCGATCGGCGCCGTCACGGTAGTAGGAAAATAACTCGTCACTCCATGCCGCGCCAGCATGCGCTCGATAGCAGGCAGTGCTTCCGCGCTCTCGTCCATCACGTCATATCCGGCGTTCCCGTGGATGTGAAGATCGACGTAGCCCGGAACGATCACGCCCCCGCCAAAATCGCGAAGCGCCGCGCCCGCCGGCAGTTGCCGATCGCCGCGAGCCGCGATTTCCTGGATGCGCCCGCCGTCGACAATCATCAGCGCAGGCGCAACCACGCCATTCGGAGTCAGCAGCCTTCGGGCCGTAAATGCCAGCATAATAAGCGCTTTGATTTCAGCAGAATATGAGTGCGAGCAAGATTGTAACGCCTCCCGCGTGATTACTGAACTTAGGTAATCTTCCTCTTCACCCCCTTTTAACAATGCCCCATGTAAAATAGAAGCTAATTGATGGGGTATCGGAAGATGAGGGGTTTCAGCAGTGGAGAGTAAAAATCTAACCCGCGAGCGCCAGAAGCTCATGGTCAACCTGTTGGAGAGGAAGATCCGTCTCTGCGCGCGCCAGTTCTACGAAGAGCGCGGCCAGGAAGACGGGCGTGCGCTCGACGACTGGGTCAAAGCCGAATCCGAAGTGCTGAAATCGAGCATCCTTCGTCCGCTGTGGGCGGTCCGCGACGAAGTGCAATCGCCCGAAGCGTAATCGCGCTCATCACGAAACTCCAATCACAAAAGCCCAAGCAGCAGCCTGGCCGATGACAGGCTGAGCACTGGTCCCGCGATGGTGAACAGCGCGCGGCCGGTCGTTCCCGGCGCACCGCCATAGAAGGCGTCCAAAGCAAAAGCCACTGCGCAGGCCGCTCCAGTGGCCGCAAGCCACGCACGCGGAAACCGCTTCAGATGCGGAATCGCAGTCGGCAGCAGCCACAAAAATATGTACCAGAGCTGGTGATCCGCGAGCGATCGCGCGAAGTGTGCAAGATAGCCGCTTGCCCCGGGATCGTGCGCGCCTTGAAGACCGAGAGCAAATTCGAGCGGACTCGTAAACGTCCCCTCAACGACGCGATGCAGTCCGGCAAAAGCGATCAGGCTCGCAGCCCAACTGATCGCCAGCCAGGCTCCGATTCTGGCCGGAGTCGGCGATAGCGGCCGCGTGGAAACTCGATCGCGCCGCATCGCCAGCCACCAGACCGCGCCAAACGCCATGCTAAACGGGATGAATGACTCCTTCGTCAGCGTTCCCAGAACCGCAAGCACGGGCAACGGCCACAACCTGCATGCCGCCAGGCTCCAGAGCAGGGCAAGCAAAAAGAAGCCTTCGCCCGCGTCCACTAACCCAACTAAGCGAAGATTGGGAACGGCAAAGTTTACGAGATAGACGAAAGCTCCGAGCAGCCCGACGGCGGAATTGCCCATGCTGCGAGTTCCGAGCTGCACAATCAAAACGGCGGTTGCCGAAACAAAAATGGAGTCGGTAACCAGCAGCGAAAACATCACCGGATCCCAGGTTCCGGTTCGGCCCTCGACGATCCGATAGATCTGCCGCGCCACCCACGGAACCAGTACGCGAAAGCGAACATGGCCAGCGTCTGCGCTGGCAGTTCCGTTCACCATTTGCGCGTAGACTTTCACGTCGGAAAGCCCAGGCGTTTGGCGCGGGTCATACCGGTTCAGTACCGGATAGCCGAGACCGCAAGCAATCAGGAAAAACAGCAGGAACAGCGATCCCAATTTAGCGGCGGTGATTTTCGCGGGCTTGTGCTCGGGATTCGCCATGATCACGGTATATTGGACTGTTGTTCGTGCCCTTCGCCGCGGTTTCTAGTATTCACCAGCGGACTTTCTCTTCCGGGTCGTCCACCAATACTACGTCGTATTTTTCGATCATCGGCATCAGAACGTTCTCAAGTTCGCGCTTCCACAGTTCTCCTTCGTAGAACTTGGCCTTCATCGGCTCGCGCGATGCGAGGTCGGGGAAACCGCGCATAAAGAAAAAGGTATCGGGATCCTCGATAGACAAGAACGGCCCGAGAATTTTCATGCCAATTTCGTCGTGAGCCGGAACCGAGCGCGTGCGGAAGATTTCGAGGAACTCCGCACGCTTTCCGGGTTTGAGTTTGTAAGTGCGCATTTCGATGATCATGTGGTCATCCCCTCCGGCCCGCGAGAACCCGGTAAGCGGAAAGGTGGGCCCACCCCAGTCATTGCGGCTTGGCTTGCTCTGCATGGGCTCGCACCAAGCGCTGGTCTTCCTGTTTCGCCTGGACCAGGACGGGGATTCCGGCGTCTGCATCTTTCCAAAGCGAAAAGAACTGCTCGTAGGCGTCGTGGGCGCTGGCAAAATCTCCAGCCCGTGCGTACGCGCGCGCACGCCCCAAATGAGCCAGGCTGGCAAGCAGGAAATTCAGCACCATGCCAGGATGGTCGATTATTTTCTGGAATTCAGCGCCCGCGACCTTCCCATCTCCTGCTGCCAGATAGGCCTGGCCACGAACATACACCGGGTAAAGACTCGGCACCGACAACGTCTGGGGAAACGCTAATTCGAGCGGTGCCGCAGCATCCAGGATGTTTACTGCCTTGGAGGGGTTTCCTCGTTGCAACTCCAACTCCGCGCGGATTGTCGGCAGCCAGTATCTCTGGATCATCGTATCGGAAGGGTAGAGCTTGTCCAGTTGCTCAGTGACAACCTGCGCGCGGCTGAGGTCTCCGGTCCGCGCCATGACCAGTGCAGACAGGGTCACCACGTCCCGATTGTGAGCTAACTTTAGGGCGCGGGATAACGAGTCGCGGGCTTGCTTTGAATCTCCTGCCTCGGCCTCGCGAACCGCCGCTTCGGCGAGACAGTTCGCCGCCGATTCCTTGGCTCCCTCGTGCACCATCAACCCAGCAGCCAGGCTGGAGATCTCATGGGCCCTGTTGAGACGCCCGAAATAGGCTTCGGTGTTTGCCTGCGCGGAAAGCAGCAGCGGCTCGGCTCCAGGCACATCCGAGGTTTGCATCAGGAAGCGTTGCATTTCGGCGTTATCGTGGAGAAGGAACGCCCGCCAGAAGTTGAGCTGGAGTAACTGATCGGTGTGTAATTCGCGCTTGTCAGCCTCGGCCAAAACGGTTCCTGCCTCGTCGATCCGATTAAGCGCAAGCAAAATTCTTGCGAGATCGACATAGGCCGGGGATCGGGTGGGGGCCAGGCGCACGACTTCCCTCAACTGCTCAGCCGCGCGGTCAAAGCGTCCCATGTTCGTGTAGATGCTGCCCAGGTTGGCGAGCGACCCGGGCACGTTCTGATTGTTCTGGATCCGCAGTTCATAGATCTGGGCGGCTTTGTACAAATCGCCGGTCACATAAAGGTGATAGCGCGCTTCGGCAGAAAGCCTCTCCGCCTCGGGCAAGTGGGCACGCAATTCGTAGGCTTTGCTGGTGTTCTTCTCGGCGAGTTCGCTTTCATTCAGATTGTGGTAGACCGTCGCCAGGGCGCCATAGGCGGTCGCGAAGTTCGGGTCCAGTTCGATTGCCTTGAGGAAAAGTGGAACCGAGGCCGAGTTACCTTTGGAATCCCATGTGGAGAGCGCCTGGTTGTAGGTTTTGAGAGCATCCAGCGAGGGTGTGGTAGCCAGTTCCAAGGGAACTTGATTTTTCTGGATGGAGGACAGCGACTCTCCCAGACGAGCGCGCAATTGTGTGGCTGCCTTTCCCAGGGCAGCAATGACATCCTCTTTGCGTTTTGCCTGCACCTGTTCATTGACGACGGCGTCTCCGTTGTCGCAGCGAATCGCAGCCAAACCAATGAGGTAGTTATTTCCCAAATTTTGAATCGAGCCTTGCACCTCGACCTTACTGCTGGCCCGCTGGCACACTTCGACCGCAACGTGGCCGGTCATGCGGTCATCCGGAGCGCGTCCCATCTGTTGGAGGATGTCCTCGATGGCTCGGCGGGGTACCACGTTGAGAAACGGCGACTGGTGCAAGCCGGCATCCAACCCTTGCTTTAGCGAATCGTCGAAAACGGCTTCCCCCGTGGTATTCACAAAGTCGGCAACGACAATCGTGTCTTTCGCTGTGATTACGGGATGAGAACGGCGTAGATAGTAGAAACGCGACCCAACCACCCCAGCCAGCAAGAGCACAACAGCGAAGGCCCAGGAGTATCTCCGCGTTGGAGACCTGCGCCGCTGATCCGATGCAGGTGCCACGGTGACCCGCGAAGTATCGGCGGTATGGAATGGGGCTGCGTCCCTGGGCTCCGCCGGAACTACGGGAATTTGCGCCTCTTCGGGCAAACTCACCGGGGCCAGAAGGCGATATCCGCGGCGCGGAACCGTCTCAATGAAGCGAGGCTCGTTGGCGTCATCGCGTAACGCTTCCCGCAACTTGCGAACGGCTACGTTAAGGCTGTTATCAAACTCAACGAAGGTGTCTTCAGGCCAGAGCCGGGTTCGCAACTCATCGCGCCCGACGATCTCGCCCGCCCGCTCCAACAGGAGAATCAAGAGTCGAAAAGGCTGCTCCTGCAGTTTGACCCGCACGCCTTGGCGCAACAACTCACCCCGAACCGGATCAACTTCGAACAGGCCGAACCGGTAACGTCGAACGTTTCCGGGCAGATCCATGTGCTTCCTCAATGGCGGGCGACTTTGATCGAAGAGTATAGCACCCATCCGTACTGTTAAGGGAACGTCGCAAACTAAACACTCCGCGAGAGTTATCGGGTAATGCAGGCTTCACAGGCAGTTTCGTTGACGGTTGCCAAAGTTCTTGTCACATTGCGCCTGACGATCCGAACGACGCCGCACAAGAAAGGAGAGCCGAACATGAAAACACGCTTTCTTATGCTGGTCCGGGTGGTTCTCCTAGTCGGGCTAACGGTGGGGCCAAGCCCGGCCAAGGCGGCAAGGTTCCGGGCAGAGATTCCCTTCGAGTTCGTGGTTGGTCATTCCACGTTGCCTCCGGGGCAGTACATATTCCAGCGTCTTCTTGGGAAAGCCAAGGCGCAGGACACGATCGGCATCCTGGTTGTAAGGAGCGTCGATTCCCGCATCTACAGGGCAATCGTCACTGCGATGGGACCACAAAGGATGGATGCCGGGAGCAGCGATTCCAGGCTTGTGTTCATTCGTCACCAGAGCCGCCACTACTTGGACCGGGTCTGGCTCGCGGGCGACGAGGTCGCTCATGTGCTGCCGAATGTGCCACGCGAAGCCATCGTAGCAAAGGAGGCGAATGTGGGAGACGTGATTTCCATGGCGCAGCTTCGATAGTGTGCCGTTCTGAACCTTCCCATCCATGCAACACAACCGTCACGTACTGTGACTCAAAAAGGAGAAATGTCATGAAGAAATCAGCACAGGTAATCGCGTTTTTCGCTCTCACCCTTGCCTCCCTCGCAAACGCCCAGCGTGCGCGTCAGCAGGATCCGGCAACGCAACAGGCAGCCCTCGAGGGGCAACAGCAATTTGTCGGCAACCTCAGTCCGGACGCAACGACGACTTGCACCTACACGTTCACCTCCGGCAGCGGGAACACATTTCTGAAGTACTGCGTAACCAAGAACGGAAACATCGTGCAGTTTGAAAGTCCATCGGGCCAGGAATACATCGCGGTCGGAACCATCGGCGAAGGCTACGCGTTCTGCGATTTCGATTCCGCCACCCAGTACTACGACTATGCCGGCTATGGCGATAGCGGCAATTGGCAGACGCCGGTCACTCAAAAATCGACCGCCTCGAGCGTAAAGATCTCGCGGCAAACTACGGATGGCATGTACACGCTTGTTCAAACCATATCCCAGAACCCCGGCAGTGCACTTGCGCAGGTCACCATGGAGATCAAGAACGATACGTCAAGCTCGCACCACATTGGTTTGTTGCGTTACGCCGACGTGGATGCGAGCGGCGATGCCAACAACAGCTTTGACTACACTTACCGCTCTGCGTTTGGCTACAACGAGATGGGATACGGACTGCAACTGCTCTATGTTTCCGGTCAGGTGTCGGGCGGACCCTCTTTGAATGGCGGATTCGCCCAAATTATTGCGGGCGGCCCCAATCCGTGCCAGATTTTCACTCACGTCGCCGGGCCGCTGCAGAATACTGACGGCTCGATCTTCATGCAGTACGACATGGAGCTTGCGGCCAAAAAGTCAGTGACTGTGGTTGTCGACTACAAGGCGTTCTAAACCCCACGCCCGGATCGGCCACCTACCCGGCCGATCCGGGATATCCCTCAGCCGGGGATGTGGACAATTCCTTTGACCGCCGTCTTACATCTACAACGATCGTTTCAGCGAGGCGGTCTTGGGCACACATTCGATTGCGATCCCAGAAGAACTGCAAGAAACCGAGACCTCCTTCCAGCACTGCGGCTCCATAACCAAGCGCGCGCTCAATCGATTGCCATCGGCCCATGCGTTCATTGGTCAGGGACACGGCCCTGGTCCGCGCGATCCATTTACCCGGGGTTTGGCCGTTTCCCCAATAATTTCCCAGTCCGAGGTAGATCACGGCGATCACGATGTTCCCGGCCTCATGGAAGTCGAACTTCATGTTGATGACCTGTTCGTGCAAAACGAAATGCCGCCATCCCCACTCGACCGGCGCCCACAGTAAAACCGCGAAAAGAAGATCAATCCAATACCCCAGCGCCCTCTGCCCAAAATTTGCCAGGGGCAATCCTTCGAGCGCATGCATTCGCGGATTTTCGTGGGCGTGAAAAGTGCGTCTCGTCAGTTTCGATTGTTGGCTCATCGACGGAAACTATAATGCACGGCAATGCTTGCCTCCAACGGCGATGGCCACAAGCAAGTGGCCTGCACAGTGGAAGCTGCCCGCCGGGACAGGGCCATCCTTGACACCCCACCCTGCGCTCCCTAGAATCGCATTAGACTGCGGTGGAATCCTAATCTAAGCCACTGCATCTAAAGAATTTAGGGCGGCGACTCCGCTCCCAGACTCGGGTAGATATGCCACCAGGACCAGCGGGCGGACGGGAGGGGGAAATCTTACTCCTGAAACAACGAGGCGAGCGCTGGCGCGGCGGACACTGCGGGGAAGTTTCAATGGGTCGGTATTTCCACATCGGTGTAGGTGCCGGGCGTGGCTGCTTCCACGGCGGCGGCGATGGCTTCAAGTTTCTGGCGAACAAGTCGCCAGCGCCCCTGACTTAAAACCACCAGCGCGAGTTTGCGGCCGGTCAAATTCTGCTGGTATTGAATGCCCTTGTCGCTTGTCACCAACACATCGAACGCCGCATCCTCGGCGGCACTGAGTAAGTCGCCGTTCTTGAACAAGTGCCAGCCCCGCTCTCGCGCCTCTACAACCGTATGAGCGCTAAGCGTCCGGGCCAGGCCTCGCGGGACGTTGTTATCGAAAAGGATCAGCACTTAGGGAACCTCTGAACAAGCACCCCTTTTCACCCAACCGCACTATAGAGACGCGGCATTCTCGCGGGCGAGGGCCCCTTCGGCTCCGCTCAGGCAGCTCCGCGCCGCACTTGACGAGAATCTCCCTGGTATTCAGCGGCCCACCGTATCGAGGCTGCGAGCGGCGAAGTCGATCACGGCTTTTACCTGTTCCCGAGTGACGTCGTATTGTTCTGTGATCTCGTCGATGCTCATGCCGTCTTCCAGGTTTTCGAAGACGAGTTTGACGGGCATGCGGCTATTCCGGAAGACCCATGCGCCGCTGAGTTTGCCGGGAATGCTTTCAACGCCAGGGCATTGTGACCAGTCGAGACCTGGCATGGGTCGCCCTCCTACTTCCAGATTATTAGCATAGTTCGCGGGTAGGCGCTACATAGTTGCCGCGCTTCATCCCTTCCTTGACACCCTCCTCTGTCCTCCCTAGAATCGCAGTAGGAGCGTTGGATCCGCGATCTAAGCCTCTGCATCTAAAGTATTTAGGAGGGCGCTTCTGACTCCCGCTCAACGCTCGGAGCGCGATGAGGGGGCACCTTTATTAGTTCAGTCAACTTCCCCACGCTAACGTCGCAAAGGGCGCGACGTTTAGGATGGGCACCCTCGAGATTTGCTTGCACTCTCGGGGATATTGCACCTCGGGAACATATGCCACCAGGACCAGCGGGCGGACGGGAACGCGAAATCCTGACCGCGATTGTCGAGACCTTTATTGCCAGCGGAGAACCCGTGGGCTCGCGCACCATTGCGCGCTCCAGCCGCGAAGGGCTGAGTGCCGCGACCATTCGCAACGTGATGGCCGACCTGACCGACGCGGGGTTTCTGGAGCAGCCGCACACTTCGGCCGGGCGCGTGCCCACTCCGGAGGCTTACCGCTATTACGTTGAGCAGCTGAGCGGCGAGGCGCACCTGTCGCGCGAGAACGAGAGCATTATTCAGGACACGCTGACCGGGGTGGCGGATGTGCAGGAGTTTATGGAGCGGACCTCGCATGTGCTGTCGCTGATCTCGCACAGCGTTGGGGTGACGATTGCGACCAGCGGGCCGCGCAACGCGCTGGAGCACGTTTACTTTTCGCGGCTTGGCGATCAGAAGGTTTTGGCGGTGGTGGTGACGCGGTCGGGAGTGGTGCGGGATCGCGTGCTGCGGCTGGATATTCCGCAGGCCGATCTTGACCTGGCGGCGCGCTACCTGAACGAAAATTTTCGCGGCTGGACGATGGAAGACATGCGCGCGGAGCTGGCGCGGCGCCTTGAAAGTGAGCGCAGCGAGTACGACCGGCTGATGAAATCGCTGGAGCAGTTGTACAAGCAGGGAGCGCTGGCGGGGAGCGAAGGAACGGAATCGGTGTTCGTGGAAGGCGCGGCGAATCTGCTGACCGGCGAGGAAGACCGGCTCCGGCTGCAGGATCTGTTGCGCACGCTTGAGGAAAAAGAAAAAGTGGTGAAGCTGCTGAGCGCGTATCTCGACACTCGGCAGGAAGCGGTGCGGGTGGTGATTGGGCTGGATGAGGCGCTGCCTGCGTCATCGTTGCAGAATTTTGTTTTGATTGGGGCGCCGGCGCGGGTGGGCGGCGAAGTAGTAGGTTCTCTGGCCGTGATTGGGCCGACGCGGCTGGACTATCAACACACTATGTCGGCTGTGTCTTACATTACGCGGCTGTTTGACAAACTTTTGAATGAATCGGAGTAAGTGGCAGTATGGCGAAACGAAACGGAAAGAGCGAGGCAGCTAACCTCGATTTGGAACACGAGCTTCCGGCGGCGGCGGAGAGCGGTGCGGAGACTGGCGCTTCGGCTGGGCGTGGTTCGGCTGGGCGTTCTTCGGCTGACTCGGCGGCGGGGGCGGGCGCGGTTTCGGAGGTCGAACAGCTTAAGGCCGAGCGCGATGCGCTGCTCGACCGGGTGGCACGGTTGCAGGCTGAGTTTGATAACGCGCGCAAGCGGGCGGTGCGTGAGCAACAGGAGTTTCGCGAGTTTGCGGCGGCGGAAGTCATCAAGGTGCTGTTGCCTGCGCTGGACAGTTTTGAGCGGGCGCTGAAGGCTTCGCAGAACGCTGCCGAGGCTGGCGAATTCCGCAATGGGATTGAACTCATCTATCGGCAGTTTCAGGACGCGCTGCAGAAGGCGGGCGTGCAGGCGATTGCCAGCGTGGGGCAGCCGTTTGATCCGCGGGTTCATGAGGCGATCGAAATGGTGGATACCACCGACGTTCCGGATCATCACGTGCTGGATGAATTGCAGCGCGGGTACAAGTTCAAGGATCGGCTGCTGCGTCCGGCGATGGTGCGGGTGGCGCGCAACAGCAGCGGGTAAAGCGGGGGGTCGTGGGTAGGGTTCCGTGGAGCATGAAATCCCTCGCTGCGCCCGGAAGGACAAGCCTGAGGGAACTAACGAACTGAAGAAATTAGGGAAAGATCAGGGGGAGTTTCTGGCCGCTAATACAAGGCGCGATTATTACGAGGTGCTAGGCGTTACCCGCACGGCGACCGAGGTGGAGATCAAGAGTGCGTATCGCAAGCTGGCGATGACGTACCATCCCGACCGCAATCCCAATAATCCGGATGCGGAAGACAAGTTCAAAGAGATAACGGAAGCCTACGCAATTCTTGCGGATGGCGAGAAGCGATCGTTGTATGACCGCTTTGGGCACGCGGGCGTTGGCGGCAGCTCGGCGCCGGCGGGATTTGATCCGGCGATCTTCCAGGACTTTGGCGACATCTTCGGCGAGTTCTTTGGCTTTGGCGACATGTTTGGCGGAGGCGGGCGCCGGCGCAGCCGCGCGCAACGCGGCGCCGATCTGCGCGAAGATTTGCATCTGGAATTTGAGGAAGCAGTTTTCGGCGTGGAAAAACAGGTGAAAGTGCGGCGCCACGAAACCTGCGACGGCTGCCGCGGATCGGGAACGGCGGCGGGCAAGGCTCCGGTGACCTGCCGGTCATGCGATGGCAGAGGTCAGGTGCGTTATCAGCAGGGATTTTTCAGCATCGCGCGCACCTGCCCCACTTGCCAGGGCGCGGGCTCGGTGATTACCGATCCGTGCCCGAAGTGCAAGGGCGAAGGCCGGCAGTTGCGCGAGCGCGTGGTAGAAACGAAGGTTCCGGCGGGAGTGGAAGATGGCACACGCATTCGCTTCGGCGGGCTGGGCGAAGCGGGCGCTTTTGGAGGCCCGGCGGGCGACTTGTATGTCGTGCTGCATGTGAAGGAGCATTCCTTCTTTGAGCGCGAAGGCAACGACCTGCACTGCGTGGTTCCTATTTCGTTTTCGCAGGCCGCCTTGGGCACCGAGATTGTGGTTCCTACGCTTGAGGGCGAGCACAAGTTGAAAGTGCCGGAAGGCACGCAATCGGGATCGGCATTCCGCATCCGGAGCAAAGGCGTGCCCGTGCTCAACGGGCATGGCAAGGGCGATCTGTTTATCGAGGTGCGAATCCAGACGCCCGGGAAGCTCAACAAGCGACAGCGCGAGCTGCTGGCCGAGTTGGGAGAACTGACGCCGGTCGAGAACAAACCGCAGCGGCGGTCGCTGATGGGAAGAGTGAAGGACATGTTTGCTTGAAGCCGTCAGCCATCAGCCATCAGGAAAATCTCTTGACCCGAGTACGATTGCCGGTAGCCTTTCACCTGAGACCTGAGAGCTGACGACTGAGAGCTGACAGCTGCCTTATGACGCGCCGCCGCTGGATTGCCGATGAAGTCCACGGAGATACTGCAACCCTCACTGGCGAGCACGCTTTTCATTTGAGCCGCGTGCTGCGCGCTCAGGTGGGGCAGGAATTCGACATCGCAACCGGCCATGCGGTGCGGCACGGACGAATCACGTCCATTTCCGAGGATCGCGTTGAGTTTGCCCTCGGCGAGGAACTGGCGGGCAAGTCTTCTGCCCAGCTGACGCTCGTCCTCTCTATCTTCAAGTTTGACCGCATGGAGTGGGCGATCGAAAAATGCACTGAGCTGGGAGTGGCAAGAATCATTCCGCTTATCGCGCGGCGCACCGACTCTCATCTGGCGGCGGCAGCCAGCAAGCGGCACGAGCGCTGGCAGCGCATGGTACGGCAGGCAGCCGAGCAATCGCGGCGGGCGGCTCCGCCGGAAATTACACTTCCGATCAAACTTAAAGAGCTGGGCGGCGGCAATTCGCCGGCCGCGACCCGCGCGGCCGATACAAGTGCCAGGAAGATCGTGCTCGCCGAATCCGACACGACGAGCCGATTGCGCGAGTTACTCGACTCCGGATCTGGGGACGGCCCTTCGGAGGTAATTCTCGCCATCGGGCCCGAGGGTGGTTGGGCCGAGGACGAACTGAAGTGGTTTCAGAAGTCCGGGTGGACAGCGGCTTCCCTTGGCGGCACAATTCTTCGAGCCGAGACAGCCGCGATTGTGGCCACGGCCCTCGCGCTTGACGCGCTGCAATAGACATTGCGCTAGATGTTGCCCTGGTCTCCGGCTTTCACAGCCCTTCCACACCATCCTTTGATATGCTCGGGCACGTGAGCTCTTCCGTCCTGCCTGCCGCGAAAGTTTCTCCCGATGAACATCAGCGGGAGGCGATCGAACACGTTCATGGTCCAGTGATGGTTCGCGCGGGCGCGGGAACCGGCAAGACCACGGTTCTGGTGCAGCGCATCGCCCGTCTCATTCGCGAAGGGCACGCGCGCCCCGATCAGATCCTCGCCCTCACTTATACGGACAATGCCGCGGACGAAATGAAGAGCCGCGTTCGCCAGGAACTGAAAGGCACGAACATCGAAGGCCTGCAGACCTGCACATTCCATGCCTGGTGTTACGACCTGCTCAAGCGGCGGGGAGCATCGTTTCAAGTGCTCGACGACAAAGAGCTGTGGGTATTTCTGCGCCGCCGCATCCGCGAGCTGCGTTTGCAGCATTTCGTCCGGGCGGCCAATGTCAGCCAGTTCCTCAGCGACCTGCTCGACTTCATGCGGCGCTGCCAGGATGAGCTCGTCGGACCGGAGCAATATGCCGAATATGTCACTCGCCTGGAGCGCGGCGAGATTCAACTTCCGCGCGTCGCCAAATCGAAGAAGCAAGCGGAACTGAAGGACGATGAAATTCTCGATCGCTGCCGCGAGCTTGCGCGTGTATTTGCGAAGGTCGAAGAGATGCTGCGGGCGAAAAACCTGGGCACATTCGGCCACATGATTACCGGCGCGCACGATCTGCTCAAGAACAATCCCGCGTTGCTTGAAGAAGAGCGCGGCCGCATCGGATTTCTGCTGGTCGACGAATTTCAGGATGCGAACTTCGCGCAGGTGGAAATCCTTGGGCTGCTGGCGGGCTCGGAAACAGAGACACGCGCCGCAAGAGCCAACGTTTTTGTGGTCGGCGATCCGGACCAGGCGATCTACATGTTTCGCGGCGCTTCAAGCGAAGCCTTTGACCTGTTTGAGAGCAAGTTCCCCGAATGTAAGAAGGTAAACCTTGAGAAGAACCGCCGATCGCTTTCTCCAATACTCCAATGTGCCTTTGGGATCGTGAAAGAAAATCCGCCGGCCTTGGGCGAGCCCCGATCGTCGCTGGAGTCCTGGCGGGAAGCGGACGCCCTGGAACACGGCAGGTCGTTGGACGGTGCGCCGGCCGATATCATTACCTGGCAGGATAAGGAAGTTGAAGCCGCTGACGTGGCGGGGCGCATTCAGAGAAAGCGTCGAGAGCTTCGGTGCCCGTGGGGCCACTTTGCCGTGCTCTACCGGCAGCACAACCATCGCGAGGAACTGGTAAAGGAACTAGCGGAGCTGAAGATCCCCTACTCGATCGAGGGTCTGGACGTGCTCGACACGCCGGAGGTGCGCGACGTTTTGGCCTGCCTGGGTGCGGCGGTGAATCCGAAAGACGCGGCCAGTCTATTTCGTGCGGCGGCCCTGCCGCAGTTTGCCATCGATCCCGCGGAGTTGAAAACAGCTTTGCGATCGGTGCGTCGGGATGAACTGGATTTCGCCAAGGTGCTGGCAAAGATCGGGAATGGAGCGGCAGTGCTGGCGGCCGTCGAGAAGGCTCGCGCGGATGTGGAGCGGGATGAAGTCAAAGCGATGGAAGCCGTCAACATCGTGGTGCGACAGTTTGCGCTTGGGCGCTCGCCGGCCGGCAACGCATTTGCCAGTTTCGTCGAGCATTGGCAGAAGAGCGCGGTGACGGAGACCGGGCGCGCCGCTGAGTTCCTGGAGTTCCTCAGCTATTTCCGGCAAGCGAAAGGCAGTTCGATCCCTTTGCCGCCCAGCGCGGAAGACGGTGTGCGTTTGATGACCGCTCACGCGGCTAAGGGTCTCGAGTTTAGCGACGTCACCATCATTCGGGGATCGTCGAAGACTTCGTTCCCGTGTTCTTACAAAGAACCGCTGGTTGACCTCCCGCGCGAGCTGCGCCGTTCGCACTCGACGCACAGTGATAAAGATCTGAACGAGCAGGAGGAGCGGCGGCTTTTCTATGTTGCCATGACGCGCGCCAAGGACACACTGGCGATTTACGCCAGGCAGGGAACGGGCACGGATAAAAGACCCACGAAATTTCTGCGTGAGTTCATGAGCGAGCCCGCCTACAGGAAATTCTGGAGCCTGCGTGAGGTAAAGGCTGAACAGGTCGACCTCTTCGCTAGCGAGGAGCAGCGAATCGCCATCCAGCACTCGACTGTTGCCGCCTGGTTGCTGTCGGAACCGACGCCAAACTTTGTCACTGGGTTAAGCGCATCGTCGATACAGACCTACGAAGACTGTCCGCTGCGCTTCAAGATGGAGCGGGAATGGAACCTGCCGCGCGATGTGCCTGCGTCGCTGCATTACGGTGCCGCGATGCACCGGGTACTGCACACTTTTTACGACGCGCAGCGCCAGGGAAGGCAGATCGGCGACGACGACCTCCTGGAGAATTTCCGAGCCGACCTGGCCACGGCCGGCATTGCCGACCGTTATCAGTATGAGTTGTATCTTCGCCAAGGCAAGGAGCAACTGGCGCAGTTCCTGGATGCGGCGCGGTGCGGTCCGCAACCAAACGTTATTCAGACGGAGGAGAGATTCGAGTTGCCGGTGGCGGGGGTGAAGGTGACGGGGCGCATCGACCGCATCGATCTGCTTGCAGACGGCGGAGTGGCGATCGTCGACTACAAGACCGGCAAGCCGAAGGCGCAGGAAGACGCGGACAACAGCCTGCAGCTTTCCCTGTATGCGCTGGCTGCAAAAGAACGCGGGCTGCGTACCGATCGTTTGATCTTTCACAACCTCGAGGACAACTCAACGGTGGTTACGACCCGCAACGCTGCCGATCTTAAAGCGGCGGAAGAGCGAGTACGAGAAGTTGCCGAGGACATCGCAGGCGGAAAGTTTCCGGCGAAACCAAACTACTACTGCAGCTACTGCCCCTACAGAAACCTGTGCCCCGCCACGGAGAAAGTTGTGCATGTGCCGCAGAAAAAATCCGCGCGGCTCGTCCACTGAAGTGCGTGAGAAAGCGAGCGACGATGGGGAAACAGTGATGTTTACTGGGGATTTATGATTGGCGGAAATGTGCCCTGAAAAACTTTGGGGACGCTCATCGCGTCCCCTTCGTTGCCTTTTAGAGCACGTTCTTAATGCTTCTTGCTGGTCTTCTTCTTTGCTTTCTTTTTGGTTGCCATGGATCTATTCTCCCTTTTCCATTTTTCATGGATTGTGCAACGGTGATTTGTTGCAACTGATTGAATGTATAGAGTCAACGCAGAACGAAGTCAAGAGAAAAATGATCGAATCGAGCGCATGCAACGCGGAACCAAAGTCACCTGAAGAAACGGTGCAGGAAAAATTCGCGCGCGCGAATCGCGAGTTGAGCATCGGCACATCTTCTCTTTGTCGTGATCTTCACTTCTTGCCTGATGATCTGCGCCGTTGTGCGGCGAGGCGGTGTTGGACTGATGCAAGGAGATTCCTGGCGGCCGCTCGAACCTCGGCCGTCCATTTCGCAATCTATAATCAAGGGCGATTTCGAACGCCAGTTGCCTGAAGGAGCGCATGTATGCCCGGTTCCCATGAGGTTGTGCTTATCGCGGGATGCCGCACACCGATCGGAAAATTCCAGGGAAGCCTCAGCGACTTTACGGCTCCGCAACTCGGAGCGCTCGCGGTGCGCGAGGTTGTCAAGCGCGCCAATCTCGATCCCAAGCTGGTTGACGAGTGCATCATGGGCAACGTGGTTACCGCGGGGCTCGGCCAGAATCCGGCGCGGCAGGCTGTCATCTTCGGCGGACTTGCGCCTGAGGCAGGTGCCATGACAATTAACAAGGTGTGCGGCTCGGGATTGAAATCGGTGGCGCTCGCGGCGCAGGCCATCGAGACGGGCAACAGTTCGATCGTGGTTGCGGGGGGTATGGAATCGATGACGAATGCGCCGTATTTGCTGCCGAACGCGCGCAAGGGATACCGGCTGGGCAATGGGCAACTGGTGGACTCGATGGTGCACGACGGGCTTTGGGATATTTACAACGACTACCACATGGGGATCACGGGCGAGAACGTTGCCGAGAAATACGGCATCACGCGCGAGGAGCAGGATGAGTTCGCCGTGAACTCGCATCGCAAAGCCATCGCCGCGCAAAAGGAGTGCCGCTTCAAAGCGCAGATTGTGCCTGTCGAGCTGCCCGCGAAGAGGAAGGGACAGCCGCCCGTGATCTTCGACAAAGATGAAGGGCCGCGCGAAGACACGACGATCGAAGTGCTGCGTGCGCTGAAGCCCGCGTTCAAGAAGGATGGCACGGTGACGGCGGGCAATGCTCCGGGGGTGAACGATGGGGCTGCCGCTTTGGTCGTAACTAGCGCCGCGCGCGCCAAGGAATTGGGCGCGACGCCTATGGTTCGCATTGTGGCGCAGGCTACCAGCGGAGTCGAGCCGAAGTGGGTGATGATGGCTCCCGTCGGCGCAGTGCAGAAGATCTGGCAGAAGACGGGCTGGAAAAAAGACGATGTCGATCTTTACGAATTGAACGAAGCGTTCTCGGTGCAGACGCCCGCCGTGTGCCGCGAACTTGGCCTCGACATGAACCGCGTCAACGTCAACGGAGGCGCGGTGGCTCTCGGCCATCCCATCGGCGCCAGCGGAGCGCGCGTGCTGGTTACGCTGATCTACGAAATGATGCGGCGCGATGCGCATCGCGGAATTGCGGCACTCTGCCTGGGCGGCGGGAATGCGGTGGCGATGGCGGTGGAGCGGTAGGATGGTCCGGAACGCGCTTGCGTGCAGCAGCGTTGACGTTTTATCAGAATAAGGATGCGGAGTGCGTGGTTTTTGGGAACCCTCTTCCCTACCCTGCCATTACCGCCGTAACCCCAAGCCCTCCCTTTTCTGCTGCCTGACTTCTCCTTTGTCTATTACGCTCAGGGCTGATGCCGCCGTTGCCCCCCGCACGGCATCCTGACGAAACGTGAATTTACCACTCGCAATCATTGTGCACAGTCGCGTTTGGGCGTACGCCGCTTTGGGCGCGTTCGCCGGCGTGTATCTTTTTTATCGGGGCTTCCGCATGCTGCAGCGCAAGCGGCTGATCGAGAACACGCCCTCGTCCAAGATTCGCAGCGCTGCCATGGGCCTGGTCGAGGTGAGTGGACTGGCTACCGGTCCGCACACAATTATTGCCCCGCTCACCGGCATGCCGTGCTTCCTGCATCGGACCGTGGCGTGGGAACTACGGCAACAGGGGAAGAACAGCGAATGGGTAAAGGTCGCGGAAGAAACTCAGCACGTGCCGTTCTTTCTCGACGACAACACCGGACGGGTGCTGGTCGATCCGCTGGGTGCGGAGATGGACATTCACCGCGATTTCCAGGGCGAGTTCAATCATTCCTTGTTTTCCAGCAGCCTGGGAACGCCACCGAATGTTGCCGACTTTCTTACGCGCCACGGCGTGAATAGCGAGCACAAGATCAGGGTCGAAGAGTATTGCATCAAGCCGAAGAATGCGCTCTTTGTTCTGGGAACGCTGGCCGAAAATCACAGCACCGTTGCCAGCGACGTCCCCGTAAGAACGGAAGGAACTGACGGGCCCAAGTCTTCCTTCCGGTTTTCTGGGCTGCCTCCTGGTACAGGGGGCTCGACATTCACCTTGGGCGTCAATGCTTTGGTCTCTGTTGCGGTGAGCCGGCCCGCTCCCGTGCTGGAGGGTGCGCAACGCGAAAAAGTAGCGGCCGCGATGATGAAGGCGGGTATTACGAATCCAGCGGCCTGGGCCGCAGCCGGCATCACGGGCGCTGGGGCTTTGACTTCATCTTTTTCTTCGGGGAGCGCGGGAGCCGCAGTTGCGCCCGCCGCTGAACAAGCTCCGCAATTCGACTTACGTCCTCCAGTGGTACTGATGAGGGGCGCTCACAATCCGGCATTTTTCATTTCGTGGCAGAGCCAGCGCGAGGTGGTTCGATCGCTTGGCTGGAAGTCTGCCGCCATGATTTGGGGTGGGCCGCTGCTCACCCTGGTTTGCGTTTATTTCCTGGCCGCGCAAGCTGGCTGGCTCTAGGGACTGAGAGGAAACATGACTACGATTATTTTGCTCGGGCTTCTGTTCGCGGTTGGGGGCAGCATCGCCTACGGCGTCACCATCTACAACGGCCTGGTGGCCCTGAAGAATGACATTGCGAAGTCCTGGTCGAACATTGACATCCTGCTCAAGCAGCGCCACGACGAACTGTCGAAGCTGCTCGACGTCTGCAAGGGCTACATGAACTTCGAGCGCGACACGTTGCAGAAGATCACGCAAGCTCGCAGCATGTTCCAGCAGGCCGCCACGGTGGACCAAAAGGCGCAGGCCGATCAGAGCATGAGCACGGCTCTGCGGGGGTTGTTCGCGGTCGCCGAAAATTATCCTGACTTGAAGGCGAATAGCAACTTTGTGACGTTGCAGAAGCGCATCACCGACCTGGAAAACTCGATCGCCGACCGGCGCGAGTTTTACAACGACTCGGTGAACACCTTCAACATCCGCATCCAGCAGTTGCCGGACACCTTTGTCGCCAAGTTTATGAACCTCTCGCCCAGCCCGCTGTTCAAGGTGGAAGAGGCGGACAAGGCCGACGTGGCGATGTCATTTGGTGCATCAGCCAACTAGGAAACCTCTGAACAAGTACCGCCTTGCGGCGGGTACAGTTGGTTCGCAGCGGTGTGAAAAACTGTTGGTTCCGGCGGGTTCCGGATGTCTCGGACGGTGTCAGTGAGCGAAATCGCGCCTGCCTGCAACAACCATGGTTTCCGAATAGCCGAACAGAGTCCAGTCCCTTGCTGTTGGCTAGGGCCTAGCAGCTCAGCAAGCAGAATTTGTGGGATGCTAAACTGACAAAATTTCCCAGAAACTTCCTCACCCTTGCCAGCGTACTACCCTGTAACATCCCGGAAGCGAGGAGGCAGGCAATGACATCGCTCAAGAAGACCGCGCGCACCGCGGGCCTTTGGTATCTGATGTTCGCCCTCGGGCCATTTTATCTGCTGTACGTTCCTTCAAAGACCATTGTGCACAACGATGCGGCCGCCACTTCCGTTCGGATCATTTTCCACGAGAGGCTGTTCCGCTTCGGGTTACTCGCCGAGACAATGGGCGCAGTTGTGTTCATCGGCTTGGCACTGGCGCTTTATCGTCTGTTCGAGGACGTGAACCGGCACCGCGCGCGCCAGATGGTTGGGCTGGTTTTGGTCTCGGCCGCGCTTATCCTCGTCGGCGTTGTCTTCAATGTGGCCGCGCTCACTGTGTTTCGGGGCGGAGATCCCTGGGCGGCTTTCGATCCGCACACCCGCGAAGCGATCGGGATGCTTCTAATCCGGTTGCACGCGGCGTCGAACGGCGTCAACGAGATGTTCTGGGGACTTTGGCTACTCCCCTTTGGCTGGTTAGTTGTGCGCTCACAGTTCCTACCTCGGTGGCTCGGGTATTGGCTGCTGCTCGACGGCATCTGCTGGGTCGTGTACGCCGTGACCGGCTTCCTCGCGCCGGCGTATGACGACCTGCTGTTCCACGTATTTCAGCCAGCGTTCCTGGCCGAACTCGCCATCATGCTGTGGCTGCTGATCGTCGGCGCGAAGGAAAATGCGCCGGCATGAGGAGTGCCAGGCTGCAATCCATGCGGTTCGGGGAATTTCGAGCTAATCGGAAAATTGACGACGAGTCTCTTTCAAGACGCGCATCAGCAATGGGCCTTTCGTTGGCTAAATATCTCACGGAGAGGCAGGACGCGGCGATCACCCAGCTTTCTTTCCTAACCGCTCTGCCAAGGCTCGCAGCGGGGCTTGCGTGGAGGGGTTCCACCACATTTTGTTGATTAGCTGTAGTTCCGGTTCGAGGTCGGCCTCGAAGATGGCAACGAGATCTGCCCGCGCCAATCGGCGTGTGCTGGTCATCGCTTCCGCGGGTAACGCGATCAGGCGCTGACAAGCCTCCACCGCGCGGTCCACGACCCTTTCTGGCGCTGCTAATTCATCAATGAATCCGAGGCGGAAGGCTTCCGATGGCATGAGCATCTCGCCACTGACGGCCAACCGCTCCGCTTGGCGAGGGCCTACAAGCCGTCGCAGACCAGACAGGATAACGGGGGGCAGTGGAATGCCGACCTGTACCTCGTTGAGTCCAATCCTGTAGTCGCCCTCGGCCATCACGCGCCAATCGCAGAACATTGCCAGCACGGCTCCGCCGGCAGGCGAATGTCCGGTAATGGCAGCCACGATCGGGACGGCCGACGCCGCGATGGTTCCGAGCAGGCCATAGAAATTTCGCCAGAGATCGGCCATCGCAGGACGATCCAGGCCCAGCAGCATGGGGATATCGAGCCCACCCGAAAATCTTCCCGGCGAACCGGAGAGAACCAGCGCGCGAGCGCCTTCGCCTGGCGCCGCTTGAATTGCTTCCCTCAGCGCAAGAATCAACTCGGGAGAGAGGGCGTTGACCGGCGGACGATCAAGCCGCAACTCTCGAATCGCTCCGTGTTCGATGGTCCTGATCATGAGTTTCTCTTGGGGACGGGTTACTTCGCCGCCGTCTCTGCCGTTCCCACTCCCAACGGCAGCGTAATCGTGAACACGGCGCCGCCGCCCGGCGCCGACGCAGCTTCGATATTCCCACCGTGCTCGCGAAGCACGGTTTTGCAAATACTGAGGCCCAGCCCGGTGCCACGTCCTGGACGTCTGGTAGTAAAGAACGGATCAAAGATGTGCGGCAGGGTCTCGGGCGCGATCCCCGGACCATCATCCTGAAAGACGATCCAAACCGAGTCGGGATAACGGCCCAAGCGCACGCGGATCGTCCCCTTCTCGCGGTTTTCGCGGATGGCCTGCTCGGCATTCAGCAGCAGGTTCAGGAACACCTGCATCAGCTGATTCGAATCGGCGATCACCATGGGCAGCGCTGGCTCCGGCAGAAGATCGACCGTGATGTTGCTCTTGCGCAGCGGGTAGGCTTGCATTTGTACGGTGCGGTTCACCAGTTCGCTTACATCGACCAGGCTGCGTCCGGGCGCCGGCGGCCGGGCAAAGAACTGGAGGTTTTTTACGATCTCGGCGGCCTTGCGAGCCTCCTGGTTGAGCGTCTCCAGGCGCTTGCGCGCAGTTTCGTCGGTTTCGCGGTCCTCCAATAACTGCGCGTTGCCCAGGATTGCGGTCAGCGGGTTATTGAGTTCGTGTGCGAAGCCGCCGATCATCTGCCCCATGGCAGCCAGCCGTTCGCTCTGAATGATCTGCTGCTCCAGCTTCTTTTCGACGGTCACATCGCGAACCGAAAGAATCACGCCGGTGGGTTTGTCATCTGCATCGCGCAGCGGGCTTGCGATGCCCAGCATGGTGCGCTCACTGCCATCCTGGTGGAGCGCGCCATACTCACAGGAAGCCCGGGAACTCTCTCCCGCTGCCACCGTGCGGTAGAGTGTTGCCAACTCGGGTGAAGTGTTCTCGGCGTTCTCCACATTCTTGCCCAGCAGCGTTTCCGGCCCGTTGCCAAGCAGTTCGCGAATACGCGGGCTCACGAAGGTGAACTGTCCCTTCAGATCCAAAACCAGGATCAGGTCGGGAAAGCTCTCCAGCAAATGGCGGCGGAATTCCTCCTGGCTCCGCAACTGGCGCTCCATCGTGCGCTTCTCGGTCATATCGACCAGCGTGCCCTGGTAGCGCACGACGCGGCCGTCTTCGATTACTCCCGTGGAAGCGTCCTGGCAGATAGCGATCCCGCCGTCTTTCTTTCTCAGGCGGACTTCGCGCGTGCGCGTGCGGCCAGTCTGGCTCCCCATCCGTCCCAACGCCGGATCCGCGCTTGTATCAACTTTCAGTGCCTCGGGGGGAAGATTCAGCACTTCTTCTTTGCTTGCGTATCCCAGGATTGCCACTAGAGCCGGATTCACCTCGAGCAGCTTGCCTTCAGGGGCGCAGATATAAACGCCCTCCTGAAGAGTCTCGAACAGTTGTGTAAAGCGCCGCTCTTTGTCGCGCTGCTGGGTGATGTCACGCGCCAGCACGCTCGCTCCGGAAACGTCGCCCCCTTTTACAATCGCGTTCACCACGCAGTCGTAATAGAGCCGGCGCCGGCTGTTCTTGAGTTCGACGCCGACTACGCCCGACCAAGTGCGCTTCTCAAGAAATCGCGCCAAGTCGGCAGGTTCCTCCGCGATGAGAGGTCCCTGCAGGAATTCCTCAAGTTTGTGGCCGACGACATCCGAGTAAGATTTCTGCAGGATCTCTGTAACCCGCCGGTTTACCGTCCGCAAAGTTCCATCGAGCGAGGTGGCCAGTGCCACGTCGTCCATGGAATCGATCAGCTCCTTGAAGTTACGCTGCGAGCGGACAATAAGTTGCCCGAGTTGGTCCAGTTGCTCTTCGCTGGGCGCAGCGCCAGCGCGGTCCTGAAAGCCCCTCAGGATCTCTCTCAAACCCTGGACTTCCCGCTTGCGGCCGAAAGCATACGCGGCAAAAAGCACGGCCAGCGCAAACAATCCCAGGGGAATTGCGCCCAAGCGGTAGGGGAGCGCGCTCAATTGTTCCCACGACAGCGCGGCTACGGCCGCGGCCAGAAGTACCAGCAGTCCCAGCGCCCACCGCCACAACTGGCTCTCTTCCCGTTCAAGGCGGCTTGCTGCAGGCGGATGTTTCGGCTTGGGGTCTTCCGGCATTTGGGACCTCAGCTGGCGCGAGGCCGTGCCTAAGGTGAATTCGCACCAGACTAACTGTAGCGTAGCACCGAACGCACCTGCCAATGCCTGTTCCTGGAAGATTGGTTCCGTCACGGTAACGGGGTGACCGTTATCACAGCGATTTGGTTTGGCGGCGGCTATGATGACCCTAAGGATCTCCCATCCGCGTCTGCCTCCTCGTGTGTTTACCGGCTTTCTTATGCTTTACAAGACTTTGAGCGCCGCCGTTTACGGTGTGAATGCCAACGTCATCGAAGTTGAGGTTGACGTTTCGGGCATCAAGTTGGACCAAGACTACTTCCACACCGTCGGCCTGCCCGATGCCGCCGTGCGCGAGAGCCGCGACCGCGTACGCGCCGCCTTGAAGAATTGCGGCTACGACATTCCCTGCACTCACATCACCATCAACCTTGCGCCGGCCGACATTCGCAAGGAAGGCTCCGGGTTTGATCTGCCGATCGCATTGGGCATTCTTGGCGCCTACGGCGGGCTGAATAAGAAAGATATTCCGGACGCCCTCTTTGTCGGCGAGCTTTCGCTCGACGGCGGCGTGCGCGGCGTGCGCGGGGCACTGCCTATCGCTATCGAGGCGCGCAGCCGCAAGCTGAAGCGCCTCATTGTCCCCGAAGTCAATGCCCGCGAAGCGGCCATGGTCGGCGACGTCGATGTGTACCCCGTCAAGTCGCTGCTCGACGTCATCCACTTCATCAACTCGGGCAACGGCATTCTATCCACGCAAATCGACCGCGAGCAGTTGCTGAGCGAAGCGCAACATTTCCCGGTGGATTTCAAGGATGTGCGCGGGCAGCAAACCGCCAAGCGCGCGCTCGAAGTTGCCTGCGCCGGAGGCCACAACATCCTGATGATCGGGCCGCCGGGATCGGGCAAAACCATGCTTGCCAAGCGCATGCCCACGATCCTTCCGCCGCTGACCTTCGAAGAGGCTCTGGAGACGACCAAGATTCACAGCGTCGCTGGAGTGCTGGATGCCCACGCCGGACTGGTCGGCGTGCGGCCTTTCCGCTCACCCCATCACACGATCTCCGATGCCGGCCTGATCGGTGGTGGCGCCATTCCGCGTCCCGGCGAAGTTTCGCTCGCGCACAACGGAGTCCTGTTCCTGGATGAGCTGCCGGAATTCCCTCGCACCGTTCTTGAGGTGATGCGGCAGCCGCTCGAAGATGGGACTGTTTGCATTGCGCGCGCCGCCATGTCGCTCACCTTTCCCGCGCGCTTCATGCTCACTGCGGCCATGAACCCTTGCCCTTGCGGGTTTCACAACGATCGCACCCGCGAATGTCATTGCACGCCGCCCATGATCCAGCGCTACATCTCGAAGATTTCCGGGCCGCTGCTCGACCGCATCGACATCCATATCGACGTGCCCGCGGTGAATTACAAGGAAATGCGCAGCACAAATGAACCCGAGAGTTCGGCGAAGATCCTGGAGCGTGTCATCCGCGCGCGCCAGACTCAACTGGAGCGTTTTTCGTCAGAGCGGCAAAAGCTGTTCTGCAATGCGCAAATGTCGCCACAGAACATTCGCAAATTCTGCATGCTCTCGCTGGACTGCGAGCATCTGCTGGAACGCGCCATGACCCAGCAGGGCCTGAGCGCCCGCGCCCATGATCGCATTCTGAAGGTCGCGCGCACGATCGCCGATCTGGATGGCACTCCTGCGCTGGAACCGAAGCACATCGCCGAGGCGATCCAGTATCGAACGCTGGACCGGACGTTCTGGGCGTGAGGAGAGGTCAGAGGGTAGAGGTCAGGTTGCAGAGGTTATAACCGAACAGTTATGCGGTGCCTGGGATCACTGCGGTGGCAGCGGCGCTATCGTCAAACTATCTTTCTGGGAGGAACACCACGGTGAGACGGGATTCCGAAGCAATGAAGCTGCGGACGAAGAACTTCGCTTTGCGAGTGCTTCGACTTTGCCGTTCCCTTCCCCGGACGCAAGAAGCGCGCATCTTGGGCGGGCAAGCTTCTTCGGTCGAGCACCTCCGTTGCGGCCAACTATCGGGCAGCTTGCCGTGCGCGGAATTTATCGCCAAGCTGGGGATTGTCCTGGAAGAAGCGGCCGAGACTGAGTTTTGGCTGGAACTCGTTCAGGAAGCGACGCTGTTCCCGCAAGCGAAGTTACAGAGCTTGTGCAAGGAAGCCCACGAGATCGTCTCAATCTTCGTTAGCTCGGCTCGAACGGCGAAGAGTTCACCTCTGCAATCTGACCTCTAACCTCCGACCTTGATCTTAGTCGGCGGCGGCTCCGCTTTTCGTTCCTGCGTTGTCCTCGGCCTGCTGCAAGCGCAGCGCCCGGTTCGACGGCAGTCCGGCGTCGCGGATCTTGTAGAGCAATGCGCGATAGCTGATCCCGAGCGTCCGAGCGGCCTGCTTGCGGTTCCAGTGGTGCTGTTGCAGGACTTTCAGAATCACCTTCCGCTCCAGTTCGCGCACAGCCTGCCGCGTCAGCTTCTTCAGCGAGATGGGGCCGTCGAGCGGGATGTCGGCGCTCAGGAAGTCCGGCTCGCGCGCCACCAGGTCGGATGTGATCGCTTCTTCATGTCCGAGGATGACGTAGCGCTTGACCAGATTTTCCAGTTCGCGAATATTGCCGGGCCAGTGATATTTCTGCAGCACGGCCAGCACTTCGGCCGAAAGCGGCCGCGCCTTGCAGTTGAATTTCCGGTTGTAGAACTCCAGGAAGTAGCTGGCCAGATCCTCAATATCGCCGCGCCGCTCGCGCAGCGAAGGCATGCGCAAATTCACCACGTTGATGCGGTAGAAGAGATCCTGGCGGAACGCCCCGGATTCAATCTCCGTTCGCAGGTCGCGGTTGGTTGCGCAAACCACGCGCACCTCGACCTTCTTGTCCTCCTGCGCGCCGATGCGGCAGAACTGGCCGTCTTGCAGCAACTGCAAAAGCTTCGATTGCAGCGACGGATCGAGCTCCGAAATTTCGTCCATGAACAGTGTGCCGCGGTGGGCCATTTCCACGCGACCGGGCTTCGATCCGAAAGCGCCGGTGAAAGCTCCCTTTTCGTAACCAAACAGTTCGCTTTCCAAGAGCGTTCCTGGGATAGCTGGGCAGTTGACCTTAACGTAGGGCCCGCCCTTCCACGGAGAAAGACCGTGGATCATGCGCGCAATGATGTCCTTCCCAGTGCCGCTCTCTCCGGTAATCAGGACCGGAACATTGGCGGCTGCTACTCTTGCCAACTGCGCCCGGATTGCCTGCAGCGCTTCCGAGCGGCCGAAAATGATGTTGTCCGGGGGAAGATCACCAAGCGATTGTTGCAGCGAAGCCACCGAGAGTGTCGTCATAGATAGATGAAAGCCCCATTTGCGGTACGTAACCCGCATGCACTAAAAGTGCACATCAAGCGCCAAACAGGGGAGTGGGAGAGAGGGACTCCGGAGATGTCCAACAACTAGAAGTCTACCATTGAGTTGCGGGGAAAATGACCGGACTGTTCGCGCTACAGACATGGCACCGACGTGCCAAGCCCTGGCAGTCTTTCGGAGGGAAAACTATTTCATACCTCAGTACTAGCTTTCCTCATTTGCTTAGGCGACGCAATTGCAGCGTCGGTATTTAGCGGTCGCGCGAACTTCAGCCCCATGAGGTGATAATCGTCCAAATGAGATACCCATACGGCTTTAGCCCGGATTACCCGATGAAAACTCGCCAATCCATGCATGGGGCCTATGGGAGCGCTGGGGATTTCCAGCGATATCGGCGTCGATTTTGGCAATGAGTGGCGGGTTGCGACCAGGGCACCACCCGCGGAAATGTTAATGGCGGTGGCAAACTCCAACAAATCTTTATTATTTTCGTCACGGGTCCGCAGAAAAACAGGAATGGCAAGCCGCAACCTCGCCCATTTCCGCATGTTCTTCCGGTTTGGTCTGCCTCTCACCTGCGCTACCCACCCTAAACTCGTATTAACTGCCGTCAAAGCAGCACCCTATGGGCCAAACTTCGGAGACAACGGGCTTTGATCCGGTTCGGTCCTGAACCTCGCTTCCAGAAGGGAATTCGACGGCATCAAGAGCGCGCTCGCGCGGCTAGTCATGACCTTAGGTCAAAATCGAAAGTGCAACATTTTTCCGTTCTGCCTGGCGTGTGTTTCCGATTGACACTTTGTTGACCCTGACTTAGCATTATTTTATCCCTCGTTCATAAAAGGTAGTCCATTAGTCTCCCCTGGCTGTCTTTTTTTGGATCTAAATGGCCTCTACGCCTGAGAAAACACCAGCCGTGTCTCTTGCTGGCCCCAGTTCGATGAAGGAAAGCTCCACGCCACACTCTGGCGCGGAGACTTCCGCTTCCGGCGCCGCGCTCGAAGTCACTCGCGAACTCGAACAACTGCGCGACCGTTTCCGCAAAACCACCAACGCGCTGGGCTCCGCCGCCCACGATTTGAAAACGCCCTTGGCGATTCTGAACGGATACATCGAGCTGTTGCAGAGCCAGAAGCTCGGGCCGCTCAATGATCGCCAGCGCGAGGTCATGGCTGATATGTTCGCCAGCGGACAGCGCCTGCAGCACTTCATTCAGGACTTCCTGACTTTTTCCGTCCTCGAGACGGGTGAGCTGCGCATGCTGTTTGTGGAAGGCGACATGAACGCCTGCCTTTCCGAAGTCTGCCGTCTCTGGTCCGATCGTTTTCATGAACGCGGTCTTGCGCTCTATTTTCTGGCGAACGACAAGCTGACGCCTTTTCCTTTCGATGCGCCGAAGATCCAGCGCGTGATCTCCAATCTTCTGGAGAACGCGTGCAAGTACACCCCCCAGGGCGGCACGGTCTGGCTGCATGCCGAACCCCATATGTGGGAGCGGCGCCTCGGAACGCAATCGCCGGCCAACGGGGACCGCCGCCGGCAGTCGACCAACGTGCCGAATGCCGTAAAAGTCAGCGTGTCCGACACCGGCCCGGGAATTCGTCCGGAATTTCAGCTCGAAATTTTCGACGATTTTTTCCGCCTGCCCGGATCGGAATCCGCCGAGGGCATGGGACTCGGCCTCGCTATCGCTCGCCGTCTGCTGCAAGGCATGGGCGGCAAGATCTGGGTCGAGAGCGAAGTGGGCGCCGGCAGCAAATTTTCTTTCCTGATTCCCCTGAAACCAATTTTGAGTCCGCCGCAAGGAAGCAGCCGATGAGTGAAGCCGCCAACATCTTGCTCGTAGACGACGAACCGGGAATGCTCCGCTATATCCGCACCCTGCTCGAAGTCGACGACCACAAAGTTCAGACCGCAACCACCGGGGAAGAAGCAGTCCAACACGTACAAAAAGGGATGCAGCCCGATCTGGTGCTCCTCGACCTGCTCATGCCCGGCATCGACGGCTTGCAGACCCTCGAACAGCTCCGCCACATCAAGCCCGGCCTGAAGGTCGTGATGCTCTCTTGCGTCAACGACACCCGCAAAGTTGTGCAGGCGATGCGCCTGGGTGCAACCGATTATCTGACCAAGCCGTTTCAGAAAGCCGAACTCGATGGCGTGATTGCGCAGTGCATTGGCAGCGCCAAAACGGACAGTTATGCCGGCGAAGTCGAAGAGCTGTGCGACGACGTTTTCTTTGTCGCCGCCAGTCCTGCGATGAAGAAGATCCGTTCCCAGGCCGCATTGGTTGCCAATGTCGACATCCCGGTTCTCCTGCTCGGCGAAAGCGGCACCGGCAAGGAAGTTCTGGCGCGGCTCATCCACAAGCTTTCTCCACGGGCGCACCGCACCTTCCTCAAGGTGAACTGCGCCGCCGTGCCTGCCGACCTGCTCGAAAGCGAGCTGTTCGGCTACGAAGCGGGAGCCTTTACCGGCGCCAATCACCCTAAGCCGGGCAAATTTGAGCTGTGCAACAAGGGCACCATTCTGCTCGACGAGATCGGCGAAATGCCTCCGCTGCTTCAAGCCAAGCTGCTGCACGTGCTCCAGGACCAGACTTTTTCGCGCCTCGGCAGCCGCAACGTGATCAAGGTGGACGTCCGCATCCTGGCCGCGACCAACATCAACATTCCCGAAGCGATCGCCAACAAGCGTCTGCGCGAAGATCTTTACTACCGTCTCAATGCGTTCACGCTTTCTCTGCCGCCGCTGCGCGACCGTAAAGAGGAAATTCCGATTCTCCTCAAACATTTCATGTCGCGCATGTCCGAGTCGTATGCGCGCTCGCCGTTGCCGCTGGGGCCCCAGTTGATGGAAGCTTGTCTGCGCCATTCCTGGCCGGGGAACCTGCGCGAACTGAGCAACTTCATCAAACGCTATCTGGTTTTAGGAGACGAGTCGCTGGCCGCTTCAGAATTGCAGCCCCGCCCCGATAGTGGAGGAGGAAGGCACTTTGAGCCGGCCGGACAAGCCGCCGTCGCAGGCGCCGATGCTGCCGGTGGACTGAAATCTCTCGGCCGCAGCGCTAAAGACGAAGCCGAAGCCGAAGCGATCGCGCGCGCGCTCGAAGAAACCAACTGGAACCGCAAGCAGGCGGCCGCGCTGTTGCAAATCAGCTACAAGGCATTGCTCTACAAGATTCGCCAGTACGGCATCGCGCAGACGCGGAGCACGCACAGGCTATCGGCAGGCGCGTAAGCGCAGTTGCCAGTTGCCAGTATCCAGTCAGCGACACCATCGACACCTGATCTATACGGATTCCCGCCGGCAACATAAGCCGCACGAACCTGCCTACGTTGTCTCTCCCGGTGCAGAGGAGGGTTTAACTTGGCAACCGCTTACTGGCAACTGGGTACTGGTCACTGGCAACTGATCTGGTGCGGATAAGAGGACTCGAACCTCCACGACCTTGCGGCCACTAGGACCTGAACCTAGCGCGTCTGCCAGTTCCGCCATATCCGCACGGTGAAGAAAAAATCGGCAGGGTCCCTTTTTCGAGGGACTACACTAATATCTACTGGCTGCTATCCGCCTGTCAATGAAGCGGACAGCCGCGTCCCAAGCCAAACAGGGTGATCACGCATGCCGAGCGCCGACGATAAAATTCCCGATGCCCTCGCGAAGGACCTTCGCTTTCTGGCGCACGATCTCAGCAACTCCCTCGAAACCATCGTGCAGGCCACGTATTTGATTTCGCAGGCTGGTCCGCCCGATAACTCCCTCCGCTGGGTCGAAATGATCGATCAAGCGTCCAAGGAAGCCGTCAAGATCAATGCCAAGATCCGCGAACTGCTGCGCAGCCACAGCGTCTGAGAATCACCCTGCCTGAGGATCACCTCGGGAAGATTTCAATCCCGCGCCGCAAGCCTGAAGCCGAAACCTACCCCAGCGTGGCGTTCATGGTGATCTTTGCGTTCAGCACTTTCGACACCGGACACCCGGCCTTGGCGTCCTGCGCCGCCTTGTTGAATGCTTCCGCGCTGGCGCCCGGCACCTTCGCGATCACGTCGAGGTGCACGGCCGTGATCGTCCAGCCCGCCTCGAGCTTCTCCATGGTTAGCGTTGCCGAAGTGTTGATGCTCTCCGGTGTCAGGTTTGCGGTCCCAAGTTGCGCTGACAGCGCCATGGAGAAACATCCTGCATGCGCGGCCGCAATCAACTCTTCCGGATTCGTCCCGGGAGTGCCTTCAAAACGCGTGGCAAATGAATAAGGGGTGTTCGAGAGCACGCCGCTGGCCGAAGATACTGCACCCTTCCCATCTTTCAATCCACCCTTCCAAACCGCGCTAGCCTTCCGTTCCATGCGAATCTCCTTATGAAAAATCTGTAAATCAAGCCGCACCTATTGTAGAAGCTGCGGGGAAACTTTGTTCGGGCGAGAAACGGTCTTGTGACATCGCCAGGCCGGTGCTGAAGTTTCGAGGCTGTTCTGCCGATAGGGAGAACATGCGTTCCTCAGGCGAGCGGCCGTTTGATTATTCCATCGACACGGGGGCTCGTCTGGTTTCAGCGCGCATCGTGGGGATACTCACGTTCGGCAGAATTGTCCATTACGCCTCCAGCCTCCGGGCCGATCCCCGCTTCAGCCCTGCTTTTTCCGAACTCGTTGACCTGCGCGGGGTCGAGTCCGTTCAGCTGGCCGCGCAGGAAATCATGATGCTTGCCGATGACGTGGATCCATTCTCATCGAAATCCTTGCGGGCGTTTGTTGCGCAAAGCGAGGCCCAGATCCACGTCGCCCAATTTCATCGCATTCTTCGCCCGGAAAGCAAAACCATTCGCGTTTTCTTTTCCATGGACGAAGCCCGGCGGTGGATTGAGTGCGGCGCCAGTTCGTCTGCGGCAGCAGGGGTTTGAGCGCTTCAGAACTTGGGGCAAGGCATTTCGCCCTGGCGCGATACCCGTCCAATAGGCCCGACTGGCAGTCCGCGCCAAGGTCAGTAGAAATCCGAACAGCTCAAATAGAAGCCGCACGTTTTGCAAACCAGCTTGCAACTGCGCCCCAGCAGCTCGGTACCGCAATTCGGACAGAGCGAGGAAACATCGCGCTTGGCCGTTGCTGCTTCCGAAGGCCTCAACGAAACCGGATTTTCTCTTGAGCCTGAAGTTGCCCCCGCCTCGTCCGTCATTGCGTTGTTGTACCACAGCGGAGCGACGCCGGTGAAGCCCGCGGCGCAGGATTAATATGGAAGGGGAGGATTGTCCCCGATGTTTACTTCCCATCCCATTGGCTTTGTCAGCAGCCCGTATAAGGAAGCAGCCAAAATTCCCAAAGGTCTTGGCGCCAAACATGAAGCCGAGGGCGTTCTCAAGATCCTTCCCGAGCTGGAGCCGGGGCTCACCGACATCGAGGGATTTTCGCATCTTATCGTTCTCTGGGAGTTCGACCGGTCTGAGGGATTCGAACTGGTTGGGACGCCACCTTCCGATAACCGGCCGCACGGCGTGTTTGCGACCCGGTCGCCGCGGCGTCCGAATCCGATTGGCCTGACCATCGTCGAGCTGTTGCGCCGGGAAGGCCCGTCGCTTCATGTTCGAGGAATAGACATGCTCGACGGCACGCCGATTCTCGATATAAAGCCGTACACCTCGGGAGTGCCGCAGGATGCGCTGCGCCGCGGCTGGCTGGCGGAAGCGGAAGCGCGCAAGAAATAAAGCCGGCGCGCCAATACGTCGCAAATCGCGGATAATACCCTGTTCGACAATCAACGGTCGGCAATCAACAACATTTGCATTCGTTTGGGAGACGGGAACATGAGATGGGTCCTGGTTGTACTGGCGATTTTAGGGATTGTGGTTTCCGCGCTGGCCTTGCGCGAGCATTACCGCACGGAAGCATCGCCGTGCAGCATTAATGAACGCTGGGATTGCGGCATCGTCAACCACAGTCCGTTCGCCATGTTTTATGGAGTTCCCGTCGCTGTCATTGGCATGGCAGGCTACTTGCTTCTCGGCCTGCTCGCTTTCAAAAAAGCATACCCATGGATGTTGCCATTCGTGACCGGCGCCTTCGCATTTGCTGTCCATTTGGCGGACGTCGAAAACTACGTACTGGGTGTGTGGTGCATCTACTGCGTGATATCGCTTGGAATTATTTCGCTGCTGACTCTGCTGGTATTCGGCGCGGTGATCGCGGGATCGATGCGGCGGGCGCAGTGATCGGAGTATCCTGACTTCGCCCCGGTTAGCGCAATGGCTCGGTTTGGATCTTCGTGTGGGGAGGAAATATGAGAAGGTCTCTGACCATCGTGCTCGCATCCATTGCACTCTTGCCATGGCATGCCGGTGCGCAGTCAATAGCGACAAACGCCAGCTCATTCCAAGCCGTTCCCGAACTTCCCTATCGCGTGGTGCCGAACTTTTTCAAGTTTCCAAAAGGGATGATCCCCGGCGAAGCCTCCGCGGTCGCCGTAAATTCCAAGGGCCATATATTTCTTTTCCAACGAACCAAGCCGATGCTTGCCGAATACGACGGCAAGGGCAATTTTATTCAAAGCATCGGCGAAGGGCTCTTTTCGCACCCGCACGGATTGCGCATCGACGCTGACGACAACATCTGGACGACCGACGACGGGAACCATCTTGTGCTCAAACTGGACCCATCCGGCAATGTCCTGCTAGTGCTGGGGAGAATCAACACCGGCGCGGAAGCAAACTGGTTGTTCAACAAGCCGGCCGATGTGGCGTTCGCCAAAAATGGCGCCGTTTACGTGGCTGATGGTTATGGCAATTCCCGCGTCGTCAAGTTCGACCGCGATGGAAACTACATCAAGGCGTGGGGGAAATTCGGAAGCGGCAACGGTGAATTCGATCTGCCGCACAGTGTCGCCATCGACAAGGAGGGCCGAGTCTATGTCGGCGACCGGGAAAATCAACGTATCCAAATCTTTGACGCGGACGGGAACTTCATCCGGCAATGGACGGGTATCGGGTACCCATACGGTCTCCTGATTACGCCCGACCAGCACGTTTGGATGGTGGACGGAGGATACGACCGGATCGTCGAACTGGATCAAAATGGAAAGATCGTCGGCGCCTTCGGTGAACCGGGACACAAACCCGGCCAAATGGCGTGGGCTCACTTCATGGCGATGGGACCCGATCAAACCATCTACGTCGCGGATGTACTGAATTGGCGCTTCCAGGTGTTCGCCCGCACCGAGCCGACCGGGAACATGACAAAATACATTCCCTCGGTGCGAAGGTTCTGGGGCTCGGTGCCTAGCGTCGGATGGACTTCAAAGCAATCGGATATTCCGTTCAAATAAATTTTCTGCCCTTGCAGGACCAGGCTTTATTCGTAGCGCAGGCTCTCAATCGGGTCCAGCCGCGCGGCCCGGATTGCCGGTACCATCCCGCTCAGGATTCCCACAACACTGAGAATGATCGTCGCTACCGCCAGGCTGCTCAGATTGATCTGCAGATGGATGTCACCGGCCTGCAGGTTGTCGCCGAAGGCGCTCATCAGCGGCAATGCGCCAACGCCCCAAGAAATCAGGTACGCGATGCCGATTCCGGCGGCGCCCCCCGCAAACGTGATGGCCAGCGCCTCAGCGAGAAATTGAAAAAGGATATGGCGCTTGTGCGCGCCCAGCGCCTTCTCTACTCCGATCTCGCGCGTTCGCTGCTGCACCGATACCAGCATGATATTCATCAGGCCGATGCCGCCAATCCCGAGAGTCAGCGCGCCGATGAAAGCAAGCAGCGCCTTGAGCGCGGTGGTCACGGTGGTGAATTCGTCGAAGTCCTGTTTGAAGTCCGCGATGAAGACTGCTCTGCGATCGTCGGGCCGGAAATTATGATGCCCCGCCAGCACGTTACGCACGACGCGCGCGATCTGCGCGTGATCGCCTCCGTCGTAGTCCATCAGAATGCCGGTGATGTACTGCGTATCATAGAGATCGCCCATGGTGCTAAAAGGGATTACGACCATGCTATTGTCGTTATCGTCGCCGCCCTGCACTTTGTGCTGGTAAACGCCAATCACCTGAAAACTCACGCCGGCGATGCGGATGGTCTGGCCCAGAGCCTGCTCGCCTGAAAACAAGCGCCGCTTGGCCTCGTCGCCGATCACGGCCACGCGCGCATGCTCCAGTTCGTCCTGCTCGCCCAGTCCGCGGCCGCTCGCTACCTCGAAGTCGCGAATGCGCTCGTAGACCGGGTATACGCCGGTTAAGAACAGATTGGTGAAGGTGCGCGTGTCGTGCTGAATGGTGACGCCATTCTGCTTGTCGAAGACTGGCGTGACGCCTTTCGCCATGGGCACTTCGTTGCGGACATAATCGACGTCGGCCAACTTCAACCACACCTCGCTGCCCGCTTTCGATCCGCCGGCCTGCAGCGATGTTCGTCCCGGAAACACTCCAATCACGTCGGTTCCCCAGGAACTGAAGATGAGATCGATAGCGCGCTCAAATCCCGAACCGAACGCGAGCAAGATCACAACCGTCGCAATTCCCCACGCCATTCCCAGCATGGTCAGCGCCGTGCGCCGCCGATTGTGCAGCATCGCTCCGTAAGCTTCCTGCAAGAGATCGCTTGTCATCACTCACTCCTTAGTCATTCGTTACTCCTGCCGCAGCGCCTCCACCGGTTCGAGCATCGCCGCTTTGCGCGCGGGATAAAGCCCGGCTGTAATCCCCGCGAGCGCCAGCGAGAGTACAGCGCCGATCGCCGAGGCCGGCACGATTCGCGGTGTGTCGAAGCCCTGTGGCAGTTGCACTCCCGAAAGGAGATGAATCACGAGCATGGCGCCGCCCACGCCAACCACGCCGCTGATCAAAGTCAGGAACGAGCCCTCCAGGAAGAACTGAAACAGGATGCTGCGGTGCGTCGCTCCCAGAGCTTTCCGCAGCCCGATTTCGCGCGTCCGCTCGGTCACCGCGACCAGCATGATGTTTACGATCCCGATCGCGCCCAGCGCCAGCGTTACAAGGCCAACTCCGCCCAGGAACCAGTCCATTGCGGTGAAGATTTTCCCCATCGTTTTCTGGTTCTTCACCGTGTCCCATTCTTCCCAGATGTCTTTGCCCGTGGGATCGAAGCCGCCGTGATTGCGCGCCACAATGCGGTGCAATTCATCTTTGGTTGTTTCGTTTTCGTCGAAACTGCGCGGCTGATAATTGATAAAAGAAATGGCATTCCCCTCTTTCGAATTGTCGCCCGTCAGCGGAAACAGTTCGCGCATCGTGCTGAATGGAATAAAAATACGGACATTGGTCGCGTTGTGCTCTTCATGGCCGATCATGTTGAGCACGCCGATCACCTGAAAGCGCACGCCGTTGAGCAGGATCGTATTGCCGACCGCCGGACGGCCCGGAAACATGTTGCGCGTCATTTCGCGTCCCAGCACGCATACGCGCCGGCGCTCGGCATCGTCGTCGTCGTTAATCCAGCGCCCGACGGCGAGCGGAATCGTGCGCACCTGGCTATAGATAGCCGGCACTCCCGAGACCTGCCCATTCGTGCTCGTGTAATCGCTAACCGCGCGAATGTCGTCGCGCGCGATGAGCGGCGAAATATGGAGCGCAAGCTTCGACTCGTTCTTGATCGCCAGATAGTCGTCATACGTCAGATTGAACCACTTCATGGAGTTGAAGCTGCCCTCGACTGCCGGCGTGCGGCCGCCAAAAAAAAAGATGATGTTCTTGCCGAAGGTCTCAAGCTGCTTGCGGTTTCCGTTGCGGAATCCTTCGCCCACACCGGCCAGCAGCAACAGGGAGCCGACGCCCCAGGCGATTCCAAACATGGTGAGAAACGACCGCAGCTTATGCGCCCAAAGCGTGCGCAAAGTCTGGCAGAAGGTGTCGAGCAGCATACGCATTTCCGCACCCCCGAGGCGGCCAAAAACAAGGATGAACGTTGGCCGTTGCCGCCTTCTCATTCGACTGCTGGAATTGGCATCCGTTAGCGCAATTGTGGGGATTACATAGGTTGACTTGCGAAGGGAACCTGGGGCGTCTGCACAACTCACAACTCAACAAATTGTGTTAAGGGGAATTAGTCTTTCTTCGGGGCGGCCCCGGATTCCGCCGTGCCCAGCTTCCATTGGATCTGCCGCAGTATTCCCAGCCAGAGTTCTGCATCGGCATCACTCAGATTCATGCGCCGCACCATCCGCCGCAGCTTGGCCTCGGTGGCCGCCGCCACACGCGGTTTCACGTACCCGCTCACGCCGAGCGCTTCGAACAAGACTTGCGTCAGCCGCTCCAAGTCAGCCGCCGTGGCGACAGCTTTGCCATTCTTAGCCGTCGTGATCTTTCCCGAGCGCGCCAGTTCATACAGGCAGATGGCAACCGCCTGCCCCAGATTCATTGAACCATGCCCCGCGCGTGTTGGAATCCGCATCAGCCAGTGGCAATGGCTCATATCTTCATTCGAAAGCCCGACTTTCTCCGACCCAAACAGCAATGCCACCCGTCCCGCGCCCAGCTGCTTGCGGATCGTCCGGCCGCCCTGTTCCAGCCGCCGCAGTTCGTGCTGCAACTCGCGCCGTCCGGCCGCCGTCGTTCCCACGACGAGCCCACAATCCGCGACCGCTTCGGCTACGGTTCCATACTCCTTCGCGCTGGCCATCAGTTCCCCGGCCCCGACGGCTGACCGCGCCTCCCGGAAGGCCACTTCATAAGGATGGACAAGCCGCAAATGCCGCGCCCCAAAATTACTCATCGCGCGCGCGGCCGCACCGATGTTCAGCGGGTTCCGCGTCGCCACCAGCACCACGCGCAGATTGTCGAGATCGCTTCGCATACGATTCCCGTCCCGCAGGGACGATCCAGATTAGCCCAGTGCTGCCGCGCTGGGAAGAACGGGCAATAATGCAGGCCCCGAGGGATTATTCCGGTCCTCCCGCGCCGCTTTCCACCGCACCGCCGTTTGCGACCTCCGCGATTCCCCGGCATCTAATTGTGAGTGCTAGGATAGATAGGTTATCCCGCGCGAACGATCTTGTCCGCCGGGGAGAATCCAAAAACACTTGGAGGATGAATGGCAACGAGCACCATCGTCGAGGTTACCGACGCAAATTTTGATTCGGATGTATTGAAGTCCGACAAGCCCGTACTGGTAGATTTCTGGGCTGCCTGGTGCGGCCCTTGCCGCGCCATCGCCCCCATCGTCGAAGAACTTGCTACCGAGTATCAGGGCAAGGTCACGGTTGGCAAAATGGATGTTGACCGCAACGGCGCCACGCCCATGCGCTACAAAGTCACTGGCATTCCGACTCTGCTCGTTTTCAAGAACGGACAGGTCGTCGAGCAGCTGGTTGGCTATCGCTCGAAAGACGACATTCAGAAAGCGCTCGACCGCCATATCGGTTAAGCGGTATTTAGGGGTATGAGGTCGGATTGCAGAGATAAAAGCCTCCGCATTCAGCTACGCGGCGGGCCCCAAGGGTTTTAACCTCTCCAATCTGACCTCTGACCTCTGCAATCCGATTCTGCAATCGGACTGCTAATCTCCCAACGCCGCCTCAGTACTTCCGCAGCACCCCAATCACTCGTCCCTGCACCTCGACCGAGGCCGCCGGCACCACAATCGGCTTCATCGCCGCGTTCGACGGTTGCAACCGGATGTTCTCTCCCTCGCGGAAGAAGCGTTTCAAGGTAGCGTCCGAGCTGTCGATCAAAGCGACCACAATGTCGCCGTTGTGCGCCGTCTTCGTCTTCTCCACCAGCACATAATCGCCGTTCAAAATCGCCTCGTCCTGCATCGATTCGCCCCGCACTTCAAGCACAAATACTTCCTTCGAGCGCACGAAATCCGCCAGCGAAATCGTCTCCGGGTTCTCGACCGCCTCAATCGGACGCCCCGCCGCAATCCGGCCCACCAGCGGCAGCACCACGCCCGTATTCACCGCCATCGACTGCTTCAGCTTTCCCCGCGGAGGCAGCAGATCGATCGACCGGCTTTGATTGTAGCCGCGCGTCAGCAGTCCCTTTTTTTCCAGATTGGTGACGTGCTTGTGAACCGTGGCCAGGGAATTAAGCCCCATCGCGTCCTTGATCTCTTCAAACGAAGGGGAGTATCCCTTCTCGCTCACAAAGCGCGAAAGGAAGTCATAGAGTTCACGTTGCCGCCGAGTGATCGCCATGCGCGCAGCATAGGCGAAGAAGAGGCGAATGTCAAGGGTGGTGGCGGCAGCTAGATAGCTACCGGTCCTAAAGGTCACGATATACTGCGCGGCATGCTCGCCAAACCCAATATTGTCGTGATCGGCGCAGGAGCCTTCGGCGGCTGGACTGCTCTCTACCTTTTGCGTGCCGGCGCACGGGTCACGCTCCTCGATGCCTGGGGCCCAGGAAATTCACGCTCCTCGTCCGGCGGCGAGACCCGCGTGATTCGAGGCGCTTACGGCCCCGATCAGCCCTATACGAAACTGGCCGCCCGCGCCCTCGAACTCTGGAAGGAAAACCAGGCGCAGTGGAAGCAGAAAGTTTTCTTTCCGATCGGTGTCTTGTGGATGGTCGAGGGCACAGGCGAGTTCGAACGCGGCTCGCTGCCGCTGCTCAAAGAAGCCGGCATTCCGTTCGAGCAGCTTTCGACCGGAGAGATGGCCCGGCGCTGGCCACAAATCAATTTCGACAACGTCGAATGGGGAATCTACGAACCCGAAAGCGGATACCTGCTGGCTCGCGCCTCAGCGCAAGCCGTGGTCGAGCATTTCATCGCCGAAGGCGGCGCGTATCGGCAGGCAGCGGTTGTGCCGAACCAGGCGCCGAACCAACTAGGCACGCAGGAACTCGACAGTGGCGCGTGGAAGGAGCTGCCGCTATCGGATGGATCCACGCTCGCGGGCGACCGTTACGTTTTCGCGTGCGGTCCGTGGCTCGGCAAACTTTTTCCGCAAACGATTGGGCCGCATTTTGTCGCGACGAAACAAGATGTGTTTTTCTTCGGGCCTCCAGCGGGCGATTCGCGCTACGACGAAGCCAACATTCCCGTCTGGGCCGATCACAGCGATCACTTTATGTACGGCATTCCCGGAAATCAGGGACGCGGCTTCAAAATGGCCGACGACACGCGCGGCCCGGAATTCGATCCCACGAATGGTCAGCGACTGGTCAGCCCGGATCGCCTGGCCGAAGCGCAGCGTTATCTTGCATACCGTTTTCCGGGAATGAAAGACGCGCCACTGGTCGAGACGCGCGTCTGTCAATACGAAGATACGACCGACCGCAATTTCATCCTCGATCGCCATCCGCGGAATGACAACGTTTGGATTATTGGAGGCGGCTCGGGACACGGCTTCAAGCACGGTCCCGCGTTCGGGGAAATGGTTGCAAGTCTGGTAACGAACGACGAAGCAGCGGATACGATGTATCGTCTGACGAGGTTTCGCGCAGCCAAACCTTAGCAAGAGGAATGGCAACGAATGCTTCGAACGATATTTGCGCAGGCTGCGCCAGAGCACGGCTGCGATCCGCAGACAACGTCTACTGAATCTGGACCACGCCCTGCGAGCTGCTCGCCTTGATCTCTTCGACCCTCGCCACCACTTTGCGCGCAAATTCGAACAGCGATTTCGCATGCGGCGAGTCTTCGCCCTGCAGCACCGCCGGCTTTCCGCCGTCTCCCGCCTTGCGAATCTCCGGATCAAGTTCGATGCTGCCAAGGAAAGCGACGTCGAACTGCTTTGCCATCGTCTCCGCGCCGCCGCGCGAGAAGATGTCGATCTCATGCTGGCAATGCGGACACACAAAGTAACTCATGTTCTCGACCACGCCCACAATGTCGACCTTCATCTGCCGAAACATCTCGATGGCTTTGCGCGCGTCCTGCAAGGCCACATCGGAAGGCGTGGAAACCACGATCGCACCGGTCAGCGGCACCGTCTGGATGAGCGAAAGCGCCACGTCGCCGGTTCCCGGCGGAAGATCAATGACCAGATAGTCAAGCTCTCCCCATTGCACCGATCCCAGGAACTGCCGGATGATCGAATGCAGCATCGGCCCGCGCCAGATCAGAGGCTTGTCGCCCGGATTCAGAAATCCCACCGAGATCACTTTCAACCCGTTTGACTGAATAGGAGCGATCTGGTTTTCCCCCATCGCTTTCGGCTGTTCATTCGTTCCCAGCATCAAAGGAACGTTCGGGCCGTAAACATCGGCGTCGAGCAGGCCTACTTTGTGACCCATCCTGGTGAGAGCGATGGCAAGGTTCACGGCCAGCGTGGTTTTGCCGACTCCGCCTTTTCCGGATCCCACGGCAATGATGGCGTTGACTCCGGGAAGCGGTTGCGGCGCAGGTGGCTGCTGGCCGGGATGATGAGAATGAGCGCTCACAGGAATCCTCTTTCAGAAGCGGCCGGAGATCGGGCCGAAGCTTTGATTATACGGGAGCGGGAAGCCACCAGCCGTCAGCCATCAGCCATCAGGAAAAGCGCAACACTCGCACCCCAGAAAAGCGGAGACAGCCACTGCCGCAGCACGATGCGAAGGTTTTGACCTGACCGCTGATGGCTGATGGCTGATGGCTGATGGCTGACGGCTGATGGCTGACGGCTAATAGTGCCCTTCTCCCAATTGCACCTTGCCGCGGAACATGCGGTAGATGAACACAAAGTAGCCCAGGGCCAGCACTGCGGACAGCATCCACCACACCAGGCCGACTTTCAGTCCATGAATTGCAGCACTCGTGTTCCAGATGGTGAGGTCGTGTTGGCGGTCGCGCGACGGGAGAACGACGGGATAGAGCGCAAACGCAGCTCCGGCCAGCATGCCAACGATATAAAGGCTGGAAGCGACGAACGCGGCTTTCTCTTTTCCCTTGGGAGTGGCCCACAGCATCATGCCCAGGCTGCAGAAAACGACGATGGGCACGAGAATCCCGATTCGATGCGCCTGATAATTGGCCGTGACTTCGGCCCGAATAAAGCACGTGGTTACGAGCGCAACGCACGTCAGAAAGAGCTGCACAGGCCATAAGAGCAGGGCCAGGCCGCGGGCGCGCCGGCCCAGATCTTCATCGGTCTTGAGAGCGACATAATACGAACCGTGTGCCGTCAATGTCACCAGCGCCACCACCCCGGTAAGAATGGTGTACCAGTCAAGGATTCCGGTCTGCGGCCCGAGCTTGAAAGTCGTCCACAGCGGCTCAAAGAAATAGCCGGTCGCATCGAGCGGAACGCCGCGCACCACGTTACCCAACGCCGCGCCCAGAAACACGCACAGCAAAATGCTCGAAACAGCGAAGACAACGTCAAAGAACTCTCGCCAGATTGGATTATCGATGTGCACACGAAATTCAATGCCGACAGCGCGCAGCATCAGCAGCCACAGGACGATCATCAGGGGGAGATAGAATCCGCTGAAACTCGACGCATAAAGCAACGGAAAAGCAAAGTAAAGCGTCCCCCCCGCCGCCAGCAGCCAGACTTCGTTGCCGTCCCACACCGGACCGATGGCGCGCAGCACCCGCCGCCGCTCGTCGTTGGTCTTGGCCACGAGCAGATAAATCGCGCCCGCACCCAGATCGAAGCCATCGAGCACGACATAGGCCGTGATCATTACTGCGACAATCCAGAACCACAGGCTAGCCATAACTATTGCGCCTCCGCCGTGGGATGCGATTCATCCACAAATCCGCTCACCGTCGGACCATGCTCAATTTCCCTGCGCACGAGAAACAGAAAAAGAATTCCCAGCACAGTGTACATGCCCATAAAACCCAGCAGAGTAAACATGCCATTGCCCGCCGACACCACTTTGGAGTAGCCGTCTTCCGTGCGCATCAGCCCATACACCAGCCACGGCTGGCGGCCAAGTTCGGCGGTCATCCATCCCGCAGTGTTCGCGATGTAAGGAAACGGCGCCGAGAGCATCAGAATCCAGAGCATCCAGCGCGCCCTGAATATTTTGCCACGCCAAAGCAACAGCAACGAAACGGCCATGACTGCCACGAAGAACGTCCCCAGCCCCACCATGATGTGATAGCTGTAATAAAGGAGCGGAACATTGCCCGGCCAATCCTCCTTGGGGAACGCATCCAGCCCCTGCACGTTGGCGTTCCAGCGCTGATAAGTCAGCATGCTCAACATGCCCGGCACTTCGATTGGATTCTCGATCTTGCCCTCGAGTTCGTTCGGTTGGCCCAGGATCAGCAGAGGCGCTGCGTTCTGGCCATGGAACAGTCCCTCCATCGCCGCCAGCGTCACCGGTTGATGGTCGGCGACCAATTTCCCCTGCCGGTCGCCCGTCGGGAAAATCTGCAGGACGCTGAACACGCAGCCGGCCACCACGCCCACCTTTACAAAGATACGGGCATGCTCCGTCCATTTGCCGGAGAGCAAATAGAAAGCTCCAACCGCAGTCATTGCGAACGCGCCAGTAATCGCCGCGCCGCTCATGTTGTGCGCATATTGCCAGAGCGCCCAGCGGTTCAGTACAAAATCCCAGAAGCCCGCGAGTTGCAGGCTGCCGTCCGCGGCGGTGAAATAACCGACGGGACGCTGCATGAAAGCATCGGTCGCAATGATGAAGTAACCCGACAGCCAGGATCCGGCAAACACTGCAACCGCCGAAAGCCAGTGTGCACGCGGGCTTAACCGTTTCTCACCATAGAGGAACAGTCCCAGAAATGCCGACTCAAGGAAGAAAGCAAACATGCCTTCCATGGCCAGCGTTTGCCCGATCACGCCGCCCGCAAATCTCGAAAACACCGCCCAGTTCGTCCCGAACTGAAATTCCATGGGAATGCCGGTCACCACCCCAAGTACGAAGTTGATCCCAAAAATCTTCGCCCAGAAGCGCGCGGCCTCGTCGTACACGCGGTCGTTCCGCCGCAGCGCGATCGTCTTGAGCACAACGATCAGCAGCGCAAGGCCCATGGTGAACTGCGGGAAAAGATAGTGAAAGGTCGCGGTAAAGGCGAAGTGAAGACGGTGAATCAGAAGCGCACTTTCCATTTACCACCCCCGCGGAGATGTGCGAGCATTCAGCGACTGGGCCGCACCGCCCTCAGCATATACTGCCCCACTTACGGGTACTAACTAGTTTAACCGCGAACCTGAGTACGGCGCGCCGATTCCGCCCTGCGGATCTCGCGTCTCCGTGCGGCGCCCTCATATCGCCTCTTCTCATCTGCCGTTTCCGGAATCACCGGCGGCACTATCAGCCGGTTTCCCTGTTCGTCGATCGCAACAAACGTCAGATATGCGGAACTTACATGCCGCTTTTCTTCAGCGCGATAGTTCTCTACCCACACTTTAACGCCAACCTCCATCGACGTGCGAAAAGCGCGGTTCACCGATGAGCGCAGGATGCAGAGGTCGCCGACGCGCACCGGCACCAGAAAATCCAAGTGGTCAATCGATGCCGTCACCACCCACTGCCGCGAATGACGGTGAGCCGCCATGGCGCCCGCCAGGTCGATCCAGTGCATGAGGCGCCCGCCCAGAAGAGCGTTCAGGGGATTGGCGTCGTTCGGCAGAACAATCTCGGCCATTTCCGAGATCGAATCGCGCACGGGCCGCGGCTGAGTCAGTCTTGTTTTCTCGTCACCAGGCATGATTTGTCAGATCTGCGTGCTAACTTTGCGCGCTCGATAGGCGTGGAGGTAGCTGGCCGCCAGCCTGTTGATTCGAGCATCCGAGTGAGTTTCGCGCCAACTCTCGTGCGGCAAGTCATACGTCATCGTTCCATGCGCCATCGGAGCGTGGCCCAATTCGCAGGCATAGTGAAGCGTGATCTGTTCCGCAGTCGCGCCCGCGACGGAAAAGCGGACCGCATCCCAATCGCGCCCCGGAGGAAGATGAGGACACGCGCTCGCATAGCCGAGATTGCAGAAGTCGCGGATGTGGGCGTGCGCTGGCGTTATCTCTTGAGCGGAAGCGCAGCACGCGCCGCTCCACCCCGCAGCTAGCGGCAGACGCGATGGGTGCGGCCAGGACCCGTCATTCAAAATCGCGCGCGGGATAAAATAAGGGCACGCCAAATTTTGATCCTCGAAGAAAGTTCATTGTAACGCGAGGCGGCGTGATAAGACTTAGCAATTGGCCAATAGCTATTGACGGCTGGTGTGACCTGTGACCTGAGACCTACTTATGGACCGCATCGCAACCCTGACCGAAATCCTGGCTGTCAATCCCGCAGACGCCTTCGCCCGCTACGGCTTGGCCATGGAATACTCCAAAGCCGGCCAAGTCGAGCGCGCCCTGGCCGAATTCAAAACGCTGCTCGAGAAGAATCCCGATTACACTCCCGGCTACTTCATGGCCGCGCAAACTCTGGCAAGCGCCGAGCGAGTCGACGAGGCAAAGCGCATGCTGGTCGATGGCATCTCCTCCGCCCGCCGCACCGGCAACCAGCACGCCCAATCGGAAATGACCGCCATGCTGGAAGAGCTGGGCTGAAGAGACGTCTGAGGTCTGAGGTCAGATTGCAGAGGTAAGAAACCTGCGGTGCAAACCGATCTATAAACCTTAGAGATCTTAACCTCTGCAATCTGACCTCGAACCTCTGACCTCCCCGCAATCTGACCTCGAACCTCTGACCTGACTATGCAATCAGTGCAATCAATGCTATCATTGATGTCATGGCTAGCATCACCATTCGCCAATTGCCGGAGAACACCAAGCGCAAGCTCCGCATCCGCGCCGCCCAGCACGGCTGCTCCATGGAGCAGGAGGCGCGCGCGATTTTGCAGAATGAACTCGATGGAGCACCGCGCAAACTCACCAAGCCCAAAACCGGAGCGGATTTTGTCAGAGCCGTTCGCGACATTTTCGAACCGCTTGGAGGAGTTGATCTCAAAATCCCGCCGCGAGGCCCGATCCGCGATCCTGGAATCCGATGACAACCGGTCGACAGAACCACTTGGAGGTTACCGCGTGATCATCCTGGATACGAATGTTGTGTCCGAATTGATGCGGCCCGTGCCTGCCGCAGCGATTCCGAAGTCGTTGTCGAAGTATTCCGCCGACGAACTTTACACGACCAGCATCACTTTGGCCGAGATTCTTTACGGAATCGAGATTCTTCCAGCGGGAAAACGGAAAAGCGAGCTGTTGGCTGCCGCCGAACGGCTGTTTCAATTCGTGCTCGAAGGTCGCCTCCTGCCGTTTGACGAACCTGCAGCCCGAGAGTTCTCGCACATTGCCGCTTACCGCAGAAAACAAGGACGGCCGGCGGCCGAATTGGACGCTCAAATCGCCGCAATTGCATCGGTTCGTGGCGCCGCGCTGGCTACTCGCAATACTACCGACTTCGAAGGCTGCGGTATCCGCCTTGTTAATCCCTGGGTAGATTAGACTGTTCGGTTCCTTCTGGAGGATCCAATGCGCCTGCGGTCGTTCGTATTTGCCGTGCTTGTGTCTCTCTCCGCCGCCGCTCAAACCAGGCATCCCTTTACCTTCGAAGACATGATGAAGCTGAAGCGCGTCGGCGAGCCAGTGCCCTCGCCCGATGGCAAGTGGGTGATCTTCAGCGTGGTAGATGTCGATCTGGCTGCGAATAAGAAGACCCCGCACATCTGGATCGTCCCGCTGAGCGGAGGGGCGGCCGCCTCGGCTGCCCAAACTGAACACATCCTCATCCCCGATCAGGATGGCGACCGTCCGCGCTGGGCTCCGGACGGCAAGCGCTTCGCCTTCATCTCGAACAAGGAAGGCGGCTCACAGGTCTGGATTGCCGATTTCGACGGCGCTGCGGGTGCCGTTACGGGCGTTCATAAGCTGACCTCGATTGCCACTGAGGCTGGCGGCGAACTCTGGTCACCCGACGGGAACAACATTCTATTCACCTCTGATGTTTATCCCGAATGCGATGGCGCGCCCGAAGCCGAGACGGCCTGCAATGCAAAGAAGACTAAAGAGGCTGAGGACTCCAAGGTCAAGGCGATGATCTTTGACCGACTGCTGTATCGCCACTGGAATGCCTACAAGCGTGGCATGCGCACACACATTTTTGTCGTTCCGATCCTTTACGAAGCTGTCGTAAGGAAAGATGAGCAAGGAACGACTCACGGTGACGTCCATCCGATTCCGGGTGCTCCGCCAGTTGCCCCGCGGGATCTGACACCGGGGGATCACGATGCGCCTGAGTTCTCGCTAGGCGGCCAAGACGACTACGCCTTCTCGCCCGACGGGCAGGAGATTTGCTACACCTCGAATCACGACAAAGTCGAAGCTACATCCACCAACAATGACCTCTGGATCGTCCCGGTAAACGTAGGGACAGCCGCCTCGGCTGTCCGGTCCGGCGAAGCCGGACAGAACGCGTATGTAGCGGAGGTCTTGGCCCATACCAAGAACATCACCGCCGACAATCCCGCCAGCGACTCGACTCCGCTCTATTCTCCCGATGGCCGCTACATCGCCTACCGCGCCCAGCAGCGTCCGGGATACGAGAGCGACCGCTTTCGGCTGATGCTCTACGACCGCAAAACGGTTGCACTCATCCCACTCAGAAATTGCCAACAGGGAGCGAAAGGCTGTCCCAACATCGAGTATGTCAAGAACCTGACAGAGAATTTTGACCGCTGGGTCGCGGCAATCGCATGGGCGCCTGATTCATCGAAAATCTACTTCACCGCTGAGAACGGCGGCAGTTCGTTCATTTATGAGGTTCGAGCTTCGTTTGAAGGCGAGCATTGGCCACGGCAGGTCGTCGTCGGTTTCAACGACGACGTAGTTGTTTCATCCGGCGGCTCGACGTTAATCTTCACGCGGATGTCGGTCTCGTTCCCGAACGAAATCTATGCTGCGTCGCCGGCCGAGCCACCTTGCCATATAGATTATCGCGACGGCAAAGTTCCGCCTCCTGGCTACGAAGCACCGAATTGCAAGCAGTCGAAGGCGGAACCTCTGACCCATGTCAATGACGCGGTGCTCTCGCAAATCTCTGCTTCCACGCTCGAACCTTTCTGGTTCACCGGCGCGCACGGCGACAAAGTCGAAGGCTTCCTCGTCAAGCCGCCGAACTTCGATGCCAACAAAAAATATCCCGTGAAGTTCCTCCTCCACGGTGGCCCCGAGGGCGCTTGGGGAGACGACTGGTCGTATCGCTGGAATCCGGAGCTGTTTGCTGCGCCTACTTCTTCGACCAGCTCAGGATATGTCGTCATCATGATCAACTTTCACGGTTCGACTGGATACGGGCAGAAATTTGTCGATGCGATCAATGGAGATTGGGGCGGCGCTCCGTTTGAAGATTTGATGAAGGGGCTCGACTACGCGGAGAAGACTTATCCGTTCATCGACAAGGACCGCGAGTGCGCGCTGGGCGCGAGCTATGGCGGATACGCCATCAACTGGCTCATGGGCCACACCGACCGCTTCAAATGCCTGGTGTCGCACGATGGCATGTTCAACGCGGAATCCGCGTGGGGCACGACCGAAGAGCTCTGGTTCAATAACTGGGAGTTCAAGGGCTCTCCGTTCGACAATCGCGCGAGTTACCAGAAGTGGTCTCCGCACCAGTACGCGAAGAATTTCAAAACGCCGACGCTAGTCGTCCACGGCCAGCTCGACTACCGGCTCGACGTGAGCGAAGGCTTCCAGCTTTTCACCACGCTGCAGACGATGGGTGTGCCGTCGAAAATGCTCTACTTCCCCGACGAAGGCCACTGGGTGCTGAAGCCGCAGAACTCGCAGCTCTGGTGGAAGACGGTCAACGACTGGGTCGACCAGTGGACGAAGAAGTAGGCCCAACCTGTGACTTTGGGAAGGGCACGCATTCAGAGGTTACGAAAAAACTCGGAATCAGGTGCTGCATTGAAGGGGTCGGCCTTGCAGGCTGCGGAAAAACGCCGCCAGCGCAGGAAAAAGGGAAGGGCACGACCTCGGTCGTGCCGCTAAGTCGCTGTATATAGGTTCGCGCTTTAGCGCCTGGGGGCGCCTTTAGCGGACGGATATACTTTTTCCGCAGCCTGTTTAGCCGAGCCGTTAAACCCTTTATTTTTGTCATTCCGAGTTCTCCGTAGCCGTGCTTGCACGGTGAGGAGATCGAGGAATCTGCATTTTTCCGCAACCTCGTAAGCCGTGGGTGAAAAGTGGAGAACGCCGGCCAACACCCCGAAATTCAGCTCAAAATGACGTGCCCCGCTATATCACAAAACTACCCAAAAACCGCCAAAATTCTTGCGCCTTTTTGTCCACTTTTGTACCCATAGAAAATCTTCTTTCGTCTCCCCCTCCTAAAGGAGCTATTTCGGCTGCGAAGACTGCCCTCTTGCCTCAACGATCTCCCATCAGTGCGGTCCAATCAGAACCCCCAATCGGAAACCAGGGACCGGCTAGAAGCGAATTACGTCCACCTCGGCGCTGTAGGTTCCGGAAGGACCGAAACGCGTCCCATTGAGATTAACTGCAGTGGTGACGTTGAGAGTAAATGGCTGAGCTTCGCTTCCGTTGCGGTATCCCGAGCCTACGATCCCGATGGGCGGCGGAGCATAGCCGTTGACGCCGGGCGCTCCGCTGGGATCGGCTTCAAGTATCTGCAAGAACAGGTTGTCGCCGAAGAACTCAAGGTAGGCAGGCCCCCCACTCCCCGGCACGCGCGCAATATTCCCCGCAAACACATACATCCCCGGACTTGTACTGTTCAAAACGTTTACCCAGTTCGGCCATTTCACGTTCGTGTAGTTGAGCAGGTTCAATTCGTAATCGGTGACTGGCCCTGCGCCCGCCGCCGGCGCCCCGAAGTGGAGGGCATATACATACGCCGGTTCGTTCGGCCAGCCGCCGGAAAAAGTGATGTCAGTTCCAGCGAGCGCGTGAATGGGAAATGCGTATCCATTATTCGACCCGACCCCATTGACAGCTTGCGCCCCCAAAGAATCCGTCCACCCCAAACTCCACGCTCCCTCGGTCGGCCATAGCGCCATCAGATAATCGCCGGTGGCGGCGGGCCTGAGAAGAACGCCGTCGAAATGAGCGATGAACTCGCGGGCAATGGGTCGGGTAATTCCCCCTTGAGCCTGGGTGCCAGTCGGCCAGAAACCGAAACCAGTGACGAACAAGTCATAGCTCCCCGGATACGCGCCATCGGTTTCGATGGTAGCGGCCGTCCCGGCATGATTGCGGATAGGATTGCAGAAGTTCACGGGCCCGACCGGAGCCGAGAATGTAAAGCTCTGCGGCAGGTTGTTCTCGTCCGTCCAGCGGAGAATTGCCGACAGTTCATTCGCTGAGCCTGGTTGGTCGAGGTACACACATACGAGATAGCTGCCCGTTGCTCCCGGGGCGGAGATAAATGGCGTAGCCGGGAGCAAGGAGGTCAGGTTGAGAAAATCCTTGCGGATCTCGCTGATGGCAGCGAGCGCAGGAATTGCCAGGAGTATCGGCAGCAGCATGAGTGCAGCAATGAGTCGTTTCATAGCGGTTTCTCCTACAAGGCAAATAATGAAGTCGCGAATCGTCTCTACCCAAATAACGGTCGCCGGCGATTGCTCAGAAATCTCTTACTCCTCCCCGGCGAAACGGCAGCTTCTCCTGTCGTCGAGCAGCGCGGCGGCGGATTGGGCCGCGGGAACGCTTGTTGCAGTGTTTGAAGCACCAGGGGCTTTCGTGGGGATCGTGGTAGACGGTGGCACAACGAGCTGGGCCGCCGGCTTTCCGTCTGGCAAAACCGACTGCGGCCCGGACTGGACCTGAGGAAGCGTTTCCGGCGTGGGTGTTATGGCGCCCGGTTGCGCAACGTCGGGAGAGCCGCTTGCCGCAGAATCAGAGGCAGCTTCGCAAGGAGCCTCTTGGCTCGAGTCCGAACAGGCAGTCGCCGGCTGGTCAGCCGACGGCATTTCCTGCGGCACGGCGAACAGAATGCTCCCCGTACCCAGCGGTTGCGCGGAGACCGCCGCCGCATCAAATCGCACCACGCTCCGCGATGGCGGCGTGCCACCGCTTTTCTGGGGCGGCGGCTGCTGCGCGGCCAGCGGATCTATGTTCTCCAGCTCAAACTGCGCAGTCGCGCTGCCCGCAGTCACCGCGATGAACGCATCGCACGGACCGAGGCTCCCAACGGTCGGCACGATCGAAGCGAGTCCATCCTGAACGGTGACTACTTGCGTTTGCGATGTCCCGAGGATGACGGGCATGCCGTCCTGGCCCGCGAAGTCGCTGCCCGGGGATGGCCCTCCGCCCGGCCCCTGCGGATTTCGTTCGAGCGTGGTCACAAAGGTGACGTTCACTCCCATGACAGGATTGTCGGCCGATGAGCCGTCCGTCGCCCGCATCGCGAGCGGCTGGAAGGGCTGGCCGTTGGGCACGACCTGAGCCGTTCCGCTAACGGCTTCCAGCTTCCACGAAGAAGCTGGCACGGCGAATAGGGTAAAAGTCTGACAGGGGCTATTAGCGGGGGAAACGCAAGCGCTCACTTGCACGGTGGCGCTGAGGTTAGTGACTTGCGCAGTCACGCCGGCCAGCCCCGAGCTGTTGGTGGTCGCGGTGCTCGAAGAGAGCGAAGCGGCGCCATTGGTGACTGTGAATTTGATAGCCACATTTGCTTGCGGCGCGCCCAAGTCGAGCGCTTCGACGGTGAGCAGAACGGCGAGGGTTGCCCCCTTCGCGATCCAGAACGTGGGTGCGATGGCGGCCAGGTCGAGACTGGTTTCGGTTCCGACCAGCGTCGTCTGCTGCGTCTGGGCGGGCGAGTAGGACGTGGGCGCGAGTTCTGCGGTGATGGTGCCGGGGCCTGTGGCCGTTGGAGTTACCCATGTGGACGCTTCTCCCGCCGTATCGGTCAGAACCGAGCAAGCAGACGCTCCGCCGCAGGCCGAGAATTCGATGCCGTTCGTCGAACTCCACACGACGGTGGCGCCATTGACCGGCGTCACTCCGTCCACGGCCGTTGCGCGCACGCGGATCAAATTGGGCGCTTGCGCTCCTACGGGTGTCGGGGGCTCGGTGCCTTGCAGCATCTGAAGCAGATCGCTAGCAGCCGCGCCGTAGGTCAGCGCGCCAATCATTTGCGAAAACGATCCGTTCAACGGATCTGTAACCTGAATCGTGGCGAGACCATCCTGCGGGGCCGATGGCATCGCCACTTGCATTGCAGTTGCCGATTGGGTCAGCACCACGCCGTTACCGCTGCCGGCGATTACCTGCATGCCCGACTGAAACCCAATTCCTTCAAGCGTAGTGACTCCGCCGGCGACGCTCAGGCGTGCGGGCGTGACGGTGTCCGAGTAGAGCACGCTCGCCTGATAGAAATAGTCGGGACGCCCGTCGCCGCGATAATCGGCGATGCCAACCCGATAGCCCTCCGAGGAGTTGAACTGGACGTCGAGGCGGGTCATGCCAAACGTCATCGAGTTGAATGCCGAAGGCGTAGCCGCCGGTGCCGGATTGCCGCTCTGGTCGCTCAGTTCCCAAACTCCGATGACCGGCAGCAGCTTCGATTCGGTCGGGTTGCCGGATTCGTCGAAGGCCGTCACCGTGACGGAGGCCGTGCGATTGGCCTGGGCGGTGAACTCGAAGAAATCGGCCGAGCCATAGCCGGAGATCCACGAACCCCAGCCACCGCCTTGCGGCAAGGGCGCGGGATCTTGATATGTCGAGCCGCTGCCGGGATGGGTTTGGGCAATCTCGCTGCCGAGCATCAGAATGTCGCGCTCAGAATTGGTGCCGCTGGCGACCGTAACAACCACTGACGCGAACGATCCCGATGGCTCGACCTGCAAGGGCGCATACGGCCCCACGCCGGTCGACCAGTTTGGATCGAGCGCTTCCACACTCAGCTGATACTCGACGTAGGTCTGGCCGGCGGGAATCGTTAACTGGCCCAGGTTATAGATTCCTTCGACCCGGGTGTCGTTTGAGCCAAAGCGATCAAAGCGAAGACCACTCGCGTCCATATATCCAGTGATGATGTTGCCGGCGTTGCCGACGAACGCATACCCGGAGACCGAAGTCACTACATATTGGCGCGAGGGTTGCCCGTTGACCATCATGCGCGCCACGACGTTGACGCCCTGCATCATTTGCGTGGCGTTGCCGGAGGCGTCGGTAAAGTACACGCCGCCCCAAAGTCCGCCGGTCGGCTGCGGATTGGCGCCGGACGCGGGATACAGCGTCGCCAGCGCCGTAACATCGTCAAGCTTAGGCACGGCCGCATTGGGATAGCACTGGCTGATGGGCACGCAACTGATCGGGTCGGCAAAGTGCATGACCGGGAAACCCTGAAAATCGTCCCCGGTTGGAGTCGGGTCGTGCGTCAGGACGTTGATGTTTGCTTGCGACCACCCCAGGCCGAAAATGCGCGCCAGCACGCGTGCTAGGCGGTATTGCACGTCAGGCAGCTGGGCGCTGGTGGAAGCACAGACTCCGTTGATCACGGCAAGGGCATGGACGATGTTGCCGCTCACGGCAAAATTGTCGGGTCCGCCATAGACGGCGTTGGTAAAGCAGTCGTCGACATCGCCCGCGCCTTGGCCTAGAAGCGCATCGGTGACGGTGCCGTCATAGTCGTAGACAATGCCGAGCGGCGTAGTTGTCGCGGATGGCGTAATGTCGGCGGGCGCTGCGATCACGCCATCGGTCACCTGGATGGTGCTGCCGGTCACGTCCTCGGCGAGATGGCCTGCCTGAGTTACGGTGAGGCCGACGCCGGGCGCACTCGTCCACGAAGTAATCGCAGTGCCAACGAGAGCATCCGCCTGCGCATTGGTGAGGATCGGACTCAGATCGTTCTGATCGGTGTAGTACTGAACCGACGCATTCGCCCATACGATCGGCTGGCCCGCGACTCCGGGATCGAATCCGGAGCCGGCGATAAAAGCTGGGCCTCCGGCGCGGAGAGCGACGGGAGCGAGAGTAACGATCAGCGCGGTGGTCAAGATGCGAGTTCTCATCGCTCACTCCCTCGCGCGGAGCGGATCGCTCGCTCCAGTTGATCCAGCGTTGCCGGCGTGCGCGTTACGCGGGTGCCACGGGCGGAGTCACGAGCCGGCCGCGAATTTGGACGCACTGCATCTTGCATGCTGGCTGGAACAACTGGCTGATGCTCCAAGACGTTGAGGCCAGCCGCATCCAGCCGAAGCTGCCCCAGTGGTCCTCCGACCGGGCTGGTCAGGCCGAGGCGGCTGGGCGGATATAAGAAGAGGAGGACATGCTCGCCTCGGCGGATCGGTGGATAGAGCGACCATGCGCCTGTCCATTCGTGAATGCTCAAAATCTGGCCGGGTTGGACGCCGGCGATGGCGCGGTCAACGCGGAGGCACAGGGCGATAGATGGAACGCCGCGATCCGTCCGCGCGGTTTGTATCCTGTCACTGAGCGCCGTGCCGGCAAACACCATCCCGGCCCGCTGCGAGAGATGTTTCCATTGCGGGCCTAAGACGCGCTCGGCGGCGGCCTGGTCAGATTCACAGGCAGCCACGGTGCTCAATACCCAAATCGCTGCGAAAACGAAGGCGGCAAGAAACACAGGTCGCCACACACGCATCGCAAATCCTTTCCGGAGTGGAACGGACCGTGCGTGGTCCCTGGGAGTGAAGTCAGCGTAGCGCGTCAGAACCTGCAAGGCTATGCGCTGGGTCACGAGGGAATTGTGACGAATCGCGGCCCCGTTTGCGCTAGCCCCGAACTCGCAAATTGCCGCGATGCAGCAGACCAAGAAATGCGCTTGACGGCCTTCCTGCAAAGCACTATATTCTAGCTATGCTGCATTGCAGCATAGGAGGCTGTTTATGAGAACCCACACCAAGCCCCACGACGAGCGCTCGCCTCTGTCCCTTCTGACCGAGTTGGCCGTCGAGGGAACATCGAGCCTCGTCGAAGCGCAGCGAACTCTTCTTAACCTGGCAAAGCAGGAAAACGACATTGTCCTCAACGGCGTCAAAGAGCGGATTGGCGGCTTTATGCCGGCAGTCGCGATGACAGATCTTGTGCAACGCAGCCTCGATACGCTCATCGGGATGCAGCAAGAACTGCTGACCACCACCAACAAACAGGCGCTCGAGTTGTTGGAGTCAAAGGGCGGAAAGAGTGAGCGCACGGCGCAGTTAGTCGAGTTTGCGCGCGAGGGCGTGGAAACCTTTACGCGCGCGCAGAAAAAATTTCTCGACGTGGTGGCGGAGGAAACGGCCAAGGCAACGCGAGGCAAACCGGAACACAACGGCAAATCTGCGAAGAAGACTGAGCTAACGCAACTGGCGCGCGAAGCCGGGAACGCCTTTGTCGAAGCGCAGAAAAGACTGCTCGACGTCATGGGCCAGCAGATGAACGTCAACCTGGACGTGGCCAGTCGAACGCTGGACATGATGTCGCCTTCTCGCCTTTTACCGATGGCGAACCTCACCAGCGAAGGCGTGAGGAACTTTGTCGACCGTGAGACAGCTCTGATCGGGTCCATCGTCAAGCCGGCCAAGAAGGTCGTGGCCCATGCCAAGCACAGCCGGCCGCGTGCGACTCGGCGTCATAAGGCTGTACCGGCGTAGACTGCGAAGGTCTTACTTGGTAGCGGGGTTCGGCGCGGGTAACTCTGTTTTTAGTAGAGAGCGCGCCCGACGTTCACGCAATAGCAGGCGATGCCTTCGACCGTTTCAAAAAACGGTTCAGAATCGCCTGCTCCCACTGCACCCATAAACGGCTGGTGTAGAGCAATGCACTGCACTGCAGCGTAAGCCAGTCCCGCGTCCGGAGCGGCGAACGGAATGCGGCGCGATTGCCGAGCCAGTGCCGCGCGACGCGACGCGCGATCGCGAGGCCCATGCCGGTATCAGGCCCAACGATGTCCGCAAGAATCCCTTCCAACGTAAACATCACTTTCGACAGCATGATCAGCGAAGCGGGAAACCTGACGCCCTTCATCGCAACCCGCTCCAGCAAGCGCATGGCGTCGGCGGCGCTGGGCAGATTTGATGGCGGTATCCCGCCCAGAAATTCGGCCACCGTCCGATGAATCATCCGGCCGCGCGGCGAATTCATTCCGATGGGATGCTGACTGAGCGCAACGATCGCGGCGCTCGTGCCCACGGGATCGCGCAAGCTGACCATCAGAAACAGGAGCGCGAGGTGCCGGCGCTCCTCCCGGCCCAGCCGTTCCCGCAGCGCCCAGTCGAGGATCGCCAGTTCGCCCGTGCGGTTGTTGTAAAGCAGGTTGCCCGCATGAGGATCACCGTGGAAGACGGCGTCTCGCGTGGCTGCAAACAGAGGCACGGCGATCAGTGCCTCGATGAGCTGCTCAGCCACTTTTCTGCGGCGCGGGGCCGGCAGGCGGGCGGCTGCGCTGGTCACCTTGATCCCGCGTTCCTCGGTAAGCGCCGTAACGGCCGGTGCGCACAAAGGCTCGATGAGCCGCGGTATGCGGACACCACGCATCGAGCGATAAAGAGTCCCCGCCTCGATCAGTGTCTTCTGCTCGCGGCTGAAGTTCACTTCGTGCCGGAGCAGGCGCCGGACCTTCCGGAAGGTGTCCGGGATAAGGTGAGCGGGAAATCCGTACCGGTGGTGCCGGTCTCCGAAGTGCTGGGCCAGGCCCTGGAGATAGTCCATGTCTTCGGCGAAGTATTGGGAGATGTGCGGTTTCAGCACCTTGAAGACGCCGCGCTGGCGCCGCCGGGTTTCCGGATTTCGCCAACTGAAGCGCACGACCGCGCTGACGCTGGCCTCCGAAAGTATGGCCGGTGCGATCTTGACGGCGTAGGTCTCGATCTTCTGGCCCAGCTCCCGCTGAATAATCGCGCGAATGTCTTCGGGCCTGACGTCGCGAATTCCGTTTTCCAGCCGGGCGAGCGCCTTGCGCAGAGCGGGGTGCAGATGCTGGTTGCGCGCGATAACCTGGCCGAGCTTCTGCAGCCCTGGGACCTTTGCGATCAGGCGCAGCAACCGCACCTCGGCTGGCGTGCCGGCGGGAAGTTCAATCTGCTCCAGGAGCTTTGGGGCGAGGCGCGCAGGGGAAAGTCGAGCGACCACGAACATCATGGCGTCGCGCACCGGCGGACGCCAATTGGCATAAGCTTCGGGAACTAGCCGTTCCACCGGGACGATTTCATCCACGATCCATCGCGCCATGGCGTCGCGCAGGGATTCGCCCGCCGGGCTTTGCAGCCCAGTCTCGATGGCTGCCACTTTCTCGGCGGCCGTGGCGCCTTGGGGAAGGAAATTCTCAAGCATGGCACGCAATTGCTCGGGGGCGAGCTGGCCAAAGCCCGCGGCGATGGCAGACGCATCCAGCATAAAGGTGAGTCTCAGCTTTCACTATAATCCCGGGCATCCCGGATGTGCAGTAACCGGCATCACCGTATGATCAGAAGCTTTGTGAGACAGTTCTTTTGTTGTGCGGAGTTCGAAAATCCTTGGCCACTCTAAATGAAGTGTTTTCGTCCTTGTCGGTCCGGCGCCGCTATGAAGTCTGGTTTCTTCGCATGGGCCTGGCAGACGGCAGTGGGGCGTGGTGGTTTCGCTATCTGGTGATGAATCCGGGTCGCGACGGCTGCGCCGGAAACCCGCAGGGAATGCCCGTTCAGGTGTGGGCGACATGGTTCCCGGCGGGCGGAAGGCCGCACAGTTTCATTCAGGGATTTCCGCTGCCGGGATTGGATATCAGTAGCCGAGGGCAGGCTCCGTTTCACTTTCGAATTGGCAGTAATCAGATCGAAGAAGACTCCTGCCGGGGGGCTTTGGACGTCGATGGCCACATAGTCTCGTGGAATCTCCGCTACCGTTCCGCGTTTCACGTGACGCTGAGCAACAAGGGTTGGATCGGCTTTTCGCGCACGCCGCATTCCGACGCGGTTTTCTCCGGCGAGATCATGCTCGACGGCCGCACCTTTGCTGGAGACGCTCTCGGGTTCGGCGTGCAGGGACACAACTGCGGATTCCGGCATCGCAATTTCTGGACCTGGACGCACGCATATTTTCCTCGCGCCGGCCGACCTACAACCACGCTCGAAGCTTTGGTCTACGAGATGCCATTCGGCTTGGTGTTTCGCAAAGCCGTTCTCTGGCACGATGGGCTCCAGCATATCTTCCGCGATCTGCGGGAAACCGGCGACATCCGCAAAACCATGCATTGGACTTTTTGTTGTGCCGGACGAGAGGAATTCCAGATCGAGGCTGTGATCGACGGAAGTGGTCCAAGCCTGCATCGCCTTCCTTATCTGAAGACCGATTGTTCGGGCAGCTTCGAAGTGGTGAACAACAGCCTGGCATCGGCAACGCTGGCTATAAAGAGTCCCGGTGCCGCGGCCGAGCGCTTGGAGACGGCCAACGGCGCGGTCCTCGAGAGGGTGGGCTAGAGCTACAGGCGCGAGTGCGCGCGGGCCAAGCGCTCGGCGACAACGGAGTATACGGTCGGGTTGAATGCCATTCCGATGTGCGTGCTGGGGACTTCCACATCCACTTCAGGATTGTTGGTCAAACAATGGCGCCAATCCACGACGCCGTCGTGCCGCGTGTAGATCGCGGTCTCAACCATCGAGCGGGGAACCTTGCGCCGCAGCGAATTCAGAAAATTACAAGTGCAGCGTCCGGTATAGCAATCCGGCAGGACGCCGCGGCCATGCTCCTCGAGAATCCGAATGCGAACGGCTTCCACAGCGTGGGAAACAGCGCGATTCGCGACCGTGCCGCGAATCGGCGAAGCCAGGGTAATCACGGATGCGACGTGGTTCGGCCGCTGGCCCGCCACCGATCGGGCGATCACTCCTCCCAGGCTATGGCCGATCAAATGAATCTTGCGGCCCGTCTCAGCCAGCGCTTTGTCAATGGTATGGTTCAGGCAGCGCTGGATGAGCAGATTCGGGCATTCCGCATTTAAGCCGATCCCGGAAAAATACGCTTGGTATCCGATGCGGCGCAGCCAGGCGTGAAGCTCCGTAAGGTAGAGATCGGTGCCGAGAAAACCGGGAATGATAACGACCCCAGAGCCGTCGCCGCGCGGCACACCGAAACCGTAATAGACAGGCGCCGCGTGCAGAATAAGGATCTCAGCTCCCAACAGAACCTCGGTCCACAGGGAGGTGTTGGTTTCCGGCTCAAAACGCGGAGCAGCCGGCTTGCGCCTGCTGGAGGTTGGTGGACGTCTTGTCGCTCTCTTCTGTTTGCGCTGCAAGTTTGTCCCGCGTTGTCGAATTCCGCGTCGGGCGCGGAGTGTGCGTTTTCCGTGCTGCGGGATTATACCGCTCTGCTCTTTTTGGTGAACACTGATTTCCCCACGCTTCGAGTCGGGCGGAATCTATGTATAAAACAGGGCAATTGGCCTTATGTGGGCAACGAGGATTCTGTCATGAGCACGAGTCTCAGCGCTTCTTACGAGACGGGCGTTTGGCTTTGGGGGGCGCTGATTCTTCCAGCCGCGCTTCCAGTTCCGCCACGCGCTTGCGCAGAGCATCGACTTCGGGTTCTGCGGAAGCCTGCGCAGACGATGGAACCGCCGCGCCCAGGATCCGTTTCATCACGTCCACCGGAGACAGGATCGCCGACTGAACTTCGCTCAACCGGTTCTGCACCGCATCTTGTACCTTCTCATAGGTGTCAAACGCAGATTTCAGATACCACATGAGGAATTCCTGCCGCACCTCGTCGGAGGCAATGATCAGTTGCCGCAGCAGTTCGAGCGGCAGTCCGGTCGGCTTATCCTTTGCATCCTCGGTGATGATCTGCGTAAGGGTGACGCGTGTCAGGTCACGGCCGGTCTTGGCGTCGACCACACGAACTTCCTGGCCTTCACGAACGAGCGCAGCCAGATCGTCGAGGTTGACGTAGCGGCTGCCGGCTGTGTCGTACAAGCGGCGATTCCCATATTTTTTGATGACGACTACGGAAGGCTTCATGGTCCAGACCTATGTTGCCATGCACAAGCGAACCAGAACATCTTGACACAAGCCCCTTGACTTTGTATAGTTTAGCTAATGCTGCAATGCAGCAATTGGAGGTATTGATATGGCAGCGGCAACCAAACAAGAATCCACTCACCCGAACCAGCCTTCGTTGATTTCCGTTCTCTCAGGTTGGGCGCAGCAGGGCGCGCAGACCTTCTTTGCCACGCAGCGGATCCTCCTCGATCTCGCCATGCGGCAGAATGCCAACGTCATGCACGTTCTGCGCGAGCAACTATCGGATCCTCATCGTTCTCCTACTACGATTCTCAGCGAAATGGCCGGCGAGGGCATGGAGAACTTTCTCGAAGGGCAAAGAGTGCTGCTCGATCTCGGCAAGCAGCAGAACGAAATTCTGACGACCAGCGTCAAGGAACGGATCGGCGAGTGCCCGCGGAGGCATGCCGCCATCGACCTGCTGCGGCGCAGTGTGGACACATTCATCGACATGCAGCAGGAGTTCCTGAAGATCGCCGGCAAACAGAAACACCTCTGGATGGAAGCGGCCAAGTCTCGCAAGGCCTACCAGCCTGAGCATGCGGTGGACCTGGCCCGCGAAGGCATGGAGAACTTTGTCAAAGCACAGAAGAAGTTCCTCGATGTCGTCGCCGAAGAGACTTCCAACGCCATGAGCGGCAAACCGGCAAACGGCGCCAGGAAGGGGAAGAAGACTGAACTGTCCGAGGTTGCGCGCAAGGCCACAGAGTCCTTCATCGATGCGCAAAAGAAACTTGTGGATGTAGCTGGGCAGCAGATGAACGCCTATGTGAAAACCGCGGGCCAGACTGTGGACCTGATGCAGCCGTTGCCCTTCGTCCCCCTGGGCGAACTGGCACGCGAGACGGTGAAGAGCTACGTGGATGCGCAAAGGTCGTTGATGGAAGCGGTCATGAGGCAGGGAAATGGGCACGCGCACGCGGCCAAGACAGAGCACCGTGCCAAGCGTCCCGCTCGTGCAACCAGGAAAGCGCCTGTAACGGCGACTGCTTGATGCACGTGCTCTGAAGCGCAAAAGCGGAACTGTTGTCTTCGATCCGCTGATGCGTGTTAATCGACAAACTCGCACTCGTCAGAAGAGAGTGTTCTCCGGCAAGGCGTCTTCGGGCAGAGATCTTTCGAGTCGAAGTTGCTTTCGAATCGAATCGGCTTTCGCCCGAGGCCGCCTTTTTCACTTCTTGGTTGCGCTTGATTGGGGACTCAAGCTTCGCTTGAAGCAGGCCGTCCGCGCTCACAAGAATCTGTCGGAGTTGCGGGGCCCATTTGCACCTAAATCCGGAGGCAGCCTCATGCCTTTGGCTCCATTTGCGGTAACGGGTTCGACTTTCTTGTTCTCTGCCTTGTCCCATTGTAGAAAATCTTCGATTTCATCGATTCGTTCTTCGGCATCGTGATAGCCAATCTCAACCAGTTCACGCGTGTACTTTGAGGTAAAGAGCAGGTAACTCATCAGGTCCGAACAGGAATCCGAGTCCCGTCCCAAGGCACTAACAAAGTACCGGATCATCGAAGGCATATCTTTCTGATGTTCCCCAGCTAGATCGGATAAATTGACCGAAGGCGTGATGACCAGCGTCTTCAATGGCCGAATCTTCTCGCCTTCTTCCACGTCGGGCTGAACGATGTGACCACTCTCAAGCAGGTGGTTCAATCGTTCCAAGTGCTCGATATCGGTCGCGAGATGGTCGAGGAACATCACGTTAAACAGAACTCCCATCACCTGCGCGAGCGAAGGCCTGGTTTCATCGGCACTGACTTCCACCTGCTCTTTATTTCCGCACCGAACGCCGATCGCGAAAACCCTCTCCGCACCCAGCCGAATGACCGGGCTGAGAGGCTGCTGCAGGCGAGCGCAGCCATCGCCAAAAAAAGCCGACCCGCGCGGAATCTCGAGTTGCACGGGTTCGAAAATCATTGGGATCGCGGCCGACGCACAAATGTGGTCAACGGTAATTTTTGTCGACACCGTCACCAACCGCACCCGCTGCCACGTCTGATGGCCCTTTGCTCCCTGGATGAAGAGATAACTCTTTCCGGAGTTGAAATTCGTCGCCGAGATGGCCAGGGCGTTAAGGTGGCCGCGCTTGATGTTTGTCTGGATGCGATCGCAATCGAGATGCCGGCCGAGAAAGTGCCGCAGCGGGGTCGCATCCAACAAAGACCGGGCGTGGCCTCCCCCGGTGATCCCGCCGAAAGAGAGATCCATTATCCAGGTGAGTGAGTTTTGGGCTTGGGTTACAAAATCGCAACGGAAAATATCGGAGGGCTTGAGCCCCGCCCACATCTCGGCGAGAACACGGGTTGCGGAGGCAAAATCATCGCAACCGGCGGCGAGCGCACTGCCGTTCACGGCACCGGCGGAGGAGCCTCCTATTAAAAGGAAGGGATTGCCGTGGGAGTCGATCCGTTTTAGTTCACCCACGCGCTTCAGAACACCGGCTTGATAGGCGCCTCTGGCGCCTCCGCCCGTCATCACTAGACCGATCACGTTTTTGTCCATCGCTTTATTGGGAAGGGCGATTCAACCTAGGCTGGCTGCACCTGCCCCTCCCGATGCGATCTATTAGAATCAATAGCTTAGCGGGGCAATTACTTGCAAAATATTTCAGACAAAGAACTTATACGTAAAATATTCCGGAATAAAGAGTTAGCCGGCATTTCCTTGAATTTCGGAGCACGTCGATTCCCCGGAGGATCTATTGGATCGCTCCGGGTCTGTCATCTGGACCTTGAGGAATCAGTCACTTAGCGGTTGGCTCCGCTGTGCGGAAAACGTACGCGAAACGCAAACTTCCTTCACAAAATATTGAAAAATAAGGAATTTACGGGAAAAACGTCCGAGTCTCGACTTGGAGCTACTGCCGAAATGACTGGGGCTATGGCCCCGCTCAGTTGTCAAAGAACGAGTCGAGCAACAGCAACACTTTGTTTGCTATGGAGCCATCTTATCAGTCGAGTCAAGTTCCCCCGTCATTTCTTCGCGGTCTTTGTCACGACCTCGGTTGCGTTCTCACGGGCTTCCAGCGTCTTGCACTTGTGCGCGTTGAACTGTTCCTGGATGGCAGATTGCGCGTTCCCCATGTTGGGGTCTCCCGAGAACTCCGCATTGCAGTACTCGCAAATTCCACGCACGGGAACATTCCTGACTCGCTTTACGATCCGAAGATTTCGCTTTGGCATGAGCCAAGTTTCCCACAGGACCGCTTTCTGCGCTACCCGAGTGCTCTCAAACTGCACTACACCAGGAGAAACACCGACTTGATATTGGCCGGCCTTCCGTTGGAAGGCGACCTCATTCATTGAGACATGGCCGACTCTGGTCACTGAGTGGTATGGGGACTTAACGCCAACAACCGAGGACTGGGATGACTTCCAGAATTGTTACGACAAAGGACGCGGCTAGAGAAATCCGGGAAATAGATTGCGTTCCGCGGCGAAAGGGGGCACAATTGGCACCCTCAGAGGAGGCGTGTATGTACAACAGCAAAGTCCTCGGCGCGCTGGCGATGGCTCTCCTTATCGTCGCTACGTCCAGTGTCGCCATTGGGCAGATGGGCCAGGACAAAGCAACACCAGAGGAGGTCGTCAGCAAGGTAAGGGAAGCCGCTGCCGCCCTATCAAAGACAGGTGACTTGTCACAATTTAACCAGAGGAGTGGTCCGTGGGTGTGGAAAGGCACTTATGTCTTCATCCAGGACTGCGACAAGAAGATCATGGCGGCTCACCCCATCAAGCCGGAGCTGATAGGCCAGGACATCGCGGCGGTTAAGGACGCGAAATCGGGAAAAAGCATCTTCCCCGACCCTGAAGCCTACTGCAAGAAAGTGAAGGGCTCGCCTTCCGGTTTCTGGAACGAGTATTGGTGGCCGAAGCCCGGCGAGAAGGAGGCTTCCCGCAAGCTCACCTATCATTTGAATGCCAAAGGGACCTCGTATGTGGTGAATGCCGGGGTCTACGACAACAAGGCAACCATCAAGGAACTGTCAAAGATGAGCAGCGGAAAGTAGCCTGGCTGCTCTTCCTCGCGACGTCGCAACAAACGCCGCCCGATGCCAGGGCGGCCTTTCCTTTTGCATCATCACGATGGGTCGGAACTGATCACTGTTATTAACAAGGCATTCGCGCTCAAAACCCGGTCAGGTCTACGGTTGGCTGGAGTTTGCCCTACTTCGCCACCACTGGCTGCGGGGGCACGTCTTCGACGCTCGCCTCGCGCAGAAACTTTGCGGCCTCTTCGGGTGGGGTGGGATTGATGTAGAAGCCAGTGCCCCATTCGAATCCGGCGGTCTTGGTCAACTTGGGCATGAATTCAATGTGCCAGTGATAGTGCTCGTTGGTCGGGTCCTGCACCGGAGAAGAGTGCACGACCAGGTTGTAGGGAGGATTGTCGAGCACGCGGTCGGCTTTCATCAGCAGCAACTTCAGCGCCTTCGCCAGGTTCTCAAACATCTGCGACGACGAATTCTCAAATGCCGACTCATGCCGCTTGGGCAGAATCCAGGTTTCAAACGGAAACCTTGGAGCATACGGCGCCAGCGTCACAAAATCTTCGTTCTCGGCTACCACGCGAATCCCGCTCTCGAGATCCTGCCGGATGCCGTCGCAGAAAACGCACCGTTCCTTGTAGATGTAATACTGCTTGGCGCCCTGTAGTTCTTCCACAACGTAAATGGGCAGAATGGGCAAGGCAATCAGTTGCGAGTGCGAATGCTCAAGCGATGCCCCCGCGGCTTCTCCGTGGTTCTTGAAAAGCAGAATGTATTTGAAGCGCCGATCCTTCTTCAGATCGAGGATCCGATCCCGGAATGCCCACAGCACATCTTCGATCCTCTTCGCCGGCAGCATCGCCAGAGTGGTGTTGTGGTCGGGAGTCTCGATAATGACTTCGTGCGCTCCGACGCCATTCATCTTGTCGAACATGCCCTCGGCCTGCTTGTTCAAATTGCCTTCGATGCCAAGCGCCGGAAACTTGTTCGGCACGACGCGTACGGTCCAGCCCGCGGCGTCCTTCAGGGGACCACCAGAATTGTTCGGCCGGTAGGCCAAAATTTCCGATGGAGTCTTGTTCTCGTTGCCGTAGCAGAAGGGACAGAACCCGCCTTTGATCCGCACCGCCTCGCGCACGAAGTCATGCGGGCGTTTGGCGCGATCTGTGGAAATAATCACCCACCGGCCAACGACCGGGTCTTTCCTTAATTCGGGCACCTACCGATAGTCCTTTCCGTGCGAACGTGCGAATCCATGATTGTACGCCACGGAAAACGCATTTTGAAACAGTTCAAACGATGGTTGAAGGAAGCCGCGATCGTAATAGACGGCAACCACATCGAACCGCGGCCGGCACGAAGTGGGCATGTGCCGCAAAAAATCGCGCGCCACCAGCCGCAACTCGTCCCGTTTTTCCCGATCAACCGCGGCTTCTGCAGGTTTGACGGCGCGCGTCGTCCGCGTCTTCACTTCGATGAAGCACAGTATGTCCCCGTCCCACCCGACGATGTCAATCTCGCCGCGATGATTCGGGGAGCGATAATTGCGCGCGATCATCGTATAGCCGCGCCGGCGCAGGTAGAAGTAGGCGTCTTCCTCTCCGCGGCGTCCGGTTCGCAGATGCTCGGGTGCGTCCGGCAGATCGGGCTCGGGCGCCACACGATCGAGAAAATGCACGATGGCTTGCGTAAGGCGACCACCTAACATTGGGTACACCAGCCCATGGTCAGAGTAGACGGTGTATATGGGCTACACGGTGATGCTCATCACGGACGATTCGGTCGGATTCGCTGGCCCTTGAAGATGCAGCGAGGTGGAATCCGCGAATAGATTGGAGAGCGGCGCTCAGTTTATGGCATCCGTGACGAGCTGCGTGGCGGCCCGAACTGGCTTTTCCTTGCCCAGCGTGTTCACCAGCACGACGCCGCCAAGCGCAATCAGGCCTCCCCCCAAGGAGAGCGGCTTGGGCACTTCGTTCAGCCAGATCCAGGCGATTCCTATCGCCAGCACAGAAATCGCGTACAGCCGCGTGGTCGTCCTTCCGGCCGCGCCGTGCGACAGCACATACGCCCACGCTACGTAGGCAAGCGCTCCGGGAAAAATCCCGAGATAAAGCACTGCGCCAGTCGCCGCCAAGGGCGCGGCGCGCAGGGAACGTAACAGTCCGCCGGCGAAGGGCGCGAATGCCAGCAAAGGCCGAGGCCCAGATGACGAGCGCGAAACCGAGAGCAAGAAGTGTACGAGAGGTAAAGCGTGGCATGGACGCCTCCTTTCATTTGGGTTTGAATTTTCGGGAAAGCGACGGACGAGCACCCTACCAGGTGTCGCCGCCACGTTCAGGAGGCCATGCGCCTGCCTGCCGCCGCAACAGGGCGATTTGGCCGGCGTGGTAACTGTTGTGCGCAGTGATCTGCCACAGCGTGGCGCGTACGGTGGATTGGCGGGAAACTTTCTGGGGACTCACATCGCTCACAAGGCGGTCGAGCGTGGCGGAATCCGATTCAGCGAGGGAAGCCAATTGCGCGAGGTCGTCGACGAAATGCTGGCGCGCCGCGTGCCACAGCGCTTCGTTCGCCAGCATGGCATGCTCCGGCCAGCTTTCAATCGCGCGATCGGGATTCCGTGGATTTTCTCCTGCGATTTTGCGCAGCTCGTGATCCATCCAGTAGTTCATGTGCATCACAATCTGCCAGATGGAATGGGGATAGCCTGGGAACCTCCGCGCTGCCAGCTTCGCGGAAATATCCTCTACACAAGCCACGGGATCGACGTGAGCGCCCCTGCCATACACGAGTTCGCGTAATGTGTTGTCGCTCATTGGTCGTTTCTCGAATCCGACTTGAACCGGTCATGTAGGGGGACTTGGCCGGGCCGTGTTCGGAAATCGATCAGCCCCCTGGGCCGCGGTCTCTTAAAATCCCAGGTTAGCGCGCCCAATCACCCCAGCACGCGAAAACCACGCGTGCTGGTGACCCCGACCACGCGCGCAAACCTGGGGCACCGTCCAGCGAAACGCAGTCCCAGTCCGACGTTCTTACAGACTTTTTTCGACTACTGCGATCGACTCTTCGAGCACGTCCATCGCGACGTCGGCTTCGTCCTTGGTGACCACGAGCGGCGGCGCGATGCGGACTGTGCTTGGGCCGCAACCCAGGAACAGCACGCCGTGGTCGAAGGCCATTTCGACCACGCGGTCGCGTTCGGCAGCGCCGTACTCCCGCGTCTTCTGGTCCTTCACGATATCGACGCCGACCATCAGGCCGCGCCCGCGCACGTCGCCGACAATCTTGTGCTTCTTCGGCCAGTCGGCCATGCGCTTCATCATGTGGTCGCCCACTTCCTGTGCATTGCGCAGCAGCCCTTCCTTCTCGATCACGTCGAGCGTGGCCAGCGCGGAGGCAATGCAAACCGGGTTGCCGCCGAATGTGGAAGCGTGCGACCCGGGCACCCAATCCATGATCTCGGCTTTGCTCATAGTCACGCCGAGCGGCATGCCCGAAGCAATGCCCTTCGCCATGCAAACGATGTCAGGCTGCACGCCGGTGTGCTCGACGGCAAACCACTTGCCGGTGCGGCCGATCCCGCTCTGCACTTCGTCGACGACGAGCAGGATGCCGTGTTTGTCGCAGATGCGGCGCAGTTCCTGCATGAAGACCGTGGGAGCGACTACATATCCGCCTTCGCCCTGAATGGGCTCGACGAAAATCGCCGCCACTTCCTCCGGCGCGAGCACGGTCTTGAACAGCTTGTCTTCGATGTAGCGCGCACAGCCGAGCGCAAACGGCTCGGCATCCTGCGCCCCGCCAATGCAGCCGCGATAGATGTCGGGATAGCGCACGTGCGTCACTCCCGGCACTAGCGGTGCGAAACGCCGCTTCTGCTGCGGCTTCGACGCCGTAAGGGACAACGCACCCATGGTGCGGCCATGAAAGGCGCCCAGGAAGGCGATCGCTTGCTGGCGCTTGGTGTGATAGCGCGCCAGCTTCAACGCGCACTCCACCGCCTCGGCACCCGAGTTGCCGTAGTAGATCTTGTGCGGCCCCGGCATGGGCGCAATCTTCGAGAGCCGCTCCGCCAGCGTGACCATGCCTTCGTAGTAAAAGTCGGTGCCCGACATGTGAATCAGTTCCGCGGCCTGCTTTTGAATCGCGGCGACAACTTCAGGATGGCAATGGCCGGTCGAAGTCACGGCGATGCCGGCCGAGAAATCGAAGAATTCGTTGCCGTCGACGTCTTCAACAACAATGCCGCGGCCGCGCTTGGCAACCATCGGATAGGAACGCGTATAAGAAGGAGAAATATATTTTTCGTCGCCCGCGAGAATGCGGCGGGCATTGGGGCCGGGAAGAGCAGTTTTGATCTTGGGGCCGAGAGTCAGAGTTTTCGTTGTCATGGCAAGTTCTCCTAGAACAGTGGCTGGTGGTTGGTGGTCAGTAGCTAGTCCGCTTTGTTTGCTCGCAGCTCGAAGCACGTGGCCCGAAGCCTTTGGCCGGGTTCACGACCGTCGCAGTCAGACGGAGTTCCGCCACTACAGATGTTTGCGAGGAGAACGAGAATTAGTCGCTGCCGAAGAGGTTGGCGCGAACATGCGAAGGCAGGAGAGACAGATAGCGGCGAGGGCAGGCAAGCCCTTCAATCCAGCAGATTCGCGAAATGGAGCCGTTGGGGCGCATGTTTACTGGATAAATTATAGCTTGGATTTGCGCGCGGCGTAACCCCCAAAATCGGTCATTTGAATTTCAGTCTCGGAGGATAAGAGAAGTCAGCCAAAGGTCGGACAACAAGCCCGTTGTCAGCCCCTATCACCGATTATGAACTGGCCGACCGGGGGCAATGAGTGAAATCGAGATTTTTCGTCAGTCATTCACCAAGGGCAAGACAAATTATCCGTGAATCGCCCGGTAGCGATTCCTCTGCGCAGGTCGTCCAAGTCGGTCGCGCCTTCAGGCCCCTTGCCACCCCACAGAAACTGGACTTTGTTTTGCTCGTCAGCGTCAAATACAACAACGTAATACTTTTCTGGTGTCCCGCATCCTATCCCGCTCAGGTAGTGAATGAACCACTTGTTGTCGGTGAGACCGGCGAACAACAAACGCCGGTACGGCATCACTCTTCGCATCTGATACGGAAACTTCCAATCGGGATTCTCCATTCCGAATCGCTGTGCTCCGCTTGCAAATCCATACTGCGCTCCGGTTATGACGGTGAAGGCTGCTTTCAGGCGTGCAGGCATTGCTTCGGTTGCGGTCACTACTGTGAACTGTCCGTCTAGAATGTGTTCCTTTTCTGCCTGAGGAATAGTCTTGTGAGAGCGGCGAAAAATCTCCTGAAATCGCCGGAAGGACGCCTTTTCAGCGCTAGCGAGCGTGAGTGGGGCGGGTGGAGGTGGAACGTCCGTAAGTTTCAGACGGATGTAGTGCGCCGCGAATCCGCAGAGAACGGCTCCGAAACCCACGACCGCGATAAGTAGACGGGAACGCTGCGGAGTAGCCATTAGAACGTCTTCAGATATTTAGACTCCAAGCAAGGCGCTGAAGTTCCTCTGAAAAACGCCCACGACCAGCGTTACTGGGCGCACTGTTTGAAACAGGCCATTTCACTGAGAACTGCTTCCTATTTGTGGAACCGAATCCGAACAAGCAGTTTATCCGATTGTTGTCGTAACCAGGCCTTACACTCATGGACGCGCCAGGTTGCATCCAGTGCTTATGCGTTTTCATCCACATTGCCACCAGCGTGAAATTAATCTCCAGCCCAGTTGTGACATTTTCTATTCTGCCGCGAATCATGGACTAGACAGCTTTGGATTTAACGGTTGAGAATGCCGCGCATCCTCAAGGGAGGGAAAAGCCGCATCGTGACGGGTGAGAATCAAACCGATTTTGAAGCGCTTCTCGAGTCGCATCGCGGAATCATCTTCAAGACAGTCAACACGTATTGCTGGCGCGCGGAAGACCGCGACGATCTTGCGCAGGAAATCTCGGCCCAGCTTTGGAGAGCGTGGCCAAAGTACGATGCCACCCGTCTGTTCTCAACCTGGATGTACCGCATTGCATTGAACGTTGCGATCAGCTTCGTTCGCAGAGAGCTGCAACATCGCAGAGTGTTCACGCCATTGGAGCAGGAACTGCACGATACGGGCTCACCATCATCGGCAGACTCCGATGTAGCGGAACGCATCGAGCAGCTGCGCCGGTTCATTGCAGCCGAACCTCCCTTTGAGCGAGCTCTGCTGCTGCTCTACCTCGAAGACAAGCCGCAGAAAGAGATAGCCGAGATTTTGGGGATCACGCCCACCAATGTTTCGACGAAAATCAGTCGACTCAAACAACGCATACGCACTGAAATCTAACGACGAGGACGGAAAACAATGGAACTCAGCGAATTCAAAGCAACCTGGGAAAAACTCGACAAGGCACTCGAACGTGGGAACCGTTTAAGCGCAGAGATGCTGCGCCAGAAGAAACTGGACGCCACTCAGAAGAGCCTGAGACCACTCAAGCTGAACCAAACATTTCAGATTGTGTTCGGCGTGTTCTTCATTGTCCTGGCGGCATTGCTCTGGTCCACCAAGCCGACCGCAGTCTCGGTCATTTTGAGCGGAGTGGCTGTGCAGGCCTATGGAATCGGCTGCATCCTCACGGCGGGGCTGGTGTTCTCTTCTCTGAATCGCATTGACTACGCTGGGCCGGTGGTGAGCGCGCAAACAGGGCTTGCCAAGGTGCGGCGGGCCTATGGAATCTCGGTTCTGGTCGCAGGGCTGTCCTGGTGGTTCCTCTGGATTCCGGTGCTGATGCTGCTGGCGGCGCTCGCGCATGTCAATCTGTACGCGAATGCTCCCTCGGTGATCTGGATCGGGATCATGACCGGAGTTGTCGGATTGTCTGGGATGTACTGGATGTATCTTCATTCCGTGAAATCGGAGAACGTGCGGTTGCGGCGATTTGTAGAGCGAGCGACCTTCGGTCGAAGTCTGATGACTGCTCTTGCGCAACTGGATGAGATTCGGGACTTTGAAAAGGAAACGGTCAGTGCGAACTTGTGATCCGCACGTTTGCGATTCGAGGCTACCGCCGAGTTGGGGAAACTTTGCCAACTTCGAGCAGCACACCGGGGGCGCATGTGAATTCCTTTTTATGCCAGTGTTCATCATCCCCGTTCTAGCTTGGGCGGTAACCGCCACCGAATTATCGCTCGGTGTTGCGCGGATCATCGGCATCTGGACCCGATGGGTCGCCAGAGGATTAGTAATGATAATTCGGCTGGTTGGCAATGAAGATAGCCAAATCGTGATTACTTCCGGATCACGACCTATTCGGAACTCAATTGTTGTAAACAGGCGTGGGTGTTGAAAAACTCCCTCTCTCAAAATCGACAAAAATAAAATCGCTTCAGGATGCCCTACAGTCGATTTTCTCGTATCGCCTGGACATTTTCGATCCCCCAAATTTTGGTAATTGAGACGAAAAGTGAGTTTTTCAACAGCCACAGGCGATGGCGCTCATTGAGGATAGGAGCGTGAGTTCTGCGGTTCACCCCTCGCGCAGTTCTCCACGCTCAAATACGACCCGGTCGCTCAGCAGGAAATTCGCCAGCGAGCAGACCCCCACGGCAACCAGGTTGGCGACCACGTAATTGACTCCAAGCCCGCCCGCCAACGCCCGCATGATGAGCAGATTCCCTACAATCGAAACCGCTCCGTTCGTGGCGTTGAACTTAATGAACCGCTTCAGCGATTCCATGGCGTGCGCGGATGGCCGATCGCGCCAGGTGAATCGTTCATGCCAGAGGAAATTGTGGATCACGGCCGTCTCGACCGCCAGCCCGGTCGCCAGCAGATAGTCGAAGTGCGCGGCCGACCGGAGCAAAGCCAGAGCGGCAAGTTGCACGAAGATTCCGATCCCGCCCACGAAATTGAATTTCATCCAGCGCACAAAGGCGCTGAGGCTCCGGTCCCTGTCAGAACTTAGAACTGGGAACTGACTACTCATCCAATTCGCTCCTCCTGATACAAGCGGACCGTGTTTTGCAGCCCAAAGAATATCAGGATCAGAATCATTCCCGTCAAGCCGATCGCACCGCCAATGTCGAATAACCGGTAACGACCATGAATCACCCAAGCCCACCGCAGCAACGCTAGATTGCCAATCGCCAGCAGGATCCGAAGCTCTGTGGGCCCGAATCGCCAGAAGGAAAGATGAAATTCTCCGAGCGCGTAGGTCGCCAGGTATGACTGAATGGACAGCAGCAGGAACGCAACCAACAACCCAATCGCAATTGCCGGATGCATATATCCCGATAACGCCAGGCCGCCCATCATGGCAACCGCTCCAATCGAATCCACCATGTGGTCCACGTAGAACCCATACCGCGGCCTTTGCTGTTGCCGCACGCGCGCCAGCGTGCCGTCGAGCGAGTCGCCAAACCAGTTCAGTGCCAGACAAACGATGCCCAGTAGCAACGTGCGCCGGTCCCGCGCTGCAAAAGCATAGCAAACCCCGGTGGCAATCTGGGCCGCGAACCCGAGTAAGGTCAGGTGGTCGGAGTTCACGCAGGCGGGCATGCGCTCGGCCATCCAGACCAGCGTGCGCTTCTCGGCCGCCGCTAGCCAGCTGCCATGCACGCGGGCAGCCTGGCGAAACTCGGCCCGACGGGCCTCCGCCAATGTGCCCGGATTGATTTGTTCCGCAAAGTCTTCCATTGAAGTCGCCCCTACTGAGGTCGCAACCGCCATAACTGCCTCCGTGCTACGGCTATATGACGCGGGCAAGCGGGAAATGGAAATGGAGCGGAGGTAAAACGGATGTCAATTGCTATCGTGCCTGATTTCAATTAGATAGACGGGTATCTCCACTGGTAAGCGCCGATTATTGCCGGGGCATCAGCGATGGCAATGCGTTGCTTTGGGGTTTCTTCCCAAGGGCTGGGTTATAGGCCCATAGCTGGTCGCCCAGGTGAGGCAGAAGGCCGGGTTCGAGCCTCTCGACAACGTCGAATCCGTTCTGCTGTAGAAAGTTGCGGACCGTGCCCTTAGTTCGTAACCCGGCATCGTTGGCTCGGCGCGCCAGGAAGTCGTGACACGACACACACAGGATTTCAGTCTGCCGCAAAGTCTCGGTCATGCCGTGAATGGCGAGGCGCTCCGATCCTTCGATATTCATCTTCAGGAAATGAATGCGCCCCAGATTCTGTTGTTGATGAAGGGCATCGAGCGTGGTCGCCGGAATAGGAATCCCTGCCGCGGCGTCTAAGCGGTTGGCCAGATATGCGCTGGCATCTTCGATGGTGACGACGGAACGGCCGGGTTCGGTCGCTGCCGCATGGATCGCAATCACGTTCTCGAGGCGGTTATATCGCGCCAGCCTTTCCAGGCAGCGAAAGGTCCGCGGATGGGCCTCGATGCAGATTACTTTGCCGCGTGCGCCGACGGCGCGGGAGAACGTCAAAGCCTCCTCGCCCACGCCCGCTCCGACGTCCATGATGACGTCGCCGGCTTTGGGCGTGTAGCCCCATAAGAAATGGCAGCGCGCGATCTCATCCAGTCGCGACAGATCTAATCGCACGTAGGGCTGATGGTAGGCGAAATAACCGCTGGACGTTTGATGCATCCAGATTCCGTCTTCAACAAAAATTCGGCGCAGGCCGCGCCCCTGGAGCCGGGCCAGTCCATTCATGATGGGGAGCGAGATGGATTGGAGTCTGCCTCGGGTGAGCAGCGTCTTGACTGTATCTGCGACTGGCATCGGCAACTCCTCGGCGGCGGGGCAACCCGCGCTCGAAAGTAGAAACTCGGCGAGAGACTGGCGTTACGATTTTCTCGGTAACGCGGCTCTTTCAGCCTAGTCCTGGTTCCGGGCTCAGACTGTGACGCGGCTAACACTCGAAAAGTGACGAATCTCTGGTGCGGCGCAGTCAGCAGCGCCAGGTGGCGCAGACGCCGCGCCTTTTGCGATGTGTAGGCCTGCCGCTCTCGCTCGCCGATCCAGTACTGTGCTATCTTTGCTTTCGGAGGCGCGATCCGTCGTCCTCGATCTTCCTGAAATGCGCCTGCTGCGCTTCTTCCGTCCATCCCATCAGCACACCGCGTTTTCCGCGACGCTGTTGCTCATGTCGACGATCATGCTGTCGCGCGTGATCGGATACATGCGCGAAGCCTACATCGCCTACGCTTTTGGCGCAGGCCGCGCGGTCGATGTCTACGTCGCCGCTTTCACGCTGCCCGATTGGCTGAACTACATCGTTGCCGGCGGTTCCGCTTCGATCACGTTTATTTCGATCTACACGCGATTTCTTGCCGAGAAACGCGAGGAGGATGCGCAGAAGACTTTCTCCATCATCATCACCGTGATGACGACTGTTCTGGTCGCTGGCACATTCATCGCCGAGATATTCACGCCGCAATTTGTGAGTTGGATGTTCCACGGGTTCCAGCCGCAAGAGATGGAGCTTTGCGTCCACTTGACGCGCATCCTGCTGCCCGCGCAAATCTTCTTCTACGTCGGCGGAGTGGTTTCCGCTGTGCTGCTCTCGCATCGCTTATTTCTGTTTCCCGCTTTCGGCCCTCTCATCTACAACGTCTTTATCATTGCGGGAGGAATCGCCGGAGGCCACCGGTTTGGGATCGCGGCCCTAGCCTATGGCGCGCTCGCCGGCAGCGTGGTCGGTCCATTCCTGATCAACGCCATCGGCGCAGCCAAGATCGGCGCCGGTTATCGTCCGTCCTTCGAGGTGAAGAACCCGGCATTTCGCGAATGGGTCCATCTTTCCATCCCGCTTATGCTGGGAGTTTCGCTCGTCGCCGCCGACGACTGGATCCTCCGCTTCTTCGGCTCCAGTAGCGTCGGAGCGATTGCGCACCTCAACTATGCCAAACGTCTGTTCGCCGTGCCCATTGCGATTTTGGGGCAGGCCACAGGACAAGCCTCGCTGCCGTTCTTCTCCCGCCTGTTTGGCGAGAAGAAGTTCGAGGAGTTCGCCGGAACAGTAAACGCCTCGGTCTATCGCATCACGGCTGGATCACTGCTGGCAACGGGATGGATGGTCGCGATTGCCCTGCCGCTGGTTGATCTGGTCTATCGGCGGGGAAGCTTTACCTTCTTCGATTCTGAATCCACTGCTCTCTATTTTTTGTGGTTCTCGTTGTCGCTGGCGTTGTGGTCAAGCCAGGGACTTTACGCGCGCGCTTTCTACGCCTCGGGCAACACACTCACACCGATGGTCGCGAGCAGCCTTATCACGCTCGCTTCACTGCCGGTGTATCGGCTGCTGTTCCATCGGCTCTCGGTCACCGGATTGGCCATTGCCTCCGATCTCGGAATCGCGGCAAACACCGTCGTGATTGCCTGGCTGCTGCACATTCGGGGATTGGTTCCGTTCGGCGGATTGAACTGGAAGGAACTGGGCAAGACCGCGCTGACGGGAGCCGTTTCCGGCGCGCTCGCCTATGAAGTGGCAAAAGTCGTCTCGCTCAATGGCAGCCGCCGCGCCGATCTGGCCGCGCTGGCGCTCGGCTCACTGACCTGGGCTGCAGCGGTGGCAGCAGGATTGTGGATTCTACGGAGCGAATTGCCTGCCGACCTGCGCGGGAAACGATCACCGTCATTCCCGCCCGTCGCCGAGGGTCAGACTTCTGAAACGATGGCTACAAGAGAAGAGCCGTAAAAACGTCGTTCGTTGTTCGTCCTTCGTCGCTCGTAGTTTCGCCGTCCGGACGTCATTCTTGAATCCAAAAAGAAACGGGCCCGCAGAAAAGGCCCGTTTCTCTACACAAACGTTTTCCCCGACAGTCGCTTTTGCCAACGACGAAAGCCGAAGGACGAACAGCTTTTTACGCCCTCGCCGCGATCGCTGGTTCCGGCGCGGCCGATGCCGCGGCCGCTTTTGCTTCTTCCGGCTTCGACCCGGCCTTGCGGATGTCGATTCCGCCCTTGAAGAAGGCGCCGTCTTCGATCGAAATACGCGCCGCTACGACATCGCCGGTGAGCGAGCCATCGCTGCGGATATCCACGCGGTCGCTGGCGGTGAGATTGCCGCGCACTTTCCCGAGGACCACGATTTCCCGCGCGTTAATATTCGCCGAGACCACACCATTGCGGCCTACGGTCACGCGGTTCCCGGAGAGGTTGATCGATCCTTCCACCCTGCCATCAATGTAAAGAGATTCAGAACCAGTCACTTCGCCTTTGATGACCAGCGACTTGCCAATCGTGGCCTGGTCGGAAGTGGTGGTCGTGACCGGGCGCGCCTGAGCGGCGGGCTCGGTTGCAACCGGTGCCGTGGGGACGGTCGCGCTTGGACGCTCTGGCTCAGTCGGACGGCCAGGAGTGGCAGGTTGATTCGTGGGCTTCCACATTGTGCTTGAAATCCTTTCCTTAACTAAGGGATTCAGATCCACCGCCGCATTTCGGTGGCCAAAGCGATTCTACTCCCTACTTTCGTAAGGCAAGCTGTGGAAATCCATGTTTTTGTAGGGATTTCCGTGGTTCCCCTCGTCATGCCGCGTCGTCCCTTGTCCGCGCCCGCGTGTAATCCATTCATGGCTCCGACCCATTTCTGCCCACACCTGCATGGAACCGAATCGCGATAGTATGGATAGTGGGGATGTCGAATAATTCCATTTGCTGCATTCGAGGGATTTTATGACCACGCTTGCCACCGCCATCGGTCGTCCCGAAAAGGGAGAATACGCTTCCTTTTATGAGAACTACATCTCTGAGGTTCAGGGAAACGACATTCTAGCCACGCTCGACGAGCAGCGCCGCCAGATGCTGCTTCTGCTCTCCGGCCGACAAGAATCGGACGGCGACATCCGCTACGCGCCCGGCAAGTGGAGCGTGAAAGAAGTTCTTGGCCACGTCTGCGATGCCGAGCGCATCATGTGCTACCGCGCGTTGCGCATCGCGCGCGACGATTCGACGCCGCTTCCGGGATTTGACGAAAATAATTATGTCGCTAACGCGCCGTTTGCGCAGCATCCGTTGCCCGATCTGATCGAAGACTTCATCGCCGTCCGGCGCGCGACTTTGTCGTTGTTCCGCAATTTTGACGAGCCGGCCTGGACCCGCCGCGGCGTCGCCAACAACAATGAGGTCACCGTGCGCGCGCTCGCCTACATCATTGCCGGGCACGAGTTGCATCATCAGCGGATGCTGGAAGAGAAATATCTGAAGTAGAGATTTTGTAGTTTGGTAATCGGGTAATTTCGCAATTTAAGACGTTGCACAACTTAAGCAGGCCAGGCCGGACGCCCAAGAAGATTTTGGGATTACTAAATTACCCGATTACAAAATTACAAAATGAGCTTTCCGCTTTCCGATTCCTCCATCCTCCGCCACATCGAGCGGCAGCCCAAAAAGACGGCTAGCCACAAACAGTTATTGCGCGAACTAGGGGCACGGGGCGGCGAGGCCCGCCGTGAGTTGACCGACCAGCTCTACGCGCTAGTGAAAAAAGGCCAACTGCTCGAGGTTGACCAAGGGCGCTATTCGATTCCCCAGGCCAAAACAGGACGCAATACGCTCGTCGGACGGCTCAGCATGCATCGCGACGGCTACGGCTTCGTCATCCCCGACACCAATTCGCTCGAGCCGAATCTGAAGGCACGCCTTGCTGGCGATGTTTTCATTCCTCCGCCTGCTGTCGGTTCGTCCATGCACGGCGATCGCGTGCTGGTAGAAATTTCCGCCTTCCGCACCGATGGGCGCGCAGAAGGCCGCATCCTGCGCTCGGTCTCGCGCGCCCACCCAACCGTTGTCGGCATCTTCCACTACGACCGGCGGCACAATTACGTCAAGCCCATCGACGAGAAGGTGACACAGGAGATCGTGATTCCACCGGGGATGGAGATTCCCAAGCCTCCAACCGCAGAGGGCGCCGAGAACGCGGAAAAAAGCAAGCCCGGAAAATCAAAAGCTGTCCAGCATCGTGTCATCGGCGACGAAGCGAAAGCCCACTCGGACTGGCAGGATCTCGAAGGCGTTGTGGTCGATGTCGAAATCACCGAGTGGCCGAGCGCCACGCAAAACCCGCGCGGCCGCGTCGTCGAAATTCTTGGCGAAGAAGACGATTTCGGCGTCGACGTCGAAATCATGATCCGCAAGTTCCATCTGCCGCACCGGTTCCCGCCTGCTGTCGTCGAAGGAGCGCAGGCCATCGAGAACACGATCCCCGCGCGCGAACTGCGCCACCGCCGCGACTACCGCGATCTACCCATCGTGACGATTGATGGCGAAACCGCTCGCGACTTCGACGACGCCGTCCACGTGCGCCGCCTCGAAGATGGCAATTACGAACTGCAAGTCCACATCGCCGACGTTGCCCACTACGTCACGCCCGATTCGCCGCTCGACGAAGAAGCCCGCCTGCGCGGCACCAGCGTCTATTTTCCCGACCGCGCCGTCCCCATGCTGCCGCTCGAACTTTCCACCGACATCTGCAGCCTGCGCCCGCACCTCGACCGCCTCGTGCTTTCCTGCACCATGGAGATTGACCACCACGGCGAAATCATCGGCTATGAAATCAACGAAGGCGTGATTCGCTCCGCCGAGCGCATGACTTATACGGCCGTGAACGCCGTGCTTGAAGGCGACGCCGCCACGCGCACCCGCTATGCCGCGCAGGTCGAGCATTTCGAGCGCATGCGCGACCTCGCAACGATTTTGAACCGCAAGCGCGAGCGCCGCGGCTCCATCGATTTCGACCTGCCCGAGCCGGTCATCGAATTCGACGAATTTGGTCTGATGAAAAGCATCACTCGCTCCGAACGCAATATCGCGCACCGGCTCATCGAGGAATTCATGCTCTCGGCCAACGAGTGCGTGGCGCATTACCTCGAGAACAAGCGCATCGCGTCGCTCTACCGCATCCACGAAAAGCCCGACGCCAAGCGCGTCTACGACTTTGAGGTAATCGCCGCGACGTTCGGGTATTCGCTAGGAGTGGGAGCGCTGCCTATCGAACGCGTTCAGCTTAAGGCCGACCGGCGCGATGCCCGCGGCACCGGCAAGCGCGTGCGCGAGATCGAGGTGCCGAAGGAAGTCCACATCACGCCGCGCATGTACCAGAAGCTGGCCGCGAAAATTGCAGGCAAGCCGGAGGAGAGGATCCTCAGTTTCCTCATGCTGCGCTCGCTAAAACAGGCCCGTTATTCCGAGGAGAATGTTGGCCACTTTGCGCTGGCCGCGACGACGTACACGCATTTCACGTCGCCCATTCGCCGCTATCCCGACCTGATCGTCCATCGCATATTGAAGGATGTGGTGCGCGAGTCGGCGGAAAGGACGGAGGGAGAAGTGCCAATAGGGATGTCGCGTGCATCCGAGGTAGTGTGGGAGCGGGGCTCCGCTCGGCTCGGACGGGGCGAAGGCCCGTCCCCACAGGGTCGCCATGTTCGCTCGGCGGCAGGCGATCAGGTTTCAGCGCCCGATGATCTGCGAGCATTCCGGCCGCAAACGGGCCGGCGGGACGCCGGCGCTACCCCGTGGTCCAAGCGCCGCGATCATGATGCCCACCAGCAATTCCTCGCGCCGCTCGGCGGCCCGATTTCTCTCGAGGAGCTGCACGCCATCGCCGAGGAATCCAGCCAATCCGAGCGCCGCGCAGACGATGCCGAGCGCGAACTGATGGAATGGAAAAAGGTCAAGTTCATGGAGCGCCGCATCGGCGAGGATTTCGACGGGCTCATCATCAGCGTGACCAAATTCGGCTTCTTCGTCGAACTCGCCGACCTATTCGTCGAAGGTCTTGTTCCGCTGAACACGCTTGGCGCTGATAGTAACGCCGATAGTAACTATGACCGCTACACCTACCACGAAACCACGCGCCAGATCATCGGCCAGCGCTCGCGAAAAACATACAGCCTGGGCGACCGGGTGCGAGTACTGGTTGACCGTATCGATCCGGTCGAAAAGAAGATTCAGTTCGCGGTTCTCGACGAGCAGCCCCGGATTTCGCGCCGAAAGAAGTGATCCAACCGGGGCGCCCGCCCCTATGTATATCGTCCCGTAGGAGTAAACAGATCCCGTGCCTGCACTGTGAGGGCTAAAGCACCCCTTCCAAATGCCGATAGTTAGAGCAGGGACGGTGTCCAGTGAGAATACTTTTGGTAGATGACAGCCTCACCATGCTGCACGAGAATCAGCGCGCCCTAGAGCGAGCGGGGTATGAGGTAGTGACCGCCGAGGACGGTGAAACCGCTCTCCGGCTAGCTGGCGAGCAGGCGTTCGACGTGATTCTTCTTGACTTGCTATTGCCAAAAGTGAGCGGGATCGACGTACTCAAAACCCTGAAGAGCGATCCCGCGACCGCGGGAATTCCGGTGGTGATTGTCAGCAGTCTCTGCGAAAAAAATCGCGAAAAGCTGATTGCGGAGGGCGCAGAGGACTATCTGGAAAAAAACTCCTTAATGCCACGGCATGGCAAGAACCTGCTGCCCAAGGCTCTGGAAGATATAGTGTGCCGGATACAAAGAAAGCGCGGCGTCCAGTTCGTGGACGCACTTACAAAGCCGTAAGCGCGCACCTTCCTAACCCAGCCTGAAGGGTAGTGGGCCAGTTAGGAGGTCCACAACCACCTGAAGTCCTCGGGTAGAACCCGGCCTGCGAACTGTTAGAATTGGATGTTTCTACTCTTGGCGCCTGCCGAAGGAAACCCCGCTCCATGTCTAATGTCTCGAACCCCACCGCACGCACTCGCGTTGTGCGCGAACCGCATCGCGGAATTTACGATCGCGAAGCCGTGAACCAGGTCCTCGACGAAGGCATGATGTGCCATGTCGGCTTCGTGGTTGATGGGCAGCCCTTTGTCATCCCGACCTTGTACGGCCGCAACGGCAATGTGCTTTACCTTCACGGCTCGGTCGCCAGCCGCATGCTGCGCAACCTGCAGCAAGGCGTGCCGGTTTGCGTTACGGTCACGTTGGTCGATGGATTCGTGCTGGCGCGTTCGGTGTTTAATCACTCGATGAATTACCGCTCCGTCGTGATTCTCGGGACGGCCACGATGGTTGACGATCCCAAGGAGAAACTCGCCGCGCTGCGCGCGGTGAGCGAGCACGTTGTGCCCCAGCGCTGGGACGATGCACGTCAGCCTGTCGAGAAGGAACTAAAAGTCACTTCGGTGCTGCGGATTCCAATTGAAGAATTTTCCGCGAAAGTGCGCGTCGGGCCGCCCGTCGACGATGAAGAGGATTACGCTTTCCCAACCTGGGCGGGGGTGCTTCCGCTAGAGACGAAAACCGGCGCGCCCATTCCTGATGAACGGTGCCAGCGCGAGTTCCCGGAATATCTGAAGAACTATTCGCGCAAGAAGAAACTCTAGCGGCGAGCAGAATTGGGCGTGGGCGTGCGCGACTGCGCCTCTGCCATCAATTCCAGAAGAATATGGTTGCATTCCTCCCACGCCTCCTGTTCGCTGTGCGGGCTGTGCCGACCATTCTCGATGAAGCGCACGTCAGCAGCGGGCGGAACTGCCGACGCGCGTTCAATCTCTCCCGGCTCCGTTCGCGGATCGCCTCTGCCATGCATGAATGTCACCGGCACGTGCAGTTCGCGGAGACGGCCGTCATACAAATCCTCATCCTGGCGCTGGCTCGCCGCCGCAAGGCCTAACCAGGCGCAGCAGTTGCGCTGCACAACGTTGCGCCAGTGCTGTTCTCCATGGTCCGCTGCCAACAATTTTTGCAGCTTTTCGCTTACTTGGCCGGGATGGTCGGCAAAGCGCTGGAAAAAAATGTCGTGCGACCTCGGCTTGCTGCGATAGAAATGGAATGCCTCCAGAATCAGCCGCTCGCAGCGCTCGGGCGCGCGCAAACCAATCATCGTGGCGATGACCGCTCCATCGCTGTGCCCCCAAACAGTGGCGCGTTCGATTCCCAGCGCATCCAGCAACAGCAGCGTCTCCTCCGCCGCCCGGCGATGAAAGTCCAACGGCAGCGGTCCCGCGAAGCTTGCCGAGCGCCCGTATCCGGATCGATCCGGAACCAGCAATCGGACATGGCCGCGTAATGCTTCGATCTGCCGGTCGATCGGGTACACGCCATAGCCCCAGCCTCCATGCAAGAAAACAAGCGGCGGACCATTGCCAATATCCCGATAGTGAATCGAGACGGGCGAAACGCTGTCCGCGTGCTGCGAGTTTTTCAATTCCACAAATGGCACGGAATATCTAAATTTAACCCAGACATATTACCCAGGGTAGCGCGCAAAAAACGCGCGCGAACCTGGGGCACCTCGCTCGCTTCGAATCGCCAACACCTGAGCTCTCTTGCACTAGGGGCGCAGCGAGGCGACATAAGCGGAGATCGCAATCATATCGTCCAGCGTGAGATTGCGAATCGGCGCGCGCATTTCTCGCGACAATGTTCCCGCACGGGCGCCACTCTGGATGTCAAACAACTGCCGGACCAGGTAACTTGGCGACCGGCCGGCAATCGGCGGCATATTCCCGCTGCCGCGAAGTCCCGGGCCGTGACACTTGGCGCAGGGAATAGCCTTACCGTTGCTTCCCGTATTAACGAGAGCTCTTCCTCTGGCGAGACTGCCTTCCGGGACATAGGCGATGAAACCGGAGGCATCATCACGCGCTTCGGTCCGTTCCAGGTTCTCCGGCACTTCGATAATGCGTTCCCCGATCCGTTCGGTTGCAGCCGGAGTTGAAGGGGCGAGCATCCATCCGGCGACACGCGTTTTGGGAACGGTACCGGTTTCCACAACGCGAACCCATGGCTTGCGTGTCAGTCCGGAAAAATAATTGGCGGCGGACTGGATTTCCTGCCCGGTGGCCTTGGTTTCGGATGCGATCATCATGGCGATCGGCAAGTGGCGAGGTTCGGAGCTTTTGCGAGCGCCGCTCTTGAAGTCCTCCAGCTGTTCGACAATATAGCCAGCGGGAAGTCCGGCCAGGCTGGAATTTTCGGGGCGGCCCTGGCCGTTGGGCAGGTGGCAATAGGCGCAGGCAAAGACATCGGGCTTTCGGCCGTGCGCGACAATCTCGGGCATGGCAGCGTGACCCTCAGGATGCCAGTCGGGTGGATTGAACAAATCCGCAATCTGAGCGAGGGTGAATGCCGCACCGCTGCCGGGTACGTGCCGAGGTGCGTGGTCGGTAGGCCCGGCGGCCGGCTCGGAATTCGGATTGATGACGTAAGCCCAGTACGGCGGAGTCTGGTGCGAATTCTGTGCCCAGGCCACGCCGTACGCTAACAACAGGGACGCAAGGATCCAAAGCTGGAGGTAGTGGCGCACTCGTATACTTTAACCTTTAGCTTTTCACCGCGGGATCAACAGCAGTTTGCCCGTGGTCTTCCGGCCTTCCAGATCGCGGTGCGCCTGCTGCGCTTGCGCCAGCGGATACACGTGCTCGATGCGCAATTTGAGTTTGCCATCGCGAATCATGCCGAACACAGCGCCCGCGCGCTGCCGCAATTCTTCGGGGGTAATCACATAAGCGCCCAGCGATGGCCTCGTCAAAAAGATCGATCCCTTTTGTGTCAGCACCAGAGGGTCAATGGGCGCAACCGGACCACTTGATCCTCCAAACAGCGCCATCATCCCGCGCGGACGGAGCAGATTCAGGCCCTTCTCGAACGTCGTCTTACCAACCGAGTCATACACCACGTCCACACCTTTGCCGCCAGTTAAGCGTTTGGTCTCCGCCTCGAAATCGGTTTGCGTATAAAGAATGACTTCGTCGGCGCCGGCCGCGTGCGCCAGCTTCGCCTTTTCCTCGGTGGAAACGGTGCCAATCACGCGGGCGCCAATGTTGTGTGCCATCTGCACCAGCAGCAGGCCGACGCCTCCCGCCGCCGCATGAACCAGCGCGGTCTCGCCTTTTTTCAGCGGCCAGGTGTCATACGCAAGATAGTGCGCCGTCATCCCCTGCAGGAGCGCAGCAGCGGCCTCGCGCTCGCTCACGCCGGCTGGAATCTTCACCAGCCGGTCGGCGGCCACGGCGGCGTATTCGGCGTAACTGCCGAGCGCCATCGTGTAGGCCACGCGGTCTCCAACCGCAACTTCGCGCGCGTCGCTGCCGACCGCGGAAACAGTTCCGGCGGCTTCCTGCCCCAGCACAAACGGCAGCGGCGATTTGTAGCGGCCCTCGCGGTTATAGACGTCGATGAAATTCACGCCAATCGCCTGAATCTTGACGACGGCTTCATTCGGTTTCGGCTGCGGCACCGGGAGGTCGACCAGTTCCATGACTTCGGGTCCGCCGGTTTGCTTTACCTGGATGGCTTTCATAGTCGTTTGCGATGAAGCTAACAAAATACCTCGGCGCGTTCAAATCGGCTCGCGCTCGGCAACCAGACGACTCGCTCATGAAACGAAAAGCAAGAGGTGCCGCCAAATAACGGCACCTCATAATAGAAGCCGCAATTGCCGCGCAACTTACACACCGCTATGCAGCGGTATTTTCCCTCGTGACCGCCTTGGCGCTACTGCCGAGGAACTCCACCAGCGCCGGTGTCACTTCGTCGGCATGGGTCCAGATCACCGCATGCGGGCCGCCTTTTATCACGTGCAGGCGCGCTCCTTTCACCAACTGGGCAGTGCGCTGCCCGGCCGATGCAAACGGCACAATGCGATCCGAGTCGCCATGAATCACGAGCGTCGGCACGTCGACGCGGGCGAGGTCCTTGCGGAAATCCTCGTACCACGCCGCCACGCACGCCAGGCTTGCCGTAGCCGAAGCGCCCGCCGCAACGTTCCAGCTTGCCTGCACGGCCTGGTCGCTGATGCGCTTCCCCAACAACTGATCGGTGTTGTAGAAATCCTTGAAGAACCCGGTGAAGAACGCGTAGCGGTCGGTTGTAACCGCCTTTTCGATCCCGTCAAACACGGCGCGATCCACGCCTTCGGGGTTGTCCGGCGTTTTCAAGAGAAACGGCGGCACCGAACTGATGAAGACGGCTTTTGTCACGCCCTTCGATCCGTGCTTGCCAATGTAGCGCGCGATTTCCCCTCCACCCATGGAGAACCCAACCAGCGCGAACTCGCGCAGATGGAGGTGACTGATGAGCTTATGGAGGTCTTCGGCAAAAGTGTCGTAGTTGTAGCCCGTGCTTGGCTGGCTCGACTTGCCGAAACCACGGCGGTCATAGGTAATGACGCGATGGCCGGCGGCCAGCAGCGCTGGAATCTGCCGCTCCCACGAAGCGCCGCTCAGCGGATACCCGTGGATGAGTACCACCGGATCGCCGGAGCCATGGTCTTCGTAATAGAGACTGATGTCGCCCGAATTTTCCTTACCAACATGAACCTGGGGCATGGAATTTCCTCCTTTAAGGATTTTTTTGTGCAACGGGAGTTGAGAGATAACGGTTGCCGGGTAGCGATTTGTGTATGTGCTTGTAGATGTAAGAACGAAGGTTTCGGATTCACAACCGGCCGATAGCCCGTTTCCCCAGCCCTCCCGGATCGACCCCGGGTTGGCCCGGCATGGTAATATGCTCGTCCGGTTCCCAAAGTAACGAGGGTGCATACGTCTCTTGTAGCGTTGACCCAACGATTTTCGGGATAGTACCATCTCATTTCAAGAAGAGTGTGTTGTGGCAAAGGTCTACGCCGTGCCGGGAGGCGTTACGCTAAGTTTCTGAACGCTATGAGGCTTTCTTTCGAACGATTTCCGGTGATCTTTCTCTGCGGTGTGGTGGCCGCCACCCTTGGCTGCCAGACGGCGCAGAAGTCCACGTTCATTCCGCCACCCGCCGCCCAGGCCCCGGCGCTGACATCAAACACGGCCCCCATCGACAAGCAGAATCCGCCGGCGACCGCAACCGTCATACCAAAATCGCAGGCGAATCCCGACGCCGCTAAAGCCCTCGCCGCCGATCCCGTCGCCGACCTCATCGCGCGCGTCGAAAAGGAATATCTCGCCGGTCAGGAAAACTATGGAGCCGGCCACCTCGAAGCCGCCAAGCAGAACTTTGATGCCGCTTTCAACCTCCTGCTCGAAAGCGGATCCGACCTCCAATCCGACGACCGCCTGGAAGCCGAACTGAACCGCATCCTCGACGGCCTCAACAGCGCCGAACTCGAAGCCCTGCAAACTGGCGACGGTTCCGCTGCGCAGAAGACCGAACCCGCTCCCATTGACGAGGCCAACGAAGTCACACCACCCGTCGATCAAAACGTCAAGGCCAAGGCCGAGGCCGAAATCAAGTCCACGCGTTCCGATCTGCCGCTGATGATGACCGACCAGGTCGCCGGATACATCAACTATTTCTCGACCCGCGGCCGCGCCGTTCTCGAACGCGCGCTCGGCCGCTCCGGCCGCTATGAAGACATGATCCGCCGCACCCTGAGAGAAGAGGGAGTGCCGCAGGATCTCATCTATCTCGCGCAAGCCGAATCCGGTTTCCACCCGTCGGCCGTCTCCCGCGCGGGTGCCCGCGGCATGTGGCAGTTCATGGCCAGCCGCGCCAAAGGTTACGGCCTGGAGCGCAACTGGTGGGTCGATGAGCGCCAGGATCCCGAGCGCGCCACCCGCGCTGCAGCACAACATCTCAAAGATCTCTATGCACAATTTGGCGACTGGTACCTCGCCATGGCCGCCTACAATTCGGGTCCCGGCACTGTGCAGAGCGCCGTCAAGCGCACCGGCTATGCCGATTTCTGGGAACTCTATCGCCGCAATGTCCTGCCCAAGGAAACTCGCAACTACGTTCCGATTATTGTGGCTGTCACCATCATGGCGAAGAATTCCGACCAGTACGGGCTGACCGATGTGGTGAAGGACAAACCGATTCCCTATGACACGGTGAAGATCGACTATCCGATCGATCTGCGGCTGGTGGCCGAATGCGTGGATGCCTCGGCGGCTGATTTGCAGGACCTCAACCCGAGCCTGCTGCGCATGACGACTCCGAGGCTGTTCCCCGGCTCAAATAGCGGTCAACAGTTTGAGCTACGCTTGCCCGCCGGAACAGCCGACAAATTCCAGAGCGTCGTAACCTTGATTCCGGTGGATAAGCGTGTCTGGTGGCGCTACCACAAAGTGCAGGACGGAGAAACGCTGGCCTCGATCGCGCGCACGTATCACAGTTCTCCGCAGTCCATTGCCGAAGCCAATGATTTGCAGGAAAACGCTCTCTCGCCCGAGATGCGCCTGATCATCCCGATCGCTCCCGGCAAGGACACGGACACGGCCACCTACGCGCACGCCATCACCCGCTACAAGATCCGCAAGGGAGACACGGTCGAATCCGTAGCAGAAAATTTTGGCGTGTCGCCGAAGATGGTCCGCACCTGGAATCGTCTGAAAGGCAACAGCCTAGCGGGAAGAAGGGTGCTGCTGGTTCACCTGCCCGTAACCCCAAGCGCGCGGGAGGCCGAGTTGGCGTCGAAGAGATCATCGTCGCGACGGACGACGTCGGCAAGAGCGGCGCTGGATCGGGCGTCCTCGGTCTCGTCGTCAGCCATGAAGTCGTCGAGCCGAACGTCGTCCCAACGCTCGGCGAGTGCGCAGCACAAGTCACCGTCCAACGCAGAAACGCAGACGACAGCTTCTGCGGCTGTTGTCCACCACAAAGTAAAGCCGGGCGAGACTCTCTACTCGATCGCCAATTCCTACAAGACCACCGTCACCGCCCTCAAGCAAGCCAACCGCAACATCGCCGTCCTGCGCCCCGGGATGATCCTGATCGTGCGCGACGTGCGCTGATCTGAAATTCCTTATCTTTAGATTGAATTTCACCCGGCCTGCTACTTTCTTACGGATGCGCAGAGCGTCGCCGTCTCAAAGCCTTGGGCACTCGAAAAATAGTGGCGCTGGAAATAAAGCGCGACATTCACGAGGGCGATCATTACCGGCACCTCGACCAACGGCCCAATCACCGCCGCGAAAGCGGCTCCCGAGTTGATCCCGAAAACAGATACGGCGACGGCGATGGCCAGTTCAAAGTTGTTCGACGCGGCGGTGAATGAGAGCGTAGCTGTCTTGGAGTAGTCCGCACCCATCTTCTTGCCCATGTAGAACGACACCAGGAACATGAGCAGGAAGTAGATCAGCAAGGGAACGGCGATGCGCAGGACGTCGAGGGGCAAGCGAACGATGTACTCACCTTTCAGCGAAAACATCACCACAATTGTGAACAGCAGCGCAATCAGGGTCAGTGGACTCACGCGGGGGATGAAATTGTGCTCGTACCATTCCCGTCCTCGCGCGCGAACCAGCGCTGCGCGAGTCGCGAACCCGGCGAGGCAAGGAATGCCGAGGTAAACGAAAACGCTCTTCGCAATATCGGCAATGGAAACATTGACGACGGCGCCCCGCAGCCCGAGCTTCGCCGGAAGAACCGTGATGAATATCCACGCATAGAGGGAATAAAAGAAGACCTGGAAAAGCGAATTGAAGGCCACCAAGCCCGCCGCGTACTCCGTGTCACCTTTAGCCAGTTCATTCCATACGATGACCATTGCGATACACCGCGCAAGGCCGATCATAATCAGACCCGCCATGTACTCCGGGTAACCGCGCAGAAATACGACCGCCAACACGAACATCAGGATCGGCCCCACTACCCAGTTCTGTACGAGTGACAGTCCGAGCACCTTTTTGTTGCGAAACACTTCGGGCAGTTCTTCGTATCGCACCTTAGTGAAAGGCGGGTACATCATGACGATCAGCCCGGCCGCAATCGGAATCGAGGTTGTGCCGATGCTGAAACGATTCAGAAACGGCACGACTCCGGGAACCAGCGAACCGAGGCCGACGCCTAGCGCCATCGCCAGAAAGATCCAGGCTGTCAGATAACGGTCGAGAAAACTGAGGCGGCTACTTGTCTTCATTCCGAATCCTTGGTTGCTACGGAAATCGATCCAGCAGACTCCCGTGGCACTCACTTGTCCTGCGTGACTGGCAATCCCGACTGCCCGATGTTGTCGAGTTCTTTCTTGAGTGCCAGACCGTCGAGAGCTTTAAAGGGCAGGCACAGAAACAGACTGATTCTCCGATCCAACAGGAAAAACGCCTCCCGGAAAGCGCGCTCGATGTCCGTCTCACTGCCGCGAACCGCCGCCGGATCGGGAATGCCCCAATGCGCAGTCATCGGCTGCCCCGGCCATATCGGGCAGATTTCGTTTGCCGCATTGTCACAAACCGTGAACACAAAATCGAGATGGGGAGCACCCGGCGCGGAAAATTCGTCCCACGCTTTGCTGCGCAGCCCTGTAGTCGGAATGTGCGCCGTCTCCAGCTGCCGCAAGGCTTCTGGCCTGACTGTGCCTGTGGAATGGCTCCCGGCGCTGTAGGCCGTAAAGTCCGGCCTTCCCTTGAAGTTCAAAATCCCCTCGGCCATGATCGAGCGCGCTGAATTGCCTGTGCACAGGAAGAGAACGTTGTAATGTCCTTTCATCGTGGATTCTCCGTAGATGCTAGTTGCAGCAAGCCGGCCCGCAGCACGACTTCGCGGCCATGTCTTTCGGTTTCACCGCTCTCACAAACGCGCTCATGAACTTGCCATCCACCTGCGGAGCCAGCGCATCCACGTCGATCCCCTGTCCTGATAGAAACTCGCGGGCATCTTCCGCGCGATAGATTCGCGTCGGCTCCATCTCAATGTGCTCGAATCCAGCCGAAGACAGCTTGTTGCGATAATCATTCTCGTCCAGCGCCCCGGCCACGCACCCCACCCACAAGAGCACACTCTTGCGGATTTCCGGCATGATATCTCCCCGCGTCACCACATCCGACACTGCCAGTCGCCCGCCCGGCTTCAGCACGCGAAAAGCTTCTCTGAGCACTCGATCCTTGTCGGCGGAGAGATTGATCACGCAGTTGGAAATAATCACATCGACTGAGTTGTCGGGCAGCGGAATGTTCTCGATCTCGCCCTTCAGGAATTCGACGTTCTCGACGCCGGCCTTGCGCTTGTTCTCGTTCGCCAAGGCCAGCATCTCGTCCGTCATATCCAGGCCATAAGCCTTTCCCGTAGGGCCAACGCGCCGCGCTGAAAGCAGCACGTCAATGCCGCCGCCAGAGCCAAGATCCAGCACCACCTCGCCGGCATTCAGGTTTGCCAAGGCTGTCGGGTTCCCGCAGCCCAGCGAAGCGAGCACAGCTTCTTCTGGAAGCTGGCCGATCTGCGTGGCGTCGTACAGGTTGGAAGTGATCGGGTCGGCGCACCCATTGCTCGCTGTCGCTCCACAGCAGCAACTGCCGCCGCTTGTCACCCGTAGAGCCGCTTCTCCGTATTTTTCCTTGACGATCGTCTTGATATCCGTGGCACTCATAGAATCTCCTTTACCTGCAACATGTGACTTGTTCCGGTTTGAGCGCCTTGTTGCGCGTGCAGCATTCCGCGTAGAGAAACTGCAGCAATTGCGCAAGCGCATCGGTGTCAGCCGTATACCGCAAGAACGTACTCTCCCGGCGCACCTGAACCAGCCCTTCACTCTTGAGCTTGTCCAGGTGATGAGAAAGGGTGGAATTGGGGATGTCCAGCTCCTCTTGAATTTCGGTGACGACTAACCCCTCCGGATGCGCCGAAAGCAACAGCTGCATAATCCGAAGCCGGGCCTCAGTCCCCATGGCTGAAAACATGTCAGCGAACTTAGCGACCTGCTCCGCGGATTTCTTCGACAGCGCCGTCATATTTCGATATTTGCAGAAATATGGGTCACTGTCAAGTGGCGACGTGTGCCATCCGATTTTGGATGGGGCAGCTGTTCACCGCTGCAATGTACGTCTTATTTTCAGTGACGGCTTCAGCCGCTGGGGTTGGCCTCTTCCAACGTGCACTCTTTCGGATCCTTGTCTGCCCGCACCCCAAGAAACACGGGCGCGCGCAGCTTGGGGCCGCCTTCCGCCGTTTCATGGGTCCACTCGGAGAACTTGATTTCGGCAACCAGCTTGGGGCGAACAAAATGAACTTTCCTCAGGCCGCCGATTTCGCCGAAGAAAGGATTTTTTTCGCTAGCGAGCGGCTCCAACTCGGCAAAAACATCCTTGAGTCCCCGCTGGTCAAAACCCGATCCAACCTGCCCCACGTGGATGAGCCGGCCGCGGTCGTCGTAGAGGCCGAGCACCAGAGAACCAAAATAATCGCGGCTGCCTTCGGGGTCGGTGTAGCCTCCGACCACGCATTCCTGCCGCTTTGTAATTTTGATTTTCAGCCAGTCGCGCGAACGGGTTTCCTCATAAAAGCTGTCGCGTTTTTTGGCAACGATTCCTTCGAGTCCCTTTTGGCCAGCCGCCGCAAAGAGCTTGACTCCTTGCTCGGGATAGTGATCGGAGAAGCGGACGATTTCGCTGGCGGTGAGCTGCTCTTGCAGCAACTGCTTGCGGCGCTCCAGCGGCGTGCGGCGCAGGTCGACACCGTCGAGGTAAAGCAGATCGAAAGCGTAATACATCACAGGAACGCCCTCACGTCGGGCAAAGCGCGGTTTGCCCGGACGAAACCCGGTTCGCTGTTGCATCAAGCTGAACGAAGGACGGCCCTCTTCATCGAGCGCAACAATTTCGCCATCCAGGATGGCGCGGCGGGCTTTGACGAATTTCGGAAGCGTAGCAAGTTCCGGAAACTGTGCGCTAAGGTCGTTTTGATTCCGCGATACAAGCCGCACGCGGCCCTCGTCGATGAAGGCGATGGCGCGATAGCCATCCCACTTGATTTCGAACAGCCAATCCGGGTTGTCGAAGGGCTTGTCAATGGAAGTCGCCAGCATGGGATGGATTGCGGTAGGCATGGGCTTGCGCGCGGCGCCCGCGAAATCCTGAATAGCTGAGGACGCTGAGATCGCGGAGGATGTTGGGGTTGATACTGCCGGCTTCGAGCTTGTCTTTGGCTTTGAACCCTTTTTTTTCGCAACCGTATTTGCTGATCGCTCGACCGGGTTTTGTTCTTTGTCCTTATTTTTCTCCGCGTCCTCAGCGCCCTCCGTGGTCAACGCTTTTTTTTTACCCGCAGCTTTCTTTCGGTCCGCACGAGCGATAGCATCAGCCAACCATGCGGCTTTCACTCGCCCTCGTGAAGCGGGACGACTGCTGGTCCATTGCGCAGAGTCTTCATCTCCAGCAATCTGCGCCATCGTGCGCCCGCTGAGAACGGAAGTATCGAATTGATCAATGTCGAATCCGGAAACCACGTGATCGTCTTTCTTCTTGATCAAAAGCCATTCGTTCCCTTTGCTGCCCGCGCGGCGAGCCTTGATGTGGACCAGGGCGAAATCGCCCACCAGCCGCTTCCCTTTCAAACGGAATTTGAGATCGCCTTTGGCCAACATCGCCGCAGCTTCCTTGTCGGTTCCGGGAACGTATTCTCCATTCACCGGAACCGGCGAAAGCGGTTCCCAGGTTCCAACGTCCCAAACCATGACGGAGCCAGCACCGTAATTGCCTTCGGGAATCGTGCCTTCGAAATCGAAATAGGAAACGGGATGATCCTCGACCTGCATGGCCAGCCGCTTGTCAGCGGGATCGAGCGATGGCCCTTTCGGCACTGCCCACGACTTCAGCACGCCCTCCATTTCCAGGCGAAAGTCGTAATGCAGGCGAGTGGCGCGATGGCGCTGCACGACAAAGCGGTGCCTCGACTGTTTCTCGACCTTGGGCGGCGGTTCCGGTGTTGCCTCGAAGCGTCGTTTTCGTTTGTACTCGTCGAGCGACATGGCGTTATTGTAATGGCGAAGCCGTATACTTCGGTCTCTGAGGACACTTAGATGAATCTCGCGGGCAGTGGGAAGCTTCTTGCGGTCGGACTTCTGTTTTGTTCCTCATTCGCTGCAGCTGAGTCGAGCACGCTCTCAACGGAATCGGAGAAAAAGATAGATGAGATGGCGCGGCAGACGCTCGCCGAGACCGGCGTGCCGAGCGCATCGATCGCCATCGTGCAAGGAGGGGCAATCGCGTACCTGCAGGCTTATGGAGATGGCCGCATCGAGCCGCGCCAGCCGGCGCTGCCCAGCATGCGCTACAGCATTGGCTCCATCAGCAAACAGTTCACGGCTGCAGCGATTCTGCTTCTGGCGGAACAGGGAAAGCTTTCGCTGGATGACCCCGTGTCGCGATTCGTGCCCAATCTGACTCGCGGCAACGAGGTCACCATTCGCGAATTGCTCTCGCATACATCCGGATATCAGGACTTTTGGCCGCAGGATTATGTACCTCCATTCATGCTGCAGCCGGTTACGGCCGACAAGATTCTCGATTTCTGGGCGCGCAAGCCGCTCGATTTCGATCCTGGCACCGAGTGGCAATACAGCAATACGAACTTCGTGATTGCGGGCCTCATTGTGGAGAAGGCAAGCGGCGAGCCGCTATTGCAGTTTCTGAGCGAGCATATTTTCGCTCCGCTCGGAATGAAGAGCGTGATCAACATTGACCAGGAACGGCTCACCGACACCGATGCCACCGGATACCTGCGCTATGCGATTGGGGCGCCGCGCGTTGCTCCTAAGGAAGGCAAGGGATGGTTGTTTGCCGCCGGCGAGTTGGCGATGCCCGCAGAAGATCTGGCGAAATGGGATATCAGCCTGATCAATCAGACCGTGCTCAAGCCCGCGTCGTACGGGGCGATGGAGCGGGAAACTCTGCTCAAGAATGGCCTCGGAACGCGCTACGGCCTGGGCGTTGGTGTGCGGCAGGAACTTGGGCATAGGGCCATCGAACATGGAGGAGAAGTCTCCGGGTTCACCGCAGAGAACATGGTCTTCCCCGACGACAAGCTGGCTGTGGTGGTATTGACGAATGAAGATTCGGTCGGCGTTTCCGGCGATCTGGCAAAGAAGATTGCAGAGCTTCTCTTCGCCGATGGTGGCGCGGCGAAGCCCGGGCAGCAGGCGCGTGAAATCTTCGCTGGACTCCAGCAAGGCAAGATCGATCGCACCCTGTTCACGGACAACTGCAATAGCTATTTCACCGGGCAAGCGCTCAAGGATTTCGGCGACAGCCTGGGCCCGCTGGGCGCGCCGGTGGAATTCAAACAGATGTCTAAGACGGAGCGAGGCGGAATGACTTTCCGGTTGTTTGAAGTGCATTTTGCCAAGAAAACTCTCGAGGTGTGGGAAAGGATCATGCCCGGCGGGAAGATTGAGCAGTATCAGGTGGGAGCGAAGTAAGACGAACATGAAGCGTGAATTTCCCGAGTGCCCGTTTGTTGGAGTGGGAGCGGTGATCGTTGAAGATGATCGCGCGTTGTTGATCCGCCGCGGACAGCCGCCGCTTCTGGGCGAGTGGTCGTTGCCGGGCGGCGTGCTGGAATGCGGCGAGGCGCTTCGTGATGCGACGATGCGCGAAGCACGCGAGGAAACGGGACTGACGGTGGAAGTGGGCGAAATGCTGGGCGTCTATGAGCGCGTAATTCACGCCGATGATGGGCGTGTGCGCTATCACTATGTGCTGATCGATTTCCTGTGCCGTCCAGTCTCGGGAGAACTGAAAGCGGGAAGCGACGCAGCCGAGGTTGGCTGGTTTCGGCGAGAGGAATTACTGGCGCTCAACCTGGCCTATGACGCGAATGACGTCGTGCGAAAGGGATTGGACCGAATTAAGAAATAAGAGATCAGAGGTCAAAGGTCAGATTGCGGAGGTGAGATCTTAGGTCGGTGCCGAACCGGAATTGACCTCTGCAATCTGACCTCTCACCTCTGACCTCTCTTTAGTCCGCCATCTTGGCGATGTGCACTGTGAACCCGGTTTTCGGCAGCAGCGACATCAACTCGAAAACCTTGAAGCCGTCGCCGGTGAGTTCCGTCTGCCGGTACACGCCAGGTTCGATGTCAGCGGTCTCATGGCGGGCTTCGAGATTGTCGAGAAACTTCTGCGCGTCCTTGGCGGTCACTTCTCCACTTTTGGCGCGGGTTATGATGGCTTCGGTGGCATAGGAGCGCACCAGTTTCGGCCAGTATTTTTGCAGCAATTGCGTGCTCGCGAAGATGTCGGCCCAAATGATGTCGCCGTTGACCGCTACGACAACACCGACGGCGTTCTTGTCGCGCAACTGGTGAATGATGCTCTCGTAGTTATGCTCGATGGGAGCAGCAACGTCATTGATCTTCTTGTCGACTTCCCGATTGTTCATCACGCCCGCATAGGATGTTTCGGCCTGGACTTCAGTTGCCGCTCCAGCTACCCCAACGGCTTCCGACATCACGCGCTGCGAGTTGCGGACCTGATCCCAAACCTGTTGTTGGTCCTTTGCGACCATCGCCTTGCTGCGTACGGCCGGAGCCGCAAACAGAGCAGCTCCGCGACCGGCGGTATTGAACTCGTTCTTGCCGTTCATCGCCGTCCAACGTCCAGGCTCTACGCAGAAAACGCTGAGATCCACCGGATCGCTCTCCGGCGGCACAATGCGGTCCTTGCCAATTACGCGATCCTGCTTGCCGCCAGTTACTATCTCGCCCGCGAGCAATAAGAGCGGCCGTTTCGAGTTATTCACCAGAACGAGGCGATTGACCTCCGCGTCAAGCACGGGATGAATGACGTCGGGCTGTCCCGGCCGGCGGCGAATCAGACCTCGCGCCTGTCCAGCCTCAGTCACAACAACATCTCCGGAGCGCAGACCCTCGTCGAGAGTCAGGAATTCGCTTGTTTCGTAGGACTTACTTGCGACGGGAAAGACGGTAAGGTTGCCGCTACGAATGGGGCTCAGAAGCGTGTAGGTTGAAGCGGGCGGCACTTCCCCCGCTTCGATCAGGCACGGAACAACGATGGCGACCCCGACTAGAAATACGATTCCTGCAAGTACCACGGCGAGCCGCATAAAGAGCCTCCAATGATTGAAGACACCACTAGCCCCTTGCGAGTTCCACTTGCCCCTCCCGGCGCGTCAAGATGGAACGCGCCGGGGAGCTGCCTTTTGCGAGTCTTCCAGGAGAGTGTTGGTTGCCTCGCTGAGCGGAAGAACGTACGAATTTCCCGGACTTGCGTCTAATAAATTGCTAGCATCTGGGAGATGGTGTCGCGCGCCGAATCCGAAGGAGCCAGCACCGCCGCGGAGTTGTATGCCCGCAGCGGAGCCGCGGCCTATGACCTGAGCGCGGAGCAGTTCGCTCAAATCCTCGAAGACATTCAGCGCAAATATCTTCCGAACGCAGCCACCACCGAGAAGGCGAACCTTTGCGCGGGGCTGCGACTGGAGGAACTTGCACTGGCGCGTGCATGCGCGGCGGGAAACGAGCGCGCGTGGGAAGACTTTATTGGCCGCTACCGCCAGAAGCTGCACGGGATGGCGATGCAGATTACCCGAGAAGCCGCGCAGGCAGCCGAGCTTGCGGATTCGCTCTTTGCCGAATTATTTGGGATGAATAGGCGCGACGGCGTGCGGAATTCGAAGCTGATGTTCTACACCGGACGTGGTTCGCTCGAAGGCTGGCTGCGCACGGTCATGGCGCAGGAGTTCATCAATCGCTATCGCAAGCAGAAGCGCACGGTCAGCCTCGAGGAACAAACGGAAGACGGTGTGCAGTTCGCCGCGAGCGAGCCCGAACCTGTATGCAGCGGGGAACCTCGGCTGGAGGCGGCCACCGACGAAGCGCTGGCCGAACTTTCGGCGGAGGACCGGTTCACACTGGCCTCCTATTATTTGGATGGGCGGACGCTGGCCGAAATTGCCCGGGCGCTGGGGCTACATGAATCGAGCGTAAGCCGACGGCTTGACAGGCTTTCCGCTGGTCTCCGTAAACGCATCCTGGCGGGCCTGCGCGAACGCGGGATGAGCCATGCCCAGGCCACCGAGGCGCTGGAAACCGATGTCCGGGATATGACCCTCGATTTGCGCTCACGTTTGACGCAAGATTCCGGGTCAACGACGTTCCCTAGTAGACAGGTTCCTGTCCGGGATGGGCGCAATAAACCGTGACTGAAGTGCCAAAAATCGTGAAGCACCGGCTGCGGGTCGGAGGGCCTGGACGGCCTGAGGCCTCCTCGCACCCGGATGCAGATGTGCTCGCGGCGTTTGCCGAGCAAGCGCTTTCCCAAGCTGAGCGTGAGACTGTGCTTGGGCATCTGGCGCTCTGTGCCGATTGTGGCGAAGTGGTGGTTCTGGCTCTTCCAGCGACAGAGGCTGTGGCAGCGCTCGTTGGGACTGAGGCGGTGGCAGCGGAGACCGAAACTGCCTCGACGCCGATTTCAGACACCCCCCGCCGCAACTGGTTTGCGTGGGCCGATATGCGCTCGTTCAATCTGCGGTGGGCGGCGCTCGCGACGGGCGTTGCGATGGCACTTTTCGCCGCATACGTAGGGCTGGGACATCATGGGAACCCAGTGTCGCCGGACGCGATTCAAACAGCTACCTCTACAGGACCATCGGCCCCGGCGCAGATTGCCTCAGCATTACCGCCGCAAAATAGCCTTGAAGCCGATGCGTCGAAAACACTGGCCCAACCCGCAACCACAAAAGAGAATCATGAAATCTCTTCCGGGCGTATGCAGACTGCTTTTGCCAAAAAGAGTGCGATGGGTCAGCCCGGAGCATTAGCGGCGAACAACCGCGGCGCGCAATCTGCCGCGCCTACCGAGATGTCCGCGGCCGTGGGGGGCAACCTTACATCCAGCACGCCACGGGGCGCAAACGAAGCGGTCGAGACATCGGCGGCAACAACAGAGGTGGCAACGGCGTCCTCCGATACCGACGGAATGGCACGCCGCCAGTCACCGTCGGTTGAAAAGGCAAAGCCGCCGGTCGATGAAACCGTGGCCGGCAAGACGGCCGTCGCAGCTGCGCGTGCTCCGATGGCGCTCCAGACCAATGGGGCATTCGCTACGAGTTCCGCGGTTCCGGCAGCCACTTTGAAGCAAGGCACGATCTGGATGGTTTCGGCAGGAGTTCTCAAACGGTCGCTCGACGGCGGCCGGAGCTGGCAGACGGCTCTCGAGGGCGAACATCCATGGATGTGCTACGCCGCTCATGGGCAGGAAGTTTGGGCAGGAGGACAGGCGGGTGCGCTTCAGCACTCGAATGACGGGGGCACCAATTGGAACTCAATCGCAGTTACTGCCCGCGGCCAGTCCCTTAACTCGGATGTGATCCACCTCGACGTGCAATACCCCAAGATCGCTCTCACTACCGCCAGCCAAGAGGTGTGGAGCAGTTCCGACGGCGGCAAGACCTGGGAGAAGGAGTGATGGGGTGCGATTTAGGGCGCATTGTCCTAAACTCTACCGCCCCACGATTCCCCGAGAGAAAACGCGCATAAAAAAAGACGCCCCGAGCAAGCTCAGGACGCCTTCGGCAGCCCTCCCCCGGAACTGCCTAACTGCATGGTCATCGTATGTCCGCCTGGGCCGCGTGTAAATGTCACTTCCGTAATACCAGATTTGCGTGCCAGTGCCATGACCTCACGCACATCGGTAACCAAGCGAGAGTTACTAACTGAGTCCGCGGCACCTAGCTGGCAGGCGTTGCAGCTCGGCGGTCGGAAGCGAAGACAGAATCAACCAGGGTGGCGATCTCGTCCATCGACCCTTCAATATCGAGCGTGAAGCGCACTAGATCGACCTCCGCGAGCGCGGGATAAGCAATCAAAAGATGCTTCCAGGCAGGATCGTGAGCGAGAGCGACTGCGAGCACCTCGTCATATCCATAGCCGAGGTTCCGCACACGGCAAAGCAGGTCGCTCAAGTGAACCAGGCATACCAGGGGACCCGCAGTTGGCAGAACGTCGAGCCGGTGGTGGCAGCCCGCCGCCGCCAGCAACTCTTCCGGCAGACCCCACCGTTTGCAAAGCAGGCGGCCCGAGTCCTCGTGCGTAAACCCAAGAATCAACTCTTCCGCGACATAAAGGGGACATTTTTCAGCGACGGCATGTTGAAACGATTCCCGAAACTTCGCCGGATACAGAACGGAGTTCACGAGAAAGCCGATGTCATGGATCAAGCCGGCAAGATAAGCCTTCTCGGGCTCACGATAACCAATTCCACGGGCCATGGTCTGCGTAACCAGCGCGCAGCCCAGCGAATGCCTCCAGAAGGCATTGGGATCGAGCACCCATTTGCCTTTCGGAATGGTCTGATGCATGCACAAGCCGAACAGGAGCGAGCGCACCTTGGCAATACCGAGCGCCATCACTGCGGCACGCACCGTTTCGACCTGGCGGTGCCCGAAAAGAGGGGAGTTCGCCATGCGCAGGCATTGCGCTGCAATTGCGCTGTCGCGGGAGACCATCTCGACCACGCTTTCGATGCGGATGTCGTCGGCGGGCAAGCGCAGCATCTTGAGCAGCGGCTGGAGGATGGCAGGAGCGGTCGAGATCGACTCGAGCTTGTTGATCTGCGCCTCAAGCAGTGCGCATTGCTGTTCGTTCATGGTGCGCCTCCGGCACCCGGTCCCCGACGCGGCTTCCAGTAGGCCGTGGTCCCAGGAAAATGAACCAATTGGAACGTGTCGTCCACGTGAAACAGGGATTCGGCGTGTCCCAGAAAGAAGTAGCCTCCAGGAACGAGGTTGGTATAGAAGTGCTGCACGACTCGCCGTTTCGATGCCAGATCGAAATAGATGAGAACATTGCAGCAGAAAATGATGTCGATTCCCTTAAAGAAAACCATCTTGCTGTCGTCACTAAGGTTGACGCGGTCAAAGCGAATGTGGGACTTGAGTAGATCGATGGCTTCCAGCTTGTTATTGCCCGCGTCTTTGAAATATTTCCGGCGCAGGGTTTCGGAGACATTGCGCAGCGCGTAATCTCCGTAAATGCCGGTTCGCGCTGCCTCGAGCGAGTTGCTGTTCAAGTCGGTGGCGAGAATGTCGAAGTTCCATCCCGCCAGCTGCTTTTCTTTTCCCTCAAGCAGAAACATCGCCAGCGTGTAGGGTTCTTCGCCGGTCGAGCACCCGGCGGACCAGAAACGGAGCCGCTTGATCCCGAGGGCAGCCTTGCCCTCCATAATCTGGGGAAGAACCACATTGCGCAGGGCATCGAACTGGGCCGGATGGCGAAACATATAAGTTTCGCCAATGGTGATTTCGTTGAGCAGCAGGCGCACCTCGGCATCGCGATTTGGACGGGTAGTCAGATGCTCGAGATACTGCGCGGGACTGGCCACATCGCACGTCTTCATGCGCCGGTTGCAGCTTGAAATCAGCAAGTAGAGCTTTTGCTCGGAATGATAGATACCCGAAATCCGATAGATGAGATCCCGTATCTTCAGGTGAGCCGGGTCCCAGGTACCCCATGCAGCGACGGCCGGCTTTTCCTTTGCGAGCTGGGACATTCCCTATCCTTTTGCTGCACCGAGTCCTGCGTTCGCTCAACCGCGAGCGCCAACGGCGACGCCTCTCTGATACAACACGCGGCGCAAAATCTCCGGCACGATGCCGTTCAGCGGGCAGACGCGATCTGCCAAACTGGCGTTGACCACGCTACCCGGCATGCCCCAGACCACGGAGGAGCTCTGGTCCTGCGCGATTACCGTTCCACCGGCGTTGCGGATCTCGGCCGATCCCCGTTTGCCGTCGGAGCCCATCCCCGTCAGCACCACCCCCAGCACATTGGCGCCGAAGGCTTGCGCTGCCGAGCGAAACAGGACATCCACCGCCGGACGGCAGGAATTTTCCGGGGGATCCTGGTTGAGCCCGAGCACGCAGTCTTTACCTTTCCGGGACACCGTCATGTGGTAATCGCCGGGCGCAACCCAGACCTGGCCTGGTTCTAACTTACGGCCGTCCTCGCCTTCCTCGACCCGAAGCGCCCCAAGAGTATCAAGACGAACGGAGAGCAGCTTCGTGAACATCCGAGGCATGTGCTGCACAATCACGATGGGCACGGGAAAGTCCCGAGGAAACTGTGGCATGAGATCGGCGAGCGCGTTCGGACCGCCCGTGGAAGTGCCAATGGCGAGCACATCGACCCGCGCCGGCTGCCGCGCCGGCGCGGCAATAAACGGGACCGGACGACACAGGACAGGAGCCGGAACCGGCACATGCTGCGCTCCCCGCACCGCGCATAACGCCTTGATTTTCGGTATCAACTCCTGCCGGATTTGTTCGCTGGCAGGCTCTGGAGCGCTGACGTTGGCCTTGGCGGCATAGTCGCTGGCACCACGCGCCAACGCCTCGACCGTCGCCGCCGCGCCCGGCCCCGTCAGTGAGCTGAACATGATCACCGGCAATCGTGGATACAGCTTGCGAATCTCGACCAGCGTTTCGATCCCGCTCATGCCCGGCATCTCCACGTCGAGCGTGATCACATCCGGCTTGAGTTCGGAAATCCGGGCGAGCGCCAGGCTGCCGTTTCCCGCTATCCCGGCGACGGTAATTTCCGGATCCGAACCCAGCACGCCGGAGAGCTGGCGGCGGATGACGGCGGAATCGTCAACAATCAATACGCGAATTGGCTGCACGGTCATAGTCTTTCTGCGTCATTCTTCAGGCCCTGGCGGCAATCCGGGCGCAACCTCTCCACCGCCTGATTGCTCACAGGTGCCCCGCCGCAGCCGCGCGCACGGCCGGCCGGGCTGTTGTCGTCTGGGGGCCGTCTTCCACCTTGAACCGGCTAACCAGTTCGCGCAGTTGGCCGGCCATGTGCGCCAGCTGCTCGGTGGCCGTCTGTGCCTGGCTCACGTTATTGCTCGTGTTCCGCGCCGCCTCCGCCACTCCATTGATGTTGCTCGCGATCGTGCTCGCGCCCTGGGCCGCTTCGGAAACATTGCGCGCCATCTCTCCCGTGGTCGCACTCTGCTCCTCGACGGCCGTGGCAATCGTCGTGGAGATGTGGCTGATCTTGTCGATCACGTCGCGAATCCCCCCAATGGCGCTCACCGCACCCGTTGTATTCTCCTGGATGACTGTGATCTTGCCTTTGATCTCCTCCGTCGCCTTGGCGGTCTGCTTGGCCAGTTCCTTGACTTCGTTGGCGACAACGGCGAAGCCCTTTCCGGCTTCTCCCGCCCGTGCCGCTTCGATCGTCGCGTTCAAGGCCAGCAGGTTGGTCTGCTGCGCAATCGAGGTGATGACTTCGACAACCTTGCCGATTTCCGCGCTCGACTCGCCTAGTTTGCCAACCGTCTGATTGGTCGATTGCGCCGCCACCACCGCTTCGGTCGCAACTCGCGCCGCTTCGGTCGCATTCTTGGCGATCTCGCCAATCGTGGAATTCATTTGCTCCGCCCCCGAGGACAGGGTCTGGAGATTGGTATTGACCAGGCTGCCCGCTTCGGCGACGGTTAGCGCCTGGGCCGTCGTTTCCTCGGAATTGGCTGCAATCTGCTGGCTGGAGGCCGACAGTTGCTCGCTCGCACTGACCAGGTGGAGCGTGTTGGCTGACACTTGCCGCATGACATCCTGCAGTTTGTCCATCAACAAGTTGAACCAGGAACTGACTTCGCCCAACTCGTCCTGGTTGGAGATTTCCAGCCGCCGGGTCAGGTCGCCTTCTCCTTCCGCAATGTCTTTCAGCCGCTGGGTAAGCTGGTGCAGGGGGGCCGCGACTCGCTTTTCTACGATGAGGTCGAGAAAGATGGTGCATGGGGCCGTCACCAGAAAGAGAATCAGGCCCAGCATTCGCTGCCAGCGCGACCCCGCCGTGACTACGTCCAGTTCAGCCTGAAAGTCCTTTGACAGATTCGTTCTCAGTTCGTGCAGCGACGTTTCCATGTTTTTGTTGTCCTGCGCCAGCTCCGCCGCCGATTTTTGCGTTTCCGTCGAAACACTCCCCCGGCCTTTGATCATTGCGCCGTACACCAACTTCGAGCGCGCCGACAGCTCTGCGAGGCGGTGGCTGAGGTCCGAGACTTGCTTCTGCCGCTCCGGGTTGAAACTGGTCCGCTTTTCCGCCGAGTCCAGCGCCGCGGTCAACCGGCGGCCCGATTCATCCGACTGCGAGAGCGCGCCTTCGTCCTGCAGCAGCACCGCGTCGGAGTAGTGCTTGGTCAGCCTTTGAAATTCCGCTTCCGCCTCCTGGCTGCTCAGCGCGGCGGGGAACAGCGACCCGGACGCGGTCTCCATGTGCGCCTGCGTCCGCGATCCGGTCCATTGCACCGTCCCCAGCAAGGCCACATAGCTCACGCCCAGAATGCCGATGGCCAGACGGATCGTGTTTCGAATGCTCATGTTCACCATAGCGTCGTACCTCCCAGTGGCCGCTCGCTCGGCAGCGTAGGATTGAACTGTCTTCAGCGCCAATCCTGCCCCGGGTGCGAGTCCTATTTCACCTGCAGTATCTTGGCGCTTCGGTACTCGTCTCGGCGCTGACGTAGCCGATTGCGCCCCTGGTCTTGGCCACGTAGGCCGCGACCTTCGCGGCCTTTTCCCTCAAGCTCCCTATCGGCCCTCGCCAGGGATCGCCTGAGTTACCGGAAGGACAGAACTCACCAATCGGGACGAACCGTACCAATCCGGGTCCAGCCCTGAAATCCATCCCAGCCTCGTCCCACTCCCGGCCGTAAGCACTCAACCGGTGGCGGCCGCATGTTGGGCAAGGGCCGCTGCCGGACTTCGTCCTTCGCGGCTGCGCTCGGCGTCGCCGAGCTTGAGGTGAGACATCGAATCGCGCAGCTCGGTCGCCAGCCGAGCCACGTGTTCCGCCGCCGTTCGCGCTTCGCCCACGTTGCTCGCGGTGTCTTCGGACATTTCGGCCACCCCTTTTATGTTGCTGTTGATGGCAGCCGAGCCCCGCGCCGCTTCCAACACATTCCGCGCCATCTCTACGGTGGTCGCATTCTGCTGTTCGACCGCGGTCGCGATCGCCGTCGAAATGTGGCTGACCTTGTCGATCACTTCCCGAATGCCGCCAATGGCGCTCATCGCGCCCGCCGTATTCTTCTGGATCACCGCAATCTTTCCTTTGATTTCCTCCGTGGCTTTCGCCGTCTGCTTGGCCAGTTCCTTCACTTCGTTGGCCACGACCGCGAAACCCTTGCCCGCTTCGCCGGCGCGCGCCGCTTCGATGGTGGCATTCAAGGCCAGGAGGTTGGTTTGCTGGGCAATCGAGGTGATCACTTCGACCACTTTGTCGATCTCTGCGCTCGACTCGCCCAACTGGTTCACTGTCTGGTTGGCGGATTCGGCGACCGCGACCGCTTCGGCGGTGACCTGCGCCGCTTCCGTAGCATTGCGCGCGATCTCTCCGATGGTGGCGCTCATTTCCTGCGCTCCGGTGCTCAAGGTCTGGATATTGGCGTTGACCTGGCCGCCGGCCGCCGCGACGGATTGCGCCTGGGCCCTGGACTCCTCGGAATTGGCCGTGATTTGCTGGCTGGTCGCCGAAAGCTCTTCGGCGGCCGACATCAGGCTTGCGGCCATTTGCAAGGTAGAGGCGGCAGTCTCGCGCAGGCTGGCCTTCATCCGGTTCAGGGCGCGCCCCAGATCGGCCAGTTCGTCGTGTCCCCGGCTCTCTAAATCGGGCTGTGTCAAATCGCCTTCCGCGATGGCATTGGCGAAATGGAGGGCGTTTAATGTTTTCGAGGAGACGCACCGGCCCGTCGCCAGCCCCAGCGCCGTCACAATCATGCCGACCACGGCACCCAGCCCGAAAAGCACCAGCAGCCTCGTGCGGACTGTCTCTGCCGCCTCCCGGCCCAGTTCCGCCTGTTTGGCCTGCACCAGCCGGGCGGCTTCCTCGGTGGCGGCCGCGCTGGCGGCGATATACGGAGCTGCCCTTTCGCGCGCCTCCGTCGCCGCTCGCGGGTCTCCTTTCTCGAAGGCAGGCAGGACCTCCTGCTCCATGACCTGGATAAACTTTTCCCCGGATTCATGGGCTTCGACGGCGATCAAATCCTTCAGCTTGCCGTCGGGCAAACGGCTCTTCCAGGCCGCATGGGCGTCTTCGAATTCCTTTTTTCGCTTCTCGAAGCGGGCGATCTGCGCGGGGGCCTCTTTCGGCTTCCCCGCCAGCTGTACCGAAGCGCGGAGGCGCTCGACGTCGAGTGGCGGCGGAAGGATGTCAGCCGCCAAGTCGCTGTACATCGCCATCTCCTGATGAATGGGGCCCCCGACTTTGATTGTGCCGATGGTCAGATACGCCAGCCCGCCGAAGATCGCCAGCCCCATCACGGACATGGCGACGATCAGATGAAGTTTGGTTGCGACCCTCAGATTTTTCATGTCGAACATGGCGGATTGCCAACGCCTTTCGTTGCAGAATGCCGGACCACGGCGTCCGGGTCAGGCGCGGGAGAGCGCCGACTCCTTCCCTCCCTCAGTCACGGCCAAGGCGTGGGCGAGGTCGAGTTCGAGCAGTAGTTGCCCCGGCAGTTTGTAGACACCGCGCACCATCGAGCGCGCCGCCCCCTGCAAGGTTTCCGGGGGCACTTCGAAGCTCTCCTCGCCGACTTCGAGCACCTCGCCGATTTCGTCCACCAGCAGGCTCACAGGACCGTCGCCGGTGCGCACGACTACGTTCATGGGCAGCTCGGCCGGCGCGCGATCCGGCATGCCCAGGCGGCGCCGCAGGTCGAGCGCGGTTACAATCTGCCCGCGCAGGTTGATCAGGCCGCGCACAAAATCGGGCACCAGCGGCACGCGCGTCATCTCGTGATAGCGGAGCACCTCCTGTACCTGCTCGACCGGGACCCCGAACAGCTGCCCCTTCAAAACAAACGTGCAGAACTGCTGCGAAACGGCCATGTTCGCTTTCCTTAATTTGCGCAGCCACGCGGCAAAGCCGCGCCCTCGTATGGGGCCACCAGCCCCGCCACGTCCACCACGTCAGTGATACGCTGCTGGATCACCGCCGAACCCATGACGCCATGGCGCGCGGTGTGGCGGTCGAGAGCGTACGATTCGTCCACGACGTCGAGAATGCTGTCGACGATCAGCCCGATGTTGCGCCCGCTCCCGCCGTAAACGACGACCACCTGCAGCGGCCCTGCCACTTCGTCCCCACTCCGTTGCCGGCCGGGCAGGACTTCGGAGAGCCGCACCAGCGGCATGATCTGGCCACGGTACTGCACGGTCTCGCGCTCGCCGGCGATTTCGAGCGCTTCCGCCGGGAACTCCTCCAGGCGCGCGACTGCCGACAGCTCGATGGCCATCCTTCCGGTATCCCCAAGACGGAAAAGGAGAACAGGCTGGCGTTCGCTGCCGGGCCTGCTCTCGAGAGCCGGCCTCGCGCCGGCTGCGCCGGCGGTGCGGTCCCGGCTTTCGCCGACCACGCGGGCATGCTGTGCCAGCCCGAGAACGTCGAGGATGAGCGCCACCTTGCCGTCACCCATGATGGTCGCGCCCGCGAACAAGCTGACGTTTTTCAGGTGCCGGCCGAGCGGCTTGACGACGATCTCTTCGGTATCGGAAACCTCGTCGACGACCAGCCCAAACTTCTGGCCGTCGGCCTGCAGAACCACGATGTTGATGCGGTTGCGCTCGATCGCACATCTCTCCTGCGCATTCAGAAGTCCCACAACCTCCTTCGAGGCCGCATCGACCCGGGCAAGCCCGTCCTCCGCTTTGCCGGCATCGCCGGCCAAGCTGTGCGACACGACTTCCCGCACCAGTTCGTGAAAATGCTTGTGCTTGTCTTCAAGCAGCTTCATCTCCTTGAGTGCGGCGTACTCCTTCAAGGCGTGGCCGTACAGCCACGTGCCCAGGGCACAGTCCTCGTGCGAGCCGGCCTCTTCGAGCGTGATCGTCGAGTGCCCGTCCAGAACTTTTCGCAGGCGATCCATCCAGAGCGTGTGCTTCAGCCGGGCTTGGGTGAAATCGAGCAGGGTACGCGTGTTTCCGCCGCCCTCCTGCGCCGGGCCTCCATCGGCCTGTCCCAGGACGTCCTTCAGGTGCACCAGCGGCAGCAAGCTACCCCGCAACCGGTAGACAGGCGCGCCGTGAATCGTTTCGACGCGCTTGCACGCTTCCTCACCTTCCAGGCCCACCAGTTCGAGCAAGCTGACCTGGGGAATGGCATAACGCTGGCGCGCGCGGGTAACGATCAGCGCCGGAACAATGGCCAGCGTGAGCGGAATCTTTACTTTGACGGTGGTGCCCTTGCCCGCCGCCGACTGCAGGTCCACGGCGCCGCCGATGCGCTCAATATTGGTCTTCACCACATCCATGCCGACGCCGCGTCCAGACACGTTTGTGACCTTTTCCGCCGTCGAAAGGCCCGGCAGGAAAATCAGGTTGGCGGCTTCGCGGTCCGTCAGGCGCGCCGCCTGGTCGGCGCCGATCAGCCCTTTTTGCAGCGCCTTTGCGACGACCTTCTTGAGATCCAGTCCAGCGCCGTCGTCCGAGATTTCGATATTGACCTGTCCGCCTTCGTGATAGGCGCGGAGCTTCAGCAGCCCTTCCGGCCCCTTGCCGGCAGCCTGGCGTTCCTCGGCACGCTCGATGCCGTGATCGACCGCGTTGCGCACCAGATGTGTCATCGGGTCCTTGATGGCCTCGAGCAGTGTCTTGTCGAGTTCGGTTTCCTGCCCCTCCATCTCGATCCGCACCTGCTTGCCACAGGAGAGGGCCACATCGCGGACCGTCCGCGGAAATCGGCTCCAGACACTGCCAATGGCCTGCATGCGCGTCTTCATCACGCTTTCCTGCAGTTCGGTTGCGATCAAGTTCAGGCGCTGTCCGGTGGTGACCAGATTCGTCTCTTCGGTCGTCCGCGTGAACTGCAGGATCTGGTTGCGCGCGAGCACCAGTTCGCCCACCAGGTTCATCAGTTTGTCGAGCAGACCCACATCAACCCGAATGGTTTCGCGTGTGGCCTCGTGAGGATGCGATTCCGCCGCTTGCGCTTCGGAGGCGCCGGTGGGGTGTTCGGCAGGAACCGGCCCCGCGGGCGCATCCTCGTGAACGCGTTCTTCGGCGCCGGATTCGGCCGCGGTTACAACCTCCGTTTTTGATTCGTCTTTTTCGCGCTCTGACAGGGCGGGCTCTGGCAGTTCGTGTGCTTTGGCTTTGGCCTCCAGTTTCGCCTCACATTCCTGTCGTGCTCCAGCGGGAGCTTCGGCCTTCTTCTTTTTTTTCTTCTTGTTCTCCGCCTCGGGTGGCCGAGGCACCGCTTCGGGGAGCGGCGCTGCGCCTGGCTCGGACTGTGCTGGCTTCGCGCCCGAACCGTCGCCCTCCGGAACGGCTGGCGGAGAAACCTGCTGCAGGCGAGTCAGACTGGCCACCAGTTCGCTGTGATCGGCGTCGCCGTCCCGGCCGGTCTCCCGAATGGCGGCGAGCATTTGCCGCACCGCGTCCACCAGGGCGAGCAAAGCCGTCGTCCGTTCCGGATTCAGACTGAGTTGTCCGTCGCGCAGGCGTGCCAGTAAACTCTCGCCGACGTGCGTGACTGCCTCCAGCTTGCTGAAACTGAGAAACCCCGACGTTCCCTTGATGGTGTGGATCGTGCGAAAAATGCCCGCCAGAATCTCCCGGTCCGAAGGTTTCTTCTCCAGTTCGACCACTTCCCGGTCGAGCCGGTCGAGGTTCTCGTGGCTTTCAACTAAGAACTCTTTTACGATGTCGTCGCAGTCATCCATGGTTCGCTACAGGCTCAATCGGCGCGGGGGGTGGTTCCACTTGAGCACGGGGGTCTCGGCCGCTCCCGGATCCGAGCCTTCCTGAGGCAAGCGAAATGGTTTCTTCGTTAGAAACCGCTCACGCAAGCCTGCGCCAACTCCTCGGGCCGGAGCATGTTCTTGACCAAGCAACGAGCCGGGAGACCCGCGCTGCTCCTTTTCGCATGTGCGAAGGGACGGTGCTGAAAGAAGGGGCTAGAACTGCGGAACACCGAGGGTTGATCAGTGCGCCGCGTCGCGATGGCAACGGTATCGCGAGTACGGAGCGAAGAAAAAAGGGCTTCGATCAGGCTGGCATCAAAATTCGCCAGCTCGAATCGGAGCCCCAAGCCTGAAGGCCGTTGATCTAAAGGCCAGGGCCGCCCGGATAGGCAGGTAAGTCTGGCGGCCGCGCCGGCAGTTTCTTGGGATCGGCCTTGATCTGCTGCATCAGCATCTCGATAGCCTTTTCAAGTTGCGGATCTTGTCCCTTAAGCACCAGGTCGGGCGGATTATCGACCACCACGTCGGGCTGAACTCCGCGGTTCTCAATCACCCACTTGCTGTCGAGGTTGTAGACCGAAAACTCGGGCCGCGTGATGTAGCCGCCATCCATCAGTGGGAAAAATCCGCGGATGCCGCGCACACCGCCCCACGTCCTCTCGCCGATGAGCGGCCCCAGTTTGTACTGCTTGAAGTAGTAACTGAAGATGTCGCCATCGGAAGCCGCGCCCCAATTGGTTACGCAGGCCAGATAGCCGTGGAAAACAACGTCTGGAATCGTGCCCGACTCCCAATTGCGTGCCGAATCCATCCCCGCCAGCACACGCCGCAAGCGCTCGAAAATCAACTGGTCCACGAAACCGCCGCCGTTGTAGCGGACATCGAAGATGATTGCCTCCTTGCGAACTTGCGGAAAGAACTGCTTCATGAACTGGTTGAGCCCTTCATCGCCCATGTCGGGCAGGTACACGTAGCCGATGCGCCCGCCGCTGGCCGAGTCGACTTTCTTGCGGTTGGTCTCGATCATGTTCAGCTCGCGAAGCGCGAACTCGTCGGCAATCGGCTTGACCACGACCTTGCGCGCACCGTCCGCGCTCGGCTTGGAGTTGACAGTGAGCGTTACAACTTCGTTGGCGGTGTTGACGAGCAGTTCGTCGGGAGTTTGCGGCGCATGCAACGCGCGGCCGTTGACCGCAACCAGGTATTCTCCTTCCTTTACGTTGACACCGGGTTCGGTCAACGGAGAGCGGGTATGCGCGTCCCAATTCTCGCCGGCGAAGATTTTCTTGAAGCGGTAGATACCGCTTGCCGAATCGACTTCGTAATCCGCTCCCAGCAATCCCACGTTGACCGCATGCAGGCTCGGGTACTCGCCGCCACCGACATAAGTGTGCGAGTTCGATAACTCTCCTATCATGCCGGCCATGATGTAGGTGAGCGAATATCGGTCGGCAACATAGGGGAGTAACTGGGCATACTGGTCGTGAACCTTCTGCCAGTCCACTCCGTTCATCGAGGCCTCGAAGAAGTAATCGCGCTCCTGGCGCCAGACCTCGTCGAACATTTCTTTCCATTCCTCGGGAGGGTTAACCTCGGCGCGCATCCCCCCGAGGTTAAGCGTGCCGTCTCCCGGCTTATGCGGGGCGTCGGGCGGTTTGGCGTCGATGATTCCGTACTTAGGCGGCCCCTCGTGACCAGCGGCGCTGTATAAGAGCTTGGAACCATCGGTAGAAAGCGCGAAGTGATTTGCGCCTTCGATCAGCACCTTGTCCTTGCGGTCTTTCAGATCGTAGGCATGGATGGCCGGTTCTTCTCCTGGGATCGGCCCCGAGAGTCCGCCAATCGGTGCCGTACCGAAGTAGATGGCATCCTTCGACGCATCGAAGCTTTCAATCACTGCCGGCGGAATCGCCAACGCTACGATGCGGTTCTGAATGCCATCGAGATCGACTTTGAATACCCGTGGCGGTTCTTTGGTTTCGGTCCCGGCCGTTTTTTCTTCGCTCTTCTCTTCCTTCTTGGGGGCCGGCTGCTTGGCATTCTTGCCCGCTTTCGGCTCGGACGCGGCCGCTGAGGTGTCGGCTTCTTCCGTCTTCACCTTCGTTTCGTCGCTCAAGGCTGGGAAAGGCGACAGTTCGTCGGCGGTCAGCGTTACAACATAGACCCGGGTTGTTTTGGGGTTCGCGAATTCGAAATCAATGTTCCCCGGAACCTCGTTAAAGTCTCGCTCAGAAAGAAAATAGAGATAGCGCTTGCTGGGATCGAAAATTGCCGAATAACTGTTGTTCAGAGTAGAAGTAACCGCGGCGATCTTGCCGTCGGCCAGACTGTATAAGTAGACGACAGCAAAACCGGAATATTCCTGCTTGTCATACGCCAGCCATTGGCTATCCGGAGACCAATTGTAGTTCTGAATTTCATGATACTTGGCGCGGTCGACTTCGACTGGTTTCTTGGCTTTGATGTCGACATACCAGAGTTTCAGATCCTTATCGGCCCATGCGATTTTTGTGCTGTCCGGCGACCATGCCGGGCGAAACATGAACCCCTTGTGGCCGCTCGTGATTTGCTCTTCCGGACCGAGCCCATCCTGCGGAATCATGTAGATCTCGTCCTCTCCGGTGCGATCGGAAACATAGGCGATCCACTTTCCGTTTGGCGACCACGACACTTTCTGCTCGCGGACCGCCGGAGAATTCGTAAGGTTGCGGACACTGCCGTCCTTCGCCGGAACCGTAAAGACTTCTCCGCGCGCGGCAAATACGGCGCGTTTCCCGTCTGGCGCGATGTCGAAATCGAAATTCGTGATGTGATGGCTCGCATCCGCCCAATGCTTCATCGCCTGGTCGCGCTCGGCGTTTAAGTAGATCGTCAACTTCTTCGCTTGGCGCGTTTCGAGATCGAAAGTGTAAAGATAGCCGCCGTTCTCGAAAACGATTGCATCCGGCCCCAGGCTCGGCCACATGACGTCGAACTGGTCGAACTTCGTCAACTGCTGGACTTGTTTGCTCGCCAGATCGTAGCTGTAAATGTTCAGGCGATGTTCCGGCCCCCGATCGGAAGTGAAGAAAATAGTATTGCCATGCCACATCGGAAATGTGTCGGTATATTCGGTGTGCGGCACCACCCCGTCCACCACATTATTCTTGACATCATAGATCGTGATGTCCTGCGCCATGCCGCCGGTGTATCGCTTCCACTGGCGGAAATTGCGAAAGATCCGGTTGTACGCGATCTTTGTGCCGTCGGGTCCATAAGAAAGCAAGCCGCCATCGTACATCGGCATAGGTTGCGGAAGGCCGCCACTTATACTTACCAGAGTAGGACGTTTGCTCCAGCCGTTCTCGGCGTAACGCCGAGAAAGAAAAATGACGTTCTTACTGTCAGGCGTCCAGCCGATCACTTCATTCAGAATGCCCATGCGGTCACTGAGCGGCTGCGCCTGTCCCTGATAGAAGGTAAGTTGCGTGGGTTGGCCGCCATCCGACGGCATGACATAGACATTGAAATTGCCATCATACTGACCGGTAAACGCCAGCCACTTTCCATCGGGTGAGAATTTTGGGAAAATCTCGCGTCCCGGATCCGATGTAATCCGGCGGGCTGTTCCGCCCGCGCTCGAAGCCAGCCACAAATCTCCGCCATAAACAAATGCAATTTTGTCGTTATGAATATCGGGAAACAGCATCAGTCGGCCTTCTTGAGTTTCCTGCGCCGCGAGCAGAGAGGCGCACGCAAGAATTGCCAATGCAAAAAGATTCCGCATGGAAATCATAGGAGCTCCTGATCGAGAGACTTTCTTGAAGGGAATAGCAATCGGAAAAACCATTTTACGCAACGTGGGATTGTATCAGCTTGAATGCTGACCGCCGCAAATAAACGGCAAATGAAAAGATAAATTCGCCGGAACCCAACGCGCAGGAACTTCTTGGTTTCAGGAATGTCTTGTCTAATGACCGGGCGCATTGGCGGCCGTGCGCACCGCTTCCTGGCACGCGCCCGCGGCGGTTAACACTTTGTCAAACGCTGTTTCTGTACGAAGCTGTGCCAGCAGCGGATCCGACAGCAGGTTCGAGTACGCGCAGTAGTTTTGTTCTACCGCGCTCTGAAGCATGTGCAGAGCCGCTTGTTTCTTTCCGCAAAAGGCAAGAATGGCGCCTTGCAAATACCAAGTCTCCGCATCGGGATCGGTCGGCAGGTTGGTTTCGTCCTCATGCGCGATGCGTTCGAGCTCGGATGCCGGCCGCAATCCCAGGCAGGCCTCGAGTAAGTCGCGATGGTAACGCGGCGTGTTCGGCATGCGTTTCACCGCTTCGCGCGCTTCATCAATTTTTCCTTCTCGAAGCAGGATGGAAGGCATGGCATAAGCAGCCCACTCCGACCCGGCATCGAGGCGTACAAAATCGGCGGCCCGGTCGGTCTTGCCCAATCCCGCGAACACCCACGCGCACGAGCGGAACGAATAATTTCCAGGATCCAGCGCATTGGCGGTATTGCATTCGCTCGCTGCCTGCTCCAGCATGCCGGCATAGCGATAAACATAACTTATGGCGAAATGCGCCTGTGCGCTATCCGGACGCCGTTTCACCAAGTCCAGCGCCGATTTGTAAGCGGGGCCCAATTCACCGCGCTCGACGTGGTTCGCGATCAACTGGCTGGCGGCAACGATGCGGTTGGGATCGAGCGCGATGGCGCGTTCGCAGGCCTTGTTCGAGCGCTGAAACATGGCTTCGCCGCCGTCCGAATAATCGGCGTCGTAGTAGCAGCGTACGCCGAGTTGCTCCCACGCCGGCGCATAGTTTGGATCCACTTCCACCACATGCTCCAGCACCGCGATCGCATCTTTGTTGGGACCGGCGTCGTGCGGCAGTGCCAGACTGTGCAGATAAAGGTCATACGCCTCTGCACTCTTCGGCCGCGTGCCCGTTTCCAGGAACCCGCCTTCGGCACCCAGCGCAGGAAGCAAACCCTGCCGGATTTGCGCCGAGATCTGCGCCTGCATCGTAATCAAGTCGTCCGCGGGAGCAATCACGTTGGATTGCCACAACAGCCGGTCGCCATCCACCTGAATTGCCTCCACCGTGATCCGCAGCTGATCCCCCTGCTTCAGAAAGTGCCCGGCAATGACGTTGGCCACATGCACTTCGCGTCCCGCCTTTTGCGGATCGACATCGTTGCCGACGAACCTCCGCGTAATCGTCGATGGCCGCACGTCGAGGCTGCGCGTGTAAGTAAGCGTGTTTGCGATTTCGTCCGCCAGCGCAAAGCGCAGAAACTCCACGCTGATATCGTTATTCATGTTCTGCAAAGGCAGTACGGCGATCGTGTTCTTCGCCGCCCCTCCGGCCATCGCCCCCCGGTGTTTGAACCACCACGCACCCACCGCGACCAGCGCCGTTAACAGAACAAGGCTCACGCCCAGCAGAATGTACGTCGACCATCCTGTCGTGGCCCGGAATGTGCTGGTGGCGATGCGATAGGGCAAAACCGCCCGCGAACGCCCGCCGCGCGACACGGCCGATTCAGTTTCCTTCCGCAACGACTGCAGGTCGCCCTTCATCGCCAGCGCGTTCGGATAGCGATGCCCGCGCTCCTTTTCCATGGCCCGGCCAATAATGCCTTCCAGATCCGGGGGTAACTTAGGGTTCAGTTGCAGCGGAGCCACCGGTTTCTCGTTCAGCACAGCGGCCAGCGTGGTGATGACGTTGCCGGTTGCGAACGGCTTCTTCCCGGTCGCCATTTCGTAGAGCACCACGCCCAGCGAAAACAAATCGCTGCGCGCGTCCAGTTCCTCGCTTCGCGCCTGTTCCGGCGACATGTAGATGGCCGTTCCCGGAATCACCCCCATGGCCGTCAGCGAATCTTCAAATGCGGCCTCGCTTGAGTTGGGATCGTGCACAATCTTCGCCAGGCCAAAATCGAGAATCTTCGTCTGCCCGCTCTGCGAGACAAAAATATTGGCCGGCTTGATATCGCGGTGAATAATCCCCTTGGCGTGAGATGCAGCGAGCGCGTCGGCCACCTGAGTGCCGATATCGAGGATTTCATCGACATCAATCTTGCGGTTCCGCATCAGGTCTTTCAGGCTGGTCCCTTCGAGCTTCTCCATGACGATAAAGGGATGCCCGTCGTTGTCTTCAATGTCGTGAATGGTGCAGATGCCGGGATGGTTCAGCTGCGAAGCGGCTCGCGCTTCGCGCATAAAGCGATCCAAGGACTTGCGGTCCTTGGCCATATCTTCGGGGATAAACTTGAGGGCCACACGGCGCGCCAGGCGCGTGTCTTCGGCCTCATACACCACGCCCATGCCACCACCGCCCAGCTTGCCAAGAATGCGATAGTGGGAGACTGTCTGGCCGATCATTCCGAAGGCCTCAGAGCCGTCGGCGCTAATGTTAGGCTGCCAGCGCAGATCGGGTCAACCCTCGCACGCTCTTGGTAGCGGATCACTTTGAATTTGTTTTGAAAGAGCACGCCTCAGCCGTGGCGCTAGCAGCCAATGAAAGATACTAGCCCCTGAGGGCCAGCGCTTTCTCCGCTAGGACCATTTTATGCGGCCCGTTCTAGTGAATCGTCTTCGTCTTGCGCGACATGTAATCCATCAGCAGATACTGCCCCAGCGTGTACGGCGTCGTGAAGTACGCCTTCCCTCGGCACATTTGCGTGACCTTCTGGACGAACTGCACCAGCCCGTAATCCGACGCCAGCATGAACGTGTTGATCAGCACGCCCGCGCGCTTGCACTTCGACACTTCTTCAAGAGTCTGGCTCACGACCAGCGGATCGAGACCGAAGGCGTTCTTGTAAATGCGCCCATCTTCGAGCGTCAGCGCCGAGGGCTTGCCGTCGGTGATCATCACGATCTGCTTCATATCTTTTCGCTGGCGATCGAGCAGCCGTTGCGCCATGCGCAGCCCTTCGCGCGTATTCGTGTAATAAGGGCCAACCTTCACCCGCGCCAACTGCGAAAGCGGAACCTCTTCGGCGGAGTCGTGGAAGAGCACCAGCGAAAGCGAGTCCCCGGGATATTGCGTGCGGATCAGGTGCGAGAGCGCCATCGCAACTTTTTTCGCCGGCGTGAATCGGTCCTCGCCGTAAAGGATCATCGAGTGCGAGCAGTCGAGCATCAGCACCGTCGCGCACGACGACTGGTACTCGCACTGATGCACCTGCAAGTCGTGGTATTCGAGATTCAGCGGCAGTCCGAGCCCTTCGCGCTGAATCGCGGACGAAAGTGTGGCCGTGATGTCGAGGTTGAGCGTGTCGCCGAACTCATATTGTTTGGACGCCCCGCTGGCCTCGATGCCCGTGGCCATGTCGCGCGTGTCGTGCCGGCCAAAGCTCGACTTCCCGAGCGACCCCAGCAGATCGTGCAGCGATTTGAAGCCCAGAAAGTCGAGGCTCTTGTCGGTGATCTCGAATCTCGCTTGTTGTTGCGCGTCGCCCACCTGCCCGCCCACGCTCGATCGCCGCGACGGATCGTGCGGCTGGTCGATTGAAATGTAGTCCTCCTGCTGCATGCGCTCGATCAGCTTTTCGACCAGCTCGTCGAGTTCGCCATTCATCTGCATTTCCTGCAGGCGCTCGCGCATCGATTCATCGAACGTCTCGCCGTTCATCAAAGCCTGCTCGATCGCCCGCCGCAACTCGTCGAGCGTCTGCTCGCCCTCCGGCATTTCGTACCAGTAGTTTTCGTTGAATCCGCTTTGCAGGAAATAATCCGAAAGCGCGCTGAGCAGATCCTCCATGCTCATCTCGCCGGCCGGGTCGGGCACGTATTTGCTATAGCGGATGCGTTTCATAATGCGGTCGTTGGTCGTTCGTCGTTGGTCGTTCGCTGCTCGCCTCTAGTACGTATTTTCGGGGATCGTCGAAACCCGTGGCGCGCAGATCACTACCGCGCATCGCTAACGACCAACGACTAATTAAAACTCCTTTTCCTACCAAACCCCGGTTCTTCCCTCTCAAACATCGGCTTCTCGGCCGGCTTGGGTTGTTTTTCTCCCGCCGTGAAAACTCGCTCTTCGTTGCGCCCAATTTTCTTGTGCGCGTGCAGGCCTTCCAAGATGAACTCCGCTGCCGAGACCTGCATTTCGGGACTGTCTTTTGGCCCGACGTTGAGCTTCGTCATCTTCTCCATCAGGCCCAGAATCTGCCTCAGACCTCCAAGCACTTCCTCCGCTCCCGCATTGTCACTGAGTTGGATTTCGCCACCCAGATCGAACCACTGCACAATCTGATTCATATTCACGCCGTGCAGATGCGTGTCATAGGCCTTGGCAATTGCCGCGCGAATCAGTTCCCGGCTCACGTGATCGGCGCCCTTCATCTCGCCTTCATATTCCAGTTCGAGCTTGCCGGTGATCGCGGGCAGCGCCGCGTAGATATCGCTGATGCGCGGCACGACGGAACTTTCTTGATGTGTCAGCGCTCGCCGCTCGGCGTTCGAGATCACGTTCTCCATCGCCGAAATCGGCAGCCGCTGGCTTACTCCAGAGCGCTTGTCAACTTTCTTGTCTTCTCGAGCCACGAACGCGATGCGCTCAATCACTTCCTGCACATACTTCGGAATATGGAGGCGCGAGCCGTTGCGCTCAATCCACGCCTCCTGCGCAGTAATGGCAATTCCCTCTTCGACCGTCGCCGGATAGTGCGTGCGAATCTCCGATCCGATGCGGTCTTTAAGCGGCGTAATGATCTTGCCGCGCGCGGTGTAGTCTTCGGGGTTGGCGCTGAAGACGATCGCCAGGTCGAGCGGCAGACGGATCGGGTAGCCCTTAATCTGCACGTCGCCTTCCTGCATGATGTTGAACAATCCCACCTGAATTTTCCCGGCGAGGTCCGGGAGTTCGTTGATGGCAAAGATGCCGCGATTGGCGCGGGGCAGCAAGCCGTAATGAACGGTGAACTCGCTCGAGAGTTCGTGCCCGCCACGCGCGGCCTTGATCGGATCGATGTCGCCAATCAGATCGGCGATGGTGACGTCGGGCGTGGCGAGCTTTTCGACATAGCGATGGTCAGCCGTGAGCCATGCGATGGGCGTAGCCTCTTCTTGTTTGGCAACCAACTCCTGGCAGCGGCGGCAGATGGGGGCATAGGGATTGTCGTGAATCTCGCAGCCGGCAATGTATGGCAACTCCGGATCAAGCAGCGTGGTCAGGGCGCGCAGGATGCGGCTCTTGGCCTGTCCCCGCAGGCCGAGCAGGATGAAGTTGTGGCGCGAGAGGATGGCGTTGACGATCTGCGGGATGACCGTATCGTCGTAACCGACGATGCCGGGAAAGATCGGAGCGTCGGGGTACTCACGCAGGCGCGTCATCAGGTTCTCGCGCATCTCGTCCTTGACGCGGCGCGAGCGGAGCCTGGTCTCGGAAAAAGAACTGGCGCGCAACTCGCCCAATGTGCGGGCACTGCTCATGGTGGGAACTCCTGGGACCCTGGATTCGCCGGCGTGGCGCCGGCGGCTGCCGTGACCTTATGCGGATTATACGCCGCAAGAAAGCTGTCAGCTCTTAGCTGTCAGCTCTCAGTTTTTTCTGCTAGCTCGTTTGTATCGACACAACTCATATAAGAGCGCAAAGAGAATGGCTGCGGCAACTCCCCTGAGGGAAATTTGATTCAGGTTAAAAGCAGATTTGACTGAGAGGCGACAGGTGAGAGCTGAGACCCAAGTTCAATTCCAGCGGGCGTGGGCGGCGCGGCGCAGGCCGGGGAGGATGGCCCGCAGATACTCGACGACGGCTTCCAGGCGCTTCTCTTCCGACAAGGTCGCGAGCAGGCTCTGCTTGAAGTCTAGGTCCAAAGGAAGAGATCCGGCGAGTAGGAACGAAAGGTTTTCGATTGCCTCGGCCTCTGACGCGCCGCGAGAGTCAGCTGGGGGCGGCTCGGCGCCGGCCAGTTTGGCGATTTCTGCGTGCAGGCGTACGGCTTGCTCGACCAGTTCGGAGGCGGGCTTGCCGGGTTCGTCCGGGACCATGGCAATTTCCGCCCGGAGAAACGAGCGTTCCTCGTTGACCTCGAGCACCTCGAAACGGTTGACGCCACGGGTGAGGATATCCATGCGGCCATCATCGTACTTTTTCGTAACGGAGAGAATCTCGGCGGTGCAGCCGATGCCGGCCACGCCTTCGTCGGAGGCGCGCACGATTCCGAACGGCATTTTCTGCTCCAGGCACTCGGCGATCATTTCTTTGTAGCGCGGCTCGAAGATGTGAAGCGGGAGCGGGACGCCGGGAAGGAGAACAAGGTCGAGCGGGAATAGGGGGAGAAGGCTCAAGGTCTTACGTCTCAAGGTTCAAAGTTTCAGGGTTTCAAGGTTTCAATTGCCTTTTTTCGCAACTCGCCAGAACCCCGGCCTCTGGCCTGATTTTAACAGCCATTGACGGCGTTGCACTCCAGGCGATACAAGGGTCGGCATGGAAATGGATGGCAAGGTGGTGGTGGTTACGGGCGCTTCGATGGGGATTGGGGAAGCGATTGCCATGGTGTTTGCCGATCACGGGGCAAGCGTCGTACTGCTTTCGCGCGATGCCAGCCGGGCTGAGGCGGCGCGGCATCGGGTGGGCCACACGGAGCGGACTCTCGCGCTGGCTTGCGACGTGCGCAATCGGGAGGAGATTGATCGCGTTGTGGGCCTAACGCTTCATTACTTTGACCGAATCGATGTGTGGGTGAATAACGCGGGAGTGGGGATTCGAGACTCGGTTGCTGACATGGAGATGCAAGCGTGCCGCGAGTTGTTTGAGACCAATTTCTTTGGCGCGGTGGCTTGCCTGCAGGCCGTAGTCCCAGCGATGCGCCAGGCCGGCGGCGGAACAATCATCAATATTTCGAGCGTGGCCGGACATGTGCCGGTGCCGTTTATGACGCCGTATTCGGCGACCAAGTTTGCGCTGAATGCGATCGGCAAGGGTGCACGGTTGGAATTGAAACGGGACAACATCAATGTGCTGACGGTTTGTCCTGGCTACATTCAAACCGAATTCGGGTCACACATGGTCGCGGCTAAGCGAGGCAATGTGCGTCCGCAATCAATGAAAGGGATTACGGCGGAGCGCGTGGCGCGTGCGACTTATGAAGGGTATCGGAAGAGGAAGCGCGAAGTGATTGTGCCCTGGACGATGATTCCGGTGGTAAAGCTGTATCAGCTGCTGCCCGGGCTGGTGGAGTGGGGCATGGGGAGGGCGATCAAGTAGTGCAAAAGCCATGTTTCAAGGTTGCAAGGTTTCAAGGATGGCGTGTTCGGGCGTCGGGGTGATGCCCATTTCCCCCCAATTCTGGTTTCACCAAACTTTCACCGGAAAAATGCTGGATTGGCTGGAAGAGCCGGGCTAGCATACTTGAATTACAGGAGGACCGCCGTGAAACGTTCCCTGCTCGCAATAGTTTTGTGTTCCGCTTTCTGCTCGACTGTTCTGGCGCAGCAAATCGACAATACGCCAGCTACCAAGGAAGATGTTCAGAAGTATTTCGACGCGATGCATTCTCGGGACATGCTGGACAAGGCGATGGACGCCATGCTGAGGCCGATGCATCAGCTCATGCACGAAGAATACCTCAAGAACAAAGACAAGCTGCCCGAGGATTTTGAAGAGCGCATGAACAAGAGAACGGACGACATGGTCCGAAACATGCCGTGGGACGAGATGATGCAGGCCATGATGCCCGCCTACCAAAAACATCTCACCAAAGGGGATATCTCTGCCCTCGTGGCCTTCTATTCTTCCCCGACGGGACAAAAACTGCAGCGGGAATTGCCAGCGATAATGGCCGAATCGATGCAGTCCATGATGCCGATCATGCGCAAGTACACCGAAGGGATGCAGAGTCAATTGCAGCAGGAGACGGCAGAGCTGTTAAAGCAGTCGGAGAAGAAATCGGGAGAGGCGACGAAGAACTAGGGAAGTTTCGAAGATTTCGGCGGGCGGGGCAGGAATGCCGCCCTTCATTTTGTGTGTTTTGTCTATTTTAAGGACTTTGCGTAAAGAAAAGTAAATCCGGCTACCCTTTGGCTCATGGGCGCATCGAAAAGGGTAGGCAGAACTGCAGTCTTCCACCCCCTTTCGAAAGAGCTGACGCACGGCGGCTCTTGGGGGTGGGGGCTGCCGTTAAATCCTTTCCGCGGCGATTTTCGCTAGAATGCCGATATGAGATTTTCTTTCCGACCTGCCCGGCTGCTCCGTTCGAGTCCGTTATTTCCAGCGTTGTTGGTCCTAGTGTTGCCAGCTATTGTTTGGCTGGCGTTCGTGTGCCCTCAGCCGGCACGCGCGCAGGAAGGGCCGCTCGACAAGTCGCTGCCAAAGGGCATTACGGTCGAAGAGATCGTTAAGAAATTCGCCGCGAAGGAGAAAGAATTTAAGGAGGCGCGCGACCAGTACACGTTTCGGCAGGACGTGAAGGTGATGACGCTCGACGGCGACACACCGGATGGTAACTATCAGCAGGTGTTTGACGTTGCGTTCGACGACCAGGGGCGCAAGATCAAGAACGTGGTGTTTGCGCCACAACCGACGCTGCAACGGATTCAGATGACGGAGGAGGACATTGACGACATCGAGAACCGGCTGCCGTTTGTGCTGACGTCGGATGAAGTTGGGGAGTACGACGTACTGTATGTGGGTCAGCAAAAGCAGGATGAGTTGAACACCTACGTTTTCGATATCGCGCCCAAACAGATCGTCGGGAAGAAGCGCTATTTCCAGGGGCGCATCTGGGTGGACGACCACGATTTTCAGATCGTGGAGACGTACGGGAAGACTGTGCCCGACATCCGGAAGAAGAAGGGGCAGGAGAATCTCTTTCCGAAATTCACGACCTGGCGCGAGCAGATTGACGGGCAATACTGGTTCCCGACCTATACGCGGGCGGAAGACACACTGAAGTTCAGCCTGGGCGACATCAAGATTCGCGAAATTATCAAGTACACGAACTACAAGCGGTTCGGAGCGAAGTCGAAAATCACGTACGAAGGTCAGGAAGTAAAGAAGGGCACCGAGCAGCCGGCACCGGAGCAGAAGCCGGCGGAACCGCCAAAACCGCAGTAGAGCCAGGTTTCAGAGTTTCAAGGTTTCAAAGTTTCAAGGTTTCGCGGAACGGGATATCAAGGGTGTGGATCGCTTTCTTTGCAGGGACTCGATTAAACGATTGAGCAAGCCGAGGACCTGATAACCTTCCCTGTCCAATTCTGTATGCGTTTCTGGTTTGAGGTATCCCAGATCGCAGGCAATCGCTAGCTGAGTATCGAGTTCAAGGAGCGAACCTCGCGCCTGTCCGAGAAAATGCAAGAATTCGCCAGGGGGCAACCGGCCCTGTCCCTCCGAAATGTTTGAGGGCACCGAGACGGCGGCACGCCTGCTCTGGGAAGTCAACCCGTACAGTTCTGGTCGTGGGAAGTTTTCTGTAGCCCGGTAAACATGAGTAGCTAGCAATCTTGCCTTCTGCCAGACCACTAGATCGCGATAGGAGCGCGCCACGATATTCTCCCGGCCACAGGGTCCATGCGGCTCAATCCCTATAGAGTCTGAACGGCATCGCAACCCTACAAAAGTAGTGCGGCCGTTAGTGGAGTATAGCGGGCGAGGTCTTTGAAACCTTGAAACTCTGAAACCTTGAAACCTTAGTAGAAAAGATACTTTCTCCACTTATCATCCGAATGCCCCATCAACCGCATGATGTGGCGCGAGGTGTGGAGATTGAAGGAGCGGGGCTCGCGCATGGGGCGCATGTTGGCTTCGTGCGGGAGCTGGTTGCCCTTGCGGCGGTTGCAGGGATGGCAGCAGGCGACGAGGTTCTCCCAGGTGGAAAGGCCTCCGCGGGAGCGGGGAATGACGTGGTCGAGCGTGAGTTCGCTGGACGGCAAAGTTGTCGAACAGTACTGGCAGGTATTGCGGTCGCGCAGGAGAATGTTCTTGCGCGACAGAGCGCGCGATTGGTGCGGGATGCGGCGATATTCGAGCAGGCGGATGACCGAGGGCACGCGCACGGCGACGCGGGCGGCGTGCAGGAAGTGTCCGTTCTCCTCTTCGGTCATGGCGATGCCCTTGAGCACGAGCACGATGGCGCGGCGGGCGGCGCAGACATTGATCGGCTCATAGGAAGCGTTGAGCACAAGCACGGGCTGATGCAGTGCGTGCCCATCATTATCCTGATGGACGCCGGCAGCAAGCATCCCGGGCGGCATCTGGGGTCGCCAGCTTCCACCGAAATTGTGCATGCGCAAGGACATAATCATCCAACGTGAGTCGCTATGCCGATCGTCGGCTCGCGGCTTGCTTCCGTCATCCCAGGTTCCGCCATACTGTGTTCCGTCATCCCAGGTTCGTCATCCCGGCCTTCAGAAACATCCGGCTCCACAAAGAAATTCGACACGCGCAACGTTCGCCCTGCGGTTGCTACCCACACGCGCGCCGCACCGGCACGGCGAAGAACACGGGCGCACTCGGACGCGGTGGCGCCAGTCGTGTAGACGTCGTCGACCAGTAGGATGTTGCGATTCGAAATGGCGGTTGCGTCCTTGACGGCAAACGCGCCCCGCAGATTCTGACGGCGTTGATGACGCGTAAGGCCGATCTGGCTTCCGGTATCGCGCAAGCGCACCAGCGCGCCAGCGCATAGTTCAAATTTCTTGACGTGGCCCGAGCGCGAGAGCTGTTTGAGCGCAGCTCGGGCGATTAAATCCGCCTGGTTGAAACCGCGCTGCGATTGCTTGTGCGCATGCAGCGGCACGGGGATGACGGAGATAATCCCGGAAGGCAGCGACGGATCGAGTGCGGCAATGGACTCGGCCAGCATGCGTCCCAGAACCTGGGCCGCCGGCCGCACCTGGCTGAACTTCAGCAGATGAACGAGATCGCGCAGAGCACCGTCGTAGCTGCCATACGCGACTGCCCGCTCAAACGGCGGCGCAGCCAAGCGACAGAGGCGGCAGCGACCGTCGAGAGGTTGGCCGGCAGTCTTTGCGGCGTACAGCAAGGCCTCACCGCAGATGGCGCAATAGGAGCCGGTCAATGGCCGAAGGGCGTGGAGGCAATCGTTACAAACGGGAAGGCGGGAAATCTTGATTAACGGGGAACCACAGATGCGGCAATCGGCGGGAAAAAGCGTGAAAAAGAGGGTGGCAGCAGCGCACTCTGCCCAGCAGACGACCGCATGGATCGTTGCTGCGGGCCGGGCAACCCGTATTCGAAAGCCAGTACTGCTGAAGACGGCCTCCCACACCCGGCTGGGCTTCGAGGCCGCACCCGGGCGACACCAGTTTAGTATAGCCGCTCCTAGGCAATGCGGCTAGTGCGTGTACTCGTCCAGTAGATGAGTACATGCCCTTGTAAAGCTGGGGTTCGGCATGGTAAGGTGCGCCGTCGATCTGCTACGGTGACAAGAAGATGAAACCGGCCCCGACCACGAGGATTTTATGAGCACTGTTCCTGCAAATACGGAAGCCCCGCGCAAGCATCGTCCCTATGTTCCGGAGACGATGGAAATGAAGGAGTTTACGTTCCGGGCTGTGCTGATCGGCCTTTTCCTGACGGCTTTACTGGGCTCCGCCAACGCCTATCTCGGCCTGCGTGCCGGTATGACGATCGCGGCGACCTACCCGGCGGCGGTCATCTCGATGGCCCTGCTGCGCTTGATGAAAGGCTCGCTGCTCGAAGAAAACATCGCCCGCACCGTGGGCTCGATCGGCGAATCAGTGGCCGCCGGCGGAATTTTCACAATTCCCGCCTTCGTCATCGCCGGACTCTGGCCCGCGCTCACGCTCGATGTTACCCGGCCTGAATACTGGAAATCCGTCGCGTTGATGCTGATCGGGGGCACGCTGGGGATTTTGTTTGTCACGCTGCTGCGGCGCGTGATGGTCGAGGATCCGGATCTTCCCTTCCCGGAGTCAGTAGCCGCATCCGAGATTCACAAGGCTGGCCAGCAAGGCGCAAAGGCGGCCAAAATTCTATTCGCCAACATGGGATTCGGCGGTGTGATGTATCTGCTGGGCGCAGTCAATGTTTTCAATCCAAGCAATACTTTTCCCGTCAAGATCAGCGATATGGGAAAAAAGTTGTTGCTGCGCACGAGCACCAATCCCAACGTAGCGACTACCATTACCGGCGGTTCAACCCTGTTCACTGCGCCCGACATCAGCCCTGCCTACCTTGGCGTTGGTTACATCATCGGACCACGGCTGGCGGCGCTGAACTTCGCTGGCGGCCTGCTGGCGTGGGGCCTGCTGGTTCCCCTTCTCACCTTCACACTTGGACCGTACATTCAAGCCGCGCAACCTGACGGACACCCGATTGCGTGGCCGTTGCTGGCCGGGGCGATCTACTTCTCCATTGTGCGGCCGATTGCCGTAGGCGGAATGCTAGTCGGCGCGAGCTACACGCTCTTCCGCATGCGCAAGCAACTCGGGGCCGGAATGAGCCGGGCGGTGTCTGACCTGAAGAAATCGGCGACGGCGCATGCCGCGAGCAATCGCACCGAGCGCGACTTGCCGGCCAAGATAGTATTTGCGGGCGTGGCGGTTGTGTTTGTCGCAATGGTTCTTCTGTATCACTATTTCATCAGCGGCGCCGGGACGCTCTCGGCTTCGAAGGTTCTCTCGGGCTCGCTGGTCGCAGCTGGGGTCATGATCATCATTGGATTCTTTTTCGCCGCCGTCTCGGGCAATCTGGTAGGAATGATCGGGTCGTCGAACAATCCGGTGTCCGGCCTTACGTTGTGCACGTTGGTGATCGCGGCGTTGCTGATGGTTGCCTTGGGCGTGTCTGGCGTTGGAGGTGTTGCCGCGGTGCTCGGAGTGGCTGCCGTGGTTTGCGTTTCTTCGGCGGTCGCGGGCGAGATGTTGCAGGACTTGAAAGTCGGGCACATCCTGGGAGGCACGCCCGCCAAAATGCAGATTGGCGACATTTTCGGAATCGTCGTCGCTTCGCTGGTTCTTTTCTTCCCGATGGCCATTCTCGATCACGCCTACCATTTCGGCAGCCCTGCGCTTCCCGCACCGCAAGCCGGCCTCATGGCAATGCTCTCCAAGGGCATTGTGGGCGGAGATATGGCTTGGCCACTGGTGATTGTCGGCATCCTGATGGGGATTACCGCAATCCTGATTGAAGTAAAGAGCGTGATGCTGTTTGCGGTTGGTATGTACTTGCCGCTGGGAACGACGTTCGCCATTTTTATCGGTGGGGTCATCCGCTGGATCACCGACACTCTGCGCGACCGCCGCGGCTACAACGACGCGCAAAAAGCCCGCGTGGATAACGCGGGTGTGTTGACGGCCTCCGGCCTGATCGCAGGCGAAGCGCTGTGCGGGCTGCTCATTGCGGGACTCGTGGGCTCCGGCCATGACGTCACGTTTGTGAAATGGGAGGCGCCGTTTATCACCGCGCTGATCGCGCTGATTGCGTTGACGCTGGTGATGGTGCGCGTACCGCTGGCGAACGCGGGCCGGCCGGAAGATCCGGCGCCGCCGACAGCGATTATGTAATGCGCTTGTGTGGAGCGGGCACTCCTGCCCGCGTCCCGAACGAAGTGAGGGATCTCAAGTCGAAGGCAGAAGTCAGATTGAAGGAATGAACCTGATAGCTACGCGCAGGTCGGGCTTCTCTTCAATCTGACTTTTCCTTTTTGCGATTCCTCCGTGATCTCCGTGTCCTCTGTGATTAAATCTCTGCAGTGTCCATTGCCGAAAATATTCGTTCGATCCGCAAACGCATTGACGAAGCCGCCCGCCGTGCCGGACGCAATCCCGCCGATATTACGCTGATGGCGGTGAGCAAGACTTTCCCACCGGAGTCGATTCGTGAGGCTTACGCGGCTGGGATTCGCGTGTTTGGCGAAAATCGGGTGCAGGAGTGTGCGGGGAAGGCTGACGCCCTGCACGGATTGGCTGGCACGGAATGGCATCTGATTGGCCACTTGCAGTCGAACAAGACAGCGAAGGCGGCGGAATTGTTTGGGGCTGTCGATTCGGTGGATTCGGTAAAGCTGGCTGACAGGTTGAACCCAGCGGCCGAAGCAGCTGGCAAGAAGCTACCCGTGCTGATCGAGATCAATGTAGGCGGCGAGGATGCAAAGAGCGGCGTCGCTCCGGGGTCGGACGAGCTTGAGCGGATATTGATCGGCGCGCCGCGATGGAAGCATCTGGCGATTCGCGGGCTGATGACGGTGCCACCTTACACCGATGATCCGGAGGGTCCCCGGCCGTTTTTTCGCCAACTCCGGGAGATTCGTGATGGGATCGCTGCCCGCGCTCTGCCGGGTGTTTCGATGAATGTGCTCTCGATGGGGATGTCGCACGATTTTGAGGTTGCGGTGGAAGAGGGATCGACTTGCGTGCGCGTGGGCACGGCGATTTTCGGTGAAAGACAAAAACGATAACCACAGGGGACACAGAGGCGCACGAAGGAAAGCCCTCAGAATGTTTGGTAGAGACGGGGCTTTCCCCGTCTCGCGAATGCAATGCCGCGAGCGGGGAACTTGCGGATCACGGCACGGCAAGATGCGTCTCAACGGAAACGATGATTAAGATTACGGATTCACCAACGGGAACCACCTTCGCAATCAAAGTCCATCCCCGCGCCAGGAAGAATGCCATTACCGGCGAGGTCGGCGATGCGCTCAAGGTTGCGCTGACTGCTCCGCCGGTCGATGGCAAAGCCAACGAGGCCTGCATTGAGTTTTTCGCAAAGCTTTTGAAGGTTCCGAGATCCTCCGTTACTATTGCAGCCGGCTTGAGCAGCCGGAATAAAGTAGTGCGGGTAACGGGATTGAAAGCAGAGACCGTGCGCGAGCGGCTGGGAGTCTAGCGGCCGGTCGCGGGCGAGGGCGCCCGCGCCACACAGCCATCAGGAGTCACTTTTGAACTTTTCCGAACGTTTGCAGGAAATTCGCACTGGATTCGAGCGCCCTTTCTGGGTCGCCAACATCACCGAGATTTTCGAGCGGCTTTCCTACTACGGGGCTTTTGCCTCGCTGGCGCTCTACCTGCAGGAGCGGCTGAATTTCTCGACCGAGCAGACCGGAACTCTGACCGGCATTTTCGGCGGGATGGTCTGGTTTCTTGCGATCTTCGGCGGAGCCGTGGCCGACCGCATCGGCTTCCGCCGCGCGCTCTCGACGGCATATCTCATTCTCGCGGTCGCGTATTTTCTGATTGGGTCTATTGGAGCGCCTTGGCTCGCACCGGTACGCAGTCTGGTGCCGCTCGGCCTGTTTGTTGGCGTCATTCTCGTGCTTCCCGCTCTGGGTATATCCATGGTGAAGCCTAGCGTAGTGGGCACAACGGCTCGCGCCTCGAAAGAGAACGTGCGCTCGATTGGCTACTCGATCTATTACACGATGGTCAATATCGGCGGTGCGGCCGGCCCTCTTTTCGCTGGATGGGCCCATCGCCACCTGGGTGTCGAGAATGTTTATCGCGTGTCGGCTGTCAGCGTCTTCGCGATGTTCTTTGTTGTGCTGTTGTTCTTCCGCGAGCCGCGCAAGGCCGGAGATGCACCGCCTCCTTCTATTGCGACCGTGGCACGGAATTTCTGTGTGGTAGTGGGCAATGCGCGGCTGGTGTTTCCGGTACTGGCAGGCGCACTACTGCTTAAGATCCTCAGCGTCCTCCATCCCGCGGCAAACATTCCTTGGTGGATCTGGGTCGGCCTGCTCGCTCTCGCGCTTGCCGGCTTGAGCCGCTTCATGTGGTTTCTGGTGATCTTCACCGGCTACTGGGTCGTGTTCTGGCAGCAATACATCAGCCTGCCCGGCTACATCCACGGCTACATCAACGCCAATGCATCCGCCGAAACCGTTATTGCCACCGATGGCATTACGGTGATCTGTCTTACGCTGGCGATCAATCTTCTCACCCGCAAGATCCCTACGTTTCAGGCCATCATTCTGGGAACGCTCATTACTTCCTCTTCGTGGCTCATTCTCGCTTTCTGGCCAACCGTGATCGGCGCCATTGTGTCGTTGTTCGTGCTCGCGCTGGGCGAAATCATTCAGTCTCCACGCTATTACGAATATATTTCGCGGCTCGCGCCCCCCGGGCAGCAGGGAACATATATGGGCTTTGCCTTCCTTCCGATTGGCATCGGCTCGCTGATTGGCGGATGGTTTGGCGGAACTGTCGTCCATCACTTTGGAGAAGTCGAGCATCAGCCAGCACGGATTTGGTGGACGGTGACGGCGGTCGGCATGGTCACGGCCCTGCTGCTGTGGATTTATGACAAGACGGTGAAAACGGACGCGGCTCCCGTCGCTCCACATGCACAGGACTAGATCATGCCCGAACGACAAATCACGCCAAAATACATCGCCGACCACATCCGGCGCTTGCTCCGGGATGGCGGGTCGGCGCCGCACTCGGAAGAAGTGCAGTGGTTTTTCAAGGAAGAAGTGAAGTCTCGCGGATGGTATACGGCCGACCTTCGCAAGGTGGCCGTGCGCTCCCGGCGCAGCATTGCTCGTGAAATGGGGACGGACTTTCTGGTACAGGTTGCCGACCAGCTTTTTGCGGGGCGAGTTCTGGAGGAAAAAGTATTCGCCGTTTTTCTGCTTGAGAAACAGACACACCTGCTCGGAGAAAAGGAATTTCGCCTCTGCGCTTCCTGGCTTGACCGCATCAGCAGTTGGGCGGATCACGATGCGCTGGCGCATGACGTGCTTGCGCCGATGCTGCGCGCCGAACCGAAGCGCTGCCGGGAGATTTTTCGCTGGGCCAAGTCGCGCAATCGCTGGCGGCGGCGCGCCGCCTGTGTGACGCTGATTCGAGGCGTGCGGGAGAAAGAGTTTTTTTCAGAACTGGTGCGGGTCTCGGAAATGCTGCTGGCCGATGACGACGACATGGTGCAGAAGGGGCTGGGATGGCTGCTGCGGGAAGCGGCGAAGCATAACCCGAAGCAAACTGTGCCCTACCTGATGAAGATTCGGAAACGCGCACCGCGCCTGGTTTTGCGAACGGCCTGCGAAACGCTGCCGGTTGCCACGCGGAAGCAAATCTTGCGCCGACGAACAGAACATTAACCAGAGAACACAGAGTTGCACAGAGGAGGAGGATACTAGGAAACCTAGTGCCCTTCCTGTTCCAGGTACTTCTCCACTTCGAGCGCAGCCATGCATCCTGAGCCAGAGGCAGTAATGGCCTGGCGGTAGCGGCGATCCTGCACGTCGCCGCAGGCGAATACACCCGGGACTTTTGTGAAGACGTTCTTCTGCGTAACCAGGTAGCCGTCCGCGTCGGTCTCGAGTTGGCCTGCGAACATCTTCGCGTTGGGGATGTGGCCAATACCGAGGAACATGGCGCTGGCTGGGAAATCCCAGCTCTCGCCGGTTTTCAGGTTGCGCAGGCGCAGGGCGGTGACTTCTTTTTTGCTGACGTCGAGCACGTCATCAACGACGGTGTCGGTGAGAAACGCGACTTTGGGGTTGGCGCGAGCGCGGTCCAGCATGATCTTCGAAGCGCGAAACTGCTCGCGGCGATGAATGAGCGTTACCTTGGTGGCAAACCGCGTCAGGAAGGTCGCTTCTTCCATGGCGGAATCACCGCCGCCGATGACGACGATCTCCTTGCCCGAGAAAAAGAATCCGTCACAGGTGGCACAGGAAGAAACGCCGTGGCCGATCAGAGCCTGCTCGTTGGGCAGGCCGAGCCAGCGCGCCGAGGCTCCGCTGGCAATGATCAGCGTGTGCGTCTGGATCACGTCTTTGCCGATAGTGAGTTCGAATGGCCGCATGCCCAGGTCCGCCTTGACGAGGTGGCCCATGCGATACTCGGCGCCGAAGCGCGAGGCCTGCTTGCGCATGTTTTCGATCAACTCCGGGCCTTGGATGCCCTCGGGAAAGCCGGGGAAGTTTTCGACCAGAGTGGTCATCGAGAGTTGGCCGCCGGGTTCGTGGCCTTCGATCACCAGCGGTTTGAGATTGGCGCGGGCGGAGTAGAGAGCGGCGGTGTGTCCGGCGCAACCCGAGCCCACGATTACGACGTTGCGAATATCCATATTTATTTATCGACTTTATCAATAGATTCCGTAGAGCAAATTTCGTTGCAGACCGCTAGACGCGGGATCGAGCTAGGGAATCTTTTTCGTGCCGCCCGCCTTGGTGGGAGTTCCCGCACCTAGCCGGGCAAGTTCCTGAGGCACCATCCTGCGAACGCCCAGAGCATCACGATAGCGATTCAAAATTTCCGAGGCCACGCGAAAGATCGGTTCGTATGGGCTTTGATTTGGCGCCGGCTTCCCTTCTGCTGCCGAACAGCGCGCGAGCACAACCGAGGACTTTCCAAAGCGCTCCAATTTTACGCGTGCGGCAGGCGTGTTGGCCGATAGCATCACGCCCGCGGAGGTAACCGTGGAAGCGCTATCCTCAATCGCAACCTCCATCAAATCCTTGGGGTCGCGCACTCGCAACACCAACGTCTCTACCATGTTGTCCGTGTCCACGCTGAACGAGTATTGAACGTTGCTGAACGCGGCAGCAGCGGGGAATTCTCGCCGGACGCGCACCCAATTGGCAGCCGATGTCGCGCCGGAAGGCATCGCCGGCATGCCGGGCATAGGCGTGCTCGGATCAAGAGTCGAGCGCCCGCGCGCCACCTCGTAATCCTTGGTGAACACGGGCTTGTTGGGCACCTTGGCCAGCGCTGCAGACAATTCCTTTTGGTCGTCGGCGGAGGGTGAACAAACGTTGAGCATGCTCACCTTCACCGGCGGTTGCTTCGTGGCCGATGGTTGCGCGGCAGGCGGTTGCGCTGGAGACTCCTGAGGCGGAGGCTCCTGCGCCCAAATGGTTACCGTCAAAATCCCGGAGATGATCGCAATCAGAATTTTGTTTGAGAACACGGCGAAATTGTATCAGGGGAAGGTTAGAGGTTAGAGGTCAGATTGCAGAGGCGAGAACCAATCAGTCATCGTCACGAACGGTAGCTACAATTGGACCGTTTCGAGTAACGAAATTTTGGGTCAGACCGATGGTTCGAGCATCGGGAGCTTTCACTTCTCAATCTGACCCCTAGCCTCTGACCTTTGTTTCTCGCCTCTGCAATTCCCTTATTCGGCCGCGGAGATTTCGTCGCTGGCGCCGTGGCGGCGCAGCAACTGGGGCAGGTTTTGCGAGAACGCCGAACGTGGCAGCACCATGTCGCAGCCCACTTCGTGTGCTTTTTGTTTCAGATCGCCCTGTACATGCGAGAGAAAGCCGATGATCGAGGTTCCCTTCTTGAGCTTGCTTTTCAATTTAGGGATCAACGTCAGAGGCTTAGCGTTGACATTATTGAGATCGAAAATTATCAGCGACGGCTTTTCTTCGCCATTGTTTTTCATGTGGTCGGTGAGATCTTTTTCGGTCCGCACGAACTCCACCTTGACGTTCATTTTGCGGCCCGTGTCCTGGATCTTGGTTAAGAAGAACAGATCCTCGACAAAGGCGAAAACGCGGGAGGCCGCATCCTCACGTGGCACCGGAAGCGGTTCCGGATCTCCGATCGGGTAGGCGGCAGAGAAACCGGGCCGCCGGGCACCCTTGTTGCCGTTGTCGCCGCCCCCGTTGAGATTGGCGCGGTAGCTGTGATCCATGGGCGCGGTGAAGATCCCCTGATGTTCCTGGCGCGCACGGTGCGGTCCGCCACTACCGGGGCCGCGTTTCTGCGAACGACGCCCACGGCGCCGTCTGTGCTTACCTCCTCCTGAGGAGGGGTGTGCGGGTCCTGCATTCATAGTTTTCTCTTGTTAGACTTTTGAACTTAACCCCAGCCTGGATCGAAGATCACAGGCCTGATTGTTACGCCTTCCCTTGAGCTCGATAGGACGCGGTATGAGGCATGATGCACACCGGCCTTCGGCTGACCGAACCCACTTCGGCTGGATGCTACTTGAGAACAATACTCACGCTGTAATCGTCGCCTGGAGTTTGCTTGGCGCGTACGGCCCGCAAGAAGCAAGGCCCTAAGGGAACAATTGATGTTACCCACGAAAGAGGCGATTGCGCAAGGGGGGAGAAACTTTAGTTTTCCACATTCGGGCATCGCCACGGCGGGACGAGCACAAACGGCGGCGGCCTGAAGTTTTACCTTGGCCACGCCGATTTGTTTATTGTGAAGCCCGATAACGGCGCAGGAACAGTCCCGGCGGTTAGCCCAATCTCGGATCCGGGCCAACGTTTCGTTGGCCGCCAGCCGATCTTTGACCGCGCACGGAAAGTGTTTGGATACGAACTTCTTTTCCGAAATGGCATCGAGGATTACTTCAACGCCGATCCCGAGCTGGCCGCCCGCTCCACGCTTGATAGTTCGCTGCTGATTGGCCTAAACACGCTTTGCCACCACACCCGCGCTTTTGTGAACTGCACGCGCGACATCCTCCTGAGAGACCTGGTGACGTTGCTGCCCCCCCACCAGACGGTAGTGGAGATTCTTGAGACAGTCGAGCCCGAGGACCGCGTGGTCGCGGCCTGCAAGAAGCTCAAAGAGGCTGGCTACTTGATCGCTCTTGATGATTTCGCGCCCAACGATCCGCGCATCCCGCTTTGCGGCCTCGCCGACATCATCAAGGTTGACTTGCGGGCAACGCGGCCGGAAGAACACGCCGGAATGTTGCGACGCTTCGGCTCGGCGAAGTGCAAAATGCTGGCCGAAAAACTGGAAACACCCCAAGAGTACAGCCAGACTCGCAACCTGGGTTTTGTCTATTTCCAGGGATACTTCTTTTGCAAGCCGGAATTGGTCGTGGGACGCGAAGTTCCGGCCAGCCAGCTTCGCCTGTTGCGGCTGCTCGAGCTGATTTCCCGTCCGGAACTCGATCTGCGCGAACTCGAAAAGGCTCTCAAGCAGGAAGCTTCCATCTGCTATCGCCTGCTGCGCTACCTAAATTCTCCCGTTTTTGGTTTTTCCCTCGAAATCAAGTCCGTGCGTCATGCCATGGCGATCCTGGGAGAACGTGAGTTGCGGCGCTGGATCCGGCTGGTGGTTACGGTGGGCGCGGCGGAACAAAGATGCAGCGAACTGATACTCATGGCGCTGACGCGGGCCCGGTTCTGCGAACTGCTTTCCGAACCGCTGAAGTCGAATCACGACCTGTTCCTTATGGGACTGCTATCCATCATGGATGTGATTCTCGAGATCGAGATGGGCAGGCTTCTCGAACAGGTTCCCGTTGACCATGCCATCAAGAGCGCATTGCTGGGGCAGGAAAGCAGCCTGCGGCCGCTCTATCGGCTCATGCTGGCGCAGGAGTTGGGGGAATGGGCCAGTGCGACCGAATTTGCCCGGCAACTTGGCCTCACGGACGAGCAGGTCGCCGACACCTGGTGGCTGGCGCTGACGTGGGCACAGGAAGTGACGGGGAGCGTGTAAATCGTTTTCACCGCCGAGAGCGCCGAGAAAAACCACTTTGGGGTTTCTCGGCGATCTTGGCGTCTCGGCGGTAGAGCTTGGTTTTCCGAGTCGGACGCTCTGAGCCGAACGCTTCCTACGGCGCTTCGATCAGTTCCATTTTTCCGTCGCGCGTGCGATGCAGCACCATCAGCTTGCCCTTGGGATCACGGAAGATGAAGACGTCGCGATCACGGAAGTGGGCCTCTTTAATCGCCTCTTCGAGCGTCATCGGGCGCATGGCAACCGAGTCTGCGGAACGCACGAGATGCACCTCGGTTGTCTTGGCCACCGAGGGAAATTTGTGCACCGTTACCGAAACGGTTGCGCTTTCTGCCAGTCCCAGTTCCGTTTCAATGTTCTCGTTCGCGCCCCGCCCGTTGAACTTCTTCACGGCCTTGCGCTTCTTGCTGAGCCACTTCGTTTTGTACTTTAATGCCTGGCTGTGCAGGTGATCGAGCGCGTCGTTCACCGCCGAGACCATGTCGTGGGCCTGCGCCATGCCAACAATCGGCCCGTTCGGCGGGTTGATGGTGATTTCCGCTTTGTGCCGGTGTTTCTCGACGGTGAGAATCACCTTGGTTTCGAACCGGTCCCCCAGAATTTTGCGGATCTTGTTGAGGCCGGTTTCAACTTCTTTGCGGATCGCGGGAGACACATCGTAGTGTCTTCCAGTGTATTCCACGTTCATGATACCTCCGTTCGGCTGAACTTCGATTTCAGCCGCAGGAAAGGCTTTTCAACGATAAGGTATGACGCACTGCCCATGGAAGCCACGGTGGCGACTGCGACTGGAGCGAGCAGCCATAACGGGCGACCGTGCAAAAACCGCAGTGTCAAATCGTTGGCCAGTCCATGGTAAAGATACATGGGATACGAGATGCGGCCAAGATAACGAGTGAGCGGCCAATTTAGCCACCGCCAGGGCCACGCACTCCCCAGTGCTACGACCTGCACCAGGAAAATCGCAATGAGAAATGGATCCAGGAAAAACCCGACCGCGTACTTATAGGGATAGTGAAAATGATCCCCCAATGCGATGGATGCAACGAGCAACATCAAAGTGATCGCCGGCAGGAAAATACGAGACGTAATCGCGCTCCAAAGGCTATTCAGAGCACCCCTCTTGAGCAACACGGCGACCAGGCATCCGATAAACAGATGATCGGCGCGGCCGTCAAAGGTCACATGAAGACGGCTGTCCGGTACATGAACCCAGAAAAACATGACCCAGCGGTACACGTTCACTGTGGCAATAATGCCGATGAGGATTCGGGTGAGCTTGCGAAGGTCATACTGAAAGAAAAGGAAAACCCACGGCCAAATAAGGTAAAACTGCTCTTCCACTGCCAAGGACCAAGTGTGGCTGAGCACCGGACGAACATGGCTGAAGGCCATTCGATAATCGCTGACGTAAAAGAAGGCAGTGAGGTAGTCGATGAAGATGCCTCGCGGGGGAAATCCGCGGCTGAGCAAATAGAGGCCGAAGTGCAGGAACCAGAAAACGTAGAATGCGGGAAAGATCCGCAGAGCGCGCCGTATGTAGAAGTCTGGAATTGAAACGTCGCCGCGCCGATCCGACTCTTTCAACAACAGCCAGGTGATTAGGAACCCGCTGAGGACGAAGAAGGTCAGCACACCATGAATTTCGGGGACGTGGGGAACCCTCAAGTGCACCAGCACCACTAAAATCACGGAGATCGCGCGCAGACCATCCAGCGAGGGAATGCTGCTGCTGTGGAGATTGGCGCGCAGTTGCGCCAGTCCAGATATAGCCGGAGCGCGCTCCGGGAGCGTTTCCGCAATCGAGGCTGACATGGGAAGGATTTTCGAACAACCGCTTACGGCGATACTGTCCTACATTTTATAATGGTCCACGAGTCCTCCACGCGGAACTACTTCTTTACCCGGCGTTGGTGTGTGCTTGGGATGCGCATGTCCTCCCGATATTTCGCAACGGTTCGGCGAGTAACCTGGATCCCTTGCGATTGCAGAATACGGGTGATTTGTTCGTCGGTCAGCGGCCGCCCTGGATCTTCCTCCTCGATCAGCTTCTTGACGCGGCGCTTCAGGATGAGTAGTGAGGTGCCGCCGCCTTCGGGGCCCTGCACGCCCTCGGAGAAGAAATAGCGCAACTCGAAAACGCCCTGGGGAGTGTGCACGTACTTGTTCGCCACGGCGCGGCTGACGGTCGAAGGATGCACGCCGATCTCCTCGGCTACTTCTTTGATCATCATGGGCTTCAGCTGATCGATTCCGCGTTCCAGAAAATCCTGCTGCCGGGCCACGATCGAATAACAGACTTTGGTGATGGTCTGCTTGCGCTGTTCAATATTCTTGATCAGCTGGATAGCGGACTTGTAGCGATCCTTGACGTAGTTGCGCGTTTCGCGATCGTTGCCATCGCGCGTCAGCAGGCGCTTGTAGGCAGGATTCAGGCGCAACTGTGGCATGTCCTCGTCGTTCATGACGATCAGCCACTCATCGCCATGCTTGACGAAGGCGACATCGGGCTCGATCAAACGAGCGGGAGTCTTGTTGTATTGCAGCCCGGGCCGGGGATCGAGCGTACGGACGTAGTCGAGCGCAGCCTGCACGGCTTCTATGGGGCGGCCGATGGCGCGCGCGATTTCCTTGAACTGTTTAAGCGTAACTGCCTTCAGGTGCTCATTCACCACCGCCATTGCATCATGGACGACCTGTTCGGTCGCGCCACTGCCGTTGCGGTGTTGTTGCAACTGATGGAGGTGGTAACGCAACTGATAGAGCAGGCACTCCCGCAAGTCGCGGCAAGCCACTCCTGGCGGATCGAATTGGCGGACAACGTCGAGAGCCTCGTGCAGGTCGGCTAGGGTAAAGCCCACTGCAACGCGGGCCGGGGCTGTCGCGGTCGCCGACGTGCCGTTGCCCGGTGTGCCATTACTCGGTTCGCTGCGTGCAGGGGCCGGCTCGGCGAATGCAGCGACGGGAGCGTTCGGTAAACCTTCAGGCGCCGGATTCGGCGCCATTATCGGCACGTCAGTCGGCTCGGACAGCGCCGCCTCTGTCATCGAAGGCGTTGGCTGGCCATCTTCAGGAACATCGCCGGCGTAGGAGCCATTGGTCGGCGAAGTCGGTTCCGTTCCTGGCTCCTCGACAGCCGCCGTTGCGCCGATGCCCAACGCTTCGGCCTGCCCTACGATCTTGGCCTGCGTTTCGGCGTCGGCCTCGGGAGCCGCCGCTGGCACCACTCCTAACAATTCTTCGTCGCTGGCGATCAGGTATCCGTCTTCACTCAGATTGCCAATGATCAACTCGGCCGCTTCGCGTACGGGCGGACGGGTAGAAATCGCGCCCAGCTGCCAAAGGAGATGATCGGTTAGATTGCCCGGCTTCGACAGGAAGTTTTCGAAGGAGGGCTTTTCGATTTCCTCCATTTCGCCGGAGCTGCGATAACCGGGGTCGAGGTACTCCTGGAAAAACGAGCCGAAGTCGATCTCCTCGAAAGGATCCTTCTTTTCGTTCGCAGTGATCGGGTTTTCTTCGGTTGTCGCCTTGGCTGCAATGCGGTCGCGTTCTTCTTCCTGGCGCCCGATCTCATCGAGCATTGGGACGGAATCTTCCAGCTCTTCCAGAACCGGGTTTTCGACCATCTCGGAATTGATCATGTCCTTAAGCTCGAGCTTGTTGAGCGCGAGGACGGACACCATCTGGACGAGACCCGGGGTCAGGATCTGACGCTGCGAGAGCTTGACGCTCAGTTTGTGCTGGAGAAGAACCATTTTCTAAAGTTTCAAAGTTTCAAGGTTTCAGGGTTTCAATGTTCAAGAGCTTCGTGCAGACGGGCTGCGTCTGCTATGAAACCTTGAAACTCTGAAACCTTGAAACCTGCTCTTTTCTAACTTCTCACGGGCTGCGGCCATCCGGCTCGACACGAAAGTCCAAGATGGCTACGCCTTGGTAACCCAACGCTCACACCAGCGAGAAACTCTCACCCAGATAAACTCTTCGTACCTCCGGGTCACTTCCCAACTCCTCGGGTGTACCCGAGCGGAAAATTCGACCCTCATTGATGATGTAGGCTCGGTCCGTCACCGACAGCGTTTCGCGGACGTTGTGGTCGGTGATCAGGATTCCGATGCCGCTCGCCCGCAAATCCGAAATGATCTTCTGCAGGTCGAGCACAGCGATCGGATCAATGCCGGAAAACGGCTCGTCGAGCAGAATGAACGTCGGGCTGATGCATAGCGAGCGAGCAATCTCGACCCGGCGGCGCTCTCCGCCCGACAGAGCATAGCCGCGATTCTGCCGGATGTGCTCGAGTCCGAGCTGATCAATCAGCTTCTCAGCCTTCTCGCGGCGCTCATGCCAGGAGATAGGTTGGGCTTCCAAAACGGCGAGGATATTCTCCTCAACCGTCAATTTGCGAAAGACGGAAGCCTCTTGGGGGAGATAACTGATGCCGTACTCGCGTGCCCGTAAGTACATGGGAACGCTGGTGATATCTTCATTGTCGTATAGCACCCTACCGGTATCGGGAGGAATCAGGCCAACAATCGCATAGAAGGAGGTGGTCTTTCCGGCGCCGTTCGGTCCCAGCAGGCCGACCACTTCGCCCTGCAGCACCTGAAGACTTACGCCGTTCACTACGCGCCGGCCCCGATAAGTCTTTCCAATTTCGTCGGTTGCCAGCGTATGCATTTATCGGGCCACTTGCGTCCGCGTCACCGCCGGGGACGTTTCTCTTCCTTCCACGAGCACCCTATCATCGTGTCTAAAGAAAGTCAACGAATCGCCGGTAATCTTGCCATGTTCGGCATCAAAAATGCTGGGCGATCCGCCGGTTAGCACGAATTTCCCGTCTGCGGTCGTGTAGACAAGTTGATCCCCGGTCGCGCGGCGCGCCGGTTGCGTGAGGACGACGCTGTCCTGGGCAATGATCTTTTCGACTTGCGCGCCGGACATCTCGGTGGCCGAACTGGCGATTCGGGGCTGGCCTTGAGCAACCATGAATATGCTCATTTCCTGCGACGTCATCTTCGCGTAGGCCCCAGTCGAATCCGCTCCTTTTGCGGTGACCCCACCCTCAAAGAACGCTTTCCTTTCGTTATCGGTATATGTGAGCCGCGCGGACGTGATCGTCACCGGCGCCACCTTGCCGGTTTTGCTGTCCACTTGCACAAGCACAGTCTTTACAGACTGCGTGGAGGAGCCTTGGGCGACCAGCGAGCGACGGTCCCGGTCGAACTGAAGTGTGGGAGCCTCCACTACATTGCTGTTCTGCCATAGCCGGGCGTTGCCCGAGTACACGGCCACTGCCGCCGAGTGATGCGCCGTCATGCTCTGGCTGACCACGTGAATCGGGTCGGAGGAGGCAAGCATGGCGCCATCCGGCTGCGCCTTGAGATCGGAGTACGTGCTCTTTACGTTGCCCTCGGCAACGGCATCGCCGGTCGCGCGGTTAAAGCTGATCTTCTGGGCGGTTGTGGTCATCCCGCCATCCACGACGCGGGGAGATCCATTCAGCACCAGCATCTGGTCGGCAGCAGTATAGGTGCCGCTCTGCGCCCAACCCCTCTGCGTTCCGCTCACGTAAGTGACTCCGCCCGCCTGCGTGATGGTGGAAATTCCGCCTTCGGGAGCGAATCGAACATCGAGGGTTGGGCTGGTTGAGGTTCGATCGGGTTGGCCGGGAGTGCTGCCGACGATCCTGGCATCCGGCTCGCCGTGCAGGACATCCAGACGATTCTTTGCAGTGAATTTGGCTGTGAACCGGGCGGCGGTGACGACCGTCTTCTGTTTTGTGTCCGGCTGCGTGATCACAATCTGGGGTGGGCCGCTGGTTTCCGCAGACTCGAGTTGATTGCCCTTCTTCAAAACAAAGTCCATCACGGGAGCAGTCATTTCCACCTGTTGGGCGCTCCTAGATGCAAAGCCTTGGGCTGATTGGTTCTGGATGAGGCGCACTCCATCTTCGGCGTGCACTTTCTCAAGCACCTGATTGGCGCCAAAATAGAGCGTCGCCCGCCCCGCATCGCCCTGCGCTGTGGACGCGCCGTTTGTTTCGAGGTGGACGCTACCGCTCAGAAATGCCGCTGTCAGCTGATTTCTCGTTCCTGTAAGCAGCAGTTCGGCGCGATCGGAGCGAGCATGAGTCACCGACGCCGCGCGTACCCCGCCCTCAACGTCGCCTTCGGCGAGAATCCGTTCCACGGTATTGTCGTTGCGCAGAAAGAACGTGGCGCGGTCGGATTGAAGCTGCTGATTGTGGCGGGTCAGGTGAACGGCGTCGAGAACGATCTCCGTCGGCCCCTTGGTGATGACCCCGTGCTCCGCCTTCAAGTGGAATTGGTGCGGCTGGTGGACGTCCATTTCAACGGAGGAACGCAGGGTCATGGTGCCCGTTTTGGCAACGTAGTTAATGCCCACAGCCGAACCGCTTGCCTCCGGGGTCTCGAACGTCACTTTCCCGGTAGTGAAACCATTCCCCGTATCTTTGTTGAAGGTGAGCCCGTCACTCTCTACATGAATCGGTTTCCCCGTTTCGGTGGGAGGAGCCTGGTCGGCTTTATTTATGCCCTCGGGGTTGGCTTCGAGGTCAATCAGCACCCGCCCCTTGGCCGTGATCTCGCCGGACTTGGGATCGAACTCGAAATCGTCTCCGGCGATGCGGTCGAAGCGGCTTGAGTCCTTGCCGTAGACGACAATCTTGACGTTGTGCAGTTCGGCGCGCCCGCCTTCTTTGAACTGAACGGCCTTGGATGCGCTGACGGTAAATTCCGTGCGTCCTTGCTCGGACTTGGAGATCGAAAAGCCTTCGGCAGTCTGCTGAATGTCGAGCCCGACTTTCGCCGGAACCTCATGTATGGCGCCCCTGACACGCCAGCGCGCATAGAAGTACATCCCCGCCACGATCGCGATCATGAGGATCGCAGCCGCAGCAAACCAGCGGCGGAGGCGGGTAACGGGGAGAGACATGACTTCTTTAGTCTAAAGGAAAGTGAGCGAGGAGTTTGCGGGAGTGCGTACCCCGATTGCAGAGGTCAGAGTCAGATTGCAGAGGTTTAACACGCGTGATGCAGCGGATACGAATCGTCGATCCTCACCTCTGCAATCTCACCTCGAACCTCTGACCTCAGTTCCTCCGCACCAGCGTTCCCGCGATCATGTCGTGCAAGCCCTGCTTGCGCTCGGTGAAGCCGACCATGATGTAGCCAATGCAAAGGGTCAACGAGGAAATCCACTTGGCGAAGTGCCTTCCGGTGGCGTGCGCAAAGGAGAGGCGGTTGCCGCTGAGGTCGGTAACCTTCATCCCGAAGATCATTTTGCCAAGCGTGGCCTGGTAGGAAGAACTCAGCATGAGAGCTTCATAGAGCCAGGATGCGCCAATGGTGAGGATAGCCAGCACTCCGCCGCCGAAAATGAGCAGCGGCAAACCCGCCCCGTGTCGGAAGCCGTGCAGACCCAACCCACCCGCGGCAAGTCCGCCAATACCGAAAATCGCAGCCACAGGGTGCACGACAACGCGCACAAGAATTGCGTCAATGATGAACGCAACCACGCGAATCCAGAAGCCCCCATAGCGGATGCCGGCGGGAGCCACCGGGTAGGCAGCCGGCGCAGGATATCCGGCGGGGGTAACTGGCGCTCCCGGGGGAATCGCGCCGGGCGTGGGCGCTGCCGTCAGGACCAGCCCGGCGCCGCATCGTCCGCAAAACTGAGCGGTCGCGGCATTCGGCGCTCCGCACTTGTTGCAGTAAAGAGTTCCGTTCATGGCGGGCACTATAAGGGTTTTACAGAAAACTGTAAAGGGGCGTTGCGCAGAGTTTGCTTAGCCCGACCAGCATCGTCGACGGCAGCCGCGCTGGCCAGATTCGGTGCAGGGATAGGGGATGTTTGGACTTCGCTCAACATGACAAGCGGCGAAGTGCGACGTCAGATCCGCATCGGCATCACGATGTAGCGGTACTTGTAGTCTTCGCTTTCGGCAGGGCGGAGCTGGCCGGCGGATTGAGCGTCTTTTAGTTCGAGCTTGACCTCGCCGGAGCCCACGGCCTTGATGAAATCGAGGAGGTACTGGGCGTTAAAACCGATCGACATCGCATCACCGTTGTAAGCGACCTCGATGGAATCTTCGGACTCGCCAGTTTCGGTAGACGAGGCCGAGAGCTTCAACTCGTCTTTCTCGAGCCGCAGGCGCACGGCGCGTGAGCGCTCGTCGGCAAATTGCGCGACGCGGGAAATTGCGCCGCCCAGCTCATCGCCCTGGACGAGGATCGACTTCGTGATTTCTTTGGGGAGAACCGCCTCGTAGTTCGGGAACTGCCCCGTGAGCTGACGCGAAGTGAGCAGGCGCGGGCCGACGCGGAAAAAGAGCGTGGATTCGTCTTTTGCGAAGTCGATGGTCTCAACGTCGGAGTCGAGGAGCGTCTTCAGTTCGTCCATCGCCTTCTTGGGGATCAGGGTCTTCATCTCGCCGGAAACGCCCTCGAACTTTTCTCCCGAGCGCTCGATGTGCGCCAGGCGATGGCCGTCGGTGGCGACCATGGTGATCGATTCCGGCTTAAGGACCATGAGAGCGCCGTTCAGCGTGTAGCGGGATTCTTCATTGGCGATGGCGAAGCCGGTCTTCGCGATCATCGAGCGCAACACGGCGGCTGGAATCTTGATGGCGCCGGCGGATGGGAACACCGGCAAGCCCGGGAAATTCGATTTCGCCATGCCGACCATCTTCGTATTCGAGCGTCCGCAGCGAATGCTGACCCAGTGGTTCTCCAGCAGGCGGATGGTAATGTCAGCGTCGGGGAGCAGCCTGACGTAGTCGTAAAGCTTGCGCGCGGGAATTGTGCACGCGCCCTCTTTCTTCACCTTCGCCACGCACGACGTGCGCAGGCTGAGGTCGAGATCGGTCGCCGTCAGGGACAACTTATCGCCAGACGCTTCAAAAAGATAGTTGGAGAGAATTGGGATGGTGGTCTTGCGTTCGACCACGCCCTGCGTGGCCGTCAGTTCGCGCAGCAATTCAAACTTGCTGACAGTGATTTCCATCGTCGTAGTGGCAGCGGCGGGGGCGGCTTCTACCGGCATAGTTGGGGTCTCCCGACTCTAGTTCTGCTCTTTTCTTATATCAAATGCGAAAGCAAGAACACCAGTAGGAACCGGCGGAACAGGCCCAGAACGGGAAGACCGGGGCAGCCGCCCGGTGGCCTTCCAGCCGCCGGCCGTTTTCTATGCGCTCAGTTGCTCGGTCAGTTTATTGAGCAGCCTGTTCAAATCCTTGTCGTTCTTTCGCACTTCCTCGATCTTTTCGACCGAGTGCAGAACAGTCGTGTGATGCTTGCCGCCGAACTGGCGGCCGATCTCGGGCAAGGAGGCTTCGGTCAGGTGCTTGGCCAGGTACATCGCGATCTGCCGCGGGTAGACGATGGAGCGTGAATTGTTCTTGGCCTTGATTTCCACCAACCGCAGTCCGAACTGTTCGGCGACCGCCTTCTGGATGGATTCGATCGTCACCTTCCGAGCCTGCGAATCGATGAAATTTTTCAAAACCTGTTGCGTGTAAGCAAGCGTGATTTCCGCGCCGATCAGCGAGGAGTGCGCGACCAGGCGGATCAAAGCGCCTTCAAGCTCGCGCACATTGGAACGAATGTTCGAAGCGATGAACAACGCCACGTCCGTCGGGAGCGTGATGCGCTCCTGCTCGGCCTTTTTTTGCAGGATGGCGACTTTCGTTTCAAGATCGGGCGGCTGGATATCGGCAATCAGGCCCCACTCGAAGCGGCTGCGCAGGCGATCCTCGAATTCGGCCAGCTCTTTGGGCGGACGATCACTGGCAATCACGATCTGCTTCATGGACTCGTGCAGCGCATTGAACGTGTGGAAGAACTCTTCCTGCGTGCGCTCCTTCTGCGCCAGGAACTGAATGTCGTCCACGAGCAGGACGTCGACCGTCCGGAACTTGTCGCGGAAGCCGATCATCTTGTCATAGCGCAGCGAGTTGATCATGTCGTTGGTGAACTTCTCGCTCGAGATGTAGCAGATGGCGGATTGGGGCGAGCGGCGTTTGATCTCGTGGCCGATGGCCTGCATCAGATGGGTCTTGCCCATGCCAACGCCGCCGTACAGAAACAGCGGGTTGTACGCCTTGGATGGCCGCTCGGCAACTGCCTGGCAGGCGGCGTGCGCAAACTGATTGCCGCTGCCGATCACGAAGGCATCGAACGTGTAGCGCGGGTTCAGTTGAGCGGCGCTGTCCCAGTCGAACCGGGCCTGCGAAGGGCTGGCGAACTGTGCGCTGGACCCCGCGGCCGAAAGACCGCCGTTATGACGGATGGGCGTCGCGGAGGGATCGTCCTCGGCCGTTACAAATTTCACGTCGTTGTATCCGAGGTTGAGATTGTCGACGGCCTCCTGAATCAAATCGGCGTACTTGTCGCCCACTTGACGAAACTCGGCGGTGGGAACGCGCACGAAAAGCACTCCGTTGCTGGTGTGACTGAAGCGAGTCGGCTTTAACCAGGTGTCGTAGGAATGGCGGTTGACTTTTTTTTCCAGCGCGTCGAGGATGCGCGCCCATGGATTCGGAATGATGGCGGAACTGGCTACTGACATTTTATCGAATACCTAAAATACTGGCGAAAACCGCCGGGAAAAAATCCTGTCTTGAATTATGAGTTCTTTCGTTTATTGCGGAACAACTATTTTAAAAATACGAGACGTCGGGTGAAATTTATTACGCGACGAACGGCATACTAGCATAAAAAAAATGGCCGCGTCGGTGTCGCGGAACAAAAATATTTTTCGCGAACGGATTTTTGCATCGCGATTTCCGCGCGCTGTCAAGTGTCGAGAAACTAACTGCCGCGCAAAGTGTGCAACGCACTAACTCCGCGCGACACGATGGTCGAGTTTGTTGTGTCGCAATACTGATGCACAATAGCGCAGCTGGAATCGGCGAGACACGGCGTCTTGTGATCGTCGCACACGCGAGTCTCCGCATTACGCAGGCCGCGGAGCGCTAGACTCGCCGATCGGGTCTGGAAGACTTGTAGTTTCCCGGGTAGACAACGACAGAGCGGTGCCCGCCTTCTCCATCGCTTTCGGTGCGCAAGTCTTTTTCCTCGCGCAGCGCCAGATGCACGATGCGCCGCTCGCGGGACGACATCGGTCCAAAACGGTACGGCTCTCCGGTGCGGCGCACTTTCTCCGCCGCGGTGCGAGCCGACATTTGCAGTTCGTCAATCCGCAACGAGCGAAAATTCTTGCAGTCGAACCAGATTTTTTCGTGTTCGTTGCCCTGCAAATGCAGCACCTCAAGCGCCAGCAACTCAAACGAGCGCAGCAGTTCGCCGCCGCGTTCGAGCAGAAGAGAAGAGTCGGGCCCGGCAAATTCGACCAGGATTTCCGGATGCTCCCAGTCGCGATTCTGCGCGATCGGCGGATCGACGGTGATGCGGTACTTCAGCTTGAATCCGCCGTTGGTGATTACGGTTTGGAGGAATTCGCCAATCTGTTTAGCGGCGGCGACTTTGTCGGTAATTGGCATAAGTAAGTTCCCTGCTCTTGGCTCTTGGCCTTTAGCTGTTGCTTTTAACCCCAGGGCCCGCATAGCCACTAGCGAAGAGCCAAAAGCTATTTTTCTTTCTTTCGCGCGCGCTTGGCCATCATCTCGCGCATTTCGCGGCCGAGCGATGTGCGATTCATAACCGCCTGCTGCGCGATCCCGATGATCTGCCCCGCGGCCCAATACAGGCCCAGGCCAGAGGGCAAGTTCCACGCCATGAAGCCCAGCATGCCCGGCATCATGATGTTCATCATGCGTTGCTGCGCCGGATCCATTCCGGCCTGCGGCGTCATGCGCTGCATCAGGAACATGGTAACGATGATTGCAACCGGCAGAATATGCAAAGGATCGGCTGCGGAAAGGTCATGAATCCAAAGCCAGTTCGCATGGCGCAGATCAATGGCCACCGTCAGCATGCGATAGTACGGCCAAAGCAAGAATAAGGGCAGCAGCATGGGCAGGCAGCCGCCGACCGGATTGACGCCTTCCTTCTTATACAGCGCCGAAATCTCGTTGTTCATTTCCGCTTTGCGCGGGTCACGCAGGCTGTACTTCTTGTATTTTTCCTGGATGGACTTGATCTGCGGCGCCACGCGCTGCATCTTGAGCATGGACTTCATCTGCGTCAAGCGCAGCGGCAGAATGGCAAGGTTGATGATGAGCGTCTGGAACAGAATCGCCCAGCCCCAGTTCGGGACGATGTGGTTATAGGTCCACTTGAGCCACAGGAACAGCGGCCGCGCGATCAGGCCGAGCCAGCCGAAATCGACGACCGCGCGCAAATCGGGCTCGGCGCCGGCAATTCCTGGAACCGAAACCGCCTCGAGATAAACGAGGGCTTTTGGTCCAACGTAAAGCCGCTCGCTGGTGTCGCCGTGGAGCTTGCCGACGGCCGCGCCCAGCACGTCGACCCGGTCGACCTGATGGGCGTTGGGATCGGAACCCGAGCGCGGAATCTCGATCTGGCTGTGCAGCGTCACCATCGCGGCCGACTGCGGGTCCTGGGGTAGAAACACGGCCGCGAAATATTGCTCCGACAATCCTGCCCACTGAAACGGGCCTTGTATTGTTCCGCCGCCACTGATTTTCTTGATTGCCAGCCGCTCAAGTTTACTGTCGTTCTGATAAGCGATCTGCACCGCCGCGTACGAAGGCGCGGTCGACTCGCCGCCAAAACCCGAGGGCCACATCGGGAAGGCGGTGACCCGCGCGCCTTTTTGCTCGACCGAGGTCTCGACGCCGACGACGTAGCTGTGATCGAACGTGAATTTCTTTTGCACCGAGACTTCGGCGTCGGAGTATTCAAAAGTAATTTCGGCTGGCGCGGTCGCGCTGGTGCTCGAGACCACGTAGAGCGCCGAATTCAACTTGTTGCGCAGCGTTTCGTCGTAGGTCCAGAGCGAAAGGGGGTAGCCGTATTTTGCCGCCGCGGTTTGATTTACCAGATCCAGTGGATTTCCGTTTGGCGTGTCCTTGTAATTCTTCAGCACCCACGATTTGACCTGGCCGCCACGATTGGTGAACACGATGTGATAGAGGCCATTGTCGATGACGGTTTCTGACTCGGCGGCGGCTTGCTTGGCGGCAGCAGCGGGTGCGTTCCGAGACGATGCAGCGGATACCGCTGAACCGGAGGCCGCGTTCTCCGCGGCTGCAGTTCCTGCGGCGGGCTGCGCCGCGTTCGAGGCGGGCTGCTCTTTAGAGGTTTGCGGATTGGCCGAAGGCTGCGGGCCATACTTTTTCAGTATGGGCTGGAACAGCATGATGACCAGAAAGGTCAGAGCGAACACCAGGAGCAGCTTGCGCTCCATTCCGGGTTCTTGCTGAGGATTTTGAAAGTCGGCCAAATTAGTAGCTCGTCGTTAGTGGTTGGTCGTTGGTGGTCAGCGCGGCGTCGCAGCTCCGACATTGGTGGTGGGGAGTCGGCACATCGTCGGCGCGGCCGAGGCCATCTTTCACCACCGGGTCATATCCACCCTTCACAAACGGATGGCAGCGCAACAACCGCCAAGCCGACATCAGCCCTCCGCGGAACGCGCCATAGCGGTCAATCGCCTCCATCGCATATTCGGAGCATGTCGGCACGTAGCGGCACGACGGAAAAAGCGACGGAGAAATCCACCGCTTATACAGCCGCAGAATGGCGAGCGCCACAAACTTCATTTTTCCGCTGTCCTTTTTTTCATCGCCCTGGCAATCGCGTCGAAGGCCCGGCCGACTTCTTCGAGCACTACCGCGAATTCCAAAGTCAGAACCGACTTCTTCGGATTGATCACAACATCGACCGGGCTCGGCAACACCGAACGTCGAAGACGAACCGCCTCGCGCAGACGCCGCTTGATCCGATTGCGTTCGACCGCGCCGCCCAGCGGCCGTCCCACGGTAAACCCGACACGGGCACTTTCTTGCGAAACGTCCCCGTCCTGCACCCGGTAAAAAACGGTCATGTGCGGAGAAAAGTGCCGCCGGCCTTGCCGATAAACGCGATCGAAGTCCGAGTGCTTCAACAGCCGTCCCGCGCGTGGAGAGGCAGCTCCCGCCTTTGGCGCGGGCCGCTCTTCACCCCGGATGGGAGCGTCAGCGCTCACAACTTCGCAATCCTGCACAGTAGCAATTGAAATGAGGCTGCTGATAAAAACGACGGCCTTTGCTCTCCGTCCCTGAGAACTACTCGCGGAAACCCGGCTTCACGGAGACGCGCTTGCGCCCCTTGGCCCGGCGGCGCGACAGCACCTTGGCCCCGCTCTTGGTCTTCATGCGCGTCCGGAACCCGTGCTTCTTCGAGCGCTTGCGCCGGTTGGGTTGAAATGTACGTTTCGGCATCGAAAATCCCTGCTCCTGATTGAATCAACTGGCTTGAGGCAAGCAGTGAGTATAAATGAGGGCGAGCATACGCGGCAAACGGATTAACCGCCCGCAGTCCCGTCGCCGTTTGATTCTGGCTATACTCCACTTATGAAAATGAGCGGCTTTGCATTCGCCACCACGGACTGGACGCAGGTGATTCCTTCCGAACACCCTGGCCAGACCGGCAAGGCGCTATGGAGAACGCGAAACTTCGGGGAGATACGGGTCCGGATGGTGGAATACTCGGCGGGATATCTGGCCGACCACTGGTGTACGAAGGGGCATGTAATTCTTTGTCTGGAGGGAGAGTTGGAAACCGAACTCGCCGATGGGAAGCGCTTCACTCTGAAACCCGGCCACAGCTACCAGGCCGCTGATGGCGAACCCGGCCATCGCTCGTCGACGCAGACGGGCGCTCGTTTGTTTATTGTCGATTAGCAAGGATGGTGGATCGCAAGCCCGAAATCATTACTGACTTCACCTCATGAATCTCGACGACACCATCGTTGCCATCGCCACCCCGCCGGGACGCGGCGGCATCGGAGTTGTTCGCCTGACGGGACCGGAGGCCTGCGCGATCACCGCCCCGATGCTGCGCCTAAAACACGAACTGAAGCCAGGCCGAGCGATCTTCGGCGAACTCATCGAACCGTGTGGCGCGGGCGCCCCCGCCCGCGTAGGGACTGCGCCGGGTTCGTCATCGCGCGAGGACTCTGGCGAGTATCGCTCGTCCGGCCAGCTTGGAACATCTGACCCTGCGGAGTTCGGGCCGGTTCCATCGTCTTCGCGGGTGGGGGTGCCCGCGCCACGTGGGACCCGCATTGATGAAGTGGTCGTCACATATTTTCAGAAACCGCACTCCTACACGACAGACGACATCGTCGAAATCTCCGCCCACGGCTCGCCGGTTGTTCTCCGCCACATCGTCGAATTAGCGCTGGCTCGCGGCGCACGCCTGGCTGAGCCTGGGGAATTTACCATGCGCGCCTTCCTCAACGGGCGGCTCGACCTGGCGCAAGCCGAAGCAGTCCGCGACCTGATTGACGCGCAGACGCTGTTTCAGGCCAAGGTTGCCGCACAGCAGCTCGAAGGCTCGCTTTCAAAGCGGCTCAAACCGATCAAGCGAAAATTAGTCGAGCTGATCGCTCTGCTCGAAGCCGGCATTGACTTTGCCGAAGACGACATCTCGATTGCGCCCGATGCCGCTATCCTCAAATCCATTGCCGAGGTGCGCGAGCCGATCGAGGAGCTTGGCGCCAGTTTCGCTTACGGCAAACTCGTGCACGAGGGCCTGACTCTGGCGATCGTGGGCAGGCCGAACGTGGGCAAATCGAGTCTCTTTAACCGCCTCGTCGAGCGCGAGCGCGCCATTGTCACAGCCGAACCGGGAACAACACGCGACCTCGTCAGTGAGACCGTCGCTATCGGCGGCATTCCGGTGCGTTTGGTGGATACGGCCGGCATCCGCCGCGCTCTCGATGAAGCCGAAAGCATCGGCATCCGCAAATCAATGGAGGCGCTGGCCGACGCGGACCTCGTCCTGGTCGTCCTGGATGCGTCCCAGCCGATCGCCGCCGAAGATCGCGAGTTGCTGAGCCAGGTAGAAGCGCGGGCGGCGATCGTGGTCGTAAACAAGATCGATCTGAAGATTCCTCAGTTCTCGGTTCCCCGTTCGCAGTTGCCGAAGGTAGAAACATCCGCGCTCACCGGCGACGGTATTCCCCAGCTGCGCTCGGCCATCCTGGCACGCGTCGGTGGCGACGCGGCTCCGCAACTCGAAAGCGGATTCCTCACCACCGTTCGCCACCAAAAGCTCGTCAGCGATGCACTCGCCGCCCTGGCTACGGCCTCGAACGCGGTTTCCGCCCGCGTCCCACATGAGATGCTTCTGCTCGATCTCTACAATGCCCTGCGCGCCCTCGACGAAATCACCGGCGCAACCACCACCGACGACATCCTCAACCTGATTTTCGGAACCTTCTGCATCGGAAAGTAGCTCGTCTCGGCGGGATCACTCCCCCGCGTGCGCGAAGTCACTGATCGGCCAGTCGCGTTTGTGAGAGCGTAATTCATGTCTCGGCCTTGACCCCAATGCTTCCACTAAAGATGTGGCGGGCAATCTGCTACGCGGTGGCTGTCGCGGCCATGCTCGGCCCTGCAAGCGCCACCGAAAATGGCGGCAGCGTTTACCCCGTCGGAGTAGAAACCGTGTTGACGGGCCTTCAACCGCGCCCCGGACAAACCGTCCTGTACGAATACACCGTTTTCTACATGGCCAACGAGTTCGATGATTCGAAGGGCAAGAGCGCCTTCCCGGAATTCAAACTCAGAGTGTTTGCCAATGCCGTAAAGGTGACCCACAACTGGGGAGTTCACTTCCTGGGCGGAACGGTTGAGAGCCAGATCGGGATCCCGTTCGTCTATGAGCAACTGCGCCTGCAATCGGGCAAGTTCAGCGAGTTCGGCCTGACCAATATGAACCTGATTCCCGTCAGCGTCACCTACCAGAAAGAGAATCTGCACTGGTATTACGAGGCCGATATGTTTTCCTCCGGTGCGGGTTATTCGGCGTCGCACGTAGTGAACATTGGACAGCACAACCTGGCAATTGCTCCCGTCGCTGGGCTCACCTACCTGCCGCGGCAGGGCAAAGCGGAAATCAGTTCGCGCTTCGCCTACATCTTTAACGGCTACGATAAAGACACCCACTATCACAGCGGCAACGAATTCATGTGGGAGTACAACGTCGCCTGCGAGATCTCAAAGAAGGTGGCAGCCGGTTTCAACGGATACTTCTATCGGCAAACAACCAATGATTATCTGCAAGGCGCCGTTTTCCAGGATGGTTTTCGTGGCCGCGACCTGGCCATAGGGCCGCAATTGCGCGTCCCGCTGGGCAAGCATGGAGGCTTTGCCGTCAAGTATTACCGCGACACACTGGTCGAGAACAAGCCCCGCGGGAATGCGTTCTGGTTCCAGATGTCACTCCCGATCGGAAGACCGGCCCCCTAGCATTCCGCTCTCACTTCCACCGCACAAAAAAGCCCCCGCCCGGAAAACAACTCCGGCGGGGGCCAGTTCCGCGAAAGTTACGGCAAATAATAACGGAACGACGTGAAGATCATGTTCTCGACGCCGTGCGGCGCGGAGAAGCCGGTGGGAGAGTTCGCATTGGTACCGGTCCACGCGTCTCGGGCCACGTAAGAATACTGCGGTCCGAACTGCAGCCTTCCGTGGGGGCCTTGGTGGAGGCGAATCCAGAACCCCATCGTGCCCTCAATCAAGCGCTGCGTATCCGCGCCACAGCCCGACCCGAACGCGAAACCGTTGTTCAATCCGGGGTAGCCTTCGGTGTAGCAACCCGCAAGATTAACCGTCGGAATTCCATACCCGACATTGGTACCAATCGTAGATGCACGGTAGTGCTTTTGTGCATATTCCTCGCCCCCGTTCAGGTAGAAGTCCAGCCGCTTGGCATGCCACTCGAGTGTGGCCAGCGCCTGGGTAGTGCGGATCAGTCCCAGCGTGCCGTCGGGATTGACGGTTGCATCCGGCAATCCGCCCGTTCCATAGCGGCCCATGCCTTGTCCGGTCAGGAAGTGGGCGCCAATGTCAATTTGCTTGGCGAGGGTTATGCGGGCGTTGGCGCCCAGGCCTGCCGCGGTTTGGGAGTCGTTGTACGCTCCCAGGCCTGACTGCGTACCGTTGCAGTTCGCGGCCTGCTCTCCCGACGCCGCAGTCGCACCGCACGGATAAACGCGGTCGCGGTAGCGGCTCAAGATCATGAAAGCCTCGTAGTGCCCGAAGCCGGGTTCGGCCGCCGCTTTGATGACAAAGTCAGGCATGGCGTTGAACGAGTAGTTGGCCGCGTTCGATGGGGTACAGGTTGTGGTGTAGGTAGTTACGCCGTTGACTGTGGTAGCAGTGGTCGTGCAACCTACGCCAGTGATTCCGGAATTGTAGAGACCGCCGCCATTGCCGGGACTGCCCAAGGCGAAATTCGTTAAGGCGTTCCGTGCCGAAAACGTGGTCTGCGGGTTCTCCAGCGATGCTCCCAGCCAGAAGTGATTATTGAAGTTTCTCACCAGGCGAACCCCGTACTGCCGCGCCCAGCTGAAACCAACCGTATACTGCGGGTCGATGGTCATGGGTAGAGCTTCTGTCCGGTTGTCCATCCCCTTTTTGGTTTCGGTCACCAGGCTCCACTGCTGGCCTCCGGTGAAGGTCCAATCTTTTGAGGCCAGTTGCCCCCACACCTGCCGCTGCCGAAGAGTGTAGCTGTTGCTCTGGTTGTTGTTGGAGGTGAGGCCAGCCGAGAGGAAGTCGGCCTCGTAGTATCCGCTCATCTTCACGTCTTTCAACTTGCCTTCCACCAGCATCGAGGCGCGGGACTGACGGCCGGACCCGTAGAATTCCGAGACAAAGTTCGCACCGGCGTTCGGCATGTTGATGCTGTTGAACGGTGTGTTGATGTCCGACCCGAGCGCTCGATTGCGGTACACCGATTCTGCCGCCAGGAACCCGCCCGGCGTGATCGTCACACCCTTGAAGTGTAGCGCCAGCGGACTCTCGAACTGGTCGCGCAGCGACTTCTGCGTGTCCTGCAGAGTCTGCGCCATATTCGTTCCGTTCAACTTCAGGTCCGAGACATCGCTCTTGAGCGCCGTGACCGACTGGTCTTCCTGGACGGTTTGCGCAGCGGCGGCATCGGCCTTGGCCTGGGCCTGGACTGCGGCAGCCTGGCTCTGATCCAGCCTCTGCTCAAGCTGTTGAATCCGCTGGTCGCGGCTCTGCAGCTGCTGTCCTAGATCCATGAGTTGCTTCTGTTGCGCCTCGATAGCCTCCTTCAACTCGCTGAGCTGAGACGAAACCGATGGCGTCTTCATCTTTTTCGCGCTTTTTGCCGGAACTGAGGCGTCCTGAGCGAACATGCTGCCCGCTAGCGCCATCGACAGCGCCAATGCCAACGCTTGCTTCATTTTTTTCTCCTTACAGGATGGAATTTCGACACAGACATTTCCCACCAGGGATTTCGGAAAGACAAGTTTTCCATATGCAAGGGTTGATCGTAGAACTGGAATTGTTAATAACTGATGAACGTTCGTTGAATATCCGGTTAAACGGGGAAGGTCTTACACTGCGGCGTCAGGGCGCCGTGAAAGGGTTGGGATCAATGACGGATGTGGATTGTTGACTAACGGATGTGAAATACGGAAGGGGACAACGCGTGGTCGAATCGCCTATCGAGACGCCATTTCTTTTCGCGCCGAGGCGTCTGCCTGGCGTAGCCGCTCCACCTCGGCGGCCATCGCAAACTTCAGCTTGTCGATTCCCTCCCCGGTCACGGCGGAGATGGGATAGAGCTTCAGCTTCTTACGCGTGGACCACTGTTTTAATTTCTTAAGTTTTTCGGGATTGGCGACGTCGATTTTCGACGCGACCATGAGGGTGGGCTTCTTCTCCAGATCGGCTCCGAAATTTTGGAGTTCACCGAGGATCACTTCGACATCCTTCACCACATCGGACCGTCCGCTCGAGTCGGAAACATCGACCAGGTGCACGAGCAAGCGCGTGCGCTCGACGTGCCGCAAAAACTGCGTGCCCAGGCCCGCGCCCGTATGCGCGCCTTCGATCAGCCCAGGGATGTCGGCGACGACAAAGCTGACTTCCTCTCTCCTCTTCTCGCCAACCAACACGACGCCCAGGTTGGGCTCAAGCGTGGTAAAGGGATAGTCGGCAATCTTGGGCCGCGCCGCGGAGATACGCGAGATAAGAGTCGACTTGCCGACGTTCGGAAATCCGACCAGCCCCACATCGGCCAGCAGCTTCAATTCCAGGCGGTAAGTGCGCTCCTCGCCCGGCCGTCCATCTTCGTGCTCGCGCGGAGCCTGGTGCGTCGAAGTTGCGAACTGGGCGTTGCCCCGTCCGCCGCGTCCGGCGCGTGCAATCACGACCCGCTCGTCAGGACGCGAAAAGTCATAAACCTTCTCGCCGGTTGCTTCGTCATAGACGATCGTTCCCACCGGCACTTTCAGAACGATGTCTTCGCCGTCGCGGCCGGTCTTCTTGGCGCCTTCGCCATGGCGTCCGCGTTCCGCCTTGTATTCGGGGTTGAAGCGGAAATGCACCAGCGTGTTGTGGCGTTCGCTCGATTCCATCCACACGTCGCCGCCTTTGCCGCCATCGCCGCCCGAGGGCCCGCCACGCGGCACGAACTTCTCGCGGCGGAAGGCCATGCAGCCGTTGCCACCGTCGCCAGCTTTGACTCGGATTATGGCTTCGTCGATAAACATTAAGAGAGCACCGCAGCACGACGCCGGGCCATTCGGGCAGTCAGTTCAGTATAAAGGGCCATGATCTTCCGCCCGAAGATCCAGATTGATGACTTGACCGTTCTTGCCGATCTATCCCATTGGGGCACGTGTCTTAACTCATGACCAAGCCCAAAACAGCAGACACCGGCAAACTTGTTGCGCCACGATCGGAGTGGTGGGGAGCTCTGCGCGACGCCACGCTCGAAGTGCTCTCGCCCATGTTCGGCACCGCTGTAGCCGTGCCCCAACCAGGCGACGTTCCTGGGGTTGTCCTGGAGCGGGCAGATTCCGAAGTCACGAAATACGTTACCGGGATGGTCGGGATCGCGGGCCCCATGCGCGCCATCCTCAGCCTGCGCTGTAGCGAGAGTGCGGCCACAAAGATCGCTTCCCAGATGCTGGGAATCTCCAGCGAAGAAGCCGCCCAGCAAAAGACCGACGCCATCGGCGAAATCTGCAACATGGTCGCCAGCCATTTTAAAAACAACATTGGGTTTGGCGACGACTGTATCCTGAGCGCGCCCACCGTGGTCGCGGGCGGCAAGTACAGCGTCCACTGTCTGGAGGCCGGCCACGGTCTCGAATTCCCCGCGATCTACGAAGGCGAGACCGTAATGGTTACTTTGGACATCCGGAGCAGAAACGCGCGCGAACTTTAGTTCGCCTCGACCGGCTCGACCATGACGAACTTGCCCATCGTGCCTTTGTCGAGAAACTTGATGCGGCCGCTGATCTTGGCAAAAAGCGTATCGTCCTTGCCGCGGCCGACATTCAGCCCCGGCTTTACCCGCGTCCCACGCTGCCGCACGATGATCGTGCCGCCGGGAACAACCTGCCCGCCGAATGCCTTGAACCCTAACCGTTGCGCGTTTGAGTCGCGCCCGTTTCGTGAAGTACCTTGTCCTTTTTTATGCGCCATAAAAATCAGCTCTCAGTGGCCAGTTGCCAGTCGGATCTAAATTGTCATCCTGCGCGGAGTGGCTTGCGCGAAGCGCAAGACATGCAGTCGAAAACCCCGTCCACTACTTCTTCTTCGGAGCACTCTTCTTCGTGGCTGCCTTCTTAGCCGCCTTCTTCGCGGGCTTCGCCGAACCTTCCGCAGCCCCTGCATGCTCCGCGGGCGCCTTCTTCACTTTCTTTTCTTTCTTCGGCAGCTCCGGAGCCTTGAACGACTGCCCATCGAAAGCGATCTCGGTAATCCGCACGGTGCTGTAGTCCTGCCGGTGCCCGCGCAGCTTTTTGTACTGCTTCTTTTTCTTGTAGTGGAACACGAGGATCTTCGCGCCCCGGCCCTGTTCGAGCACTTCGCCGGTCACGCTCGCTCCCGATCCCGGCTTCACCACGCTGCCCGCTTCGGAGGAAACCGCCAGCACCTCGTTGAACTCCACCGGCCCGCCGGTCCCAGTCAACTTTTCCACCCGGATCACGTCCCCGGGGGCGACCTTGTACTGCTTACCACCTGCGCGGATCACCGCGTACATAAGTCCTCCAAATTGCCTACGTAGGCTGGACACTCGTGTCCGCCCATGCCAGCTCAGCCCGAGCCGAACCTGGCCGATCAAACTTGTGCTTGCTGTTTTCTCACCCCGTCACGCGAAAATCGCGCGTGTCGGGGACCCCGGCGCTACGGTTTTTTAACCGGAAACGCGGCGCGCGTCCAGAATGGACCCGCGGGTACAGGCAAACTCGACCATTCTATCGTGCGCAGCGGAAATGGGTCAAACAAAACGATTTGGGTACGGGCCGGTTTGAATTTGCACAGCCTCGCTTTCGCTTTGCCGATGGTAATGGCATCCCCATCATGCCACACTAGGTGTTGCCAAAACCCGCTGGAAGCGTAACAAGAAGTCCTAATCTACCATGCTGAAAATCATCGTATGGAACCTCGCACATCGTGAGGAGTCGTGGCGGCGCCTCGCTGAGATGGACGCCGATATTGCCTTGGTTCAAGAGGCAGCGCCACCGCCGCCCGACGTAGCGCAAAGGATTGCCATTGATTCCGGTCCCTGGAAAACAGACGGTGCCGGTTGCAACCGACCGTGGCGCACGGCTGTGGTTAGGCTCTCAAATTGCGTCAACGTGGAGTGGCTTGAGCCAAAGGCTATCGCCGATGCCAAGCGCGGCGAATTGGCAGTCAGCCGATTGGGCACACTTGCCGTTGCGATTGTCACACCGTTGAACGGAAAACCTCTGATAGTCGCCTCTATGTACGCCCCATGGGAAAAGTTCCATCCAGCGGCGCAAAGCAGACAGATTTACGCTGATGCCTCGGCTCACCGCGTGATCTCTGATCTAACCGCATTCATCGGGCATACCCATCAACACCGCATCGTTGCGGCTGGCGATCTCAATATCCTGTACGGATACGGAGAGCACGGCAGTACTCATTGGGCGTCTCGCTATGGCACGGTATTTGCAAGAATGGCTACGCTCGGATTGTCGTTCGTAGGTCCGCAAGCACCAAACGGAAGATGTGCAAAACCGTGGCCCGACGAACTGCCCCAGACGAGCAAGAATGTTCCGACGTACTACACGTCTCACCAAAACCCCACCTCTGCCACCCGGCAACTTGATTTCGTCTTCGTTTCCAAAACTCTCAAAGAGCAAATGCGCGTCAGTGCATTGAATGAACCTGACGAGTGGGGACCTAGCGATCACTGCCGCGTGCAGATCACATTGAATGACTAACTTGCCCTTTTTTCACAACGGATTCACGGGGGCACGGAGAAATATCTCTCAGAAAACCACACCGAAAGATTTTGCAAACACAGTTGGGTCCCTGTGTGACTCCGTGGTAAAGACATTGAATACAGAATGCCACTCGACCTGAGGGGATGGCAATGCGCTTCATAGACCGCGAAGAAGTAGCCCGACGCCTCACATACGAAATGTGTATCCCCATCGTGCGCCAAGCAATGATCCAATTCTCGCGCGGCGAAACCAAGCAACTGCTGCGCTCGCTCATCCCGTTGTCCGATGGCCGCGTCTTCGGCATTATGCCCGGAGCCATGGGCGACCACGCCCCATTCGGCGCGAAGCTGATCAGCGTCTTCCCCGAGAACTTCGCCCGCGGAATTCAGTCCCACCAGGGACTCGTCATCCTTTTCGATCCTGAAACCGGCGCGCCCGTTTGCGCGGTCCATGCCGGCGAGATCACGGCCATTCGCACCGCAGCCGCCAGTGCTGTCGCCACCGACGCCCTGGCACGCAAAGAGGCCCGCCGTCTGGCCCTGCTCGGCTATGGCGAACAGGCTCAAACCCACGCCCGCGCCATCCGCAAGGTTCGCAACTTCGAATCCATCGTCGTCTGGGGACGCTCGCCCGAACGCGCCCAGGCTTTTGCGCGGCGAATGCAAATGGAATTCCGCCTACTCGTCACGCCGGCAGCAACCGTCCAGGAGGCAGTCGCCGACGCCGACATCATCTGCACCGTCACGTCAGCGCCCGAGCCCATCCTGAAGGGCGAATGGGTGCGCCCTGGCACGCACGTGAACGTGGTCGGTTCCGGCTACGCAGGTCCCGCCGAGATTGATAATGACCTCGTTGTCCGCTCCCGCTTCATCGCCGACAGCCGCGAGGGGGTTCTACAGCAGGGAGCGGAGTTCCTCCGCGCCAAACAGGCTGGCCTGATCGGTGATGAACACATCGTCGCCGAAATTGGTGATGTGCTGGCGGGCAAGGTCGAAGGGCGCCGCTCCCCGGAGGAGATCACCGTCTACAAATCTCTCGGCCACATCGTTCAAGACCTGGCGACTGCGTGGGCGCTCTATTCCCAGAAGGAAGGCGGCAGCTAATCGTGGTATCGCTGCTCGCCCGCGGGAATCGCAACCGTCAGCCGGTTCTGCGGCGGAGGCAGAGGGCAAGTCGCATAAGGTGTAAACGCGCACGGCGGATTGATCAGGCGATTGAAATCGAGCAATAACTCGCCCGGTTGCGCGACACCATGATCGGGGAGGTCCGAATACAGAAATCGTCCCGCCCCGTAGGTGCTGGTCTTGCTGGTCGCATCTCTCATGATGAAGAACAGCTCCGTCGCCTTCGGGTCTTCGAGCACCGGCTCCAGGCGCACGGTCTGACCGTCCATCGTGAACTCCGCCGCGCCCGGCGCGGGAAGGTGTGTCGTGGTCCCGAGAACGGTCGGAATATCGAGCACTTTGGGCGGGTTGTAAGGAATCCAGCGCGCGCGAATGCGATAGCTGTCGTTCGCCGGATACCACCGCAATCCGTGAAAGCCCGTGCGCGTCGGCGCTTGCGGGTCTTTAATCCGCAGGGCAAAGCGGCCATCCCGATTAATTACGATGATGGTGATCGTGCCGATGGTCAGCTTCGACGGCTTCTCGGCGTCGTCAGCGGCCAGCGCCATTTCCTGTGCAGGGTGTCCATCGACCATGAAATCCCTGGGAAATCCTCCCGCCGGCGCGAGCAATCGCAAAGCGCCTTTCTCCAGACGCACCACCCCGATGTGTGCCGAAGTCTTGGCCGCGATTTGGATACGATTGTCCGCATCCGACCCGAAGCTGTTGTCGCCGTCGCGCAGCCACTCCAGCCCGATCAGCGAGAGCCAGCCCTCCGGCGCCTGCAGGTTCGTCGCTCGCTGCGCCCTCCATGTCTCCAGTTCGCTCGCCCAGGCTTTCTGATCGGATGTCTTCTGATCCGCCGTCTTGCCATTCGATGTGCCCTGATCCGTGGTCTTCGCCTCCGGCGAAGCGCCAACCGCGAGCGAGTCCAGAATCGACACAAGCACAAGTACGCCAGCAACCAATAGGATCGCTTTTCTCATGGGATCAACCTCATCTCGGGCTTTATGGCTCTAGATTTGATATTGCCACCTGCGCAACGGAGTTCTGATTGTACTTTGGTTTGCAACCGGGAATCCCGGAAACCGAAGCATTACCTGATGAGAAGTGCCCACCTCTTGACCGCTCTTTCCGCACCAGATAGCCTTTTTGAGTCACCCCTTCATGGTTGCCTCCGACATCCCCGAGACCGGCCCCGTAAGTAATTCACGGGAAAGCACTTCAGCGCCATCGGCAGAGCCCGGCGAAGCGCAACTTTCCCCCGCCGACGGGGTTTCCACAGATGTGAGCAGCATAGCCATCGATCGGGGGCTATTGAACTACGCAGGGACACCGCCTACTGCCCCTGTCACCAGGGCCGATTCCGTCGAGGGCTCGTCCGATGCCGATGTGATGCTGCGCGTCAAAGCAGGCGATGACTCGGCCTTCAGTTATCTGGTTCAAAAGTACCGCCGTCCGCTGGTGGGCTTCATGTATCGCCTGTGCCACAACCCGGCTACGGCCGAAGAGCTGGCGCAGGAAGTTTTTTTGCGCGTGTACCGGTCGCGTTCAAGTTACGAGGCGAGCGCCAAGTTCAGCACCTGGCTCTATCGGATCGCGACCAATCTCGCCGTCAATCACGCGCGCGATACGCGCCACGAGCGCCCGGAAAAAACCGTGCGGCTCGACGAACCCGATCAGGAGACTGGCACCACTCCCGATCTGGCCGATGAATCGCTTACCGCCGAAGAGCAATTGCTTAGAAAAGAGCGTCTGGCGGCGATTCGCGAGAAGGTCAACGCTCTGCCCGAACGGCAGCGCCTGGCCGTAATGATGCACAAGTACCAGCAAATGGACTATCGACAGATTGCCGCCGTGATGAAACTAAGCGAGTCGGCAACAAAGTCGCTGCTGTTCCGCGCCTACGAAACGCTGCGCGAACAGTTAAAGGAATTTGTTTCGGGGAAGTAAGAGGGACGTTGTATGGACTGCAAAGCAATTCACGAACTGCTGCCGAACCTGGCCGCTGGTATGGAAGCTTCGACGCCTGAGATCGAGAAGCACATCGCATCCTGCGCCGCCTGCTCCGCCCAGCTGCACGATTTTCAGAAGACCATGGCGCTGCTCGACGAATGGCAAGCCCCCGAGCCGTCGCCCTATTTCGATACCCGTCTACAGGCGCTCCTGCGTGAAGAGGCGGCGCGTTTACCAATTCCGTGGTATCGCCGATGGACACAGAGCGTCTTCATGCGCCCGGCCTGGACCATGTCCGTCGCCGCAGTCATTTTTATGGCAGCGCTGGTCGCCGGCAACCGGTCCTACATGACGCAGACCGATGCGATCGCCACCAAGCCGCCATCGCTCGGGCTCCCGGTGCAGCCGGGGACAGCAGTCGGCGATCTGCAGGCGCTGGAAACAAACGACGATTTGTATGCTGATTTCGACGTGCTCGACCAGTTGCAAGTGCAGGATGATGTAACGGCAAATCCGTAATCAAGAGAAGCGGGGTAGGCGACGACCGGATGGGCCGAGGCTGCCCCACCCTCGCGCTTTTTGCAAGGGTGGGAACACATGCTTTAACTGAATGAGAGACACATGTTGGGAAGAGTAAAACTCGCAGGCTGTCTGGCGCTGTTTCTGGCCGTGCCCTGCTTCGCCCAGGGAGGCTATCGGCCCTCGCAGCAATCACGCCGGCCGACTGCCGCTCCACGCGCCCAGCAGAAGAACTCTCAGCCAAGTCGAAGGGGTGCCAGCCAGCAACCGCAGCGCAACCAACCCCCACGCAACCAGCCTGGTCATGCCGGAAATTGGCTGCGCAACTACAAGGATCTGTCGCCTGAGCAGCAGCGCCGCGCTCTGCAAAACGATCCGCAGTTTCGGAAGCTTCCGCCGCAACGGCAGACGCAACTGCAAAACCGCCTGCATACCTTTTCCAGCCGGCCTCCTCAACAGCAGGAGCGCATGCTCAACCGCATGGAAACCTGGGAGCACCTCACGCCCGGCCAGAAACAGCAGGCGCGCCAGGTCTTTCACCAGTTCCAGCAGTTGCCCCCAAATCGCCGGGATGCCGTCAACCGCGCCATTCACGATATGCGCAACCTCACCCCCGAGCAGCGCGACCGCCTTATCAATTCCGACCGCTATCGGAGCGATTTCTCCCCGGTGGAGCGAAACATTCTAAACGGCACCTCTCACCTGCCGCTCGCCCCCGGCGGCCTGCAAGGCGCACCGCCGGAATAATTCGGCCGGCGCCTCGCCAGGCTCCTTTCTCGATTTCTTCGATTCTCTGGAAAAGGAAACACGGTGCGACGGAGTACCAGTGCCGCCGCACCGTGTTTTTCCACGACCCAGTAGCGCACTGAAGAGTAGAATGCGCGCTGGCAGGTGAGGAAACTCTGATCTTCTGTCAAACGAGGGCCCGTCATTTATTCTCTAGCGCAGTCAGGCCCAATGCGGTGCCGGGTCCTATGCCACGGCAACAAATGAAAAAACCTCCGCGTCGCCCTTCCCCGTGACGACGCAGAGGATCTTGTGCGGAAACCGAGTCTCAATGTATTCGAACTTCGCGAGCCACGGACCCTTCTCGCCCTTACCGGATTCAAGCACATCGCCGAGGGGGCAAGCGTTGAATCCAATCCAGGCTTGGCTTCCATCCCTAAGAACGATATCGCCTTCCCATTCCCTTCAAGGCAATCGAAAAAAATTGGCGTCCGCCCGACCCGGATCCACCGGAGCGTTAACAAAACGAGAAATCCCCAAGCAGAATCGATTGATTTTGTTGAATTTAGGAAGGGTTAGGTGCCCCAGGTTCGCGCCCGTTTTTTGGGCGCTAACCTGGGCGAATGCACTCTAATATTTACCGCGATTTACCGCGCGCAGGCAGTGCGCCGTCCCTCTTATTTCCGCAGCCAATTCTTCGCAATGAACAAAACATTGGCCGGCCGTTCCGCCAGCCGGCGCATGAAGTAGGGATACCACTCCGTCCCAAATGGAATATATACCCGCACTCCCCACCCTTCCTTTACCAGCGACTGCTGCAAATCTCGCCGGATGCCATGCAGCATCTGGAACTCAAATGCTTCGCACGGAACCTTCTCCCGGATCGCAAACGCCTTCGCCTCATTAATAATCGCCTCGTCGTGCGTTGCCAGCCCGTGAAAGACACCGCTCTTCATCAGGGTCTTCATCAGCTTCACGTAACTGGCGTCCACTTCCGACTTTTTCTGGAACGCAACCTCTTCCGGCTCCTTATAAGCCCCTTTGCATAGCCGTATCCGGATGCGATCGGCAAGGAGCCCTTCAACGTCAGCCTCTGCACTCCGCATGTAGGATTGGATCACCGTCCCCACCACCCCCGCGTTTCCCGGTTCGCGATGTAACGCGTGCACAAAATCGAGCGTCCGCTTCGTGTAAGGAGAGCCCTCCATATCCACGCGCACAAAATTCTTCGGTGTCATGCTGGCGGCTTGGGCGACCAGCCCGCGCACAATGTCATAGGCCATCTTCTCGTCCACATCGATGCCCATGTGAGTCAGCTTCAGGCTGATGTTAGCGTTCAGCTTGTCGGCGGCAATTTCGTTGAGCAGATTGTGATAAAGCTGCGCGCTCGCCCGCGCCTCCTCGGCGTTGGTAACGTTCTCGCCCAGATTGTCAATGGATACGCCGGCGCCAAATTGATTGACCGCCGCAGCCGCGCGCACCGCGTCCGCGACCTGCGTCCCGGCAACAAAACGAGCCGAAGTGCGCTGCCCAAAGCTCGAGCGCTCGGCAATTCCACGCAGGGATTTGCTCTCCGAAAGCGCAATAAACAATGCCCTTAGCACGATTCACCTGATTGTGACGGGTTGGGACTGCCAGAGGCGTTCATTGGCATTACATTACTTTCTACCACAAACTGGCTGAAGCCGCAGTGCGAGTGTGGAGGCGGGTCTTTGCCCCCGACGAGTCCGAGCCCCGCCTCACTCAGGCAATCCGAAGTACGTTTTCTTGACTAGTCATCTGACTAGTCAGTATAATGAAGACGAAAAAGGAGGTTAACTTGGCTTCTTGGCAAGTGCAAGACGCAAAAGCCCGCTTTAGCGAATTCCTCGACGCCACCATCAAGAAGGGCCCGCAGGTCGTTACCCGCCGCGGCATCGAAACCGCCGTCATGGTCCCCATCGAAGAGTGGCACCGTCTGCAAAAGGCGGCCCGGCCCAGTCTGAAGGATTGGCTGCTCGCACCCGAGCCTCGCTTCGACAATCTCATCGTGGAAAGACGGCGCAATTTGCGACGCCGGCCCGTGGTGGAATTTGAGTGAATCGATACCTGCTTGACACGAACGTAATCTCGGAATTTCGTAAGATGCGCCCGCACGGGGCGGTGATCGCGTGGTCCAGCAGCGTGGAAGAAGCGAGGTTGTTCCTTTCCGCGGTAACGCTGGGCGAACTGCAGGCGGGAATCGAGCGGACAAGGCGACAGGACCCGGCGAAAGCGGCCGAACTCGAACGCTGGCTTGATGGGTTGCCCGCGTCCTATCAGGTGTTGCCCATGGATACGACGTGCTTTCGCGAGTGGGCCCGGATCATGGAGGGCAAGCCACCCGAGTTACTGGAAGACGCGATGATCGCCGCGACCGCGCGGGTTCACCATTTGATTGTTGCGACCAGAAACGAACGAGACTTCAAGCAACTCGACGTCCGCACCTTCAACCCCTTCAAGAGCTAAAAGCAGGGTACGGTGTTTCTATGCCCGGTTCGTGGAATGTAATTGCGATGGTAATCCTCGTGGTCGGTGCCGCGGTCTGGCAGTGGTTTCGATTGCGGGAATAACCCTCGCGCCGCATTGTCCATCCAGTCTCGATTGTTGCTTCGCCTGCCTATCGCCGCTCGGAGATTTTGACATCTGCTTCAACAATCCAGCGATGCCTGCCGTCGTGTAGAATTACCCATTGTCTATGGACCTCTCGGCCATTCAGCACGCCCTGCGCGAGCGTAGCATCGACGCCTGGCTTTTCTACGACCACCACCATCGCGACCCGATCGCCTATCGCGTTCTCGGTCTGCCCGAAACCCTGATGGTCACGCGCCGCTGGTACTATCTCATCCCCGCGAAAGGCGACCCCGTCAAGCTCGTCCACAAAATCGAAGCCGGTCATCTCGACTCGCTCCCCGGGGCCAAGAAACAATACGCCGGATGGCAGGAACTGTTCGATAGCCTAAAGCAGATACTCGCTAACCACCGCGATGTCGCCATGCAGTATTCGCCCAACAATATTGTATTTACGATTTCCATGGTCGACGCCGGCACCGCCGATCTCATTCGCGGCCTCGGCAAAAACATCGTAAGTTCCGCCGACTTAGTCGCCCAGTTCGAAGCCACTTGGACCGAAGACCAGGTCAAGACTCATTTCGAAGCCCGCGACGCGATCGACGCCATCACCGCGGAAGCCTTCAACGAAATCGGTCGCCGCGTCCGCAGTGGCGGCACCACCGAGCACGAAATCCAGAACTTCTTCAAGGAAGCCTTCGCCCGCGACAACCTCATCACCGACGATTTTCCCATCGTCGCCGTCAACGCCAACAGCGGCAATCCGCACTATGAGCCCAGCGCCGCTCATCCCGTGCCCATTCACGAAGGCGACTTCGTTCTGCTCGACGTCTGGGCGAAAAAGAACAGGCCCGGTGCCGTCTATTACGACATCACCTGGGTCGGTGTTGTCGGCAAGTCTCCCACGCCGCGCCAGCAGGAGATCTTCAAAATCGTCCGCGAGGCCCGCGATATCGGTGTGAAGACCGTGCAGGATGCCGTCGCCGCCGGCAAGCCGATCGCCGGCTGGGAAGTCGATCACGCCGTGCGCGGCCACATCAAAAAGGCCAAATACGGAGACTACTTCATCCACCGCACCGGCCACTCCATCGGTACCGAAGTCCACTCCAATGGCGCCAACATGGACGACCTCGAAATCCACGACGAACGCCGCATCCTCCCCAACTCCTGCTTTTCCATCGAACCCGGAATCTACCTGCCCGAGTTCGGCGTGCGCCTGGAGGTCGATGTCCTGGTCCGCGCCACGACCGCCGAGGTCACTGGTAGAATTCAAACAGAGATCGTGACCATCTGAATGGCGAAATCCGCGACCGATAAAACAAAAGACGCCGCCAGCGCACCCGAGTATCCGCTAACGACCATGGCCGTAGTAGCGCCAATCGTAGGCTGGCTGATTCCCGGCGCTGGCCACATCCTGCTCAAGCGTTACGCGCGCGGAGCCCTGCTGTTCGTGTCCGTCCTCGCCATGTTTTTCGTTGGTCTGGGCATGAACGGCCGCATCTATCAGCCCAATGGCGGAGACATTCTCGACATCCTGGGCTTCGTTGGAGACGTCGGCGCAGGCGCGCTCTACTTCCTGGCCCGCATCATGGACTGGGGCACAGCCATGGCCGCCAACGCGGCGGCCGATTATGGCAAGACATTCCTGATCGTAGCCGGCCTGCTGAACTTTATTGCTGCGGCTGACGCGCATCACATTGCGCTGGGGAAAAAGCCGTGACCCTCACGCTATCTCACTTCTCGGCCGCGGTGGTCTTTGCCCTCTTTACCTCGATCGTCTTCGGCATCACCCAAAGAAACACGCCTAAGGAGCAGCTCAGCTATTTCGCTTACTGCTTTGTTATGTTCGTCGGAGGGGTTTTCCTGGCGGGCTGGCTGATGTGGCTGATCCGCAGATAAGCGTTCACGGCTGGAGATCCTCCGGCAGAACTTACCAAATGTTCCACGCAACTTGACAAGCGTTCCACGTGGAACATTATGCGGTTATTTATGTACGTACAAGAAAGCGAATAATAAGCGAACAAAATAATTTTCCGAATACACAAGTGTATGTACATTCCGCTTAAGGATAACGAAAAACAAGGGTTCGGGGATTTCCGGGAGGTCAAACAGGGCTTGACAAGGCATGATATATGGCCGGTTGCTCCCGGTTAGCGTGGATGGCGACGTCGACCACGGGGTGGCGGAGAAATTCGGACAGCGGTCGGCGGCGGGGAATGTCCGCAACCAGAATCCAGTTCCCTCACCTCAATTTCGTTCCTCCCAAACTTCCGCTCGCTCACATTCCTCGGCTCGCTGACCGGGAAAGAGACAGAGTAGAATTCCCTTCCTTACAAATTTGCTGGGAGATCTGGAAACGAATTCCCTCAGGCATCCGCCCCAACATCGCACTCACAGCTCTTATTTCCTTATTTCCCTGGGTACCGGTCCTTAGCTCACGGGATCTTACTCACGTTGGCCGCCTGCGGCCCTTTCTCTCCCGGGACGATCTCGAATTCGACCTGGTCCTCCTCTTGCAGGCTTTTGAAACCGTCGCCGGAGATCGCGCTACAGTGGATAAAGACATCCGGCCCACCCTCGCGCCCCAGGAAGCCGTACCCTTTGGCGTTGTTGAACCACTTGACCGTACCCGCGATACGTTCCATTTCTTCCCTTTCCTTTCGCTATCGCCCCCACACAGCAACAACATTGTGGAAGCGATCGAAAAGCTGGTGATCTTAGTCTGATAAGTAACTTACATGGGGAAGACTATTGTCTAAGCGTCGCCAGACACCCCAGAGGCAGAGGGTGCCCAGCGTTTCGCACTCGTTCGCAGGTTGCTCGCCCGCTTAGAATCTCCTATACTTTTCCCCGAAGTCTACCGGCAAGAGCGGGCTATTGCGGGCAATAAGCGGCGATCCTTGGAGCGGTAACCAGCGGTCATTCGGTCCCGCAGCAAATCGTTCAGCCGAGGGCAGCGACTAGTTCGGCCAAGCGGAGCGAACGGGGCTGCACCACTTGCCATGCCTCAGCAAGAAGGTGAGCGACTCGACTCCTGGAAGGAGATCGCAGCCTATTTAGGACGCGATCTTCGCACGGTCCGGCGTTGGGAGAAAGAAAAGCAGCTTCCCGTCCATCGCGTGCCGGGAGGCGAACGCCGTGCTGTCTTTGCCTACCGCGTCCAGATCGACGCCTGGCTGGAGAACATCGACGGCGACGAATCTGCCAGCTCCTCTCCGGAAGCCAGCCCGTCCGTCCCAATCGCAGTCCTCTCCGCGCCAGCGGGATTTCAGTTTGGCCGAACCGCCCTTCTCGCCGCTCTCCTTGCGTTCGCCTGCTTCGCTGCCCTCGGGAGCTATATCCTGCGCTCGCGTGTCACCGGCCCCGCCATCCCACCCTCAGGCCGCCCTCCGGTTATGGATGACTCCAGGCCGGAAATCTCTTCTGTCACCCCGATCTCTCCTCAAGCACGTCAGAGAATAGTTATCCAAGGTCGCGGCTTAGGACTGCACGTTCCCTACGCCCACACCGATACTCCCTACCTGGCGATTCGGGATGACACTGCCCGTTGGGCGGCAGGGCGCGTCGTTCCTCACAATTGGGACGAGGTCATGGTGGACGTTGATAGCTGGACCGACGACCAGATCGTCATCAGCGGCTTCAGCGGGGACTACGGAAAAAATGGATGGAAGCTTGCCGAAGGAGACGATGTGGAGATTGCAGTTTGGAACCCCCAAAACGGTGTAGGTCCCGCCCGTTACCGCGTCCAGGTGGCTCAGCTACCAGCCGGGAAATAATCGGAAGGCCCCTTGTCCGCGGGTGCCCCGCGTGCGCCGCTGACGGAGTAGAATTCCCTTCCGTATCGAAGAGGATTCGCTCATGCCATCGCAACCACCGCAACCAACCGCATCGCAGGAAAAACGTCTTGTTCGTTTCGGGCTTGCGCTTGCCAACTGGAGCGAACGCTGGTTTCCCGATCCGCTGGTGTTTGCGCTGCTTGGCATTGTCATCGTCTTTCTGGTTGGACTTGCGCTGCAGCCAGGTTTGCCGCTCGGCGCGCGCGCGTCCAAGCTCGCCATTCAAGGCGGCAAAAGCTTCTGGACGCTCGTTCCCTTCACCATGCAGATGGTGATGATCATCGTTGGCGGATATGTGGTCGCGTCGACTCCGCTGGTTTATGGCGCCATTCGCTGGCTTGCGGGCATTCCGAAGACGCCGAAGACAGCGGTCGCGATGGTTGCGCTGTTCTCGATGCTGACCTCGCTCATCTCTTGGGGACTGAGCCTGATCTTCAGCGGCCTGTTCGTGCGCGAACTGTCGCAGCGCGTGAAAGGACTGGATTATCGCGCCGCCGGAGCAGCCGCGTATTTGGGACTCGGCGCAGTTTGGGCGTTGGGATTGTCGTCATCGGCGGCGATGCTGATGGCGACGAAATCGGCGATGCCTCCAACGCTGTTCGCCATCAGCGGATTGATTCCGCTGACGCAGACGCTGTTTCTGTGGCAGAGCATCGCGACCACGCTGGTGCTGATCGTGATCTCGGTGGTGATTGCCTACCTCTCGACACCATCGGCGGAGAGCGCGAGGACGGCGGAATCGTTCGGCATTCAGTACGAACCAGTTCGCTCCAGCCTTGAGCCGCGGACGAAGCCTGGAGAATGGCTGGAATACAGCCCGCTGCTGACCATCCTTGTTGCCGCGCTGCTCGTCTGGTATCTGGTCGATGTGTTCCGTACCTCGCCGCAAGGCGCGCTGGCCGCGCTCGACCTCAACACCTATAACCTGATGTTCATCACCGTTGGATTGCTGCTGCATTGGCGGCCCAAGCGCTTCATGCGCGCCGTCGCCGACTGCATTCCCGCTACCGGAGGAGTCATCATCCAATTCCCGTTCTATGCGGTGATCTTCGGAATGATTGTAGGAACCGGAATCTCCGATGCGCTGGCCAAACTCTTCGCCTCGGTCAGCACGCACGGGACTTATCCTCTGCTGGTTGCGATGTATTCGGCAGTGCTCGGCGTGTTCATTCCATCGGGCGGAAGTAAGTGGGTCATCGAAGCGCCCTATGTCTTACAGGCCGCGAACCTGCACCAAGTGCACTTAGGCTGGGTCGTGCAGATCTACAACGCGTCGGAAGCCTTGCCCAACTTGGTCAATCCCTTCTGGATGCTTCCGCTGTTAGGCATCCTGAAGCTGAAGGCCCGCGACATCGTAGGCTACGGAGTGCTGCAACTTATGGTGCATATTCCGGTAGTCTTCTTTCTGTGCTGGCTGTTCGCACGTTATATGGCTTATGTGCCGCCGATGAAGTGAGTCGAGCTACGAGCTACGAGCCGCGAGCTACGAGCAAACAATGAGCCCTTGAGGTCCGGTTAAGATAGAGATCCAAGCTCCCTCGGCTTCGCTCGGGATTTCGGCGCGCGGCTTGGACGCCGCGCAAGCGCCTCAACTTCGCTCAGGATGACAACGGTTGGTTTGCCGTAACTGGTTGCTCGACGCCCGTGGCTCGGGGCTCATAGCTGGCAGCTGCTTTTCATCCCTCCCATACAAACGCATCGAAGATGCGGACTGAGTCGAAACCGATCCGCTCGTAGAGCGCTATGGCACGATCGTTGGCTTGAGTAACCGTGAGCGAGATCGCGCCAAAACGGCGCTCGCGCAAGCTGCGCGTAGTCGCCGCGAGGAGCGCGACACCAAGGCCCGCGGAGCGGTATTCCGGCAGTATGCACACCTGCGTGATGTGGCCGACATCAGGGCGCACCTGCGAGCACAGGATCAGACCGATGAGCGTGCGCGTGCGCCGCTGGAAGACGACGAACGAACCGTGCGCATCGAACGTGCCGCATCCCGGGAAGCGGACGATGTTGTTCAGGAAGCGCAGCGAGCCGCTGAGGGTGCGGTACTGGTCGTTGATTTCGGAATCGACGTGCCCGCGATAGGCGTTGGTGATGAGAGCGGCAGCCGCCTGGTACTGCTCCTCGGACCAGGGACGAATCTCGAACTCGGGCGCAAGCGGCGGCGCGGTCTGCGGGTGCCGCGCCATCTCGTAGTTCATGAACACGCGCGGATGGCGGCTGAAACCCTGCTCAAGGAAAGGGCGCGCAACTTCGCCAGCGTCATGCGCCAGCAGTTGCGCCTCGATGCGGTGGATGCCGGGCGATTGCTGCAGCGTCTCAATGACATGAGTGAGAAGACGTTCTTCCACTTCGCGGCGGTTCAAGCTGCGTCCGCCATCGTGCACAAACAGGTCGCCGATCACACCTTTGCTCTGCTCATAGACAAAGAAGGAATAGCCGAAAACACTGCCCCGCTCAATGGCTGCGTAACCGGGGAGAATCTTCGCGTCCATGTAGCGCAGAATCATCTCCGCCGAGCCGGCATAATCCCATGCGAGCAATCGCGCCCAGGTGGCGATCTCCTCTTCGAGCAACGGCCGAAGGTCAGCGGCAGAGAAGTGTCGGAGATCGAGGATTTCCATAGCGAGGCCAGGTTTCAAGGTTGCAAGGTTGCAAGGTTTCAACGTTTCAAGGTTTCAGAGTTTCAACGTTTCAGAGTGGCACCAGCGCTGTGGCAGGCCCGGCGTCAGCCTCATGCCCAAACATCGGCCGTCGCGTGTCCTTGAAACCTTGAAACTTTGCAACCTTGAAACCTTACTTCTTTATTTCCCTACCCAGTACAGGTCCAACTTCTGCGCTGGGATGCTCGTTAAGTATGATACTCGGCGCCCGGGGACGAGTTGGGCAACTTGGGATTGCGAACCTTGCATGGCAACTACGACATGGGCCGGGGCCGGGATATCTCCATTTTCATAGGATTGCGTCGCGCGATTGAGATAAAACTCGAGTCCGTATTGCTCGATGCGGTTGATGTGATAAAGAGCGACGGGCACTGCTTCGCTCGAGAAGCCACGAATCGTCTCGGCAACAGGATGCGCGGATTGCGTGGCATCGATCGCCGGCGCAGCGAAGCGAATCACCGCTGCGACGCTGACGATGACAGCGATCATGGTCGCGGAACGCAGCAGCCGCGGTCCGGCGCTGGTGACGAGCGCAATCGTGATGGCGAGCGCGATCACCAGGGCGATTGACGCGGCAACGTAGGTCCATGGACCCGGCGCGAGATGGTGGGTTACTGCGATGGAAGCCGCCTCGAGCGCACCAAAGACCAGCAGCCCGCAAAGAATGCCGTGCGCGGCGGCGAGCGGCCGCGAAAGGCGGATTTCTTTTTCCCGCCGCGCCGACAGATACTCAGTTACGAGCAAGGCCGCCGCCGGAACTGCGGGCAAGATATATCCGGGAAGCTTCGATCGCGACGCGCTGAAGAAGAGGACGGGGACGAGCATCCAGATCAGAAGAAACAGCGCCCAGGAGTCCTCGGGGCTGGAAAATGCTTCCCACCCTTCGCTCCACATTTGCCGCGCGCGCTCGACAAGGGCTGCAATCAGCCAGATCGTCCACGGCATCACCGCGAGTAAGAACACGGGCAGAAAGAACCAGAAAGGTTCGGGATGGTGATAAACATTGGTCGAGAAGCGCGCCAGATTGTGCTCGAGAATGAAGAAGCGGAAAAATTCGGGGTTGCGTATCTGGACCGCGACATACCACGGCAGGGCAACGATAAGGAACAAAAGGATTCCGGGCAGCCAGAGCGAATTAAGAACGATGTGCCGGTCGCGTTTCGCGGCAGCGAAAATCACTACGATCACGGCCGCCAATGCGGGTGCGACCGGTCCTTTGGCCAATGTTCCGAGGGCAAGGAATAGATAAAAGATGGCCAGCGCGGCGCGCTGCCTGCATTCGTACCATGCGTACCACGCGAGCAATGCGATCGTGAACGTTGCGGCCAAGGGCATATCCGTGGCGGCTGCGTGCGCAAATCCGATGACGCCGGCGCAACTGGCGGTGATGAGCGCTCCATCGAGTTCGGTCCCGGGGCGAAGCCGGCGCAGGAAGAGGTATATGGCTGCGATCATGAGTGTGGCATCGATGGCGCCGGGAAAACGGGCGGTCTGCTCGTTGACGGCGTCGGTGGCGGGCAAGAATGCCCGCCCCACACGGAATGCCCGCCCCACACGATAGGTCAGCATTGCCTGCCAGTAATAAAGAGGAGGCTTCTCCAGCCAGGGCTTGCCATTAAGTACCGGCGTGACCCATTCGGAGCGGTCGAGCATTTCGCGTGCGATTTGCGCGTAGCGCGGTTCGTCGGCTCCCAGCAAGCCGAACGCGCCCAACCCGTAGAAAAACAGGAATCCGCAGAAGGCGACAAGCAGCAGGAGTGCAGTGCGGATTTGCAGATTGCTGCCTTTCACATTCACGCGCCCGAGTATCTCATGATTAATCGGAACTCAAGACTACGGGTTCGGCTCGCAGGCGCTCCACGACGCGCGTAACGGCGATTGCAAGCGGGCCCTCGAGCGAGCATCCGCTGGCGCATTTGTGGCCACCGCCCCCAAAGTGCTCGGCCACCGCGGAAACGTTGACCGCGCCTTTGCTGCGCAAGCTGACGCGATAGCGCCGGTCCGGCAGTTCGCGAAAGAAAACGGCGACCTGCACATCGCCCATCGAAAGCGCGTAGTTCACCAGGCCTTCGCAATCTTCTTCGCGCGCGCCAAAGCGCTCCATCTGCTCCTGCGTCACCCAAATCCAGGCGAGCGGACCTTCGCGATGCAGGTTGGAAAGCGCGGCGCCGAGCAACCGCATCTTGGCCGTCGAGTGCCCGAAATAAATCTGCCGCGCACACTGCGCAGGATTAGCTCCGGCGAGCACCAGTTCGCGGGCCACGGTGAAGGTGTGCTCATCGGTTCCCTCGAACATGAACGAGCCGGTATCGGTCATGAGCGCCGTGTAGAGGCACGTTGCAATATCGCGGTCTACGGGCACGCAGGCCAGCCGCGCCAGACGATACACGAGCTCGGCGGTCGCCATCACCGAGGAATCAATCCAATTGATGTGCGCGAAATTGCGTCCGCTGACGTGGTGATCGATGTTGATGAGAAAGCACTGGTCCAGGCCAGCGAGCGCGGCACGCCGTATGCCGTCGCATTCCAGCAGGATGACGGCATCGTTGGGCGGAACGGACTCGGCTCGAATTGCGCGATCGGCGAAAGGCAGCCCCTGATAGATGCGCGGCACGCCGTCGTACATCACAACTTCGGCATCCTTGCCCATGACGCGCAGAATCTCTCCGCAGGCAAGGGCCGAGCCGATGCCATCGCCATCAGGCCGGGCATGGGACGTCACCACAAAGCGGTGACGCTCGCGAATCGCTTGTAGAACGCGGTCAAGCATAAGAAGCCGTCAGCTATCAGCCGTCAGGTAAAGCTCAAGATTGCGGCAGCCGCTTGCTTAATCGGCGCCACCTTCGGCCGGTCGGAATCCGGTTTCCCTGATGGCTGATGGCTGATGGCTACTTTTTGTTACGTTTTTTCGCGCGTGCCAGTAGCTCTTCCACGCGACTTTCCAACTGATCGGAACGGTCGATCTGAAAAAACAGTTCCGGGGGCTTGCGCAATTTCAGGCGCGCAGCGAGTTCGTGCCGCACAAAATTCTTGGCCGCGTTCAGGCCTTCCAGTGTGCGATCGGCCTCGGCATCGTCGCCGGCCACAGTAACCAGCACGTGGGCGGAGCGGCCATCTTCGGCCATATGAACGCAAGAAACGCTGGCCAGGCCAATGCGCGGATCGGCCAACTCGCCTTCGAGGATGGTCTCAATCTCCTCGCGCAGAGCTTCGCTCAACCGCTGTCGATGGTGCTTTAGGCCCCGGCGTTCCATAGAAGGACAGAGAAAACCGCTCAGGATAACAGAAAAACAGGTCTCAGGTGGCAGGTCTCAGGAAAAGCCCCTGATCCCAGTCAGCAATGTGAGGTTTCCAGACCGGACGCCTGAGACCTTCTTTACAGGAATTCGATGAACGAGTCTGTGACGTCCGCGCCGTGGTTATTGGCGATGCGGGTAGCTGCGCGCTCCACGTTTTTCAATAGGCCTTCAAGATAGTCGCGCGAGTGCGAGACGGCGACCACGCCGATGGTGGCCTGGTTCCACAGGTTGGAAGGATCGAGCTCGGCGACCGACACATTGAACGACGCGCGCAGCCTGTCTTTGATGCTGCGCACGACCTGGCGCTTGTCTTTCAGCGAGTGCGCCGCTTCGATGCGGAGTTCGAGCGTGAGGGAGGCGATCATAGCCACCCATGTTAGCCGCGCGGAGTGGAGAAAGAATACAGCCCACATTGCAACAGGTCTCAGGTGTCAGGTCTTAGGTCTCAGGAAAAGCTTCGGTATAGGCCTTTCGGATAAGAATTGAGGTGCGGCCAAGCAGGGAACCATGCAGCCCCCAGCAGCGGAAGAACAGGGTCTCACGTGGCGACGGAAAAGCTGCCCTTCTGGGCCGCGTAACTCTCTATGAATCATTATGAATCATGGGCCTTTAGCCCCGACGCGACTGTCTAGTTCGAGGAACCTCTCGCCGCAAACTGTCCACCCCACGAGCCTTTTTCCCCAAAATGTGCTATACAGGTAGACGCTAAGTTTGACTCACAGTGAGTTGCAGGACCGGTACCGCCAACCAGCGTCACCTCCTCTACCAGCGGCGAATCTTCTCAGCACATTTCAATCGGCAGCACAGAATAGGAACATCCAACATGGCAGAACAAGGAACAGTGAAGTGGTTTAACGACGCCAAAGGCTACGGCTTTATCAGCCGTCAAAATGGCGAAGACGTTTTCGTGCATTTCTCCGCCATTCAAGCAGGAGGCTTCAAGAGCCTGCAAGAAGGCCAGACCGTCCAGTTCGACGTGACCAAAGGCCCCAAGGGCTTGCAAGCGGAGAACGTCACTCCGGTATAGCCCGCGAAAACCGTCTCTGGAAGACGATCTCCGGAAAACGATTTCTAGCAAAAACAAAGTGCCCGAGATTCGCGAGAATCCCGGGCATTTTTGCGGGTGGAATTGCTGAGCAACACCTGACAACTAATGAGGGCGAGGCCGAATCTGCTTTCTACGTAAGATGATGGAAGTGAAGATGCCATGCACAGCTTAATGGAGAAGAAGCGTCAGGAGTTGGAGCGGGTCTGCCTCCGCTGGGTGCATCGTATGGACCTTTTCGGGATCCGCGGCCCGGCCCGTAGGCCGCATCCCCACCCTAAATTTCGCACAGAACGCAAAATCTAGAATGGGCCACCCTCCTGAGACCTGATGCTAGATCGGGGTCGATCCCTTGAACAGCCAGATTAGATCGATGATCAGAATAATTACCACCATCAGCTCCAGCACAAACGCTCGGCTCTGGTGGAACTGCTCAACCATGAAGCGATAGAGCTCTTCGGCGGTGTGGACTTTCTGGTTGACCAGGTCTTTGTAGTCGGTGACTCCGATCTTCGACGCTGCCACTTTGTACAGACGCGCGGAGAACATGTCGCTCAGGAACTTGATGGCGTTGTCGGCGCGCTCGGTTAGTTCGTCCACATCGAGCAGTACAGTGTGCAGCCGCGTGGCGCGTTTGGCCGTTCGCCAGCGCGCCCAGATTCCGGTTGAGCCGTGATCCATGAAGTCGTAGACGCTCTGCAGTTCGCGCGTCAGCAGCTCATCATAATGGCGGAATTCGAGCAGCTGCGAGTTGGCGTATTCGAGCAGCTGGATAATGGTTTCGGCGCCAGCCTGATTGTCGTAGAGAAACGCCGCATTCCAGCCGATCACAGCCAGATCGTTCGGATAGTACGAAATGCGGGACTGGAGGATCTCCTGCCGCTCGCCATCGGAAAGCGGAACGGTTTCGCCGCGCACGATCTGCGCGATCCGTCCGCCTTCCGCGGCAAGCAGGTCGTTCGCCGATGGACCGCCCGCGCAGTCACGCACGTGGAAGACGAAGTAGTCTTCCGTCAGCCATTCTGCGTATGGCTTAACCAGCGCAGGACGAGCGCGTTCGAGCTTCTGCTTGACGATCTTCTGCGCGAAGCTGGTAAAGTCGGTGTCCCAAACCCAGCGGCCCGCGAGGCGCACAAGCGTTTCCCAGTCGCCCGAGAATGGGAGCTCGAAGACCACGCTGAGCACGCCGTAGTCGTAGTACTTGATCTGAGTATCGAGCCGCTCGCCGCTGTCTAGCACCTGCGGCTCAATGCGCTCGACAACCGGAGGCCGCTGGTAGCGGACGTATCCGGGAGCGGGGTGCTTGAAGCTGGCCTCCTGGCGGCGCGCGCCGAAGATGTCGCGGAGGGCGTCGAGGCGGATCTCCTCGGAAACGTCGAACTGGATGAGGACGAGGACGGAGCCTTGGAGTGTTTTGTCGTGGATCGCAGGCGGTGCTGGCGACGCCTGCGCAACAGCAGACGGCGGAAGCGCCGCAACCGCGTTCTTGTCGGTTTCCATAAATTCAGCTTTTGCTTACGCGCCGTCGCCCCAAAAAAATCCCTTTTAGGAACCGTTCGCTGCCAGCTTCCTCCCCCTCCAGCTAGAGCTATGGAATCAATACTTTAGCGGAAACTGCGGTTTTCCTATCTCTTAACCCTTGCTGGCAGGAGGTGCTGGGCGAGCGCTGCAAGAACCCTAATATCCAAATTGTACATCCAAGAGTCAAGAACGACCCCGGCCAGCGTCGCAGAAGGGAATGTTCAAACAGAGTTGAGCTGCGCGCCATGAGCGGCCAGCGAGCATGGTCTGGATTGCTCACAGCGTGCCTCGTGGCTGACGACTGGTTAACGAAACCGGGAGCACGGAGTTTTCGATCTCCGCGCTCCCTGGTAGGCAACGAACCGGCCTAGTTGACGTTGAGGGTGAGAACGCCGCTGGCGGTGTTTCCACCGGAAGTGGCGTTCAAAGTTACGCTGTAGGTGCCGGGCGGTGTTTGCTGCGCCGACGTGGTATGACGGATGGCACCGCAGCCCGGCAAAACGATCAGAAGAGCGAGCAACAGCACCGCTCCGGCAATCGGCGACAGACGCTTGCCGCCGCGTTTCACGGCGGGGAACAGGAGCAGTCCGAACAGACCGGTTGCGCTCCAGCAGGCGAAGACGAGCGGCACTTTACTGCGGCCGTTCGAGGCGATCAGACTTGCATTGGTGGAGATTGTGAGTACCGAGGTCAGCGATCCGTTGCTGCCATCGGCCTGCAGTGAGTCTGGGCTGAAAGAACAACTGGCGTACGCCGGCAGGTTTGAACAGGAGAGTGCAATGTCGCCCGTAAAGCCGCCGGTGGGGGTGATGGTCACGTTCACGGTTCCGGATGCGCCGCTTGCGACGGTCAGCGTGTTAGAGGCCGGCGACAGGCCAAACGATGCGGGAGGCGATACCGTGAAGCTGGCTTGCGCCGAGGTCAGGCCCGTGCTTGACGCGGTGATGGTGTAGTTGCCGGCGACGGTCAGGGCGAGCGTGGTGAGGTCGAAGCTGGCCACGCCGGAAACCGCGCTGGTGGAAGCGTTGTAGGTTGTGAATCCGGCGGGGCCGGTGATCTGCAATGCAACCGTGGCCGCGGAACCGGTCACGGTGCCGCCGGAGCCGTCGACCACGTCAACGGTCAATGTCCCGAGATTGCCGCCATTCGTGACCGTGCTGGGGATGGTTGCGCCAAAGGCCAACGCGGTCGCCGCAGCCGGCGACACTGTGAAGCTGGCTTGCGCCGAAGTGAGGCCGCTGCTGGAGGCGCTGATGGTGTAATTGCCGGCGACGGTCAGCGCGAGCGTGGTGAGGTTGAAGCTGGCCACACCGGAAACCGCGCTGGTGGAAGTGTTGTAGGTTGTGAACCCGGCCGGCCCGGTGATTTGCAACGCAACCGTAGCCGTGGAACCAGTCACTAGGTTGCCGGAGCCGTCGAGCACATTCACGGTCACCGTTCCCAGATTTCCGCCGTTGGCGATGGGGGTGGGGATGCTCGCGCCGAAAGCCAACCGGGTCGCTACGGCTTGTCCGGTGCCGCTGAGCGAGATTGATGTCCCGGCAGGATTAACCGTGCTTGCAACCTCCATGGTTCCAGTTTCGTAGGCAGACGCCGTGGGGGTGAATGTCACGTTCAGAGAGCAGGTCCCTCCGGGAGCCAGCGGAGTTTGGGTGGAGCAATCGGTTTGGAGATTGAAGTTACCGGTGATGGAAATGGTGGTGAAGGTGAGCGTGGAATTGCCCGTGTTTGCTACGACCACAGTTTGCGAACTGCTTGTCTGGCCGACTCCTACGGTGCCGAAGTCGAGGGGCGGGGTTTGGGAGAAGTTTTCCTTGAGCACGATAGCGGCATCTCCTTCACTGAGGTAGAGGTTGCCGCCGGCGTCGAAGGCCAAGCCGTTAGGACGGTAGGGGGTGGTAACAACGTTGAGCAGTGATCCGTAGGTTGTTCCATCCCAAGGCAGCATCTGGACCACGGAGTGACCGTTATTGGTTATGTAAACGTCGCCGGCGGCATCCAGGGCGACTCCTGATGGCATGCTGAGCCCGCTGGCGATGATGCTTTCGCTGTAAGTCCCGCCGGAAGGTGTCTCTTTGACGACTTGGCCGAGTGACGAGTCGGCAATGTAAACGTTGCCCGCGCCGTCGACAGCGATTCCGTAGGGAGCAGTCAGATCGTGGGTGATGACGGACTGCGTGTAACCGCTGGAGGAAGGAGTCTCAACGAGCGCGGTGCCGAAATTGCTTTCGGTGACATAAAGGTTGCCGACGCCGTCCACGGCAACATCGGCAGGGTCGTTCAGTCCGCTGACGATGACGTTTTGCGTGTAGTTGCCGTTAGCTAGCGATTCCTCGACAAGCTGGGCGCCAAAGATTTCCGCGATAGAGACGTTGCCCGCGCCATCGACCGCAACTCCGGTGGGATTAACGAGATCGATCCCGATGGAAAAGGGAGTTTGATAATCTCCGTTGGACATCTGCGTTACGAGGACTTGGCTGTTTGCGTAACTGGCGATGTAAACACTATTGTTGCCATCAAGCGCGAGTCCTACGGGGTCATCGAGTGATTGCCCCTCGGTCACGACGGTTCGGACGGGAGGAAAGAAGGCGAGGTCCGCGCCGAGGCCTACGCCGGTGATGTAAGTGGTAACGACGGGGTCTCCGAAAATGTCCTGGAGTTCGACGGCGCCATTGCGAACGCCGGGGAACAAAGGCTGGAAGTTCACATCCACCGAGCAGACATCGCCGGGATTGTAGGAATAGCCGACCGCGTTGGTGGTGCAGGTTCCGGTGTTGGCGTCCTGGAAGTCCAGCCCCGGCGCTCCCATAGTGAGCACAGCGGGTGGGCCGATGCTGCCGGCGCTGTTGAAGACGAAGGTCAAGGTGAAGAGGGTGGGAGTGTTGGCGTTGACGGCGAGCGCACCGAAGTTAGGTGGGGTGGTCTGCACCTTCACAATGGCATCATAGCCATAGGAGGCGATGTAGATGTTCCCGCTCGCATCCTCCGCCAGGCCCATGGGATCGGACAGATCGATCATGGTGCTCTCGAGGTAAGAGCTGGCACCCGAATTCCAGGTCTCGGTCAAGATGCGGTTGTGGTACGTATCGGCAACATACACGGTGCCGTTGCCATCCACCATAACCTTGTAGGGAGCGACGACGTTGCTGGTGATGACGGACTGTGTGTAGCCACCGCTGACCGGAGTCTCTTTCAGGACGTCATTCATTCCGCGCTCGGCAATATAAAGGTTGCCGGCCGTATCGACGACAACGCCAAACGGCTGAGCCACATAGGGGATAAGTGTGGATTGTGTATAGCTTCCGCCGGAGAGTGTCTCCAGCAGGATTCGGTTGTTGCCCGAGTCGCCCACATAGAGATTGCCGTAGGCATCGAGCGATACGCCGAAAGGGATGTTCATCCCACTGCCGATCGTGCTCTCGGTGTAACTCCCCTGCGAGAGCGTTTCTTCGAGCACGCGATTATTGCCGGAGTCGGCGATAAAAACGTTGCCGCTGCCGTCGACGGCAACGCCGGCAGGAGCATTCAGTTGGGTTGAGGGAATGACTGACTGCGTGTACGTTCCGTTCGCGAGAGTTTCTTTCAGCACGCGGTTATTGAAGTAGTCGGCGATGTAGAGGTTGCCGCTCGAATCGACGGCGACATCAGAAGGACCGCTGAGCCCGCTAGTTTGCGCGGTGAGAATCTTAGTCGACGCGTTGGCAAAAGAAACCATTTGCGGAGTTGCGGAAGCACAGTAACTGGCAAGAAAGAAGAAGAGCAGGCCAATGACGACGGGCCACGACCGGCCGCGGGGTTGCGGAAGAAGCATGCGGGACAAAGGTTGATGCAGCATTGCAGAAATCCTCGATTCGAAATTTGCGGGCCGGAGGCGGCGAAACGAAGAGAGTGCGCGGGCCGCTGTTTGTAAGGTTTCGCTTCGGGCAGTGCGGCGTCTAGGGAACGAGAGAGTTTTGGGCCGCACGAAGGTATGGTGCGTTCCCTATATGGAAATTTGAGTTCCGACGGGGCCGTCCCCCTTGGTGAAGGAAGAAGAAGTGTTGTCTTTCGCTTATCTCAATTTTGGGGAATCGGACCAGGACGTCAGCCAAGGGTGGGCGAGGACAATGGCCCCTGACCTACTGGCCCTGCGGAATTCTCGGCCGCTGCTATCTCTTTCTCGCCAGCGTCCACAGGAGCGCGGCGCCGGCGGCTATGCCGGCTACGGCTAGTCCTGCGCGCTTCATTGACCGCTGAATTGCCTCCTGGTGCGGACGGACCCAGGCGTCTTCGGGATAGTGTCTGGGGGCGGCGTCGAATAGCGGGAAGCCTTCGGGGCTTTCGGTGGATTCGCGCAGGGCCATCTGCAGGACTTCGGCCAGGTGCAGGGCGTGACGGTCGGTTTCCTGGGCGATCTGCTCGCGGCAACTGAAGCCGTCGGCGACGATGAGCCAGTCGGTGGGCGCCTGGCGGACGGCGGGAAGAAGCTCGAGTTCGCCGACGGCGCGCGAGATTTCATACTTTTCTTTTTCGAAGCCGAAGGCGCCGGCCATGCCGCAGCAGCCGGGAGCGGGCGCGGTGAAGTCGATGCCTATGCGGCCGAGAACGGATTCTTCGGCGGTCATCTTCATGATGGCCTTGTGATGGCAGTGGCCATGAACGAGCGCTTTGCGGGCCAGCTTTGGGATGGGGAAGTCTTTGGCGAACTGCTCCAGGAACTCGCTGAGCAGGAAAACCTGTTTCGATAATGCGCGGGCGCGCTCGTCGTTGGGAAAGAAGTTGATGAGCTCATCGCGAAAGACAGTGGCGCAGCTTGGTTCGAGAACGACGATGGGCGTGCGCTGCTCGATTTCGACGTAGAGTTCGTCCATGACCTGGAGGAGCAGGGCTTTGGCGCGGTCGAGCATGCCTACGTCGTAGAGCGGGCGTCCGCAGCAGAGATGGGCGCGCGGGACGAGGACGTCGAAGCCGGCGGCTTCGAGGACTTCGGCGGCGGCGATGGCGGTGGAGGGCAGGAAGTGGTTGTTGAAGGTGTCGGCCCAGAGGAGGACTTGGGTGAGCGGGCGAGACGCCCGCTCGACAGCCGGCGGGACGCCGGCGCTACGCGATCCTTCCCGGCTCGACGGCCTGCGGCCGTCCCTATGGGATATTTGCTGACGCTCCCACCACTGCTGAAACGTCTCCGGGGCAAATGCCGGGAGGCGGCGGTTGGCATGGACTCCGGCTGCCAGCTTCGCCAGATCGCGCAGGCCGGGAAGCTGCGTCGTCAGATTTACCAGACCCGGCACGTGCGACGCCGTTCGTACCCACAGATCGAAATTCGACAGCGCCCATGCGTTCAACGGGCGGCGGTTCGCTTCGTAATAATGAGACAGGAATTCGGCTTTGTAGGTGGCTACGTCGACGCCGACGGGGCAATCGCTTTTGCAACCTTTGCAGGCAAGACAAAGATCGAGCGATTCCTTGATGGCTTCATTCTTCCATCCGTCCCTGATCACGTCGCGCTTGGTCATCTCCCAAAGCAGGTGGGCGCGGCCGCGGGTGGAGTGTTGCTCTTCGCGGGTGACGCGGTAGCTGGGGCACATGACTCCGCCTTCGTCATGGCGACACTTTCCCACTCCTACGCAGCGCAGCGTGGCGCTGGCCAGGCTGCCGTGGTCTTCGGGAAACTTGAAGTGAGTCGCGGGTTGCCATGGATCGTAGCCGGGGCCGAGGCGGAGATTTTCGTCCAGTCGGTAGGGATCAATTAATTTACCTGGATTCATCTTCCAGGCCGGATCCCACAGAGATTTGAACTCGCGGAACGCCTGCATTAGCTCCGGGCCGAACATTTTGGGAAGCAGTTCGCCACGGGATTGACCGTCTCCGTGCTCGCCCGAGATTGAACCTCCATAGCGCACGACGAGATCGGCAGCCTCTTCCATGAACTGGCGGAACTTGCGCACGCCTTCTTCGGATTCGAGATCGTAATCCATGCGCGTGTGCACACAGGCGTGGCCGAAGTGGCCGTAGAACGCGCCTTCATAGTGGTGGTCTTGCATGAGCTTGCGCAGGTCGCGAAGATAGGCGCCAAGTTTCTCGGGCGCGACGGCGGAATCTTCGAAGCCTTCCCAGCGCAGGGGCTCATCGGGAACGTGGGAGGTGACCCCGAGGCCCGATTCGCGAACGTCCCAGATGCGGCGGGCCTGGCGCGGGTCGGAGAACATCCGCATGTCGGGCGGGGTCGAGGAACGGTCCAGCGTCTCCATCAGGTGACGAGCCTGCGCCTCAGCCTCCGCGATGGTGTTTCCGCCGAACTCGACCATCAACCAGCCCGCACCTTTGGGAAGGAGCGCCAGGCCCTCAAGATTAAGGCCCTTGCGGCGGCTGGCATTGACGATGATGTCGTCGAAACCTTCGAGGCCAATGGGGCCGTGCGTCATGATTTGTGGAACAAAATCAGCACAGATGTAGACATCCGGCCATCCGATCACTACCAGCACACGGGCTGGCGGGCTTTCGACGAGGCGGCAGGTCGCTTCGAGGATGGTCACGCAGGTGCCCTCGGAACCAACGAGCGAGCGCGCAACATGGAAGCCGCCTTCCGGGAGCAGATGGTTGAGGTTGTATCCGGAAACGCGGCGCGGGATATTGGGGAACTGGCGGCGAACGTGGTCGCCATAGCGATCGGCGAGCTGCTTGAGACCGGAGTAGATCTGGGCGCGGCGGCCACCTTCGCGCTGGATGCGGGCGAAATCTTCCTCGCCGGTAGCGCCGACGTGCAGGCGCTGGCCATCGTAGGTAAGGACTTCGAGCGCCTCGATGTTGTCGTCGGTTTTACCGGCCATGATCGAGTGCACGCCGCAGGAATTGTTGCCGATCATACCGCCGAGAGTGCAACGGTCGTGAGTGGCGGGATCGGGCGCGAAGGTGAGGTGATGCTTTTCGGCGGCGGCGCGGAGGTTATCGAGGACGACGCCGGGTTCGACGCGAGCGATGCGGCGCTGAGGGTCAATCTCGAGGATCCTGGCCATGTACTTGGAGAAGTCGAGAATGACGGCCGTGTTGCAGCATTGTCCGGCGAGCGACGTGCCGCCGCCGCGGGCGAGCAGCGGGGCTTGATGTTCGCGGCAAAGAGCGACGGTGGCGAGAACATCTTCTTTGTCTCGCGGAATGACGACGCCGATGGGAACCTGGCGATAATTCGAGCCATCGGTTGCATAGAGTGCGCGGCTGCCGGAGTCGAAGCGGACTTCACCGCGAAGATGCCGGCGGAGAGCGGCTTCGAGCTCCGCAGAATCGAGGTGGGTGGAACGCGCCGGGGGCGAGGTTACATCTTGCGGCATAGGACAACTATATTCGAGGATAGGGGTGCCTGGCGCAAGGACGATTTCCGTGAGGCTCACGCCACAGGGTTGGAAGGCTCGCAGCCTACGCGGACAAGAATGTCCGCGCCACACGATCAGCGCCAGGAGCGGGTCAGGTAATCCGCCAAAGATAGCGCCAGCAGGATCAGCAGGAAGAAGAAGCCGGACACGACGACAGCTGCCGTCAGCTTCTCGCTGGCACCTTTCACGTGCATAAAGAAGACAATGACGAGCGTCGCCTTGATGGTGGCGATGAGGAGCGCGACGACCGGGTTGAAGGGACCGAGGTTAATGAAGGCGACGCCGGCCGTCGTCACCGTCAAAACGAGCAGCGCAACGCCGATTGCTATGTAAAATCCTTGCGAGTGAGTTGTATGTTCGTGTTCGACCATATAGTTCTCAACTACTGACGTCTCAGTTTCAAATTCCCCGTCAATCTAAGGACACTCTGATTAAGTTGGCGGCAAAGAGCGCAAACCACAGAGTTCACAGGGGTGCACGGAGGCCCCAGGACCTTGACCAGACCTTCCCTAAGCGAGCGCCGTCACGAGTGACGACTGATCAAATAGAGCAACGGGAACAAATAAATCCAGATAATGTCGACGAGATGCCAATACAGACCGGCATTCTCTATCGGCGTGAAGTATCCCGGAGAGTAGTGCCCCTTCCAGGCCAATACCGCCAGGGTGCTAAACAATCCGCAGCCGATGATCATGTGGAGCGCGTGCATGCCCGTCATCGCGAAATAGAGCGAGAAGAACAACTGGGCTTCGTTCGGGTTGACTGGAATTTGCTTTCCATTGTCGTCAAATGGCTCGTTGAACTGGAATGTCGCGCCGGGAACGTGGTGCTTCTCGAATTTCTCCCGGTACTCGAAACCTTTGATCACAAGAAAGGTCATGCCCAGCAGCACGGTTACCACGAGGTAGCCGGTGAGCAATTTGCGCTTGCCCGCTTCCGCGGCTTTCACCGCCAATACGACAGTAACGGAGCTGACGATAAGGACGGCGGTGTTGATCGCTCCCATCCAGATGTTCAACTGCTGGCTGCCGGCGGCGAATGCATTGAAGTGCGCAAGCCGGTAGACGAGATAGGCGCAGAACATGCCGCCGAAGAACATAATTTCCGTGACGAGGAACAGCCACATGCCGAGCGAGGCGGCGTTCTTCTGCTGCTGTGCGTCGGCGAAATGATGGCGCAGCGCAGGGTTATGCTCGGTGTGTTCGGCCACGGTCACTTGACTATCCGCCAACGGGAACCTCCAGCTCTTTGGGTGGAATCTCGTCGTAGTTGTAGGCTTCCCAGGTCACGACCGGCGTCTCGTCGAAATTGAAGGTCGGCGGCGGCGAAGCCGTCTTCCATTCGAGGCCCGCTGCATTCCAGGGATTCGCTTCGGCGATCGGGCCGTACCGCAGGGACCACATGAAGTAGATCATGGGCAGCAGATAGCCCACTGCCAGCACGCTTGAACCCGCGGTCGAAAGCACGTTCAGTACCTGGAACTCCGGAGGATACTGCCAGTAGCGGCGCGGCATGCCGACATAGCCGAGAATGAATTGCGGGAAGAACGTCAGGTTGAAACCGACGAAGACGAGCAGGGCAGAAAGCTTTGCCCAGCCTTCCGGATACATGCGACCGCTGATTTTGGGCCACCAGAAATGCATGCCACCCAAGAACCCCATCAAGACACCACCCACCATCACGTAGTGGAAGTGTGCGACTACGAAGTAAGTGTCGGTGACGTGGACGTCGATTCCGAGCGTAGCCAGGAAGAGGCCGGTCAATCCGCCGATGGTGAACAGGCCGATGAAACCGAAGGCGTAGAGCATCGGCGTGGCGAATTCGATCGATCCGCGATAAAGGGTCGCGGTCCAATTGAAAACCTTGATGGCCGAGGGCACGCCGATGAAGAAAGTCAGAAACGAAAAAATCATCGCGGCGTAGAGCGAAATGCCGGCTACGAACATGTGGTGCGCCCAGACCAGAAATCCAAGAACGGCAATGGCAACGCTGGACAGGGCAATGAATTTGTATCCAAAGACGCGCTTGCGCGAGAAGCAGGTAATAAGCTCGCTGACCACGCCCATCGAGGGCAGAATCATGATGTAGACGGCGGGATGCGAATAGAACCAGAACAGGTGTTGAAAGAGCAGCGGGTCCCCGCCAAGTTTAGGATCGAAAATGCCGAGGTGGAAGAGGCGCTCGACTGCGACCAGGACAATCGTGATCGCGACCACAGGCGTGCCCAGAACCATGATGAGGCTGGTGGCGTAGTTGGCCCAGATGAACAGCGGCAGGCGGTCCCAGGTCAGGCCGGGGGCGCGCATGCGGTGAATGGTCACGATGAAATTGAGTCCCGTGAAGATGGACGAGAAACCTGCGATGAAGACTGCGAGTCCAGCTTCAATGACATTGGTATTGCTGCCAACTGTGCTGAATGGGGTATAGAACGTCCAGCCAGTATCGACACCACCAATCAACATGCAGTGCAGGAAGAGGATGCCGGCAATTATGTAGAGATACCAACTTAGTAAGTTGATGCGCGGGAAGGCCAAGTCTTTAGCGCCGATCATGATCGGCACGAGAAAATTTCCCAGCACGGCCGGCACCACGGGGATCAGGAAGAAGAACACCATGATCATGCCGTGCATGGTGAAAACTTTGTTGTAAGTGTCGGCCTGCATCAGGTCGCCCTGCGGCGTGAGCAGTTCGAGCCGGATGAGCATGGCGAAAAAGCCGCCGAGAAAAAAGAAGGTCGTGATCGAGATCAGATAGAGGATCGCGATCCGCTTGTGGTCGGTGGTCAGCAGCCAGGACTTAAGCCCGTGGCCATTCGTCAGATAATTCGTCGGAGCCCGATTCACCGTAATTGCTTCACTCGCCATGGCTATTGCACCTGCGCATTCGTGGGTTGTCCCGGGGGCGCGGAAGGCTGGCCTTGCAGGCCTGCCGTCCCCGGCGATGGTGGCTGGCTTAACGATTTGACGTAAGCCACCAGCGCGTTCAGTTGCTCTTCGCTGACGATGCCCTGGAACGTCGGCATCACCGGCTTAAACCCGCTCACAATTTTTGCGGTTGGGTTCAGAATGGATTCGCGCACATAGTTTTCGTCGGCAACTACGGTTCGACCGTCTTCGAGAAGGACCGGCTTGTTATAGATGCCGGTTAAGTTCGGGCCGCGACCCTGGACGTCGGTGCGATGACACGTCGAACAACCGAGCGACGAAAACACCTGCTGGCCGGTTTCCTGGAGTGGCGGCGAGGAGCTGCCCGCCATCCACTGCGCGTACTCTTGCGGCTCCATCACCACGATACTGCCGCCCATACCGGAATGCATGGTGCCACAGTATTCCGCGCAAAACAGGTGATAGACGCCGGGCTTGGTCGCCTTGAACCAAAGCGTGGTGTAGCGGCCGGGCAGCACATCCTGCTTGATGCGGAACGCCGGCACGAAGAAACTGTGGATGACATCCTGCGACGTCATGATCAATTTCACATCTTGGCCCGTCGGAACATGGAGTTCGTTGATCTCGCGCTGGCCCTCCATGTGCTCGATCTTCCACATCCACTGCTTGGCGACAACATACACTTCGGTCGAATCGGCGGGAGGCGTGCGCTCCTGAAAGTAAATGACCGCGCCCCAGATAAAAAACGTCAGCATGATGCCGAACGGGATGATCGACCAGGTAATTTCGAGGATCGTCGAGCCTTCGATCTGGTGCGCCTCAACGCCGGGCTTGCGCCGGTACTTGATCGCCAGAACCGTGACCGCAATAAAAATGAGCGTCGTCATGACGCCGGCCACGAGCAACAGATAGATGTAGAGCGCATCCACCTGCCCTGACATGGTCGAGGCCGAATCCGGCCACAATGGTAAGTATTTCGACATAATTATGTAACTCGCCCTAACTCCCTGTGCGCCGCGCTCCGGTCGGCACGGTACATGACAAACACGAACGTGCCCAGAATCAATATGGTTGCGAGACCGCCGATCTTGAGCACATTGCTGACCACGGCGCCGTACTTACCGGCCCGGGGATCGTAGTGATAGCAGTAAAGCAGCACGGTATCGGTGATGTTGCCGATCTTACCCTGGGCCGCCTGCACCAGTCCCAGACGCAAATCACGCGGAGAAAACTCGACACCGTAGAAATACTCGGCGATATGCCGGTCCGGTGTCAGCAGGACGATCGCGGTAGCGTGCGCATACTGTCCGGTCTTGGGATCGAACTGATATTGAAAGCCGACGGCGTCGGTCAGAATTTTGATTTGATCGGCTCGACCTGTTAGAAAATGCCATCCGTTCGCGGCATTCGCCCGGCCATAGCGCTTCATGATGTCGCGTTTTTTCGCGGCAGCCATCTCGGTGGTTTCGCTCGGATCGAAGCTGAGAGTCACCACGTCGAAATCCCTGCCGAGCTGGAACGTCAGCGCCTTCATCGAACCGACCAGTCCCTGAAGCAACTCGCTGCACAGCATCGGGCACTGATAGTAGCCGAGGTTCAAAATTACCGGACGCCCGTGGCCGAAGTAGTCGCCGAGTTTCACCGGGTTGCCGAGTTCGTCGCGAAACTCGAGATCGCCCGGTACCTCGGCGTTGAGGTGCTGCTCGATGCCGACGAACTCAAGTCCTGGGGGCCGCTGATTGGCCGGGGGCGACATGATTCCGCCCATCATGGGGCCACGCGCGCTCTGGGCGAGCAATGTGCCCGCCGTTAGCACCAACATCAAAATCGCAAGACTGCTTTTCCGAAACACTGCTTTTTCCTTTGCTGCGGTCCTACTCTTTCGATACCGCGGCCTTCTTCGTGGACGCTTTGGCTGCAGCGGCGACGCCGGACTCTGCTCCGCTGGCCGGACGCACGGGCAGTCCACGCTCGACGATCAAATGCATGGCCTGATCGATCGGAATATGCGCCACTCCAACTTGTTGATCGACCCATCCATAGCTGTTCAGTTGATCTTCCTGTTTCAACAGGAAGTCCTTGAACTGCCCGCGTTCATCGCTTTCGAGCATGGGCGTACCGTTTCCCTTGAACTTCTCCATGTAGTCCTTTGTTACAACCCGCGCCGCCGGGCCCCTCGAAGTTACAAGCGGGCTGGCGGTGGACATCTGGTCGTGCTCGTATTTATCCAGGAACGAATACATGCCGACGATGATGAAGTAAATCACCAGGCCGACGATCGCTAGGCCAATCATGAACACGAAGACGCCGCGCGTGCTTAAATCTTCACGCTCGAACGACGTCTCCGGGTTCGTTTGACCGTCATTCAGTTCCTCATTCATGCGACGGCTCCAAATGTCTTAGCGTCTGCGGCGCGTATACGGCAAGCAGCGGGCGCGCTCTCAGATTGCGGAAGAAATACGCCATCCACAAACCGCCCATTCCGGCGATCACGGCGAAGTGCACCCAGCTTAGATGAAATTCAGGGCGCGAGGCGGGCTCGATGTGCCAGTAAATATCGACGATGCGCATAAAGATGAGCCAGGAGGCCAGCAGCGCCAACTGGCCCAGATTCTTCTTCAAACTGCGCGATAGCAGTAGCGCGAACGGCACCGCAAAATGAAAAATGACTAGAAACAGACCTACGCCGCCCCATCCGCCGCTCATGCGGCGAACATACCAGGGAATCTCTTCGGGTAAGTTGCCCGCCCAGATGATGAGCCATTGCGAGAAATTGAAGTACGCCCACACCATCACGAACGTGAGCATGAACTTGCCGTGGTCATGCACTTCGGTGGTCGTAAGGTAGCCCGAAGCCGGCCTGCGTTTGCCCAGGATGCTCTCGATCACGACCACGAAACAATAAGCAGAAAGCGCTTCTCCAGCCACGAACAGCAACCCGTAGATGGTTGAGATCCAGCGCGCCTGCAGCGACATAACCCAGTCGATGACAGCAAAGGAAATTGTAAGTGAGTAAATGACCAGACCGATACCGCTCAACGCACGGAAGCGCAGCGTGCTCTTCTCGCCACCAGCAGGCGTATCTTGCTCGCCGGACCAACGATTCAAAAAGTAAGCCATGCCGATCCAGATCGCGAAGTAAATAACGGCGCGCAGCAGAATGCCATTGAAATTGAGATAACTCTGCGCAATGTCAGCAAGCTTGGGATTCTTTGCCAGTTCCTCAGGCCGCGCCCAGGGATAAAGCCGGCGGAGATTGAGCAGGATCGGAATAAACAGAGCGGCCATCAGTGGCAACGTCGTCATCCCCGCTTCCAGAATGCGGCGAATCACCGTTCCCCACTTGCCGCCGACGAGATGATAGAGCATCAAGATCGCCATGCAGCCAAGCGGCAAGCCGAGCCAGAACATGAAGCCGATGAGGTAGGCGGAGAAGAAATCGGTCTTTGCGGCATCGGTTCCGGCAACGAACCAGCCGACAAGTGTGAGCCCAGCGCCCAGCGCGCCGATGATGAGCGAGCGCTGCTGTATGGTTTGTGCCACGGCCGGTGCCATTAACTCGGACTTATTCATCGTCGCCGTGGTCATTTCGGCTCCTCTTTTTTCTGCTGCCTTTCGGGCTGCCTGCCTTCTTCGCCGCCCTCGCCACGGGGCGCGGCTACAACCACCGGCAGCGTTGCTCCATTGCCAATGTCACCAAACTGCGGAGGAGGCGAAGGGACCTTCTGTCCCGCCGGAATATCCGCGGGGGTCGCGTCTTGACTGAGCTGCAGCGCGCGAATGTATGCCGCAATACACCAGCGGTCGCGCGGCGCTACTTGCGTCCCATATTCCGGCATCACGCCATACCCGTTTGTGATCACGTCAAAGAAGTAGCCGATCGGCGCCTTGCGGAGCCTCTCAATGTGATACGACGGAGGCTGGCGGAATCCGCGCGACGGAATAAATCCGTTGCCATCGCCGACGCGCCCATGACACGGAGTGCAATTAATGTTAAAGCGCTCCCGGCCGCGCGCCAATACCTCAGCGGTCACCGGAAACGGCATGTACTCTCCCGGAGCGTTGTCGATCTTTCCCGTGTAGAAGTAGGTGTCTTCGTGCAGGTCGCCGCGCGCTATTGTGCCTTCGACCGGCAGACGCGCCGAGCGCTCGTCGCCGAAGAAATCGCTCTTCGCCAGCGGACGGTAATAGGGCTGGATGTGCATATCGAGACGGCACCCGGCCGTAACGCCGATCAGCAGCAAAATCGTGGGCAGAAATCTGCGGGCGCTCGTCATGCTAGCTCGGCACCTCCGCGATCATGCGTGGCGACAACCCTTTCAAGAAGTTGAGCGTTGCGGCCGAGTCATATTTCGGATCGCTCGAAAACACCACCAGAAAAAACTTGTTCTCGGAAGCTTTCTTAAACTCAGGCACGTTGAACACAGGATGATATGGCATAGGCAGCCCGTTCAAAGCGAGCATGCCGAACACCGCCGAAAGGCCACCGAATAGAATCGTCATTTCGAAGGTTACGATGATGAACGATGGCCACGAGTGATACGGGCGGCCGCCTATGTTAGTCGGATAAGTAATGGCGGCGACCCAATATTGCAGCATATATCCCGACAGCCCGCCAAGGATTCCACCGATCAGGACGACTAATGGCACGCGGTTCTTGTGAAAGCCGATCGCCTCCGCCAGGCCCTCGACCGGAAACGGGCTGTAAGCGTCAATCTTCTGATATCCCGCCTCGTGGGCCTTGTGCGCGGCGTCAATGAGTTCCTGCGCCGAGTCGAATTCAGCCATAAGTCCGTAAACCGGGGAAATGACGGGCGATTCGCTCATTTCTCAACCTCCGCCGGTTCGTGAGTATGTGCTTCCGGCAGTAATTGCCGTAACTCGAAAATCGATATCATGGGCAGAACACGCACAAACAACCACATTGCGGTAAGGAACATACCGATAGTACCGACGTATGTCATCCAGTCCCACTTAGTCGGGTAGTACTGGCCCCAGGACGAATTAACAAAGTCGCGCGAAAGACTTACCACAACAATAATGAACCGCTCCAGCCACATGCCGACGAGCACCACAAAGGAGATGAACCAGAGCCATCCAGTGGATACACGGAACTTTTTCAGCCACAAAACCTGGGGAATGCCGATGTTGCACGCCAACAATGCGAAGTACCAGAATTGATAAGGACCGTGCAAGCGATTCCACATTAAGAAGGAATCGAACTGGTTCCCGCTATACCAGCCCATGAAAGCTTCCATGCCGTAACCGTAGGCGACGATCAGACCCGTCGCGAGCATCACCTTGGCCATGGTTTCAAGATGGCGCTCGGTGATGAAATCCTTCAGGCCATAGATAGCGCGAATTGGAATGGCCAGGCACAGCACCATGGCAAACCCGGAGTAAATCGCGCCGGCAACGAAGTAAGGCGGAAAAATTGTGGTGTGCCAGCCGGGAACAATACCGACCGCAAAATCGAAACTGACCACCGTGTGCACGGAAAGGACGAGCGGAGTCGAAAGGCCGGCGAGTAACAAATAAGCGGTCTCGTAGCGATGCCAGTGCCGCGCGGATCCGCGCCATCCCAGGGCAAGAATGCCGTACAAGCGCTGCACCCACCGATGCTGCGCGCGGTCGCGCAAGGTGGCAAGATCCGGAATTAATCCTGTGAACCAGAACACCAGCGAAATCGTGAAGTACGTCGAAACCGCGAACACGTCCCACACCAGCGGGCTGCGAAAATTCGGCCAGTAGTTCATCGTGTTCGGATATGGAAACAGCCAGTATGCGAGCCACGGGCGACCGGTGTGCACCAGAGGAAAGATCCCGGCGGAGGCCACCGCAAACAAAGTCATCGCTTCGGCGAAGCGGTTGATCGAGTTACGCCAACTCTGCCGCAGCAAGCACAAAATAGCGGAGATCAGAGTCCCGGCGTGGCCGATACCGATCCACCACACAAAGTTGACGATGGCGAATCCCCAGCCAATCGGGATGTTGATGCCCCAAATGCCCGTGCCCTTGATGAAGAGATATCCGAGAGCCACCATCAGCATATTGGTCAGCGAGAACATGATCAGGAAGCCGAAGATCCACCCCAGCGAGATCGGACGCTTCAGGACGATGTTGCTGATCTTCTCGGTGACGGTGGAGAAGGTATGTCCCGGCTCAATGACCGGCGCTCGCCTGTCGGCCGCGGGGATTTGTAAGTTAGTCGCCATGCCTTCTTTGCGCTCCGGTTATGCCTTCGGCTCTCTTCTGGGCTCTGCTTCTAACTCGGGATTCGGGTTACGAACTTCCGCCAGATATGTCGTCCGCGGCCGTGTGTTCAACTCCCCCATCAGGGAGTAATTCCTCGCCTGGGCCTTCCACTCATTCACCAGGCTGTTTGGGTCGTTCAGATTGCCAAATACAATCGCATTCGCTGGGCACGACTGCTGGCAGGCCGTCTGCAATTCGTCGCCAATGCGGATGTCCTTGCCCTCGCGCACGGAGGCGGTTTCTACGTCAATGCGGCGCTCGTTGATGCGTTGCACGCAGTAAGTACACTTTTCCATCACGCCGCGGCTGCGGATGGTTACATCCGGATTCCGCATCAGTTTGAACTGCGGAGTCTCCCAGTCCTGGAACAATAAGAAGTTAAAACGGCGCACCTTATAGGGGCAGTTATTCGAGCAATAGCGCGTGCCCACGCAACGGTTATAGACCATATCGTTCAGGCCTTCGCTGCTGTGAAGGGTCGCTTGCACGGGGCAAACCAGTTCGCAGGGTGCGTTCTCGCACTGCATGCACGGCACCGGCTGGAAGAAGCCTTTGGGATTTTCGCGCGGACCGTTGTAGTAGGCATCCACGCGAATCCAGTGCATGTGGCGGCCTTTCAGGGTCTGCTCCTGGCCCACGACCGCAATGTTATTTTCCGACTGGCAGGCGACGATGCAGTTGTTGCAACCGACGCACTTGTTCAGGTCAATCGACATGCCCCAGGCGTAAGTCTCCTTGTTATACGGGAACTCCTCCGGCTTATATAGAGTGAGTTCCTTCGGCGGCTCGCCTTCCTTCGCGAAGCTCGGTTCCTTCTTGTATTCCTCGAGGCTGCGCTCTTGCACCAGCGGACGCTTGCCGCCATCGGGCGTTTCCATCGTCTGGTAGCCCTGCGTGCTGGCAAGGTTGTAAGTCTCGCCCGTCGGGGTCAGCTTCACGCCTGTCGCGAACCACGGATTCTGACTGGGCCGCATGGGATACACATCAAATCCCGCGCCAGTGCCTATGCGGCCGGCTTTCGCACGTCCGTAGCCGAGGAAGACAGTGACGGAATTGTCGGGATGACCCGCCTGAATCCAGATCGGACCTTTGACTTTTTTTCCGTTGAACTCAAGCTCGACGACATCTTTGAAATTGAGCTTCATGCGCTCGGCCATCGCGGGGCCGATCATGACTGGGTTGTCCCACGTTAGCTTGGTCAGCGGCTTCGGAAGTTCCTGCAACCAGCCGTTGTTCGCGAAGCGGCCGTCGTAGATGGAGGGATCGCGGCGGAAGTTGAGTTCGATGGCGTCGGCACCTTTCGGTTGTGCGTCTGGGAATGTCAAGGATTTGACGGCCGCGCTTTTCGGCGCGAACATCGTCCCGGCAACCCATCCGTCGTGAAGAGACTTGCGCCAAAAGGCGTCAAAGTCAGCGCCTGCGTGCTGCTTTTGCCAGTATTGCTGCACCAGATCATGTCCAGTCACTCCCGATTGGCCCGCAAGGATCGTAATAATTTCGTGCGCGGTCTTGCCGTTGTAGAGCGGCTCAATTAGCGGCTGAATAATCGACGCCGTGCCGTCGTAAGCGCGGGCATCGCTCCACGATTCAAGATAGTGCGCTTCTGGAACGTGCCACTGACAGAGCTCGGCGGTCTCGTTGCGGTGTGATCCGAGATAGACCTTCAAATTGACCGCATTCGATTTCAGCGCCGAAGCGAATTCCAACTCAGCGGGGGCATCGTAGGCAGGATTTCCGCCGAGGATCAGCAATAGGTCGACCTTGCCCGCGCGAATGTCTTCGGTTAGCGCATGCAAGGACGCGCTGCGAGTCACCGGGTTAGCATCCGCCGGCTCGCTATAGAAGACCGTTTTGCCGACGTTGCCAAGCTTCCCGTTTATTGCGTGGGCAAGCGCATGGACCACTGGAGGTTGATGATCGCCAGCGATGACGACACTCGACCCGCCGTGCGTTCTAAGGTCTATAGCCGCACGCGTAGAGAACCGCGCAGGCCATGTCGCTCCCGGCCCTCCTTCTCCCGCCGTCATTCCGCCGACGCCAAGCCGCGCTGCCAGATCTCGCGCGAGTGCCCCGATCGCAGCGGTCGTCATCGGCAGTCTGTGGTCCGCCTTCATCCCCGTCGAACTCGGCGTGCTCTCGACGACGTACAGCCGGTTCATATTGCCGTCAGGATTGCGACGGGCGGCGAAGTCGCGGATGTAGCGCGTCGATCCCGGGAACCCGGCGTACAAGAAGTCGGCATCGAGCGAAACGATCACATCGGCCTTCGACAAGTCGTAGCGAGTCTCGACCACCTCGCCGAAGGCCATCTTTGCGCCTTCGTAGACGTTGTCGCGGTTGATCGGCTCCCACACATGCCACTTCGCCTGCGGATGCGCCGCGAGATAGTCCTTAATTTGCGCCGCCAACGTGGGCGAAGAAACTCCCTGCGTCAGGATGCGCACGCCCGAGCCCGCCATGCTTTGCTGCACGTTCATCGGGCCTTTCACGGCGTCCATGAACGCGCTCCACGAGCGCACATCGCCCAGGTAAGTGACGTTCTGGGCGCGGTCGGGATCGTATAAGTCGAGAATCGAAGCCTGCGCGTAAATATCGGTGCCGCCCAGGCTCGCCGGATGCTCCGGATTGCCCTCAATCTTGGTCGGGCGGAACATGTGGCTCTCGACCAGCACGGGCGAGGCATAGCCGCCGAGCGTGAACGCGGTGGCGTAATACTTGGGCTTACCGGGAATCACGTTCTCCGGCTGCTTGACGTAGGGCACGATCTCGGTGAGCGGCATGCGCGTGCAGCCGGTGAGACCGGCGAGCGCGAGCGACGCGCCCATGGTTTGCAGAAAGCCGCGGCGCGAGAACGAATCCAGCCACTCGGATGCGCCCGTGGGAAATTCGCGGTGCAGCATTTCCTGAAACTCTTCGCTGCCAGCCAGTTCTTCCAGGCTGCGCCAATATTCGGGGCCGGTCGTCTGCTCGATCTGCGCTTTCACCGTCGCCAAGTCGAGGTGCTTGCGCTTGCTGGGACAAACATCCGCGCCGGCTGACTTCAATTTGTGATCGTCCATGCTCATCTTCAATTTCAAATTCCGGATATCAATCCAATTGCTGAGTTTTGCGATCGTTTCCCACGTTCCCCGCCAGCCGCTAGCGATGGCAGGTATTGCAACTCGTAATGTCTTCTACCGAGCGAACTTTATACGCGTCCTTGAGCGCCGCGCCGAGGGCGATCTGGTCGTTGTAACTCTTGCCACCGAAAGCTACGTCGTTCTTCCCCATCGGATCGTTGACCGGCGGCTGATAGCGCATATTGAACACCTGCTCGCGCGGCCGCAGATATTTTTCGGGCGCGCGGTGGCAATCGAGGCAGAATTCCATCTGCAGCGACGCATACTGATACATCAGCGGCATCTTGTCCACCGGGCCGTGACAGGTGTTGCAGCCCACACCTTTATTCACGTGAATGCTGTGATTGAAGTAAACAAAGTTGGGCAACTGGTTGACGCGCGACCATTCGAGCGACCGCCCGGTACGGAAGCTTTCACGCACGGGTTCGAGATAGGCGGCATTGGTCCAGATCTGGGAGTGGCAGTTCATGCAGGTCTTGGTCGGAGGAATACCCGCAAAGCTCGACTGCTCGACCGAGGTGTGGCAATAGCGGCAATCGATGCCGAGCCCCGTCACATGATGCTGGTGGCTGAACGGCACCGGCTGCGGCTTGCGCACGCCCTCCCAGGTGATATAGGGCGAACGCTGGAGCTGCGCCAACACCCAGAACAGGGCGGCCACAACAAAGACCGCGCCAAACAGCGAGGCCCTGGCAATTGCATTGCTGCTGCGTGGAAAGATCTGCATTGAATGACGACTTAGTAGTCTCAGGAGCCGGTTTTCTGGGTTCCCGGTTAACCGCAGTTCCAAATTGCGTCACTTGTCGATGTGACGCACAGCACTAAAACACGTGAGTATAACAGTTGACAAGCATTTGGGAATAGTCTAGCGATAGGTTTTCTTTATTGCTGAAACAAGAAAGCTGAGTCGAGCCGAGAAGTCCGTTGAGTTTTTCAACACAAGAAGCCGTCTCTCAACGCAAATTCATGACCAGGAGTTTTGGTTCCGTCATTTCTTCGATGGCGTAGCGCAGACCCTCCCGTCCCAACCCGGAGTCTTTCACACCCCCGTAAGGCATGTGGTCAATTCGAAAAGTAGGCACATCGCCAGCGATCAGGCCGCCGATTTCGAGTTCTTCGTAGGCTTGGAAGATGAGCTTGGCGTCGCGGGTAAACAATCCAGCCTGTAGCCCATAGGCGGAATTGTTCACCTCGCGTAAAGCGGAGGCAAAGTCGTTGTAGGGTTCGACCGTTACCACCGGCGCAAAAACTTCCTGGCAGTTCACCTTCATATCGGACTTGGTACTGGTTAGCACAGTCGGTTCCAGCATGGACCCTTTGCGCTTTCCGCCGCACAGCAAGCGAGCCCCGCCGCGTACAGCCTCCTGTACCCAGTCGTAAGCTCGGATCGCGTCGCTCTCCCGGATCATCGGGCCTACGTCGCACGACTCGTCGAGCGGATCTCCCAGCTTCAGTTTGCCGACTCCGGCCATGAACAACTCGACGAACTTTCCATACACGGAATGCTCCACCAGAATGCGCTGCACGGATATACATGCCTGGCCTGCGTAGCCAAAACTTCCGGTGACGCAACGGTCAGCGGCGTAGGCAAGATCGGCGTCGCTGTGCACGATGACGCCGGAATTGCCGCCGAGTTCCAACAGAACTTTCTTCTTGCCCGAATTGCCCTTGATCGCCCAGCCCACCGCCGCGCTACCCGTGAAGCTGATCAATTTGATTCGATCGTCGGTGACCAGCAGTCCGGAATCCTCGTTCGAAAGCAACACTACGTTGAAGCCGCCATCGGGCCATCCCGCCTGCTGAATCACTTCGGCCAGCAGCAGCGAACTGAGCGGCGTCTGCGGCGCGGGCTTTAGCACGATTGGGCAGCCTGCAGCAATCGCGGGCGCGACTTTGTGGGCCACCAGGTTTAGTGGAAAGTTAAAGGGCGTGATGCCCGCGATCGGACCCAGCGGAAAACGCTTTACGATGCCCCAGCGCCCGGCGGTCGACTGCTGCCAGTCGAGCGGCAAGTATTCACCATAGCCGCGAACCGTTTCTTCGGCGGCGATATTAAAGGTGAAGACGGCGCGGTCGACCTCCATGCGCGCGCTTTTGATGGGCTTGCCGGCTTCCTGCGCGAGTGTCCGCGCAAACTCCTCTTTGCGGCCGTGAATTCCGTCTGCGATCCGGCGTAGCACGCGCTGGCGTTCGAAGGCCGGCAGGCGGCGTGTCGTTCCGAAAGCCTTAACTGTTGCGGTAATGGCGGCCTCGGCATGTTCGCGGCGCCCCTGATAGACACGCGCAATCACTGCGCCGTCATAGGGAGCACGAATCTCGACGATGTCACCTTCTTCCAGCCACTTCCCATCGACGTAAAATCCGTGGGTCGCAACCGGAACCATCGTCATTTCGGCCATGCCTCACCTCCCCAGATCAGTGCAGCAATTATAAAACTTCGTGGGATGCGCCGTTGCCGGGCCGCGTGGCCTGCAAGATTTCTACTTTGTTTGCGGCTTGAAACGGTCGTCGATCTCCACCTGGTAACCCTTAACCAACCGGTTCGTTTCGTTGGCCATGCCGACGACGGCCATTAGCTCTTTGAACTGCGCGTCGGTCATCCCCTGTTTGCGGGCAGAGGCGGTGTGTGACGCAATGCAGTATTCGCACCCGTTGCTCGCGGAAACGGCCACATAAATCATCTCTTTCGTGAGCGGATCGAGCGCCCCCGGCGCCATGATCTGCGTGATGCTCTCCCATGTACGCTTGAGCGTGGCGGGATCGTGCGCAATCGATTTCCAGAAGTTGTTGATCCAGTCCGTCTTGCGCGTTGCCATAATGTCGTCGTAGATGGCACGCACTTCAGGACTGGCGTCTTTGTATTCGATGAAGCCAAAGAGTGACATGGGGTTCTCCAAACAAGGTCTCAGGTGTCAGGTCGCAGGTCTCAGGAAAGCCGAAGGCAACGGCTAGCGCTTCCTGAAACCTGACACCTGATCTTTACGAAATCCAGTCGAGCACCTTATAGTACGCGCCCGCGAACGGCAGGAACCACGGGTTGCCGTTATAGAGCCCTAGCGGCGCGCCCGGGAACTTGATCTCAGTGAATGGATTGTCGGTCTTTCCTTCTGCAATCCATTCGGCCATTTTCTGTCCCTGCCAGGTTGCCATGGCGACGCCATGGCCGGCGTATCCAACCGCGAAGTACATGCCGTCAATCTGGCCGGCATGCGGCATGATATCGAAACAGAAATCGAGCGTTCCGCCCCACACGTATTCGACCTTTGCATCGCGCAGCTGCGGATAAACTTCAATCATGCCGCGGCGAAGAATTTCGGCGCTCTTGCGAATGGTTTGATCGGTCTCGGGAAAGAATGCCGCCCTCCCGCCGAACAGCATACGATTGTCGGGCGTCAGCCGATAGTAATAAAGATAGTTTTTCGAGTCGTAGATCTGGCGGTTGCGCGGGCTGAGTTCGCGCGCCAGGGTTTCCGGCAGGATTTCGGTTGTGATAATGAAGGACCCGATCGGGATGATCTTCTTCTGCAGTGCCGGCGTGGCCCCGCCTGTGTAGCCGCTGGTGCCGACGAAAACGTTGCGCGCCCAGAGGGTGCCGCGAGAAGTGGTCAGACGGAATCCGGGCTTGCCGTTGTTCACCGCGCGGGCAACGCTTTCGAGCTTTGTCCGCTCGGCGACGTGCGCCCCCGCCCGCATCGCCGCCGTTCCCAATCCGGCCACATAGCGCGCCGGGTTCACGCCGACGCTGATTTCATCCACCATGCCGCCGTAATAAATGTCGGAACCAATTTCGCTGCGCAGGTCGCCGCGCGGCACCACCCGCAGCTGATGAGTGAACTCGCGGGCGATTACTTCCACCTGCCGCGCATAATCGTCAAAGTGCGCCTGTTTGCATGCGACCTCCAGATGGCCGGTGCGCGCAAAGTCGCAGGCGATGCTTTCTGCTTTTACGATGCGCTCCACCGCGTCAATGGTCTCGAGCGAAGCTGCATACATCCGCCGCGTCAGCTCGCGCCCATACATCGAGATTAATTTGTTGACGCCGAGCTTCATCCCGGTGAGCACCATTCCGCCATTGCGCGAGCTTGCGCCCCAGCCAATGGTTTGCGATTCCAGCACAACCACCCTCGCGCCACGCTTGGCCAGAGCTAATGCGGCCGAGAGCCCTGTATATCCCGCGCCGATGACGGCAACATCGGCAGTCTCCGGTAGCGGTTGCGCGGGAGGCGTTGGCATCTCCACGGTTGTGAGCCAGTAGTTGAGTTCATGGACTGCCACGGCGGGCCTTGATCTTCGCACGACGATGCTCGTCCGTTAGAGTGCACTTCTACAACACTGCGGTCTCGTGAATGGTACGGCCTTCAGCAAAGCGAGAGAAGTTTAGCAGTGAAGCATCAATCAGGTCTGTATTCCCGGTCAAAATCAGGTCGCTCAGTATCTTCCCCGTGGCCGGAGCATGCATGACGCCGTGCCCGCTGAAACCGTTGGCAAAGAAAAAGCCGGGCACTTCGGGAGACTCACCCAGAATCGGATGATGATCCGGCGTCATCTCATACAGCCCAGCCCACGCCCGCTTTGGATTGACCTCGAGGTTTTCGAACATAGGAACGCGGTCCGCCGCGCGGGTCAGGATCTTCTCAATAAACGCCGGATCGAAATCGGTCTTGTAGCCGGGCGTCTCTTCGGGATCGTTCCACGCCAGCAGAAATCCTCGCGCCTCCGGACGAAAGTGAAAACCGTTTGACATATCGACGATCATTGGAGCCGTGTGCGGAAATAGGTCGAACGGCTCGGTCGGCACGAGCATCCGCCGCAGCGGTTCGACCGGGAGCGCTATGCCGACCATACTCGCGATTTCGGTTGCCCACGGCCCCGCGCAATTGACGACGATGCGCGCCGAAACCACTTCGCGCGTGGTTGTGATTTCAAACCCGCCGCCGCGCCGCGTGATCGAAACCACTGCCGCATTCTTGAGCAGCGTGGCGCCGTGGTCGGAAGCCCACGCCATGAAGCCCGTCATTGCGCTATATGGGTCAACGAATCCATCGGTCGAACAAAAGCTGCCACCCACAATGTCGTCGCCGCGCAACTGCGGAAGCCTGCTGCGAATCTCGTCGCCCGCCACCAGTTGCACATTTTTCAATCCCATGGCGAGCTGCTTCTCGTAGTTGGCACGCAGATATGCCATGTGTTTCTCGGTGGTCGCGCAAAACAGATATCCCTGGGGACGGTAGTCGCACGGGTAGCCTAGCCGTTCCTCGAAGGTCGCGTAGAACGGAATCGAATAGAGCGACATCTGAATGTTGACGGGAGTGGAGAACTGGGCGCGCACGCCGCCCATGCTCTTGCCAGTGGATCCTTTGCCCTGCGAGCTCTCACGCTCGATCACAAGAACATTCTTGCAACCGGCTGCCGTCAGACGGTAGGCGATGCTCGACCCGACAATGCCCGCGCCGATCAGGACAACATCCGCCGTATACATGCGCGGTCATTGTAAATCGGCGGGCCGCTGGCCCACGGTGTTCAAGCAGATAGTGCTGCCAAACCGACTTTTAGGAGGACGGTGAAGGCAAACCATCCGAAAACGATGCCGAATGCGGTGCCACGTTTAACTTTGGCGATGCAAGGGATGCCGATTGCGACCAAAACCAATGTCCAGATCGTGATGATGTCGAAGGATCCCAGCAGCGCCCGCAGGATCGGTGACCCGGACGGATCCATAAAATATGCGCCGTTGGTCGCCAGCGGGTTCTGAATGTCAAAGGAGTCTGTGCTGACCCCAGCGAGTATGGAGATGCTTGACAATATCGTTCTCACCAGCTCGGGGAGCCTGGTGTAGACGATGAGAGCAAACACCGTCTTGAATTGCACCTCGGCGTTGGCAGCAAACTTGACTGCCGCGAAAATAACGCCCGCGAAAATGGAATAGATGATCAGCGCAATTACCGGAACTGCATAGGCAATAAATTTTGTGACAGTGACCTGACGTTGGATCGCCTGAGCGCGCTGATCGGCCGACAGGTTCTCGATTCGCTCGGCCGCTTTTGGTTGCATTTGCAGTTGATTGTCTACAACCTTCTGAAAGCCGATTTTCTGATCGATGGTGTAAACGAAAAGAAAGCCAACGATCACGATGATCACGTAGGGCGCCAACCACATAGCGCTTCTTCGCAGATCGGTAAAGGTCTTGCTGGGTGCGATGAAAACGTCGACCAGGCGCTGAACTTCGGATAGTGGCGTTGGTTCCTGGGACGGCTGTGTACTTCCGACGGCAGAGTAGTTGGTGGCCATGAGGTTCTCCCCGAGTAGAGGAATTTTAGATTTATTTTGGATAACAGACAACGGGGCGAGACTCGCTTACGAAGCGGCGATCCCGGGCGTAGCCGCGAGCAGACTTCTCGTGTAGTCGCTCCGCGGCCGCGAAGTAATCTCCGGCGCGTCCCCCACCTCGACAATTTTCCCACGATACATGACCGCGATACGCGTTGCAAGATAATGCACCACCGGCATCGAGTGCGAAATGAACAGGTAGGTCAATCCGAACTCGCGCTGCAATCTTTGCAGGAGGTTCACGATCTGCGCGCCCACGCTGACATCGAGCGCCGAAACCGGCTCGTCGGCCACGATGAACTTTGGCCGCAGGGCAAGCGCGCGCGCAATGCCGATGCGCTGGCGCTGCCCTCCGGAAAATTCGTGGGCATAGCGCGGCAAGGCCGACTCGTCCATGCCGACCGCGCGCAACAACTCCGAAACCCGTGCCAAGCGAGCCGGGCGGCTTAGATTTTCATGGACAACGAGCGGTTCAGCCAGAACGTCCTCGACTCGAAAGCGCGGGTCGAGCGAGCCGAATGGATCCTGAAAGATGATTTGCATGTCACGGCGCAGGCGCCGCATCTCAGAGGCGCTCGCTTTGAGAACGTCGACGCCGTTAAACAACACGCTCCCTGACGTCGGTTCAATCAAGCGCAGGATCAGGCGCCCCAGCGTGCTTTTGCCGGAGCCGGATTCGCCGACCAGCCCCAGCGTTTCGCCCTGCTGAATATCGAGCGAAACATCATCGACGGCGCGAACCTCGCCAGTTTGGCCGCCGCCAAACGCCGAACTGGAGAGTTCGAAAATCTTCGTCAGATTGCGGATTTCAACCAGGGCCACGAGGAGAGCCTAACAGTCGAACTCGTTGATTGTCAGCCTGACTTGAGGGCTAGCAGGCTGCGAAAAACGTGTTTGTACGACCGGATCGTCCCACAGCGGCTAAAGCCGCAGTTGAAAACGTAGCTCTCTTATCGCAGCGGTGAACCGCTGCGCCACCCAAAATCCGAGTCTGGCAGGCTACGGCGTCCCCTCATAAAGCGGCCAAAGCTGGTCGGCGGTAACACGATAAATGGCGTAGGCGCTGCCGGCATCTGAGGTTTTGCGAAAAAGCAATTCGCCGCGCCCGTCGCCATCGGCATCGACGGCATCGATTAGTTCCATCCGAGGACTCGCGTCCAAATGCCGCGAGTCGGTTTGCGCGAAGAAGAGCTTGTGCAGCTCGCCTTCGAGGTTGGTGCGGGCGATGAGCGTGATTTCCTGGGGTAACTGGGCGCCTGAGGCCCCGGCAGGCGGCACGGCTGTTCTCGCCGAAAGCACCAGCACAGGCTCATTCGAGCTCGAAAGATCGAATATGCGCAGATTCAGGTTCTCGAATTGAGGCTTGGCTTGGGTTGGCGCCTTGGTGCGCGCAGAAGATGACCCGGCTTTGGTTGTCGCAGTGGAGGGCGACGCGGTACTTTGTCCGGTTTTGAGCTTCACCAGCTGCGCCGCCATCTCGAGCATTTTGTTGCGATAGATGGCCTCCTCGGCGGGCTTCAGATCGTAGGTGTAAGGGCGGGGATCGGGGCCAGCCGCGTCCGAGATGGCGGTGACGGTTTGAACTGGGGCTACGGCATCTTTGGACGCAGCGGGATTCGTGCCGGTGCCGGCAGCGGTTGCGGGGCTTTTGGCCGGATTGTCCTGAGCATCGAAGTCCACGAACGGTTCGTGGTGCGCGTTCGGATCTGGCTTGCCGCGACGCAGCCGGGGACGGTTGGGATCGGTGATCGGCTCGTCAGCAGGCGGCTTAGTGGATGCCGCGGCTTCTGGCTTCGTCGCATTGCTGCTGTCGTCTTTCGAGGTGGAGGGTGGCGGGCTGCTGGTAGAAGGGTTGGCGGGAGCGGGCTGCGTCGCGGGCGGCGAACCTGCCGGTGACGATGACGTCGGGGTCGACGCTGGTGCGCTGCCGGAAGGTGTGGAGGTCGAAGGCACGGGGGACGAGGACGCTGCGGGCGGCGAACTCGCTGTCGGTTTTGCTTCGTCTTTGTCCGCAGCGCCTTCAGCCCGCCGATGCAGCACGGGCCGATCGTCCTTGCTGCCATTGTCGTCTATGACTGGCGCCGCGTACTTCTTGGTCGTTGAGGGTGCCTTCAGGCCCGCGGGAAGCCATGTCCCCTCCGCGATCCAGTTGTGATTCAGTTGCCCGGGTTGGGTGATGGTAAAAGCTCCCTGCGAGACACCAGTCTTGAACCCTTCATACACAATTCCGAAATCAAGCGCCATGGGAACCGGAGTGGCTTTATAGGAGCCCGCGTCGTAGAACTTGCCGTCCAACATAATGACGATGGGAACCAGCCGCGCCTTGCCTGTGCTGGAAAGCTGAACGAGGCCGAGAGCGCGCGGCCCCAGGTCAGCCTGCTTGCGGCTATAGGTCTGGGTCAGTTCCTGCGCGTGGAGCGATCGGCTGCCGGCGGCCATGCCGGCCAGGAACACTGCGGATGCCATGATGACGGCGGAGAGGTGCTTGCGGTATAACCATGTTCGGACCGACCAAGCTCGGACTGACCAACTTTTTTCGGACCGTGGTTGGACTACCCGTAATTTGGCCAAAGAAGACCGGCGAGGAGAAATCGGCATGCAAGTCAATGATAAAGCCCCTATGTTTAATACGACGGACGAGAACGGCAAAGAAGTTGCCTCGAAAGATTTTCTGGGCAAAACAGTTGTTCTTTATTTCTATCCCAAAGCCGACACGCCCGGCTGTACCAAGGAAGCCTGCGGCTTTCGCGACACCTACAGCAAGATCAAAAAGACGGGAGCCGTGCTGCTGGGAATCTCGGCCGATACGGCCACGTCGCAGAAGAAGTTTCAGGACAAGTTCAGTTTGCCCTTCTCGTTGCTCGCGGACCCGGACAAGAAGATCGCCGGCCAGTTCGGCGTAGTCAAAGAAAAGAACATGTACGGGCGCAAGGTGATGGGGATTGCGCGCACTACCTTTGTCATCGGGCCGGATGGCAAGATTAAGCACATTTTTAATAATGTGAAGCCGGAGGGGCATGCGGAAGAAGTGCTGGAGTATTTGAAGAGCGCGTGATGTCGGCAAGACGACTGCAGATTGCAAAGGCGCAGATGCAGAAATTGAGCCGACAGGTGAGAGGTCAGAGGTCAGAATGCAGAGGTAAAATCAGTGGCGCCGACTGTAGTTAACCTCTGCAATTTGACCTCTGACCTCTGCAATCGAGCCGCATAGAATGTCCGCCCACCCCACACTGCTAGAGCCTTCGTTCTTCAATCGCGATCCGCGCAAGGTGGCGCGTGCATTGTTGGGGAAGTTGCTTGTCCGGAAGGCTGCGCGCGGAATTCTTGCCGGACGGATTGTCGAAACCGAAGCCTATCTTGGAGAAAACGACGACGCGGCGCATGCGGTCGCCGGCAAAACGGCGCGCAACTTCGTTGTATTTGGGCCGCCGGGGTTTGCCTACGTTTACTTCGTATATGGCAATCATTATTGCCTGAACGTTTCTTGCCTGCCGGATGGTATTGCTGGCTGCGTGTTGTTTCGCGCATTGGAACCGGTGGCCGGTATCGAGGAGATGGCTGAGGCGCGAGGGTTTGAAATTCACGGGCCGGACGATCTCAGGAGGGTCTCCTGGCTCCGGCAAATCGCATCTGGCCCCGGCCGATTGTGCGAGGCGCTCGGCATCACACGGGAGCGCGACAATGCCAAGAATCTGGCGAGTTCGCGTTCCGACCTCAGAATTATGGAAGATGGGTATCGCGTGCGGCAGGTCGCCGTCACACCCCGCGTCGGAATCAGCAAGTCCGCGGCGCATCCGCTGCGCTATCTGATTGCGGGGAATCCGTTTGTGACCGGATCGAAAATACCTTCCCCTCATGTCCAAGGGGCCGGCGACTGACCGCCGAGACCGCGCGCTTTCATCCCCGCGACTCAAGCACGACATTGTCGATCAGCCGCGTGGAACCCACATAGGCTGCGACCGCAACCAGCGATTTCCCCGAGGCGGCGGCGAGCGGATCGAGGGTTTCCGGGTCAACGATCTCAAAGTAATCTAATCGAACCTCAGGCTCCTGCGCGAGCACGGCGCGCCCCGATTGCACGAGCGCCCTCGCATCCCGTTCGCCGCCACGGAATGCTTTTTCCACTTCTTGAAGCGAGCGATTTAGCACGAGCGCGCTGCAGCGTTCCTTGGGGCTCAGATACGCGTTGCGCGAACTCATCGCCAATCCGTCCGGCTCGCGCACGATCGGACAGCTTACGATTTCGACGGGAAAGTTCAGATCGCGCACCATGCGCCGGATCACCGCCAGCTGCGCGGCATCTTTTTGACCGAAGAAGGCAACCTCGGGCTCAATCCCGTGAAAGAGTTTTGCCACTACGGTCGTCACACCGCGGAAATGGCCGGGGCGCGATCGCCCGTCAAGCTTTTCGCTGGGACCTTCGACGGTGACCCACGTTATTTCACCTTTGGCATACATCTCATCCGCCGTTGGCGCAAAGATCATGTCCGCGCCCTCTTTTTCGAGCACGGCACAGTCGCTCTCGAATGGGCGTGGATACTTGGCAAAATCCTCCTTGGGGCCAAACTGCGTGGGATTGACAAAGATGGAAACTACGACCGCTGCGCAGCGCGCTTTGGCGGCGCGCACCAGCGAGAGATGCCCCGCATGCAGCGCGCCCATGGTTGGCACCAATCCCAGACGCTTGCGCTCGGCGCGTATCTGGCGGGAGGCGGCGCGCGCCTCGGCAATGCTGGTGCAGATCTTCACCGGCCGCGCATCCCGCTCATGGAAACTCCCGCATCGTGATCTCGAGCTCTTTCAAGGTCCCGGCCAGCAGGGCCCGATTCTTGCGCACTTCGGCTTTCGCCTCGTTTGTAGGATTTCTGGCTGCCGCTTCGGTAACCAGCACGACTCGTCCGTAGGGCCACGCCTTTGAATCAAGAGAAGCCAGTTCCGCCGGAATTTGTTCCGGCGTGAGGATGTGCACCTCATGGTTTTCAAGATCGACCAGCCCGATGCCGTCCTCGCGCACCACGAAGTACGGATTCTTCCAGCTGCTCATGTCCAGGAATTTTGGATATTTTGACGGATCGGGCGCGGGAATGGATTCCATGCCATTTTCCTTGGGTACGACCGATACGTTGCTGGGAGTTGGTTCCGGAGGTTTCGAACACGCAAGCGCCGCCATTAAGGCCAGTACAACTCCGAGTCGCACGAGTGCTATACGTGCGGCAATGATCTGCTGAACTCCAATCGGTGAAATGAATCGCACTGATCTTTCTCCACCGCTATTATCGCCGCATTGCGTGCTTGCGGTGAAGTACGGTTTCGAGTGCGGCCTGCGTGTCCTTTGGCAGATGGTAGGACTCGCTGTCGTTCGGGAACTGGTGCGAAACGACGTCGGCTTTGAAACTGAGCACGGACTGCTTGATCAGAGCGGCCGCATCGCCATAGCGCCGCACAAACTTCGCCGGCTGCCCGAAAGTCAGGTTTAACAGGTCGTGGAACACGAGGACCTGGCCATCGCAGTCGGGCCCGGCGCCTATGCCAATCGTCGGCGTCTCAACTTCAGCCGTAATCATCGCTCCAACCTCGCGCGGAATACCTTCCAGATACAGGCAAGCGACACCGGCGCGATCCAGAGCCACCGCGTCGCGCATCAGTTGTTCGATCGCGCCCAGCGTTTTGCCTTGCACCTTGTAACCGCCCATCACGTTCACCGACTGCGGCGTCAGTCCAATGTGCCCGGCAACCGGAATTTCGGCGTCAATCACCCGACGGATCACGTCCACCCGTTTCTCGCCGCCCTCGATCTTCACGGCCTCGGCACCACCTTCCTTCACAAAGCGGGCCGCATTGTGGATCGCTTCCTCGGCAGTTGCGTGATACGAGCCATACGGCATGTCGGCAATGAGCAGCGCGTCTTTGACGCCGCGGCGTACGGCGCGGACGTGATGCAGCATCTCGTCCACGGTCACCGAAAGCGTGTTCTCGTAGCCGAGCATGGTCATGGCGAGCGAGTCGCCAACCAGCACAATGTCAATGCCAGCCTCATCGACCAGACGCGCTGTGGCGTAGTCGTAAGCGGTCAGGCAGGCAATAGGATCGCGGTGAAGTTTCTTTTCGCGGAGAGTAGCAGTGGTAATTTTCCGGCGAGGTTCGCCGATCGGCGTGAGACTCACAATGTCCTCCAGTGCCCCTCCGCAACTGGGCGGATAGAGCCTGTACGCGTCATTGGATGACGCGAGAGAGATTATAGCTGCAAAAGGGGTGTTGGTCGATAAATGCTGAACAGATTTTTGGGGATCTGAAATCAAGAATAAAGACAAGAACCCCTAACCACATGAGGCTCTCAGGCGAGCGCTCATCCAAATGGCAAGTTATTGATTGTAGGCTGGTTGTGCGAGAATTGTTCTGGAAACCAGGCGAGATTCGTCTGGTGATTGGTAGAGTGTTTCCGAGATTGACCATCGGAGTCCAGCGTGAGAAACTCACCGGGGTTATCCATATGACTATTCGAAGCACAACTCCGAACGTCTCATTCCTTGTCATTGGAACTCTTTTTTGTAGCCTGACGGCCGTGGCCTGGGGACAGCGCGGAGATGTTTTCAACAACATTAACTCAACCACCAATACGACCCAGGGCTATGACAGCCACGGCGGGACCCTGGTGATGATTTCCGTCTACAACGAGGACGGCAAGACTCGCCTCGACAGGCAGTCGGTGGTAAAGACCACGAACCAGTCGACTCGCGAGGTAAACTGGCACGCTACAGACGAAAAGTCGCAAGCCGCAATTGAGCTAGCGTTCGGGATCTACGAAGTTGAGGTAAGCGCGGTCGGGTATTTGAGCCAGCGAAAAGAGATGTCGATCGCTGGCGCTTACAATACTGTTCCCTGGGTGGTCGCTCTGCATCGCGATCCGTCTGCAATCGACCTCAATATAGCTGACGCAGACTTGCCAGCCAAAGCCCGCAGGGAAGCAAAGCATGCCGTTTCCGATCTTAAGTCGGGAAAGCTTAAGGATGCGAAAAAGAAATTGGAAACGGCGGACAAACTGGCGCCGTCCAATTCGGACCTGAACTACCTTTTGGGGTATCTGTCCTTTCAGGAAAAGGACCTGACGCGAGCGCAGAGCTATCTGGAGAGCGCTGCCAAACTTAATCCCCGCCACGTAGCGGCATTGACCTTGCTCGGTCGCGCAGAACTCATGCAACAAGACTATGCCGCGGCAGCGGCAGCACTCGAAAAAGCGCTTGAAGTCGATCCCAACTACTGGATGGCGCATAACTTAATTGCGGATGCGTATCTGAAACAAAAGAAGTACGAGAAAGCAAAGCAAGAAGCGCAAATAGCCATCGGAAAAGGGAGAAGCGGAACGGATACGGCGAAACTCGCACTCGGGCAAGCGCTGTTGAACCTTGACGAGAAAGAAGAAGGCATCCGCGTCCTTGAGTCCTTTGTCCAGGAGTCACCCAGCAACCCCGCTGTTCCCCAAGTTCGAGCTTTAATAGCCGCGGTTGAGCAGCGCGAGAACGGCGCTGCGGCTGGTATAGACATCGAGCAGGCTAATGCCGCGCCGGTACCGGGCGTAGATCCTCTGCTCGCCGCCGAGCAGGTCCCACTTTGGGTCAAGTCCTGGCAGCCCCAAGGGATCGACGAGCTCAAACCATCGGTAGCAACTGGAGTCGATTGTCCGTATGCGGAGGTTGTGGAGCAATCCGGGGAGCGCGTGAAGCAGTTGGTGGACGATGTCTCGCGCATTGCGGCCATCGAACATATGCTGCATCAACGGATGGATAACGTGGGAAATGCCGCCACCAAGGAAACCCGGAGCTACAACTACATAGCATCCATTTCGGAACCGAAGCCTGGGTTTCTGCAAGTAGACGAAGACCGGTCGGAGCGGCTAACGCGCTTTGATTACCCCGACGAGATCGCCACAAGCGGGTTTATGTCGCTGGCCTTGGTCTTTCATCCCAGCATGCGGGAAAACTTCGAGATGACCTGCGAGGGACTGGGTCGCTGGCACGGCCAAGCGACATGGCTGGTTCACTTCAAACAGCGCGACGACCGACCCGCCCGCATTCACGACTATCGCGTGGGTGGGGATATTTATTCGTTGCACCTAAAAGGTCGCGCCTGGATTACTGCAGACAGATTTCAAATCGTGCGGATCGAGTCAGAACTCATGAATCCCATGCCAAGGATCCAGTTACGGAACGAGCAACAAGTTGTAGAGTATGGTCCCGTCCGATTCGAGGCAAAGAATGTTGAACTGTGGCTCCCGCAGAAGGCAGATATCTACCTCGATTTCCGGAGACGCCGCTACTTCCGAAGCCACACTTACGATCACTACATGCTGTTCTCAGTAAATACGGAGGAGAAGCGGAACGAACCCAGGTTGCCGACCGAGCCTCCCGAAAAGCCGCTATCCAACTAATGCCTGCGGGTACGGCGAAAGCAAAGTTTTCTTGCCGCGGCTATGGAACTTAAGCGCTCGCGGCGTTCTCGCTGCCCAGCGGCAGAAAATACTGCGTGCCTTTGATTGGAGCGGAAACTTTCTTCAGCAGTTCTTGCAGGTCTTCGTTGCGGTCGACGAAATCAATTTCGTTGGTGTTCACGATCAGCAGGTCCGACTGCGTGTAGTGAAAGAAAAAGTGCTCGTAGGCCTTCACCACTTCCATCAGGTAGTCCTCGCTGATAGCCTTTTCGCCGAGCGCATTCTTTTTCTTCAGGCGCTTCTTCAGCACTTCGGGCGTGGCTTGCAGGTAGATGACGAGGTCGGGCGTCGGCAACTGCTCGCGAAAAGAATTGAAATAGCGGTTGTAGGTGTCGAGTTCCTGGTCGTTGAGGTTGAGGCAGGCGAAGAGCTTGTCTTTTTCGAAGATGTAGTCGGCGACCACGGTCTTGCTGGAGCGAGGACCAAGATCAAGGGAGCGCAACTGCTCGAAGCGACGCACCAGGAACGCCATCTGCGCCTGGAAAGCGGCGCCGCGCTCGCCGTCATAAAAAGCTTTCAGAAAGGGATTGTCTTCCGGTTCGATGACGCGCTGGGCGGACAGGCGTTCCGCCAGGACCTGGGCCAGCGTGCTCTTGCCCACTCGTATGGGGCCTTCGACCGCAATGTAACGAGGGAGATCGAAAAGGTTGGCCATGGGAGAACGTGAGCAGAATATATTGGTTCGGGGGAAACGCGCAATGACAAGACAGGCAGAGGTCAGAGGTAAGAGGTCTGATTGCCGAGGTGAGAAGCTCTGGTTCGACCTCGGCAATCTGACCTCTTACCTCTGACCTCGTTCTACAATCCGTCTATGCTTCCTGTTCTCGCAGGACTCGCCGCTGTCGGGGCCGCTTCGGCGGCGGGGTATCAGTCCATGGCGCCAACCGGGCAATGGTATGGGCGGACTTTCGTGGCGGGGAAGCGGGAAAGCGGGCGAATCGCTCTCACCTATGACGATGGGCCGAACGATCCCCATACCCTGAGATTGCTCGAAGTGCTCGAGAAGTACGGCGTACACGCTACTTTCTTCATGATCGGGAAGTTCGTGCGCCAACGGCCGGACATCGCGCGCGCGGTCGCGGCCGCGGGACACCTGATCGGCAATCACACGTTCACGCATCCGCTTCTTATTTTCAAATCGGAGGCACAAACGCGCGCCCAACTTAACGATTGTCGCCGCGCCCTGACTGACGCCATCGGCGAACATTCGAGGCTGTTTCGTCCGCCTTTTGGTGGAAGGCGTCCGGCAACCCTGCGCATCGCCCGTGAATTGGGGCTCGACACCGTGATGTGGAATGTGACCGGCTATGACTGGACCGCTCCGCCGGCCTCGGTGATCGAAAAGAAGGTCGCGCGCCAGCTTCATACTGGCGGTGGCGATGTGGTCCTTCTCCACGATGGCGGCCATCGCGCGATGGGCGCCGATCGCGCGCACACGGTCATCGCGACCGACAACCTGATCCGGCAATACAAAGAGCAGGGATATGAGTTCGTGACGGTATCGGAAATGATGAAAGCAGCACGCGATGAACCGGCTGCGGTCGGTCATCAGACTTAGGACAGGCTCTGAATATCGCCGCCAGTCATCTGGTGGCCCGCCGCGCCCAGCGCCGTCAGTGCCGGTTTCAGACTCTCGCTTTTCACCAACACGTAGTCGGTATCGAACGTGGAGACCGCGAAGACTGGAATCTCGGCTTCCGCCAGCGGCTGCACAAATGACGCCAGCACGCCCGTCATCGCGAATGGAAAAGGCCCTTCGATCCTGAGCGCGACCCAGCCGCGCTCGACGACCACTCCCTCGTCCTGCTGCGGGACAAGGTTCTCTGCGCACACAATCGAGAACTCGTCTGGCGTCCGCGTCACGGAGAAGAAGTCGCCGGCCAGTCCCCAGGAAGGAACGTCAGCCCGCAGCACGGCTTGGCATACAGCCAAGCGGTGCGGCAAAACGCTGTATTGCAATTTGTGAGGCAATTGAGAACAGAGATTACTACATTACTCGCCAGTTCGTGGCCGAACTAGCTTTGACACAACCTAGACCTCTCGCGTCCAGCTTTATGGTTCTATTGCATGTCTCCGCCCATGGGCACATAGCGATAGCGCAATTTCTTCACATCGAAAAACACCGCCGAGCTTTGTCCCATATCGCCGGCTTCCTCGACATACAGAGCTTCGATCACCCCTTTCTTCTTCCCCAGGTCCATTTTTCGTACGGAAAGTCCCTTATATGGCAAATTCACAATCACGTATTTTGCTTTCGGTTTCGCCGAGCGCCATGCATCCGGTCCGGCTCCATGGATGATCAGCGCCACCAGCCCGCGCTGCGCCGGATCTCCTTCGGAAAACGTCGTCGTAATCCTGGGATCGCCGTATCCAAAATACTCGTAGTACGGATCCACCACTCGGTAGTTGTGCTCCGCCTGGTCGAGCATCGGATTCTTGCAACGCGCGGCGATCACCACGTCTTCAATGCCGTCGCCGTCGAGATCGCCGAAAACTGGCGCAACGTTCGTCAGCAGCGTAAATTGGTCGCCAAATGTCTGTTGCACGAATGCGCTATCAATCTTCTTGGAAATGGTAGCCGGTGCCTCTGCAAGACTCGAAGCCGGGATCAGGACAAAGAACGTCACCGCCAAACAGATCTTCCACATGCCGCCACTCTAGTCGTTCGCGGTCACACAAGACAGGTAACCAAAGTCACGCATGCCGAAATTTCGGGCCATGGTTGTTACGGGTCTGAGCTTGGTCCCGTTTGCGCGCCCCGCTTGTCGTTCAGCCTCCGCTCTTGAAGTGCTCCCACCCCCCTGCCTCAAGCGCGGTGATCTTCCCTGTTGCATCAACCGTCCTCATCCCCGGCGAAACCTTCGTGTGCCCAAACCGTGTTATCGGGACGCCCTTCACCCTCGATGGCACCGGCCGCGATGACGTAAACACCAGTTCATACTCGTCCCCACCGTGGAGCGCATACTCGAGACCGACAAACTTCCCCTTGCCACGGCCCACGCGTGCCCTCGGAATCGCATCGATCTCGATTTCGGCCCCTACATGACTCTCTTCGCAAATATGCTCCAAATCCGTCGAAAGCCCGTCGCTAATGTCGATCATGGCTGTGGGAATGCCCTTCTCGCGCAACCATCGGCCCACTTCGACCCGCGGTTCCGGATGAAAATGCCGGGAACGCTCTGCCCCCAGCGGAAGCCCCTCCCGCAGACGATCCAAGGCCATGGCGGACGCGCCAAGCTGCCCCGTTACATAGATGCCGTCGCCAGGTTTGGCTCCCGACCGCAGTACCGCCTTTCCCCTGGGCACCGACCCCACCACTACCATGTCCGCCTGAATGCCGCCCGCCGACTGCGCCGTATCTCCACCGGCCAGCGGAACGTTATGTTTTTTCGCCAGCTTCAACAAACCCTTCAGGAACGCTTCCACCCACTTCTGCGGAATATCCTCGCCGAGCGCCAGCGATAAGAAAGCCGCGTGGGGTTCTCCTCCCATAGCGGCAATGTCGCTCAGTCCCCGCGTAAGGCAACGCCAGCCCACGACCTCCGGTCGATGCCATTCCCGACGAAAATGCACTTTCTCAATCGAGAAGTCGGTCGTCACCAGCACCTCGTGCCGGGGAGGAATACGCAGCACCGCCGCATCATCTCCGATGCCGGTCACGACCGCCGAACCCCCGGCAGCTAGACGCCGAATCCGCCGAATCAAATCCTTTTCGCTCAACGGCATCCCATCACTATAACGCTCGGCTGGAATTGTGCCGCCTGCGTACTCACGTCAAAGCATCCCTCTAACCTTTGGCTGCCGCAGCGCCTGCCCGCTTACCCCGGTAATTTGGCCGAATGGGCGGCCTACGTTACCCTTCCTTGGTAATCGCCCAGAAGGCCGTACAGAGGTTGACAGGGGGAATCAGGTTTGTTACGTTTAACTCGCCATTAACAGAGACCTTTGCAACACAAGTGCAGCAACCTGAATCAGTTGCGGCACATTTGGAGTTTCGGTCTGCTTGCTTCAGCTTGTCAGGCCTGTGGTTGAGCTAGTTTCGGGCGCTCCTGAAGCGGCCCGTGGATTCAGATTTTCCGAGCCCGAGCGCGACGGTTCCAGCTCCGGCACGTTTCCAAAGTAGCTAAAGGAAACGCCCAATTTCGTTCGTTTGGATAGGTATATTGCGTAAACGCTTTTACATTTTTTTCGTGGCGCGCGACGAGGCCGGACAGCTTCGCAAGATCTCCATTCCGGTCCAGTATCTGTACATCCTCGTCGCTGGCGCCTTGATTGGCGTTTTCAGCCTGACGGGCATCGTCAGCTCCTATGCCCGCATGCTGCGCAAGGTGTCGCACTACAACCAGTTGCGCGACGAACAGGCGCAACTGAAGACCCGCTACTCCCATCTTGAGCAGCAGGCCGAAGAGCGCGATATTCAGGTCGCTTCGCTAGGCTCGCTGGCCAGCGAAGTCTCCGCCCTTTACGGGCTCAAGTCCGACCCGGCGATGGTGGCCGCTTCGACCGAGCAGATTCAGAAATCGCAGGTGGCGTCGTCGCTCGACCAGCTTTACGCGCTCAAGAATACGGCGTTAACGGGAGCGGCCAGCGTCGGCATTTCGATGGGCCTGACCAAGAATTCAACCACCGCCGACTGGATCCGCGCTAATGCCGCTCCCAACCTGTGGCCCGTAGAGGGCCAGGTTACCGGGAGCTTCGGCGAGCGCATTGATCCGTTCAACGGAGAGGGCGCATTCCATTCCGGCGTTGATATTTCTGCCAGTGTCGGGTCGGCCGTCATCGCTCCGGCGGATGGCATGGTCACCTTTGCCGACTTCCTGGGCGGCTACGGACGCGCTGTGATGATCGACCACGGACACGGCATCTCAACCCGTTACGGCCATCTTGCCAGCTTTGCCGTTGCAGCCGGGCAACGCATCCACCGTGGCGACACCATCGGCTATGTAGGCCTGAGCGGACGCTCCACCGGACCGCACCTTCACTACGAAGTTCGCATCAACGACACGCCCGTCAATCCCCACAAGTTTCTCCGCATGACGATGGCCCACCTCGGCGGGTTTGCGGCCGGCCAGTAAGCTTCGAATTCCTTCTCGGGAAAAACTGAATCAGGAAAGTGTAGCGCGGACACCGGGGCTCCCCTGAACGTGACCGAAGCGATCACCCGCTGCAAGGCTTCGAGTTCGTGGTGCAGATCGCCCACGCGTCCGCTCTCTGCGATCGCTTCATCCAGGACCGAACGCCCCTGCATTTCCTCGACGTCCTGGCGAAAGTAGCCGACCGTCAACTTCTTGGGGACAGAGACCGCGCCCTCGTCGGGAGTTTCCTCGCCCACCACCATCCGGAAAAGCGTTGTCTTGCCCGACCCGTTGGGACCGACCAGCCCGACTTTTTCGCTGGGATTCAACTGAAACGAAGCATCCACGAAGAGCAACTGCTTGCCATACTGCTTATTGATGTTTGAGAAAGAGATCACTTTGAAGGAGCAACTCGCGGTACCGTGCCTCTTCCAGTGTAGCCCGGGCCCATTCGACAGGATCATGGCACGCATTGGATGGGCCACACGGCCCACTCCCTAGAATTTTTCTGGGAATTCTCTCGCTGCCCTAAAAACGGTTGCCACTTCAATCAACTCATCTTGAACCCTGTACACCACGCGAAAACGTCCAACGATGACTTCGCGAATTTCAGGCTCATCTCGCTCCGGCACAATACGTCCCGAGCGGGGGAAACGGATCAACTGCTCGACAGCAGAGAAGATTCGCGCGATGGTCAGACCTGCAAAATGCTCAGAATCTTTGGCAATGTATTCGCGGATAGCGTCAAGATCGCGCAGCGATTGTGGCGACCATAAAATGCGCATTACAGCCCAAAGCGATGCTTGGCCTGATCGTGCGGAATGCCCTGCGACCCATCGAGCTCGGCCAATCCGGTTTCGACTTTGGCCAGAAATACGAGCTGCTCAATGGCATCGTCGATGGTGGCATTTGGCGGCATCGCCTGGAGAGCCTCGATAATGCGGTCGCGGGTAAATGGCTCCTGCATGGCTTCATTGTAAACACATTTCGCGGTAGGTGGAACTACATGCGTAACGACCGATACCCACGAGCTAGAACCGATTCAATCGGCTGGAAAAGCGTTGTCTTGCCCGCCCCACAGTGCAGAGAAATCAGGGATCGCAAAACTCACACTTGACATTGACAGATAATCCACTACCATATGGTTGTGGATAAATTAGGTACAACGTTTGCCGCTTTGTCGGATCCAACCCGCCGGGCCATGATCGAACGGCTCTCCCGTGGGCCTGCCTCGGTGCATCGATTGACGGAACCGTTTGCACTTTCGCAGCAGATGATTTCCAAACATATTGCCTACCTGGTGCGGGCGCGGATTGTGATCAAGAAGAAGCGTGGACGAGAGAGTGTGTGCACGCTTAGGCCAGGGGCGATCAAGACAGTCAGCGACTGGGCGATTAGCTATCGCCGATTCTGGGAAGAGAGTTTCGACAAGTTGGATGTGGTTGTGAAGCAAATGAAAAAAGCGGAGGTCAGAGATGACAAAAAACACGGCTAATGAGACAGAGCGGATGGTTGTCACCAGAGTTTTTGATGCCCCACGCGAACTGGTTTGGAAGGCGTGGACAGACCCGAAATATGTGATGCAGTGGTGGGGCCCGAAGGGTTTTACTGCGCCCGTTTGCCAGATGGATTTTCGCGTTGGGGGAAAATCTCTGTTATGCATGAAGACGCCCGATGGGCAGGAGTTCTGGAATGCGGTTGAATACCACGAGATTGTTCTGCACGAGAAGATCGTTTCCTTGATGTACTTTTCCGACTCGAAGGGAAACAAGATTGATCCTGCGCAGCTGGGAATAGAACATGAGGCCATCGAGGGTGCGTACGACGTGACCATCTTTGAAGATCTCGGAAACGGCCAGACGAAACTCACCTTCATTGGAAATGAACCCATGGAGAGCGCGAAAAATAGCGGTCAATTCGAGGGCTGGAACCAGATACTCGATAAAATTGCCGCAGTTGTTACGGAGCTAGCGCAGGCGAAATAAGAAGTTGGAATTGTGACGATTGTCATGGGGGCTGGCACATCCTTCCGCCTTTATCGCTCCCTACCGAGGCTGCCCCACCCTTGCGTTCTTGGCAAGGGTGGGAATTCTGCGTGGGGAATTCCGCCGCCCCTTGGGGAAATTCGGGGACAGGAAATTCGGAGGAAATTCGGGGACAGAGGAAATTCGGACGACAAATTCGGGGACAGACGGAACTGACCCCAATTCGGCCAGGACAGACCCGCATGCTGTTGGTCGGTCAGCAACACGACGTCCGTTGCGTGCCCACGATTGGGTCCACATCCCGTCTGTCCCGAATTCCCTCAGCCGCAGCTATTATTGACATGAGAAGAAAGGGCGGGGCAGCCTGCCGGCTTATTCTTGAACAGAATGAGTACTGCGAATGTGGGGAGGAGTTCGTAAGCATGCCAGCGCCGAGGCATCCGAAGGTCTACCATATCGTCCACATAGATCGCCTGCCATCAATCGTGTCCGATGGCTGCCTTTGGTGCGACGCAGAACGATCTAGGACAGACGGGACGTTGACCAATTGCTAGGTTTTCGAAAACCGGTGAACGTCCTGTCTGTCACCGCATTTTCAATCATCAAATTCGTTTGCCTTGACTCCTTCTAAGAATGCACGCCACTCTTCTCTCGTGAAGCGGAGAACGAGGTCTTGAGTGTTGGTATTCACCACGAGAACCTCGTTCTTCTTGTATGCGACACCGACACAGAGTTGGCTAGATTCGCTGCACGAACTCTTGCGGTACGCGACTCCATTAATCTCGATTGTGGTGGCCTTGGGCATTTCGTTTCCTCCAACCTGTTCGCAAAATATCGACCCGGGTTTAAGCTCGATTCTTCAGTTTCAGCATGTTCCACACGAGACCTACCTGCGTATAGAATACACCGTGTCTGGCTCTTATAGGATCGCCAGTATAGGCGGGGTCATCGTTGACGAACGATTTCGCCGCCTCCCTGTTCAGAGCCATCGCCCTGGCGCCAAAGCCCTTAATTAGACTAAGCAATGCGCCGGTTGTTTTTATACCGTTGCGGGTGAGCTCGTCAAAGAGTTCTGCATATTGATCGTCAAGTACCCGATGCTTCTTGGGCAATTTCCTATCCAGTATTTGAATAATGAGGTCTACATTGAGACGTTCGTTAGGATTTAGATTTTTCATTACATTGGCGGAGTAAGCCGACTTTTCTCGAGACACACGATCCACTTCGAGATCCACAAGCTCCAAAATTGCAGCCAATCTAAGTAATGACCGCTGAACGGACGGCGGCACGGCTTTGGCCTGCTTATACTGGAAAACTCGCGAGGCTACACCATAGTTGTGCTGCGATAGTGTTCGCAGCTGAATCTCAAATTTGAATCGGCCACAGCCACGGTAACTCGGATTATTTTGCCAGCGCCGCGGCAGCCTCGCGATAACATGAATCGCACGGTAACCGAACTCGTTGAACTTGAGTTCGTCTCCTTTATTTATCGGATCATCGGCGACAAAAGTCTTACAAATGAGCTTTACTGCCTTCACAACTTCGTTCGTGAGTAAGAATACGAGGCGTAATCCGATAAAGTCCTTTAAGTCCATCACATGATCAATGGAAAGACCCTCAACTTTCCTGACAGAGGAATCTAATGACTTTACGCGGCTTTCAAGCACCGCCGGGACGAGTCCGTTGCGTTTCATTAACTGAGACAAAATTTCTTCTATTTCTCTTCTGAAATGATCCGCATGCCTCTCCCAATGCGAGTAGCTCCGCTTGAACCTTACCATTCTTTGCTTGAGGTGTTCGACGTCGCGCTTGTCTGGTGTCGGCATTAGCTGTTGACGTTTACGAAGGGAGTGCACGGCTCTTAATGTCATTGATCGCCTTCATCAACTTGACGGTCTCTTCCATATCCAGGGTATTCCCTTTGTACGGCTGGACCAGCAACCCTTGCAGATTGGACGGTAGCTTCACACCGTCTTTTACTACCAAAATGAATCGCTCGCCGAACAGAGCCATCGCTGCGCCGATCTCAATCAACACGTTGTCATTTAGCACAACGACTTCGTTGCCAGCGTCATCCTTCAGTCGCCGTTCGTCTTCCACGTGAATGATAGCAGCACCACAACCACGCATCTCTGCCATCACTTTCGTCGGTACGGGTTGCGAGACAGTTTGCGTTTGAACAGACAAAACAGCCTCAAGCTCTCCGAATTTCAGCAACTCCTTGATGGGTTCGATCAGTGCCCTATTCTTGCCGTGGGTCAGATAGACCTTCCGCCTACGCGCCTCGTCCTGATGCGCGGGTGTAGCGAGGGTCTTTATCGCGCTGGCAGTGGGAGTGATAACCGCTGCGGCAGGTTCTCCTTCCTCGAGTTGTTCTTCCGCTGATGCCGCCGGAGCCGCCGTTCCCATGAGGTCCACGTACTTCTTATCTTTGATGCCCTGAATGAACCCAACAGAGTTGGCGCCGTCAACGATCATCTTCAGAACGTCTGCCGTCTTATCCTTTGGCACTCCCATATCCATGAGGACGTTCTGGGCAATCAAGTCCTTGGGAATCGCAGCCCCGTTATACTTTTCAAGAAACAACCGGATGACTCGCGGCTTGAGAAGAGCCTCGCGCTTCGCGAGGAGATCATCACCTTCTTCGGTGATTTTCACGATGCGCATTCCGAGTGGCTCAATCGAAATCGACGTGGCGTTCCAGCCGCCTTTGGTCAGACCGTAAGCTATGGATGCTCCCGTGAGCATGCGGAACGGGCCGGAAGTCGGTTGCACCTCTAACGCACTAGCTACCTGAATCGGCGTAGACGGTTTGTAGCCGTAGTTATCCGCAATCGCTTGAGCAATTGCTAATGCTTTGTCCAGTGAAACGCTTGGAACATCTGTTTGGCTCAGATATTTGCGGGTTTTGTCATCGTTCGCAACAGACTTAGACGGAGCGGCTTGTTTGGGCAACGACCAACCTCCAAGAACCAATGAGTTACACAAACCGATGGCTGGGGCCGGGGAAGATCGATTGTAGCGCAGGTTGGACGTTCACGCTATTAACTGGCCGGTGGCCCAGGCTTTTGACCTTGTGGCGGGAAAATTCGGGGACAGGAAAATTCGGGGACAGACGGAAGTGACCCCAAATTACTTGATTTGAGTCCCGTCCTGAACCTACCGCTGCAATAAGAATCCAGACGGCAAAGCTGCCTCAAGATTGATTTGTTCGCCGTTGATGGGGTGGTGGAAATTTAGTAATCGGGCATGCAGGAAATATCCTCCATCGCCCGGGAGGCCGGGGAGATTTTCAAGAGGCTGGCCGGATACGCCGTACAGAGGATCGCCTAGAAGGGGATGGCCGATGGATGCCAGATGGATTCTGATTTGGTGAGGGCGTCCCGAACTTAGGCTTACTTCAAATGTTGTGGTGCCTGGTGTTCTGGGTGACGCCGTGCCGGGTGACGCCGTGCTGCCTGGCGCCCGTGAGATCACCTTCGCCAATGACCTTGACGGCTTGCCATTCGGGTTGGCGGCCCACACGGAACCGATGAGCGGGTGCGGTACAAGTCCGATGGGTGTGAGGATTTCGTAGGCGTCGTGCTGTGCGACGCCCTGCGCCAGCGCTCGATAGATTTTTTGAATTCTCGGAGTGTTCCAGTCTGCGTTTAGTTTAGAGGCGGCCTGCGCTGTTTTGGCGAAGAGGACGATGCCGGAAGTGCCTCGGCCCAACCGGTGGACAGGGTTTGCGCTCGGGGTTTGCTTTTGCACCAGCCGCAGAAGGGTGTTTTCCATGAATCCGCCGCCGGGGAGGGTTGGCAGTCCGCCAGGTTTGTTGACGGCCAACAGATGGGGATCTTCAAACAGCACTTCGAAGTGCAGAGGCGTGTCCGGTTCGCTCCACGGTGGACGGTTCCAGACCAGGGTTTGCCCCACAGTGACCGATTCGCTTCCGGACGCGGTGATCCCGTCGAGCGCGACTTCGCCGTTGTCCAGTCTTTGTTGCCAGGCCTGTGGGGTTGAGTGGGAATAGAGGCTCGCCAAATGGGAGAGCAGGGTTTGCCCATAGTGTTTGCTGCCGATGATGGTGGTATAGGCATAGCCCCGGTTAAGCATGTAGTTTGAGTGTAAGCTATGGCATCTGCGGGCGGGAGTTGCTGCGTTTCGAGCGGGAGGTCGGAAGGACCATCAGATGCGAAAAGGCTTCACGAGAAGACCACAACCGGACACCCCCGCGACGCACGTCAAGAACTACATCACGCCGAACGGCCTCGAGCGCCTCAAAGATGAGCACCGGTTTCTGCTCACCAGGGAACGCCCCGCCGTGGTGGAGGTGGTGGCGTGGGCTGCCGGCAACGGCGATCGCAGTGAAAACGCCGACTATCAGTACGGCAAGCGGCGGCTGCGGCAGATCGATGGGCGGATTCGCTTTCTCACGAAGCGAATCGAAGCCGCGGAAGTGGTGGACCCGGAAGCTCCCAGAGCGGGGCAGGCCAAGGCAAAGGAAAAGACGAGGGCATTCTTCGGAGCGACCGTGCGCTATGCCAACGCCGCAGGAGCGGAGCGGGTGGTGAGCATCGTGGGCACCGACGAGGTCGATCTCAACCGCAACCACATCAGTTGGGTGTCGCCTCTGGGGCGCGCGTTGATGAAGTCGGCGGCGGGTGACAGCGTAGTCCTTCACTTGCCGGGCGGTACAGAAAACCTGACCGTGCTCGAAGTGTGTTACGAGCGCATTTCTGTGGAACCGTTCCGTGAACCACCTGGATCCGAGGCCTCCGCAAAGAGACTTCCCGGGCCGGGTGGCCCAGGCTTCTGATCTCGCTGGGCGGGCGGCCCAGGCTTTTGATCTCGCCAGCACGACCAATCTAAGTGGGGTGCCCGTTCCTTCGCGCAGTTTGCGAAGAGCCTGCCCTGAGCGGAGCCGAAGGGGCGGGAACCACGGACGCGTCCCCAACGGGGTAGGAATCCTCGCTGCCGAATCAGCCGGAATCTCCTCCCAAATCGCCCCGGGCCTCCCGCATCGTCCCCGTGTATTTTTTACCCTTCCGAACCTGGAAACCTGGCCCAAACGTCCACGCCAGACGCGAGTTTCCTATATCATGCCCTGTCAAGCCCGGTTTTGCCTTTTCGAGAGTCAAGAACCCTTTTCGTTTGTTGTCCGTAGACAGTTTGTACGTACACATCTGTGTTCCAATAAATATTTTGTTCGCTAGTTATTCGCCTGGCAGTGCTTGAGTTTGGTCCTGAGCGCTGCCGAACTTTCCCGGCACTCTGCCTCAATCGCTGCCAAAATAACGGCACCATTTCTTCTATTGTTCGCCATTCCAGAACCCGGGGGAGCTTGGGGACAGACCGCGCTCCCTGTTTTTCCTGGACCTGGGCCAGCCAAGAAGGGCAGAAGAAAAGCAAAAACAGAACGCTCAATACCGCCAGTAAATAGAAGTATGGCAAACAAAATTTGCCGAGGCGAGCAATCCTCATCTTTGAAAATAGAACAGGGGAGACGCGAAGCGCTTCAATGGCCCGCGTTTAAGCCGTTATTGTTGAATGCTTTACAACTTACGCTTTCGCCTTCTTCACTTCCTCAATCAGCGGCGGCACGATGTCGAACAGGTTCCCTACCACGGCGACATCGGCAATCTCGAAAATCGGCGCCTCGGAGTCTTTATTGATCGCCACCACGCTGCGCGAACCTTTCATGCCGACGAGGTGCTGAATCGCCCCAGAGATTCCCAGCGCCAGATAGAGCTTCGGCGCCACCGTCTGGCCGGAAGATCCGACTTGCCGGTCCATCGGCAGCCAGCCGTTGTCGCAGACCGGGCGTGATCCCGCGATCTCCCCGCCCAGCGCGTCGGCTAACTGCTTGGCCAGTTCGATATTCTTCTGCTCTTTGATCCCGCGTCCGACCGAAACAATGATCTCGGCCTGCGTCAGATCGACGGCCTGCTTCGCTTCTTTGAAAACTTCCTGCGGCTTGTTGCGCACCACGGAGTCCGGTACGTCCACGGCCACCGTTTCCACCGGAGCCGGCGCCAAACCGGCCTCGACTTTATCCACGCGAAACGAGCCGTTTTGAAAAGTGACAAAGCCTGGCTGCCCGCTTCCGGAAAAGCTGACATCCGCCACGAACTTCCCTTGAAACATCTGGCGCGTGAAGGTCAGCTTGCCGCCCTCATACTTGTAACCGATCGCGTCAGTGATCGCCGTCGTCCCCAGTGCGGTTGCCAGCATCGGCACAAAGTCGCGCACCTGATAGGTATGCGGCATGAGCACGAGCTTCGCCGGATGCTTCCCCAGGAATTCTTTCAGCGCATGCACGAATGCGTCGGGAGTATAGCGTTCGAGCTTTGGCGACTCGATGTCATAGACCTTTGCAACTTTCGTCGCCGCCACTTCGCCCGCGACCGCCGCCACGCCCGAGCCCACAACCGCGGCCTCCAGCGTCCAACCCGCTTGCGCGGCCATCGCCTGCCCGGCCACAATCGTCTCCCATGAGACGCGGTTTAGTTTGCCTTCGCGTTGTTCGACAACGACCAGAATTGTGTCAGTCATAGGGTCAGCTCTCAGCTATCAGTCGTCAGCTCTCAGTTAGGTCTTAATGCTGTGATTGTAATCTGCGTTCGCACCGTGCAAGCAATCTGGCGGCTGCTTGAACCAAGTCGTCTTTACTCGCTGCCCCCGCGCCGCATCCACCAGCCGCTCGCCATCAGCGCCACGCCCAACACTCCCAATCCGGCCATGATCAGCTCGAACCTTCCCTGATGCCCGATCCGCACTGCCGCGGGAAGATAAAACAAAACCATCAATCCGGCTACCCAAACCGCCAGCCCGGCAAACATCAAGCTGCCACCGGTTTCCCGCTTCTCCTCTGCGTCCACCATAACGGCCTCCTCGACATCTCACCGTTATTCTCCGGCCGGAGGCCGCGAAACCGCAGTGATTCAGCTCACCGGCGCTACGATCTGCGCCAATGCCTTGCTTGCTCGAACGTCGAAGGCTCGCAGCTCGCAAGTCCGTCTAAATCACCCTCAACTCGTTCTTAAACTTCTCCACCAGCTTCTTTGCCACTTCCGCCGGAGGCCCTTCTAGCACCTCAGTGTTTTTCGTCTTTTGCGGAACGTACAGCCTCTCGATTTTCTGCAGGTTCGCGCCCACCGCCGACTCGACTTCCGCCATCGCTACCTTGCGCATCGGTTTATTCTTGGCCTGCTTGATGCCGATCAGCGTGGCATACCGCAGCTTGTTGATGCCCGACTGAATCGTCAGCACGGCCGGCAGCGGCATATCCACATACTGGAAGAATCCGGCTTCAAGCTCTCGTTTCACGCGAATCCCGTCCGCATTCTTTTCAATGTGCATGATGATGGTGGCATGCGGCCAGCCGAGAATCTGCGCCAGAATGACGCCCGTCTGGGCGTAGCCGTAGTCGTCGGATTGCAGACCGGTGAAAATCAGGTCGAATTTTTCATCCTTGATGGCCGCGCCAATTGCGCGCGCCGTATTGTAGGCATCGAGGCCGGCAAACTTGTCGTCTTCGAGGTGAATCGCGCGGTCAGCGCCCTTGGCCAGTGCTTCGCGCAACACCTGCTGCGCCCGCGCCGGTCCGGCGGTCAGCGCGACCACTTCGCCGGTGTGCTTTTCTTTTTGCCGCAGGGCCTCTTCCAGCGCGTAGGCGTCGGGTTCGTTGACTTCATATTGCACATCTTCCCGGATCCACGTGCCCGCCTCGTTCAGCTTCAGCGGAGCGTCCTTCTGCGGCACTTGCTTCATGCAAACCAGAATCTTCACGGTTCACTCCATTCCTGCGGAACCAAGGTGCGGTCCAATCTCAATGAACAAACACACGAGTATAAATGAAAGGCCTCGGCACGTCGCGAAGGTACCGTTGGCGGGGTGATCTCGGACCTGCTGCAGGCGTTCCCTATCCCAGTTCCGGGTTCTCGGGAGGCGGAGGCACGTCGCGGAAATCGTTCTTTTTTCCCTGCTGCGTCCGCAAAAGAGTTGGGGTAATCTGTCCCGGCGTGCCGGCATTCGGCGCGGGACGAGGAGTATTTGTCCGCGTCCGCGCTTTGGAAATCCGCCGCAAGAACGAAAGGAGAATCAGCGCAAAAATCCCGAGCCTTATCCAGGTTTCCACCGCGCTCTCCTCTATTCCGTTAATCCATTTCCATCAATCCAGAAACGCCACGCTCTGCACGCCGGTGATCTCGAAGCGCTTGCGGCAGCGCATGTTCTTGCACATCATCATGTCGTCGCGGCGCAGCATGTAGGACTGCGCCTTGGCGAACTTCGCCCGATCGCGCTCATCGGCGCGCGGCGGCAGGGTCTTCTTTTTGGTTCGCACCAGCCATTGAATCTCATACTCCGCGGCCTGGTGGCAGTGAGGGCAATTCAGGGTCGCCGGTTTCTTATCCGACCGCTCATCGAAAAAATCACGCTCGTCCATAATAGGGCTCTCAATATAGTAGTGCTCTCGGCTTTTTCGATTATTGCACTTTTGCGAGCTTCAATGCGAAGATGCGGACAAGGTAGAGACGCGGCTCTCCGCGTCTGGCTGTCCAGAGGTCAACAAAAGGCCAAGGCTTATAAGGATTAATCGAAGGATTTCCGTCCGTCATGCCGAAGAAGCGCAGAAAGAAGACATTCTCCGCCGCGACGACCGTCCGCGAAATGGCCCGCGAGCGCGTCGGTTCGCCCAAACCCTCCCAACTCGTGGTCGCCAAGAAGGCCAAGGCGGAGAAGCACAAGGTCACGCTAGGCAAACTGTTAACGGACGAATAGCAACTGCGTTGTTTTCACATTATTCATTTGAACGTCGCTAGCACATCAGCCCCGCCGGCGGGGATAGTGACGGAACAGTTGTTTCCCGAAGAAGACGTGCAGGCCGACGACCAAGTCACGGTGGAACCTCCCTGAGGAATGGCCGTGAGCCCCACCGAAGCACCCACCGAAACCGTGGCAATGCATTGCCCCGGACAGTTTATGCCCCCGGTTGTGCTGGTTACCGTTCCGGGCCCACTGACCTGCACACTCAATGTGACCGCAGACCCATAACCCGGACAGTTTACGACCGTTGGATTATCCACGGTTACGGTCGCATAGGCAGTTACAGTGTTCGACGAACCGCCCGTGCCCTCGGGTACGCTTGCTGAAATATTCCCACCGCCGCAATAGTTCGGAGCCGCAGTGAATAGGCCAGGACTCGACATCGTGACCACCCCGTCGTCAACCTTCCAGGTGGCTTGAGTGGTAACGTCCTTTGTCGCCGGGGGATGGATGTACGTGGCGGTTGCGGTGTACTGCTCCGTAATGTTGGTCGCGGGAGGGGGAGAGTACGGCTCCAGAAAAGTAAATGTTGCGGGCGTGATTGTAAGGCTCACCAACTTCTGATCGTGCCCGCAACTCGGCAGACTCAACGCCGCTCCCACCGCGATCACCGCGCCCATGGCCAGCCCGATATATCTCTGCTTCATACCCAAGACTCCCTCAGAGGCAGTTCCCGGCTGCGTCTTTTCTGTGAGATGGGGAAAATTGAAATCTAGTGCAAGCACCGCGAAAAAGCAAGAAACGCCGCATCTGGGTAGTGTATAGGACACTACCGGCGCCCGCGCCGAGCAGGCCTTACCTCTGCAATCTGACCTCTCACCTCTGACCTTACTGAATCCCCGCCTTCGCCAGCATTTCCAGAAACTGCTTCCCGGTCCGCATGTCGATCGACTGCGCCACCAGCTTCCCCTCGCGGTCGTAGATAAAGGTCTTCGGAATCCCCTCTACAACAAACATCTCATTCACCTTGCGCTTCGGATCGAGCAGCACTGGAAAAGTGACTTTCCGCTCCCGGATAAACGGTTCCACTTTTTCCGCTTTCTCATCCGAAATCCCCAGAATCACCAGTCCCTGCGCGGCAAACTTCTCATGTAGCGCCTGCAGATCCGGCATTTCCTTGCGGCACGGCGGGCACCAGGTCGCCCAGAAGTTGACGAGCACTACCTTGCCCCGCAGTTCGGAAAACGTCCACGACTTCCCTGCCAAGTCCTTCAGCGAGAATTCCACGTCTTCGCGCTTCCGGTCATCGGCTTCCAGCCGAGCCATGGCGACTCGGTACTGTTTATCGTCCAGCGACGCTTCTACATGCTCATACCGCACCAACGAAGCCAGCTCCACATAGGGTCCGGCAGGCTCTGCTTGTGTGGCGCGGGCGCCCTCGCCCGCGGAAGTTGATTTGCTGTTTGAGCTTTGTTCCTTCCTCTGCTCCGGCCACGGCAGCGGACGCTCCTTCAGCGTCTGCGCCAGCGTCGTAGCCACTTCTTGCAGCGTGTCATGCCCGAAGTCGCCTTCGGTAGAAAGACTGGCAAGCGCCACCGCCAACCGCAGCTTGTTCTCAGTGGCAGGGAGCGGCCGGATCTTCAGGGCGAGGTCCGTTGTCGTCCGCGCCCGCACGTCATCGGGAAGGTCCCGCAGCCCATGAATCTGGTCGTGAAGAGGCTTCTCCTCCGCGCTCCACACAATTTCCTTCTGCGGCACGAATGGATGCGCGAGCACAAATCCGAGCCCAAGCACGCTGACTAGCGCAGTGATTGCGGTCCGACTCTTGCCCACACGAACCTTCTCTTTCTTGCCTAGCCTTGTCCAGACTGGTGTCAGATAGCAATCCTCTGGGGTTTCCGGGCTTTCGTTCTTCACATCATCACTCCTCCGACTTCCAACCCGGAACAGCGTACGCTCGAAACCGCTTACCGCTCAGCGCTCTTAGTCTGAAGCAAGAACGTCGTAGTTGTAATTTACTAGAGCGCGTTTGGGCGTGTCTTTTAGTCCTTTGAGAGGAACCTTTTGCTCGACGGAGGCGTTTCCGACAAGGCGCACACGCCCCAGGACGACCGTGCGGCCGTCCGCCAATTCCAAGTAGATGGGAACGATCATCTTGAACTTGTCGTCCACGCCCGATTGCGTCACCTTGAGTGCGAGCACGACATCGCCGGTGGCGTCCTTATCGAAAGAGGAATCGATCTTGTAGCTGGGCAGCGCGGTTCCATAGACATACTCGTTGAAGAACCAATCCATGCGGTGGTTGCCCTCCACATCCATATCCTGGGTCATGTGTTTTTCCACCATCGCCTTGAAATCCTCGGTAGTGGCGGATTTGTTGCTGTAGGTCTTGACGAAATCCTGCATCGTAGCCATGAAGAGGTCATCCCCCGTTTTGTTGCTCCACATCATCATGCGGGCCATGTGCAGGATGTAGGCACCCTTGGGATAAATGAGGCGTCTGGTGATGTCGGAACCGGTCCGGGTATTGCTGAGGCGATACCCCAGGGTGAGGGGCCCAGCGTCAATTGCGCGGAAGCCTTCCTTATTGCGTTCCGTCAGGAGGTCGCGCTCATCCTTCCAGAAGTCGAGGTAGCGGTGGGGCTCCTTAGCATAGACCGCCTGCAGGAAAAGGGACGCGGAAAAATCGGCGAAGCCTTCGCTCATCCACTGCTCGCGGTAGGAACTGAACCCTACGCTGTGTCCCCACCACTGGTGAGCAACTTCGTGCGGGGTTACCACCTTCCAGTACCCGCGATCACTCCAATCGAGGCCGAGCTGGTGGCGTACCGTAGTGTCGAAAAAATAGCAGATCGGGATCCAAACCAGTTGTGGCCAGGACTGCCCGAAGTTGCACGCCGTCTGCTGGGTGAGGGCCAGGCGCTTGTAGGAAGATGGCCCGAAATAACTGGTGTAGATTTGGACTGCGATCTGCGCCTCGGCCAGGGCTTTCTTGTTTAGGGTGGTAGTGTCCATGATACCCAGGGTAGACATCTCTATTTGATTGGAAAACGGCGTATCTGGACTGGCCGCATGTTGTAGCCCTTTGACCCAGTCCGGCGGTTCTTGGTTCGCGAAGGATTGGACCAGGCACTCCGGTTTGGTTAACTTCGCCTCCTCCACCTTGAACTTGCCGAAGCCAAAGCCCGCAACTGTCTGCAGGCCACTCTTCCAGACCGTTACATTTTGTCCGCCGTCATTCGTTTCGCTGACCAGCTCTCCGGTGGCCGCGATCTTCATTCCCTTGGGAATGTGGAAGGTCATGTCATAGGCGCTGTATTCCCCCAGACCGCCATTGGGGTTGTTTGGAAACCAGTTGCTGCGAGCAACGGGATAATAGTTGCCGCCGCCTTCGTTTGTGACGGCTTCCTTGCCGCTGTAAGCCGTCGTGACGGTGAATTGTTCGCCGGCTGCCAGCGCTTTGGGAAGGAGGACGGCAAAGTCGGCGTCGTCGTTTTTGTCTTCCTGAATGAACGCCAGAGGCGCGCCGTGCTCGTCGGTCACGCTGCTCACGCGTAGGGTGCGAAACAGCTCCAGAGGCACGACTCGCAAACCATTGTCCAGCGACACAAAAGTCGTTGAGGCTTTCCCGATCAAGTTGGCGCTTTTCTCGATCGTGGTATCAAGTTGCTGGTGCTCAATGTGGATTCGGTTCTTGCGCATGCCGCCTTGACCGCGCTCCGACAAAGAGAAGCCTGCCCAGTTGCCGAGTTTATTTTCGTCATACGTCGTCAATTCGACTTGATCGTTGGAGCTGTGAGGGTCAATGGTGAAAAGCTCTTTGCTGTTGTAGCGCTTGCCGTGGACGAAGGCGACGAAAAGGCCGCCGGGTTCTGGACTCAGCACATCCTCCAGAATGCGCGCCTCGAGATTGAACTTCAATTCGCGATTGTGGCGCGTGGCGTTCTGGCTATCGCGGAGAAGCCCGGCATCGCATCCGCCCGAGGCCGTGCTGCCGGCCTTCTTGAGTTCGTCGTAGGAGGAATCCGTGAAGCGCAGCACCATCTGACTGAAGTCTTCGCTAAATGAATCTTCCTTAGTCAGCAGCTTCAGCATGCCTCGTTCCTGCGCCGACGGCGGCGCCAGGACAAAGTTACCGTCACCCACAAACACCGCGCCGGTAACTTTGCCCGCAACGGGAGCGACAAAGCAGACGGTGCCCGAGCGCAGGTGAAACGTCGCGGCGTCGCGGCGCAAGTCCAGATTGCTTACGGCGACTGCCTCGCCGCTCAGAGTGACGTTACGCAGTTGCTGGTAGGTCGGATCGGAGTTCGGGCCCACAGCCGGAGTATCAGTGGCAAGGAGGGAGAAAGAGGCAGCGAGTATGAGAATCGCACCAAAGAAGATACGACGAAGATGGATCGGCATACGTCCTCCAATCGAGGAAAGAAACAGGGTAGTATGCACAAATTGAGGGCATTTGGAAAGATCAGACATCACAGTGCGAACGTACACGCGCGCACGCGCAAGGAAAGGAGAAGGGTATTGTCCCAATACTGACTACTAAGAGCTGAGAACTGGCACTCAGTACTTCGGCATCGTCGGATCAACCTTCTCCGCCCAAGCCGTAATTCCGCCAGTCAGGTTATAGACCTTCTTAAAGCCTGAACGGCGCAGGAAGTTCACGGCCTTGGCGCTGCGTCCGCCCATTTTGCAGTGGGCGATGATCTCGCGGCTGGAGTCGAGTTCGTTTACGCGCTTGGGCAAGTCGCCGACGGGAATGAGATATCCCTTCAGGTTACAAATTTGATATTCGTGCGGCTCGCGCACATCAAGGATGAAAATATCGGCCTTCGCGTCCATCTTCTTCTTCAGCTCTTCGACCGAGATAGCCGGAATATCGTTGGCAGCAGGTTCTTCCTGGCCGCGGATGCCGCAGAATTCCTCGTAGTCAATCAGTTTCGTGATCGTCGGATTCTTCCCGCATACCGGACAGTCAGGATTCTTGCGCAGCTTCAGTTCGCGAAACTTCATGGCGAGCGAATCAACCAGCAGCAAGCGACCGGCAAGGGACTCGCCCGCACCTAGAATGAGCTTGATGGTCTCGGTCGCCTGAATTACGCCGACCAGACCTGGAAGAATGCCAAGCACTCCGCCCTCCGCGCACGACGGAACCAATCCAGGAGGCGGTGGCTCGGGATAGAGGCAGCGATAGCAGGGACCGTCTTCGGTTGCGAACACGCTTGCCTGGCCTTCGAAACGGAAGATGGAGCCGTAAACATTGGGCTTGCCGGTGAGCACGCAGGCGTCGTTGACGAGATAGCGCGTGGGGAAATTGTCGGTGCCGTCGGCGACGATGTCGAACTCACGAAACAGGTCGAGCGCGTTGGCGCTGGTTAGTTTCGTCTCAAACGTTCGAAGATTCAGAAACGGATTGATGGCCTTGAGCTTCTCCGCGGCTGAGTCGAGTTTCTTGCGGCCAACGTCGTTTGTCGTGTGAATGATCTGGCGCTGCAGGTTTGTATAGTCGACGACATCAAAATCCACGATGCCGAGCGTGCCCACGCCCGCAGCGGTGAGATAAAGCGACAGTGGTGAGCCCAGTCCACCCGCGCCGATACAGAGCACTTTCGCCGCCTTCAGCTTCTGCTGGCCCTGCATGCCCACCTCGGGCATGATCAGGTGGCGCGAGTAGCGCAGGATTTCATCGTTGCTTAGAACGGCTTCGGGTTTGGCTTCGGAAACGGTAGGCATGAGTCCTCTTCAGGTTTGAATCGTTAACGGCGAGCTACAGGCAACAGCGGCGCGAAAGGCGGGACATTCGACGACATCGCGGTTCGTCATGGGCCGGTCTATGACTTGCAGACTCCGGAATTGCACGTCCGACGATCATTTTGGCAGTTGCCGCCTGCGATCGACGGCACTATCGAAATGGTATCACCGTCGCTCAGAACGGTAGCCTCTTTCTGCAGGTAGCGCATGTCTTCGTCATTGACATAGACATTGACAAAGGCGCGCAGTTTACCGTCGTCACTGTAAAGGTGACGTTTCAGGTCGGGATGCTGGGCGACCAGGCCGGCGAGCGCATCACCGACGGTTTTCGCGGGCACGCTTACTGCCGCCTGCTTCCCGGTGTATTGACGAAGTGGAGATGGAATCTGAATGTGGGCCATATATCATTATTAAAGATGCAACGATATCGGCCCTAGATTCAGGAAGGCGCAAAGCGGCCGCCTAACAAAGAATGCCGGCCGATTGCGGTCGGAGAGGCCCGCCTGGCGCGGCTATACTGTTTGCGATGAAGTCGGTCATCGTTGGTACCGCCGGACATATCGATCACGGCAAGACCTCGCTCGTGAAAGCACTGACCGGTATTGATGCCGATCGCCTCGAAGAAGAAAAGCGTCGCGGCATCACGATTGACATTGGATTCGCCCACCTCGAATTGCCCGCCCCAAACGGCGAAACGCTGCGCCTGGGCTTTGTGGACGTTCCCGGCCACGAACGTTTCGTACGCAACATGCTGGCGGGAGCGGGCGGAATCGACCTCGTCGTCCTCGTAATTGCCGCGGATGAAGGCATTAAACCGCAGACCCGCGAGCACTTCGAGATCTGCCGCTTGCTGGCGGTGCGCCGCGGGCTCACCGTGCTAACGAAGTCGGATGCCGTGGATGCCGAAACGCTCGAAGTGGCGCGTCTGGAGGTCGCGGATTTCCTGCGCGGCTCGTTTCTCGATCCTTCGCATTCGCCGATCGTGGCCGCAAGTTCGCTGAGCGGTGCCGGTCTTGACGAGGTAAAGACGGCGATCGCAAAAAGCGCCTCCGAAGTGTCTTCCAAAGACTCAACGGCCATCGCACGGCTACCCGTGGACCGAGTATTCACGATGAAGGGATTCGGAACGGTGGTCACCGGAACGCTCATATCGGGAACCATCCGGAAAGAAGAGGAGCTGGAGGTTTTTCCGTCCGGGAATCGTGTGCGTATTCGCGGAGTGCAGGTTCACGGGTCGGCGGCCGAAGAGGCAATTGCAGGGCAGCGCACGGCGCTGAATGTCGCTGGCGTCTCGACGGAGGAACTGGCGCGCGGAATGACGCTCGCACCCGCAGACATGCTTCACTCCGCCTCGCGAATCGACGCACGCCTTTCCCTACTCAGTACTGCAAAGCCGCTAAGAGATGCCTCGCGTGTGCACTTTCATGCCTACACCACAGAGACCATCGCAGAGGTGCGACTCTATGGAGCCAAGCAATTGAATCCCGGTGAGGACGCCTTTGCCCAGCTGAGACTGGCCGAGCCAATGCTTGTGCTGCCGGGGGACCGTTTTGTAATCCGCCAGTTTTCGCCTGTCGCGACCATCGGAGGCGGAGTAGTAGTGGACACGTCGATTCCGCCAGGCCGGCGACGGGCGGAGGACATTACGACATTCCTAAATAGTTTGCTTACGGCTTCTCCCGAACAGGTATTGGAAGCCCGAGTGGCCAGGGCCGGGGTTATAGGTTTATCGCTCAGCGATGCACAGGCGCACATGAACGTACGACGCTCCCAGGTCGAGCAACTCGCTCAGCGCACGTCCATGGTGCGATGCGGCGAACTGCTTATTTCAATGGCGGCCTTTGCGCAGGCAGGCACTTTGATGATTGATACCGTCAGAAAATTCCACGACTTGAATCCTCTGGTTGCGGGCATGAGTAAGGAAGAACTGCGCGACCGGCTCAAACTCGGGTCCGAGGTATTCTGCGGCGCCTTGGGCAAAGCGATCGAGGAAAAACAGTTGGCGATCACCGGCGAGCTCGTTCACCTGTCCGGCCGCGGCGTAGTCATGAAAGACGAAGAGGCGGAATCGAAAAAGACAATTGAAGAGGCGTTCGCCGTTGCCGGATTGAAAGTGCCCTCGCTGCGAGAAGTGCTGGCTGGCCTCAAAGTCGACAAGGTGCGCGCGCAAAAAATCATGACTCTTTTGCTTCGCGACAAGGTGCTTGTGAAGGTTGCAGAGGACTTGGTCTTCCACCAGAACTCGCTTACAGAGCTTCGCCAGAGAGTTGCGGCACTCAAGAGCACGACGTCCAGGATCGACGTGGCGCATTTCAAAGATATGACCGGTGTAACTCGTAAGTATGCGATTCCGCTGCTCGAGTATCTCGACCGGGAGCGTATCACCAGAAGAGTGGGCGATGAGCGAGTCATTCTCTGATTTGCGGATGAGAATTCGAGATCAGTTTGCGAAGGAGTAACGCGCACGGCATGGCGGGACAGGAATGAAGACCGTTCGCATCATTGGTGCGGGGCTGGCTGGGTCGGAGGCAGCGTGGCAGTGTGCCCGGCGCGGCATCGCGGTCGAACTCGTGGAGATGCGTCCCGTGCGGACGACGCCGGCGCATCAGACGGGGGAATTCGCGGAATTAGTATGCTCGAACTCGTTGAAGTCGGACAGCGAGAACACCGCTCCGTGGTTACTGAAAGAAGAGATGCGGCGAGCGAGATCCTTCCTCCTGAAGATCGCGCGCGCCGAGGCCGTTCCGGCTGGCCACGCGCTGGCGGTCGATCGCGCGAAGTTCTCGAAGAAAGTGACCGAGGTGATTTCACAAGAGCCGCTGATCAATGTTAAGCGCGAAGAGGCAACGCTCATTGATGAAGACCAAATCACCGTAGTAACAACTGGTCCGCTGACTTCGGATGCGCTCACTTCGGAAATTATGCGGCTGAGTGCGGCACCAGTGGCGCAGGCGAGATCTGCCCCCGCAAACTCACCCCCGCCAACACCGCACAACCTGCACTTCTACGATTCGATCAGCCCCATTGTGGAAGCCGATTCCATCGACATGAATAAGGTGTACATGGCAGCGCGCTACGACAAGGGCTCGGCTGATTACATCAACTGTCCGATGTCGAAAGAAGAGTATGACGCGTTTTACGATGCCCTCGTCGCAGCGCAGCCGGTGGAAGAGAAAGATTGGGAGAAACTGAACTACTTCGAGGGCTGCCTTCCGATCGAAGAAATTGCCCGGCGCGGCCGCGACACGTTGCGCTTCGGACCCATGAAGCCGGTCGGCCTCATCGATCCTCGCACCGGCCGGAGACCCTATGCGGTCGTGCAATTACGGCAGGAAAATCTGCGCGCCGACTCCTACAATCTGGTCGGCTTCCAAAACCATCTCAGGTTCGGAGATCAGGCTCGCGTGCTCAGCCTGATCCCGGGCCTCGAACATGCACTTTTTCTGCGCTATGGGCAGATTCATCGCAACACGTACATCAATGGACCGACTCTGCTAACTCCCACTCTGCAAATGAAAGCGCATCCGCTGGTGCTGTTTGCAGGACAAATTTGCGGCGTGGAGGGGTACGTCGAATCCATCGCTACCGGCCTGATAGCGGGCGTGAATGCCGCCGCGTTAGCAGGAGGAGTCGAGCCTGTCCCGCCGCCGCGGGCCACTGCCTTCGGATCACTTGTCCACTACATCACACAGGCCGACGCTCGTAACTTCCAGCCTGCCAATATCACGTTCGACCTCTTGCCGGCGCTCGAGAAGAGAATCCGCGATCGCAAGGAACGGCATCGATTGCAGTGCGAGTTGGCCCTGAGAGAGTTCGAGGGTTGGCTCGCGAATGCCGCGCTTCAATTCTCGGCCACCGACAAGTAAGTGGCGCGCCGGTCGCTCCGCACAATTTTCTTGAACAAACGCTTCCTTAGTTTTTCAAACCGACTGTCGCCTGCTGGCTGGCCACTCGTTGACGCCGCGACTCTGAACACGATACCTTGGCGGCATCAGATCGAGGTAACCATTGCCTGTCTCCGCTGTCGATTGTGTTCAACCCGCGCTCCAGCGTACTCGCGACCAGCTTTTTCGTCCGTTTCGGCTGGGCCAGTGGTCGCGTTTGGCGCTGGTTGGATTCCTCGCCGCCGAACTGCATATCAGCGGATGCAATTTCAATGGCTTTAACTTTCCCGTCTCTCATCCGCGCAGAGGCAATGAACTTACGTCAACGTTCGCGCCTTTCCCGCATTTCGACCCCGCGCGTATCGCGCAGTTTGCTGCATTGTTTGCCGCCATCGTCGCGGTAGCGATTGTCTTGTTTTTCATTTTCCTTTACCTCAACAGCGTCTTCCGCTTCATCCTCTTCGACTCGGTTCTCAAGAAGAGCTGTTCGATCAGTCAAGGCTGGTCACGATGGCACCGTGCCGGCCGGCGATATTTCTTGTGGCAGATAGTTCTTATCATCGCGGAAGGGCTCTTCCTAGGCGTACTGCTTGGCGTGCCGTTGGCGTTAGCGGCGGCCCTTGGGTGGTTCAGGAACGCAGATGAACACCTAGCACGCAGTGTGCTGGGAGTGATTTGTCTGATCGGCCTATTTCTTGTGTTCCTGTTGCTTGCTGCGGCTGTCCAACTTCTGGCGAAGGACTTTCTTGTACCGATCATGGCGCTCGAAGATGTCGATTTCGCCGATGGCTGGAGCCGATTAATGGCGCTGATGCGTCCCGAGCCTGGAAAGTATGCGATTTACTTATTGCTGAAGATTGTGCTCACCATCGCGGCGGCAATTGTATTCGGCATTTTGACTCTGATCCCGATATTGGCGCTGGTCGTGCCCGCGGCTCTTGCCGTGTTCGCTGGCTACAAGGCAGGATTGGGATGGAACGTCACCACGGTTAGCGTGGCCGTCATCTTCGGAGGCATGCTGATGGCGGTTCTCGTGTACGTCGTCGCCCTGGTCAGCGTGCCGGCAACGGTCTTCTTCCCAGCGTTCTCAATCTACTTTTTCGCGTCGCGATATCCAAAGCTGGACGCGTTGCTGAATCCGCCCCCTCCGGTTTCAGAACTGCCTCCTGTAATCGACGCTCCGCCGCCTGATTCCCCGCCGTTGCCCCCATCGCCGGAACCCATCGGCTAGCAGTTAGTTTCGCGAACCGGCGGCCTTGTGGGCGCGCGACCAGCTGAATCGTCGTCCTACTATGCACTTTGCGATCAGGTGATCGCTGGAGTTCGTCACGTCCACGCCCACACCGAAATTGAACTCCCAGTCGGGAGACAGGTTCAGATCAATCGTAGGAAATATCTGTTGCGACTGGTCATTGATTGGATCGAAGTTCGACACCGGTCCCAGAGACCCGTAGTATTCAAGCCCACCCGTAACTTTCTTTGTGAAATCAAAACTGACTTTCACATTCGGGGAGAACTCCCATCCTCTGCCAGTATTCAGACCGTGAAGCGATCGGTCGAAAGCCGGATTGAAGTCGAGATACCAGCGCCCGATTTTCTTGTCGATGATGGGCCGGAGCTCATAATCCCAGCTGTCCTCCGCAAACCTGCGGCGCTGGTAGCCGATCTCCTGCGAAACGCTGAGACCAACCGGCAAATGCCAGGATTCAGGCGCCGCGATGCGGGGACGAATGTGATCGCCGACCCACTCCCATCCTCCGTGGGGCTGAATGCTTGAGAAGACATAGAAGCCGGTTTCAAACCAAGTGGTCCACCCCTGCGTGATTTCCAGCGTCTCGTGCTCGGCGTGATTTGATGGCACAACTCCATTGACCACCTGCTTTTGACCATCGACGGTGAAGTTGGAATGAATTTCCACCATGGTCGTGTTCGCCGGGACAGTGTCGGAGGAATAGACCTGGATTTCGTAGTTATCTTGCGAATTCGCTCGCGCACAGAAGACTGTTGCCAGCGTGAGACCTAACAGAAAGAGAAATGGTTTCAATCCATCACGCTCTTCATCCCTGCATTCTAGTGTAGCTCCTAGATTTCCGATCCAATGTAGCAAACGCGACCCACAATGTAGTCGGTGGGCCTCAGCCCCTGCTCGATTGTTAGGATTTCTACCGGCGATGCAGTATTGTGGGGACGCAGAACCAAATGATTTTCCGCAACCTCAACATACCTTATGGCGCAAGACTCATCTTTCCTCACAGCGTAAACGTTGTTCTCGCCCTTACGGTATGGGACGAACGAGGCGTAGTGGCGATCCAGCAAAACAGTCGCGCCCGGTTGCATGCGCGGATACATGCTTGAGGCCTCTTGCGGCTCGGCTTTTATGATGACGAATCGGTCCCAGCCGGCGCGGCTACTGTCAAGGGCTTCGAGTCTTATGCGCTTCAGGAAGCCCCTTCTGAACTTCACGATCTCCTTGACGTGCATGCTGATGATCTGGGCCTTGGTCGCGGCAATTTCTGGTTCCGTCACTGCCACGTTGTCGAATTCGTCTTCGCTCGGGGGCAGGATCGAAGCGCGTTTGTTAACTTCCTCCGTATCAATCAGGTCCAGCACTGACAGGTGCTGGACGGCCAATATTCTATCCAGTCCCGCCAGACTAAGTCCGCGTTTGCGGTTCAGAAAATTGGATATATGTGCCTGCGCGAAGCCGGCCTGCTCTGCCAGATGCAATCCCGTCAGGTTTCCCGCGTCGATTCGTTCCCAGAGTGTTCTTCTAAGATTTTCCTGAAGAGTCCGCAATTTCATGGGCCCGAGTATACCACGTACTATAGCATGCAGCTATTATCTTGTTAAACACAACATCTCCAAGGGAATATAGTTCTTGACTTACAAATATGCGAGCAATACGATTTGGTAGTTATATGTTTCATAATGCACTTATACTGCAAGAAAGGTACAAATCGCCATGATAGAACTATCATCAAATAGCAACGAGGAGAAGGGCTTCGTCGAGTTCCGCCGCAAGGTGCGCTCGGCAGAAGTTCTTTCCGCATCGATGTCGCGATTGCTGCAGGACCTTCAGTTCACCGGACGCTTAAGTGTGATCCTTCAGAATGGGCAAGTACTCAAGTCCGGGTATGAGGAAGGGTACTTCCGGAAGATGGAACCCGATGAACGCACTAAGCTGCAATAGCAACGCGAACACAACCAAATAATCACACAGGTCATCGTAAGAGATACGAGCCCTGGGCCGGACGATCGGCACCAGGGCTTTTTTAGCTTTGTATCATTCATTTTCGACGAGGCAATCATGAATTTCATAGACAAAATCGAACGTACGGACAAACAAATGGAGTTGAAATATTGCGAGCGCTGCGGTGGGTTGTTCCTCCGGTTGCTCGGAGTAAGCCTTGTGTATTGTGAGGCTTGTATGGCGCACTGGGCTGCATTGTCCACAACCGACGCACTTGTCAGAAGCCGGGCTCGGCGAAGGCTGCGCACTTCGGAAGTTCGTCGAAGCAAAATTGAACGCGCAACCCAGATTGACGCTATGCGGAGATCAGGTGCCACTTCAGTCGCCAAGGGGGTATGGCTATGTTAAATCAAACAGCGCCGGTCGTCCAAACCTGGAATCTCATGGGCCAGGCGGAGCCGTCGCCGTGGGTATCGTTCGGTCCAACAGAAATGGACCTTTGGCCTTACCGCTCTCGCACCACCGCGCTACTTCGCCGCTATGCCCGAGCTTCGGTGGAGGTCGGCAAATTGCCGTCCTTGCTGGGCGGCGAGATCTTCCGCGCAAGACTCACGTCGTATTCGATGAAGAGCTTTGAAGACGTCGTGATCTTTGTCGCGGACATGGAGCAGTCACTTGACTTACTGAGCCAGTTTGAAAGGAAAGTGCTTGCAATGAGCGTGCTTGAGGGATATACGGTGCCTGAAGTGTCTAGGCTCCTCCGCTGCTCTCAAAGAACAGTTGAGCGGCAGTTACAAGTCGCCCTGGACGACCTATCACACATCCTACTTAGGCGCGGCTTGCTAAGACAAACGCGTAATTCCGACGACTAATAAGTCAGGGGGGGTGGGCGATGGGATGACTGGAACTTGTCAAGAGGGGGGAAATGGCAAGAACGCCATAACTCGTTCAAATTAAGGCAGTAATAAATGTCGCAAATGTGGCGGGGTACCCCCCCTAAATTTGATATCCTAAACTTAAGAGTAGAAAAAAACAGAAATTTGCTGGGCGCGATAGAAATTCAGGGGCGCGGGCAGGGGGTCGGCGAAGGCCGGCAGACTGCATCGCGCCCCGTTCGCTGGGCGGCGAATGCCGGCTTCTGCGCGGGCAGGGGTATCCGCACCACATTTGATCAGCGTCTCCCAAGGCGCGAAACACCCTAATGGGACGAAGAAGACGTAAAATCGAGGCGAGACGTGGGAGAAGGGGAATCGGCGGAACGAGGATCGCACGAAGCGAACTGAGGATCGAGTTCAAGAGACCGGGATAGAGCATGGACATAACGTGGGTCACGGACCGAATTGCGCTGGGGGGCGGGATCTGGCACGCGCGGAACATGGAGGAATTGGCGCAGGCCGGCGTCACTCACGTTCTGAACATGCAGATCGAATTCGATGACCGACCGCTGGCGGAGGCGTGCGGCATCGAGGTTCTGTGGAATCCGACCGACGACAACTTTCTGCCCAAGCCTCCGGAGTTGTTTAAGCGGGGCGTGGACTTTGCACTGGAGGCGCTGGGAGACGAGCGGTCGCGGTTGTACGTGCACTGCGCGGCGGGAGTGCACCGGGCTCCGATGATGACGCTGGCGGTGCTGTGCGCCATGGACTGGAAGATCGATCCGGCGATGCATTTGATTGAGAGCAAGAGGCCGGTAGTGGATTTTGCGGACGTGTATGTGGAGAGCGTACGGCACTTCCTGGAAATGAGATTGGAAGAGGCGGGGCAGAGTTCAGACCGGGATGATTGATCGGAGCGGGGAAGGTTATTCCTCGGGGCTAGAACAAAGCCTAGACCACCCGGGGCGCAGAGGTCACGGAGGATTGCGGGGCGGTTGATCAGAGCTTTGAATCGAAGATGCGAAACAGGCCGCTCAGCAGAGCGGCTTTCTTATTGGCTCGGATGCGAGCCGGTGCAGTGACGAGGAGAGAACAAGACATGCGTAGATACTTAGCGGCCGGTAGCACGTGTCCGGTGACCGGGACACAGGAAGCCAGGACACGATGGAACAGGACGAGCCTGCTGATTTTGCTGGTTGGTTGGATGCTGGCGGGGACCGTATCAACGCTGCATGCGCAGGGGCTGGCGGTGACGACCGTCAGCGGGCCGGTGTATCGCGCGGATGGGACAGCAGCGTCGGGGATGGCGTTGATCTCGTGGCCGTCGTTTCAGACGGCGGCGGGAGACACAGTAACTGCGGGCAATCAGAGCGTAACGATTGGGGCGGGTGGGGAGTTCACAGCGCAATTGGTTCCGAACACGGCGGCGAGCCCGGCCGGGACGTTGTATGTCGTGGTGTTTCAACTGGACGACGGGACGGTGCGGACCGAGTACTGGTCGGTTCCAACTACGTCTCCGGCGACGATCGCGGCGGTGCGGACTACTCCGGGGACGGGACTTGGGAACAGCGTGGTGACGCAGCAGTATGTAGACGCAGCCGTGGCAAACCGCGCACTGGACTCCACAGTGGTGCATCTGGCTGGAAGCGAGACGATCACAGGCACGAAACAGTTTGCGGCCCCGCCGTCGCTTCCGCAGCCGGTGGGAAGCAGCGATGCAGCGAACAAGGGCTATGTGGACGCTGCCGTTTCAAACGTGGGCTCGGGATCCTATGTGTCAAAGGCTGGGGATACGATGACCGGTCCATTGACGCTGCCGGGAGATCCCACGGCTCCGCTCCAAGCAGCAGACCGACATTACGTGGACACCGGCCTATTGGCGAAAGCGGACTTTGTGAACGGAACGGTTCCAACCGCTGAGCTGGGTGCGGGAGTGGCGAGTGCCGCGACCTGCTTAACGGGGAACTCGACGTGGGGCGCGTGCGGGGGCGGGGCGCCAGCGGGAATTACGTATGCCACCACAGCCCTGAGCTGGTCGCAGAATCTGACAACTGCGCTGACGGGTGGTTCGCCAGCCACGGTGACACTAACACCTTGTCCGGTGGGCGTCGACACAACGAGCGGAGCCGGCTACCAGGTCCTGCTTACAGGAGGAGGGAACAGCGAGGCGGTCAATGTAGTTACGGCATCCGGAGGGTGCACTTCGGGGGCGCCGTCGGGCACGATCAGATTTACGCCTTCTTATTCGTACCCGGCCGGATCGACGATCGGTTCGGCATCGTCGGGAATTCAAGAAACAATCAATGCCGCTTGCGGAGTAGACCCGACTAACTGGAAGAACAGCCAGTGTAATGTGACGATTCCGGCGAACGGAGCTAATAGTTCGGTCAACACATACACCGTCGCAGGCACGATTTACTTTCATTCCAATCAGTCTGTTCTAAGTGGCTATGGAACTACGCTTAGCTGCAAGGAGCGTGGGCCTTGCCTGCAGGTTGGCGACTTACTGGGGTCGAATGACTATGCGGGCAACACTGTGATGGGATTGAGCTTCCGGTCGCCGACGGACCTTTCCGGGAGTCCGGCATTTGCCGGCGTGGCCATCACGCAAACACAAAAGGCCTCTCATGTGGTGACGATCACGACGGCAAGCCCGCACGGACTCCGGGTGGGCGATATGGTGACGATCATGTTTACGGACGATGCCGCCTATTGGGGGGACGCATTCGTCACGGCGGTCCCGAATTCCACGACGTTCCAGTACGCACACTCCGGCGCCGACATCGCAGCCCAGACCACTCCCGGTTCGGTAGCATTGGCCTATGTCGCAGTGCTCGACAATGGACTGGGCACGCACCTGAACGACATCTCCTACGACAAGGTGGGAGAAGCCGGATCATTCAATAACTTCTTCGACATATGGGACGACGAAAACGCGCTCATCGAACATTTCAACGCGTCGACCAATCTAACGGGAAACGCAAATTGGACAGGCTCGTTTGTTTTTTCGGCGGGGAACCAGGGATCCTTGAACCAAATTGCTCCCGTCATCACGATGCGCGATTCAACAATCACGGCGATCAACCCGGGCGTGACGGTTTATAACTCGAACGGAATTTATATCGAGAACACAATTCTGCAATCGAGCGGGCCATGGCAGGTCTACTCGTCGAATTCCACCGGGAACTATCAGGGCGCGTACCTAAAGAACATTTATTCGGAAAGCAGCAACGGGGCAAATCCTTTGTCTCCGGCGCGCTCTCCGTTTGCGGGGACAGGCATTGCAGGACTGATTGCGGGAAATTCATCGGCCGCCGCCAGCTTTTTCATCAAAGGGTCGGGCGGTACCGAAGGGATGCCGGGTGGCGGCGGAAGCGGCACCATTCCCTATTCGTATTTTGTAGTGGCCAACGATATAACAGCCGGCAGTCAGACCTCGCCGATGCAGGTACTGAACTATGGTTCGACTGGCAGCGACACGATCCCAGTACGGTGGCCGCGGGTAGCCAACGGAGCGGACGTTATCACTTACGATTTGCTGCGGACGACGACGCCGGTTGGCGTGAACTCCGTCTACCCTTATGCCGGTGGCTGCGGCGGGAGTTCGACGTCGGCGTGCGGTTCGGTGGCGACCAGCATTCCACAGTGCTCGGGACTGGTGTGCACTTACAACGACAATGGGGCAGCGCTTACGGCTAGCTACAATGTTCTACAGGGATCTTATTCCGGCGGTCTACTTTTCTGGCCAGGGTCAATCGTGTCGGTGAACAAAAGTGTCTTCGTGGATGCAGAGGAGAACGGAGCGGTTGGAGTTGGGCTGTCGAACAATCCGTTAGAAATTGCCGACCAATGCACGATCTATGGCGCAACTTCGCCTGGAGGCTACACGAGCTGTTTTGGCAGCGTGACCTCACCCAATAATGGTGTGCCGAGCCAGACGGCAACGTTGATGACAGACGGGGGCGCGGCGGGAGGCGGGCAGACAGTAACGAAAGGCAGATTGAATTTTGGAACGAGCCCCTATGCCAACGTGCAGCCGCATCACATTATTACGTTAATCGATTCGCAACCGGCCCTGACGCGATCGACTTGGGGATATCGGCCGGCGGCGAACGCGACCGACACGTGGATAGGAACGGACGTGCCCAGCGGGGCGGTCGGCCTAACTCAAGGGCAGTTGGCGTTTGGGGCTCCAGTATCGATTACAAATTATATTGCGGCGACCGGCGACGGAGCGCACCAGAACTGGCTGGAGCGACTTAGCGGTGCGTTGAAGGAGTTCAATGTGCCGGTTAAGTTCGACCAGAGCATGACAGTTTCCGGGCTCAGCGACGGGTGTTTGAACGTGGCGGCGGGTTTGATCGGGTCCACGGGCAGTCCGTGCGGATCGGGCGGTGGAGGTGGGGCGATCAGTTCGGTGTTTGGCCGCACTGGAGTGGTGACAGCGCAGACGGGAGACTACAGCGTTTCTCAGGTAATGGGGGCGGCGGCGGATGCAATGGTTGTTCATAACACGGGCAATGAGTCGATTAGCGGGACCAAGACTTTTGCAAATACAGTAAGTGTGGCTGGCAACTTAGTACTGCCGCAAGGGAGCGGATACGTTCCGGCCGTTGGTGGTATTGGTATAGATACGAGGAGCGGCATGCCGGTCCTCGACATTGGCGGCACGACCCAGCAGATTGCACTTACCAGTTCCAATATCAGCGGGCAGGCGGGGACGGCGCTGGCGCTGGCGCAGACCCCGACACAATGCAGCGGATCGTTCGCGACGGGAATCCAGGCGAATGGGAATGCAAATTGCACGACGCCGGATGTGATTCAGATGGCGGAGACGGAGCAGCCGGCGGGCATCGCCAATTGGGGGCAGTTATGGTTCGATAGTACCGCCCACGTCGCGAAGTATATCGACAATAACGGTTCTGCGGTGACTCTGGGTAACGGCCAGCCGAACCTGTTCACGCAGGACTCGACGGGCAACGATCCGGCAGATACGCTCGAGGAGATGAATGGCGGGAACTCGCAGACGTTCAGGATTTACCACTCCTATGCGAATTCCACGAATTACAGCCGCTTGCAGTTTGGCTGGGACAGTTTACAGGGTGCGTGGCAGATTGGAAGTGCGTTTGGTTCGGGGGGCGGCGCGGCGGGAGGAGTGGAGGTCGCTACGGGTACGATCCCGAGCGCGCGCTGGACGTTCGGGGGGAGTTCGCCGTATGCCTTCTACCCTAACACCGACAACACATACATGATCGGCACGTCGAGTTATTCACCAGCGACAATTTACGGTCACCAGTTCTGCATTGGCGCCAGTTGTATCACCTCCTGGCCGAGCGGGGCAGTTGCGTCCGTATTTGGACGCACGGGGGCGGTGACTGCGCTGAGTGGGGATTACTCGGTTTCGCAAGTAAGTGGGGCGGCGCCGCTGGCGTCTCCGACGTTTAGCGGCGTGGTAACAGAACCCGATGGGACGATGGTTAGTGCCTTGGGATGGGCTGGGAGTCCTACGTTTCTGAATAACGTCACGGTCAACGGGAATTTGAATGTGGCGGGGAACATCAATCAGACGAGCAATAGCCCGACGCAGTGGTCCGGGAAAGAATGGACTAACACTACGGCTAGCGTGCCGTCGGGGATGGATTTCTCGCTGGGCGTGGGATCGGATGGGACGTTTCACTGCCAGTTGGCGGGCGGAGGGTCGTGCATGCCGTCGAGTGGCGGGGCGGTGACGAGCGTGTTTGGGCGGACCGGCATCGTGGCGGCGCAGAGCGGGGATTATACGGCGGCGCAGGTCGGGTTGGGGAATGTAACGAATAACGCGCAGACGGTGGCGGCGGTGGTGCCGAATACGGCGCCGGGGACGGGACAGATTCTTGTGGGGAACGCGGGGGCGACGGCTTATGCGCCGCAGAGTATGAGCGGGGACTGCTCGCTGAGCGGCGCGGGAGCGATTAGCTGCGCTAAGACGGGCGGCATGGTGTTTGCGGCGTCGGCGACGACTAACACTACGAACGCGAGCAATATTACTTCTGGGACTTTGCCGCATGCGCAGTTACCTGCGCTGGTTAGTGGGGATATTCCTAATAACACGGCGAATACTACGGGGACGGCGGGTGGCTTGAGTGGGACGCCGGCGCTTCCTAACGGGACGACGGCTACGACACTGAGCGCGGGAGATAACAGCGCGAAGCTGGCGACTACGGCTTATGTAAAGAATGAGATGTATCTGGCGTGGACATGTCCGGTGGCGGGAGCTACGACTAGTGGGGTTAGTTACTGTAATTGGACGTTGCCTGCGGGGATTACGGTGACTGGATTCGATCTGGCGGCCAGCACGGCTCCGGCGGGGTGTACTACCTATCCGACGGTACAGGTCTGGGACGGGAAGGCGAACGTTGAGGTTGGGAGCTATTCCATTCCGATGACTAGCGGGAGCAACTTTTATAGCGCGGTGACGGGGAGCGCGAACCTGGCGTTGGGTGAGTATTTGCGGGTCAAGGTGACTACGGGGGGATCGGGGTGCACGACTGGTCCGGCGGGGATTGTGGCGGTGGTGACGTATCAGATGCAGAACTAACTTTCAGCCATCAGCCGTCAGCCATCAGGAAGAGCAAGTGGACGGAGCGATCCGTGGCGACCACGTGCGCGAGGGCGGAAGAGTATCCTGAAAAACCGTATGCGCGACCTCAGCGGCTAAGGCCGTTGGCGAGAAAAGGGAAGGTTTATCGCAGCGCTGAAGCGCTGCGCCACCCAAAATCAACTGCAAACGCGGAGTTTTCCCACAGCCTGTAGCGCCGTGGGCCGTATTCTTGCGCGGGTTCGCGGCTGACAAACGCCGGGGAACACTTAAGACTGACATGATTAAACACATTGTCTTTTTACTCCTTTTGGGAGTTGGGGCGGCGTGTGCCTCGAATTACTACGTGGACTGCAACCTTGGGTCGAATGGGAATTCGGGGACACAGGGGCAGGCTTGGAGGACGCCGCTTGAGGTTACTCTGCATTCGGCTAATCCGGGGTTCGCTTCCGGGGACGCTATTTACTTTAAGCGGGGGTGCACCTGGCATGAGGGGTTCTCGCTGACTTCATCGGGAGCGAGCGGGAACCCGATCACCATTGACAGCTTCAATGGGGATGGATCGGCTTCGGGGGCGACTAATGCGGGAGCGCCTCCACATCTTACGGGGTATCTGCCGATTGGGGATGCTTACTGGTCGGTGTATTCGGGGAATGTCTGGGTCAGCAAGCCGCTGTTTGACAACGATGGCGGCGGGGGAGATAACTGCCCGAATGATGGCGGGAACTGCGTGCCTTGCCCGAGCAATGGAATCAAGTACAGCTGCGTTTCGCAGCCGCTGGCGGGGATGGCGTTTGTGCGCTTCGGGACGGTTTGGGGGAACGCGGCTGGATCGGTTTCTGGGATCGCACAGGATCGGGACTGGTTTTTTGATTCAACCACGCAACTGCTTTATGTGAACTGCAGCGGCTGCGGGAGCACGGTGAAGCCTCCGGAGTTTTACGGGCAAGTGGTGCCGATCGTTTCGCCGACCACCATGTTGAACCTGAATGGGGTGCAGTACATTGTCGCGCAGCATTTGCTGCTGGACTGGTTTGCGGGATATGGGGTGCAGGTGCAAGGAGCCAGCGATCACTTGTGGCTGGCGAATATGGCGGCGAACAGCGAGGTGGAAAACAGGACGGTGCCAGTGGGGTTTTATGTGCAGCCGAGCGGAACTGCGGTGGACATTCACCTATATAACACCGACGCGAACATGAACTATACGGGATACGAGTTTGCGGCGGGCGGGCAGGGATGCACGGCGCAGACGTGCGCGTTCGAGATCAAGAATTGCCGGGCATATGGGAACCGGGCTTACGGGATTGTCGACAATACGGGTGGGGCGGTCAGCTATGACTACTGCCACTTGTATGCGAATAACCTGGCAACGGCGCTGACGGTGGATACTTCGGGCGCGCCAGGTCCGGCGGCGGGGACGCACAACATAGGTGCGGAAACGCCGCCGTGGATCCGGGAGTGGCGGCGGTGGCCAGCATATACGACGGTGACTTATGACGATCCAGGACTGGTGGAATATAGCGATACTTATATTAATTCGCTGCTTCCGATGGTGAAGACGAGAGCGGTGCCGCTTTCGATTGCGGTGGTTGCGGGCGGGAGTTACTCGCAGGCGATTGTGGGCGAAGTGCAAGGGTGGATCAATACGGGGTGGGATATTAATACGCATTCGGTTTCGCATGAGTATTGGGATCCGCCGGCGGCGAATTGCGGCGACGATCCGGGCTCCTCAAAGTACGCGGCTTCGGCGACGACAATTCCCTGCCATGCGATCACTGGATTGCAGTACACGGGGACGGTGGCGAATACGGTTTCGTTGACGATCAGCCATAGCGGGGGAACGGGCTGCCCGAGCAATGATTGCCTGATCATGAATCCGACGCCGTACGATGCGTGCGCGTATCACGTGTGGGATTTGACGCCGGTTGCGCCGAATGGAACGGCGGGGGCAAACCAGATCAATCTGGTTGGGACGATGGTGGCGGCGCTGCCGGCATCTTGTTTCGGAAAGGCATCGCTGGATTCGCTGGCGAAAGGGAGCGCACACGCTTATTCGCTGGCGGACGTGAGCATTGCCGACATCAAGGCAGCGGCGGTGAATCTGGATTTCGACGAAGGTTATCTGGAAAGCGATGAGATGAGCTGGGCGCAGGCGTGGATGAATTTGAATTTCACGGGCCTGCCATCGAAGCGCGTGTACGTGATGCCGGGAACGTACGAGGATCCGGTGACGGAAGGGATTGCGGCGGGACTGGGATATGCGGGTGTGCGCGGGACGGGGAGTTTGAAGCCGTGTTGCGGGGCGAATACGACACTGGCTTCGGGATATGACGTGCTGAATATTTTGAGCCAGGGGATCGTGCCGAATTATCAGGGGTTGAGCTACCAGCAGATGCGGAACCGGGTGAGCCAGGATCTGTTCAAGAATGCGCTGTGGGGACGGCCGATTGGGTATTTCTGGCATGTGAACGAACTGAGGCCGGATGAAGTTACGAATTTCGCGGATGCGCTGGTGCAGGGCGGGGCTGCGTTGGAGTCGAACACGCAGATGGTGGAGTTCTTGCTGGGATGCTCGTCGAACGATGTCACACCAAGCGGATATATAGCTGGGAGTTATTACGCTTGCCCGTCTTCGGGAGTGGAAGCGGATTTTCGGCCTACGGCGAATTCTCCGGTTCCGAACCCGCCCCTAAATTTGGGAGTGACTTATCAGTACGATCTGATGGGAATTAACCGGAATTTGTTTGCGGCGGGTTGGGAGATGGGGGCGTACGCGTATGTGCCGGAGAGTGTGAGCGCGGGGCATTGAGGGCAGGTCAGAGCCGTCAGCCGTCAGCCATCAGCCATCAGCGAGCGAGATGCATAGGTCCTTCGCTGCGCGGGAGTCATCGTTGCTGCGCTTGCATTTTCTCGGCATCGCGGATCACGCGAAAGCATGCCCACACGAGAAGGGCGGTCGCGACGCCTACGGCGACAAATTGTTAGTGCGCAGGCACGCATGGATGTGGACGATTCTACTCCTGCGAAGGCAGAGTGCACGGGGAGAACTCCCTGCGGGGGCGAGGGATTGGTTGAGGGAGTAGGGGTCCTTCGACTCCGTTCGGCAGGCGCCTCACTTTGCTCAGGATGACAGTAAGGTTCTTGCGGGTTCTGATCGAGGGGAAGAACGCGGGCTGGAGCGGCCGCGCCACACGCCACACGGACGCGGGCGGCGGGGGCACCCGCGCCACACTTCGAAGGGCGAGGGCGGGACGCCCTCGCGACAGCCGGCAGGATGCCGGCGCTACGGTCGAGATAGCGCGACAGTCGAGACCATCGAGTAGTGATGAGAAATTTAAAACGGGTAGCGCGGATCAGGGATGCGGTCTAAAGAACAGAAGTTGGGGACGGTCGGCAAGGGGAATTCGGGGCGGGATCGGGCTACGGGGCGAAAGTGGGAAACATGGCAGAGTTCGGAAGAGAAGCTAACTCCTATCGAGCATGACGGAATGACGGACCAACTGGAGGGCAAGGTAGGGTTCCGGCGGGACGAGATGGATTACGTGGAGCCGGGCGGCAGTTCGGTTGAGGAGCAGGTTGAGGACAAGGATGACGGGTGGAAGGGCAAATTAAACTGGCTAATCGATTTCGGGAAGGTGCTGGACCAGCCTACTCGGAATCCGGGTTACTGGCGGGAGGTTCCGGGGAGAGCGGAAGTCTGGAAGATGCCGCACGGGGACGTTTGGCTTCAGCAACACTTGAAGATCCGGACTAAGTTGGGTGACCTTAAGTCGCTGGGAATGAACTCAGTGCAGGAGGCGTATTCGCGGGCATGCGACGATCATAAGTCGAAGCGGAACATTGTGCTGAAGGCGCGGCAGGTGGGGATGACGACTTACATTGCCGCGCGCTTTTTTGTGCAGACGATTACGCGGCCGGGGACGCTGACGATGCTGGTAGCGCATGACCGGGAGGCGGCGGAGGAAATTTTCCGGATTGTGCACCGGTTCTGGGACAACTTACAGGACTGTTGGAGGGGTCCGCTGAAGACTTCGCATTGCAGCGCGCGGGAGCTGGTGTTTCCGCATGTAGACAGCGAGTTTACGGTGGCGTCGGCGGACGAGAATGCGGGACGGGGGCGGACGATCCAGAATTTGCATTGCACGGAAGTGTCGCGGTGGGGGCGGGACGGAGAAGAGGCGCTGGCATCGTTGCGAGCGGCGGTGGTTCCGGGCGGGGAGATCGTGCTGGAGTCGACGGCGAACGGGGCCTGGGGATCGTTTTACGAGGAGTGGCAGCGGGCGGAGGAGATGGGATATCTGCAACATTTCTTTCCCTGGTGGTGGGAAGGAACTTATCGGAGCGAGGTAGGGCCGGGGTTTGAGATGACTCCGGAAGAGGCGGAGCTGGCTCGGGTGAATGGGCTGACCGTGGAGCAGATTGCGTGGCGGCGGCAACAGTGGGCATCGTTGCGAGGACTGGCTCCGCAGGAGTTTGCCGAGGATGCAGTTGGGTGTTTCCGGGCTTCGGGAGAGTGTGTGTTCGAGTTAGAGATCGTGGATAAGGCGCTGGCAGACGCAAGAGAGCCGCTGGAAAGGAAGGATAACGGAAGACTGGCGATGTGGATGCCTCCGCGGCCGGGAAGAAGGTATGTGATCGGAGTGGACCCGGCAGGTGGAGGAGTGAAGGGCGATTACACGTGCGCACAAGTTATCGATCGAAAGACGGGAATGCAATGCGCGGAGATGCATGGACATTTCTCTCACAAAGAGACAGCGACTAAGTCGGTAGAGTTAGCTAAGTTGTATAACTCGGCGTTGATTGCGGTTGAGAGAAATAACCATGGGTCGGGAGTACTGGCGCATCTGGAGAGATCGGACTATCACGAGATTTATCAAGAAAAGGGCTGGAACGGGTGGTTGACGTCGGCGGTGAGCCGTCCGGCGATGGTGGAGAGACTGATCGCGGTGTTGATGGAAAATCCGGAACTGTTTCCGAGTGCGCGGTTGTGGAACGAATGCCGGACGTTTGTGAGGACGGCGAGCGGACGTCCGGAGGCGGCGCCGGGAGCGCACGACGATTGCGTGATGGCTCTGGGGATTGCACTGGCAGTGCGAGAGGAGACGGCGGGGGAGAAGGCGAAGGAGAAGGTCAGAGGTTAGAGGTCAGATTGCAGAGGTAAAGGCCCCTCTCCGAAGAAGCGGAGAAAAGTGAACAAAATGGGTGTGCAGGCGTCACGGCGGGGTGTGAGGGGGGGGACTACAGTGCGCAGTAGATGCCGACGCAGGCGGTGCAACATATCAAGCGGATGAGGGGCGGAGCGCAGGGGCATCTGATGCGCTGCGAGGATGGGCATTACTATGTGGTGAAGTTCCGGAATAATCCGCAGCATGAGCGGGTGCTGGCGAATGAGTTCCTGGCGACGCGACTGGCGGAGCGAGTGGGGCTGCCGGTTCCGGCGGCGGAAGTGGTGGATGTTTCGAGCTGGCTGGTGGAGCATACTCCCGAGTTATCGATTGTGCTGGGGCATCAGGAAATTCGGGTGGAGGCGGGGCTGCAGTTTGGGTCGCGATTTGTGGTGAATCCGGTGGAGGGGCAGGTGTTTGATTACCTGCCTCCGGAGATGCTGGAGCGGGTGCGAAACCTGGAGACGTTTGCGGGGATTCTGGCGCTGGATAAGTGGACGTGTAACGCGGACGGGCGGCAGGCGGCGTTTTGGCGGAAGATGCGGGAGCGGAAGTATTCGGCGTCGTTTATCGATCAGGGATATTGCTTTAATGCGGGGGAGTGGACGTTTCCGGATTTTCCTTTGCGGGGGGTTTATCCGCGGAACGAAGTATATGCGCGGGTGAGCGGATGGAATTCGTTTGAGCCGTGGTTGTCGCGGATTGAAGGGCTGGAGGAGGATGCGATTTGGCGGGTGGCGGGAGAGATACCTCCGGCGTGGTATGGGGAGTCGTGGGATGAGCTGGAGGCGCTGGTGACGCGGCTGATTGAGCGGCGGGCGATGGTGCGGGAGCTGATTCAGGCATTTCGGTCGTCGCCGAGGCGGCCGTTTCCGGAGTGGAGAGAAGATGCGTGAGTTAGGCGTCAGCCGTCAGCCATCAGCCGTCAGCCATCATTCCCTCGGGAAGAAATGTATGGGCTGACCAGCCAAATTCGGCGGGCGGCGGCATCGATCGGGGCTAACATCGCTGAGGGTGCGGGTAAGAATTCGCGGCCTGAGTTTGCGCGGTTCTTGCAGATAGCAATGGGCTCTGCGAGTGAGCTGGAATATCACATTTTGTTATCGCGAGATCTGGGATATCTGGCTGCGGAGAGTGGTCAGTTGCTTTCTGAGCAGGTGGTTGAAACAAAGAGAATGCTCACCGGGTTCATTCAGTACCTTTGCCATGCGAAGACTGGAATTAAGGGCTGACAACTGAAAGCTCATGGCTGATTGATGAGTGAGAAGAAACAGTGCGAACTGCTTTTGCTGCGGTTGGTGCCGCATGCTCTGCGGGATGATTTTATGACCGTGGGGGTGGTGGTGCTGGAGGCGGAGGGAGAAGCAGGCGTCGGCGAGCAGGCGTCAGGGATCAGCCATCAGCCGTCAGCCATCAGCCATCAGGAAGAGCGACTTGAGGCTGACGAAACTCGGGCTCAGCACGGACCCCGGTTTGCGGATGTGCGGTTTACTCGGGACTGGAAGAGGGTGGAGTGCTTTGCTCCGGAGATTGAAGTGGAGATTCTGGAGAGGCTGGAAGCTGGGGTGCGGGGGCGGCTGAAGGAGATTCGGAATCGAGCGGATTTGTTGCGAATGCTGGAGTCGGAATTTGGAGCGGTGTTTGACGTGGGGCCGGTGAAGGCTCTGGTGGCGGAAGATCCGGCGGCGGAGATGGTGGTTTTGGAGCGCGATTACCTGGCGCCGGGGCGGGCAGGAATGCCCGCCCCACACGAGCGCGGGCGGATGGGACGGATGGGGATCGTTTCGAGAATGCAGGACGCGTTTGCGGAGGCGGGCGTTTTGGAGATGCTGCAGCGCGATCTGAACATGAAGGAGTTTACGGGAGAGAACGATCCGTTTCGCGTGGACTTTGGGTTTCGGTTGGCAAAGTCGCTGAAGATGTTTCAGGGGCTGGCGCTGAATTTGAGCCGGGAGCCGGCGGTAACGCTGGCGTACCGGTATGGGCGGATTCAATCGGGAATGCGCAGCCGCGATGAAGAAGCGCTGATGACGGCGATTGTTAGTGAAGAGGCTCTGCGGGCGCGGGGCGAGGTGGCTTCGGGGATTGCTATGCTGCGGGCAAATGAGGTTGAGGTGCGGAGCGTGGGGGAGATGGGGGAGATTGCGGAGCGGGTGCGGGGAGAGGTTAGAGGTTAGATTGCAGAGGTAATTCGGGCCGGGATCGACAAGCGGCGCAGCGAAAGCTGTGCCGTTTGCATTTGGGGAAGAATGCCTTGAGGCAGCCAGGGTTAGTCGGAGGAGTCGGGGTCCTTCGACTCCGTAACTGCTGCGCTTTGCTTGCAGTTACCCGCTCAGGATGACACATATTGAACGTGGCCTGGATCGCACGTAGTAGGTTGCGGTGGGGCTTTGTTCCCATGGAACGCGCGTTAGTGGGTTGAGAGTTTCGCGGGCGAGGGCGCCCGCGCCACACGGGGAGATCATGAACATTCGGGAGACGGTGCGCGGCGCTATGCGCCGGGTGGGAGAGGTGTCGGTGCGGGAGTTTGCCTCAGGGTCAATTGGAAACGACGGAATCCCACCCTTGCAAAAAACGCAAGGGTGGGGCAGCCGGCTCCTTACGAGTTTGTTGGCGCGCGGGCGCGGCGGGCGACGGACGGCGGGAACGGGGTCGAACCTGGCTCCGTTCTCGGGCCCGGGGTTTGCGTCGCCGCTGATACCGGCGAAGGGCAGAGGCTCGGCGGTTTATAACGCGGTGCCGAAACCTACGCCGGCGAATCTGCGGCGGTTTGCGGAGACTCCGGTGGCGCGGCGGGCGATCAATGTAATTAAGGACCGCATTTCGGGGATGCGGTGGCGAATCCAGGTGCGGAGCGGGCGATCGCTGGAGCAGATTCCGGATGGAGCGGCACGGATTCGGATATTGACCGAAAATTTTGAGGCGCCGAATCCGGATGATTCGTTCCGATCGATGCTGGAGCAGGTGCTGGAGGATGTGATTGTTGGCGGGTTTGGGGCGATTGAGCTTGATCGAGTGGAGGGGTGGTCGCTGCCAAGTAGCCGTCAGCCATCAGCCATCAGCCATCAGGAAAACTCTCAGTACCCAGTGCCCAGTACCCAGAGGGACGCAGAAGCTCTGGGGCGGACAGGAGTGTCCGCCCTACACGGTCCGTTGGTGATGTGGCCAGTGGATGGGGCTACGATCCGGATTCTGCCGGATTGGGATGGGCGGGGGGATTCTCCCCGGTATGTGCAAGTTACTGGACTTAGTGGGGCTAACGGGCAGATCGTCCTTAATGATGATGAGCTGAGTTACATTCGGCTGAATCCTCGGACGCACACACCATTTGGGCTGGGGCGCGTGGAAGTGGCGTTTGAAACGATCAACGCGTTCTTGAGCGCGCACCGGTATGCGGGACGGCTGGCTTCTAACTCAGTGGTGCAGTATGCACTCTGGCTGCAGGGGCTGACGCCGGCGAATCATGAGCGGCTGATCCGGTGGTGGCAGGACGAGATTGAGGGCACGGGGCGCGTGCCAATTATGTCGGCAGAGTCGAAGCCGGAGGTGCTGCGGTTCGGGGCTGGGACGGACGCAGACCTCCGGCTGGCGTGGCAGGAGTTTTTGCTGCGCGTGATTGCAGATGCGTTTGATCTGCCTGCGCAATTCCTAGGCGTGGTGAGCGACGTGAACCGGGCGACAGCGGAAACGATGAACGAGATGGCGTTCCGGTCGGCGATTGTTCCCACGGCTCGGCTGGTGGCGGAGTATCTGACGCGGGACGCGATTGGGAAGAAGCTGGGTTGGACGGATTTGGAGTTTGTATTTACCGACGTCGATGCTACTGACGAGATGCAGCAGGCTCAGATTGACGAGATATTGCTGCGGAACGGGATCGTTACAGTGAATGAAGTACGGCGGGCTCGGGGGCTGGGGGAGATTGGGTGAGGTCAGAGGTTAGAGGTCAGAGGTCAGAGGTCAGATTGCAGAGGCAGGTTCGGGATGGGGCCTGGCAGTACCGGGCTAAGAGGCGGGCTCGATTCCTCGACGAGTTTTCCGGCTGCGCCGGGCAGCACGACAGACACGCCGAGTTTTCGCGGGCGGGGGCGCCCGCGCCACATTAATTAAGGAGCGGGGAATGGGATTGTCACTGGAGTCGATGGCGATTGAGATGCCTGCCGTGTTTGGACATCCGAACCGGGTTGCTTTTCGGGGAGTGTTGACGCTGGTGGACGTGGTTTCGGACAAAGCACCGTCGGGAGCGCGTGGCCATCGGGTGATGCTGACCAGGAGGGCGGCGGAAAAGGCGATTCCGTCGTTGCTGGGGATGGCGCTCGACTATTCTCCGCGGTTCGATGCGCATGACACTCGGCGGAAGATTGGGGTGATCACGCGGGCGGAGATTGTGGGGCGGGAAATTGAGGTGAGCGGGTTTTTGTATGGGCGGGATTTTCCGGAGATTGTGGAGGAGATCGGGAAAACAGCTGTCAGCCGTCAGCCTTCAGCCTTCAGGAAAGGCGGGGTGGGCAGCGCGGACAAGAATGTCCGCGCCACACAAGCGATTCTCGGAATGTCTTATGAGATTGCGGACGCGGTGGTGGAGGACATCAAGGCGACGGTGTGGGTGCTGAACCGAGTGACGTTTACCGGTGCGGCGGTACTGCGGCGGGACAAGGCGGCGTACCGGTCGACCTGGATTGAGTTGGGGTAAGTATCGCGTGGGACAAGTTAGTTCGGAGAGCGAGGACAAACGTTAACCACGGGGTACGCGGGGTAACACGAGGGAAACAGGGATCGGTTGTAAAACAGCGACCGTGATCATACGGCACGTCAAATGGAGGAATGGAAATGGATGAAGAGATGGTGAAGCAGATGATGGCGGCGGCGGAAAGGCTGGCGGCTGCGAGTGAGACGCTGGATCGCGTTCTGGGGAAGCTGGATGCGCAGCAGGACATGCTGAACGCAAAGGTGGACCGGATCGTGGCTGCGGTGGAAGACAACTTAGTGCAGGCAGTGGACGGACAAACGGCGAACGCCAGCGCGGCGGACTTGCAAGGACGAGTCGCGGAGTTGGAAAAGTCGAATGCGGACCTGAAGGCGCAAGCGGCGCGACTGGCGCGGAAGACGATCTCTCCGGTGGTGGCGGCGCTGATCGGGAAGAACGAGATCGAAGGGGAGCGGATGGATCCGGCGGTGTTGAATAAGACACTGGCCGCGTTGAGCGTGGAGCAACGCATTGCGGTGAAGTCGGAGCTGGCGCGGGCGGGGGTGATCGAGTAGCAGCCATCAGCCATCAGCCGTCAGCCATCAGCCGTCAGCCGTCAGCCATCAGCCGTCAGCCATCAGTAAAGGCTCACGAGGTGGGCAGTACGGACGAGGGCGCGAGAGATCGCGCCTTTTGTTTTTTGAGCGTCGGGCGCGGGCAGGAATGGCCGCGCCACACAAGAGGACAACTTAACTTAGGAGAAGACATGAAAGCACAGTTTCTGGATTTGAATGCGGCAGCGGATTACCTAGGGCCGGGCGCGGTTGAAGTTGAACGGTATCAGACGGAGATCACGGACCTGGTGCGGAGACGCGGGGTGTTTGGGCAGCGGATCAAGCAGGTGCCAGCAACGGGGCATCCGTCGCGATTTTTCGAAGAGACGGCGATCGCTTCTCCGACGGCGGCGCAGGCGTTTGTCGATCCGCGAAACATCCAACCGACGTTGCAAGGTCCGACGCGGGTGGAACACAGCGTTCCACTGAAGGCGCTGGTTTCGCAGATCAACTACAACCTTTTTGACATGGAGGTGGGATCGCAGCAGAGCCAGTTCGCGTACTTGCAGGCCAAGGACCTGACGGACGCGGTCGAAGGGTTGCTGCGCACGCACGATGTGGCGCTGTGGAACGGCAATGACACGTCGCTGAACACGCCGACTACGGCTCAGTATTTCGGGGTGATTGGGCAGATTGAAGCGGGCGGCAACACGACCACGATTGCGACAACGGCAAGCATCGTGGACGGGTTAAAGAGCACGATCGCGCAGATGATGGCGAGTTCCTCTTTCGAGGTGCGGCCAACGGCGATTTATGCGAATCCGGTGCTGCTTGATCTGATCGACCGCGAAATGAAAACAGAGTTCAACGTGGTGCTGTCGACGACGGAGATCACGGCGGGACTGAGCGTGAAGACACTTAGCACGCAGGCCGGCGAGCTGCCGCTGATTCCGGAATGGGCGCTACCGTACACGGGGACACCGGGAAGCGGGAGTGCGGTGTTGCCGGCGTACATCGTGCAGGAAGACATGATCGAGTACCACTGGCTGACGGATGCGAATCCTCGCGTCTTCAAGCTGGGGTTGCCGAGTTCGCTGATGACGCAAAGCGTAGTGGTGAAATTCGGGGCGCCGGTGGTAAAGGGTGCGTCGTATGCGCATTACGAAGTGAAGGTGAACCGGTAGCTGTCAGCTATCAGCCATCAGCCATCAGCCGTCAGGAAAGGCAACTGGCCGACGGTTAACACATCCGAGTGTTCTCGGTTCCAAGTTTCCAGTGGCTGGTTCGCTGGGATGGGGACCGAGAACGAAGGATGTGTTTGGTAGGGGAGAGACGCGGCAAGCCGCGTCTCTATGTTGAAGACTGGGACGGATTATGAATTATCTCGATCCATCGGAGTACGTGACTTATGGGCTGGAGGCTACGACGGATGCGTCGTGGGTAACGGCAGCATCGGCGATTATTGATTCGCATTGTCGAAGGCCGACGCTGGCGGTGAATCAGTACACGGAGCGGTTGCGCTCGGGGGATCCGACGAGGCCTCTGCGGTTGACTTATCTGCCACTTACGGCGGCGGCGCCGTTGACCACACCGATCGTTTCGGCGCTGGCGCGATATGCGACACCGCGGCGTGGGGAGTGGTCGTATGACGAGATGGTGTGGGACGCGGCGGTGGTTTTCGGGATTCCAGGAACGTGGGCGGCATTGAACCCGGCGGATCTCGATGTATCTGCGGATATCGGAGAAGTCACGCTGCCGGTGAACGTGCTGTCGTGGACATTCAACGAAGTGGAAATTGAGTACACGGCGGGATTGGATCCGATTCCGGATGTGGTGAAAGTGGCGTGCGCACAGATTGTGAAGAATGCGCAGGCGACGCCGGCGCTGAACGTGAAGAAGGGCGTCGTGGACAAGATGCAGCTTTGGTACTTCTCCGATTCGCTGGTGGACGAGACCGTGGAGACACTACTGGCGCCGTATGTGGCGCAGAAAGTGGGATGACCATGACGGGGATTTCCGGAGGTGCAGCGGCGCGGGCGGCGGACGCCATGCTGCGGACGCTGGGGGGCACGCAGGTGATCCTGCTGTTTCCGGCGGCGGGCATGCCGGCGGACGCGGTGGCGGAGTTGGGGCTGGTGGATCCGGGAGTGGTGCAGGCCCCGATTTCGCCGGTGATTGTGCGGGAGTTGACGACGGAGAACAACGGTCCGCGGCGACGAATCGAGCTGGTAGTGGGACGGTCGGCGATGGCGGAGCAAGTAAGTCAGCGAAGCGTGGCGTCAGCGGATGTGCTGTTCGACACGGCGCTGGGGATTGTTTATGAAGGCGAGATGTTCCACATCGAAGGATATGTGGTGGAGCGGTTTGCGGGCGTGGCTTATTTATATCGGGTGCTGGGAGTGAGCTGAACCGCAATTGGCAATTGGCACTTAGCAATTGGCCTTTTGCTTACGTTGCGACTTAGCTTGGATGGCCGATGGAGTAGCCTCGGAGGCGGCACGGGTGAAGCCGTGGCCTAGCGAGAACCGATTTATGAAAATACGCTCCAGGGACCTTTTGATTTCGTAACCGTTTCGCACTTACAAAGCGGCTACTTCGCTCGGGATGACACGACTTACAGGACGGGGAAGAAGATATGCAGGCGGCGAAGGACAGTTTCTATATGGCACTACGGGCGCGGCTGGCGGGTTTGAATCCGGCTCGGACTGTGGTGATCGACGGCGTTACGGTGCCGGCGATTGTGGTCCGTGAAAACATGGAACCTCGGTTTAACGAAGCGCAGGCGGGAGTGTTTTACATCGATTTTGGGGAATTGCTGATTGCGGAAAGTACGCGGCCGATGCTGGGGTTGGACTGCTACATCTGGTATGGGAGCGAAGGGACGACGGGTGGATCGGGAGTGGACCGGGGGCGAGTTTTGGCGGAGATGGACGACGAACTGGTGAGAATTTGTATGCCTCCGCATACCGAGATGCTGGATTACAGCCAGACGCCAGCGGCAGATTGGGGATCGGGGATTTTCTGGACGATGCCGGAGTTGGGGACTGCACCGGGTGAAGCGCCGATCGCAAAGCAACAGCGGAGCGCCTGCGAGGGACGCGTGGCACGGTATGCGCAGTTGAGAATCTACTTTTTTCTGCCGGAGGCGGAGGCATGACGCGGGCGGGGTTGAGACCGATAGCGCGGCAGACGCGCGCATATTTTGCGCCGGTCGATCGAGTAAATGGGCCGACGGCGATTTTCGATCCATCGCAGAACGGGGGATTTCAGCTGGATGCACCGCCGGCACCGTGGATTGATTTGGGATGGATTGAAAACTTTCAGCGGACGAGCACATCGCAGATCGAGAGTATGGCGGGGGGTGCGGCGGGCGCGGTTGCAGGGCAGGCGCGGCACGCGCTTGGGGCGCGCGTGGATTTCGAGTTTCGAGACTGGGGCAAGTTGCAAATGGCGCTGGCGGGCGGCGCGGAGCACATGAATGTATTGGCCACGGACCCGAGTGCATCGCCGGCGGGGTCGGGCGGAGTTCCGCTGGCGGCGGTGGCGGTGCTGGCTGGCTCCACGGCAGAGGAATTGATTCTTGGTGCGGGGGCGTCTGCGGTCTTTGCGGCCGGTGACTTAGTGGCGTGCGACGTGGACTATGCGCAGCAAGTTGGGTATGTGGGAACAGGGATCGCGGCGGCGTACGTGAAGAACCCGGCGGACGTGCGACAGGATGCTAACTACGTGCGGCGAGTTACATTCAACGTTGGACGAGTCGCGCAGGTAACGGCAACGTCACTGGTGTTGGCGCAGGCACTGCCTGGGGGAGCACCAGCGGCAGGGGCCTCTGTGCAACAGGTTATCGCATTCGTGGATCGGGAGGGCGGGGCGTTTCTGCAGCAATGGTCGGGGCTTTTTGTGATGGAAGAGGAGTCGGGCGGCAGGGTGTGTTTTTTTTATCCGACATTGAGTCCGACTACCGCCAAACCGGCGTGGTTGCGGGAGAGCCTGGTGCAGATACAAACACCGATTGCGGAATTGACATTGCAGGCATCGTTTACGGCGCTGCCAACTATTGATGGGAACGATGGGGCGGTGGTGCTGTGTTATCGGAGTTACTTTCCGGCGAGCGGGGCGGAGATTTACTGAAGGCGGCGCCGAAGAATTCTGGACCCTCCTGATTGGAGACTGACACAAAGCATCAACCACAGGGTATACGGGGGTGCACGGTGCACGGAATCCCCAGTCAGGACCTTTCTTAGCACAACATGAAGCTACTGATTGACAATCTCGACGGTCTCGGCGCGCAGGACTATACGGCATGTTTGCGGCCAGAAAAGAACGCCAACCTTGTTCGCAAGTTGAACACACCGGCGGAACTGAAGATCAGCCTGGTGTCGGTGGGAACGGCTTTTGTCGCTCCGAAAACGGGCGCACGGGTCACATTGGCGCGGGCTGATGGCACGGATCTATTCACCGGATATGTTATGGCGATACCGTCATTCCGGTACTTGGGATGGACCGATTCTGGCGAGCGCTACGAGTATGACTTAGTTGCGCTTAGCGACGCGACGATGCTGGAATTGAAGCCGACGCCTCCGCATCCTCCGTTTGTGGCACGAACGGCTGGGAGCGCGTTGCAGCAATTGACGCAGGACATGCTTCCCGGCTGGTTTGATTTTTCGGGGGTCAATGTCGGAGACACGATTCCGTATTTCAGCGTCGATCCGGCGAAGAATTGGGCGGCGACGGCGGCGGAGATTGCCGTTCTGGCGCGAGGCAGTTATCGGGACGACGACGGGAAGTTATTCTTCGCTCCGTTAGGACGCAACACCCATGCGCTGGCGGAAAGCGATGCGACATTCTCCCCCAGTGATTTGCAGTTGCAGAGCATAAACCGCCTGGTAAATGACCTGACGGTGCTTGGGGCGCTGGAGCCGAGCGCGCACGTGAAGGACTATTTTGTCGGCGATGGAAAAACGGCGATCTTTTACCTGTCACAGATTCCGTTTACGCGGAAGAGCGAAATTCCGCTTTATAACCGCACGATCCTCGATGAAAAGTACACGGAGCTTGACCCTACGCACTGGACCGTAACTGGACAGCCGAGCGTTTTCACGGTCAGCGGGGGACAACTGAAAGTTGCCGGCGGAACGGGAGTGGACGGGCAAACCAGCTTGCAGTTTGTGGAGCAAGTGGAGTTGGGCGGGGCTACGGTTCTGGAGCACGGCGCTGTTTCGTTCGGGGCCGCGTCCGATGGCGTGATCGGCGGGCTTTATGCGGGGGCAGTATCGATCGGTTCGTGCGTGGCCGGTTTTCGAATTACTCCATCGGGCGCGAACTGCAGCATTCAGGCGCTGGTTAATGGGGCGCTGACAGGAGCTGCACTGGCAACACAACCGGGACATTACTACGTTTTCACGACGCAGTTGCATCCGAGCGAGATTTACCGGATGCAGCAGGTGTATCACTCGTCGGAGTATCCGAATGGAAGCCCTCGCGGTGGGGGCGGGGTTGCTTGCGATGTCCGAATCGTGTTGCAAGCGCAAGATATCGACCCCGCGAGCCCGGCCGCGCAAGTGGCGCCAGCAACCGTGCTGTATGACGGAGTGATCAGCAATGCTCCTGGGTTCTGCACTTATGCGCTGATTAGTACGGCGAACATGCAATGCTCGGTGGGATTTACGTATGTCTATCTGGCAACAGACGCAATTGTGCGAACTACCGTTCCGGGGGAAAGCCCAGAGACACAAACTACCGGATCTCTGCTAAAAGGAGGGCAGTGCAGGATCTCCAACACACCTTCGCTTGAGTTTTATCCCGAGGATGTGCCGGCTGCCAATGAAAGTATCGAGGTGACTTATCGCGGCCAGGGACACGCTATGGCTCGAGTATTGAACTCGGCAAGCATCGCGGCACACCAAAATGGAGCCGACAACGGAGTGCGTGGGGAAATGCGTCAGATTGCGGCGCCTCTGCCGCGGACATCGGCGGATTGCGAGATCGCGGCGCTGGCGTTGCTGGACGATGCGGGACAGGGGTGGAGCGGGGAATATCAGGCGTGGAGCGGGTTCATGCCGGGAGGGGCGGAGGACATTTATCCGGGCGATGGGCTGGCCGTGAATGTGCCTTCGCGCGCGGCGACGTTTTTGGGTATCGTGCGCGAGGTTGACGTGGTAGTGCTCGACATTGCCGGGGAGAATTTGCGCTACACACTGAAGTTTGTCGACGCAGGCGACCCGGCGCTTGGATTTGCATTCGAAAAGGCGCTGGTGAAAGAGGCGCAATTGCCTGAGCCTATCGATGCAAGCCAAGTCGGAAGCACTTATCTTGCGGACCTGACAAGTGCAGAGGTTACAAATGCCACTTCTACCACTGTCACCGTGGATACTGGTTGGACGCCGCCTGCGGGGTGGGGAGTCGAGGTACGTTACTCGGATGCTGGCTGGGGAACGAGTAACGCCGGCAATTTAATTGGACGATTTACCACTGGGAGCTTCACGCTGTCCAGGTATGTACGAGGACAGGATTACTTTTTGCGTAGTTACGACAATAGCTCACCGCCTAGGTATTCGCGTTACTCGACAGCGCTGCACGTTGACTTTCCTCTTGACTATTCGTATGAAACATAACAACGGCGACACGCTATGTCCTGCTGGTTGTTCCGGCAGCGTCTGCAAGATGAGCGGGGACTTTCAGCTCGAAGTACTGGAAAAACTGGGGCGGCTTGAGGCCAAGGTCGACATGATCGTGGGCAATGGTCAGCCGGGAAGAATGCGACTCGCCGAGGATCGTATTACGGCGCTGGAACGCAACGATATCAAGCGGAATGTGTACGACCGCATTGTGACGGCGGCGATTGCGTTCGCGGTGAGCGCACTCATCACGCTACACGATCATTTCCTGCCGAAGTAGCACGAATAAGTCCACAAGGAGAGCAGTTATGGATGCGATGCGGAAACCGCTGCGCGCAATGGGGCTTGTGCCTGGGGTGGTGAACAGCATCGAGGGATTGTTTGGACGGCACAGCGGGCGGGAGAAGAAAGAGTCTGCGATGGCGTTTGTGCTGGCGGCGCTTCACCTTAGGGAATCGGTGGAAAACGGTGAGGTGGTGGATGAAGAGAGGTTCAAGCAAGGGCTGTCGAAGATGATCGACGGCGCGGCGGAGTGTTTGAATGCGTCGGGTTGGGCACAGAAAGAACGGTAGAGCTGGAGTGAGCGACGGCAAACATTGAACCACGGGGAACACAAAGGCAGACAGGGGAAATCGAGGGCGCACTTTAGATATCACTTTTGAAAGAGCTTAGGGAACAATCATGAACTTGTTAAAGCAATACGGGCCTGTGGTGTGCACGCTGGCCGGGACGATTGGGGCGGCGATTCTTACGCCAGCATTCATTGCGGCGCATCCGGTGGCATTTGCGTGGGTTAATGCAGCAGCGCAGTTACTGCATGCGGTGCTGCCATCCATCTTCGAGACGAAAGAGAGTTGAGCATGAAAAGACGGACGACTGTAGTGCTGGCGGGGTTGGTGGCGATGCTGGGTTGTTCTCCGATTGAGAATCGGGCGCGAGATACAGCGGCGGCACTTTCCGGATCTATCATTGCTGCGCAAACCAAGTACCAGGCGAGCTGCGCCGCGAATGCAAATGAGGAAGTTTGTCAACTTATTAACCGTGGGGTGTCGGGGGAGAACGCCTTGATCACCGCAGTCGAGACTTACTGCGGGTGGACGCCTACGCTGGCGCCGCCAGACGCGACGGCGGCGTGCGTGCCAGTGAAATCCATGCAGGCAGGGCTGGAGACGGCGATCACGAATGCTGCCGCGTTGACATTGGAAATTAAAGGAGCAATCTAATGGGTGCGGCAACTTTGATTAGTCTGGTTCTTACGCTGCTTCAGTCGATTCTTGCTTCGGCGAAGGTTGGGGGAGTTGCTCCTAACATCATTGCTAACATTGAAGCGGCAGCCGCGAGCCTGCTGGCGGTGCAGGGGACACCGGTTACGTTTGCGCAGCTGGAAGGCTTGCGGGTGACGACGAAGTGGTGAGCGAGCTTTCAGCCATCAGCCGTCAGCCATCAGGTTGCGGGACTGATGGCTGACTCATTGATCACACTTAGCGCTTACCCGACTTCTTCGCTCCAGCTCTCTAACGTCTTTTTAACCAGGGCCATGAACTGGTCGGCTACGGCGCCGTCGACGAGGCGGTGATCGTAACCTAGAGTTAGATGGACTACGGAACGGATGGCGATGGAATCGTTGCCATCCTTGTCAGTTACGACCATCGGCTGCTTAGTTATGCCGCCTACGCCCATGATGGCGACGTTGGGCTGGTTGATGATGGGCAAGCCGAAGACGGCGCCGAACTGACCGGGATTAGTGATGGTGAAGGTCGCGCCTTCGACGTCGGCGGGCGTGAGTTTCTTGGAGCGGGCGCGCTCACCGAGATCGGTGATGCCGCGCTGGAGACCGAGGAAGTTGAGCTCGTCGGCATTTTTGAGGACGGGGACGATGAGACCCCACTCGAGCGCGACAGCGATGCCGGCGTTGACGTGCTTGTGATAGCGGATGCTATCGCCTTCAAGGGACGCGTTGGCGATGGGGAACTGCTGGAGAGCGATGATGGCGGCGCGCACGAAAAACGGCATGAAAGTTAGGCGCGCGCCATAGCGCTGTTCGAAACCACCCTTGAGTTTGTTGCGCAGGTTGACGATACGCGTCATGTCGATTTCGAACATGCAGTGCACATGGGCGCTGGTGCGGCGCGACTCGATCATGCGCTGGGCGATAATCTTGCGCATCTGCGACAGGGGGACCAAGTCGCCGGGAATGACAGCGGGGGCGGGCGCTCGCGAAACAGCTGGCGAGGTTGGCTCGGCAGGACGGGCAGGAATGCCCGTCCCCACACGGTGCTCGACGAAATCGAGGACATCCTGCTTGGTGACGCGGCCGCCGGTACCGGTGCCGTGAATCTTTGCGAGATCGACATTATGTTCGCGGGCTAACTTGCGCACGAGCGGGGATGAGCGAACGTCGGAGTCTTCGTCTTCCTCGTGGGCGGAAGCGGGGGGAGCCGGGGGCGCTTGTGGAGGCGCGGAGCTGGCCGGAGAGGCGGGCGAGGGTCCCTTCGACTCACGCTCAGGGCTCGTCCGCGGCACATTGGGGACGGGCGGTGCGGCGGCTTTTGCCGGAGGGGCAACTGACGCCGAAGAACCATTGCCTTCACCGATTACGCCGACGACGGTGTTGACCTGGACGGTGTTGCCTTCGGAAACCTTGATTTCCTGAAGGACGCCGGTGGCGGGGGCAGGGATTTCGGCATCGACCTTGTCGGTGGAAATTTCAAAGAGCGGCTCGTCGCGCTGGACCTTGTCACCGGGCTTTTTGAGCCATTTGGTGATGGTTCCTTCAAAAATGGATTCGCCCATCTGGGGCATGACTACATCAGTCGGCATAGTTCCCTTTCCATGAAGCCCGCGGGAATGCAGCGGGACGAGAGCAAGAAAACATTATAGCGAAGGCGGCGTGGGGGGGATGGTGGAGTCACGCTGCGGTTGCAGCTTCCTGTCTCGACCCCAGCGGCTAAAGCCGCGGATTTAGGCGGGGCGCTGACCGCAGCGCTAAAGCGCTGCGCCACCCAAAATCGGTCGAGGCGTCATTAATCGGTGTCAATAAAATGAAAAACTTATACGCAATTTTGTTGCTGGTGGGGACGTGCTGCGCCCAGTCCACGGGGAGTGGCCGCGGTTCGATTTTCGGCAATTTTATCGATGGCTTAGGCGTGGCAGGGGCAGAGGACCTTCCTTTGCCGAATTTTGCCGTGGAGGATGGCTCGCCACTGCAACTCCCGATTGGTGTAAATCCACTAGCCTATCTCAGCGTGGGGAGCCCGACACATACTGTCTATATAGGAGACATGGCGCACGGCTGTCCGAAGGCTCCGGGCGCGAATGGGAGCATTTCGCAGAGTCATTGCACATACACTTCCAACAATCCGGGCGGCGGGGGACCCGATGACTTTACGGCGCTTAATGCGGTTACCTCGGCATGGGACGGGACTTACTGGGATGTGTGGGTGACGCACGGCTCGCACTTCGACAGTTCTACGCCGTGGGTATGGCCTTACGTAGCAGCAACCGGATGGCTGGTGTTTCATTCTGACTGCACGCAGGCTTCGCCCTGCACTGGGACGAACGATCTCGGCTACAATCCGCGCGGACGGCAAGTGTGTTCGCACGGGCCAATGGATCAACTTACGAATCCTCCGCTGCCGAATATGGGCTGGCGGAATCACGGCTGCACCGGCGCGGCGCTCGGATTCCCCTCGACTGCTTCTCCAATTCCCGTGACCTCGGCGGCTTATCCGTTGAATAACCAGAGCGGCTACGACGACATGGCAAACATGTGGACCATCTCGTCTTCCAGCAATGGAGTGGTCACGGGCTCTTACTGCTCAGGCATCCCATCGACTTACTGCTCCAGTTCTGGCGGGCCTTCGCTCGGTTCCGTAATTCAGATGAGCATGGGGCGACACGATTCCAGCACGAACTGTTATGGAGGTTATTGCCCGACCGACGGTGTCAACCACATCGGCATTCAGGACGCGGCGGTTGTTGCCGATCCTGCGGGGAATAACATCATTCCCGTGCAGATCGAGGCTCCAGAGTGGGCCGTGAATCCAAACCCGTCACCGCTCATTCAAGCCTTTGTGAATGCAGCGCCGCACGACATCTTTTTTGATGAAGACTATTTCTCGTCCGACGCGGACGATGATGGCTTCGGCGTCAATCTGATTGCTACCGAGATTGGAGTGGGGTGCGTTCGCTGCTCGTTCAATCACAGTTACTTTGACGGCATTAAGCGCGATGGGAGCGAAGGGCACGTTATTAGCATTGAGCCGCCAGGGCCGACGCAGATCGTGGATAACTGGGTTGAGGGCAACTCGATTGGGTTGTGGGGAGGCGGCGGAGGCACTCCCCCGGTTTGCGCGGACGCGTCGAATCCGTGCAATAACGGCCTGCTAACGCAGAATACGGAGCGTGCCCGCAACCGGCTCACGTACAATCCGCGCTGGTTGCCCAGCCCGGCGGGAATCCAAGCGATTTCCCCAACGGTGACAAGTTGGACGTGCGCCACCGGCGCGCTGGTAATGACGCTCAAGACTACAGCCAGCCTTGGAGAGATTACCGGCGGCATTTACTCCCCCATCATTTACGTCAACCTGCCGGGCTCCGGCGTTAGTCCGCAATGGTACAACGCCAGCGCGTTCAGCCCGGCGTGCGCTTCCAGTTGCACAGCTACCGTGCCCAGTATCACTAGTTGCACCGCTTCGACCACGGCGACGGGCAACATTGCAGGCTTTGCCTATGCGACGCAGAATGCTACGGCGATCACAGTTACCTCGGCGGCGGCACTCAACGCGGACACTTGCGGGTCGTCCACCTGGAGTTCGCTCGAAAACCCCTGCAATCCAATTCAGCACATGAATCCGGTGGCCAAGAACCGGTCCGAGACGAAGGAATCGCAGGGGGTGTGGATGGATGCGGAACTGCTGGAAAACTCGGGTCTCGACGGGCAGGAAGGCCAGCTATGGAGCATGAGTGTTCGCGCCTGCTCGGGGGTTTCCAAATGCAGCAACGGCCAGACCCAGGACATCAACGACTACGCTATCACGAACTCGATTGCCCGCCACGCGACACAGGGAATGATGCGCGACGCGCGCAGCGGGGCAGGGTCGTATGGCTGCTGGAGCGATTCGACTGGCCCATGTTCAGCAGCGACGCAAACGCTAACGAGTGTGGCCTGCGATGCGACCTATAACAATGTCATCGACTTCACATTCAGCGCAAATCCGAACATTTTGAACGCGCAAGGATCCGTGCCGCCCAGCGCCTACACTCCGGCCAACGGCTATCCGGGAGCTTCGACCTTTGCCGGCACCGACGTATATGTCTATAACGCAGGCCCCGATCTGGCTTCGCTGCTGCCGAATGGCTGGTACCAGACGGAAAATGTCAACTACGCCGCGACGATTCCGGTATTTCTTCCGGCGGGAGAAACCTGCACGCCTAGCCACGCGTACACGACCCAGGGCACGATATTGGGAATCAACAACGGAAACGGAGCAGGCGTCTCACCGGGGATGCACCACGCCGTGACGCAGAATAACCTGCTTTACGATCTCGGCAATCACCTGAACTGGAACGGCTCTGGCACCAGCATCCCATCCTTTACTGCCAGTTCGGGCGGCAACAACTATGCCGTTACCGTCATCATGGGTCCGGCAACCGGGACACATTGCACCTCCAGCGGCATGGCCACGGGCACGATCGGGGCAGTCGCGTGCGCCTACATTACGGCGATCAGAGTGTGTGCGGCCGCGACTTATCCGCGTTCGGGTATTCCGGATTGTCCGCTGCTGTTGCAGGCGGAGGGAGGGGACCTGATGAACGTGCAATGTCCGAGCAACACGGCATTCTCAACCGGGGCACCTATAACGGCAGCGAACGGAGGGGGCGCGCCGAACCAACCCGGAGCGAAAGTCATCGACCTAGACAGCAGCGGGCAGCAGTGGTTTACATATATTCCGCAACCGGTGAGTGGCGGGTTGCCGAGCGCGGGAACCACGGCTACGTGTCCTGTCGAGCCACCGAACGGATCATGGACGACGCTCTCGACGGATCAGGGTTCGTCCGGCCTCTACAACAACAACAGCTATCCGAAGACGCAGCAATTTAATCACAATACGGCCGTGGCCATGAACGGAGGCCGCGTCTACGGTGCGTCTTTCGAGACTAACTTGACCTGGGAAAACAGCATCATTGCGGTGCCGGGGACGGGAGATACGGGGCTGCCGGGAGTTGGGACGCAAAGCTGCGGGAGCGGTATGTCCTGCGGCTTTACCTCTCCGGGAAGCGATGTCTACACGGGGACGCCTGCGTCGCCATGCACGGGCGCAACGGGATCAAGTCAAAACTCTACGGGGATTACGAACATGGGTGATCCCACCACGCTGACTTTTCTGGGAATGGCGGTGGCCGGCACAACGCTTACCAATTACCCGATCTGGCAAAGCGACACGCCCAACTGCACGGGATCAACCTACGCGGCCAACGCAAACAGCGCTCCCGCGAACACAGCTACGCCGGGGGCTACGGTTACATGCAGCGGCGCGCCCTGTTCGACCTCGAATTACTCACCGGATTCCATTGGCTTCATCGGGGCGACGAACACGAATACTTACCCGCTGAATCTCAACGACTGGCGGCTTTATGCGGTGTCCTGTAGTTACTGGACCTCACCGGGGCTTACGTGTCCGACGACTGGAGGGATCGACCCCAGTTCTCCGTACAAGGCGGGGAACATCTTTCAGGCGAGCGACGGACTCGATAACGGGATTATTCCGGCGTACATCGCGAATGCGTTTGCGCGAACGCTGCGGCCTTGTCTTCTGGCTTCGGGCTGTCCTACTTACTACCACGATGGACCGCAATATGAGTGGCTGACCTGGAAGTGTGCGGGGACATGCAGCAGTTTCAATGTGTACGAGGACGGCACTTTGGTGCTGACGACTACCAATCTCCATGCGCAGGTCTACGGGTTGGCGGTGGGCTCGTCGCACGCGTGGAACGTCACGAGCGCGAGTGGGACTGTGTTCGGACTTAGCAGTCAGATGTATTAGTGGCGGACGAGGCCCTCAGGGGGTAAAGCCCGCATCCTTCAGGGCTTCCGGCGGTGCGGCTGAAGCCGCGCCCTACCACAAACCACTTGAGCACCAGTTCTAACGTCACATGCAACTTGCTACGGAGCGCGAGTTTCTTGAAGGGATTGAAGCGCGCGTTGTTGCGGACTCTTCATGGTGCGGCCAGAGAGTCTTAAGGAAGGAAAATCGTTGTGAGCTTTGATCATCCAAATGTGCATCGGGAATTTGTCGAATATTCCGAAACGCAGAAGCTGCACGTCGTGGGGGTTTATTCCAACCCATTCCGGTGGCAGCGGCGGCGGGAGAACTTCAAAGACTTTCGCTATCACATGGAGCACAGTCCGAATGTGGTGCTGCATGTGGTGGAGCTGGCGTTCGGCGACCGGCCATGGGAAGTTACAATGGCGGACAATGCGCTCGACTTGCAGCTGCGGACGGACTGCATGCTTTGGCACAAAGAGGCGTTGATCAACCGCGGCGTGGCGGAATTTCCGGCCGACTGGCAGTACGGCGGCTACGTGGATGGCGACTTTCATTTCACACGACATGATTGGGCGCTTGAAGCTGTTCACATGCTGCAGCACCATAGTTTTGTCCAGCTCTTCAGCAGCTACGCGGATTTGACGGGAGAAACGGCAACGAGCGCGGGCGGGCATCGTCCTTATCGGATGAGCGCTTCGTTTGCCTGGAATTATCAGCACCCGCGGGAGTTTGTTCAGAGCCGTGCGCGGAGCCTGACGGGAAATCGGAAACAGGATTCGTATGTTCAGGCCGAACCCTTGCGTGCGGCGGCGACAACGAGTGCGTTTCCGTTCGGATATGCTCCGGGCGCGACCGGGGGAGCGTGGGGGTGGCGGCGCGACGCGTTCGAGGCGACGGGCGGGCTGCTGGATATCTGCATCCTGGGCAGCGGGGACTGGCATATGGCGTTTGGGTTGGTGCAGGCAACGAACGTCGCGGCAGAAATGAAGCGCTGCACGTCGGGGTATATCAAATCCGTTCTTGGATGGCAGGAGCGGGCGAAGAAGTTACAAGCGACCGAAGGGCGGTCTCCGATCGGGTGCATCGACAACTTCGCAACGCACGCTTTTCATGGGAATAAGGCGGCGCGAGCGTATGGCGAACGATGGACGGTGCTACAGAAACACGACTTCGATCCGGCCACGGATTTGATGCGCGATTATCAGGGAATTTGGCGGTGGGCGGGCAACAAGCCGAAGTTGCGCGATGACGTGATGAGCTACTTTTTGGCGCGGTCTGAGGATGGGCCGCTGTTGCTGGGGGATGCGCCGCTGTAGAAATGCTCGCGGGAGTCGTGGAGGCGGGGGCGGGACGCCGGCGCTACAGTCGGACTTTCGTATTTGGAGCAAAAGAAAAAGCCGCAGTCAGCTGCGGCTGTTTCTTCACTTTTCGCTCTTGCGCCCGTTTATGCGATTACGCAGGAGCCGATGACTTAGTTGTGTTTGTCTTTGTAGATCGACTTGCTGATGCGGTTCTGCTGGCGGTTGATGCCCTTCTGCTCGGCCTTGGTGAGATGACCGTTGTGAGCCGCCATATCTTTTTGCTCGCGATTCTGCACGCTCGCCTCACGCTTTTCGAGGTTGGAGGTCTGCTGCGCGCTCAGCTTGCCGCTCTGCACGCCATTGGCGATGCGCTGCTGCTGGTTTTCTTCGCGACCATTGACCTGGTTCACGCGCGGATGGCCGGGATCAACGACGCCGGGGCCGGCGCCAGAGGTTGAGGTTTGAGCAGAGGCGGAGCCGGCAAGCAGCAAGCCACCAACTGCCAGGACTAAGAGCGAATTCGTGAATGTATTTTTCATGTACGTGGAAACCCTCAGAGGAAAGATTAGTTGCGGCAGGGTGTAGGGGCTACGTCACGGAAGGACTAGGCCGGGAGCGGCAGCGCATGTAACTGCGTCGTTCTGCATCCTATAAGTCTCCTTTCTATTGCCCGGGTATATACGACTCCCCACTCGCTCGGCTCCCGCGCGTGTTACTCAAGTAACATTTCGTCGCCGTTCCTCTCCAATTGACAATCTTGCCGATTCTTTTCCATGAAAAAGGGCTTGCTGATTGCCGTGGTGGTTGGGGCCGCACTCCTGGCTCGATTGGGTATCGCGGGGAACAGATGAGGCTGAGCGAGTTCTACCTTTCCTTCGGCGGCCGGAGAAGGTGGTGCAGGCGAGGGCGACCGCAGCGGTGACGCACTGGTGGGTGGCACTGTGGCAAAAATGAGACACCGCAGATTTTGCGCGAACGGTCCGGAATCGGGAAAAAATGTCGCGGGCGGTTTTCCAATTGAAAATCGCGGCAGGGGGCTGTTGTAGACTGAGACAATTCCCGCTGCGGGAGGGGGTCCCGGCTGGAATCCCGATCTGGTTGGGCAAGCCATTGAGGGGACGATGTTTAGGATGGCAAACTGCTTACGTACTCCTTTTGTAACTTGGACTTACGGGTGATTCCGGCCTATTGTTGGGAAGACGGTGAATCCACGGGATTCGGCCCCTGGCGTGCATTGGGTTGTTAGTTAAGGGCAAAAGTCTTAAACCACCGGGTGCGCAGGGGAATACGGGGAAAACTCGAGGGTTTAACGTAACTTCATAGTCGGGACCGGGTTCCTTTTTGAGAAGAGCAATGACGAAATTGGGAAAATTCTGGTTGTTGGCGGCTGCGGTGGTGGTTGGCTTGGCGGTTGCGGGCGCTGCGCAGAGCGTGCAGTACGGGATGGCGGCTACTGCGGTTGCGGTCAGCGTGGGCAATGGTTCGATTGCGGCCACTGATACCGATAACGAGCCGAGCGATCCAATTTTGACCATCCGCACGCGCGTGGACGAGGTTAACGTGCTGTTCATTGCCACGGACCGGCACGGAAAGTTTGTGCGTAATTTGAATCAGAGCGATTTCTCCATCTTCGACGATCACAAACCGGTGGAATCGATCCTAAACTTCCGGCGAGAGACGGACCTTCCCATCGAACTGGGCCTGCTGATGGATGTGAGTGGGTCGGTGGAAGGGCGCTTCGCGTTTGAAAAGGAAGCCGCGACGGGATTTCTTCAGCACATTATTCGCCCCGGGTATGACAAGGCGTTTGTCGTGGGCTTCAACAAGGAGAGCCACCTGGCGCAGGACTTCACGGACAAGGTGCCGGCACTGGCGGCGGGCGTGCAGCGACTGAGGAATGGCGGCGGCACGGCGCTGTATGACGCGATTTATAAGGCCTGCAAAGAAAAGCTCGCGCGCGAGCACTCCGACCATCCCATACGCAAAGCGATTATCGTGGTCAGCGATGGCGAGGACAATCAGAGCGAGGTTACGCGGGCGCAGGCAATTGAGATGGCGCAGCGGGCCGAAGTGCTGATTTATGCCATTTCGACGGACGACAGCGGGCTGATACTGCGTGGCGATAAGGTGCTTGAAGATCTGGCCTCGGCAACCGGCGGGCGGGCCTTTTTTCCATACAAGATGAAGGACATCACGCACTCGTTTGCGGCGATTGAAGACGAACTGCGCAGCCAGTATGCCGTGTCATACAAACCTTCGGATTTCAACGCCGACGGACGGTTCCGGTCGATCGAGATCACGACTCTGAAAAAGGACCTGCAAGTGCGCGCCCGGCGCGGGTATTACGCTCCGCGGCAGTAGACACCCCCCTACAAACAATCAACCGGATCGCAACCGCAACTGGCAGCTTCCGCGAGTTCACGACGTCGCCCGGCTTGCACTGCGGGTGTACAATTGCCGCCGTTCCGAAGTCAATGCGTTCTGAAGTCGCAAAGGAGACTCTCTATGAAACGAATGACGTGGCTTGGGGTAGGAACATGTTTGATGGCAGGGTGTTTGGGGGCAGTGGCGCAGAACTCGGGTGGCAATGCGCCGCCGAAGATCCTCAGTGTTGCGCGGGAGTGGACGAAACCAGGGAAGAACGGGATGTCGCACGAGAAGACCGAAAGTGCCTTTGTCCAGGCGATGACAAAGGCCAAGTGGCCCACGCACTACCTGGCGGCGGAATCGCAGTCGGGCAAACCGCGCGTTCTCTTCTTTACTGGCTACGACTCGTTTGAAGCGTGGGAAAAGGACATGAAAGCAGCGGAAAAGAACGCGGCTTTGTCGGCAGAACTCGATCACGCGAACGCGGCCGATGGCGAGCTGCTTTCCGACGTGGACCTGGGCGTGCTGGTGTATCGCGAAGACATGAGCTTGCGGCCGAACGTCGATATCCCGCACATGCGGTACTTCGAAATTTCGCGGTTCCACGTCAAGCAGGGACACGACAAAGACTGGGAGGCACTGGTCAAGATGTACCAGTCGGGCTTCGAGAAAGTCGAAGGGGCCCATTGGGCGATGTATCAGAGCGTGTACGGCCGGGAGGATGGCACCTACATTGCTTTCAACCCGATCAAATCGGCTGCCGAGATTGACCGGGAGTTCATGGGGGACTGGCCGAAGTTCGAGGCGGCGCTGGGCGAAGACGGCATGAAGAAGCTGAATGAGCTCATGGCAACCACCTTGGACACGAGCGAGACGAACCTGTTCACGTTCAATCCGCGGATGAGCTACGCTTCGGAAGACTGGATCAAAGCCGATCCGGATTTCTGGAAGATCAAACCGGCGGCAGCGGCGGCGAAGCCGACCAAGAAAGCTGCGGCGCAGTAAAGCCGTACTGCCGCGAGGAATGGATTGCTGTGCCCACGGGAAACTTCGATACCGTGGGCACAGCCCCTGAAGGGGCGGTTGATTTCCAGGACGTGCGGAATCGTTAAAGCGATACCCTGATACAAATCCTAATTTTTCAACAAACTGTAAAGCCGCTGGGGCGGGTTCTGGCGGCTAGGCTGAAGCGATGCCATTTCAAATCGTCCGCGAGCCGACCTCATCAGAGATTCCGTAAGGGCCGGATTTCCGGATCAAGCACATCCAACTGTGAGGTTAGTCACGACCGGGAGTATTCACGGTCACCGCCGCAGGTTCGAAAACACCCCAAAATAAATTAGCGTTTGCCGGACGGATTCGTGTCTCTGGAGACGGTATGCCGCATTCCAGGATTGAGATCATAAATATGCTGAAGAAAGAGCTGGCATTTCTGGAACACGGAGGCTACGGCGGAAGATCGCCCTGGCGGCCGGTTTCGATGTTCCTTGATTCCCCGTCTTGTCCTAACCGTTTGGATGAGGAGCGCAGCACACCGTGCTCGCAGTGCTGGCTGTTTGAGTTCGTGCCGGAGCGATTTCACCAGGAGATGGAAGCCTGTCACTTTATCCCCTTGAATGCTGCCGGCGAATCGGTACACAGCATGAGCCGGCAGTACACGACAGCCGAGGTAGAGGCGGCACTGAAAACCTGGCTCGAGGCCGAGATTAAGCATCTCGAGGCGCTCGAAAAAAAGTCGGCGCGGGGCAGCAACTGAGAAATCCAGCCGCTGGGGCCTGCGACCCGGCAGCCTGAAGTAGGAGTTTTGCCGCGTTGTCCCACGCGGAGTTGTGAGGTCTTATGATTACGAATTGTGTTAATCCCACCTGCCGAGTTCCCTTCAGTCATTTGCGCGAAGGCCGCATCATCACCGTGGATCGCGTCCTGAATGGAGCCGCCGCGCGGAGAGCCGAACACCCAACAGAGCAGTACTGGCTGTGCGGGACGTGCAGCAAGTCGTTCAAGGTGGTGGTCGAGGACGGAGGCGTCTCGACGGTTGCGATGGAGGCGGAGACGGCGCTCGCGGGATAAGGAACCAACCCCGCCGCTTCGGTGAGTGCGTGAGAACTGGTTCGTCCCTCCGGGGCTTGAGTTGCTCTTCCCATTTTCCCCGCGCCGAGGCGCAGGGCTAAGTTAGCTCGCCCCTCCGGGGCTTGATGCAATTACACTTCGCTCCACCGCGATTCACGAAAACGAGTCCTCACGCGCAAACCAAAGCTCCGACTGATCCTATTTGTTTGCTGGGTTGGAGCCTAGATCCTGCGGGAAGATCTTCAGCGAGACCTCGCGCGAGTGCGACGAGGTTTTGTTCCCTTCATCCATTGAGTTTTCGATGAGAGTTCCCTTCAGCACATAGTAGGCTTCGTCGCCGGGATTTTTGCCGGCGCCGCGCTCGACTGTTCCGCGAAATTCGTACGAGACGCCGTGGACGGTTTCGGTGGCAAAAGTCAGCCGCGTACCATCGATCGTGCCCTGTCTAAAAAAATGGTCGAGGAAAACGCCGCGATCGCTTTCCGTGTCGCCGTAGCGGGAAACGAAGCCGGTGACGCGTCCCTGTTTTTCGACGTTGACCTGCACAAACTCGCCATCGCGCAAAAAACTGTACATGCCTGAATAGTCGGGGCCTGAGGGTTGGGCAGGCCGCGGGGGCGAGTTGTGCGTTTGTGCTGGGGTCAGAATGCACGCGCAAAGGATGAAGCTGGCGAACAACATGTTCGACCTTAGACCGTGGATTGGCATGGGGACCTCGAAACCGGAATTCGACTTGGCAACGCTCTGCGACAATCTTAATGGAGAGTCGTGCGGCGGTGAACGAGGAGTCTCGAGCTTAGGCTGCTGGTGCCTAGTGAGCCTCCGCCCAGTGGCTCGATGGCACAACCGGCATGTTATCGTTGGGCGGATGCGCCATGCCGATGCGAAGTGCCGTCGGCTAGTGGTTGGCGGCACAATGCGGCGTACACCAAGGAGAACCATGTCTCGTCACCTTCGCGCTTTCTGGCCGCTTCTGTTCGTTTTTTCACTGCTCCCTGTACAGGCGCTGGACGAAGCGCCGCTGGACGGCTACTCGACGCAGAATTCGAAGAGTGAGCGCTCGTGGGAGCGGCAATTCCGGGCGTTGCCGGAGCCAGACAAGCTGCGTGCCTACATGCAGCGGCTTAGCGCACGGCCACATCATGTGGGCTCGGCCTACGACCAGGACAATGCGCAATGGATCCTGGCGCAATTCAAGAGCTGGGGGCTGGAGGCACGCATCGAAAGCTTTGACATACTATTCCCGACTCCCAAGAAGCGCGTGCTGGAGATGATTGAGCCGTCGCGCTTCGTCGCCAAGCTGCAGGAGCCTGCGCTCGCGGTTGACCCCACTTCTTCGCAACAAAGCGAGCAGTTGCCGACCTACAACGCCTACTCGGTGGATGGCGACGTTACGGCGCCGCTGGTGTACGTGAATTATGGCTTGCCCGAAGACTACGAAAAACTGGAGCGGCTGGGCATTTCTGTGAAGGGAGCGATTGTGATTGCGCGGTACTACCATTCGTGGCGCGGGATCAAGCCCAAGGTGGCGGCCGAGCATGGCGCCATTGGATGCATTATTTATTCCGAGCCGCGCGAGGACGGTTATTTCGAAGATGATGTTTTTCCCAAAGGGCCGATGCGGCCCCCCGACGGCGTGCAGCGCGGCAGCGTGATGGATTTTCCTTCGAGCTTTCCGGGCGACCCGCGCAACTTCGACCGGGGCGATCCCAATGCACCCCGCTTTACGGCGCAGAATGCGCCCAGCATCAGCAAAATTCCGGTGCTGCCTATTTCCTACGGTGACGCGCAGCCGCTGCTGGCTGCTCTTGGCGGGCCGATGGCGCCGGAACGATGGCGGGGCTCGCTGGCGATTCCCTATCACGTGGGCCCCGGCCCCGCGAAGGTCCATCTGGTGGTCGAGTCGAACTGGGACGTGAAGAACGTGAACGACGTCATTGCCACCATTCCGGGAACGGGCGAGGCAGACGAGTGGATCGTGCGCGGGAACCATCACGATGGGTGGGTCAACGGGGCGATGGATCCGATCTCAGGCCAGATCTCGCTGCTGGAGGAAGCGCGGGCGCTTGGCGAGCTTCTCAAGCAAGGGTGGAAACCGAAGCGCACCATTATTTATTGTGCGTGGGACGGCGAGGAACCCATGCTGCTTGGCTCAACGGCTTGGGCGGAGGCCCACGAAAAGGAACTGGTGCAGCACGCGGCGGTATACATCAACACCGACAGCAACGACCGCGGCCGCTTGGACCTTGAAGGCTCGCATTCCCTGGAGCATTTCCTGAACGGCGTGATGCGCGATATAGAAGACCCGGAGAGCAAGCTGTCGGTGTGGCAACGCAACCATCTGACCGGCATCCGGCACGCGAAAGATGACGACGAGCGCAAAGAGCTGCGATCGCGCGCCGATCAACGCATTGGAGCCCTTGGGTCGGGCACGGACTACACGGCTTTTGTCGATCATCTCGGCATCGCGTCGGTGAATGCAGGATACGGCGGCGAAGATCCGGAAGGCATCTACCATTCCATCTATGACGATTTCTACTGGTATACGCATTTTGGCGATCGCGATTTCGTTTACGGGCGGGCGCTGGCGCAGACCATCGGGACGGCGGTGATGCGAATGGCCGATGCCGACGTGTTGCCCTATCAGTTCAGCAATCTGGCGGACACGGTGCATGTATATCTGAAAGAGCTTCAGGATTTGCTGAAGAAGAAACAGAACGAGATCAAGGAGCGCAACACGGAGATCGACGAGGAAGTGTTCCGGGCGGTGTACGATCCGCGGCACCCCACGGTGGCGCCGCCTAAAGAAGAAGTACCGCCGTTCTTGAATTTCGCGCCGATGGCGAACGCTGCCGATGCGCTGGCGCAGGCCGCTGAGCGATACGACAAGGCGCTGTCTGCGGCACGCAAAGACGGCCAGTTTGCCGCGACGGATGCGCAGCTACACGAGCTGAACCTCAAGCTGATTGAGAGTGAACGCAAGCTCACTGACCCCGCGGGATTGCCCCGGCGTCCCTGGTACAAACACGTGCTGACCGCGCCGGGCGTTTATACGGGCTACGAGCCCAAAACTGTCCCGGGTGTGCGCGAGGCGATCGAACAGAAACACTGGGCGGAAGCCGACGAGCAGATTGAGCAAGTTGCAAAGGTGCTGCAGGGAGAAGTGGAGTTGATCGATTCGGCCGCGAAAGAGCTGGCGAGTTGGGCGGCTGCGCCGTAGCATAGCGCTTCGAAAACATGAACTAGCGGCCTGAACTGCTGGCCTCGTTCCCGTATAATCGTCCTAATTGCCATCCCGGGCAAACCGCCCAAGCGCCCCCGATCCTGCCTGCGGGGCGTCATTACGGGACCTGGCTGGAAGGCGTTCGTATCCGCGGATGGAGATTCCTGCAAAGAAGCTCGTGAAGTTGCTGGTCGAGCATGACCCGGCGAGCGCTGAATTCCGCGATGGCATTCGCGAGACGCTGCGTGCGCGTTCTTCGGCGCAGATTCGCGGGCGGGAATTTGACCTGTGGAAGGATGTATTCGTCGAACAAAAGCTGCCGTGGGAACGATTGCTTCTATCCGCAGTGCTGCATGTGGTGGCGCTTAACCTAGTGTTGCTGTTCTCGATCGCGTGGCTGCGCCAGCAGAGGATTCTGGAGTCGGCTCCATTTGACCGTTCGTCGGTGATCACGTATTCGCCGGAGGAGTATCTGCCTCCGCTCGACACGGGTGCGGCGGAAGCGCCGAAGGCACAGAAGGGTGATCCGGTGTATGCCAAGCAGCCGATTCTTTCGGTTCCCCGCGAAGCGGATAACCATTCGCAAACCATTGTTGCGCCTCCCAATTTGACGCTTGACCACGATGTTCCCTTGCCCAACATTGTGGCAACCGGGGCCATCGCTCCCGTGGTGCCACTGAATGCAATCAGTTCCCTCGCCAGCCGCACCAAGGCGCCCGAGCAGCAGGTTGTGGCGCCGGCGCCGGAAGTTGATTTCGCACGCGACCGCGTGACGCAGGCGGCGCTCAAGTCGGACATCGTTCCTCCGCCTCCGGAAGTAACGCACGGGCGAGCGCCGGGTCCGACTGGACCGGAAACCGCGGTGATCGCGCCTCCGCCGGAGCTGACCACGCCGAAGGGACGGGTGGCGCAGATCAATGTTGGACCGAGCACTGCGGTTGCGCCGGCTCCGCAACTCGCGATGGCGGAACAACACGCGCTGTATGCACGCGGCCAGGGTGGCGGGAAAGACTCGCTGCCGGAGAGCGCGACACCGGTGGCGCCTCCGCCGAGCGTGGCGGGAAGCGCGGGGAGCGGCGGCGGACAGGGGCGGCTGATCGCGTTGAACATTCATCCGGTGACGCCGACTGGGCCGGTCGTCGTTCCCGGAGGGAATCGTCGCGGGAGCTTTGAAGCTGGTCCGCGCGGGAAATCTGGCGCGGCGGGGACGCCGGATGTTGCCGGGTCGAACTCATCGGCAAATGGCAGCGGCCAGAATGGCCGCAACGGTTCGCTACCGGCAGGGCTTCACGTTGGACCCGGTCCGGGAGCTAGTGATGCAATTGCGCGGGATGGCGTGTCTGGAGAGGGCGACCCGGGTGAAGTGGCATCGGCGGCACCTGCGGTTGTGGGCCGGCGGGCTGCGTCCGCGATTTCCGATGACAAGGTGACTGACGTTGATCGGCAGGTATTCGGAGACCGGCGGCTCTACGGCGCGACTCTGAACATGCCGAATTTGAATTCCTCTACGGGAAGCTGGGTGATGCATTTTGCGGAGCTGGAACCGGATCCGAAGCAAAGTGAGTTGCTGCAACCGCTGCCAACGGAGAAGTCCGATCCCGGTTATCCGCTGGAATTGATTCGCGCGAACGTTCATGGCACGGTCACGCTCTACGCCGTCATTCATGCCGATGGGGGCGTTGACGGGATTCGCGTCCTTAATAGTCCGGATGATCGGCTGAACGGCTGGGCGATGAGCGCTCTGGCGGGATGGAAGTTTCAGCCAGCTTTGCGAGCGGGAAAGCCGGTGGCGGTGGAAGCGGTGGTGGAGATTCCGTTCCGGGTGCGGAAGGGATTCTGAGTGCGCGTGCCAGGTGTCAGGTCTCCGGAAAGACGCGCCAGCCAAAATCAGTTTTTCGTCGGACTGGTAGGGAATGTTGGTGCGAGCTAGGGAGTCTTGGCCGCTGACTTTTCTCCGGGCAGAGCTACCGAGACGGCGGGATTTGCGCATACTTCGTAATAAGAACGATCGGTCCAGTGCAGGATGGATAAATCGCGGATGTCCACCTGGGGAACCCGGCTTCTGCGAATCGCGATCTTCCGAAACGCACCGTTCGCGATGGGCACCGTGCCGATGAAGAACTCGCCGTCGCGATCCACCCATGGGCCGCCGAAACCGGGGGTTTCGAGGTTGGCCGCCCAGTGCGTGAGCGAGATTTCCTGCTGCAGCTTGGAAAAGGCCGCTTCGCTCAAGCAGATCCCGCCGACGTTGTAGTTGAGGCGCAGGTCTTCGCTGACCTCCGCGCCCGCTCCGCCTTGATTGCCGCCGATCTGCACCGTGTAAACCTGAAACACGCCGGCCTCATCCGCCAGGCGTTTGCGGACACGCTTGCTGCAAGAGGAAAGACGGTCGCTTTCGTTGATCGCGTCGGAGATCATGATGCGGTGTTCGCCATCCATCAAGTAGAGCGGCGCAGAATTCTGATACGCGATTCCCAGGCCTACTTCCATCGGCGGCAGCCCGGAGTTGCGCAGCAGGTCGTTGTAGGTGTGCAGCAGGCTGACAATCTCCCATGCCAGCACGCAGGCGCGGCTCACGGCGAGTTGGACTTCAGCTTCCCGCTGCAGCAACGCAACGATAATCGCGTCGCCTTCCAAGAAGACTTTCTGCGCGCCGTATTTTGCGAGCAGCTTGTTGACCGGATCGTAGAAATTCAAGCTGAAGTAGGAAGCGGCATTCATGCCCTTCTCCATCAGCGAGCGCGTTAGGCGGGAGGAATCGCGGACGTCCGCCTTCAGGATAACGTGATCGAGCACGCGATCTTCGCCCGGCTTCTGGTCCTCGGGCGGCAGAAATTCGTAGAGCATGCCGTTGAGCGTGGAAAGCTTGCGGACCTTGTCGTCTGCGATCAGATTAATGCTGTCGAAACCGGCGCTGACGGCCTCAAGTCCGCGCAAATCGCGGTGATAGCAGAACAGATCGCGCAGCAGGCGCGCCGCAAAGCGGGTGCGCTCGCTACCACGGCAAGAGGCGACACGGCCGATGGCAGCAAACAGCCGGTCGGAGTGCAGCCGGCCTTCGGCGATGATTTTTTCCACGCGCTCGGCTTCTGCGCCGTCAATCAGCGCGTTCTTGAGTTGCTGGGGATTCACGCGGGGAGCGTATTCGGCGAGCAGAGGAACCGCTTCGTAGGAAGCGATCACATGCGGCAGCAGGCCTTCGCGGTGAAGCTGGCGGGTCCACAGTTCGAGACGGTCCTTCCGGTTTCGATCCTCCGAGGTCGCGTCCTCGCCGTTGCCGGTTCCAGCGAGCGCAGTCGCATTGTCCGGGACATTCAGCGCCTGTTCGAGGTTTTCGTCGGCAACGCCGTCCCCATAGCCCAACTGGCGGAGGAAATCGAGCGCAAGGTGGCGCAGAATGGAAAAACGGTCCGGGTCCCTTTCGAAGTTTCCGAACATGTAATAGTGTTCGGCGCACAGGTAATCGTCGCGCCCGTCTTCGGTGAAAATCAGCGGATTCAGAAAAAGGCGGTAGGTGTCGGCGGCCAATTCGCCGAGCAGGGCGCGGCGCGTGCGGGCCAGCGTTTCCTTTTCGATATCGCGAAGCACGCGAAATACTTCCTGCCCGGCGCGCCGGATAATAATTTTCTTGCGCGCATGGAATAGCGAAACGCGCTCCTGCGCGTGCATCATGCTGGTCTGCCGCAAGCCCTCCAGCGCCTTCGACTTCATGCGGCACTGCTCGAGGATTTTCAAGAATTGAACCTGCAACTCGGAACGAATGAACTTCAGCACAGCCAGCCGCCCAAGCAAATCGATGGAGGGATTCCCTTCCGCTTTGGCACGCGTGAGGATCGCCTGGTGAATTGAGATCAGGCCGGTCTTCAGGTCGGCAGCACCGGATTTGCGGGCGTTCGTTGTACTCTCGGGCTGTTGGAACTGCGACCGGTTGGCGGCGGGAACGTCCATCTCCAGCAGTGCGTCGACCTCGCCAAACCGGCAGAGGTAGCGTGCCAGATGGAAACTCAAGTCGGCACTGATGCGGGGACTCAGAAAAACGTCGTAACGGAGATTATCTACGCCCAGTTGCAAATCGCTGAAAGCGAGTACGGGCCGCTGATAGCGGAGATCGGGAAGGCTCGGCACCTCGGAACTGCGCAACCGGAAAATCGGGACTTTGGGCATGGGCCTATTTGCAGCGGGGAGTTGCGGCGGCGAGCAGCCGGCGCCGCGACCGGCATCGGAGCCGTCAATCTGCCCGCAAACTACTGAAACAACAACGTTAAAGAGCAGACTAGCATGGAGAAGAGTAGCGGAAAAGTTACCGTAGTTTCGGACCCTGTGCGCCCCGTCAGTGCGCGGCAGCGCTTTCGGTCTTCTCGCCTGATTGTATTTTGTCCCGCGACCGCGGGATCAGTTTTTGGACCCTCAACCGGCGCGGAAATCGCGCACATCGTCTCCGGCTTTGAACAGCGGGCGTGGCGCTGTTTGTTGCGCACGGGCAAGCTTCGCGCTCACTTCTTCGACTTCCTGCTTCACCCATCCCACGCTGGAGATTTCGAGCGTGCCGTCCTGACCGATCAAGAACAGCGTCGGCACGTTGGTTAGTCCGTAGGCATTCGAAACGGCGTATCCGTTGGGATCGTCGAGGAGCGTGCGGAACGTCACGCCGTACTCTTTCAAGAAGGCGGCTGTGTCGCGGGCGTTGTCCTGGGAGATGCCGACGATGGTGACTTTCTGGTTGCTAAAGGCTTTGTGCAGCCTCTCGAAGAACGGGAACGCGTACTGGCAAACCGGACATGAAACCTTGAAGAAGGCCGCGACCACAGGCCCTTGCTGCAGTGCCGACTGCAACGAAAACTTGCTGCCGTCGACTGCGGATAGCGAAAAATCAGGTGCTTTGGTTCCGGCCGTCAATGCCGCCATGTTCTTCGGACCTCCAAATAGATGATTGAGCCATTTCATCGGAGAAATGCCTCGCTCCATTAGATTATGCCGTCGGCCTTCAGGATTTTTAGAGTGAGGCCGGTAATGGGCAGCGTTGGGATTTGGTCGATTGCGATCCAGTTTCCGCGCGGGCGGGGCGCGCTGCCTTTATGCGCCCAGTTCCGCAGCACATGAATAGTGTAGTCGGTGACGGTGATGGAATGGCGGAAGGTTCGCCAGTGGGCTTCTTGGGCCAATGCGTGCGGGAGTTCGGTCCACTGCGGCAGTTCCCACATACCTGCCATGAGAGACGCCGTCTTTGGGCGGCGCACCATACGCACCTGGCCGTCGCGGCGATCGAGCGCGCACCAGATTTGCTTCTTCGTTAGGCGGGCTGCGGTGTTTGGCCGTGGGATTTCGCCTTGCGCGCGACACCATTGGCGAATAGGGCAAATGATGCAGCGCGGTTCACGCGGCCGGCACACGGTCGCGCCCAGCTCCATCATTGCCTGATTGAAGTCTCCGGGATGTGATGGCGGGAGCAACTCTTGCGCGCGCTGCCAACTTTGCTTCGCAGTCAGGACGCGTCCGGCTAATCGTTGCAGCACGCGTTCTACATTGCCATCCACGACTGCTGCCGGTTCTCCGAATGCGATGCTGGCAATCGCGGCGGCCGTGTAACGACCGATGCCGGGCAGTTCGCGCAAGGCCTCGGAAGTTTGTGGGAAGTAGCCGCTGTAGTGCCCCACAATTTCGCGTGCACATTGATGAAGCATGCGCGCGCGGCGGTAGTAGCCCAGACCGCTCCAAGCAGCGAGGGCGTCGTCTTGCGAGGCGGCGGCGAGGGCGGAGATATCGGGGAAGCGCTCGAGGAAGATTTTGTAATGCTCGAGAACGGCATTGACCCGGGTTTGCTGCAGCATAATTTCCGAGAGCCAGATCGCGTAGGGATCGCTGGTGCGGCGCCAGGGCAAATCACGCGAGTTCGCCTCATACCACACTAACAGTGCGCGGCGGCAATGGCCGATGCTGCCGCCTGCGATCGGCGGAACGTGTTGGCTTTTTACCGCCATGGACTTGGCCGCAGGCATCACTGGCTTATACTGTGCGCGATGACGATCCAGCCTGCCTTCTGCTGCTGCCAAACCGTCATCATGTGTTGCGGGATGAGAGGAAGCGGCGCGGAGTCGGCTGTTCCCTTCAGCGTGATCGTGTAGGCCACTACCATCGTGTTCCCGTTCAGTTCGGTATTCAGGTTTCCAATCGAGTAGTCGTGCAATTGCCATTGCCGATATTGCGCAAGAGCCGCATCGCGATCCAGAGTTCCTTGCGGAGTCACGCCCGAGTAATTCGATGCCATGACTCGCTCGATCTCGACCCAGTTGCGCGCCGCTACATTCTTCCAGAAGACCCGCTCGAGGCCCTCGCCGCCGGTCGCGTCCGACATGGAACGCGCCGGGTGCTCCCCGTAAAACGTACAGGCTGGCGCGAATACTATTGTGAGCATCGACGCGACTGTCAGCGCGAGCATCCAACAGGAAAGGGGTAGCACGGCAGGCTGCAAACGCATGGCGAGATTGTATCGCGACCGGACCGGATCTCCGCGCAAGGGACGTAGCACCGCAGATTCGCGAGGATTGACCGGCGGGCGAAAGCTCGGGATAATGAAAAGGCTTGGCAACCGCGACATTTGCGTGAACACGAATCTGCGCCCGCAGAATCTATATGACCGAATTCGACCGCAAGGTGGAAGAAGCTTCGGCGCGCCTGAATCGCTCGATGGCGAATCTGGCCGAGACGCTGGAGAAGGAAACAGCGGAGCTCGTCACGTATTTGAACGACGAGGTGGTACCGGCGGTGCGGTCCCACTCCTCGAAGGCATTACGCCATGCAGCGGGGAAACTCTCCGAATTCGCAGAGTTCATCGAGAAGCAGCGCAAGAATTCGTGAACCGCGACACTTTCCGAGATACGCCGCTCCGACTAACGCTGTGCCTGCTAGCCGCGGCCATGCTTGGCGGCTGCACACATAAGCAGACGCCGGTGCAAGTGCCGTCGCCTCCTGCTATCTCCGGGCAGAAACCTGCGCCGCCCGCAGAGCCTGCAAACCGGGCCGGAGATAAGACCGGGGGCGTCGCGGGCAAGCCGATCTTTGAACAAACTGGACTGGCGAGCTGGTACGGCGCTCCGTATCACAACCGGCGCGGCTCGAACGGCGAAGTCTACGACATGAATGCGATGACCGCCGCGCATCTTACGCTGCCGCTGGGTTCGATTGTGCGCGTGACCAACGTAAAGACCGGGCACTCGGCAGTGGTGCGTATCACGGATCGCGGGCCATTTGTGGAAGGACGGATCCTCGATCTTTCGTTAGCTGCCGCCAGGGCGCTAGACGTCTACTTGCCCGGCACGGCCAAGGTCCGCATGCAAGTCCTCGAGGCTCCCGCGTCTCTCGACACAGGCGGGCGCTGGGCCGTGCAGATCGGCGGATTCCCTGGGGAACAAAATGCTGAAGAAGTTGCGGACCACCTGCAACGGCGCTATCAAACCGCGAAAGTGTTGAAGTTCGCGAGTCCAACGGGCGATTGGTGGGTGCGCGTCCGGGTGCGCGACGACGATCGTGGGCGCGCGGAGGGCATGCTCCAGGAAATGCAGCCTTCTGAAGCTCCAGCGTTTCTTGTGCGTCTCGATTAGAAACGGTTTGATCGAGATAGTACTTCGCAGCGCTACACCGTCCCTATTTCTAGTCTCTACTTACTAATTGGCAGTTATTGAAAAGTGGTGTTATTGTTATGAGTCCGAAAGAGCGGAACATTCCCCAACTTAGTAGCCCGAGGACGATTCTTTCGGGCCGCGGGAAGTGATGTTATGGCTGACTGTTTATTCTGTCGCATTATCCGCGGCGAAGTGCCCAGCAAGAAGGTGTACGAAGATGAACACACCTTCGCCTTCGAAGATTTGAACCCCCAGGGGCCGACCCATGTGCTCGTCATCCCGAAAAAGCACATTGCGGGGTTGAAGGAAGCAAAAGGCGAAGACGCCGAGCTTATTGGCCGCTGCCAGTTGGCTGCAGCGCAGATCGCTCGCGAGCGTTCTATCGAGGACGGTTATCGCACCGTGCTGAACGTGGGGCCGCGCGCGGGACAATCCGTCTTTCACCTCCACGTGCACCTCTTGGGCGGACGTCCGTTGCACTGGCCACCGGGGTAAAACCGATCCCTGAAGTTAGGTGCGCGGTCCTCCAGGAGCAACGGCCCGAACTTCCCTAGGCCGTGAAGGCCAGTCTTCTCCCTCGGTGCAGTCTTCGCGGGTGGGCGTCCTCTTTCTCGTTCTGGCTTACAATTTGGAAATGGCAAATCTGACATTGGTGTATGGCCTGCGCCTTTTGCCCGCCGATGAGGTCGCCGAGGTTGGCGACGCAGCCGTAAAACTCAAAAACGGCCGGGAAGCGCGCGTCACCATGCACATCCTTGAGGGTGGCAAGGAAGAAATCGAAAAGCAGCTTAGGACCAGCCTGTCTGCGTTTTTTGATTTCTATCCGGAAATTTAGGAAAACTCGATTACGCGCCGTAGAAGCGGGGCAACCCCCGCTTTGGTGCGTTTGGGCAGCACCATGTTGGCCAGCATCATGAGACTGATCTCGCTCGAACTCGAAAGCACGCTTCGAGCCCGCAACCTCTGGCCGCAAAGCCGGGTCGCCTGGGCCGCGCTCTACGTTTTGGCGCTCGACCTGTTGGTGTTTGCGGTGCAGATGCTGGCGGGCCGTTTCTGGCCGGCGATATCCGACAGCCTGACAGGCTGGGTCATATTTCTCAGCCTGCTCGCCATTGTGCTGCTTGCAATTGCGGGCTTCCGCTGGCTCCGTTCGCAAGTACTTTGGCGTCTGCGCAACCGGCTAATCGTCACCTACATTTTTATCGGGGTGATCCCGGTGTTGCTGCTGGCGGTCATCTCGGTAATCGCCCTCTATCTGTTTGCCGGACAGTTCGCCAGCTTTGTAGTGACTTCCGACATCGCTACCCGTTTGCACGCCATGGAAGCTTCGAACCGCGCCATTGCGCACTCGTTGCTCAATCGGCTTGGCCGCAGTGAGAGGATAGACGCGGGAATTGTTGGACTGACGCGGCCGCACCGTTCCGAATGGGCCCGCCGCCAAGTGTGCGTATGGTACCGCGACCAGCCGCAGGCAAATTGCGCGGGACCTGATGGATCGCCTGCGTTCGATTCTCCATCGTTTGTCACCGATGACTTTCGCGACATCATAAGAGACCGCGGCAAGCTTTATCTGCGCGTAGCCACGGTGGCGGCCGAAGAACCGGAATCGTTGCGCGTCTTTACCAGCGAACCACTCGACAAGAGGCTCATTGAAGAGATTGCGGGAAATCTTGGTGTGATTACTTTGTACGCGACACCGAGTTCGACTGCGGGAGCTGATGCCAAAGCATCGGGGTCGTTGCTTTCACGGGATTTTGGCAAGCAGGAGGGTTTTGATATCAGCGGACGCCCTGCAGGAACGGGTGTCGCCGGCAACAACCGGCAACTGAGCCAGACCTTCTCTGCCGGCGTGCTGCCGCCCGCTGCCAACACGTTCGACCGGCAGGTTTCGTTTCCGATCCCCCTGCAAGTTGTGGACTGGGCCACTGGAGAACGGCGGCGCGCGGGCGCGCTGGCGTGGGTGGAAACACGCCCCTCTATTCTCTACGGCCGGTTGTTCGCCGTGCTCGGTGACTATGCCCAGGGCGTGGAATACATTTTGTTCTCCATCGCCATCGTATTCGCGGTGATCGAAGGCCTCGCGCTCTGGATCGGCACCAAGCTGACGCGCAGCATCACTTCATCGGTCGCCGATCTCTACGACGCGACCATGCACGTGAACCGCGGTGATTTCAGCCATCGCATTGCGGTGAAATCGAACGATCAGCTGGCGGCTCTTGCCAACTCGTTCAATTCGATGACAGCGTCGATCGAGCGGCTGGTCTTGGAACAGAAGGAAAAGCAGCGCCTGGAAAACGAACTGTCGATCGCGCAGGAAGTGCAGGCGCAACTCTTTCCGAAGGAAATCTCGCAACTGGAATCGCTTGAGGTACACGGCTTCTGCCGTCCTGCCCGCACCGTGAGCGGAGACTATTACGATTTTCTGACGCTCAATTCCGACAAAATGATTCTGGCGGTGGGCGACATCAGCGGGAAGGGAATTTCGGCGGCACTGCTGATGGCGACCATCCACTCAGCCGTGCGCGCCTATACCATCGAGGGCAGTCTCCATGTTCCTGAGCCTGCCACCATGAGTACGACGCAGGCCGGCCGAGGCACGGCCTTTGCGAACGATGTCCCGAGCCCCGAGGTTTCACCGGCACTTCTACTGGGTCTTCTCAATCACCACCTCTACGAGAGCACGCCCGACGCCAAATACGCCACATTATTTCTCGGCGTTTATGACGGCGCTACACGCCGCCTCACGTATTCCAATGGCGGCCATCTTCCTCCTATTCTCATCTCTGAGGACGGCTCTCCTCAGCTCCTGGATTGTGGTGGGACGGTGGTCGGCTTGCTCGACAACATGGACTTCCCTGAGGCAACGGTGCAGCTCCGCCGTGGGGACCTGCTGATTGCCTACACCGACGGGGTTACGGAACCAGAGAGCGATTACGGTGAGTTTGGCGAAGAGCGACTGATTCAAATTGTGCGTGAGAACCGGCATTTGCCCCTCGAACGAATCACGGCGCTCGTAACCACGGCGGTCGATGAATGGATCGGAGAAGGGGAGCAACCGGATGACATCACGCTGGTGCTGGTGAGACCGCGGTAGGGTTTAGAATCGAAACCGGCATTAGGTACTGCGTTCGTGTGGGGGCGCACTATGCATTTCGAACAGTTCTATCTCACTTGCCTGGCGCATGCTTCGTACATGATCGGCTCCGACGGTGAAGCGGCCGTGGTCGATCCGCAACGTGACGTGGATATTTATCTGAAGGCGGCCGAAGAGCAGCACCTCAAAATCCGGCACATTCTTGAAACTCATCTGCACGCCGATTTCGTCTCCGGGCACAAAGAACTGGCGGCGCGAACCGGCGCCAAGATATATATCGGAGCACAGGCCGGTGCGGGATTTCCTCACGTCGCGCTGCGCGACGGATTTGAACTGCGGGTCGGCAGCGTGAGCCTGCGCACGCTCGAGACACCTGGGCATACGCCGGAGAGCATTTGCCTTGTGATCACGGATGAAGAGAAGTCGCCAACGTCCGCAGGTGCGCCGTCCACCGGTAAACCGGCGCAGCCTTGGGCCGTGCTGACGGGCGATACGTTGTTTATTGGCGATGTGGGACGGCCGGATCTTTCGCGCACACACACTCCGCAACAGCTTGCCGGACTGCTTTATGACAGCCTGCACCAGAAATTGATGGCGCTGCCCGATGCCGTGCTGGTTTATCCGGCACATGGGGCCGGTTCGCTCTGCGGGCGCGCCATGCGCGCGGAGAAATCTTCGACCGTCGGCACCGAAAGGCTGACGAACTATGCTCTGCAGATTGCGAGCCGGGATGAATTCATCCGTCAGATGACAGCGAATCTGCCAGCGCGGCCGGAATATTTTCTTGAAGACGCAGAACTCAATCGCTCCGGGGCGACCGCTCTGACAGAACTCGCGCCTCTGCGGGCACTCGCTCCAATGGAAGTGCAGGCCTGTCTGGATGAAGAGGCCTACGTGGTCGACGTTCGTCCGGGCGATGAATTTGCCGCTGGGCACGTGCCGGGGGCGGTCAACATTGCGCTTTCAGGACAATTCGCTTCATGGGCGGGCGCAACGCTCGGAATTCATTCCCGGCCGGTGCTGGTAGGGGCTTCTGATACGCAAGTCGAAGAAGCGCGAATGCGCCTGGCGCGCGTCGGCATCGAAGAGTTGCGCGGGTATCTGGCGGGCGGCATTACCAAGTGGCAGGAGGCCGGTTTGCCGTTGCTCACTACGCCACAGATTTCGGTGCAGGAACTCTGTCAGAGGCTCGGTGCCGGGCACGATGGCGGGAAGGCCGAGAGCATCGCGGTGCTCGATGTGCGTCGCGAAGGCGAATGGAATACCGGTCACATCGCACAGGCCGAGTGGCGGGCGCTCGATGCGTTTCCGCACGGCATGCCTGAAATCGGAATGGGCGGGACAGTTGCCATCCACTGCAAGAGCGGGTTCCGCAGCATGATTGCTTGCAGTCTGCTGGAGCGAGGTGGGCATCGTAACGTGGTCAACGTTGTGGGAGGCTTTGACGCGTGGAAGGCGGCGGGACTTCCGGAAAGCAGTTCTCAGTTGTCAGTTCTCAGTTCTTAGTAAAGGCGCTCGGTGTCGGCCTTTCGTGAAGCCACCATCATGTTTACCCGCGGGCGGCGGATTGACTTTTCGCCAGGACATCCTCGGGTCGCGCTGGGAGTTGGGGCAGCGACGACATCAGGCGGCGAGTGTACGGATGGACAGGCGCGGCGAAGATCTGTTCGGTTGGCCCGCATTCTACGATCTGGCCTTCGTTGAGGATGGCGATGCGATGGCAGATTCCGGCGACGGAAGGCAAATCGTGCGAAATATAGAGGATGGACATTCCAGTTTCGCGATTGAGGCGGGCGAAAAGCTGGAGGATTTCCGATTGCGTGATCACGTCGAGGGCGCTGGTCGCTTCGTCGGCGAGGAGGAGGGCAGGCCGGTGCATGACGGCCATACCGATCAGCACGCGTTGCGCCTGTCCGACGCTCAATTGCTGGGGGCGCTTCCTTAGGAAATCGTCGGCGTCGGGGAGGCTGACACTGGTGAGCGCGGAACGGATGGCGGTTTCGCAGTCGGCTTTCGTTGCGGATGCCTCGCGATGGGCGCGCCAAGCTTCCTCGAGTTGCGTGCGGATGCGGAGCGCGGGATTCAGCGAGGCAAGTGGGCTCTGGAGGACGAGGCTGAGAGAGCGTCCGCGGATCTTGCGCAGGTCGCGCTCTCGCATGGAGAGCAGGTCGGCTCCCTGAAAAGTGATTTTCCCTTCCACCGTGGCGCGCTGGCGGCCGAGCAGGCCGAGGATCGCGAGGGCAAGCGTGCTTTTGCCCGAGCCGCTCTGGCCGATCAAGCCGAGAACTTCACCTTGCTGGATTTCGAGTGAAAGGCCGCGCAGGACGGGCTCTTTGCCGGGGTAGCGGACAGTGATCCCCGCCGAAAGCAGAGCAGGGTTACCAGCTGCCGATCCCCCGCTACGCTCGAGATGACAGTTCGTTGATTGCGCTGTGCTCAACATTTAGATCTCAGCGTTCGTTCGGCCCTGGCTTCGTTCGGCGAGCGTTCACTCGGCTCAGCGTTTGGCGGTTGCCGTTCCGGTCAGCGTCAGGCGTTCGGCGTTCCAGAATGTTTGCGGGAAGAGGATTCCGGGGTTCGCTCCCGCAACCGACGTAGAGACCGCCGAAAGTGCGTTCAGGTTGACCAGATAAATGAACGGCGCTTGTTCGTAAACGATTTCCTGCACCCGGTCAAAACTCTGCTTGCGCTTCTTCGCATCGGAGGTCTCGGCCTGGGCCCGCATTAACTTGTCGATTTCCGCTTCCCATGCGGTTTCCGGCGATTTCTGCTGTGGATTCCAGGCATGATTTTCCGCTGAGCTCATCCAGATATTCATCTGGTCGGTGGGGTCGAGGCTTACGTTGTGGAATCCGAGAAGTGCAGCTTCGTAGTTGAACTTCTGTGAGATGCGCTCGATCAGCGACGGAAAGTCGAGCGTGACCAGATTGACCTTCATGCCAATCTTGCCGAGATCTTCCTGGATCAAAACTCCCATGCGCTCGCGCGGCTTGCTTCCGGCGTTCGTCACGATCGAAAACTCGACCGGGTTGCCGCTCTTGTCGACGAGGGTTCCGTTCTGCATGTGGAAGCCGTCGGCTTTCAGGCGGTCGAGAGAAGCCTGCGGGTTGTGCGGCTCGGGCTTGAGGGTGCTGTTGAACCAGAATCTGTTGGCCGGTGAAACCGGGCCGACGGCAGGCTGAGCGTGGCCGTTGTAAACGATGCGGGCGATGTCCTCGCGATTGAGCGCCTCGGAAACGGCGCGGCGGAAATTCGCCGAGCGGAACCAGGCGCGTTTGTATTCGGGGATGGATGCGGCCGCGACCTGATTAAACCACAGGAAATCGGAATCAAGCGACGGGCCGGCATCGTGCACGAGCTGAGGAGAGCTGGAGGCGAGGCGGTCGAAATAGTCGGTGTCGATCACGTTGATAAGGTCGAGCTCGCCGCGCTTGAAGCGCAGCATCTCGACATCGCGGTTGGACTGAATGTCGAGGTGGATGGAATCAAGGTAGGGCAGGCGACGGCCCTGGGAATCCTTTTTCCAATAGTTGGGGTTGCGCTCGAGCAGCACGCTCGATCCAGCCTTGTATTCGGCGACCATGAAGGGGCCGAGAACGGCCGCTTCTTTCTTGAGCGAGTGCGCGGAAACGATGACGAGTTCGTCGAAGATACGATCGATACCGACGATCGGGCCGGGGAAAGTAATGGAGACTTGATCCGGAGCAATCACCTTGGTGATGACGGCGTTGCCGGCGGCGCGGAATTCATCGCCGACTGGAGAATGCAGCGTGGGATCCATGAGGCGCTTCATGGTGAAGGCTACGTCGTCGGCCGAAAAAGCGGTGCCGTCGGAAAAGTGCACGTCGTGACGGAGTTTGAAGTTGATCTGCTTGCCGTCAGGCGTGACCTTCCACGATTCGGCGAGTTCGGGCGTAAGCTCCTGCGTATGGCGGTCAACGCGAGTGAGCACGCCTCCGGTGAGATAGCGGATGGCCAGCGAGGACTCGTCATCGACGAGCAGCGGGTCGAAGGTTTTGGGTTCGGTGCGGAGGCAGAAGCGTAGCTGGCTGCTGTTTTGCGCGACGGCGGCGAGGGTGAGGAGGCAGGAGAGTGCAAGGATGAAGGAGATTCCTCGCTTCGCTCGGAATGACAATCTACCACGCTTTCGGAATGACAATGGATGGCCGGTCATGCGGTCACCTCCTCGTTCGATAACAGCAGTTGGAAAGACGTCATCACTACAATGAGCAGAAGCAAGGGAACCAGACGCCAAGGTTCCTCACGAAATGAGATAAGACCTTCGAGTTCACGGAGCAGGCTCCCCCAGGAGGGAAGCGGTTCGGCAACGCCGAGGCCGAGAACACCGAGATTGGCCTCGCTCAAAATGAAGACCGGGATTGAGATCCAGAATTGCGCGTACAAGATCGGCTTTAGATTCGGCAGAACGTGAACGAGAAAAAGACGCGGGCCGTCGAGCCCGGAGGCGCGGGCCTGAAGCACAAAATCGGAAGAGCGGAGTGCATCGGCACTGGTGGAAAGAACGCGGGCCGAGGCGGCCCAACCGAGCAACCCGAGCACTAAAAACGTTATCAGGACCGAAACCAGCGGCGAAACATTCAGGGGCAAAAGCGCGCGCACGGTGATTAGCAGAAAAAGCCAGGGCAGCGATAAGAAAAGGTCGGTGAATGCGCGCGCCATTTTGAGCCACATTCCACCCAGATAGCCGGCAATTCCGCCGATTAGCGCGGCCAACGCGGTGGAGACCAAAGCGGCGGCGGGCGCAAGTAGAAGAGAGATGCGGGTGCCGTACAGGGTGCGCGCGAAGCGGTCGCGGCCGAGTTCATCGGTACCGAGCAGGTGGGCGCGGGATGGCGGCGAATCCGGTACTTCGCGGAATTGTTTCGCGTATCCGGCAGGCGCCAGCCAGTTCGCGGCCAGCGAGAGGCCGCAGACGATGAGCACGACGACACACGCCAAGTAACGGGCTGCTTTCATGCAGCTCTTATGCCTCCGGAGGCCGCAACACGTAATTCATTACATCGGCACCGGAGTTGGCGAGCAAGGTTACTAGCGTAACCAGGACAGTCAGATTCACAAGCAGAGGCAGATCGCGGGAGAGCGCGGCTTGCCATGCGAGTTGACCGATGCCGGGCAACCCGCAGAGGCTCTCCACCGGGATAGCGGCTCCGAGGGCGATGCTGATAGTGACGCCCGCCAGGGCAATCATTTGCGGTCCGGCCACGGGTAGAGCGTGGCGAGCAAGGATGCGGAGTTCGCCGAGTCCGCGTGCTCGCGCGGCTGTGATGTGAGGCATCGCGTAGGCCTTGGCGAGCAGGTTGCGCGAGTAGCGGTAGATTTTCGGAAACACGATCAGCGCAATCGCGAGATACCCGGGAGAGTTGAAGATGACCGACGCGAGAGCAAGGACAGCCGCGGGAATACAGAGGAAGGCGCCGCTTAGGGCGGTGCCGAGGACTTCACCCGGCGGCCGCTGCCACAGGCAGGCGGTGAAGGCGAGAGTCGAAGCAAGAAGCCAGCCCAGGAGGAGGCCGACGCCGGCAATGCGCAGGGTGACGGGCCAGCGCTCACGAAGAAGATTTCCGACCGGTTGCCCCAGCGCTTGCGACGTGCCCAGGTCGCCGTGCGCCGCCCCGCGCAGGTAGGTAGCGTAAAAGCGGAGGATGTTGTGCTGCGAAGCGCGTTCGGCTCGAATGGCGCGGAGGCTTTCCGCGCTCAGACTCGGATCAAGTTCGCGCTCGTCGGTGTCAAAGCCGGGAGCAAGCCGAACCAGCGTCGCCGAAAGCAATCCCCCCAGCAGAACGAGGGCGGCGATCGATGCGAGGTGACCCACGATTTTGCGGACGAGCATAGAAGCGTCCTAGTTGACAGTTGCGCCGCGGGTGCGAGAGGGCACGGGGTCGGCCTTGTGCTCGGAATCGGCGTGGTGAACCTGTTTCATGGAATACATGCGGCGATCGGCTTCGGCAAGCAGACGCTCCGCGTCGAACCCATCCTGCGGGCAGAATGAAGTGCCGACACTCAACGACACCAGGTTGCGTCCGGCGATCTTGCGGCCGGCTGCGATGGCTAGTTCATTCAAATGGCTGGCCTTATCGGCGCTGGCTTCGGCCTGAAGGCCGGGAGCGACCACGACGAATTCATCTCCGCCCATACGCGCGACATAGTCATAGCCACGACAGGCCGCTTTTATCTGGGCAGCAAAGTCCTTGAGTAGGTTATCGCCTTCAAGGTGGCCATAGAGATCGTTGATCTGCTTGAAATTGTCGAGATCGCAGACCATGACGGCCAGCGAGGTGCCGGTGCGGCGGCAACGGGCAAGTTCGCGCGCGAGGTGGACGTAGAGAGAACGCGCGTTCGGCAGGCCGGTGAGGTAGTCAGTGACTGCCGAATTCTCGGCCTGCTGGTACTTGAGAGCGTTCTCGACGGAGAGAGCGATTTTGGAACTGACGGCAAGCAGAATGCGCAGATGATCGGCCGTAAAGGCATCGCGTTCGGCGCGATACATGGCGAGCACACCAACCACGCCGTTCAGTCCATCCAGTGGCACCGCCAGTGCGGAACGCTGCGTGGTGAATTTCTCCGGATCGGAGACATATCCAGCTTCCACTTCAGGATTGCCATTCAGGATGGGCTTGCGGTTTTCCGCGACCCAGCCACAAAGGCCCTGCCCGACTTTGATGTTGAGCGAGGAAAGCAATCGGAAGTTATCCCCGCTCACCAGTTCCGGAACCAGGTGGTCTTCCTTCATAAGGAACACAACCATGGAATCGTACGGAACCAGCCTGCGCAGCCGCATGGAGAGAACGGACAAGGTTTCGCCAAGGCTGAGCGAGTTGCCTAAGTCCTGGCTGATTTCGAACATGGTTTGCGCTTCCTGGCGAGCGGAGGCGATCGAGGCGAGGAAGTCGGCATCGCTGGCAGGCGATGGAGGTGCAGCTGGCTGTTCGTAGCCGGCGGCGGGCTCGACGCTTCGTTCCGTGCGAACCTGGACTGAAAGACCGGGTTCGACGGAAGTCTCCGACGACTGCGCCATAGCCTCGAGTTCGCGGTAACGGCGTTTGAGAACGTCGACCACGGCAGGATCGAACCAGGTGCCGGACAGGCTCACGACTTCCTTCATTGCATCGTCGAGCGGCAAGGCGTTGCGGTACTGGCGATGGGAAGCAAGAGCGTCCAAACAATCGACTGCCGAGAGCACACGCGCTCCCCTGGGAATCTCTTCGCCTTTCCGCCCGTCCGGATAGCCCGTTCCATCCCAGCGTTCGTGATGCGCACGCACGATGGGAGCGACGGGATAGGGGAAAGCAACCCGCTCGAGGATTTCGGCGCCGACCACGGGATGAATCTTCATCTTCTCGAATTCTTCGGGAGTCAGGCGACCTGGTTTATTGATGATGTGTTCGGGAACGGCGAGTTTGCCAATGTCGTGCAGAAGGGCGGCCGCGCGCAGGGCTTCGATTTCCTCCGGCGTGAAACCAAGCTCTTTCCCGACTTCGAGCGCATACACGCGAACACGCTGCAGGTGCTTATGAGTTGTGTGGTCTTTGGCCTCGATGGCGAGCGCCAGGGCCTCAATGGTCCGGAGATGGAGTTTGGCAACATCCTCGACGTGGCGCTTCTCGATTTCGACGTGTTTCATCTCCGCTTCCAGACGGCCAAGATAGAGCCGGTAGGAGCGATAGACCCAATAAATGACGGGAAGGATGAGAAGGGTGGTCTCCCACCCCGTGTGTTTGTTGACAAAGTCAACCAGAAATACGACTGCGGCGCCGACCAGGTAATACGGGAACGACCAGAAATAGCATTCCGACCACACCTTGCGGGGGGACTTACCCTCGGTAAGGGAGATGATAATGGTGACCGGAACGGTATTCGCCAGGAAGAAGATCAACGCCGTAATGACGAGCAGCAGAGGCGTGCTTTCGCCGAGGACTCGCTCAAGACGGTGGAAAGCGAAATACGAAAGTGCGATGGCGTTCGCCATCATGCTAAAGACATTAAAGACAACCTTGATAGGATCCGGCTTGTGGTGCTCCAACCAGATGGTGCACTGCGTCAGGCTCGCGGCACAGCCAATGATCAAGGTCTCCGGCAGACTCATCTCGAGCACGCCCAGCAAAATGAACAGAAAATTCACCGACATGGTGCCGTCGATGCCGGGTAACGTGATTTTGAGCCCAGAGGCCAGCAAGGCAATCAGCAGATAGCAGAAAAAGCGCGGTAGATTGTCACTGTGCCAGTGCCACAAGGAATGGACGAGCACGCACACGCCGAGGGATGCGGTTGTGCCAACCCAGAATTTGATCCGCGTAGACATAGATCGCGCGCTGCTTCAACTATTTTCTATGCAGATGCGCACCCACCGCGCGTTTTACGTTACGTCGGTTCACAACCGCGCTGAGTTGGATGCACTTACACCTGTCAATTCGGTGGCTGCGTCCTCCCGGCTAAGCCCACCTTGGCCCATAATGGGCCGGCTGGGACAATTCGGCCCATTGCTCGAGTTGCACCGTTGCCGCCGACAAAAGCTAGGCTGTCCCTTATATCGGATGGTAGTGCAGGGAGAAGGAGCGGTGGTACTTACTGAGGTAATCGCATGGCCCGATCCTAGGTTTGAGGTTTGGGAGGTAGTGGAACTGGGCTGCTACCCGCGAAATAACAGCCCGATGCATGTTCCGATTAGTTGTCGCCGTTGATCAAAGTACCGATAGAGCCGGCGGTCGAAGGGCGGGCGGTGACGGTCGAACTTCCCCAGACCGCAAAGAATGCGTTGTTAGTATTGTTGCCCCAGGGCGCCGAACTTCCCCAAACGGCGAAGCTAGCGTAGGGGTTGGACGACCCCCAGACCGCGAAGTTGCCGTTCACGAACGCATTGCTGCCCCACACCGCGAAACTGCTCCAGATCGAGGAACTGCCCCACACGGCGAAGCTGTCGTTGACGAAATAGACGCTCTGGGTCGTCGGGTCATACTGCACCACCGGCGACTTCGCCAGTCCAGCGCTCAGGTCGGTACTGGTCAGGGCGGCTTGAATGTCCAAGTAGCCGGCCCCCACGGTGAATACGTCGTACTGATCGGTGTAAGTGATGCCCGTCGCCGGATCGGTGTAGCTGCTGTATGGAGGGAAAGTCTTGTAGGCCGTCTTCATGAGGCGGCCTTTCACCTGGTCCGGGGTCATCTGGGGATTAGCCTGGAGCAGCAGCACGACGGCGCCGCTGACCACCGGGGCCGCCATGCTCGTTCCGCTCATTACGTAGTAACTGGTGGAAGGAAGCCCGAACGTTTGTCCCGTCTGATAGGCGCTCAGCGGAACGTCGTTGCTGGTGAAGCTGGAGCCCAGCATCGCGCCCACACTGAGCAGCGAGACCAATTGGTTTCCCGGCGCTACCAGATCGGGCTTCGCGATGTGGTCGATAAGTGTGGGTCCCTTCGAACTGTAAGTGGCAATGAGATCGTCGGCGCGATCGGGAGTGCCCATCATCTTCATGGCGCCTACCGTGATCACATAGGGATCGTTGGCCGGGGCGTTGATCGTAGCGTAGCCGTTCGTGCCTGCGGAGTTGTCCCGGCCATCGTTTCCGGCCGCGACTACGACCACAATCCCTGCCTGGTACGCTGCTTCGACGGCCTGGCACAGCGGATCGAGCGTGTAGCTTTCGAACACCGGACGGCCCAACGACAGATTGATGACGCGGATGTTGTATTTGCTTTTCAAAGAAATCGCCGCCTGGATGGCAGCGATCACATTGCTGTCCTGTCCTACGCCGTTCTGATCCAGAACGCGCAGGTTCACCAGATTCACGTTGGGCGCAATGCCCTTGAAGGTCTCGGTGTACTGGCTACCCGTGGAATAGAAACCGTTGCCGCCAATCAGACCGGACACGTGGGTGCCGTGCCCGAAGTGGTCGGCCGTTCCCCACCCGTCGCTGATCCAGCTCTGCGAGTACACGATCCTGGAGGTCGAAGTATTCCAGGTGCTCAGCTCCTTGAAAGTGAGCTTGCCGGAGCCCCGGATTCCGCTATCGATCACGGCCACCGCGATATTGCTGCCATCCAAGCCTTCATTCCAGGCGTAGTTGGCGAGTACGGCGGGGGCGGGCGTGTCCAGAAAACCGGCCACTGGCCGGTCCGGCGCTATATAGGCGATATCGTCGTCGTTGGACAGGTCATCGACCTGGCTTGCGGGCAGAGTCACCGCGAAATCTTTGAGCGAGCTCAAGTCTTTCGTGACCTGCCCCTGGTGGCCGTTGAGTTTCTGCAGGTGCTTGGCGCCCGGAACGACCTTATAGCAGACAATGACGTTCACGTCGTTCCCGCCCGCGGCTGCCCGCAACTCGGGGGCGAGTTTGTCCTGCCTGGCAGCCGACACCGCAACCAACACAAGTATGACGAGCAGAATGAAAACCTTCGATCTCATAAGTTCCTAAATCTCCGTGACTCGTCGGATTGACGACGTTGTCTGCTCTTGTAGAGCAACTATCCCCCCAAAGTGCCATAACCGAAATGACTGAAAACGCGAGCTTCCGATTCAGGCTGCAGGGATACAAACAGGACAAGTTGGCGCGGCGGGACAGGTTGGCGCGAACATCAGGGGCAGATTACTTTGGTTTAGCGGCTACATCCGAAAGTTCGCCTGTGATCGTTTCCGTTGTGGCAGCATCGTTGAGTACCCCTAATTTTGCGCGCTCTCCCGAACGGCGGTGGCGCTTTCGGGTTTGTCAGCTGTTTCAGGCAAACCTGCGATCGCGGATTGTGAGAGCAGTAAAAACTACCTTCATACGCAGCTCCATTCATGGAGAGATCTCGGAAATCCGAAAGCAGTCACGGCGGTCAGATGGCTTCCGCTGCTGCTACCGCTGCTGTTCTCTGCGCTAGCCTTTCACCTGACATTCTGGACCAGATGCAAGACGCAGTCTTTACCACTGACCTGCGGGGAGTCATCACGGGATGCAACCAGGCGGTCAGCCGATATGAATATGCCCCGGAGGAACTGATTGGCCGGAATTTGGCCGATCTGTTGGGTAGGGATGGCGAATCTCTGGCCCGGGTGGTGATCCCGACCGTCCTCAAGAATGGAAGATATCAGACGCGACTGCCGGGGCGGAGCAAATCAGGCCAGGAGTTTTCCTTTCATCTTTGCCTGACGCTGGTGCGCGATGGCGATTCTCCGGTCGGCATGATTGGGATTTCCATTGATGTGACGGGCACGAAATCGGACTTAAGTAAACCGGCCGGAATGTCCGAGATGGAAGCAAGCGCCGCGATTCCACTAGCGCGCAGAGTCATAGACGGAACCGAGTTTGTGATCGCCAGCCCGGTCATGCACAAGTTCATGGGCATGGTCGACCGAGTGGCCGGACACACCGAAACTGTGCTGATCACCGGAGAAACTGGGACGGGCAAGGAGTTAGTGGCGCGCACAATTCATGAATCTTCTTACCGCTGCAAGCATGCGCTGGTCGATATCAATTGCGCGGCGCTCCCGGAGCATCTGGTGGAGAGCGAATTGTTCGGCTATGAGAAGGGGGCCTTCAGCGGGGCCGACTCCTCCAAGCCCGGGCTGTTCGAGTTGGCCGATAAGAGCACGATCTTTCTGGACGAAATCGGCGAACTGCAGCCGCAGATTCAGGTGAAGCTGCTGCGCGTACTGGATGGCGCGCCCTATTACCGGCTCGGCGGTCACCGAAAAATCACGGTCGATGTGCGGGTGGTGGCAGCCACGAACCAGGACCTCGAGTTAGCGGTAAAGGAAGGGCGGTTCCGCAAGGATCTTTTCCACCGCTTGAGCCAGTTCCAACTGCGCGTTCCGCCATTGCGCGAGCGTCCCGAGGATATATCGTCGCTCGCTCGGCACTTTCTGAAGCTAAAGGCATCGGACAGGAGCCTTTCCCAGGATGCGCTAACTGCTCTGCAGGCTCATGCCTGGCCGGGCAATATCCGGGAACTGCGCAACCTCATCGCAAAGTTTGCCATGGCCGCGGAGGACCGCCAAATCACAGCGGACGAGGTGGCAGCGGAGTTGCACCAGGAACGCGGGTCAGCCGTCGCAGTCCGGCCGGCATTGCCACAAGGCAACCTGGAAAATATGGAAGAGCAGATGATCATCCGGGCACTGGAGCAGACGGGCGGCCACCGCTCCCAGGCTGCGGAACGGCTTGGGATTTCGCGCCGAACGCTCAGCCGGAAACTGCGTGAATATGGCATTGGCGCGTCCGCTAGCGAGGCAACCCCATCCCTAGGCACGATCAGCCCCGAACAGCAGAAGTTCTTCCGCGCCAAAGTAAGTATTCCCGTGACGTTGAGGAACGCGAACGGCAAGGAACTGCAGGCGCAGGCAGTCAACCTGAGCACCGGAGGAATGGGCCTGGATGGCCTCAGCGATCAGGCAGGCTTTTCCGGATTACTCGACGTGAGTTTCCTGCTGCCTGATAGTGAAACCGTGATGCAAGTGAAAGGACGATTAGTCTGGGCGGACGTTGCAGGAAGAGCTGGCCTCCGATTTGTGGTGATCGAACCCGCACTCTTCGAAATGCTGCAACACTGGTCCAACCAAAAAATGAAAGATGAGGGCTGGGAAATTCCTTCCTGAGAGAGCACGCAGTCTTCTCCTGACGTCTCGATTTCTTAGTGCTGTAATCGTCCCTCCCGCCTCAATTTACGAATTCCGAAACTCAAGGCATCGAAAGGTTGCGTTCGTTGTCTTACCATCGCTTGACGGTGGGGCGAACCAGAAACGAAAACACCGCAATGACACGGCCTAGAGCGTGTTACGAAAACCGAATAATTTAGTTGAAATTACCTGCACGAACTTGATATAAGCATGCACACAGGGAATTGGTCCGTTTTTGTAGTGAGTTTCCCGAAACGGGAAAGCGGATCGAGAAGCGCAACAACAGGCGAATGTGCTAGCGCGTCGCTGCGCCCGCTGAGAATGGAATTCAGCGGCGCTTCCCCAGGAGCGCACATGCTGTCGGCAGGGATAGATTTACGCAAGATTCGCGAACGGCTTGGCCTCACGATGAGGGATGTCGAGAGCGCCAGCCTGCTGATCTCACAGCATCACGGCAGCGAAGAATATCTAATCCCGCCCAGTCGCCTTTCCGACATCGAAACAAAAGGGGTGATTCCCAGCATTTTCCGCTTTTACTCGCTGGCGGCGATTTATCACAAACCGGTGCGTTCCCTGCTCCAGTTCTACGGAATTGATCTGGAGGGGATCAACTCGGAGTGGGCCTCGTCGCAACCGGCGCGCTCCCACATCGTAACGGTGGACCATGAGCGGGCAGGCTTCAACATTCCCGTCAAGATGGACCCCGGATTCGATTTGAGCGAAACTTCGGATCTGGGGCGGATGGTGCAGCAGTGGGGTGCGGTCTCGTTTTCCATGCTGAGCCGCTTGCAGTCGCAAGGCTATACCTATGCCTATATCGGCAGTGAAGATTACACCATGTACCCCATCCTCGCCCCCGGATCGTTTGTGCAAGTCGATGAATCGAAACGGCGTGTAGCGGAACGGCACTGGCGGTCGGAATACGAACGGCCGATCTATTTTGTGGAGACGCGAGACGGTTTTACGTGCTGCTGGTGCTCAGTCAGGATGAACGCGCTCGTCTTGCAACCGCATCCGCTGTCCCCTGTCCAGGTGCGCGTCCTCAGGCATCCCCAGGAGGCCGAAGTGATTGGCCAAGTGGTGGGCGTTGCAATGAGGCTTGGGAACCAGGTCGCGAGCGAGTCTCGAGAAGCGAGAGAATCTTCAGGATCGAAGTCAGGTGCAGTTCTGTCACCTTCTGGCAGTTTGACGGCAACAACCGGCGTTGCCCTGCCTTCAGTTTCGACACGTAAGAAACTGGGCTAGTTCCGGCCGCGCTGCTGGCCTGCTCCAAATCCTCTCGTAACACTCTCAACCGGGTTTGTAGGATTTTTTCGATCAGCGAGTGATGAACTCGCGCGAATGTTTCCTGCGCGGCCGCGGTCCCGTGCGTGCGCTCAAATCCCCAGTGCTCGTAAGTCCCATCCGCGGAGCGCCGCTCGGCAACATACGTGAGTTTTCCCCATAGCCACGCAATTTTGTCCAGCGTTCTATCGCGAAGATCCTCGTAGGCCGATTTCACCGCCATTCTTACACCTTTTCGTAATTCGCTACATTTTTCAGAAATCCGCTGCCCGCAAATCTGTTTGTCCCGTTGCCACCAGTTCGCCGGAAACTTCCTTCACCGAGTCTTCACTTTGACCCTGAAAGGATACCCTGTGAACACACTGAAAGCAAAGATTATGCTGCTACTCTTGGTCCTTGTGACCATGACTGCTGTTCCCGTCCAACTGCACGCTGACGGGGGGCCCCCGCCGGACTGCTTCCCCAAAGGCTGCACCCCGCCCGCCTAGGTCGATTCCACGCTTGAGCGCTGCCGGTCTGGGGTGATACATTTCCCCAGACGGCCGCTTGAGCGTATGAGTTTCCCGCACCTCATCTGGTTCTATCGCTATCTCTGGATAGTTCCGCATGTGCTGCTCGTCGCTGTAGCAGTGGCGATGTACCGCAAGGGACTGCATAAACACTTCCCTATTTTCTTCTCCTATCTCCTCTTTGAGTTCCTGATGTGTTGCATTTTGTGGCCGATGGCCTACTTCAGGGCGCCGGTCGAGATCTACTGGAGACTCGACCTGTTTGACCGGGCCGGGGACATTGCCCTGCGCTTTGGCATTCTCCAAGAGCTGTTTGACGCGTCGGCCGCTGGAAGTGCCCCGTGGCACCGGGACGTGGCGCGAATGCGAAACCGAGTGACGGTTCTTCTGGTCATAGTGGCTTCGGTGTTTTTTACGGCCCTATATTTCAATAGCCTGGACCACGCGTTTTTCGGCAACTATGTGATTATCGAGGCATTGAACGTCGCGCAGTGTGGCCTTGTCGTTCTTCTTTTTCTCTGGCACCGTTTTCTTGGGCTCAGAATGTCGCCCTTCGCCTTTGGAATTGCGGTGGGCATGGGGTTGGCGATGGGCGTTGAACCGCTCCAGATCGTGCTGCGGTATTCCGTTCCCGCGCGAATGGGCATGGTCGTGGACATGATGAACATGGCCGCCTACCACGCGGCTGTCCTCGTCTGGCTCTACTATGCTCAGGTGCGAGAAAAAGTTACTTCCGACTCTTATGCTGCATTGCCGCAATTCATCGAGCAAGCGGCTGACCTGGGGAGGATTGCTCACCTGTGACTCCCCTGCTTATTCTTGTTTCGGTTGCCGGCATCTTTCTCCTTTTCCTGATTCTTCAGGTTTGGTGGCGCTACTCGCGGCGCAACGAACTGGCGCAGGCAGTGCAGCTTACTCAGGTCGATCTGGATGCCTTCGAGAACCTGACTGACCCCGAGGAAGAGACCTATCTGCGGCATAGTCTTTCGCCGGCGGAATTCCGGAGTGTGCAGCGGCTAAGGATCCGCGTCGCAAAAATGTATGTCGCGGCGATGTCGAAAAATGCCAGCACGCTGGCGTCCGTAGGCCAGTCCGCGCGCAATCATTCCGATCCTCAGGTTGCAGCCTCGGGACAGAACCTCGTCCAACAAGCTATCCGTCTGAAAGTATGGTGCGTGTTGTCGGCGACCCGGCTTAACGCTGGCCTTGCCTTCCCGACGGTTCTGTCTCCTTCGAGCGCAATCGCGAGCCGCTACCTGGCGGTAAAGTACATGGCTGCAAGTTTGCCTGGAAAATCAGCTGCTTAGGTTGGATGGTTTCTGTCGAGATCTTCAGCCCACGGCGCGACGGACTCCTCTAGCGGGCTAGGTTGGAGGGCGGCGGAGCTGGCGAGGGGGTATCTCACAAACCCAGCTCCGCCCAACCTCGTACGACGCGCACGATTTTATGTGAAGGCTCGCATACGCCATCCCGAAGAAACATTACTAGTTACGAAAAACGAACAAAGCTTTCAGCCCTTCTCTCGGTTACGGGGGCAAAGGGACCGACCTGTGTCGGGGTTGTCCGAACAGTCTTAACCAACTCTCTCGGCAGAAACATCCGATGCGGATGACAAAACCTGATCCCGTGAATTAACCTGAGAATCTCAGGCACTTCCATCCTCAGCCGGGATGGCGGAACTGGCAGACGCAGCGGACTCAAAATCCGCCGGGCTTCGGCCCTTGGGGGTTCGACTCCCCCTCCCGGCACCAGCAGTCCCCCGCCAGCATCTCCATCGGGTGCCAATCACCGCCGTCACCTTGCTCATCGTAAAGGCGGCGCTAACCAGCAACGCGATCCGCTTTATCTTCGAGTACCCGGATAGCCCTTTGCACACAACATTTCGTTGGTCTCCCGAGAAGGACTCGTGGGAATGGCTGATGGAGCAGAAAGACAAAGACGGCAAGTGGACTAGCTTCGCCGACCTGAAAGTTGCGCGCGGGCCGCGCTAAAGGCCGCCGGACTAACGAAAATAAATCCACAGCCCGACGACGGTCGCCAACAGTCCCAGGCTGAAAACGATGTTCATCGCGCGCTCGGTGCTGGTTTCACGAGCGGGTTTGCGCGGCGCAGTTGACATCGGCATCACATCGATCTTTTCGTCCACGGTGGCAAAGGTGAGGCCCGCAAGCTTGCGCCGCTCCGGCGCGGGCGTCAGCAGACTAACTCCAATTAAGATCAGCGAACATACGATAAACATGAAAATCGCATAGTGCAGGAAATTCATTTTCACGAGCGCCAGCCAGAGGCCCGTGAACTCCGTTCCCCTCGCAGCCACAATTTCTGCTACAAAGCGCAAAGCGCCCAGCACAAACCCGGCCAGCAAAGATGAGATCGCCCCCGCGCCGTTCAACCGCGGCCACAGAATACCGAGCACAAAGCAGGCTGTGATCGGCGGGCTGATATACGCCTGCACGCTCTGCAGATAAATGTAGAGCTGGCTGCTGATGAGGTGGATGAACGGCACCCATGCCAGCCCCAGCACCACCATGACTCCCGTAGCCACTCGTCCAAAGAACACTAGCTTCTTTTCGTCCGCATCCGGCCGCAGTTTCTTGTAGAAATCGAGGGTCACCAGCGTCGACGCCGAGTTGAAAACCGAGGCCATTCCTCCCATGAGCGCCGCCAGCAGCGCCGCAATCATCAGTCCGACAAGGCCGGTTGGCAGCAGGTTGATGATGAGCGTTGGAAATGCGATGTCGCCATTTGTGACTTGACCCGCGGCGTTGATCTGAAAAAGGCTTCGATAAAGCGCGAAAGCAATCAGCCCGGGAACAACGAGCAGAAAAACGGGGAGAATTTTCAGGAAGCCCGCAAAAATTGTCCCTGCCTTCGCGTGGCCTTCATCGCGCGCCGAGAGCACCCGCTGTACGATCACCTGGTCGGTGCACCAATACCAGATCCCCAGAATGGGCGCGCCGAGAAAAATTCCAGTCCACGGAAAATCCGGATCGCTCACCGGCTTGATCATGTGAAAGTAATCCGGCGGAACTGCTGCCCGCAAGCCCGCGAACCCTCCCACCCGATGCAATCCGATGAATGTGAGCGCGATGGCGCCAGTCAGCAGCACCAGCGTCTGCACGACTTCGGTGTAGATCACCGCCGACAAACCGCCGCCAATCGTATAGACGCCGGTCGCAATCACGAGGATGATGGCCGCCTGCATAGGGCTCCAGCCGACCACGCGCTCGAGCACAATCGCCGCCGCCCACAGATGCACCGAGATTTTCGTCAGGATATACGCGATGATCGAGATGCTGGCCAGATAGACGGCACATTGCCGGTTAAAACGCCTCTCCAGAAATTCCGGCATCGTGAACACGTTGGAGCGCAGGTAAAATGGCACGAACACCCAGCCCAGGATGAGCAGAATCAGGCAGGCCAGCCACTCGAAGTGTCCGACCGCAAGACCGGTGCTTGCTCCCGAACCGGCGAGCCCGATGAAGTGCTCTGTCGAGACATTGGAGACAAACAGCGACGCGCCGATGGCGAACCATCCAATATCGCGGCCCGCCAGAAAATAATCGGTGGATGTGCGTTCCTTGCGCGCGAAATAAAAGCCGATCGCAAAAACGATAAGGAAGTACACCGCGATGATGACCAGATCAATCGTGGCCAGAGTGCGGTGGGTTACGGTGGCTGCATTCATTCCTTGAGTCCGATGTCAACGCTGCCCCCACGGTTGCGCCGCTGCAAACCTTTCCCGCCTTCTTTCAGAGGCACTTAACTGACGCCGCTCATAATAATCATGGGAGCACTCGAAAGGAAAGCAAGAACGTACAAGCGGATTGTACGCTGCCGGAAATTTGCAGGAGATCGGCGGACAAGGAACTGGAAAAGGCTGAAACAAAAAAATGGTGGGACGCGAACTTTTGCGTCCCACGTTGGGAAGAGAGACTCCGTTTCGAGCGCTCCGCTCCAATCCGCTGGAGCGCTCGGGATACCGTTTAGCGGCGCCCGTGCCCGCCGCTGTGCGAACCGCCACCGCCATGTGAGCTGCCACCACCGTGCGATGATCCACCACTATGTCCGCTGGGAGCCGAGTGGCTTCCCCCAAAGCTCGGTGCGTGTCCGCCGCCGCTAGGCGCCCGGCCGCCGCCGTAGGAGCGCGGCGTGACAATCGGCTGCCTCATGTTGAGCAGCGGCCGCGAGATTCCTCCCCCGCCGTAGGTCCGGCCTTCCGAGCCAGATCGGGGAGCACCATAAGATCCGCGCTCATCCGCGCCACGAGGAGCGCCATAAGAACCGCGGTTCTCCGGGCCCCCGTAGGAGCGGCCTTCAGAACCATTGCCGTAGGAGCGGCCTTCGTTGCCGTTGCCGTAAGAGCGGCCCGCCGATCCTTCCGACGAAGGAGAGGAAGCACGCGGTTGCATCGGCGAGAATTTCTGCCAGCCACCGTTATTCGCGCCGCCCTGACGGCCAGCCTCAGAGTTCACAGAGTTGCCGGGCCGCGGCACCGAACCCCAATTCGAACTGCCGCGTGTCTCCGCAGTCGTGCGCCCACTATTTCCGGCTGACTGCCCGAATCCGCGTCCTTCGTCCGAACTGGTACCTGGCCGCGTGGTTTCGCGGTTGCTCTCAACCGAGTTGCCGCGGTTGAAACTGTCGCCACGAGAACCATTCTCACCGGCGCGAGCATTGCCATTCTCAAAACCGCGCTGCCCTCCGTTGACCGGAGAAACCCCGTTCTGCCGCATGGCATTCGAAACCTGCGACTGCTCATGCTCAAACGACCGTCCGCTTGCCGCCGAACTCGTGCCGCGCGGCGAGAAGAAATGGCTGCCGCCACGATTCACCAAAGTGCTGGCCGCCGCCGGACGTCCGCTGGCGCTCAAGCTTGCCCGCGTAGGAGTAACCGGTAAGTTGCCGGTCGCAAAGTGCGCATTTTGCAGCGACTCATGACCCACCGGCGAAAACGCCGAGCGTCCCTGCCCAAATCTATTTGCAGCAACGGACGTCGCACCGCGGAAATTCCGATCGTGCATCGCCAGATTCACGTTCGAGAAGCGGTTGCCGCTGTGCAACGGAGCAAATCCGCCGCGATTCCACCCGCGCCAATCGGTATAGCCGAAGCGTCCGCCCCATCCGCCCCACCAGGGGTGAAAAAAGTCACAAGGGCCAATCGGGAACCAGCCAATCGATCCCCAACCCCAACCGAGACCAACGCCAAACCCGCCGCCGAAACCGAAGAACGAAACGTAAGCCGGCGCCCACAGCGGACGGTAGTACGGATAGACCGGTCCCGGATACCAACCCCACGCTCCGTTGTATTGGAACCAGCGCCCGTAGTGATACGGCGCCCAGCCCCACGGCTCATAAGAAACCCAGGTCCATCCCCAGTAAGGTTCCCATACCCAATTGCCCGCGCTGTAAGGAGCCCAGCCCTGCGGCTCGTTCGGGAACCACGCCTGGCCGTAGTCGGGAACACTCTGCCAGTTGCCGTTCGCGTCGAGATCCTGCGTGCCGGTGTAGTAGTCATTCGTATTCTTGCGCGATACCGAACCGTTGATCATCCGGTCGCGATCGGTGTTCCATTGATCCCAATCATCCCGTGCCGGCGCCTCGCCGATGCGATATTGCGTGTCGGCGCCGCTGCCCTTAATCGTGATGAACTGGTTCGCGCCCACGCGCGTGCCGCCCTGCGGAGTCGTGATTTCGATTTCGCCGCGCCGCACCAGAACCTCAGTGTTATCGTCCGCAGTCACGAGGATCCGGAAGCTCGCTTCACGCCGCTCGGTGCGGATGGAAACGTTCGGCGTGTCAATTTCGGCGTCCGCGTCGCTGTTTCGCATCACGGTATAGTTCGCCATGCCGTGTCCCATCTGAATTTGAATCTGCGAGCGCGTCAGATTGGTGATGTTGGCCTGCGTGTGCTCGGCCAGACGGAAGATGTTGGCGTAATCGAGCTGGAGTTCGACGCGCGACTTGTCGCCGGTCGAAACGCTATCGCCCGCCATCAGCGGGGCATTCAGCTGCGCGGCCGACCACTCGCCCGCATCCCCGCGACGCGTCGAAACATCGCCATGAATCAGGCTGACGCGTGCCACACCATTGTTGGAAGAAGTCTCGGTGGAATTGCCCTGGCCTCCGGGATAGCTCTGCCCACCCGGTCCCGGCGGTGGTCCCTGCATGCTCGGACCGTTCGGACTCGGCTTGATCGGAGGCGGAAGTTCGCTCATCGGCGGACGTTCATTCTGATCATTAGGAGAAGCTTGATCGTACGGACTGTTCGACATGGGAGTGCCCGAATTGGAGTCGGACCCGCTCGGCATCGAACGCATGTCCTGTTCCTGGTCTTGTTCCGGAGTTATGTACTGGCCCTGATCCTGGCCTTGATATTGGCCCTGATTCTGATCCTGAGACGGGATCGTCGCCTGATCGGGCGCCGGGTTCTGCGACAGATCGGGATTCTGAGCGCTCACCACGCCCGGAACGGCAAGAATCAGGGTTGCCATGAGTGCGATTGGGATCACTGTTGCGATGAATTTCGTCTTGAACTGCATAAATTCCTCCACCCTGGACCAAGAACTCTATGCCTCAAAGCATGCAGTCTGGCTGCCAAGGCCGAAGGCGAACGCCAAATTCCGGTAATGTTTTTATTTTCAAATTGTTAGTCGGAACTGTGTCGCGAAGAGTGAAGCACTGAATCGGATGCCCCGGTGGCCACCTTCAGCCAGAGTGGTGGTTTTCGGCCAGGGGCGGCCCAACCTTCAGATTGCTTCATAACGGTTCAGACCGGCTCCATGGACGCTTCCCGCAATCCGGCGCAAGATCGCAACCACGATTTCGTCCCGGAACGGCTACCACGAGTCGAAGTCGATCGAAAGCGAAGGTGATTTCATGAACGGATCAAAAAGTAGCGGACGAAGCAGAGTCCTCGCATCCATGGCAATGCTCTTTGGCGCAATCTTTACGATATTTCTGCTCCCGGCCTATGGCCAACAGGAGGTCGACCCGACTTGGTATGACCCCGCACCCAACACTGCGGTCGCTCAGCCCGTTCAGCCAGCCGCGGTTGCGAACGCTTCTCAGGCATCAGTAATCACTGCCCGGTATCAACAAACGGTCAAGTCCTTGTCGCTGGCTCCGGATGCGAGGAAGGATCGCTGGAAGGAAGCAAAAGTCGGCCAAAGCCGCTATACCAATGCCCACAAAAACGGCGGAACTCCCTCCGCTGACAGCAGGCCGCCGCAGGCAGCGCGCCCTGCCGGTTACGACACCTGGCATGCTGAGTAAGCGGGGTTGATCTCTCACCCGATGGCCCGATCCTCTGAACGGTCCGGCCACGCAAGGACGCGTTACTCGGCTTCGTTGTCGTCAATCCCGATCTTTGAAAGCCGATAACGGAGCGCATTCCGCGACAACCCGAGCAGCCGCGCAGCCTGCGACTTATTCCCGGCAGCGCGCTTCAAAGATTCGCGGATCATCTCGTCTTCCCACTGATCGAGCGTCATGCCATCGGGGAGAAAACGATCGCCGCCAGCATTGCCGCGATTGCGCGGTGAGTCGAGCTGTATGTCTCCGGCGTCGAGATCGGGGCCGGGCGCCAGCGCGCACGCGCGTTCGATGACGTTTTGCAACTCGCGCACATTCCCCGGCCAATAATGTCCCAGCAGCAATTGCACCGCGGCGGGCTTGATACCGCGAATCTCTCTTCCCGAATCCTTCGAAAAGCGCGCCAGAAAAAGATTCGCCAGATCCGGAATATCTTCCTTGCGTTCGCGCAGCGGCGCGATATCAATCGGCACAACGTTCAGCCGGTAATAAAGGTCTTCGCGGAAGGTTCCCTCTTCGAGCGCAGCGCGCAGATCGCGGTTCGTGGCGGCAAGAAGCCGCACGTCCACCTTGACGGTGCGCGTCCCGCCCAGCCGCTCGAATTCGCGCTCCTGCAGCACGCGCAGAAGCTTGACCTGGGTTACCGCCGGCACATCTCCAATTTCGTCGAGAAACAGCGTGCCTTTGTCGGCCAGTTCGAATTTTCCCGGCTTGCTCGTTGTCGCGCCCGTGAATGCGCCCCGCTCGTAGCCGAACAACTCGCTTTCAAGAAGATTTTCAGGAATGGCTGTGCTGTTGATTTTGACGAACGGTCCCGATGCGCGCCGCGATTTCTCGTGAATTACGCGCGCGATCAGGTCCTTGCCCACGCCGCTCTCCCCGCCAAGCAGAACCGTCGAGTTGGTCGGCGCCACGCGTTCAATCGTCGCCAGCACCTCCTGCATCTTGGGGCTGCGCGCCACAATATTCGGATGGCTATATTTCTGGCCCAGCGCTTCGCGCAGCGAGCGATTCTCCTCCTGCAAGCGAGAGTGGTCGAGTTCCTTGCGCACCACAATCCGGATTTCCGCCAGCGAAAATGGCTTGAGCACGTAATCGCTGGCGCCGGCTTTCATGGCCTCGACGGCGGTCTCAACGGAGCCAAATGCCGTCATGACCACGATCGGCAACGCGATGTCTTGCTCTTTGGCTTTGTGCAGGAACTCGATACCGCTCATGCCGGGCAGCTTCAGGTCGGTAAGAACTAAATGCACCGGTTCGGACGCGAGCAGCTTCAACCCCGTTTCCGCATCACCCGCGGAAAGAGTTTTGAAACCGTCGTCGCCCAGGTTCAACTCGAGCAGGCGTCGTAACTTGGCTTCGTCTTCGATAATTAGGATGGTCGGCATTTATTGGTTCGTCGTTGGTCGTACCTTCGCTATTCTTCGTTCTCTTAACGCGGCATCTCGCTGAAGTTCTCTAGCCTGACGTTCCGGTGTACATCTCGTTTGCCTCGGCTACTTCCTCAAGTGGAAAGAATATCTTGAATACCGCCCCGCCCTTTGGACCGTTCTCCACGTGAATAAAACCGTGGTGCCCGTCCACGATTTTCGAAACAATGGAAAGCCCCAACCCGACACCGGTTTTCTTGGTCGTCACAAAAGGATTGAAAATCTCTTCCAGAAGTTTCTTCGGCACGCCGGGGCCGGTATCGCTCAGCAAAACCTCAACGCCTTCCCGTCCCTCGCGAGCTGCGGCTCGAACCTCAGCGCGCAATGTGCCGCCGCTCTCTTCCATTGCTTCATGTGCATTCTGGACCAGATTCAGAAAAGCCTGCTCGCACAAACTCTCGTCAAGCGGAACCAGTGGAAGCAAGTCCGCATAATTGCGCTCCACGCGCACCAGCTTTCCTTTCCAGCGAGTCGCCACAATGCCGAGCGTTCGATCAAGAACCTTCGTGATCTCAGCCGGCTCGCGCTGCGCGTGCAGAGGCCGCGCAAAATCCAGAAACTCAGTCACCAGCGCGCTCAGACGGTTGACCTCCGTTGAAATATAACCGGCCAGCTCGCGCGGAAGCTCGTCGGAAGCCTCGAGCTTCTGGCTCAGCATCTCAGCCGAACCCTTGATCACGCCCAACGGGTTGCGAATTTCATGAGCCAAGCCGGCGGAGAGCTGGCCCAGGGCCGCCAGTCGCTCCGAGCGGCGTGCTTCGGCTTGTGCCTGCTCCAGGCGCCGGTTCGTTTCGGCCAGCCGCTCGGCAAGTTCGCGATAAAGCCCGGTCTGATGCCGGCTCTGCTGGGAGAATCGGTTAACGACCATGGCCGCAAGAAAGAAAAACAAAATGCGAAGGCCGAGGTATTCGGACGCCTCCGGCGTCAAATCGGATTCCTGCATTGCCGGGTAAAGGTAGGAGCAATATGCGGCCGAGGTAAACAGCGTCCAGAGCAGCGTCGCCCACGGACCGCAATACAGCGCAGCCGTCACCACGGGAACGAAATAAATCGGCCAGTAGCTGCTGTTGATGGCGATTTCTTCGGTGTGGTCGAGCAGCAGCGTGGCCAGCACGATTTTCAACAGGATGACGTAGAACACGCCGCGTTTGGGAACGCGCGCAATGATCTTCGCTTCCAGCGCCTGCACAATTCCAATGGCCAGCAGGATCACCTGCTTGTGCCATTCGAGCCGTGGAGGAAGCACAGCCAGCCCACCCAGAAAGACCAGCCAGATGGTGAGCCAGATCGCGTCGAGGCGGCTATACCGCCGCGATTCGGGGTCGAAGATGGGAGGCGCGGATTCCACGCTGCCTCCATCCAACCCCAGAAAGCCCTTCGCCGTCAATCCGCGTAATAACCGTCTCGGGTCTGCACACTCATATCTTTGCGCTTCACCTGCAACTGCACGTGATGATATCCCTCCGCCGAACCATCCTTATCGGGCGTATAGCCGAGGCTGTATTGCGTTCGCAGCTCCTCAGCAATGCTCGTATAAATCTCTCCGACGGACTCCTTCTTGTTCGCTTCAAAGAACCGTCCGCCCGTCTCTTTCGAAATCCGCTGCAGAATCTTCTTGCCGTCTACGCGCGGCTCCTCGGAAGGCCGCTGCCCGCCGCCGCGTCTGCCGCCGCCCCCTCCCGGATAACCGCCGCCCCCGGGCCATCCGCCTCCGCCTCCGGGCCAACCGCCGCCGGGATGGCCCATTCCGCCACCTTCACCACGCTCACCACGCTCTTCGCGTTGCCCAGCAAGGTAAATGCAATAAACCCCCGTATCAGCACGTTGCGCAGACTCGATCGCGCTCTCAAGCGTCGACTTGCTCCCGCGGTCCACTCCGTCCGACAAAATGACCACCGCCTTGCGCCCGGCCTGCTTCTTCAGCAATTCGTTCGATGCAAGGTAAACAGCATCGTACAGTTGCGTCCCATGCCCATGCCCCGACCCGGAGCGCGAATCCGAATCGTTCGAATCGCTTGGCCGCTCCCGGTCCGCTGTCTTAAGCAAATCGAGCGCCGATTCCAACTTCTCGTGGTGCGACGTTAGATCCTGCAACAACTCGACCTCGCGGTCGAAGTGGATCAGAAACGCCTTATCTTTTTCCTGCACCAGCATCTGAACCAGGAAACTGCGGCTTGCGTTCCGCTCCTGGTCCAGAACCTCCCTCTGGCTCCAACTGGTATCCACCAGCAAGCCCATCGTCAGCGGCAGGTTCGTCTGCGAGAAATACATGATGGTCTGGGGCCGGCTGTCCACCTGCAAAATGAAGTCGTCCTTCGTCAGGTCGCGGACGATCTGTCCATGCTTATCGCGCACCGTAACCGGCAGGGTGACGACCTTAACGTCAACGGCGACCGTGGCCGCCGAGTCCGGCGCTTTTTGCGGCGCGCCAAAACCGGGGAGCGCAACCAGCGCGACAACCAGCGCATAGGCAATCAATTTCGAGCCGAATAGGGGTTGCATTGTTTCTTTCTGCCAGGGCGGAATCTGGATGATAAATGACTGGATGCTCAAAGAAGGCCTCATGTTGCCACGCCTCTTGTCAAAGCAGCGTCAATGCCGGGTAAAACTTCGTAAAGGCTGAATTTGGCCCTCCTTCGCGATGCTAAAGTACACCTAGTGCAACGCATAAACACCATACTATTAGCCGTGCGGCGGCCTCTTGCAGTGCTACTCGCCGCTTTCCTCGCACTGACACTGGCTTTGCCGCGCGCAAGCGCCCAGACAACGCCGGGGGGCGCATCCAGCGACGCGTCGATTGTGAAGGCTGTCGGCGTCATCAAGAGCGTGCAGCCGGACTCGATCACGGTAACCGCCGAATCCGGCGGAGAAGTCACCGCCAAACTTGCCGCTATGACGAAGATCCTGCGTGTCCCGCCCGGAGAAAAAGACCTCAAGAATGCGATCCCCCTTCAGCCACAAGATCTGCAGCCCGGGGATCGCGTTCTCGTTCGCGGCCAGGCATCTCCTGACGCGCACACCCTTGCGGCCCTTGCCGTCATCGTGATGAAGCAGGCCGACGTCAGCGCCAAACAGCAGCGCGACCGCGAGGACTGGCAGAAGCGCGGCGTCGGCGGACTCGTCAACAAAGTCGATGCCGCAACGGGGACCATCACCATTTCTTCTGGCGGTTTCGGCGCCAGCAAGAACATTGCTGTCCATGTCAGCAAGGATACGATTCTGCGCCGCTACGCCCCGGACTCCGTGAAGTTCGACGATGCCAAGCCCGCGCCGCTCGATCAGATCAAGGTGGGAGATCAATCGCGCGCCCGCGGCGCACGCAGCCCGGACGGCGCCGATCTCACCGCCGAAGAAATTGTCTCTGGTACATTTCGCAACATTGCAGGGACCATCACAGCGGTTGATGCTGCCAACAGCTCCATCACGGTAAAAGATCTGATTGCCAAATCGACGGTTGTGGTCAAAGTTTCCGCCGATTCGCAGATGAAGAAGCTGCCGGCGGAAATGGCGCAGCGCATTGCCATGCGGCTCAAGGGAAGCGCGAATGGAGACGCGGCAGGCGTGCAGAACGCAAGCGCGCAAAGCTCGGCTCCGCCGGGTGGGGATCGGCGCGGATCCGATTCCGCCGCAGGACGAGGCCAAGGCGGTGGCCAGGGCGCCAGCGGCCCACCGGATTTTCAACGCCTTTTGAGCCGCTTGCCGAACAGTACGCTGGCCGATCTTCAAAAGAACGATGCTGTAATGATCGTTTCAACCGATGGCGCCGGTTCCAGCACTGTGACAGCGATTACGCTGCTCGCCGGTGTCGACGCCATCCTCACGGCCGCGCCGAATCGGTCTGCATATTCGCTGCTCTCACCGTGGTCGCTGAACACCTCCGGGGGCGAGGGTGAAGCCGCCCAGTAGTCCACGATTCCAATGCGCGTGATCTGCCTGGAAAGAGAAGGGTGTAAGTTGAAGTTTTTCTCAATCATCATATTGTTGATCGCCGCACTCGCCGCTTCATCCTGGACGCAGTCGGCTCCTACGACCGGAACGCTGCGTGGGACGGTTCTCGATCCCTCCGGAGCCGTGATTGCCAATGCCAAGGTGGCCGCTGCGCAGCCCGGAGGCTCCACGCGCACAACGACCACCAATTCAAACGGCGCCTATGAGATTGGCAATCTGCCACCCGGCGAATACACCGTCACAGCCAATGCCAAAGGCTTCAGCGCTTATGCGAAGAGCGACGTGAATTTGGCGGCGGCCCAAGTTTCGCTGTTCAATATTTCGCTCGAAATCAGTGTCGAAAAAGAAAAGGTCGACGTCGAGGAGGAAAGCCCCCACGTCGAAGTCAATCCCGCCAGCAACGCCAGCGCCATCGTGCTCACCGGCAAGGACCTCGACGCTCTGCCCGACGATCCTGATGAATTGTTGTCCGACCTGCAGGCGCTCGCCGGACCTTCAGCCGGCCCGGACGGCGGCCAGCTCTACATCGATGGCTTCACCGGCGGCCAGCTTCCGCCGAAGTCTTCGATTCGCGAGATTCGCATCAACCAGAATCCGTTTTCGGCCGAGTATGACAAGCTGGGCTACGGCCGAATCGAAATCTTCACCAAGCCCGGCACCGACAAGTTTCACGGACAATTTTCGGTCGAGGGCAACAGCTCAGGCCTGAACACGCGCAATCCCTTCCTCGGCGACGCGCAGCAGCAGCCCTACGACTCCGTCATTTATCAGGGCAACATCGGCGGCCCCGTCAACAAGAAGGCATCGTTCTTCTTCAGCGTGCAGCGCCGCAATATCGACGAAATAGTAGTTGTAGACGCGGCCGGTACCCCTGCCGACCCAACGACACCATACAACGCCAGCGTTCCCAACCCGCGCACACGCACCAACATTGGCCCGCGCATCGATTATCAACTCACGCCTACAAACACGCTGACTGCGCGCTACCAGTATTACCGCGACACGCAGCAGAATGCCGGCGTGGGAGGGCAGGTGCTGCCCGAAGCCGGTGATGACACGTTGTCCACCGAACACACCGTGCAAATCAGCGACACGCAGGTTCTGGGAGCGAAGGCGGTCAATGAAACTCGTTTCCAGTATCTGCGCGACAACAGCTCGCAGAATCCGCTTAGCACCGCTGTTGGCGTCAATGTGCTAGGGACGTTCACGGGTGGAGGCGCCAGTTCGGGTACGCAGAACGATTACCAGGATCATTACGAAGTGCAGAATTACACCTCGATCAATCAGGGCAAGAACTTCCTGAAGTTCGGGGTGCGTCTGCGAGCCGTCCACGAAGTCAATACATCCGATGCTGGCTTCAACGGCTCCTATACCTTCTCGTATGCGGGTTACCTGGCCAATCCTAAGGCGCCGAGTCAACTCATCATCAATGGCCCTGCGGGCGCGAATCCCAGGGTGCCGGTTAACGTGGTGGATACCGGACTGTACGTGCAGGATGACTGGAAGGCGCGTCCCAATCTTACGTTGAGCGGCGGTTTGCGCTTTGAAACGCAGAACGCAATTCACGATCATGCCGACTGGGCGCCGCGGCTCGGCTTTGCCTGGGGCATCGGAGGAGGCGGAAAAAGCGCACCCAAAACCGTTCTGCGCGGAGGCTTCGGTATTTTCTACGATCGATTCAGCAGCAGTCTGGTCCTCAATGTGGACCGTTTGAACGGCGTGACCCAGCAACAGTACGTCGTGACCGATCCGAGTTATCCGACCCTTCCGCCTCTAAACCCACAGACGCCTACTTCGATCTACCAGATCAATCCGAATCTGCATGCGCCCTATATCATGCAGACCGCATTCAGCCTCGAGCGACAGGTCACGAAAGTTGCCAACGTTACGCTTACATATCTGAATTCCCGCGGTGTTCATCAGCTTCTGTCGACCGTCGCTAACGCCCCGCCCGACACCGGGAATTACCCGTTCACCGGTCTCCCCAGTCCGGCCATCTTTCAGTATGTCTCCGGCGGCGTTTTCCGTCAGAACCAGTTGATCGCACAGTTCAACATCCAGGCGGGAGCCAAAGTATCTCTGCACGGTTACTACTCGCTGAACTATGCCAACAGCGACACCTCCAGCGCCGGGAACTTCCCATCGGATCCGTATAATTTGCGTCTCGACTACGGGCGAGCGTCTTTCGCTATTCGGGACCGGGTGTTCATGGGGGGAACATTCGCGCTGCCACGTGGATTTCGCCTGAGTCCATTCATGATTTTCAATTCCGGCTCGCCCTACAACGTCACCGTCGGACAGGAGGACTATGCCGGCGACTTGCAGTTCAACGTCCGCCCCGCATTCGCCGCAAACGTTACGGGTTCGTGTCTTTCGCCAACGGCTGCCTGCCACTACGCGACTCCGACGAGTCCGTACTCGCAGATCCCCATCAACTATCTCACCGGCCCATCCCAGTTCACCCTCAATCTACGCCTCGCCAAGGCAATCGGCTTCGGACCGGAGCTGGGCAAGAACGGAGGACAGCCGGGTGGTCCCCCAGGAGGCGGCCCTCCGGGCGGTGGAGGTGGCCCCCGCGGAGGCGGTGGTGGAGGAGGTGGCGGCGGCGTTGGTTTTGGCGGCGGTCCGGGCGGCCGCGGAGGCATGTTCGGCCCGCCCTCCAGCACTCGCCGCTACAGCCTGACTTTCAGCGTGAACGCGCGCAACATTCTGAACAAGGTGAACCCTGCGCCTCCAATCGGCGTGCTGAGTTCACAAAGTTTCGGACAATCAATCGCTCTGGCAGGCGGACCATTCAATAGCGCGGCCGCCAATCGCAAAATCGAATTGCAGGCGATGTTCAGCTTCTAGCGCCGGATACTGCGGCTCCGACAGCGAAGCACTGGCGACTGTTCAAGTTGGGGCTTGCCCCTGCTGCTCGCAAAATTCTAGAAGTTCCGCCGCAGATCGCTCGACGTCCCGCCCGCCGCCGGAATGTAGCAGTTCAGCGTGTAGTCCATCACCATGCGATCCGCGTTGAATCTCCATCCCAGCGTCCGGATCGTCCGCTTCATGCGTTTGATCCAGCCCCGCGGCAGCCCGTCCCGGTCGCGCTGGTAGTAAAGCGGAATCAATTCCTCGCGCAGCACGCGCAGCAAATCTTCCGCGTCGCGCCGGTCCTGCACGTTCGCGTCCGAGTGCGTCCGCCCGTCCCCGATGGCAAAGCCGTTCAGCCCGTCATAGGCTTCGGCCCACCAGCCGTCGAGCACCGAAAGGTTCAGCCCGCCGTTCAATACAACTTTCTGTCCGCTGGTTCCCGACGCCTCCTGCGGGCGCCGCGGGTTATTCAGCCACACATCCACGCCCTGCACAAAATGCCGTCCCACGTTGATGTCGTAATCCTCAACGAACACCAACTTGTCGGCAAACTGCGAATCGCGCATCAGCTGCGCCACCTGCTGCAGCACGCGCTTCCCCGGCTCGTCCATGGGATGCGCCTTGCCCGCGAACACGAACTGCACCGGCCGATTCGGATCGTTCACCATACTGGCCAGCCGTTCGATGTCCGTAAGAATCAGATTGGCGCGCTTGTACGTAGCGAACCGCCGAGCAAAGCCGATCGTCAGCGCATCCGGACTGAGCACGCCTTTCAGTTTCTGGAGCGTACCTTCCGATTCATCGCGCCGCACCGCCTGCATCACCGCTCGCCGCCGGACGTAATCAATCATCTGGGCCTTCAGGTTCAGGTGCGTCTCCCAAAGCTCGCCGTCATCCACGCTGTCGATTCCGTCCCAGATTTTCGACTCGCTGCTCTTCAGGTGCCAGCCCGTGCCCAAATGCCGGTCATACAGCCGGAACATCTGCGGCGCCAGCCACGTCGGCACATGCACGCCGTTCGTGATATGCCCGATCGGCACCGCATCCTCCGACTTGCCGGGTGTCAGGCCCGTCCACATCGCGCGCGACACTTCCCCGTGCAGCGACGAAACCGCATTCGCCCGCCGCGACAGCCGCAGCCCCAGCACGGTCATGCAGAACGATTCCTCACTGTGCGGGTTTTCTCTTCCCAGCCCCATGAACTGTTCTCTGGAAATTCCCATCGCTTCGCGCAGCGGCCCCAGATGCTCCTCAATCAGTTCTGCGTCGAAGCGGTCGTGTCCCGCTGGCACCGGCGTGTGCGTCGTGAACACCACTTGCCGCGATACCTGCGGCACCGCTTTCTCGAAGCTGATGCCTTCATCTTCCATCCGCTGCCGGATCGCTTCCAGCACCGCGAACCCGCTGTGCCCTTCGTTCAGATGCAGCACGCCTGGTGTGATCCCGAGCGCCTTCAGCGCGCGCAGTCCGCCCACTCCAAGCAGCAACTCCTGGTGCACGCGCACGCGCCCGTCGCCGCCATACAGCCGCGACGTCAGCTCGCGATCCTCCGGCGCATTCCCTTCCACATCCGAATCCAGCAGATAGAGGTCAATTCGCCCCACGCGTGCGCGCCGCACTTTCGCGCGAATCGATCCATGCCGCGTATCCACCTGCACCACGACCGGACGGCCGTTCTTGCCGATCGCCGGTTCGAGCGCCAGTTGGCTAATATCCGTATCGAAATACTCTTCGCGCTGCCAACCGTCGCGATCCAGCCGCTGCCGGAAATATCCCTGCGGATAAAACAGCCCCACACCCACCAGCGGAATCCCCAGGTCCGATGCGCTCTTGATGTGATCGCCCGCCAGCACTCCAAGTCCGCCCGAATACACCGGCAGCGATTCATGAATACCGAACTCCGCCGAGAAATAGGCCACCGGCCGCGGGCGCAGGACTCCCGCCCGCCGCGCCGCCCAGGTGTGCTCGGCGCCTTCATATTCGCGCAGCCGGCGATAGGCGTAGTTGACGCGGCTATGCAGCCCGAGTTCGGACGCCCGCGCCTCCAGTTTCGCCAGCGGAAATTCCTTCAGCATCGCCACCGGGCTGTGATTCAGCTGGCTCCAGCGCTTGGGATCGAGCTCCCGAAAAAGCCCCGCCGCATCGTGGTCCCAGCTCCACCAGAAATTCCGGGCCAGCGCCCACAGCCTTTCCTGCACGGGCGCAATGAAGCGGTCAAGCGTTCGCGCCTCGCTCACCACCGGAGCTACGCGCGCCGCCGCTTCCTGCAGCATCTTGATCTCGTTCTCTGGAAAAGTCCGCGCTTCCTTCGTCTGGATCACCAGCACGCCCTGCAGCACGCCGCGATCGATGAGCGGCACTCCCAGAAAAGACTGATACGGATCTTCACCCGACTCGCTGAAGTACTTGAACCGAGGGTGCTTCCCCACCTGCTCGACGGCCACCGGACGCACCTGCTCGGCCACCAGGCCCGTCAGCCCTTCCTGCACCGCCATACGCAACTGGCCAATACAAGACGGCTTTAGCCCCACCGTCGCCGCCAGCACCAGGTTCGCCCGGTCCGGCTCCAGCAGATACGCCGAGCAAACATCCACTCCGAACCGCCGCGCGATCAGCCCGACCACGTTCATCAGCGTTTCGGCCGGACTGCCAGTCTCCGCCGTCAGGTTAGCGATCTCATCCCAGGCGAGCACATGGCTCGCCTCCAGCGAACACACCGCGTGCTCCAGGGGCGACTCCGACATGTGGGTCTGATCCGTTTCGCTTGGAGTTGTTCCGCTCACATCGATTCCGCTGCTGCGATCCACTTCTTGCCTCTCAATCTGTCCAACTGTCCAGCGTTGGCCGTTTCGCTTTCGCCCGTTATCCTTGGCCTGCAAATGTGCACCATGCGGCGCAAGCCTCAAAGTTGGCAACACCCACAGTAGTGTTCATTTTATCGGGAGAACCCGCCCCAGCCACGCCCCAACTCGGGAATTGTTGATTACGACGGTGCCGAGCCGCCCAAAATGGCTCGTTGGATTTGACCGACAGAATCTGATCCAAATCCTCTAACCTCGTGCTTCTCAACCGTTTGCCTGTGCTCTGCGTCACAGCCCGCGCGTTTGTCCGCGTCTTATAAAGGTCACACAAAACAAGATCAACCGAGGGTCCAACCATGCAAGGCGACAAGAAGGTAATCGCACAGTTAAACACCGCTCTCAGTTCCGAGCTCACCGCCATCGTGCAATACATGGCACAATCCGAAATGTGCCAGAACTGGGGCTACGCGCGCCTCGGCAATCTCACCAAAGCCCGTGCCATTGAGGAGATGCGCCACGCCGAAGGTTTCATCGAGCGCATCATCTTTCTCGACGCCGTTCCCGTCGTCAACGTAGGCTTGAAGCCGCAGCTCGGCACCAAGGTTGAGGAGCAGTTTGAGATCAACCTGAAAGACGAGCTCGATGCCGTCCGCGAATACAACGAAGCCGTAAACGTCTGCGCCAAAGCCGGAGACGACGGCTCCCGGGCCCTTTTCGAGCGCACCCTTAGAGACGAAGAGCGCCACGCCGACTTCCTCGAATCCCAACTCCACGCCATCAAGGAAATGGGGATCGGCCCGTATTTGGCGCAACAGATGGGCGCGGAGAAATAGCAAAGCCTATCTCTTGGGTTAGCTTCAAATGACTGCGCCAAGCGGTGCTACTCAGCCGTTCTAGTATGTAGCAATGTGTATTCTCCTCTTGACCTGTCATACTTAACGACTGCAAGCCCGCGAAATGACGGTCGCTCGTGGATTCAGTGTGGCTCGAAGCAGGGCGTGCCAGCGGAGTTCCCGAAAAGCACAAATGCCGGTTCCCAGGACGACATCAGCTCGAAAGCGACCCCAAAAGCCGACCGGAGTCGCTCAGTACGATGCTTTGGCCGAGTCGGGGCTTGATAGATTTCTGCGTGCCCATAGCGGCCGCATTATCACTCTGCTCTGCCTGTACGCCGGGTTGCGGATTCTGATTTTTTCGGCGGCCTTTCCGCTCTTCAACAATGTCGATGAGCAAGCTCACTTAATTTCAATTCAGTCTTACGCTCGCGGACAATGGCCAGGAAAGGATCTGCCGAAACTCGATCCCGACTCAGCGAAGTTCTATGCCCTTTATGGAACGGCGGAATACCTGGTCCCAAGCGAGACATTCAAGATCCGTCCTTGGACTCCCTTCTATCAGCTTTCACCGCAGGAGGTGTATCCACGCGTCGCACGAACGTATATGCACTGGCTGAACGCCGCTAATTTTGAGGCGCAATCGACTCCGCTTTACTACTTGTTGGGCGCAGCCTGGTATCGGCTTGGGGAAGCCCTTGGAATGCGCGAGTGGCAGTTGGCCTATTGGATTCGGTTCCTGAATCCCGCCGCGTATGCGCTGTTGATGTGGGTTTCTTACCGTTTCGTGACAAACGTCTATCCGGACCGAATGTTTCTGGGGCTCGGCGTCCCAGCGCTGTTAGCGGTTTTTCCCCAGGACGTCTTCTTCGGAATAAACCGCGATGTCCTGTCGGCACCGATGTGCGCGGCCGCCCTGTTGCTGCTGATGAAAGCGCTGGAAAAGAAAAACAGGAAGTGGCTGCTCGCCGCCGCCTCCCTGGTCGGGCTTGCTTTTCTGGTGAATGTTTCGAATTGTGTGCTTTACGGCGTGCTCGCCATAACTTTATGGTTCTGGGTGCGCGGATCGCCTGGAACGGCCCTCACCAACGCTGGGACTGCCGTGGGCGCCGTTTTTGCTTCCGTGGCACTTCCATCTATCTGGATGCTTCGCAATTACTCAGTCATGGGTGACCTGACCGGATCGCGGGCAAAAATAGAGTACCTGGGCTGGACGATGAAGCCGCTGCATGAACTGTTTCACCATCCATTGTTTTCCTTTCACGGGCTTTCTTATTTTCTGGTGGGCCTGGTGCCGACTTTCTGGCGTGGCGAGTATGTCTGGCATATGAAACCGATGCGTTGGCCGGTTGCCGATTGGTTCTATATTGCTTCTTCGGGAGTGATGATCGTAGTTTTCAGCGTGCGCTTTGTTCGCGAATGGGAGAGCAGCACGGCAACCCAACGATGGGCGGAATTGCAGGCGCTTTTCATGGTCCTTGGTTCGGTTCTGTTTATGGCTGCGATCTCGCTTCCATTCGATTTCCACAACTGCATGTATCCGTCACGGGCAAACCCATTTTTCCTTTCCGGACGGATTATTTCTGGCGCCCTGCTGCCTTTTGTCCTGATTTTTGTGAGTGGAATGGAATTTCTGCTGGCACCGATCCGCAAGTGGGTCTCTCCTGCTGCGGTCCTCGCATGCCTGATGGTATTCATCACCATCACCGAATTCCAAATCCGGCGGGTTGTGTTTTCAAGCCCCAATAACTTCTTTGCTCTCACAAGCTGGAAGAAAAACCACTAGACGCTTACTCCCGCTTAACATCGACCAACTATTCGCGGGAAGGACAAGAACAAGGCTAGGCGGGTTAAACACCTCAGCGTCAAAAAGAAATCGCTAGCGTCATATTGAAGGGTGACAAAAATCACGTAGCGCATAACGGGGATGGATTTTCTGCTTCTTTCTCGATGCAGATCTCCCAGGTTCGCGCCCGGAGTCGGAAGCAAACTCGCCCGGCAAGTCGCACCTGCCTCACCCATCTCAGCTCTTTCTCTTGAACACCCCCACAATATTCTGCGAGTGCGGCCGATAAGCTCTTGCTTCGTCGTCCCAGCGATACTCTGTGTGTTTGCCAACCCTCTCCGCGATGCCCACCAGTTCATAGCCACCGAGCAGGCTCTGGATCCACGCGGCCATCGACAACGCTTCCGGTGAGCCCTCCTTCGACAACCAGGAGAGGCGGTTCTTCACGATGACCAGATATTGTGGGCGAGCCGAGTCGACCTCGCCGATCATCTTCTTCTGCATCTCCAGAGAATACTTCTGCTTTTCCATCAGCCCGTAAACATAGATGAACCCGGTCGCGGAATGCCGCTTGGCATAAAAGTAAATCTCCGGCTCCGAACCCAGCACCGCGACCGGCTCATCCGCGGCCGTGTGCTCATCCAGATACTGCGCAACCACCACAGCTTCCGGAAAAGGGTTCGTACTGTACCGTTCCTCGCAAACCACCACCGGGTCCTTTTCCAGCAGGAATGCCCGCTGCTCAAACACCGCATATCCCAACGCCGCCGAAAACACGAGAGCGGGAATTGCGGCCAGGGCCATTCCACCCTTGCCAGACAGCTCTTCCGTTGTCGCATGCACCGCGATGCCCGCCAGCAACGCAACTGCCGGCAGCATCAGAATAAAGTAATGTTCGCGGAAGAAAAACCCCGGACACACTGCCAAAAACGAAAAAAACAATAGGCCGCCGATCACAGTGGCATGGCGGCGGCTCTCCGGGTGCCACCACAACGCCGTGAGTCCCACGCCCGCAAGGAGCCATACCCAGACGGCAGGGCCCACTACCGCCGGGAAGGTCTGGATGAATGCAGCTAATCCGAGAGCAGGACTGTTCTCGGATGTGTATTGTCCCGCGTAGGTGAAAACCCAAAACCAGAAATTCCTGAAGACGCCCGCGGCAAGAAGAACCAGGCAGGTCAGGACGAACGGCAGCACCACGCCCGCACCATAGCAGCCAAGTTTAGATAACAAGCTTTTCCACTCAATTGGCCGCTTCCACTCACACCTGAGGAGATATAGTCCGCCGAACACACCGAAGGCGATGCCGGGTTGCTTCATGAGAAATGCCAGTCCCAGCAAGAAACCACTGGCAAAAAGCTGCCACAGTCTCCCGGTCTTCATGGCTTTCAGCAAAACCAGGATCCCCGCCACCGCAAAAAACACGACAAAATGCGATGCGTGCGCCGGCACGCCCAGCACCGAAAAACTGGTGGAAAGAGCCGCGTAAGAAGCAGCCGCCACCACGCCCCCCATTCGCCCCGACAACCGCGCCGCCAGCAGGTAAATCAGAACGATCGTCGCCGCGTTAACCAGAATCAGCCCGAGATGGATGCCGGCAGGAGTCTGTCCGAAAACTGCCATGATCGCCGCATATGCCGCCTCCGTGCCGGGCAGCTTCATGGTGTAGGCCAGTTTGTAGGGAGGAATGCCTTGCAGCATCAACTGCCCGGAGTACGCATACTCGCCTTCGTCGCGCTCCAGCGGCATCGTCCGCAGCCGGAACCGGATCGCCGCAAAGAAGACGAGCACCAGCAACAACAATGCGTAGGCGTAATACTTCCCATTCGTCCGCTTTGCCGCTTCCGCTTGTTGTTTCGGCCGGTGTGCTGTTTTCCTGGATTTCCCCATGTGCCTTCGGGCGCCCAAACTAAGACGACTCTAAAGCCTACCAGCCGGCCACCAAGCAGCCAAACGCCTCCAACCCGCTGTGTGCAACTTTTCCGCGCCCTCCGCGTCCTATACTGTAGCGAAGGAGTGGGTTCCACATCCGCGTTCTCCTGCCACGCGTAGTAAATAATAGTTGTGGGGATAATGTTAGTTGTGGGGATTCATGTTGATCAAAAAGCCAGCTGACATACCGTCTTCCGAGATTACTCCCCGGCAGACGTATCTCAACCGCCGCAGATTTCTGGCCGGCGCTGCGCTCGCCGGTGCCGCGGCCGCAGCCGGTGTGGCTTTCCGCGATCTTGCCGAGCCCTCGCTCATCGTTCAGGCCAACGCCAAAATCGACGGCCTCCAGAAAAGTTCCTTCAGCACCACGGAAAAAGAAACTCCCTACAAAGACGTCACCAACTACAACAATTTCTACGAATTCTCCACCGACAAATATGAGCCCGCCTCCCTGGCGAAGGATTTCAAGCCGCGCCCCTGGACGGTAACCATCGACGGCATGGTCAAGAAAAAGCAGGTGCTCGACGTCGATGCGATCATCAAATTTGCCGCTCCCGAAGAACGCATCTATCGCCATCGCTGCGTCGAAGGCTGGTCAATCGTCGTACCTTGGGTTGGCTTCTCCCTCAGCGAATTGATCGAGCGCGCCGATCCGCTGCCCAGCGCAAAGTTCGTCGAATTCACCACCCTCTACGACCCCAAACAAATGCCCGGCCAGCATATCGATGTGCTCAAGTGGCCCTACGTCGAAGGTCTGCGCATGGATGAGGCCATGCATCCGCTGGCGCTGCTCTGCTTCGGCCTCTATGGTGAGGTCTTGCCCAATCAGAATGGTGCGCCCCTGCGCATCGTCATTCCTTGGAAGTACGGCTTCAAGAGTGCCAAATCGATTGTGCGCATCCAGTTCACCGACCACCAGCCCCGGAACAGCTGGCAGATTTCCGCGCCCAACGAGTACGGCTTTTATTCCAACGTCAATCCCAACGTGGACCATCCGCGCTGGAGCCAGGCCAAGGAGCGCCGTCTGGGAGAATTTTTCAAGCGCCCCACGCTCATGTTCAACGGCTATGACCAGGTCGCAAGCCTGTATGCGGGGATGGATTTGAAGAAGAACTTTTGAAAAGAGGTCAGAGGTTTGAGGTCAGAGGTCAGAGGTGAAAACCGTAGCCACAAGACTTTACCTCTGAAATCTGACCTCTAACCTCTGACCTCTCCAATCGATATGAATCGCCTGCGTCTTATAAAACTCGCCCTCTTCCTCGCCGCGCTCATCCCGCTCGCCCGGCTTGGATGGAAAGCGCTGCACGACGGCCTGGGCGCCAACCCCATCGAAGTCATCACCCACTCCACTGGCGACTGGACGCTGATTCTCGTCCTGACCACGCTCTCGATCACGCCCCTCCGCCGCATCACGCATCAATACTGGCTCATCGGCGTTCGCCGCATGATCGGACTGTTCGCCTTCTTCTACGGCACGCTCCACTTTCTCACCTACATCTGGCTCGACAAGTTTTTCGACCTGCACGAAATGTGGAAGGACATCGCCAAACGGCCCTTCATCACAGTTGGCTTCTCCGCGTTTGTGCTGCTGATCCCGCTGGCTGTCACTTCGACCGCTGGCTGGATCCGCCGCCTCGGCGGCAGGAACTGGCAGCGTTTGCATCGCCTGATCTACCTGACCGGAATTCTCGGCGTGGTGCATTACTGGTGGCTGGTAAAAGCTGATGTCCGCAAGCCCGAAGCGTACGCAATTGTGCTCGGAATTCTGCTGCTCTATCGAGTAGTCACTTGGGCCGTGGAGAAGCGCAAGCAAAGGCAAAGGCCAATGCCAGCCATTTCCCCGGCTCCAGCGGAAGCAACCAAAGCATAGTTCGCCCCCACAAGCTTGCAATTAAGCCTACGAGTCCCCTTGTCGCCCGCATCTGTGTTCCTGAGCGGAGCGGCGGCATCGGCGAAGCCGAAGCCGCTGCGGAGTCGAAGGACCCCTACCCTCGGGACCCAGTTGCCCAAGAACCCGCCCTCTCCAGAAATCTGGTCTTCCGCTACAACAAGCTGACCCTCCTCGAGAGGAAGCTTCCCGATTACCTTTCTTTACAGAAACTTTTCCCCAGAACCGGGGTTTTAGTGCATCCTAGGACATCACCCTCAGGAGAGTGTCTATGAATCCCCTTGCGTCCACCAAGTGTGCCGCGCGCCTGCTCATGGCCCTAGCGGCGGTATCAGGTCTCTTCTTGACAGCCGGCTGCAGCAGCAGCAACAAAGTTTCCACTAACTCGGAAGGCTTCACCAACGCCAGCTTGACTGGCACCTATGTCTTTTCCTCCACCGGTGTCGACTCCACCAACGGCGTGTTCCTCGCGGCGGCAGGCTCCTTCGTAACCGACGGGAACGGCAACGTATTAACAGGGGGCAACATCGACATTAACAGCCTTTCGTTCGGGCAGTCCTCGACGCCGATCAGCGCTGCTTCCGCTGCCTACAGCGTGGGCTCCGATGGTCGCGGTCAGATCACCCTCACTACGTCGGGCGGCGTTCTGCCGGGTATCGTCTTGGATTTCGTCCTCACCTCGCCCTCGCATGGGCTCGTTACTGAATTCGACGGCGACGGCACTGGCAGTGGCACGATTGACTTGCAAGCAACCGGGGCGCTCACCGGTTCCTACTCCTTCGGTCTCTCCGGTGCTGCCGTTTCAGGCAGCAACGAGGTTCCGCTGGCCATGGTGGGAACTTTTAGCACGAGCGTATCTCGTGCCCAGGGCATATCCTTCAATGGCCTTGCAGACATTAACGCCAACGGCGTTGCCACGGCAGACTTGAATCTCGCCGCCACCGTTACCGCAGGATCCCCCGGAACAGCCACTCTTAGCTCCTACAACTCCAGCAATGACCTGGTCGCGACCTATAATTTCGATGTCTACATGGTCGATGTGACGCACTTGAAGTTCATCGAAACCGATACCGCGCAGATACTGGCCGGAGATGCCTTCACGCAGCAGACATCGATCCCCGACGGCGTGTATGCCTACTCCATGGAAGGCCTCGACTCCACCAGCAACGTCGAGCCACTTGCAATGGCGGGCTTCTTCACCTCCGCCTCAGGCACGCTCAGCGACGTCCTTCAAGACTATAACGATGCCGGTAACTTCAATGAGGTGGCGGGGACTGGGGGTTCTTTCACCACCGTCACGGGCGGACGAACCGAGCTGACCCTGAACAGCATCTATAACGGCGCCTCCGGACTTCTCGACTCACCAACGTTTGCCGCCTATCCCTCCAGCGGCGGGATTGAGATGCTGGAAATTGATAACCCTACAGATGGCGAGTTCGGGATCACCGGCGGCATCGCCCTGCCCCAGGGCACCACGACCACTATCTCAACCACTCCCGGCTACGGATTGAATCTCTCGGCGATTAATGGCAATGGCGGCAATGGCAACTTCGAGGAGGATGACATCGCCCAGTTTGTTGTGGACAGCAGCGGCAACTACAGCGGCCCGGAGGACATCAACGATGAAGGGTCCACTACACCCAACGTCTCGTTCACCGGCACACTCACACCTGACACAGCGGTCGCGGGCCACGGTTCGGTGACCAACTCCAGCGAGTTCAACTTCAACTATTACGCCGCGAACGACGGTTCAACCATCCTTATCCTTGAAACAGACAGCAATCAGCTCGGATTAGGATCCTTCGAAGCCCAGAGTTCGTCGGGCAGTGGCGTTCGAACAGCCGCCGCGCACACTCAATTCTCACCCGTGCTCTTCAAACCGAAGGGAAAGGGCGCGTGGAAGAAGCGCAGCAAATAGCCCCTGCACTTTGCCAACAACCAAGGCGTGGCCCATGGCCACGCCTTTCTTTTGGCCTCCTTTAAGTTGAGCGACCGGAGTCCAGAAATTACAGCTAACTCATTATTTATGAATATTTTACAAATAACCCCTTATTTCTCAAAAATTTGGCGGGTTTCATCTCTAAAATCTTGATTCCAAAAGACCGAGCCCAGGGGGATCCAACGAAAAAGGGCTGCGAACGCAGCCCTTTCTTACTTTCATTCGAAGCTGAAATAGTTTTCTACGCGATGCTTTCGGCCGCGATCTTTTCTGTCAGGAAGGCTTCGATCACGTCGCCAATCTTCACGTCCCCGTAGTTGGCGATGGAAATTCCGCATTCCATGCCGCTGGTCACTTGGGAGGCATCGTCCTTGAAGCGGCGCAAAGACGCGATCTTGCCTTTGAAGACCACCACGTTGTCGCGCAGCAGGCGCACTTCGGAATCGCGCTTGATGAAGCCATCGGTGACGCGGCAGCCTGCAATCGTTCCCACCTTCGGTATGCGGAAGGTTTCGAGCACTTGCGCACGCCCTTGATAAGTCTCCTTGATGGTCGGCTCAAGCAGGCCAGTCATGGCGCGCTTGATCTCATCCTGCAGCTCGTAAATGATCGAGTGCAGCCGGATGTCGACCTTCTCCTGGTCGGCCAGTTCCTGCGCTTTGCGCTCGGGGCGAACGTTGAACCCGATGATGATGGCGTTCGATGCCGAAGCCAGCAGCACGTCGGTTTCGGTGATGGCGCCGATTCCGGAACGCAGCAGCTTCAGACGCACCTTGTCGTTCGAGAGGCGCCCGAGCAGATCGCCCAGCACTTCGACCGAGCCCTGCACGTCCGCTTTCAGGATGATGTTCAGTTCCTTGATGCCAGCCGTCTTCAACTGCTCGGCCAGGCCTTCAAGCGAGACACGTGAACTCTTGGCCAGAGCCGCTTCGCGCGCTTTCTGCTCGCGGTATTCGGAAATGTCGCGCGCCTTCTCGCGGTCGGTCACGACGACAAACTGGTCGCCTGCCTGAGGCAAGCTTTCGAGGCCGAGGATTTCTACCGGCGTGGAAGGCGGAGCTTCCTGCATCGGTTGCCCGCGATCGTCGAACATGGCGCGCACTTTGCCATAGGCATTGCCGACTACAAAGTTGTCGCCGGCGTGGAGCGTGCCGTTCTGCACGAGAATGGTTGCGACCGGACCGCGTCCGCGATCCAGCTTCGCTTCGAGCACCACGCCACTGGACGCGCGGCCTGGAGTCGCCTTCAGCTCCTGCAAATCCGCGGTCAGGCAGATCATTTCCATCAGCAGGTTCAGATTGGTCTTCTTCTTGGCGGAAACGTCGACGAAAACCGTCTTACCGCCCCAGTCTTCCGGCAGGAGGCCGCGATCGGCCAACTGCTTCTTCACGCGCTCGGGCATCGCTTCCGGCTTATCGATCTTGTTGACGGCGACGATGATCGGCACTTCGGCGGCGTGCGCGTGGTCAATGGCTTCAATGGTCTGCGGCATCACGCCGTCATCGGCGGCCGTGACCAGCACGACAATGTCGGTAGCTTTGGCGCCGCGCGCGCGCATGCGGGTGAACGCTTCGTGGCCGGGAGTATCGAGGAATACGATCTCGCGGCCGAAGGCCGGAGACGAGTTATCGGTAATGCGAACCTTGTACGCGCCGATATGTTGCGTGATTCCGCCCGCTTCGCCTTCCGCAACATTGGTGGAGCGAATGGCATCGAGCAGCGTGGTTTTGCCGTGGTCGACGTGGCCCATAATGGTGACGACCGGCGGCCGCGTCACGGTTTCCGCCCCTTCTTCGCTGCTCTCGGTGGCTTCGGCCGTATCCTTTGCGGCCTGCTCTTCGAAGGTGATGACCTCGGTCTCCGCTCCAAAGAAGCGCGCCATTTCGCTCGCCAGTTCGGCGTCGAGCGTCTGATTGATGGTGGCGAACACGCCGCGCACTACGAGGCGGGCGATGACATCCTTGGCTCGAATCCCTAGCTTCTCCGCCAGATCCTTCACCGAGATTCCTTCGGTGATCGTAATGTTGCGCGTGATGGGCGCCGGTTCGTTGTTGACGATCATGCGCGGCGGCGGCGTATAGCCCTTCATCGGGCCTTCCTTCACGCCTCGCGGAACATATCTTTGTCCCGGACGGCGCGACGGCCCTCCTGGACGGCTTCCCGGCCGAGTCGGTCCCGGCGGAGCCATGGGCGCGCCTGGCCCAACGCCAAGTGGACGCGTGCCTGTTGGCGACACGCGCGTTGGGTGCATGGGACGCCGTTCGCCTGGACGCAGCGGGGGACGCGCTCCCGGCGCGGATGGCCGCGCAGTGCGCTGGAATATCGGCTGCCCTGGCACAGGCCGCCCCGGCGCAGGACGCGGCGGCACTCCCGGCGCGGGAATCGGTGCTTTGTAGACAGGACGCGGGCCGGTCTGCGGCATGATCATGCGCCGCGGTGGTGGTACTGGCGCGGTGGGCCTTTCAGGCGCCGCTGGCTGAACAGATACGTTCTGGGCTGAAGTTTGCACGGATATCGGAGCGCCAGCAGCAGGAACCGGAGGCGCGGTAATGCGCGGCGGGACAGCTACCGCTGGTGGCACGGCACCTGCCGCCGGCGTTGCAGAAGATGACACCGAAGACGGCCCGGAAGGCGCCGCGGAAGGTGGCGGCGCAACGCTCGCGGGCGGAGCCACAGGGGCCTTCGGTGGAATAACGACCACGGCTGGTGGCCGCTGGGCAGCGACGGAGGCAGGCGTGACCAGTCTTGGAGCAGGCACTTCGGCGGCGGGTTTCGGAGCCGCAGACTTTGCCGGCGCAGATGACGCAGGCGCTTCTGCTTTTGCTTCAACGGAAGGCGCGGCCACGGAAGGCGGCACCGGCGGCTTGACCACTGGCCTGGCTACGGGGTGCTCAGCCGCCTCTTTCTGCTGCGTAATGGCACGCAACACATCGCCCGGACGCGATATGTGCGAGAGGTCGATCTTGGTCTTAATCTCATCTTCGCCGTGAACGGGAGGCCGGGATGATCTTGAGGAAGTCGAACCGGCTTCAGCGTGGGAACGAAGACGCTTGCGTACCAGTTCGGCTTCGTGCTCTTCCAGTGAACTGGAATGCGTCTTCTTCTCGGTAACGCCGACCTCAGTCAGGACGTCAAGAATGGCTTTGCTCTTGACCTCCAGCTCACGGGCCAGATCATTGATTCGAATCTTCATCCGCTTTCAGTTTCCTTTTCCTGTCCCGCATGGTTCGGCTGTTTGACGTTACGATCGCATATCTGGCCTCACGGAATCCTGTTCCGCCTCAACAACGCTTGCGTCAACGGCTTTCATGATCGCCTGCCATTCGCTCTCACACCGACAAACTCCGCGCTTTCGCTCCGGAAATCCTTCCGGACTCGCCATATTCCCGCAGTTCAGCTCTCTTTATCTTCCGGAGCTTGGTCTTCTGGGGCTTCTTGCGTCGACGGCTGATCGCCGTCTGTGGCCGTTGCGGCGGATTCGATCTCAGCGGCCGATGTCTCCGCTTCGCTCGCGTTTGCCGGCGGCGTTTCCTCGGTGGAAGCAGCTTCCGTAGCGGCTTCCTCGACGGGGCTGTCAGCTTCGGCGGCTACGGCTTCGCCGCCATCCAGACTGGCAAAATAATTATTGACCGCAATACTGATTTTTTCCACCGTTTTCGGGCCGATACCTTCGATGGCTTCCAGTTGCTCGGGCGTCATATCCGCCAACGACTCGACCGTGTTGACACCAGCCGCCTTCAGCTTCTCGACCAGGCCCTCGCCCAGCCCGGTAACATTTTCGAGCGGAGTGACAGTCTGTGTGACGAGCGCGGACATCTGCTGCTCCACTTCCTGCCGCTTTTCTTCTTCGCTCTTGATGTCGATCTTCCAGCCCAGCAGCTTGGCCGCCAGGCGCACGTTTTGACCTTTCTTGCCGATGGCGAGCGAAAGCTGAGTGTCGTCCACGACTACTTCGAGGTATTTTTCGCCCGAGTCGATCACGGTAACCCGGCTTACTTTGGCCGGCTGCAGCGCCTTTTCGGCGAATGTCACAGGATCTTCGTGGTACTCGATGATGTCGATCTTTTCGCCCCGTAACTCGCGGATGATCGACTGCACGCGCATTCCCTTCATCCCGACGCAAGCGCCGACCGCATCGACATCCTTATCTTTTGACATCACGGCGATCTTGGTGCGCTCGCCAGCCTCACGCGCAATTGCCCGGATGACGACGGTGCCGTCGTAAATTTCCGGCACTTCGGTTTGAAACAGATGCTGCACCAGCTCCGGCGCCGCGCGCGACACGACTACGCCCGGACCTTTGACAGCTTTTTCGACACGCACGATTACGACGCGGATCCGCTCGCCGATCGCGAACGATTCCAGGCGCGACTGCTCCTTACGGCCCATGCGAGCTTCGGCTTTGCCTATATCAACCACCACGTCCGGCCCTTCGATTCGTTTGACCGTGGCATTTACGATCTCGCCGACATGGCCGACATATTCGTTGTAAACCGTGTCGCGCTCAGCCTCGCGCACCTTCTGGAAGATCACCTGCTTCGCCAATTGCGCGGCAATGCGGCCGAGAATCCCTTCTGTTACCTTCGGAATCAGCAACTCGCCGCCGACTTCGGCGCTGGGATCGAGCTTGCGCGCTTGCTCTACGGTCACTTGAAGATTCGCATCTTCCACCTGCTCGGGAGCCTCAACGATCGACTTCACCGCATAGGCGTTGATCTTGCCGGAATCCTTATCGAGCACGGCGCGCAAGTTTTCCTGCGTCTTGTAGTACTTGCGCGTAGCCACGACGATGGCGTCTTCGACCGCGCTGACGACAATCTGCGGGTCGATACCCTTTTCGCGGCTGACCGCGTCGATGATGTTGTAGAGCTCGCTAGCCATATGAATTCCCAGGTTTCAAAGTTTCAAGGTTTCAATGTTTCAAGGTTCAATCGTCCCAATCTCGGCACCACAGCCGATTCTTCTGTTCCTTGAAACCTTGAAACTCTGCAACCTTGAAACCTTATATCTCTGGCACCAGATTCGCCTTTTCCACGTTCGCCAACTCGATCTCTACCGAGGGCGAACCGTCTTTCGGACGCATCTTGCGCCGCGCCTCACTCAAATCGAGCAACAGCTTCCCACTCTCGAAGCGTTCCAGCTTCCCTTCAAAATGCCGGTTGTTGTTCACCGGCTCGCGGGTCGTCAGCTTCACGCGATGCCCGCGAAAGCGTTCAAAATCCGCTGCCTTCGTCAGCTTACGATCCAGCCCCGGCGACGAAACCTCGAGCACATACGACCCGCCGGGCATCGCATCCTCGACATCGACGATCGTGCCAAACTCTCGGGTGAATGCCGAGCAATCCTCGTGTGTTACCCCGTCGGGATGATCGGCCGACGCCACAGCTCCGAGGCGGTCGATAAACACGCGCAGCATGCGGTGCTTGCCCGACCCGAGAGACTCGATGTCCCATACAACGAGCCCGCTCGAAGCCGCGACCCGATCGGCAATCTCCCGGATCTTGCCCTGGTCAAACGCCATTGCTTCAATCACTTACGCAAAAGCTGAAGCGTCGGACTGAACCCAACTAAAAAGTGGGCTTTCGCCCACTGGTGTGCTTCGCCAATTCCGACACTACGACACAACAGTTTCCATCCGTTACTATACGCCCGAGGTCACAAAAACACAAACCGACGCGCTAGAATCGGAGCCTGAGACGAGGACATCACAACACTCATGCGACATGCAGTTCTAGGTGCTGGCGGCGTCGGCGGAATGATTGCAGCCTGTCTGGCTCGCGGCGGCGAAGCGGTCACCTTGGTCGTCCGGCCGGAGACGCTTGCTGACCATCCGCCAAAACTTCAATTCGAAAGTCCTTTCGGAAACTGGTCGGTGGAAGTAGCGTGGGCGTCAGCAGTTCCGTCGACCGACGTTTTGTGGCTGGCCGTTAAGGCCACGCAACTCGAAGCCGCAATGCGCTCGATGAGCAAGGCCCCATCCATCGGAGCCATCGTGCCGCTGCTGAACGGAATCGAGCACGTCGAACGGCTGCGGTCGAAATTTGGCACGGAGCGCGTGATTCCGGCGACGATCGCGGGCGAGATGGAACGGGTAAGCGTGGGGCACTTCGTTCATCGCTCCCCATTTGCGGTGCTGAACATATCCGGGCGAGGCCGCAGCCTGCTCCAACCGGTGAGCGAACATCTGCGGAGCATCGGCTTCACCTGCAACTTTGTCGACGACGAAACAACCCTGATGTGGAGCAAGCTGGTTTTCCTGGGCCCGTTTGCCCTGGCCACGACCGCGTTCGACAAGCCCATCGGCGAAGTCGTGACCAACCCGTCTACGTGGCAACAACTCGAGGGATGCGTGCGCGAAACCTGCATGGCAGCACAGGCTGAGGGCGCAACACTCGATGTCGAGAAAGTTTTGAAAATGATTAAAGGCGCACCGCCGGCCATGCGCAGTTCCATGCAGAAAGACGTGGAGCACGGGCGGCCGCCGGAACTGGACGCGATTGGGGGCGCTATCGTGCGGGCGGCTAGCCGCCACGGCTTGCAGGTGCCAGTGACGAAAACCCTGATGGTTCAAATCGAAGCACGAACACTACGGCCCACTCCCTGACTGACGAACTGCGCCCGCGAATACGAAACACCACGACCCGGAGTTCGGCGGATGCGGACTTTCGGCGGATCTCCGTTTATAATCAACCGTTTTAATCTACCTTCTTTTCGGAGCCCTCCGATATGGCACAAGCCTCGATGGCAGCGAATCCCGCCCTGAAAGAAACCTACGTGCAGCTAAAAACTCGCATGGATAAGGCGGTGGAGGATTTCCGCCGTGAAATGGCGGCGACGCGCACCGGGCGCGCGAACGTCCACATGCTGGACACGGTTTCGGTGGATTACTACGGCTCGCAGATGCCGCTTAACCAGATCGCGACCATCCATGCACCCGAGCCGCAGATGATCACGGTGCAGCCGTTCGATTCCTCCGCGCTTCAGAACATGGAAAAGGCGATTCGCTCCGCCGATCTCGGCCTGAACCCCATGAACGATGGCAAGATCATCCGCGTACCCGTTCCCGCGCTCACCGAAGAGCGGCGCAAGGAAATGGTGAAGCACCTTCACCGGATTCTCGAAGAGCACCGTACCGCGATCCGCAACGTCCGTCGCGACGGCAACGACTCGATCAAGAAAGCAATGAAGGATAAGAAGATCACCGAAGACGACGAGAAGCGCGCTCTCGAAGAAATCCAAAAGCTTACCGACGACGAAATCAAGAAGATGGAAGAGATGAGCAAGGGGAAAGAGAAAGAAGTGCTGGAATTTAAATGATCGTGTGGCGCGGGCGCCCTCGCCCGCGTCTCTCTTACACCGCACATCACTTCACGGTAACTTTCACGGTGGCCTTCGTCCGCCCGTATTCGTTGGTCGAAGAAAGTGTGTAGGTTGTCGTCTTGGCCGGCACCAACATCACCGAACTCAACGAAGTCAGGCCGGCCTGCGGCGACACGATGTTGTACTCCGAATTCGAAACGCTCCAGCTCAGCGTTACCGGCGAACCGGGCGGCACCGTTTCTGGATTCGCCGTAAAGCTCGCGATCGTCGGACTCGCCCCCTGCGGAATATTGCTTTCGGTGTAGAGCGGGCTGATTTGCAGAACTTCAAACGCCGAGGCCGGCACAGTTTTGAGCGCCGCCAGATCGTTGTTGTCCCAGTTATCGTCAGGCGCGCCGCTGATAAACATCGAACTCCCGTTGTCGGCCATGATCATGCCATACTGCTGCAGCGCTTGCAGAATCACCTTCGACTGCGCCGGGAAACCGGAAATGTCGAAGCTCGATTTCAGCCGCAGCCGCATGCCCATCGGCGCGGCCAGCGAATTGGTCGAGTTCGCGGCCCAGTGGCTGGCCGGAGGAGTAAAGGCGGCCTTGCTGTTCTGGAGCGTGAAGCGCAATGCGTGGTCGATCGCGCCCGCAGCCACTTCGTCGTAGCGTGCAAGGCCCGGAAAGATCGCCAGTCCCGCGGCGTCGGCAGATGTCCAGGTGTAGGGCCGCGTTTCATCGGCCAGCATGTTCCACACTGCGCCCGAACCGGCGTTCCAGTTGCCGTTTTTCAGGACGTGCGAAGAATACAGCTCATACAGCCAGCAAGTGTCGCGATCAAGCACCAGCACATGCCGGTCGCCGTTACCCGGCTTGGGATACCCCTCAATCGGCGCGTTGGACGGAATCGGCATCGGCCCGGGATCGCTTTCGTCGCCGTAGGCCGTGTATGTGATTTTCACCGGTGCCTGTCCGCTCACCACGATGTAAGGAATTCCGATTGACTGGCCAGCGTACAAACCCGAGCCGAAATCGGGATGCAGCGGCACGTTCGCTCCGATGAAACTGATGATCGCATCCGAATTCGGATCAACCGGCGCACTGGCGATGTTCTGGTTCCAGAGGTTGTCCGCAGGAAACGGAACAAATCCATTCAGCGAGGCGCCAATGCCAACCGACATGCTGCTGCAATTCTGCGCTGCAAGCGCCGCACAAAAACCGAAAATGACGAGCACACAAGCAAGGATTTTTCGCATGGCAAAAACTTCGGGGAAGCGCTGGAACTTCATGACCGGACCTTACCATGCCGACAGCTAAGGGCAGATACTCGGACGTACCCTTCTCCCGCCGACCGGATGGGCATCTTTGGCCTGTCCGAATTCCTGTGCTGATGGCCGCGCATTTTACTTCCGTCGTGCGACAGGCCTTCGCTTCACGCTTTCTTCTTCCGGATGTGCACCACCTTCTGGACTTCCGCAACGACTGCGCCCGACTCATCCTTAATCTCGGCCTGGAACGTCCGGTCAATCTTCTCCTCCTTTTTGAGCGCTTCGCGAATCCCCGCGATCTCGTCATCCGTCAATCGAAAGCTGACGGAAACCGCCCCCCTCCCGGGCGTTCGGAAACGAATACTGGCTGACTTGTCCCAAACGATGTAGTCGCGCCCCAGGTTCTCGATCAGCATGAGCATGTAAAACGGGTCCGCCATGGAATAGAGCGACCCGCCGTAATGGGTTCCGACGTAGTTCGAATTCCAGCCGTGGAGCTTCATCTCAACGTCAATTTCTTTCCAGTCGGGCTGCAGCCGTTTGACGCGAATCCCCGCGCCGAGAAACGGCGGCCAGATGTTCATGAACATTCGCATGTGACGCCGCACAACCTTCCTCTTCCACATCACGCTCCTCCGCAACGCGCTCGTGCTGCCACATTATCAGGACGATTCGCCAGTGACACGCTCGCCTCCGCACCATCGGCCGACGGCGATTCTGAAGCGCAACTCAGCCATCTATACTCAAACGACCATGAAGCTGCAAGCCGTGGTCGATGGCACGGTGCCGGCCGGAGCCATGGCTGCGCACCTCGACTGGGCGCGTTTCGGTCCTGGCGGGCGCAATATCAACGTGCTCACCTCAGAAAAACTTGCGGACATGGGCAACGCGGCGACCTTCTATTCCGTCTGTGTTGAGGTGGAACTTTTTCGGGCCTGACTCGCAACAGGAAAGCCTGCTGCCGCCTTGGACGGTTTCCATTCTCTACCGTATAATTACCGTTTTCCTAACTCTCGTTTTTCGAGGTAGTTGCAATTCTTCGCTGTCAAGAGGATATCCCTGTGCGAGCTCTGCGCCTCGGCCACACGGGTTCGCAGAGAGGTCCCGGTCGCGCTTCAGCCTGTGCCCAGCGGCCAGCCCGACGGCCTGGTTCCGTCTTGTTCCGCGTGTTCGGCCTCATCGGTGTGGTGCTCCTCGTGGCGTCTGCGTTTGCGCAGGAAGACCTGATCGTTGGCATCCAGATTCACGGAAACCGCCGCATCCCCGCTGACACGGTCAGAGCCCGCATCTTTACCAAGGTTGGCGACGTTTACGACACTGCCGCCCTGGAGCGCGATTTCAACGCTCTCTGGAATACCGGCTACTTCGAAGACATCCGATTTGAGCGCGAGCAGAGCGCCAAAGGCTGGATTCTTCACATCTACGTCAAGGAGCGGCCCACCATCCGCGAGATCAATTACACCGGCCTGAGCGCGGTCTCCACCAGCGACGTCCTCGATCGCTTCAAGGATCGCAAGGTGGGCCTTTCGGTCGAGAGCCAATACGATCCCACCAAAATCAAAAAAGCCGAAGTCGTAATCAAGGACCTACTCTCCGAGCATGGGCGCCAGTTCGCCACCATTCGTTCCGAAGTCCGGCCGATTCCACCCGCCGCCGTAGGCATCACGTTTGTCATTAAGGAAGGTCCCAAGGTCAAGGTCGGAAAGATCAGCTTCCGCGGCAACAGGCACATCAACGACCGCACTTTGCGCGCGGCCATGAAGAACCTCAAGCCCATCGGGATTCCGCACTCCATCTTCCTTGAAAATATTTTCGCCAAGACGTACGACGCCACCAAGCTCGACGAGGATACCGAACGCGTTCGCGCCGAGTTCCAGAACCGCGGCTATTTCAAAGTGCTGGTGGAGGATCCGAAAACCGAGATCCACGATACCGGCCACGCTGGATCGCACATTCCGTTGATCCAGGCCGGTGCCGGCAAGGCGGTTGACATCATCATGCCCATCGAAGAGGGCGCTCGCTACAAGCTGGGCTCGATCACTTTCAAGAACAACAAGGCCATCACCAACACGGCGGCTCTGCGCAGCCTTTTTCCGATCAAGGACGGCGATATCTTCAGCCGCGAAAAAGTCGCCAAGGGTCTCGAAAACCTGCGCAAAGCCTACGGCGAAGCTGGCTATATCAACTTTACTTCCGTCCCGGACACAACCTTCGACGACGAAAAAAAGATCGTTAACTTGATCATCGATGTCGATGAAGGCAAGCAGTTCTACGTGCGCCGCATTGAATTCCAGGGCAACACGACCACGCGCGATAAAGTCATCCGCCGCGAAGTCGTCCTCGAAGAAGGCCAGATCTACAACTCCCGGTTGTGGGAGTTCAGCCTGCTGCGCCTAAACCAGCTCGGCTATTTCGAGCAGCTGAAGCCGGAGGATCCCAACACCACCGACCGCCATCTCGACGAGAAGAATGGCACCGTCGATCTGACGCTCAAGGTGCACGAAAAGGGCAAGAATACTATCGGGCTACAGGGCGGCGTCAGCGGGTTGGCCGGCGCTTTTGTCGGCATTAATTACAGCACCAACAATTTCCTGGGGCTGGGCGAAACGCTGTCGGTCCAAGCCAGCCTTGGCGCCTATCAGCGTGACCTTGTCTTCGGGTTTAGCGAACCCTACCTTTTTGACCGGCCTATTCAGGCGGGCTTCAACGTTTACACCCGCAAGACGAATTACAACCAGGCGCGTCAGTACGCGATTTTGACGGGACAAAGCTCCAGTCTGCCCAATGCTTATCTGCAAAATCTGCAGAACTATTCGCAGTCAAGCACAGGCTTCACGCTCAGCTTGAGTTATCCCCTGCGCCACTCGCTCAAGCGATTTGGAATCAGCTACTCACTTGACCGTTCTTCGCTGGTCGCGGTGAGCGCTGCCTCGAAGCTGTTGTTCGACAATCTCAATTTCAGCGGCGTCACCGGACCCAATGCGCTCAACGGGATTGTTACCAGCAAGATTACTCCCAGCTTCACGATGAACACGCTGGATGCCGCCTATGCTCCTCACCACGGCAAGAGCTTGTTTGTGGGCGCGGAGATTGCCGGCCTCGGCGGCACCGTCAACACGTTCCGGCCGATCATCCAGTACAAGCAGTTTTTCCCCGTCCAGAAGAGGCGCAATGCGGTTGGCTATAACGTTCAAAGCTCGTTCATCACGGGTTATGGAGGGGTTGTCGCGCCTCCTTTCGAACGCGCTTACCTGGGCGGTGAAAACGACCTGCGGGGCTTCGACATCCGCACCGTCTCCCCCATCGCCTACCTGCCGAGCGTCCAGACGGTGCAACTCCGCAATGGTGATGGCACGTTCGTCCCGGCGAATAAATACTACCCCGCTATCCTCAACTCTGCCGGAACGGCCTGCGTGGCGAACTGCTATAACATTCCAATTCCCTATTCTCAGCTGGTCACCCCGGGCGGCGACTTCGCCCTGAATGGCAACCTCGAATACCGCTACACAATCGCGGGCCCGGTGGCCGTCGCGCCCTTTGTGGACATGGGCACCGTCGCGATCCTGCGCACTTCACAACTGCAGATCAATCCGGTGCAGTACCAGAACCTCCTCAGCACCTACTTCGGCTGTCCGTATTTGACCTCTGCCTACGCCTGCGACCCGAACTTCGCTACCCGTGGCAACACCCTGGGTATTTCGCAGTACCTAAAGCCCGTGCCGGGCACGAATTGGGTTCCGCGCATGTCCACCGGCCTCGAATTGCAAGTAATGCTGCCGGTCATCAACGCGCCCTTCCGCATCTACTATGCCTACAATGCCATGCGTCTTAACAGCACGGCCAAGGCGCCCATCGCGATTACGCGCGCCATGTTCCCTGGCACTGTTCCCATCCCTTGCCCGACCAACGAAGGAGCCGGCAACTACACCTATTGCCTTACGAAGGACAGCCTGAGTTCCAGCTACACGCTGCTCGAACCGCGCAAGACGTTCCGGTTCACCGTCGCCACGACGTTCTAGAAGAACAGTTGCCAGTAGCCAGCTACCAGTTGCCAGTGCAAATCAAGACCCGTGTCGGTTCAAGACACTGCGTTGGCTGCCCGACGATCGGATGAATACAAATATCAGTTTTTGAAGAAAAAATAGCTGGTGCAAGATCCCTGTAGGCTTGCATGACTGGCAACTGGGTACTGGCAACTGCTATTCGATCTGCACCAGCCCGTGCGCTGGCTCTGAGGCCGTGGCCGGACGTTGGGGCGCACGCCACGCGTCCAGAATCGATACCTGGTGCACGCACGAAACCGTGCAGTGCGGCGCGCACGATTTCTCAGTAACGAACTCCCGCCGCAGGTCGCTCACCGAATACTTCTCCAGCGGGATCCCCGGATAGCCGCGCTGCTGCGAGCAGTAGTGCACCAGTCCGTCTTCACAGATATACAGGTAGCGCGCTCCGGCCCGGCACCGCCACTGGTTCGGACGTCCGAGCGCAATATTGTCCTGGAAGGCGTTCACGCGTGTGAAGCTGCGTTTTTCAAAATTCTTCATCTCGTGGTACACGCGACGCTCTTCGTCGTTCAGCGGCTCCAACTGGCCCGAACCATCGTGAATGATGCCGACCGTCGAGCTGAAACCCAATTCAAGTGCGCGCCGCCCGATGGTCAGTGCGTCCTGCGGATTGCTTATGCCGCCGCCGACCACAGAATTGATATTGACGTGAAACTCGGCATGCTCGGCCAAAAGTTGCAGCTTCCGGTCCAGCACCTTCAGGCTTTTCTTCGAAACCTCGTCCGGATTCACGTTGTCGATCGAGATCTGCAGCCACTCCAGCCCCGCCCGATTCAACCTGTGAATGCGGTCCGCGGTCAGCAGGTAACCGTTCGTGATCAACCCGGAAACGACCCTCCGCTCGCGCATTCGGTGAATGATGGCATCCAAGTCGGGGTGCAGCAGCGGTTCGCCGCCGCTAATAGTGACGACCGACGTTCCCAGTTCCTTCAACTTGTCCACGCGGCGCAGCATCTGCTCGGTCGGCACCGGCTTGGAGAAATCGTCGAACTCGTTGCAGTACGTACACGCCAGATTGCAGCGGCGAATCGGGATCAGGTGCGCCAGCAGCGGGTGGTCCGTGGAAACCACCGCTTTAAGGACCTGCCATAATCCATGCGCGTTCCGCTCGAGTGCCTTCAGTTTCCGCCGCGCCTTCACGGCAGGTGTCGGCTCGTGGCGTACGACGATTCCTGGCCCTGCACTTTGCTGTCCTGTGGAATTTTGTTCCATTCGAAGCGAATCCAACCTATTCAATCACTCCACCCCGCTTAGTATCTAATTTACAACAGCGTTCGGGGTAATGGCTGGGTTGAATGGCGATTCCTGACCCTCATTGCTCCTGCAGCGGATCCTGTTGACGGTACCGTCATCTCTCGCACGTTTCCTAACGCCGCGCCGGCACGTCGTCGAGAATGGCTTCCACGATTCCGTCGATGGTGTCGAGCACGCGCTTGGCAGGAAGATTCAGGTTGTTCGAGAGGATCGAAAAGGCGACCGTTTGTCCAGAATCCGTAGTCGCATAGCCAGAAAGCGTCTTGACGCCGCCGAGCGATCCGGTTTTAGCCAGCACTCGTTTCTCCAGCCGCGGAGCTCTTAAGCGTTCGGAAAGCGACCCATCTACGCCCGCCACTGGGAAGCTCGATTTGTACGCTGCGCCCCACGGCTGCGACGAGGCAAAACGGAGGAGTTGTACGATGGCCCTGGGCGTGACCAGATTTTGCCGCGACAAGCCTGAGCCGTCATAAAAAAGATACTGATCGCCAGCGATACCCGCTTGCGTTAGAAATCCTCGCAACACCTCCAGGCCACCCTCCACCGTGCCAGCATTGCCGCGCTCGCGTCCCAGTAGGCGCAGTAGAATTTCCGCATGCAAATTCTGGCTGACCTTGTTGATGACGCGCACATCTTCCCGCAGTGGCTTCGATTCGTAGCTGGCGAGCGTGATGGGTTGGTCGCTTTTGAGCGGACGCGCTCCGCCGTCGCTCCCTCCGTGCGAAGGCGCAATTGCAGTGGCTGTGAACGTGGAAAGAGTCGCGAGTTCGGTGTGGCGAGTGCGTTGGTGCCCATAAATAACGATGCCGCGCTTCTCCAGCAGTTCGCGGAAGAGTCCTGCGGCAAATTCGGCAGGGTCTTCGATCGCCAGCGCCTCGTTCGTGCCGGCGTCGTCGAGCGGCAAGTTGCCCCAGAGCGTTAGAACCATCGACCCGGGTTCGCGATTTACAAAGAACTTGCGCCCGGTGCCCGCCGGAGTCGTAATGATGCGATTGTCCAGCCGGTAGTAGCCGGTGAAAGGTTTGATGCTGACGAACGCTTTTTCGCCGGCGCGGTCGGCGGGGAGGATATTGACGAACACCACGTTGTCGTTAATCGTGAGTGCGGATACTGGCGCGCCGTCAGCCCAGACAAGGTCATCTTGGCTCCAGCCTTCACCGTAGCGCTCAAAGGCAAAGTAGGAGTCATCGGCGACGATGTCGCCGTCGATATATTTCACACCTTTCTGTACGAGGGTGTCCGCCAGCGATTCGAGCGCCTGAACGGGGTCGTCGTTACGCTGCGTGCGCTGATCATACGGAAGTTCGCGGCCGGAGAGATTGGGGTCGCCGCGGCCGACGAGGACGAGATCTCCGTTCAGACGGCCATAGCGATCGAGGGTTCCCGTGGTTTCGACCGTGGTGCGGAATTTGTAGTCGGGGCCGATCAGGGCGAGCGCGGCCGCAGTGGTAAACAGCTTGGTGTTCGAAGCGGGCGTGAAAAGCTTGTCGGCATTCTGGGCATAGAGCGTTTCGCCCGTTCCTACTGAAACCACTTCGATTCCCCAGAACCCGTGCGCAAGATCGGGCGAGTTGAGAAGCGTGGCGATACGCTCCGCGAGCGGCGTAACGGAGGCCGGAACAGTTCCAGTGGCTGAAGCTGCGCCCGACTCGGCCAAAGCGGGCGCGATGGCGAGCACGACCACCATAAGCAGGAGCGCGGCTGGCCGCAGGCATACCATTGCCCAAATTGTAGCATTCGCCAAAATTGGCTCGTTTAGAATAGCTGCACAATGCGAGCTATTTTTCAGTGGAAGATCGGTACTCGAGTACTCGAATTGGGACGGCGCACGCTCATCATGGGCATCGTGAACGTGACACCCGACTCGTTTTCTGACGGCGGCCTTTACGTGGATGCGAGCAGGGCGGTCGCCCATGCCGAGCGTTTGCTCGACCAAGGTGCTGTGATCATCGATGTCGGCGGGGAATCGACCCGGCCCGGCGCCGCTGTGACCGGTGGGGCAAAGTCTTCAGCCGGCCCGCCAGGAGCAGTGGGCGAAGAGGAGGAGCGCAGACGGGTGCTTCCGGTGATTCGTGATTTGAAGAAGAGAAGGCCGCAGGCAGTGGTAAGCGTCGATACCTATAAGGCCAGCGTGGCGCGCGCGGCTGTTGAAGAAGGCGCCGAAATCGTGAATGACATCAGCGGATTCCGGTGGGATCCAAAGATGGCGAAGACTCTCGCTGAGCTGAAAGTCGGGGCCGTGTTGATGCACACGCGTGGACGGCCCGAAGAGTGGCAAAAGTTGCCGCCGATTGGAGATCCGGTCCTGCTGGTGAAACGAGAATTGCGGCAGTTCGCCGAGGCAGCCACGCTGGCTGGAATCAAGCGCGATCACCTGGTGCTCGACCCAGGGTTTGGATTTGGCAAGAGCTTCGAAGAAAACTATCCATTGCTGGCGCACTTTGCCGAACTTCAGCAGATGGGGTTCCCGCTGCTGGCGGGAGTTTCGCGAAAGTCGTTTCTCGGGCGGGCGCTGGCACGCGATGGCAAGGATGCACCTCTCGAGGAACGCGTGCATGGCACGTTGGCTGCGGAATCGATTCTCATCCTGAAAGGCGCACATGTTATCCGGACGCACGAGGTGCGACTGGCCGCCGAAGCGGCTCAACTGGCGGATGCGATCGTTGCCAGCGGCGGATAGGAAAGTCAAGACTTAGAAGTCAAATTGCAGAACGAACTGCGAGTTACAAGGAAGCCAGATCCGCCGATCGCTCCAAAGCTCGCGACCTCGACATCAGGGCTCGTAGTCTTTTTCACGCACGTGCGGATGCCGGCATGGCTGCTCCCGCTCGGAACGTGGGGAGCCGGATCTCAAATGTGGCTCCTCCCTCCGGACGGTTGAAGCAGGTAATCTGCCCTTTGTGATCCTGAACGACGCCGTAAGTAGCGCTAAGTCCAAGCCCAGTCCCCTTGCCCACTGGCTTTGTCGTATAAAACGGGTCAAAGACCCGCTCCGGATCATGCAGGCCGGGGCCGGTATCGGCGAACTGTATCACTACTTCCTCCGACTCGCGCCAGGCGGCGACCTGCAGCCGTCCGCCGCCCGTTTCCTGCAAAGCGTCCACGGCATTTTCGACGATTTGAACAAAGGCTTGGAGGAGCTGGTTGGAATTGCCGACGACTCGTGGCACGGAATCCATTTTGTCGACGGTAAGAGTGATGTTTCGATTTTCGAGCTTGAATCCTTCCATTTGGAGCGCCCGCTGCAACAGAGGCTTCAGTTCGAGCGGAACCTTCTCCCCTGGAGTTTGCTGCGCAAAACTGAGCAGATCGCTGACCAATTCATGAGTACGCCGGGCCTGCTGTCCGATTCTTTGAGCATTGGTGAGTTGTTCGCGCGTCAGATTGCTGCTGGCCGCCATGCGGTCGGAACTCTCCAGGATGGCGGAGAGCGGGTCCTCCAGTTCGCCGGCGGCGAGCGCAACCAACTCCCCCAAAGAGGCCAGTTTTGCCTGCTGCACCGCGCGCCCTTGTAACCGCTGGAGATTGTCGAAGCTCATGCGCGAACGATCGAGCAGTTGCATCAAACGCTGATCCAGCAGGTGCTGTTTGATGAAAACAAACAAGGCCAGAATGGCGACGCCGCCCATGGAGACGCCGAAACGAATCCGGCGTAGATCGGGTGTTTCGTGACTCAGAAACAGCGCCGTATACCCCATGACCGGCAGCGAAAGCAGAGCCAGTTGTGCGAATAAGGGAGCGAATGCGTGGCGGCTTCGTGGAATCGAAGGCTTGATTTCTGTTTCGTGCAGGCCCGGCCGTCCGCTCCAGGCGACCCATAGGAAAGCCAGAAGCGCCACCAGGAATGGGATGTCGTAGAGACCGCCAGTGCGGTAAGTGCCCCGTGCAATCGCCGCATTCAGGGCTTCGGATGCAATGGTATAGAGGACGCTGGCAACGAGGATGCTTCCATAGAGTTTGCGCCACCACCCAGAACTGGAGAAGTAAGCGGAGGCGGAGAGGCCACTCAGGATCAAGCCCTCGATTACATACAAGAGATCCCAGCGCAGCGTATAAACCGGAATGTCGGGGGCCAGGTATTCCTCGGGAAATACGAAGAAGGCATAGACCACCACCCACCAAACGAGCAGAATGAAAACGTTCAGCGCGCTGATGCGCGTGCCCTCCTTTTCGTCCGCCTCATGGGGACGGATGGCCACGGCACCCATGATCGGAACGACGTGCAGGAACAAAACAACATCTCCCGCAAAAGGATCGGGGAGCGGCTTGTGCAGCACGACTTCAAACCATGTCCAGCCCGCCTGGTTGAACCACCACATGGCCATGCCGAAGGCCATGAGGCTCCAGAACAAGCGCGTGTGCCCGTGGCTGTCGAAGGCATTTCTACAACAGAGGAAGCAGGCAATGCCAAGCAAAAGCAGTGGGACTACGTCACCCATCGCAATGCGGAACGCTGCGCTCGGAAATACTAGCGGAGCCGTCCCAAAGGCCAGCACGATCAAGAGGCCGCGAAGCGGCAACGGGATGGGACGCGGGCGCATTGCTTCCATGATAGGGTTTTCGCGTGACTATGTTTAGATCACCAGGTGGTGACCATCGGTTACTGAGGTAACCATCACCGGAGGTTGAACTTGCGCGCATTCGCTTCCTGTGATCGGTATCACAGCAACGTGTGATCGAGCCCGCCGTTCGCGGGCCGCTGGCCGCTGCTAGAATTCTTCTCATGGCATTCCCCGTCAACCGCCTGCGTCGTCTCCGGCGGACCGAAACTCTCCGTTCCATGGTCCGCGAGACCCGGCTTACACCGGAAGCTTTCGTTTATCCACTGTTTGTATGTCCTGGCAACGGCATCCGCAAGGAAGTGGGTTCGATGCCGGGCGTTTTCAACCTCTCAGTCGATGAGGCAGTCAAAGAGGTGCGCGAGGCGCGCGGACTGGGTGTGCTGTCGGTGATCCTGTTTGGATTGCCGGAAAAAAAGGATGAAGTCGCGACCGGGGCCTGGGCCGAGGATGGCATCGTGCAAGGTGCGGCTCGCGCCATCAAAGGCGAAGTGCGCGACGTAGTCATCATGGGCGATGTTTGCTTGTGCGAATACATGTCGCATGGCCATTGCGGGATCGTGAAGGCGGAAAGGCAATCGCTGGGCGCGGCCGCGGCTGCTCCTCCTGCTACCACTGAATACGAGATCGTCAACGACGCTTCACTCGAACTGCTGGCGCGCACTTCAGTTTCGCTCGCCCGCGCTGGCATCGATATCATCGCTCCTTCCGACATGATGGATGGACGGGTGGGCGCCATTCGCGCCGCACTCGACAAATCCGGTTTTGAAAACACCCCCATTCTTTCTTATGCGGCAAAATTCGCATCCGGCTTTTACGGCCCGTTCCGCGAAGCGGCTGACTCGACTCCGCAATTCGGCGATCGCCGCTCCTATCAGATGGACCCGGCGAATATCCGCGAGGCCATGCGCGAGATTGCGCTCGATATCGAAGAGGGCGCGGACATGATCATGGTGAAGCCGGCGATGCCCTACCTCGACGTGATTGCCGCGGCCCGCGATCGTTTTGACCTGCCGCTGGCCGCCTACCAGGTATCGGGCGAGTACGCCATGATCGAAGCCGCGGCGCGCAACAACTGGATCGACCGCGATCGCGTAATGATGGAATCGCTCGTCAGCATCCGCCGCGCGGGAGCAAGCATCATCCTGACCTATTTCGCCAAGGACGCGGCCAAGCTCCTGGCCTAGAAAGATTCCGATTTAGCGTCATCTGGCTCCCGGCGTTGTTCTTAACAGGAAGATTTCGCGGGCCGAGGACGTCCGCGCTACGCTTACCCCACTGCGCCGGCTGAGTTGTTTACCTTCGAATGAATAGCCGAAGGATCCCTGACATCTTAGAACGACACTTCCTTGACGCGCTTTCCTTCCCGGTCCATCTGCACCTCGGATTGCCGATACTGCCGCAACCATCTATACCCCGTCCTGCGTGCGATTCCGTACCGCACAGAGTTATTTGGCGGATTTTTTGCGCCAGCAAATTAGGGTGTGGTTTTGAGCAATAGATGTGGATCCCGGGCTGGGCTAGCGCGAACATCTGACCCGTTCAAAACGCGACGCATAGTCACATCTTCAACATCTCAAATGAGTTCCTTTTCAGTGGTACATGCACATGAGAACTGTTGAGTGAAATGCATATCTGAAGGACAATTCGCTAGTTGACGATGGGACGTAAAAAGGACATGACCAAAAGCGCAACGGGCTCGAAAAAATATGCGAAAGTACGCCGATTCGAGCGCTACCGCTATGACGTGCGGGTGCAGGTTTCCGTGTTCCGCGATGGACAGAGCGCCGACCTCTGGGGAAGGACCAACGAACTGGGGTTCGATGGCATTGGGGCCACGCTCACGGGCGAACTGAAGACCGGGGAAGTGGTTTCCCTCGAGTTCCCTATCCCGCTGGCGCCGCTGGTCATGAAGGTGCGGGCGATTGTCCGCTACAGCCAAGGACTGCGTTGCGGCTTCGAATTTCTGATTGTGACCAGCCAGCAGCGGGAGACAATGGGGCAATTGTGCGAAAGGCTGGCAAACGGCGCCTGACGGCAGCTTTCGATTCCGTGATGGTGTGTAGGACATCCCCTCCGCGGCTGAAACCGGAACTCATTGCAATTCCTGGCGGCACGGCTGAAGAGTCTGCCGGAAAAGTGTCTTCGCACACTATTAAGGAGGCCCCCAAGGGCTTCAAGCGCAAACCTGTTTACGGCGACTTAAGCGTTACGCTCAAAGTCGTGCCCTTCCTTTTTTTTGCGTGGCCCCCGCACTTCCTTCTCCGCCATGGCCACAGCAACCGGAGAACTGCTCTAGTTGTCCGGCTCAGTGCCGCTTCCTAGATCTTCGATTACCTCCGTAATTAACAACAGAAAATCCTTCGCGCATACCATGGAAAGTACCCTCAGAAACGCGCTGGGAGAGGACTGTATGCCTGAGAAAGACGGCCCAGCGGCACGTTCAAAAGGCTTGCCGCAGGTGGAAGCGCTGCCGGAACTGGTAGCGGTCCGACCGGTGCCTGCGATCGCACCAACGGCGAAAGCAAACTTGCAAGAAGCGCTGACCGTCGAGCAGGCCTATTTCGAACAGATCATCGAAACCGCCCCGGAAGCGATCAGCATCATCGATGCAAACAAGTGCGTTTTGCGCGCCAACGGCGAGTTCGCCCGCCTGTTTGGCTTCTGCGCGAAAGAGGTCGAGGGCAGATTGATCGACCAATTGATTGTGCCGCCCGACCGCTATGCGGAAACCGCATGGATAACCGAGAACATTAAGGACGGCAAGAAACTGACCCTGGAAACGCGACGGCAGCGAAAAGACGGTTCGCTGGTCGAAGTGTTGCTCTCGACTTCGCCGGTGATGCTGGACGGCAAAACGATAGGAGCGTACGCCTGCTATCGCGACATCACCGAACAGAAGCGGACCGAGGAATTGAACGCCGCGCTGTATGCGATCGCGGCGCGCAGCCAGTCGGCGGAGGATCTGCAACAGTTCTATGCCGCGATTCACAACATCGTCGGCCAGTTGATGTATGCGCGCAATCTCTACATCGCGCTGTACGACTCGCAATCGCAATTGCTGAGCTTCCCTTATTTCGTGGACGAAATGGATGCGACGCCCGCTCCCAAGCGTCTGGGGCGCGGCCTGACGGAGTACGTAATGCGATCCGGGCAGCCGTTGCTAGCGACACCGGCCGTGTTTGAGGAATTGGTTCGCACCGGGGAAGTGGAATTGATTGGGGCTCCATCGCTCGACTGGCTTGGAGTCCCACTGAAAAGTGGCGCGACCACCCTCGGAGCGTTAGTGGTGCAGAGCTACAGCCAGAATGTCCGCTTCGGAGAGCGCGACCGCGGGATTCTCAAGTTCGTTTCCCAACAGTTGGCAGCGGCCATTGAGCACAAGCGCTATGAGGAGGCGTTGCGGCGATCGGAGGCGCGCTACCGCTCTTTGATTTTGAGCGCCATATTCGGAATTTATCGCTGCACGCTGGACGGACGATTCCTCGACGTGAATCCCGCGCTCATCAACATGCTGGGTTACGAATCGGTGGAAGATGTGCTCGCGCTGGACGCGCGCCGCGAGGTCTTCCTGAACCCGCAGGAAGTGGACCGCCTGACAGAAGAATATCGCCGCGCCGGCAGCTTGAACGGGGCGGAAGTGCAATGGAAACACAGCGACGGGCACCCGATCACAGTGCGGCTGAGCGGGCGCGCCGCCAGCGGTACGGAGGAGGAAGAGGAAGTTCTGGAGTTGATCGCCGAAGACATCACCGAGAAGCGCCAACTGGAAGAGCAGTTTCGGCAGGCGCAAAAGATGGAAGCGGTCGGCCGCTTGGCGGGCGGCGTGGCGCACGATTTCAATAACCTGATCATGGTCATCAACGGCTACACCGAAGTGCTGTTGGAGCAGCTCGAAGCCGGCAGCAACATGCACCAGAACGTACAGAACATCCAACAAGCGGCGGATCGGGCAGCGACACTAACGCGCCAACTGCTGGCGTTCAGCCGCAAGCAACTGCTGGAGCTCAAAGTGGTCGACGTAAACGCGGTGATTGCCGATATGGACCGCCTGTTGCGGCCTCTGATCGGCGAAAATATCGAGTTGGTGACGCGGCTTTCCGCCGATGCCGGACACACGCGCGCCGATACAGGCCAACTCGAACAGGTCCTCATGAATCTGGTGGTCAATGCCAAGGATTCCATGGCGGAGCGCGGGAAGATCACGATCCAAAGTTCGAACGTAGACGTGCGCCCGAACATGGGCGAGCATCGCTTCATTCAGCCGGGAAGTTATTCCGTCATTTCCGTCAGCGACACCGGTCACGGCATGGACCAGGAAACGATGTCGCGAATTTTTGAGCCTTTTTTTACGACGAAGGAAGAAGGCAAGGGCACCGGACTGGGGCTCTCGACGGTGTATGGCATCGTCAAGCAAAGCAACGGATACGTGTTTGCCGACAGCCAGGTCGGCTTGGGCACGACTTTTTACGTGTACCTGCCAAGCGTCCAGGATGCCCTGGAAGCGAGCGATCCCAACATGACGACGGAACCAGAAAAGGGCGGCTGCGAGACCGTGTTGCTGGTGGAAGACGAAGAGTCCGTGCGCGAACTGGTGAGAGTGACGCTGAGTTCCCGGGGTTACAAGGTATTGGAAGCGGAAGACGGCGAAAGCGGACTGCGCCTGGCCGCGGACACACAAGGACAAATCGATATCCTCGTCACTGACGTCATGATGCCGGGCATAGGCGGGCGCGAATTGGCGACGAAATTGTCTGCCATACGTCCGGGGATTTGCGTTCTCTTCCTTTCCGGCTACACGGAAGATGTAGTTGTCACGCCCGGAGCACTGGGTCCGGGAACAGCCTTCCTGCAAAAACCCTTTACGCTGCAGCATCTCGCCAAGAAAGTGCGCGAGGTGTTGCGCTCGAAGCCGCAATCGAAATCGGCGTCGGCTGCGAAGTGAAGTGTCGCTGCGGCGCGGTACGATGAAATCTCTCTAGCGTTTTCCAGCCGTGAAATCCATCTTCCTTTCTTTGTGAAGCCCGCTTACGGGCCTCCGCATCCAACAGCTTGATTGCCTAAAAGCTGTGACTTGGAGGTTTGTATGTACGTTGTTCTTGGAGCAAGCGGCCACACCGGAGAGGTTGTGGCTAAGAATCTTCTCGCTGCGGGGCAGAAAGTCCGCGTCGTCGGAAGAAGCGCGGACCGTCTACAAAAACTTGCGGCCAAAGGCGCGGAGATTTTTGTCGCCGATGCGGCCGATGCGCAGGCGCTCACGAGAGCCTTGAAAGGCTCGGAAGCTGCCTACGTGCTCATTCCACCCGAACCTACCAGCAACGACTATCGCGCCTTTCAGGATCGCGTGAGCGCCGCTATCGCCACCGCCGTCCAGAATACGGGAGTCGAGAATGTGGTTTCGCTGAGCAGCATTGGCGCGGATAAAGCGAGCGGCACCGGGCCGGTTGCCGGACTTCACGATCTTGAGCAGAAGCTCAATCAGGTTGATGGCGCCAACGTGCTCCATCTGCGCGCGGGCTACTTCATGGAGAACACTCTGCCGCAAGTCGCGGTGATTCGCATGATGGGCAGCATGGCGGGGCCGGTGCGACCGGACCTCAAACTACCTATGATTGCGACGCGCGACATCGGAGAGGCGGCTGCTGACGCTCTTATGCGTCGTGAATTCCGCGGCAAGCAGACGTGGGAACTGCAAGGGCAGCGCGATCTCAATTATGTCGAGGTTGCGTCCATTATCGGCAAGGCGATTGGCAAGCCTTCGCTGGGCTACGTCCAGGCGCCTGACGATCAGCTGCGCGTGGCCATGACGCAGATGGGAATGTCGGCTAACTTCGTGGGGCTGATCCTGGAGATGGCGGGCGCTTTGAATTCGGGACATATGAAGGCGCTAGAGCCCCGGTCGGCGGCGAATACTACTCCGACTTCGTTTGAGACGTTTGTGGAGGAGGAGTTTGCCCCGGCGTACCGGGAGCAGGTGGCGGCGTAAGAACACTGCTGCGGGACATGATGTAGGCGAAAAAAGGCCACGCTGCGTTAGCAACGTGGCCTTATTTATGCCGGCAACCGGGGTCCCCGGCGAGCCCGGATGTGGCTCGCTGGGGTGGAAGCGACCTACTCTCCCACACACTTTCGCATGCAGTACCATCGGCCTCATTCTTTGGCAAAAGGCGCCGACGTAGCGTGAACCCACAACTGACAAGCTAGCTCGAGCGCCCAACTGGGTGCACACTGTCGGAGTAGTGTCTCCGCGCAAGGCTAACTAATTCGATCCGAACAGTACTCTCTTCGGTTGACACCCGAACGCACCAACCGGACGATACCAACCGACCTGAGTCGAAGGCAGGTGCCCAGATTAGCCCGTGAGAACTCCCGCCCACACGCCGTTCGACGAGCGCGGCGGCTTCCAGAAAGTAGCTGGAGAGAATTCGGCTATCTTCGCGGGAAAGAGCGCAAGAATAGCGGTTCCGACTATACGGAGAGATTTCTAACCAGAACTCTCCGGAAAGAGACGAGATGGACATTGACATTTCGGTTTCTCCTTTTCGAAATGGAAAATTGTGAATCTACGGCGAACTCTCAAACGCAAAAAAGGCCACGCCCATTCCTGAACGTGGCCTTTCTTGAATTCCCAGATTACTTTTGACACAAACGGAAAAGGCCAATCTGATTTCTCAGACTGGCCTTTATTTATGCCGGCAACGACCTACTCTCCCACACACTTTCGCGTGCAGTACCATCGGCCCAGCGGGGCTTAACTTCCGTGTTCGGGATGGGAACGGGTGGAACCCCCGCGGTAAGATCACCGACAAGTCGTAGCCGTCAGCTCTCAGCCGTCAGCCATCAGCTTGAGCTGTGGCGACGTTTGCTGCCGAGGCGCGGCAAACTTGGTGAGTTCTCAGTTCCCGGTTCTCAGTTCCCAGAAAAAGCTGAGAGCTGGAAGCCGATAGCTGAGAGCTTGTTTTCAAAGATCGTGAGGACGATGCCTCACAACTGAATAGATTGGGTGTTTCTTGGCTTTGCAGCCTTGATCGTTACAATTCGTCGGCGCCCAGTTATCAGTATTGCTTCTCAGTCATCCAGGTTCTGACGACTTACTAACAACATTGCTAATTCCAGCTCAGGTTCGAACTGGGAACTGGCAACTGAGAACTAACAACTGGTTTTAATGCACCGAGTAAATTTTATGGTCAAGCCGAACGGGCGATTAGTACAGGTAAGCTACACGCATTACTGCGCTTCAACATCCTGCCTATCAACCAGGTAGTCTACCTGGGCCCTTCATTACCCTTAAGGGTTGGGAGATCTCATCTTGAGGAGTGCTTCCCGCTTATATGCATTCAGCGGTTATCACAACCGAACTTCGCTAC